>Ga0164243_10000026_pt1 | contig 424551 bp, 341 predicted proteins | sample OricompcompostOP_FD_108781 | JGI IMG/M metagenome (GOLD analysis project Ga0164243, IMG submission 108781) | Organic Plus compost microbial communities from Emeryville, California, USA - Original compost - Organic plus compost (OP) | ecosystem: Engineered > Solid waste > Mixed feedstock >... | reverse complement strand
GCCATAGCTGTAAATTTGCACCGGTAGCACCGCTCAGCCCGACACTGCTCAGCGTGCTGCCGGTTATCCGGTAAAGGCCGTCTTCGGCTAACTTGAACTTATAATATACACGACCACTTACAAGCCACTCATTATTATAAGTCTGTGCCTCCACATGACCAATCCCTGCAAACGTTAAGAATAGAAGCCCCAATAAAGCCAAATTTGTATGTAAAATTCTTTTTGTCATCGCAAAAGAAAATGGAATTTATAATTTTATACGCCCGCCTATCCCCTAATACCGCCGCTTGGTATCCAAATCCACTCGCAGAGAAAATATATGTGTGTATAATGGATTAGATTGATTCGCCAGATTGGTAAATGCATAGTCAATCATTACATTCCCTAACTTAAACCCGGCTCCTAAACTGGGCTGAAAGATCCAGACTCTTTTTTGGTTCGTTGTATCGGAATCAGCCAATCCCTTTTGGAAATTAGAGATTCCCGCCCGGATGAATACCTTATCAAGAATATTCCCCTCAATCCCCAAGTGTGGATCGATACTTATCGGATCACTGCTGATCAATGTATTTCTTTTGCCGTCAAAAGTTACATCCAGGTTTGTCTCTGCCAGTAAGCTGAATTTCTCATTAAAAACAAAATTATATCCCCCGCCGAGAATTAACCGCGGCTGCGTCAGCTCTGTTGATTTGGTCGGAATATCATTATTAGTCAGATAAAGGACTTCCTTTTCCTTATCTGTAAAATTAAAAGTCCAGGCATTATAAGTGGTAGTCAGATCTCTGGCAACCACGCCTACACGCCATGTCGGTGTTCTGATCATCACGCCGGCGTCAATACCCAGCCCTAAGGCATTGGCGAAGCTTCCTACATGACGATAAAGAATTTTCACATTACCCCCCACAGATATCTGCATGTCAGGCGTGTTTTTCAAAATCTGACCATAGGACAACAAAAAACCATAGTCTGCAGATGAGAACGCAGAGATATTATTATAATTCAATTGTCCGGTTTGCGGATCCACTAAAAAAAGTGTATTGGGAATATCATCGACCCCGAACCGTATCGCAGTGATCCCCAAAGTCCTCTTATCATCATTCAGGGGAATGGCAGCGGCCAAAAAGTCATATTTGCCAATTCCGGAAAAATAAGAGGCGTGCATCGCCGATATAGAGGGCATATCCCGCACAAAGCTAAGACCGGCCGGATTCCAGTAACCGGCAGTCGCATCCACAGCTGAACTCACCTGGGCGCCTCCCATGCCAAGTCCTCTGGCGCCAGCTCCTATATTCATAAATTCATTGGAATATGTTCTAAACTGACTGATACCCAGTTTAGATACAGCACAAAACACAGTGAAAAGCAGAAATATTTTGAGTCGCTTCATTCGGTTTATTAAAAGTATTAAGCAGTAATGGAGAATCGCTCCCTAGACCTCCAGTACATTATCCATCTTTTAACGATTTCAGGGAAATATTATTGCAATAAATAACGGTACGCGCTTTATTTTTCTATCAATTCATAATCATCGAGGCAATATTAAATAATATTAAAATATAATATAATTTAAAAGAATGCCCTATACGTTTTGGCGCTTTAGTTTTATATTATAGTACCGTTCGTTTACCTTTGCCAAAATTTTGAAGATGAATTTAATACAAGAACTAAGTTGGAGAGGCATGGTTCAGGATATTATGCCGGGAACAGAGGAGCAGTTATTAAAAGAAAAGACCTCCGGTTATATCGGCTTTGACCCTACAGCAGACAGTCTGCATATCGGCAGCTTGGTTCCTATATTGTTATTAGTCCATTTACAGAAAGCCGGCCACAAACCTTATGCCCTGGTTGGCGGAGCTACAGGTATGATCGGGGACCCCAGCGGTAAAAGCGCTGAAAGAAACCTGCTAAGTGAAGAACAACTGGCAAAAAATGTAGAAGGCATTAAAAACCAGCTCTCTAAATTCCTGAATTTCAACGAATCAGATGCAAATAGCGCTGCATTGGTCAACAATTATGATTGGTTCAAGACAATTTCATTTATAGAATTTTTGCGTGATACAGGCAAGCATATCTCCGTTAATTACATGATGGCCAAGGATAGCGTAAAAAAGCGTTTCACTGGCGACACAGGTATTTCTTATACAGAATTTGCTTACCAGCTCATGCAGGGTTATGACTTTTATCACCTGTTCCAGGAAAAGGGCCTGAAACTACAAATGGGTGGTAGTGACCAGTGGGGCAATATTACCACCGGCACGGAACTTATCCGACGCAAAGCAGGTGGAGAAGCCTTTGCATTCACCTGCCCCCTGATTAAAAAAGCAGACGGGACTAAGTTTGGCAAAACTGAACAGGGAAATGTATGGCTCGATCCGGAGAAAACCTCTCCATATCAATTCTATCAATTTTGGCTCAACAGTACAGACGAAGACGCCAAAAACTGGATTAAAATTTTCACTTTTCTAACTCAGGAAGAGGTCAACAACCTGTTGACTCAGCATGAACAAAAGCCTGAAGAAAGAATATTACAGAAAAAACTTGCCGAGGAGATCACCGGATTTGTTCATGGAGCAGAGGCATTGGCGTCTGCCCTTGAAGTCACTAAAAAGCTCTTCGATAACCAGCATGCCCCTATAGAGCAACTCGCCGTTGAGGATCTCGAAGCGATGGAGGGTGTACAAAAAATGGTCTTTTCAAAAGAGATATTCCAGTCGGAACCTGATGTGGTATCCTTTCTTGCAGAAGCAACCATTTTTCCCAGTAAAGGAGAAGCACGCAAAATGGTACTAGGTGGCGGTGTCAGTATTAACCGTAAAAAAATAACGGATATTCAGCATAAAGTGACGCCCAATCAGCTACTGCACGATAAATATTTGCTGGTACAAAAAGGAAAGAAAAATTATTATCTGGTCGAGATCGCTTAGGTCCGATAATTGGTCCCCATTTTAGCAAAAAAGAGAACCGCTTTTAAGCTGGTTCTCTTTTTGCTATTGCGGTAATAAACCTAGCTGCAGCAAGGCGTTTTTCACCTCTGCCACCAAAAATACACTACCGCAGACAAGTATCAGGTCTCCTTTGGTATAATTTTTAATTGCAGCTTCAATAGCCATCTTCACATCAGGATAAGCCGCTCCATTCAATCTGAAAGTATTTGCCACCTCCCTTAGCTCTATAGCATTTAATGCTCTGGGAATAGGCGCCTGGGTAAAATAGTACCTGGCATCTTGAGGCAACTCGTTCAAAGAAGCAGAGACATCTTTATCCTTTACAAATCCGGCAATAATATGAAGGGTATTAAAATGCATCCGGCTGAGTTGGTCCCGGATCACACGAATGCCATCTACATTATGGCCAACATCGGTAATGAGCCACGGATTCGACAATAATTGATCCCACCGCCCCACGATACCTGTCAGTCGCTTAACGGATTGAAGCGCCTCTTGAATGGCTGCCCGGGGGGTCTCCCAACCTAAACAGCGCATCTGATAAACAGACTCTAATACGCCTCCAATATTTTTTAACTGATAGCTACCTGTCAGGTCTAACTCGTAGCTCCCTGATAGGTCTTGAGCGGTGTAATCAGCACCGTCACCTTTTCTAGCCGCATTAATCGTCAATGTTGGCTTTCCGTTTACGCTATTACCTTTTTGTAAATAATCAGTTGTCACCGTCCATAAATCCTGAGCTAAAAATAAAGGTGCCCGCTTTTGCTTCGCAACTGATTCAAACACAGGTCTGGTTTCAGGTAAATATTCAGATATGACCACCGGTTTATCCTGCTTAATAATACCAGCCTTTTCTCCGGCAATCGATTCTAACGTGCTGCCAAGAAATTGCATATGATCCATACCAATATTCGTTATTAGAGAAAGCTCAGGGACTATAACATTTGTACTATCAAGTCTCCCGCCCAGCCCGGTTTCAATGATAGCGACATCTACCTTCTGCTCCGCAAAATAGTCGAAAGCCATGGCAACCGTTATTTCGAAAAAGGAGGGTTTGATTTTTTCTAAAAAGGGCTGAACCTTTTCAACAAAACGTATCACAAATTCTTCACTGCAAAGCACTCCATTCACCCGGATACGCTCCCTGAAATCATATAAGTGTGGAGAAGTATACAGACCGGTCTTATAACCGGATTCCTGCATAATGGCAGCCAGCATATGACTGGACGAGCCTTTACCATTGGTGCCGGCTACGTGGACAGACTTAAATTTGTTTTGCGGATTGTTGAGGGCCTCACATAAAGCCCAGGTATTGCTGAGGTCATTTTTAAATGCTGACGCCCCGTCGCGGCTAAACATAGGAAGCTGTGCATATAAAAATTCAATCGTCTCTTGATAATCCATGGAATTGAAAGAATAATTATGCGCAAGTTAGCACACAATATTTGAGACCTGCCAGATATTAACCATTTAATTTAAAATTAAATACGATCGTACCCGTTTGCGCATCCACAGTTCCCTGGTTGAATTTCAACTCCTTCGCTTTTCTGATAGCGATTCCTAATATCGTAGAATTGGTCGTAGTCGTTCCTCTGGGATTAACGCTTGCGCTAGTAACATGACCAGCCTTATTGACAATAATGTCAATAGCAACTTTTGCATTTTCATTGAATTTACCCGTAAAACTTCTGTCACCCACAAACCTCCTGTTAGACAGTCCGCTACGAATACTGATGCCGCTCGTCCCAGTACCACCATTCCCGTCATAGTTATCTGACGCAGGATTTCCATTAATTTTACCCTGGTCTCCGGTGCCTCCGGCTATACCCTGATTTCTCTTACCATTATAGCTGTCAGCATTATTACCACCGGTACCTTTATTTTTGCCACCGTTATAAACCGCTTTGGGACTCGGCGGAGCCGGTGTCTTATTTATAACCTTTTTCTCAGTAGTCTTCTTAACTGATTTTTCAACCGCTTTAGGGTCTGCTTTTTTATTCTCTTTTGGCTTAGGAGAAGTTTTGATAACAGGAACATCCTCTGTGTTATCGGCCACTTCCTTGTATTCCTTAGGAGCGGATTCAGTCGCCACCATAGGTGGTGGATTATCAGTAGGCGCCTGGTCGTCTGAAGTAGGTTCTCCAGGCAATTGTGGTGCAATATCGCCCATTCCCTGATCAGAGTTTCCCAGATTTACTTCAATACCATTATCAATCACTTCTGCAGGAGGAGTCGGCAAGGTCCAGCTCGCAAAAATTAACGCAACAACCAGGGCTCCACAAGTAATTGCCGTATACCCTAAGGCTCTTAAATTTTTCTTCTTTTCCTGGTTTTCCAAAATCTACTCTTTTATAATCAACAAATTTATTAAAAATAATGGGATTCTGCTGCTAAGTAAGCTAAAACCTTTTGACTATGAGAAATTAAATAGGTTAAATTACTATCTATCCCAAATGCTGATAATTGGCCAACGAATTCGTTAAAACAAGTGTAGACATACCTGATAACATAAGTAACTGATTAAAAATCAATACATAGAAAAGAATTTTATATAACTCAAATTTTGTATCTAGCATGCCCTTTTTTAATTACATTCCCTTATTTTTGTACACATTATTGTAAAATTTAAAATAGATGTTGACTAATGGCTGAAAAAATCAAAGTAGCCAATCCAGTCGTTGAATTGGATGGCGATGAAATGACGCGTATTATTTGGAAATTTATCAAAGACAAATTAATCCTTCCCTATCTGGATTTAGATATTAAATACTATGACCTGGGCGTTGAACACCGTGATGCAACCGACGATCAGGTTACTGTAGATGCCGCCAATGCCATCAAGCAATACGGTGTAGGTATCAAATGTGCGACAATCACACCAGACGAAGCACGCGTAACAGAGTTCGGCCTGAAAAAAATGTGGCGCTCTCCAAACGGAACGATCAGAAACATTTTGGATGGTACCGTCTTCCGTGAGCCTATTGTTTGCCAAAATGTGCCAAGGCTGGTTCCCAACTGGACCGCTCCTATTTGTATCGGTCGTCACGCGTTTGGTGATCAGTATCGTGCAACAGATTTCGTTACCAAAGGAAAAGGCAAATTAACCGTAAAATTTGAAGGAGAAGATGGAACTGTTCAGGAATATGAAGTACACAATTTCAATGGTGACGGTGTAGCCATGGCGATGTATAATACAGATGAGAGTATCCGTGGTTTTGCGCACGCCTGCTTCAATCAGGCATTAAGCAAAGGCTGGCCACTCTATCTGTCTACTAAAAATACGATTCTTAAAAAATACGATGGTCGTTTCAAAGATATTTTTGAAGAAATCTATCAAAATGAATTCAAAGCGAAATTTGAAGCTGCGGGCATTACATACGAACATCGTCTGATCGACGACATGGTTGCTTCTGCTTTAAAATGGCATGGCAACTTTGTTTGGGCTTGTAAAAACTACGACGGTGATGTGCAAAGTGATACTGTAGCACAAGGTTTTGGCAGCTTAGGCCTGATGACTTCTACCCTGGTTACCCCAGATGGCAAAGTAATGGAAGCTGAAGCAGCACATGGTACAGTAACACGCCACTACCGCGAACACCAAAAAGGAAATAAAACTTCTACAAATCCAATTGCGTCTATTTTCGCATGGACCAGGGGCTTGGCCTTCCGTGGCAAGCTGGATGACAATCAACCGCTGATCGACTTTGCAAACACACTGGAAAAAGTTTGTATCGAAACCGTTGAAAGTGGCAACATGACCAAGGATCTGGCCATTTGTATCCATGGTAATAAAGTAAAAGCAGGCGTGGATTATCTGACCACCGAAGAGTTTTTGGATGTATTAGATAAAAATCTCCAAGCCAAACTTGGATAATCTACCTCTTCTGAGAAAATAGTATCAAGTAAGTGCGAGGCTGTTATATAGCCTCGCATTTACTTTTAAAGCCAGTACTAATGCGAAATTTACTAAAACACGACCGCCCCCTACTGCTGTTTCTTTTACTAACGAGCCTTTATTTCTGTGTCGTATTTATTGGCGCAGATTTTTATAAAACACCGCATGAAGGGACAAAGGACCTATTGATACTAGTCTTTCAATGGAGCATTGTTTCACTGGCAACCTTCAGCCTGTTATATTTATTGGCCTTGAATAAGACGGTATTTAAAGTCGGTTTTCCGGTCTTGGTTTTTCTGAGTGCCATTTTAGCTTATTTCAGATATGCACTCGCCATATCCTTAACACCCAGCCTTCTAAACAGCGTTCTGGATAATGATCTAAAAACCAGTATTGACTTGATCAGCCTACCCTTAATTGCTTTTGTAGCTGTCAATCTGATAATGGCGATTTTGTTTGTCCTGTACAGAAGCAAAAAAATCACTATTTCCCAACCTTTTACCCACCTGACCATTGCCCTGACTTTATTGTTATTGACCGTTGGTATTAAGTCCAGAATTACGGCGCCTATTCAGCATAGAATTCCATTTTGCATTTCCTATAGTATTAAGAACTATTTTATTAATAAAGCTGCCATCCAAAAGGACCGATCCGACCAGACGGCGGATGCTGTGTCTCTAACTGATTCACTTATTGTGGTATACGTCCAGGGAGAATCCCTTCGGGCAGACCATCTGCACCTCAATGGATATCTCAAACAGACTACCCCACAACTAGATCAAGACAGTGTAATTTCATTTTCCAATATATACAACCCTTATACAACAACGGACGAAAGTCTGCCTTATATACTGAGCGATGCCGATAGTTTGCATCCGCAATTTGCCTATACTCATCGTTCATTCATCAGCTTTTTCAATAGGTGTGGTTATGCATCCTATTGGATAGCCAATCAGGAGCCAGCTACTGCTTTCATGTATTTCACCAAAGAGGCCGCTCATACGATTCATATCAACGAAGGCAAAACAGTATATAATTTTGAGCCTTATACTTGGCTGGACACTCAAATGGACAGTTCAGTGCGGCGTATTGTTCAGCAAAGGTCCGGCAACAGCCTTCTTATCCTTCATACTATTGGCTCGCATTGGTGGTATAAAGCACATTATAGCAAGCAGTTCGAAAAGTTCAGACCAGTTATTGAAAGTAGAAATATTCTCTCCAGCACAACTGAACAATTGATCAACACTTATGATAATACAGTGCTTCAGACAGACGCCTTTCTACATGATCTGATTCAACAACTTAAGGGGAAAAAAGCCATACTGATTTACCTCTCCGACCACGGTGAGGCACTCGGAGAAAATGGTCATTGGCTACATGCAACGGATGCCTCTCCGATACATTATCCTGCCTGCATTGTCTGGATGTCTGATAGCTATAAAGCGGCATTTCCTGAAAGAGAAGCCATTTTAACAGCCAATAAAAATAAATATTTCAACAGCTCTTTCCTTTTCCATAGTATTTTAGATGCCGCTATGATTAAGACTCGTATCTTTAAGCCCCAATTTAGTATTTTCAGAACACAATAACATAGCATTCATGCAAATCATCCCCGCCATAGATCTGATAGATGGCAAGTGTGTTCGCCTGACCCAGGGCGACTATAATCAGAAAACCATTTATAACGAAAACCCCGTTGAGGTGGCAAAATCCTTTGAGGAAGCCGGCCTTAAGAGACTCCATCTGGTAGATCTGGACGGCGCTAAAGCCGGCAAGGTCACCAACTGGAAAGTTCTGAAAAACATTGCCTCAATGACCGAATTGGAAATTGATTTTGGCGGCGGCATCAAAACAGAAAAAGATGTAGATATTGTGCTTAATTCAGGTGCAAAATATGCCACGATTGGCTCCATCGCGGTTAAGGATGAGGTCTTGTTTTCAGAATGGATCCAAAAATACGGGCCAGATACATTTTTATTAGGGGCGGATGTAAAAGACGCCCATATTACAATTGGCGGCTGGCTGGAAACAACAACACTCTCTGTTTTTGACTTTATCAGAAACTATCAGCAAAAAGGCATTCTGAATATCTTCTGTACAGATGTATCCAAAGATGGCCTATTACAAGGCCCTTCCCTGGCGCTCTACAAAGACATTATCCGACAATTTCCGGAACTTTATTTTATCGCAAGCGGTGGCGTCAGCTCGATGGCGGATCTGGAAGCGTTAAAAGAGATCGGCTGTTCCGCAGCCATTGTAGGCAAAGCGATCTATGAAGGTAAAATAAGGCTTGACGAACTGAGCCAGTTCTAAAAGAAATACCGCACACCCTCATTCCCAGTATCGTAAACGTTAAAACCTGACATCCACTTAGAAATCAACCTTTGCACATTGGCCGACTTGGCTTATCTTCGTGCAACTAAAAATCTTAAATTTAGTCTTATGAATTTGCATGAATACCAGGCAAAAGAATTATTAAAAAAATATAATGTCCCTGTACAGGAAGGCATTTCAGCGGATTCCGTAATGGCAGCCGAAGAGGCCTATCGCCAGATAAAATCAGAAACCAACAGTAAGTTCGCCGTTATTAAGGCACAAATCCATGCCGGCGGGCGGGGCAAAGGTTTAATCCAGGGAACAGAACAACATGGTGTTCAAGTAGTTAAAAGTGCAGAAGAAGCTGCGGCTGTTGCCCGTAATATCCTGGGAGGCGTTCTGGTTACTAAACAGACAGGCCCGGAAGGCAAAAAAGTCAATAAAATCTTTGTTGCCAAGGATGCCTATTATGAAGGCGACCAACCCATTGCAGAATTTTATCTTTCTATCCTGTTAGACCGGTCTAAAGGGCAGAATGTTATCATGTATAGTACCGAAGGGGGTATGGATATCGAAGAGGTAGCCGAAAAGACACCGGAAAAAATCTTTAAAGAATGGGTATATCCGGGTGGTGGATTAATGCCTTATCAGGCCAGAGAAATCGCCTTTAACCTCGGTCTTTCCGGGCAAGCCTTTAAAAATTGTGTCAAATTCGTAACCAATCTATATAATGCTTACATCGGCACAGATGCTTCTATGCTGGAAATCAACCCTTTATTCAAAACATCTGACGATAAAATCATTGCAGTTGACTGTAAGCTCAATATTGATGAGAATGCGTTGATGCGCCATCCGGACATCGAAGCCCTCAGGGATGTTACAGAGGAAGACCCTACAGAAGTGGAGGCCGGGCAGTACAATCTGAATTTTGTAAAACTCGACGGGAACGTCGGTTGCATGGTGAATGGGGCCGGTCTGGCCATGGCGACTATGGATATGATCAAACTCAGCGGCGGAGACCCTGCCAACTTCCTGGACGTCGGAGGTACTGCAAATGCAGAAACTGTTGAAGCCGGTTTCCGTATTATCTTAAAGGACCCCAATGTAAAAGCGATCCTGATCAATATTTTTGGCGGCATTGTACGTTGTGACCGTGTAGCAGCAGGGGTGATAGAAGCATTTAACAAGCTCGGCAATATTGAGATTCCAATTATTGTAAGACTGCAGGGAACCAATGCAGAAGAGGCTAAAAAGCTCATTGACGAAAGTGGCCTGAAAGTTCAGTCTGCTATCTTACTGAGTGAAGCGGCAGATTTGGTAAAAAAGGCAGTCGCTTAAATTGACCTCATAAACAGATATTTATTTTATTATATTATATAGTCCGCAGAATAGTTAAACAACTATCTGCGGATTTTTTTTTGCCCGTTTACTGCCTAGAACAGGGTCACATAACCAATATGCACTTTGGCCTGACTTAGACCAAAACTATTGCCGCCGCCTCTACCGGTAGCCAGACTAAAATTAAATATTCCCGCCTTCGTTTCAAAGGCCATCCCCAGACCAAAGCTCAGGTAACCGTTGTCTGTACTCCTCACATGATTGTGGTAGCCGGCATACCCAAAATCTGAAAAGCCAAAAAAGTAAGAATTCTGTCCGATAAGATATCTGTATTCGAGCGTACCCACGCCATAGGAAGTCGCATAGATACTTTGTTCATCAAAACCGCGCAGCAGTTCATATCCTCCAACCATAAACATTTCATTGACAAATATATGTGGACTCTGATAGAGTCCACCGTTTGCTCCCAGTTTTAGTACCCCGAATTTGCCAATGGGCAGGTATTTGGCCGCCGCCAGGCTAAGCCTTACCTGATAGCTACTCAACGGCACGGTATCATATAAAGAGCCGTAATCAAACCCCTCTGTGGGTGTTATTTGTGTGATCGTATTATTCTTTTTAACCTTTTTATTGCCGATGATGGCTTCCAGATCCAGCTCAAGGCCTTTTCTGGGATTAAAGCGGTAGTCGGTAGTATTGATCTGGTAGCCCAAGCCAATATTTACAGAATGGACATCCATGATTTCAGGCAACTGTTTTTCAGCAATTATCGCCAGTGTATCCACATCCAATAATCTGGAAGAGGCCAGATTCAAAAACAGCCTGCCTGTCTGCAAAGGTGAAAATTGATAGGTAGTCCCGATATTGGCCCCCACATTGACATAGGCAGAATCTTTCTTATAAAGATTAAAACTTAAATCCAGTCCAAAGGGAGAATGCATGATATAGGGGCGCTGGAAAGCCAGCTGAATATTAGGAGACTGCGGCTGGAGCTGTTCCCAGTTAACATTAATGGTTTCACCGCTACCAAATGCATTTCTGAGCAGCAGTTGGACCTGCCCTGTTACCTGTAGTTTTCCTCCCGGCTCCCCCCCGGCAGGCATAAAACCAATCAGTGCATCAATCTGGTTGGTCGGCTGTTTATCCAGCAGCAAATTAAGGGTCGCTCCTGAGACACCCATATTAATTTCAGACGGGCCTTTCCACTTGACATAAGGTAAATTTTGCAATAATCTGTCGGCTCCCTGAATTTTTGACTGGTCAAACCCATCTCCTGGATGAATATCGAGATACTGACTCAAAAAACCGGGCTTCATTTGTGCACTTCCTTTGATAAGTATCGTATCAATGGTATATCGCGATCCTTTATCAACTGAAATCCGGCCACGCACGCCAATTTTATTACTGCCGTCTACCTGCTCGAACCGCACACTATCCAGCTTTGCCTTTACAAACGGATAGCCCTGGTCTAGATAATAATTTATCAGGGCATTTGTGATGCGGGAAATTTCATCCGGATTAAAAGCCTTTCCCTGCAGATCTTTTGGATAAATTCTTTGATTTTCCACGATGGACTGATCTTTCTCAGATAACTCAACGCCCAGCCAGCGGTAGGCCTGCCCAACGTATAATCGAGCTTTTATCAGATTCGGGGATTGCTGCCAGACTGAATCCACTGAAGCGCCTGCGTAGCCTTTCGCTATTAACTCCCCGGGAAGAAGCTTTAAATAGTGTTTACAGGAATCAATTGTAGGAAAACTGCTAATGAATCTCAAATGAACATCTAACGCGTTGCTGTCAAGCTTTTCTATTTGTAATTCTATGCTATCTTGCGTAGTATGTTGGGCATGGCTGCTGCCAGGTAATATCCAAAACAACCAGATGAAGCATAATGCGCTCCACCCGGTAAACCGGAATTTCCTGAGCATAACCATTATCAGATAAACAAAACCAGAGATAATGCACATAATACGACTAATTAGCCTACCTTTTTAGACGAGTAAACAGGTCATTTCTGAAGGCAAACTTTTACAATAGATCATTAGGTTTGCCCAGAAGATAAAGATAACTTTACCTGTATTAAACGTGCACTCAATTTTATTATTATGGAACAAGCCATTTCCTTTACAGAAGAGAACTATTTAAAAACGATATACAGCCTTTCCAGAAAAGGCACCGGAAAGATCGCCAACCTTTCCATCGCAGAAATGTTACACATCAACCCTGCGACAGTCACTGAAATGCTCAAAAAATTAAATGAAAAGAACCTGATCGATTACAACCGGATCGATGGAGCAGCATTGACGCCGCAAGGGGAAGCGCTGGCGCTCAAAGTGATCCGCAAGCACCGGCTGTGGGAGACTTTTCTAGTCAATAAACTCTCTTTTAGCTGGGATGAGGTACATGAAATAGCGGAACAACTGGAGCATATTCAGTCTGACAAGCTGATCCGGCAACTAGACAAGTTTCTCGGTTTTCCAAAATTCGATCCCCATGGAGATCCGATCCCTGATAAAAACGGGCAGCTCCCGCAGTCTCAGACTTTTCCCCTGGTGACTGTGGAAGCGCCAGGAATTTTCAGGTTGATCGGTGTCGCCAACCATACGGCAGCGTTTCTTCAATATCTCGATAAGATCAAAATAACCATTAACGACAAGATTGAGGTCAGGGAGATCCACGAATTCGATCATTCCATGGTCATCCGGATCAGTAACCGAAGTCCCATTATGATCAGCAGTGAAGTGGCTAAAAACTTATTAGTAAGCAACTAAATAAGCATTAAATATAAAAACATGATAAAAAGAACAGGTATATTGCTGAGCTGTCTGACGATGGCTGTAGGAGCATCACTGGCCCAATCCGGTCGAAACCTGCCACTGGTACAATTTGTAAAGCCTATTATCGGTACAGAACGCATGGGACACACCTTCCCCGGTGCCACCGTCCCCTTCGGAGCCGTACAACTCAGCCCTGAAACTGATACCATCCCCTACAGTGTAGACGGCAAATACGTAGCCGATGTCTATAAGTACTGCGCAGGCTACCAATATGACGACAATACCATTGTGGGTTTTGCACATACCCACTTTAACGGTACCGGCCACTCCGACCTGGGAGACTTTTTAATCATGCCCACCATAGGTAAACTCCAGCTAAACCCGGGAACAGAGAGAGATCCTAATAGCGGTTTCCGTTCGCGCTTTTCGCACTCAAAAGAAACCGCAGCAGCCAATTATTACAGTGTAGATCTGGAAGATTACGGCATAAAAGCAGAACTGACAACAACAACCAGGGTCGGCATGCATCAGTATACGTTCCCGGCCTCAGACAGTGCTCACATCATCTTAGACATGATGTACAATTTGTACAACTATCCCGGCAAGGATGTCTGGACTTATATAAGGATCCTAAACGACTCTACCGTTGTCGGCTACCGCCAGACCAACGGATGGGCCAAAAACAGAACAGAGTACTTTGCCATGCAATTCTCAAAACCCTTTAAAAGCTATGGTTATAAGAACTACTCAACAAATGAACCTTATATCGGCTTCTGGAGAAGGTTTGATGTCACTAAAAATTTCCCGCTGATCCAGGGACATGATATCAGGGCCTATTTCAACTTTAATACCACCGCAGGAGAAAAGATCAAAATTAAAATGGCACTCTCCCCTGTTAGTTATGCCGGCGCACTGGCCAATATGAAAGCCGAAGCTACCACCTGGGATTTTGATCAGATCAAAAACGAAGGCCAGCTGGCATGGGAAAAACAACTAGAAAAAGTAAAGGTACAGACGCTCAATGATTCGGATAAAGTGAACTTTTATACGGCTATGTACCACAGTTTTATTAACCCTACCATCTATATGGATGTAGATGGCAAATATAAAGGCCTGGATCAACAGATACACAGTGCGAAAAAGGATAATTTTACAAATTATACCACCTTTTCCCTTTGGGATACCCACCGCGCCCTGCATCCATTATTTACCATACTGCAACCTAAACGCGCGGGGGATATGGTGGAATCCATGCTGAAGCATTTTGACCAAAGCATTATCCATATGCTGCCGGTATGGTCTACCTACGCCAATGAAGGCTGGTGTATGACAGGTTACCATGCGGTTTCAGTGCTGGCCGATGCAGTGGTTAAAAATATCGGAGGCTTTGATGCCAAAAAAGCACTCGAAGCTGCCGTCACCACTGCCACAAACCCGCTGTATGACAATATTCCGGCATATGAAAAATACGGCTATATTCCAGACTCCTTAAGCGGCACCTCCGTATCGACAACACTTGAATATGCCTATGATGACTGGTGTGTGGCGCAAATGGCCAAAAAGCTAGGCAATGAGCAAGTTTATCAGCAATTTGCTGAACGGGCTATGAACTATAAGCATATGTACGACCCTTCCATCGGATATATGCGCCCCAAAAATAAAGAAGGCGTGTTCAGGAAAAAATTTGATCCGCTGGAGACTTTCGGTGAAGGCTTTATTGAGGGCAATTCCTGGAATTATACCTTATACGTCCCACATGATCCCAAAGGGCTGATTACTCTATTGGGAGGCGACAAACCTTTTATTAAAAGGCTGGATGCACTTTTTACCACCTATCTTCCTGATAAATATTTCGAACATACAGAAGATATTACCAGAGACGGACTGATTGGAAATTATGTGCACGGAAATGAACCGTCTCATCATATTGCCTATCTGTATAACTGGACCTCCCAGCCATGGAAAACACAGCGTACCGTCAGAATGATCCTTAAATCCCAATATCACAACGGCCCTGATGGTTTAGGAGGCAATGATGACACTGGTCAAATGAGTGCCTGGTACATCTTCAGTGCTTTAGGATTCTATCCGGTGGCTCCTGGCAGTGACCTGTACAGCCTTGGTAGTCCGCTGGTCAAGTCTGCCTCAGTGCAACTGGAAAATGGAAAGACTTTTACCGTTGAAGCCGTTAATCAATCTGCGGAAAACGTGTATGTCAAAAAAGTTGAATTAAACGGTAAAAAACTGGAAGGCAACACTATTGGTCAGTCCGATATCACCGGTGGTGGCAAACTCACTTTTTATATGAGTAAGCAACATGGCAAATAGCTCATATTAATATAGCAAAATTGCTATAACCGCAAAGAGCCGATTCAAATCAATGAATCGGCTCTTTGCTTGGTATATTTTCTACTCTAAAATATCTGCTATGAATAGAATATTAAGGCGCTACCAGACGGAAGCCATTACCATGAATATTGACGATTTCAATCTGATCATCTTCCTTGAGATATTTCCTTAATTTGGCGATATACACGTCCATACTACGGCCATTGAAATAGGTATCACTGCCCCAGATTTTCTTCAGGGCTTTTTCCCTTGGCAGAAGATCATTCTTGTGTTCAGCGAGCATCTTCAATAACTCATTCTCTTTAGGAGAGAGCGTATGCGTTTCATCACCGTGAATCAGCTGGCGAAGACGCGGGTTAAAATGGAATCCACCCAGATCAAACTCAACATACTCGTTTTCCTTATTAACCTCTTCGTTGCGCTTCAGAATCGCCTTTATCTTCAATAATAAGACTTCACTATCAAAAGGCTTGGTAATATAGTCATCCGCACCCAGTTTATACCCCTGAATGATATCTTCTTTCATGGTCTTGGCACTCAGAAAGAATAAAGGCACATCCGGATTGATGTCACGGATCTCCTCTGCCAATGTAAAACCATCCATATGCGGCATCATTACATCCAATAAGCAAATATCAGCTCCTTCTCTTTGAAAGGCAGCCAGCCCCAGCCGGCCATCCCGTTCAAGGACCACTTCATAATCATTGAGTTCCAGGTAGTTCTTCAAAACCATTCCCAAATTTTGGTCATCCTCGCAAAGAAGGATCTTGTATTTTTTGGTTACCATATACTACTTATTTTTAATTTAGAATATAAAGGTAAGTCATGTTTTATAAAACATTTGCTAATATTTTATAATCTATTAATGGCTGGCTGACTTTAAAATTTCCATTTTTTAGGGTAAAATCCGCGGATTTTACCGTTATGCCCAAAGATTATTAGGATATGCGCCAGCTGTCAGGAGCTGATCCAGTTCCTTTTTAACGACGGGGGCATCTTCTTTATAAGTAACACCAAACCATTTGGAATCTGTCGGAATGACATCGATAACCCCGTTTTTTTCCCTGATAAAAGTATCAGCCACTTTAGGCATAAGAAACTCACTCTTCAGGTCTTCGATATTTTTCTCCAGGAACGGCTTGAATTCAGATTCACATAAATCAACAAAAGACGGTGCAAAACAGAAGAAATTCATTGAGACGTAAGTATCAGGCGCCATTTCTGTCTCTGTAGCTCCATCCTCATAAACGATCTTTCCGTCTTTTTTGTATATTTTCAACCTTTCTTCAATACCTGTCATCTGTCCGTTGCTGTTCGTAATGATCTCCCCTCTGGAAACAGAGCCATTATCACTAAGTGTATTTTTCAGCTTATACGCAATAGAACCATATACATTATCTGCTACTTTGGCATCCAAAAAAGCATAGGCCTTATGGAAAGCATCCGAACCATAGAAATCATCTGCATTAATAACGGCAAAAGGTCCGTCGATCTTGCCCTTACAGCAAAGAATTGCCTGAGCGGTGCCAAATGGTTTAGTCCTTTCAGCAGGGATCTCGAAGCCTTCAGTAAAGGCAGTTAACTCCTGAAATACATAATCTACCTCAATTCTGCCCTTCAATTTGGGTTCAAATATTTCTTTAAAATCTTCGACAAAATCTTTTCTAATAATAAAAATTACTTTTTTGAATCCGGCACGGATAGCATCATAAATAGAATACTCAATGATTGTTTCACCGGAAGGGCCAAAAGACTGAATTTGTTTCAGACTTCCGTAACGACTTGCCATACCCGCCGCTAAAATTACCAGGGTAGGTTGTTTCATAATTGGATAATTTGTTTAAACTTTGGCGAAACTAAAATATTATCGTTTTAACTCCAATTAATTTTTTCTAATGTTTTCCGTGATTCCCATTCAAGCCCTACCACCAGAAGAAGATGCGAGTCAGCAGTGCTATATAGACGTTTTACGGATGGATAAAATACATACAGTTGTTAGCGGTAATAAATGGTTTAAGCTTACTGGATATCTGCAAGAGGCACAACAAAAAAACTTTAAAACCATCGCAACTTTCGGAGGGGCATATTCTAATCACATTGTCGCTGCCGCCTATGCGGCGAAGATGTGCGGCCTGTCGTCCGTAGGCATTATACGCGGCGAAAAGCCGGCCATGCTTTCGCACACACTAAAAGAGGCATTATCCCACAACATGAAACTAATATTTGTTAGCAGAAGTGAGTATAGGGACAAAGCGCAACTTCGAAAGGTGCATGATCAGGATAAGGCATATTACTGGATACCAGAAGGCGGTTACGGTCCATTAGGCGTTGCCGGGATTGCAGATATGCTAAAAGGTATCCCCTATTGGGATTATACACACTTAGTCACCGCTGTGGGCACCGGAACGACAATGGCCGGATTGATAAGAGGAGCGCTACCCTATCAGCAAATTATTGGCATCCCTGTACTCAACAACCACAACAGCATCGAAGCAGAGATCAGGGCGCTTCTGGGCGAAAAACAAATAAAAAGCACTTACCAGCTGCTGCCAGATTACACTTTTGGCGGTTATGCTAAAAAAACACCTGCGTTGATCGATTTTATGAACAATACCTACAAAACTGTTAAGCTTCCGTTAGATTTTGTCTATACGGCTAAAGCATTTTACGGATTAAAAGCATATTTACAGGACGCTGACCTGGCAGACGATAGCAGGATCTTATTTTTACATACCGGCGGCCTGCAAGGCAATCAATCGCTTCCTCCAGGAACACTCTGTTATTAAAAGAGCTTTCCCCGGCCGGTAAATGGAGCGTATTTTGCATTACATTTGTCCCGGTTTTATTAAAAAAATAGCTAGATGGGAAAAGCCCGTCTTTAGCAAGAACAGTTAAACATGATACAAAAAAAATACGGTTTATTGATATTGATCTGTTGTATATCTGCTACGCTATTCGCACAGCCTGCCCTTCCCGATTTTAATATCATGAAAGGCCCTAAACAACATACCATCATTTCCTGGAAAAATAATTTCGGGGACAATCTGACCGTACTCAATATCCAGCGTTCAACGGATAGCGTAAAAGGATTCAGAACGGTGTACTCTGTAAATAACCTTACACTCACCGCGAATGCCTATACAGACAATAAGCCGGCTCCGGGAGCAGATTATTACCGGATGTATTATATGCTCAAAAACGGCTCCTATTATTTTACAAAAGCCAAAAAAATCGCAACGGGTTTCGTTCAGGACAACCTCTTAAGCGAACTGGCTAATGGCAAGACCATCACCATTGAGGGAGAGCATCCAAGAAAACTGGCCTATGATCAGTTAAATCGTTTAAAGGATTCTGTCGTTAATCTTACTAGCGATACCCTCTATTTTGTCAATGACAGTACCATTCAATACGTGAAATATAATGCGGTGGCAGCCATGGCCAACACGACCACGGATCTCACACCTGTCTCAAAATTTCTATATCTAAACGCAGACAGTTATATCGTGCTGAAATTCCCTGAACGGGACCTGTCTGAATATTCAATGACCATTTTTAAGCAAAACGGAACCTCAATATTGTTTAAGATTCCAAAATTTGAGCAAAGCGAATTAATTCTCAGTAAAAGCAGCTTCCTTCGTTCGGGCTGGTATCCCTACGAAATATACAAAGACGGAAAGCTGCAGGAACGCAGCCGTTTGGAGATCAGATAAGCCATCTATTAAAAGTTATTTTGAGGCATTAAGGCACCAGCGTTAATGCCTCTTTTGATGGAAACCACTTTTTGGATTCTTTAGGCTCAAAGTGCCGCCACAATAATGCAGATATCTTTCTGGCCAGCACCCAGGCTTCACAATCTTTCACCCAGCGTTCATCTTTATTATTTTTCGTGGCCACATAAAAGACATAATCGCCATGTGGCGCATTGACCATCACCAGTTCAGACCTTGAATCATTTACCATCCCTTGTTTGGAAGCTGTCTGTACATAAGGCGGGATCTGCGATAATGCATATCCATCATAGAAAACATGGCTCATCTGACGGTACATGCAATCACTGCTGGCCTGATCTATGGCCTCTCCTTTCCTGATGCGTTTTAGAATGCCTGCCATTTCTCTGGGCGTGGTTTGTCCCCAGCCAAAAGTATTATAATTTTTTTCTCTCCCGGCTGTCCTCGAGTTGACCCGCGTGTTTTTAAACCCCAATCTGTCTAATAACTGATTAATCACAATGCCACCACCCGCCAGATCCTGACACCAGAGGGCTGCGACGTTATCACTGTAGCCTATCATCAGGGAAATCAATACGTCCAGGCTCGTCTTGCTGCTGTCTTTAAAGAACTGCATAAGGCCCGACCCGCCCCTGAATCTGGACGTATCATATACTAAAGGCTGATTGTACTGCAACGCACCTGATTTAATTTTATCAAATACAGCCAGAAGGATGGGCACTTTAATGATACTGGCTGTTGGAAATATTGTATCGGCATTCACCGCAGCCATTTGACCGGTACGCAGGTTTTCGACATAAACCCCTGCCGTCCCGTGAAAATCACGTACCAACTCCTCCAATGCAGTCTGTAGATGTTTGTCTGTCTTTAGCTTTGAGACTGTCTGTGCCTGGCCATGTGTCATAGATAAACCCGTTAAAACGATCAAAGAGCAGAAAGCAGCCGCAAAACGCGCTACATGTAACTTTCGGCCTCGCTTGATAAAAGGTGTCATTGTCTTATTTTAAAAGAATTTACGCCTGTTTTACCTACCACGCTACTGCTGACTTTTATGCTCCTGTTCAGGCGAAATAATCGATACAATTATTAAAACTACTGAAATTATGGCAAAATAACAGCGCATTCGTTAAAATATTCAATAGATAAATTCTTGTTGGCCGCAAGGTAATTTCTGAGTAACTTTCCTGTATGAGAGCTAAAATGCGCCGATCAAGCCCGATACGTGCATACTTGATAACAACAGGTATGCTGGCAATGGTCTGCTTGCAGACCAGCCTCTATGGACAGTTGCCAGGGCCGGATTCGGTTAAAGTCCCATCCTTGATACAGAAGATTGCAGCAGCAGTCAGGGACTCTCTTTTTCAAGCAGTATTTCAACACCCCGATAAATACCGCCTGCAAATCCTTTATACCCAGATCAACCGGGATAAAAATAACCAGCCTCATTTTAGCACTTACACTTATCACTGCTCACCCAACTATTATTTTAACCCTGCCTCGACTGTAAAAATGCCCCTGAGTTTTCTTAGCCTTGAAAAACTGCACACCTATAAAAAGTATGGTGTAACCAAAGACAGTTATATGTTCACAGACAGTAGTTTTACTGAACAGCAAACGACCGGTCAGGACAGTACCTCACAAAGCAGATACCCATCCATTGCCGCCTATATCAAACGAATTTTTCTCGTCAGTGATAATGATGCCTATAACAGGCTTTATGAGTTTCTTGGACAACATTACATCAATGCCCGGCTTCTAAGCAAAGGTTACCGGCATACCCGTATTAACAGGCGTTTTTATCCGATGAATGAAGAGCAGAACCGGCATACCAACCAAGTCCGCTTCCTGGACCCTGTCACTCACAAAACACTGTACCGGCAACCGGCTGCCTATAATCAAGACAGCTTTCATTACGGGAAGCCCATCCTGATTGGCCAGGCTCATTTAAATAACAAAGACAGTCTCATTACAGGGCCGTATGATTTTAGCAGGGGCAATGAAACATCTTTGGCTGAGCTGACCGATATGTTGAAAGCGGTATTATTTCCTGGCTCAGTTCCCGCAAAGAGACAATTTAAACTAAGTCAATCAGACAGGCAGTTTCTATTGCAATATATGTCTCAGTATCCTGGTGAAACGAATTATCCCAAATACGACACCAGCAAATTTTTTGACAGCTTTACAAAGTTCTATTTTAGAAATAGCAGCCACGCAATCCCGGATTATATCCGGGTATTTAATAAACCGGGCTGGTCTTATGGATTTCTAACAGACGTAGCTTATATCGCAGATTTTAAACATCATATTGAGTATATGCTGAGTTGCACGCTATATGTCAACGAAGACGGCGTTATCAACGATAATAAATACGACTACGATTCAGTAGGTTTTCCATTTATGGCGGCCTTGGGACAGGCTGTTTATCAATATGAACTGCATCGAAAAAGGCAAGTTGTTCCCAAACTGACTGAATTTAAAATTCAATATGAACAAAGGAATCCCAGCGATAGGCGACCGGTGATCAGCGATGTCGCCGATTAAAAGCGGCCCGTCCTTTTAATCCTTCAGCAGCGAAGCCGTTCGCTGACAGTCCGTCCGGAGCAAGATTAGGCTCACAAACATCAGTGCCACTTTATAAACATACCCCGGCTTTAACTATACACAAAACCTATAGTTAAAGCCGGGGTATACTCAAAAAATATCACAAAAGGCTACCATTACCTTACCACTGAATCTGCTGATCCTCATCCGGGATCAATGTATTCAGGTCACGCTGCATCGTTAATGTACCGTCTACCCTGTATGGCAGGCGCTGCCCGGGAACCGTGTTATAATCTTCAAATGAATAGGACAGGTATAAAGTGTAATATATATGCTTCATATAAGGTTGCTTCGGATCCCATTCCTCTTCAATGGTATAATAAGACTGGGAACTGCCGACCTTAAAATTATTATTCATGGCATTGTCACTCCAGATCTCCAGCTTCCGTTTTTGAATATCAATAGAATCATTGGTAAACCTTACGAAAACCTTGTAATTTTTACGATCCAGATAATCGATATCTCTGGTTCCCGCATAGAGAAAAATAGTGCTGTCATCGACTACAAAGGTCCGGTGTTCATTTATCGTAAGCGGATCTGTATCGTCTCCCAGATAAATCTTGTACAACGTACCGCCATAGGTACCGGAATAATCATTAAATGGGGTTATCCGAAGCATCGCCCGACGGTAATACTTGTTCGGATTTGCTTTATAATCATATTGCGATGAATCCACAATCTGAAGGGGCAATACCCATTTGTCCGACTCATCCAAATTAGCTAAACTGAAATCTATCGGTATAGTAGCCGTGCTTTGCCCGGCCGGGATGTCAATGGTCTTTGGCATACTGTAGTATTTAGGGTCTAATTGCCTAAAATAAAGTTCTGCGCGATCCCCGTACTGCTCATGATTTAAAATAGCCAGTGTATCTGGATCCAGTCCGACATGGACGGCCCTGTTTTTTGCGTTCGCCGTAGAGCCGCTGATAATCACCGGAAGTTCGTAACGGACTTCTCCATCGGGTTTATAGCGCACGTATGCCATGGTTACTCCCTGATCATTCGGTTCCGCCTTAAAGGAAGCCATCTGTTCAAATTGCTCTGATTTCAAACTATCGTTACAAGATACCATTCCGGCCACGATTGTGAGCATTAAAACCAGTCTAAATATATGCTTGTTCATCTGTTTATATTTTGTTTTTATCCGTAGAAAAACCCTGTGATTAAAACCACTACTTTCTAATTTCTGGCTCCCTATTCCGATCATCAGGGTTTATTACCTCAACGCCTCCAATGGGCTATTCAGGGTAGGTCCAGCCCGGGTTTTGGGTCAATTCTTTATTACGCTTTAACTCCTGATAATCGATTGGCCAGAACCACATCTTCAATGTAAAAATCGAAGGCAAAGACGGGATTTCGACAGGTGTATGGAACAGCACGGCCTGATCTCTGGTAGAATAAGCATTACAGCCATACACCGGAGCCGCTTCTTCTGCAGGCGCATCCGTCCACCGGCGTAAATCAAAATAACGCTGGCCTTCCGCAAACAGCTCAATTTGGCGTTCCCGTTTCAGTTTGATCCGGAACTTATCCCGGTCTGCATAGACCAGATCGGAGTAATCCGGTAAACCTGCACGGATACGGATCGGCTGAATGCCCGTCTTCATCTCTTCGATATTACGGGAGATATTGTAGGTCCGCTTTTCATCCCAGGAAGGGATCGCATAAGAGGCTCCGCCGAGTTCATTCAAGGCCTCCGCATAGATCAGCAACACTTCAGCATAACGGATCGCCGGATCTACTTTTTTGGTCATACGTCCCTGATCATAAGCCGTAACAGCGACATTACTGATATCATCCGGATTAATATATTTTTTGATACCAATACCACTGCGCGGCCAATAAGTGGTGTTCTTATAACCGTTAGGATCACCCCTGTAGTAAAAGATCTGTACGTTTTTCTTCTCATCGTTCTCTGTGGTCGCATTTAGGAAGTTCCAGGTCGATCCATTGTAAGAGACACTTGCATAGAACCGGGGTTCACGGTGTACATACTGTTTACTGACACCTACGCCCTGAGGGCCTAATTCGGGATAATCAGCCGCGTCGTCCGCTGTAACAAAATCAGCGGGACGCGGCTCGGTATTATACCGGTCTCTGTAAGCAGGAAGGCTGCGGTACATGCTGTTCATGCCGGGAATATCCGTCCCGTCGTTCATATAATAAGCATCGATCTGCTTTTGCGTCATGCCATGAGAATTATATCCTTTTCCTTCCAGGCGCGGTAACTGATGCAGCACCAGTACATTGATCCCTTCCGAGCCCTGATTCTGACCATGTGTAAAAATCAACTCCGTATTCTGAAAGGCCTGGACGTCTCCGTTAAATAGCGAGCGGTAGGATTCAAAGGGATCGATGTCCGCCCAGCCAGCCGGCCAGTTACTATTGGAGAATTTAGGATCATAAGGTGGGGTCACGGTCGCTGGATAGGCGGCATCCCCGGATTCCCGCTTATAAGCGACATACAGATGGTATTGTCCCAGATCTATTACGTCTTTTGCTGCCGCTGCAGCTTTAGCCCATTTCGATTCATCGTAATTAGGGGATAACAATGGTTTCCCCTGACGGTCCACTAAGGCCGCAGCTACATCTGCAGGTGCTTTTCCATTGGCCAACGGGCTGGCAGCATACAAGAGCGCCCGGGCTCTGAGGGCCAGTGCCGCACCACGGGTAGGGCGCGCAATCTGCTGAATTCCCCGTGTAAGCGGGAGTGATTTGGCCGCTTCTGCCATTTCCTTAGCGATATAATCGGCACACTCCTCATAGGTATTCCTTTTTTGAGCAATCTCATCATACTCCTTAGTATAATCTACTCCCTGTTCCGGAACGATGGGGATGGGCCCGAACACCTTCAGGAGTTCCCAATAAAAATAAGCACGTAAAAACCTGGCCTGCCCTTTCATATCGGCGAGCTCTTCAGCGGAGAAAGACTTATTCATGTCTATATTGTTCAGGAAAACAGAGGCCTGCCGGATACCCAAATAGGCGGTATTCCAGATCTGAAGACTTTCACCGTTGACGCCACTCTCAGAGTACTGCCCGTTTTTCCACCTTTTATATCCGTCGGACTCATCACCATAATACATATCATCCGCGAAGTTAAACGGCACCTTTTTCTTACTGGAGACATCCTGCATATAGTCACTTCCCAGGAAATAATAAGCCCTGGCCAACCAGCGGTTCGCATAGTCCGAATTGGTGAATACATCTTCGGTCGTCATTCTTTCATCGAAAAGGTAATCCGAATCCAGGTATTTAGAACACCCGGCCAACAACAGCACAGAGCCTGTAAGGGATAAAATTATTAATATTTTTTTCATATTCTTTTATGTTTATAAACTAGCCGATAAACCAATTGAAAATGTTTTGCTCAGGGGATATACCTTTCCGGTAGAGCTGGCCAGTTCCGGATCCCAGAGCTTGAATTTTGTGAACGTCAACAGGTTTGTTGCGATAAAGAAGATCCTCACATTACTTAAGTGCGCACGGTTCACAAATGCTTTAGGAAGTGTATAACCGACGTCCAGCGTCTTCAAACGCAGATAAGAGCCGTCGCGAAGCCAAAAGGTAGAGGCACGGTTGTTATTTGCATTATTGCCGTAGGTCAACCTGGGATAATCCGCATTGGGATCCTCATTCACGCCCAGTATCCACCGGTTGCTGTTAGCCATATCGGTGAGGATATTACCCCAGCCATCTCCCGTACTGAACATATACACGGTAGACCCGTTGATAAAATAGGTTGATTTTCCTACACCCTGAAAGTGAACATTGATATCCAGACCTTTCCAGCTTCCGGAAACACCAAAACCATAAGTCAGGTTCGGTTTTGTCGTGGCGCCGATTGCGACGCGGTCGTCATCGTTGATGACCCCATCGCCGTTCACATCTTTATATTTAATATCACCTGGCATGACTTCTCCAAAGGTCTGTCTTGGACTGTTGCGGATATCGTCGTAGTCCTTGAACAGCCCCAGATCGATCAGTCCGCGGGCCTGGTCCACCCGGTGCCCTTCATCCAGTTTATACCCATAGATCGTATTCTCCTCATCACGCTCTATGATCTTATTTTTACTGTAGGTAATGTTTCCACGTATCGTCAGATCAACATTCCCCACCTTATGCTTGACGGAAAAATTACCATCAAAACCGTGCGCGGCGACCTCACCCACGTTAGCCGACGGCGTACTCTCCAGTCCAACGATTCCAGGCAAATAATTACGTTGCATATAAATACCAGTGCGACGCTCGTTAAAATAATCCACCGTTCCATTAAAATTATTATTGAAAAAGGCAAAATCAAGCCCCAGGTCCTGTTTGGTTGCGACCTCCCATGAAACATTTGTAGAAGCCACTGAAGAATAACGGATACCTGACCAGTTATTGTTGGTCGTAAAATCCGCAAATTCATAGCCAGGTAAAGGGACCATTTTATCCCCATCGGGCACCTCCGATTGAAGCGTATACAGGTAAGGGAAGCGAACACCATTCAGGTCATCATTGCCGGTCTTTCCATAGGAATAACGGATTTTAAACATGTCAATCCACTTGACATTTTTCAGCAGCGGCTCCTGACCGATATTCCACGCGCCTGAAATCGCCGGGAAAAACCCAAAACGATTGTCCTCGTGAAAATTCTCTGATCCGGTATAACCGAAGTTAAAATCAATAAAATAACGGGATTTATAATTATAGTTTACGCGTCCGGCCAGTCCCTGATTCCTGCGTGCAATCCCGTTTTTAAGATCCGTACCAATATTTTGCGTAAAGACTTTAGAAGACTGTGTGTATTTTGTTACGGCGCCAAAATTATGCTTGCCGATGGTTCTGTCATAATGAATTTCCCATTCGAGGAATTCTCTTTTCTCACCTTCTGAGCCGGACGACTGTGTCATCTGCTGTTCTTCAACGATGCGCTGAAATACCAGCTCTCCATCGGTATTGCGATAACGGTTCGCCTTCCACAACTCTGGATGCTTATCCCGTTTAATGTAGTTACTGTTATAGGTATCATAACCAAAACGACCTACAAAGGACAACCCCTTGGTAATAAAATCCAATTTCTGATTCAGATTCAGGGTCGTCTGTATGTTGTTGGTCCAACTTTCATTATACCCCGTCATGGTGCCCTGTACCCAGGGATTAAAACGATCTCCGTTATCATCGCCGTCAGCTGGTATCTTGCCGTCAGAATACATCAATGGTGCAGTAATAGGATTATAGCCCATCAAAGCCGTCCAGATAGCATCGCTTCCCACCCCGGGATCATTTTGTTTGCGTAATGATCCGGAAATACCGGCAGACAGCAGAGTCGTTTTTGTAACATCCATATCGACGCTCAACCGGTATGTATATTTTTTGAAATTGGTGTTGGTATTATAATCTTTCAGCGCGTCGTCTACCTTGTACATTCCTTGCTGATCCTGGTAACTCCCCGACAGATAATATCTAGCCGTATTACCGCCTCCGCTGATATTAAGAATACTGCGTTGACTTTTGGCACCATCACGTAAAAGAACTTTCATCCAGTCAACATTCGGAAACAGATCCGGATCCAGTCCTAAACGCTGAATCTCAAGTTCGCTGGGAGAATATAAAGGTTCTTCATTACGGGCAATCTTTGCTTCATTGGCCAGTGAGGCATAGGTGTAACCGTCTGCAAAATCAGGTAACTTAGTGAGCTCACTGTAAAATCCTTCCACTTTACCGTTAATATTGACCTTTCCGGCTTTACCCTTCTTGGTGGTAATTAAAATAACGCCGTTCGCGCCCCTGCTTCCGTAGATCGCAGTGGCAGAGGCATCTTTTAATACCGTAAAGGAGGCGACGTCTTCCACATTGATCTCATTTATGTCACGTTCAAACCCGTCAATAAGCACCAGGGCTGAAGAACTCCCGCCAAAAGTTGAAATACTGCGGATCCAGAATTCAGATACACTGCCCGGACGGCCGGATGTCTGCATTCCCTGAATACCAGGGACGTTACCTGCAAGGGCATCTGCCATGGAAGTGGTTGGGTTTGACTTCAGATCATCCACATCGACTGTTGTAATGGCACCGGTAACGGATATTTTTTTCTGCAATCCGGTTGCCGTCACGACAACTTCATCCAATGCACTTACTGTGGCCTCCACCATCGTGACATTCACCTCCCTTTGATTCTTCAGGAGTATCTCTTGTTTTTCATACCCTAAAGAAGAAAAGACCAGCGTGTGATAAGGTACCACTTTAATAGAGTACTTACCATCCTTGTCTGTAATAACGCCCGTTCCCGGAACATTGCTGATGGAGATGCTTACACCCGCCATGGGTGCCTTTTTAACATCAGTCACCACCCCTGTAACGGTCACTTCATCCTGAGCCCACAGCGAGGGGGTACTGCCTAATAAAACAATACATACTAAAAAAAGAAATTTCTTTATCATTGACTATTAGTTTTCGGTTATTATTCTTCTTGTGCAATCTTACGGACGACCCAGTTACCGGCGTCACCGATATAAAAACATTTTCTTTCCTCGTCATAAGCGATAGCCTGTGGCTGTTTAAAGCGGGCTTCTGTACGCAGATCACCATTTGCATAGCCACTGGTTCCGTTATTTCCACGGCCGGCATAGGTACTTACCCGCCCCTGAGGTGTCAGAATACGGATAGCATGATTGTCTTTGTCACAGAAATAAAAATCATACTCATCGCCTCCATTGTCCGCGTAATTAGGGTTTTTCACAAAAACACCCTGTACAGGATGGTTCAAAAGTGCATTGGTCCCCACTCCGTCTTTATAACCGGCAGTACCGGCTGCGCCCGCGATCGTATAGGGGGTCTTGAAGATCTTTTTCACCGGATCATAATCGGTCCGCATGATGTAATGCTTTTCATATTCGATCAGATAAGCATAGTCTCCGGACGGGTGCATAACCATATAAACAGCTACGGCACTGTAGGGATTGGCAAAAGCTAATTTATCTTCTCCTGTCTCAAAATCATAACGCCTGACATCACCTGCCCGGTACCTGGAATAATATAGTTCTCCGTTCGGATGCACCATCGTACCATTCACACCACGCGCATACACTTTAATAGGCTCTTGCTGCACAAAATTCGAAGCACGGCTGAAAATGTAGTTACCATATTTGGTATCACTGGAGTGATTGTCCGAGGCAATCATGTCCTGATTTTCGTCGGTTCTCCAGCTGATAATAGAAGTTCTGGCAAAGCCGGTCCTGAAATATTTTACATATTCATTCTCAAAATCTATCAACCGACAACTGTTCCCGTCAGCGGTAAAATACAGATGATTGTGATTCTTGGGGTCAAAACTAAACCAGAGCATTCCTTTAAAGGCGCCACAATCATCAAACGGCCCTTCCTTCTCCTCGAAGTCGGAAGCAATCTCATAGTATTTGCCTAAAAAAGTAGATACCAGCCATTTTCTTACATAAGAGAAATTCTCTTTGGATTCTGCCTTAGCCAGCTCCTGCCCGGTACCATCGACAACACTTACCTGGATATCGCCATCATAGGCTTTCTCCGGGATGACACAGTATAAGCTGCCATTTTTAACACCGACGACTTTAGCAGGTTTTCCGCCAATCGTCACTCTGGTCTTGGACAGATCATTGCCAAAATTCTCTCCATATACAATTAAGTTGGTACCAACACCGCCTTCTTTAGGGAAAAAATCGGTGATCACGATATCTTTTGACGGATCAAAGCTACCTGCTTGCTTCCCTCCTACATCTTTTTTGCATTGCGTAAAGAGAAGCGTAACCAGTGCAACTGTTATCGTTTTCACTAGTGTACACCACTTTTTTGTTTTCTCTATTTTCATATACTTTTTCATAATTGTCAGATTAAAATTGACATATCTTCTCCGGCACCTGCAAACAGATCGTTTACAGGCGAAACACCTCCCAGTTGATACCAGAGCATTTCCTACGCCGCTTTACCTGAGATCCCAGGAAGCATTGCGGGTCTACTCAATACCTTTAAGTGTGTTTTAATAATTCAGCTATATTTCATACTGATTAAATGTAATCTTCGACCTCTAATCATCTGCGCAAATGATTTTGTGTCTTTGATCTTTTGCAGTTTAACCATTAATAATTGCATCTCCATCTAAAACAGTCTTACACAAATTCGCAAATAGAACAAATCCGCTCTTCGTGTTTAAAAAGCGCATTCTTCCAGCTTCTTTTTACGCTTCATGGATTCCAGTTATCTGCGTTTGCAGAAGGAATCAATAACATAACTACTTCTAAATATCAGTATCTGGAAAGAAGCAATCCTTAGCAATGGTCCGGGAAACACAACCGCCAAACTTCATCAGGCTCTCATTCACCTCTTTTCCTCATAAGATTTCTGCATAAGCGAAACCCATAAACATAAGCCATTTCAAACAACCCCTTCTCGACAATTAGTCCAGGTACCAACAACGCCATTTTTGGCGCCCAAGCTTCAAGCCACCCGCTGTTTTAAGTGAGCGGATAATTCCTTTATGTTAATATTCATAAGCAAATTTGTAACATTTCTTTATCAATCACTCTTCAAATACTCTCATTGATTCAACATATATTATCATTTTATTAATAAATATTATCAAAGACTGTTAAATCAAGGAAGCGAGCAGCAAATAAGCTTTCCATCTTCATAACTAACTGATTTACAAAATATAATATCAATTCCACCTCTCTTGCATTTCTTTGAAACACTTATTCGGTACATTGATTTTTAACTACTTACACAGCCATAAAATGTTAGTCATATAGAAAAAATTAATAGTATGTTTTCTAAAAACACTTAACAATATTGAATATGCTCTGGATTTTGCTTCTGCTTGAAAATCATGGCAACTTTATTTGCACCAGAAGGCATATAAAGACGTTGTCTCAAACAACGAAATATCCCGGTTTTGTCTCAGCAATCCTCCTGTTCGTATCAATTTACACTTTCTCAGCTTTACCTTCTGATAATTTTACCCTCCATAAGTAAAATACATGGCTATGGTAATTAAACAACATTATATAAAGCCCGGGAAGCAGTCTTCAGCATTCTGCTTCAGGTTTGGCTTCATGGCTATGCTGTTGGTAGCAGCCCTGATAATAAGTGCAAGTCCGTCTCTCACGGCTCAGGTGACAGGTCAGCCCATAGATTCCTTACCTGTTATTGATACCGCAGGATCTGGCTTACCTACGCGGCCCGGCCCTTCTGATACAGCGCTCTTCGCCGTGGATTCGACAATATGGGATCTCAGTACCTGTCTGGACTATGCCCATCGGCATAATATCACGATTCAAACGATGCGGCTGAATGCTGCAACCTCGGATTTAAATCTGCAACAATCCAGAAATAACCGTCTACCTTCTGTAGACGCAAGTGTCTCCCAAAACCTCTCTCATTTACACAGTGGTACCGGGCTTAACGGCACTTACGGTGTTTCGGCAGACATGACGCTCTATCAGGGAGGATACCTTAAAAATGATATTGAATCCAAGAAGCTAAGTCTGCAGGCAGCAGGGCTTGATATACAGGCCGCACAAAACGACATCACACTTTCCATTACGCAAGCATATCTGAACATCTTACTTGCAAAGGAAAACATCACCTATTATAAAGGACTTATCGAATCTACCAGCGCGCTGGTAGACCAAAGCGAACAATTCTATAGTGTCGGTTCTGTCGCCAGGAAAAATGTGCTGGAGCTAAAGGCCACGCTGGCCGCTGATAAATATCAATTAGTTACTGCCCAGAACACCGCCAGACAATATATACTGGTGCTAAAGCAAATCCTACAGCTACCTACTGCTACTCCATTCGATATAAGCAGCAGTACTAATCTCCAGGAAGTGCCGGCGCTGCTGCCTTTAAACGAAGTACAGGCTAACGCGCTCAGCCAGAGACCAGAAGTGGCCAGTAGTATGCTGAACGTCGAAGTCCAGCAGGCCGAACTGGCAAAAATAAAAGCAGGCCTGAAGCCCACATTGTCTTTAGGCGGTTCAGTGGGATCTAACTACGGCTCCGCCGTTCCCGGCGGTTATTTACCACAGCTTAACAACAATTTCTATCAACAATTAGGGCTGACTTTAAGTGTTCCGATTTTTGACAGGAAGCAAACCAGAGCAGATGCCGCAAAAGCCGACATTGCCATTAAACAGGCACAGCTGTCACTGGACAATACCAAACTGCAATTAAGTCAGGATGTTGAACAAGCCTACCTGAGTGTCAACAATGCCCTGAATCAGTATGAAGCAGCATTGCAACAGCTTACCTATGCGCAGGAAGCCTATAGAGTGGCCAGCGAAGAATTAAAGGTTAATAACTACGTAACAGCTGATTTTTTGCAACAAAAAGCCCTGTATGTTCAGGCGGAGCAGTCTTTCATTCAGGCAAAATATACGGCAGCTCTGCAGGGACGCATCTATAACTTCTACGCAGGCATACCAGTCGCAGATAAGTAGTTTCCATCAATAATAAACAAACGCAAACAATTACTTAAAAAATAATACGGATGAAAAAGAAGCCCATTATAATAACACTGACAGTGATCTGTCTGGCCCTCCTGATCTGGTTTTTCTTTTTAAAGCCCAGTCCGGTGGTGACCACTTTTGCATCAGAAAATCCGCATATCGGCCATATCGCAGAAACAGTTACCGCCACAGGCACCATTCAGCCGGTCGATACCGTAGCCGTTGGTACGCAGGTATCCGGCACCGTTCAGGCCATCTATGCAGACTACAACGCCGTGGTCAAAAAGGGGCAGTTACTGGCCGTACTGGATCAATCCTTATTCATTGCTGATGTTGATCAGGCAAAAGGCAATCTCGCTGCAGCCCAAAGCAACCTGAACTATCAGACCAGTAATCTGGCCCGTCAGAAAAAACTCTTTGAAGTAGGTGCGATCAGTCAGGCAGAATATGACAACGCACAATATGAATATAATTCGGCAAAAGCAAACGTCAGTTCTCAAAATGCAAGTGTGGCCAGCGCAGAGAAAAACCTGTCGTTATCTAAAATCTATTCTCCCATCGATGGCACGGTACTTTCCCGCAACGTCAGTGAAGGGCAGACGGTAGCAGCAAGTTTTAGCACACCAACACTGTTCACCATTGCCAAGGATCTGAAAAAAATGCAGGTTCAGGCTTCTGTAGACGAGGCAGATGTCGGCAATATACAAGACAGCGAACGTGTGACTTTTACCGTGGATGCCTTTCTGGGGCAGACTTTTGGTGGCATGGTACAAGAGATCCGTCTAAGCCCTACAAAGACTTCTAACGTTGTTACCTATACAACGATCATCAACGCACCCAACGATGACCTGAGGCTTAAACCCGGTATGACCGCAAGTATTATCATCTATACCAGGGAGGCCGACAGTACCTTACTCATCCCTGCTAAGGCGGCAGCCTACATACCGTCCACTCCTGACAAGGATGCTAACTATACGCTGGTACCAGCCAGTGATACCGCCGCACTTAAGGACAATGAACGCTATGTCTGGATCAGAAAAGACAATCAACTGGTACAAAAACGTATTACTATCGGGCTGGACGATAATACGCAGTTACAGGTCCTCTCGGGGCTGACCGCTACGGACAAGGTAGTAACAGCTGAAGAAAAGACATCCGTAAAGCAGGCAGCATCCGCTGAAGGTTCAAGCCCTTTCATGCCTAAGCGGCCTAACAGAAACAAAAAGAAAAAATAAGCCAGAAAGATCATAACCACGCAAAGAAATTTTTTATCCAATGGCAAAAGAAATATTAAACATCCAACATCTGAAAAGATCTTTTTTAATGGGCGCAGAAGTTGTGCATGCCCTTAAAGACGTGTCATTTTCCGTCCAGGCAGGGGAATTCGTTACCATCATGGGCAGCAGCGGGTCGGGTAAGACCACAATGCTTAATATCCTTGGATGTCTGGATAGTCCTTCTGAGGGAACCTATTTACTGGATGATATAGATGTCCGTAAATTAAACCGTAATGAACTCGCAGGTCTGCGTAATACCAAGATCGGCTTTGTCTTCCAGTCTTATAACTTGTTGGCAAGAACTTCCGCCCTTGAAAATGTGGAATTGCCTTTGTTCTATAATAAAAAGGTATCCGCCGCTGAAAGAAAACAAAGAGCCATCAGAGCTTTAGAAGCCGTCAAACTCGAAAAAAGACTGGATCATATGCCCAATCAGTTATCCGGCGGTCAACAACAGCGTGTAGCGATTGCCCGCGCCCTGGTGAGCGAACCGGTAATGATCCTGGCCGACGAGGCCACCGGTAATCTGGATACACGGACTTCCTATGAGATCATGGCACTCATGCAGGATCTGAATAAAGAAGGGAAAACCATTGTCTTTGTGACCCATGAACCAGATATTGCCGCCTTCAGCAGCAGGACGATCATGCTGCGGGACGGCCTGGTCCAAAAAGACATCAAAAACGAAACGGTACGCTCTGCAAAACAGGCACTCGAAGAATTACCTCCTGCAGACAGTTATTCCATCTAATCGCGGCCAGAGTTTCATTCAACAGCGTTTAGATGAACACAAAATACGACAGTAATGGCTATATTAAATCTGATCAAACTCGCAATCAAAGCCCTTAGGCGTAATAAACTCCGGGCCTTCCTTACCATGTTAGGTATTATCATCGGAGTAGCCGCGGTCATTGCCATGATGGCCATTGGCCAGGGCTCTAAAGAGAGCATTCGTTCCTCTCTTTCTGGTATGGGGTCTAACATGATCACCATTTTTCCACAAAGTAACCTCCAGGGAGGCGTCAGAATGGGTGGCAGCAGTTTCCAGTCACTGACCATGAAGGATGTAAATGCCATTCAAAAGAAGGCCACTAAAATAGACGGCATTTCTCCGGTGGTTAATTCAAGTGGCCAGGTCGTTAATGGCGGCAAAAACTGGCCTACTTCTATTTATGGTGTGAGCCCGGATTATCTCCATATCCGCCAATTCTCCCTGAAAGACGGTGTCAATTTTAGCGAGAAAGATATATTAACCTCAGCCAAAGTCTGTTTGCTGGGACAGACGGTTATTGATAATATTTTTAATCCAGGCGAAAATCCCATCGGCAAGTATATCCGGTTCGGAAAGACACCTTTTCAGGTGATTGGCGTACTGACACCAAAGGGACAAAGCAATTTCGGGCAGGATCAGGATGACATCATTCTGGCACCCTATACCACCGTTCAGAACAGAATTACGGCAAGTACCGTCTACCTGAATCAGATACTAGTATCGGCTATCAGTGAGGCAGCCAGTGATTCTGCTACCGAGCAGGTCACCTCTATACTTCGAAGCAGTCACAAACTGACCGATCAGCAGCAAGATGATTTCAATGTCAGAACACAGGCAGAGCTGATCAGCATGATCAGTTCAACCAGCAGTATGATGACGGTGCTATTAACTTCCATCGCCGGCATTTCGCTTCTTATAGGCGGTATCGGCATTATGAATATCATGTATGTATCTGTTACAGAAAGAACCAAGGAAATCGGCCTTAGAATGGCCATCGGTGCCCGGGGTTCTGACATATTGATGCAATTTCTAATCGAAGCGGTGATCATCAGTATTACCGGAGGTTTGATTGGTGTAGGCCTGGGCCTGCTCTCTTCTTTTCTCATTACACAAATCGCCCATTGGCCTGTACTTATTTCAGAGACCTCAATTATCATTTCATTTTTGGTATGTGGGATCACCGGTGTATTCTTTGGTTATTATCCGGCTCAGAAAGCGTCCCGGTTAGATCCTATTGAAGCACTCCGTTACGAATAAGTGGCATGAATACAAAGAGAAAATACAATAATGGCTACCTTCATATCCTGATCCGGAAAGCTATGCGCATCAATTTTTCTAACAAACGAGTCATCTATCTTCTGCATATCATTATGTGGACAGCCATTTTATCGCTTCCATTTATCCAGTATAACAGTGACCATCACCGCATACCCGGGCCTCCGTCTGAACAAATACGATTAGCATTCTTACATCTGTCGATTCTGAACAACCTGGTCTGGATCGCCATTTTCTACCTGAATAGTATAATCCTCATTCCCCGGCTGGCAACAGTTAAAAAATGGACAGCCTATAGTTTCAGTATTATGGGGCTTTTTTTATTCGCACTGGGTGTTAATTATTTTCTATTCCGGACCCTGATCCATGACGGCCATTATAATTTTATCCGCTCCGTTACTTTCTCTCTGCCTCCCTTTATCCTGGCCATACTAGCCAGTTCTCTATGGCAGATATGGAGAGATAAAACCAGCGCGGCACAGCGCCTGCAGCAGCAAAAAGAAGAAAATTTAAAAACGGAACTTTCCTTCTTGCGCTCCCAGATCAGCCCCCACTTTATATTTAATATCCTGAATAATATTACTGCCCTCATTCGTATGAAAAGCGAACAGGCCGAACCGACAATTATTCAGCTTTCGGCGCTGCTGCAATATATGCTCTATGATACAAGAGAAGAAAAAGTGCTCCTCACCACAGAGGTAAGTTATCTGCAGACCTATATTGAACTGCAGCAACAGCGCTTTGGGGACCGGGTCCAGATTCAACAGACCATCCGGCTGGAAAATAACTGGGCAGAGATCGAGCCCATGCTGCTGATCCCCTTTGTAGAAAACGCCTTCAAGCATGGCAGCGGCTATATACAACACCCCGCCATTCATATCTTTCTGGAAACAAAAGACGGGAGGTTGTTTTTTGATATCAGCAACCGTTATGACCCAGCCAGTACAGAAATTAAAGACAAAGTGTCTGGTATAGGCTTGTCCAATGTCCAAAGAAGGATTGAGCTCTTATATCAGCATAAAAGCAGCTTTTTTATTCACCGGGATCAGGATACCTTTACCGTACATCTGGAACTGGAACTTAATTCCATAAAACAGTAACTATGATGAGATGTCTTGCGATTGATGACGAACCTCTGGCACTGACCTTACTGGCAGATAACATCAGCAAAGTGCCGTTTTTGGAACTGGTCGCTTCGTGCACAGACCCTTTTAAGGCGATTGAGATCATGCAAAAGGAACCGGTTGATCTGATATTTACAGATATTCAAATGCCGGGCCTTACGGGGTTGCAGTTTATTGAAGGACTGGTCAGCCGTCCAATTGTTATTTTAATTACCGCCTATAAGCAGTATGCGCTGCAGAGCTATGATCTGGACGTGGTGGATTATCTGATAAAACCAGTATCTCTGGATCGTTTTATTAAAGCCTGCAATAAGGCCCATGAACTGTTCCAGTTAAAAAATGCCATGATTGCGGCGCCGGGACAAAATGCAGCCGCCACCGGAACGGTCGACTACTTTTTTGTTAATGTAGGCTACAGCCTGGAAAAAGTAGTACTGCAGGATATCCTCTACATTGAAGGACTTCGTTCTTATATCAATATCCATCTGCTGAGCCAGCCACAGCCGCTGCTCACCCGGGCTTCCATGAAATCCATTGAGGCCTATTTGCCTGCTCCCGCATTTATACGGATCCACAAATCCTATATTATTGCCACCCGGCAGATTAAGCGGATGAAAAAAAACGAATTAACGCTGCTGAATGGTACAGAATTACCGATCGGAGAGATCTATCGGCCGGCGATCGACGATCTGATTAAAAATCAATTATGATAACGGCAATTTAGAGGTCAAACGCCGGGGCACATTGCATAAAAAAATAGGAACCGTTTTATTGTTGGTTCCTATTTTCTGTATAATAATCTTTACTGCTCTAAAGGACTTCCGTAGCGCCTTCTACCAGTACAGTCGCTTTATTGTTCAAAATTTCAACAAAGCCACCTTCAATGGAGAATAACTGGTTATTGCCGCCTTTCTGATTGACCAGAACTTTAATACGGCCTTTGGTCAGCGCACTTACCATCGGTGCGTGGCGATTCAGCACTTCAAATAAGCCGCTGATACCGGGCAACTGAACGCCATAAACGTCGCCACTATAGATCCTCTTTTCTGGTGTTAATATTTCTAAAAGCATGAATGTCAATTTAATGAGGTAACAAATCCTGTTCGTTGCATGCCCACAATTTAATTGTAGTGGCCATCCAGCTGTGCATTAGCCCTGAGCCTGAGCCAACAGTTTTTTACCTTTTTCAACGGCATCTTCCAAAGTACCAACCAGGTTGAAAGCGGCCTCCGGATATTCATCCACCTCACCATCCATGATGGAATTGAAACCGCGGATGGTATCTTCAATGCTCACAAACACCCCTTTAAGACCAGTGAACTGTTCTGCCACGTGGAATGGCTGGGAAAGGAAACGCTGTACTTTACGGGCTCTTGATACGGTCAGTTTGTCCTCGTCACTTAATTCGTCCATACCCAGGATGGCGATGATATCCTGTAACTCCTTATACCGCTGTAAGATCAGTTTAACACGGTCAGCAGTGGCATAATGTTTTTCTCCCACGATTGCAGGTGTCAGGATTCTTGAAGTTGAATCCAGGGGATCCACCGCAGGATAGATACCCAGGTCAGCAATTTTACGGGATAATACGGTCGTTGCATCCAGGTGGGCAAAGGTTGTTGCAGGAGCAGGGTCAGTCAAGTCATCCGCAGGTACATATACCGCCTGTACGGAGGTAATGGAACCATTTTTAGTAGAAGTGATTCTTTCCTGCATCAGCCCCATTTCCGTAGCCAGTGTCGGTTGGTAACCTACCGCTGAAGGCATACGACCCAGCAGGGCAGACACCTCAGAACCAGCCTGTGTAAAACGGAAGATGTTGTCTACGAAGAAAAGGATGTCTTTACCTTTACCCGTTCCATCACCATCACGGAAATATTCAGCGATCGTCAGACCACTCAGGGCCACACGGGCACGGGCTCCGGGAGGTTCATTCATCTGCCCGAACACAAATGTCGCTTTAGAGTCTTTTAGCCCTTCCATATCCACAGTGTTCAGATCCCATCCGCCTTCTTCCATGGAATGTTTGAATTTCTCACCGTATTTCATAATGCCGGCTTCGATCATTTCACGAAGCAGGTCATTTCCCTCACGGGTTCTTTCACCAACACCGGCAAATACAGACAAACCACCATGGCCCTTGGCAATATTATTAATTAATTCCTGGATCAATACGGTTTTACCGACACCCGCGCCACCGAAAAGACCGATCTTACCTCCTTTGGCATAAGGCTCGATCAGGTCGATTACCTTGATACCGGTAAACAGTACCTCCGTAGAAGTATTCAGGTTTTCAAAAGCTGGGGGCACATTGTGGATCGGACGGCCACCGGCTTTGTCGATCTGGGGTAATCCGTCAATGGCGTCACCAGTTACATTAAACAAACGGCCATTGATACCTTCTCCAACCGGCATAGTGATCGGACGACCAGTATCAACAACCTCTAAACCACGTACCAGTCCTTCTGTACCTTCCATGGAGATGGTTCTCACACTGTCTTCACCTAAGTGCTGCTGAACTTCCAAAACCAGCTTATCGCCGTTTTCCTTTTGAAGCTCCAACGCATTGTAGATCTCAGGCAGTTGCTGATTATCAGGGAAATGTACGTCTACGACCGCACCGATGATTTGTTTAATTTTACCTTTGTTAGCCATAAATGACAAAGAATTAATGTGTCTTTTTTTAATAAAAATGCATTGAAACCGGACGGCAAAACACCGCTATTTTCAATTTTTGGCAAAGGTAAGGGTTTAGAAATTTTTAAAGGAAAAAAATAGGCAATAAATTTAACATTGAGGGAATTTTCATTGTTTTTTGCCCACGTTTTTGAACAGGCCGGCTAAATGTAAAAAAAATGCAAAAAAATATTTTAAGTTGGCCATTTTTTTTATGTAGTTTTGCTATTGCATACAAGGAACTAACACTTATAACTAATTTACAATATGAGAAAACAACTGCTGCTGTTGCTGCTGTCTGCCGCCTGCCTATGCAGCTTTGCACAAAAAAAATTAAGCAAATTTGGTAGGGCCTCTGAAGCGGAAATGGCCATGAAAGACTGTGATTTTGACCCAGGGGCTGATATTGTCTGCCTTTTTGAGGAAAGCACCGTACAATATAATCTCAATGGACCTCGCCCCATGCTGGAGACCTATATCCGCAAGCGCTTCAAAGTACTGAAACCGGCCGGCGCTGAGTCCGCGAATGTAAAACTCAGTTATTATAGTAAAGATAACTACTCCAATATCAGTGGTGTAGAAGGATATGTATATAATACAGGGCCTGACGGCAAGATCGTCAGCACTAAAATGAAGAGCAGTGAAACCTTCCGTAAAAAAGTAAACGATGAATATTCGGAAATGAGCTTTGCGCTGCCTGGTGTAAAAGAAGGCAGCGTCTTCGAATACAAATACCGGATATTCAGAAAAACGATCGGTGGCATCGCTCCCTGGGCATTCCAGCATGAGTATCCTACGATGTATAGCATCTGCCACCTGCTGATTCCCGAATATTTTGACTTCACTTATTCTGCAGTCAGGCGCCAGGAGATGGAAGTCAAGTCCGAAGGTAATACCCAGGGCACTTATTATGCCATGAGCAACATACCCAGTATCCATGACGAACCCTATATGGCAGGCACCAATGATTTTATCCAGAGAGTAACCTTTCATCTGACCCGGATCAACCCGCCCGGCCAGTCCTCAATTGTGGTAGGCACCACCTGGGAGAATATCGCCAAAGATCTCCAGGAGAACATCTATTTCGGGCAGCAGCTCCGGCGTAATATAAAAGGGACAGATTCTTTAAATACAGCACTGGCCGCCTGTCACACAAAACTGGAAAAACTCGCTGCTATTTACCAGTTTGTTCAGCAGTATATGACCTGGGATGGTGAATACGCCATGTTTGCTGCCGACGACGGCATTAAAAGCTGCTGGAACAAAAAACAAGGCTCTGTTGCTGATATCAATATGATCTTGATCGATCTGTTAAAAGACAATGACATCCCTGCTTACCCTATTTTGGTCAGTACCCGTGACCACGGGAGCGTGCAGCGAGGCTATCCTGACCTGATGCAGTTTAATGCCACTATGGCCATGGCACAGCTGGATTCTACTTATTATATAATGAACGCTGCCGACAAATACAACCCCGTCAATCTGACTCCCTACGATGTGCAATATACCTACGGATTTGTGGTGGACAAGAAAAAGGGGGGCTGGTTTACCATCTATGATACACAGAAAAAGGAAAAGTCAGCCATTACCGTTTCCCTGAACCTGGATAAGGATGGGAAATTTACGGGAATCGGACGGGCCTCCTACGCCGATTATTCCAGAAATATGCATCTGGCAGATTACCGTAAAAAACAGCTGAAAGAGAAACTCAGTGAGTCAGGCGATATCACAATTAATATCGATTCGCTGGATGTAAAAAACGCGGATAACTGGCATATGCCAATGGATGTACAAATCAGCTACAGTGGCAAGGCCAAACAATCCGGTAAGTATACGCTCATCCCCTACGACCTGTTCCTGGGGCTTGGCGACAATCCTTTTACAGCTGAAAAAAGACAGACCAGTATTAATTTTGGTTTTTTGCAGGACTTACAAATCACCGGCTACATCAATGTTCCAGACGGGTATACGCTTGAATCCATGCCAAAATCTATGATAATGCGTATGCCGGACAGCAGTATTCTTTTTAAAAGGATCTTCCAGAAATCCGACGGCAACCAACTGGCCTTCCAATTAAAGCTGGAACATCTCAGACCGGAATACGCCTCTGTGGAATATGCAGATATCAAGGCGTATTATAAGAAGATGTACGAGTTGCTCTCTGAGCGTATCGTACTCAAAAAAATGTAACCAAAACGAAAAACGGCCCGCTATGCAATTTTTATCTAAACGTCTGTATTGTGTAATCGGGGTTTGCATAACAGTGCAAACCCTGCAGGCACAGGCAAGTAAATACCCTGTCGCTGAGATAAATGCAACATTATTAGAAGACGCCAATAGTGTGGTACGGCTTGATGCGACCGAGATCACAGTCAAGGATGCACAGAATGCGACCGCTCATTATCACGAGGTTTATACGGTACTGAACACCAAAGGGGACAGAGACCTCATCTTTAGCGCTCAAAACTCAAAATTCATGGCGCTCACGGATGCTGCCATTCATGTATATAATAAAGACGGGGTACAGATACAGCATTATGGCAAAAAAGATCTTATGTCCAGCGGTTTTGGGGAAGGGCTGATCGATGACGGCAGCACTACTTATTTTAAAGTAAGCCCGCCCTCCTACCCGTTAACCGTTGAATATGAATATACTGTCAGATACAAAGGCATATTGCAATATCCTTCTTTTGTCATTCAATCGGCCGATCAGTCGGTGCAAAAAGCCAGCTATCAGATTACGGTTCCCACCAGTCTGGGATTCAGATTTAAGAATTATAATACAGCGATCAGTCCCACAAAGCAAGTCGGTCCGCTGATCAGCAGCTATCTCTGGGAGGTGACAGACCAGCCAGCGATCAGTCTCGAACATGCATCCGGCCCTAAATTCGATCACCTGCCCGTCGTATTTATGGCGGCGGATCATTTCAGTATGGACGATTATCCCGGAACAATGGACAGCTGGGCGCATTTTGGTGATTGGGTTATGCAACTCAATAAAAAGGATGCAGCACTGAAGCCGGAACAAGTGGAATTTTACAGGTCAATGACAGCAGCTGCCACCACACCTGAAGCCAAAGCCAGGCTCTTATATGAGTATCTGCAGCACAATATGCGTTATGTGAGCATCCAACTGGGTATCGGTGGCTGGAAGCCCATGCCTGCTTCCCTTGTCAGTGCCAAAAAATATGGGGATTGTAAAGCGCTCAGCCACTTTATGCAGGCCGCACTGGCTGCTGTTGATATACAGAGCTTTCCGGCACTGATTAATATGGGCCGGCCTGATGTTCCCATCACTGGAGATTTCCCTATGAATGTCTTTAACCACGAAGTGCTTTGTATACCCCATTTAAAAGGAGCTCAGGATACCACCTGGCTGGAATGCACCAGCACGTTACTGGATTTTGGAACACTGGGTTATTCAACTGCCGGCAACTATGCTTTACTGTTAACGCCTGATGGCGGAAAACTGATCCAGGCACCTGTCACCACAGACCAGGAAAACATATTAAGAACCAGACAGCAGATCAGCCTGCATACAGATGGCAGTGCCCTCCAGCATACACAGTTTGTGGGTACAGGCGCCTATAAGGATCTGTTTCTTTATGCGTTTTACCAGCAGCAGAAAAGAGACAAAAAGGATTTTCTCAATCAGTATTTAGGCCTCAAACAAACAGATTCATTAACGATCAGTGAAGCGCCCCGCACCCGGGGGCCCTACACCATTGATCTGGCATTAAAATATGACCAGTACCCTGATTTTGTTTCCGGAAATAAATTATTCGTGCGTTCACGGCCCTTTGACCAGTTTATCAATACGCTCAAACAGGACAGTGCCCGTAAGGCGGACTATTTCTTTGCTTTCCCTTACCAGATAGAGGACACCACTGTATTTTTGCTGGACGAAGGGCTTAGCCTGGAATCCCTGCCAGAGAGCAAAGCCGAGCATTACGGGTTTGGCAATTATACCAGTCAGTATAGTTATGATGCCGCTGCCAGAAAACTGACCATCATCAGTCAGTTAGACCTGAAACAACAAACGGTTAAAGCTGCAGATTTTTCGGATCTGACCACCTTTACCGAAAAAGTGGACAGCGACATTCAGGAGAAGGTCATTTTTATCAAACAGTAAACGTTACAAAAGATCACAGCCTATAAAGTAAACCGCCTGCAGCGTAAAATATTCCAGGAATAAATACGCACAGGCGGTTGCCCCACTATTACAAACAAATCCAGATTTCTACAGACTGATCCCTCTTTTCCAGGGAATAAAGTCATCCTGGCCGTTCATTACCGCTTTGACCTTTTTACCACTGGCTACCTCACAGACAAAGTCCAATATCCGGGCGCCCGCCTGTTCGATGGTCTCCGTGCCCTGGATAATGGTGCCTGTATCCAGATCAATGATATCATTCATCTTATCATATAAAATAGTATTGCTGGAGATTTTTACTACCGGAGCAATGGGATTACCCGTGGGCGTACCTAAGCCTGTTGTAAAGAGTACGATGGAGGCTCCGCTGCCCACTTCAGCAGTCGTTGATTCTACGTCATTACCCGGTGTACATAATAGATTGAGTCCCGGTTTTGATACCTGCTCCGGATAATCAAGTACGGCACTTACAGGAGAAGTGCCTCCTTTCTTGGCAGCGCCTGCTGATTTAATAGCATCAGTAATCAGACCGTCTTTAATATTGCCGGGAGATGGGTTCATATCGAAACCCGATCCTGCTTCAGTAGCACGCTGACTATATCTGGCCATCAGTGCCCCGAAACGTTCCGCATCCGCCCGGTCCCTGCAACGGTCACTCAGCTGCTGCTCTACACCGCAAAGCTCCGGAAACTCTGATAAAATAACGGTCCCTCCCATTGCGACCAGCAGATCCGACAGATAGCCGACGGCAGGATTGGCAGAGATTCCGGAAAATCCATCCGACCCCCCACATTCCAGGCCAATGGTCAGTTTATCCAGTCCGGCAGGCTGACGCGTTTGTCTGCTGGCCGCTACCATTCCCGCGAACGTCTGTTTGATCGCCTGGGCCAGCAGATCCGTTTCCTTGCCGATATTTTGCTGATCGAGTAAGATCAACGGTTTATCAAAATTTGGAGAACGTTTTTTTATTTCGTCTTCCAGTATACTCAGCTGAGCGTTCTGGCATCCCAGACTCAGCACAGTGGCTCCCGCAACATTCGGATGCGTTATATAACCGGCTAATAAACCGCACAGGGTGATCGCATCCTGACGTATACCGCCGCAGCCGCCCTGATGCGTTAAAAATTTCACGCCGTCAATATTGGGCAGCAAAGGCTTTTCTGTCCACTCATCTGCTCCGTTAAAGTCAGCATCTAATATTTGGGCGGTAGATTTACCTGTTTTATACATATGCGTCAGCTGACGGGCAAAGTCATTGTATTTATCATGGGACCGGTATCCTAAAGCCTGGGTCAGCGCCTGGCGCATAACCTCTACATTTCTGTTCTCGCAAAAAACCATCGGTATCACCAGCCAGTAGTTAGCCACCCCTACCTTACCGTCACTGCGGTGGTAGCCCATAAACTGACGTCCATTCCATGGGCGCGTGTCCGGCGCCTGCCATTCAAAATGCCCGGCCCGAACTTCAAACCCGGCCGCCGCATGATGCACATTAGCCGTCGTTAAAACATTGCCTTTTCTGAGATCTTCATTGGCAATGGCCACCAGCACACCGTACATTATGATCTGGTCTCCTTTTTTGAGATCCGTCAGCAAAAACTTATGCTTGGCCCTCACATCATCTATCAGCCTGACACTGATTCCATTGATATCCAGGGTTTCTCCCGCACTTAGATCCTGTAAAGCAACGGCCACATTATCTGCCGGTTGTACAGTCAAAACTTTTTGTCCCATTTCCGCTTATATTTTAATTTGTTTACCAAAATCCATTGCCTTCATCGCCGCTGCTATAGCGGTAGCCAGGCCGCCGATGTTCGACAGCTCGCTTACAACGGCTGCAGGCCATAATCTATTATCATTTAATATCTGGCCAATCACCTCAGCGGGGTTCCTGTTTTCATGCCTCCAATATGCGGCCAGTATTGCTGCTTTAGCATCCGTCAGTGGAAAGTCTTTGCCATTTAAGCTGCTGCGCTGCACACCGCCGGCTTCATCTCTGTCACTATTCTGACACATAAGGAAAAGAAAATAAGCGGCCACACCCTGGATCATGCGTACCGGCAGCCGGTTGAATTTTATATAATAGTCACTTATAAGGGGCAGGCAGCGCATGCCCATTTTAAGCGTCATTTGCTTACTTATATCCGACCACCGGTGATCGATATAGGGGTTTTTAAACCTGTCCAGTACTTGCCCGGCAAATGCCTTTGCCTCTTCTATCGTGATATCGGGCCCTGATACTGCAGGGACAGCTTCATCCATAAGTAACCCGCGAATAAACGCCTCAAAGAGCTGATCAGACATTGCCTCATTTACAAACTGAAAACCGAGTGCCTGCGCTATAATACAGGTAAAGGTGTGCGGGGCATTTAATAAGAAAAGCTTTAAATGACGGTACTTCTCAATACTGGCGGTGACAATAACACCCGGATCAACCTGTTGAAAGGATAAGGCCGCCGTCGTCTTCGGATCGGCGGTCTGTATCGCCCAGAGCCCATATACCTCTGACATGATCATCAGGCGGTCTGTATAGCCAAGCCGGTCCAGTTGCTTTTGCTCCTCGTCCGGCTGCATCCTCCCGGATACGATACGGTCTACCAGCGAGTCACAAAACGCATTATTATTCTCCAGCCAATGGATAAAAGGCTGACTCAATTGATTGATCTTTGCCAGCTCCAGACATATCTTCCTCAGCGTACTGCCATTGTCGGTGATCAGTTCTGCAGGAACAATGATCATACCTTTTTCGGGATCACCCTCAAACCTTTCAAACCTTTCTAACAAAAAGGCCAGTAATTTACCTGGAAAAGACCGTGGGGTCACTCCGTTTTTAAGCAGGTCAGTCTTATCTAGTACGATTCCGACTTCCGTTGTATTGGAAAAAACAATTTTCATATCCGGAGAAGCAGCCGTTTGCAAGACCGCATTCCAATCTGTGGTACTGTCTATCACCCGGCTGACAGAACTGTTGATGATGTCTTTCGAAGTCGCTTCCCCGTTTTGCCATCCCCTTAAACACAGCGTGTACAGGCCGTCCTGTTCTTTAAAGTCATCGGCGCTATTTTGCGGGGTAGATTTAACGATAACAATACGCCCATTAAAAATACCCTGTTTGTTGGCCTGATCTATATAATAGTCCGGCAGCCCTCTTAATAACACGCCTGTACCAAACTGCAGAATTTTCTCAGGCAGTTCAAACAGCTCCTTAGCAGGTACAGCAGTAGCATTAATTGATCCTAACGCCTCCTTACATAACCTGCCCGCTCCTCTACTTTCTTGCATCTAATCTCTATATTTAATGATGTGATGATGTATATTTTTCTTATTTACTGTTTTTCAGCAACCATTTACTCAGGGCGGTCATCGCCTTATAATTCTCGAATTCCAGCGGCAGCTTCCTGCCGTCTACGTATTCATTGTAAATCCATGGATCGCCTACGGCCATTACAAGCCCTTTACCCAGATGGCTGATTGCCGCGGCTATATGACCGTCCTTTGTCTTAAGTATTGCATTGGCACCGTCCTTAAGTGTAATAGAAGACAGCTCCTTTATGTAAACCTGCCGGATATCTTTGAATATAGGATCATCGCCACCAATGGCGATCGCCCCCTGCTGATAGGCATGGCCCTGTACCCTGTTTAGGCTGTTGGCGTCAAAATGAATCCCGAAGGTTTCTGCCAGCTGATTAAAATGCGTGAATTCTGCATTCAGCGAGTCATTGGCCAACAACACCAATACCCCGCCTTGTTCTGTCCAGTTTTTGATATTGTCAACGGCAGAGGCATTCAGATAATTCGGGCTTTTCGTTTCTGCTTCTGTGTCCGGGTCTACAATGATGTAGATTCCGGCTTCTTTCAGATTCTCCGCAGTAGGCGCTGCTTTCAAAGTAGCTATTTTAGCCCCAAGGGATTCAAACACCTGTCCCCATAATGAAAAACCGCTATTTTCCCTGTCATTCCAGGTATAGTGAAAAGGTACAGTTATTCCTGCCAGATTTGTCTTTGACTCATTGTTATAATAATTATCCAGCAGTACCCTTTTCATTTTACCATTATCTCTGCCATAGTGCAGCTGTGAGGCCATCTGTATTTCTGTAGCAGCCAGTAAAAACGCACCCACACCCTTGCCATCATTAACTTTAGGTTTTTCATTTATGTAATATTCATAAGTACCGTCCCGGTAAGGATGACCACCCAGTCCGGCAACCTCACAGGTGCCGTTCAAAATGGTCATACCGGTGCTGTCTTTACTGATGAACTGTTTAACAATACCGGCAAATCCTTCACTGGCCTCGTTTTCATAGTGCAGAGGCAAATACCCTTTTCTCACGCCTTTGGCCAGTGTGTAGACAAACATGCAAGAGGCAGAGGCTTCCTGGTAATTGCCTTTCTCTCCGGCCTTGTCCAGGACTTGCCACCATACATGGCTGCTTTTATCCTGGTAGTCCACAACCGCCTTAGCAAAACGATTAAGGATCTGGATCAGGGAATCCCTGTAAGGTTGCCCCTCAGGAAAATAATCCAATGCATCAACCAGAGCCATGCCATACCAGCCCATGGCACGGCCCCAGAAGTTGGGAGACAAGCCTGTTTGCTTATCGGCCCATTTTTGCACCCTGGCCGCATCCCAACCGTGATAAAGCAACCCCGTTTTTACATCACGTGCATGTTTTTCCATCAGCACAAACTGCCTGCCTATATCATTAAAAGCCGTATCTTCTCCACTGAGTTCAGCGTACTGTGCATAAAAGGGCTCAGCCATATAAAGACCATCCAGCCACATCTGTTCAGGATAGATCGTTTTATGCCAGAAGCCTCCGTCAAAAGTGCGGGGCTGATGTCTTAACTGATTACGCAGGCTGCTGGCGGCCTGCCAGTACTGTTTTTTACCTGTTACCCTTGCCAGCGTAAGCAATACTTTTCCATTATTAATATCATCAAGCTTGTAGGAGGTAGAATCATATTTACGGATTACCCCGTTTTTATCTACAAAATCATCCATACTGTGTTGAATATAATTATAGTATAAAGGGTCACCGGTCAGCGTCCATATATTTTCAAATCCTTTTAAAATAACGCCTTCATCATAACTCCAGTTTTTATAAGAAGACTGCCCGGTACTGACCGGATCCTTCCAGATAGTCATTACGGTCCGGGCCATTTCTCTTGCCAGGGAATCCGCCTGAACCCCCTGCTGCAGGGAAACCAGGTCTGCCATTTGCGCTGTACTGTCCCGCCCGCCGTCAGGATCCGAAGCCTGGCCACAGGAGCATAGTACCGCCAGAGAGATCAGCGGCAGACCGTGAAGCGCATGACGCCATAACTTAAACTGCGTTCGATTTGTGAGTGCTTTAAACATAGAAAATAAAATTGTTTTTGTTTATAATATATGGTGAAGTGACTGATATAAAAAGTGATCAGGGTTTTATATCAATCGATGACTTATCCGCACCTGCCTGAAAATCCATATTTTCAGAAGTCGTTTTTTTGCCTTCTAAGGAGAGATTTTTAAAGACAATTTCTCGGCTCCCCCCACCCTGAATAATAAGTTGCCGTGGCTCAATATCCCTTGGCGCGGCGGCCCTTATCGCTACATCTCGTAACAAAACATGCCTTGCGTTATTAAGCGTTACAAGCGGAGCCGTTTTGTCCGTAACGACCGCCTGCATATCCTGAATGTCAATTCCATCCGCCTCTATGAGTTCGATGCCTTTGCGGGTTTTCATGGTCAGTCCGGTAAGATGGATATCCTTAATGGCCATTTCAGGAAGTCCCCTGAACATCAGGCTATGTTCGGCACCGCTGCAATTAATATCCCGGATATAGAAATTACGAAACTGAGGTGTGCCGGCCGTGACGGGCAGTCGCTCCACTTTTGGCGCGTCGCGTTTTTCGCCGACCAAAGCAACAGGATCCTTTGCCGCATAATACATATTAAAACGGATCGCGTCTCCTTTAATATCATTCATATTAATGTGGGTTGCATAGATATTCTCCACTACGCCGCCCCGTCCGCGGGTGGTTTTAAAACGCAGTCCGATATCAGTGCCCAGAAAATTGCAATACCGGATACCGACGTTTTTTACACCACCGGACATTTCGCTGCCAATCACAAATCCGCCGTGCGCGTGGTAGACCGTACAGTACTGCACCAATACCTGCTCAGTGGGGGCACCACGTTTTCTTCCTTGTTCGTCCCGGCCGGACTTCATACAGATACCATCATCTCCCACATCAAAACTGCTGTTTTCAATCAATACCTGTTTACAGGACTCCAGATCCAGGCCGTCTCCGTTTTGTGCATACCAGGGGTTCTTGGCATAGACGTCCCGGATGACCACCCGCTCACAAAGCAGAGGGTGTAAGCACCATGCCGGCGAATTCTGAAAAGTCACACCTTCCAGCAGGATATCTTTACATTCGATCAGCGATAATAAATTGGGTCTCAGATAATCTTTAATTTCCGAAAAATCCGCAACGGTCTTACCACCCTCCAATACGCCGGCGTTCTTTGTGGACGCTCCTTTAAGAGACCCTTCAGAAGGATACCAGATCCGGCCGTCGCCGTCGGTTACCCCTCCGGAAGCCACCAGAGACCGCCATTGGGACTGCGTGAGCTTGTCTTTTTTTACCATTCGCCACGCGTCCCCGGCGCCGTCGATAACACCTTTACCGCTGATGGCTATATGTGATTGTCCGTTTGCTGATATGGGGGACTGGCAACGCGCTGCGCCCAGCCCTTCATAATTGGTTACCACCAGTGGATACTGATCAAAATCACCACTGAATTGCAATAAGGCGCCTCTGGCAACATGAAGATTAACGTCAGACTTTAATACCAGCGGCCCAGTCAGCCATTGTCCGGGGCCGATATAAACAACACCGCCGCCTTTTGCCGACACTGCATCTATTGCCTTTTGTATGGCTGCCGTATTGAGTGTAAGCGCGTCCGGCCTGGCGCCCATTTGTTCTATAAAAACTGTATCCGCATTAAAGACCGGCAATTGCATCTCTTCCAGTTTGAGTATACTGGCGGGAATGTCAAATTGTTTTGTAGCCGTCTGTGCATGGGCAGACAGACAGCCAGTAACTGCCAGTGTTGTAAACAGGCTTGCCTGCATAATTTCCTTTATTGCCTTGAAGATATTTGATGTATAGATCATTATTTTTATTCAGTTTATAAATGGACTGAGCTATCCGGACAGGGGGAGCTTCTTTTATTGATAACCTTCATTTTGTTTAAATGCATCAGGGTTCGTAACCGCGTCAATCTGACTCTGAGGTATGGGACGCAGCGTATGATAAGCCTGAATGTTCTTCGCCGCATCCGGATTATCTGCTTTTACACGGGTAACCAGTTCTTTTTCCCGCTTCAGCAAAAACCAGCGCATCTGCTCACCGGCAAATTCACGGGCATACTCATCCAGGATAAAATCCATGGACACATCACTGGCGGAGATTTCCATGGCGGCCTCCTGTCCGGGCAATGCGGCTCTTTTTCTGACCACATTGATAAAATCTGCAGCCAGTTGAGGATTGCCCAGTTTCATCTCCGCCTCAGCAGCGATCAGATACATTTCCGGTAACCGGATGACGAACACATCCCTGGCGCTCACCTGTTCATTAACAGAGCTCCGTGTGGGATCCATGAATTTGCTCAACTGTACAAAATGCTGGTTGTCCTTTACCAACCCATCAGTTTGATAGGTATCGTCGATGTCGTAGATCCGGTATGCTTTTGAAGCGCGCTGAGAAGCACTTACCTTTTGGCTGGTAACAACGACCGCTGTATCTCCGATTTTCATCCCGCTGGGTGCCGTTGCCAGGTTGTTGCAGAGCCAGGCCGTCTGAAACGAACCGGCAAACCGGCTATCCGCATTTAAGTCAAAAAGACTCACCAGAAATTTCGTTGGCATAAAACGTACAAAGGGTCTGCCATACTCGATGGAACGCTGCAAACCCGGCTGATCATCATATTTCATCAAAAAATCTAAATGACCGTTATTGCCGCCCCTGCTGTGTCCATTGGGGAAGAGTATATCGTCCTGACGGTCATTTAAATTTAAGTCTGTCGAATAATTCACCGCATAGATGACTTCGCTGCTCTCCGCCGCTGCCTGCTTGTCCATAGGCCAGAGATCTGCATACTTGGGCACCAGTTTAAAGTTATAATCGTTGATGACGCTATTTGCAAGATCCAGTGCATCCTGATAATTGCCGCGGGTAATATTCATTCTTGCCAAAAACGCCTGCGCAGCGGGCTTGGTTACACGACCGTAATCAGAAGTAGACGCCGGCAGGTCAGCCACAGCGGCTTTAAGATCCGCAAAAATCAATGAATAGATATCCGCTGCTGCGGTTCTGGTAGCCGTTGTCTGAATACCGGAGGTTGCTTCAGTAGGCATAGGGGCGTCTCCCCAGGTTTCAGTAATATGCCAGTAATAAAAGGCTCTTAAAAAGTGTAGTTCTGCGTTCCTGCCCTTTTTTGTATCTTCCTCTAAACCAGCTTCATCGATATGTTGCAGCCCATAATTGCAGACATTTACGGCAGCGTATAAATTCTGCCATAAACCGTCTACGTAACCATCCGAGCCCTCCAAATGTAAATAGTCTGTCAGGCCTGCGTCTGGCGCCGCCTGTCCTGATGCCCAGATATCGGTTCCTACCTCCGAAAGACAATAACCTTCCTCTTTTCCATACCACCACCTCTGATAAGAATAGGCTGCATTAACCAGCGCATCAAACCCTTCAGGGGTTGAATAAACAGCTTCTGCGGTCAGTCCGCCAGGATTATACTGCTCCAGTGTTTTATTGCAGGAACCGGATGCTATCGCCACTACTGCGGCTGTAAGTATCCCCAAAAAGTATTTTTTATTATAAAGTGTCATTTTAGATCATTTTAAGGGTTATAAATCAATGTTTGCGCCCACCAGAAAAGACTTGGTCATCGGAAAATTCTCCGAACCGCCCCGCTCGGGGTCATAATCCTTCGTATGTGAAACCGTTAGTGGGTTTACCGCAGAGACATACAACCGGATACTGCTCATCTTTAATCTGTCCATAAAGGTCGCCGGCAGCGTATAACCCAGGGTAACATTTCTGACTTTCAGAAAGGACCCTGAAATATACTGCAGGGTACTCAGATATTGAAGTCCGCCTCCGGCATTTGGCCTTGGAAAGGCATTCGTAGCATTCTCCGGTGTCCAGTAGTCATGTAAGGCCTGGTTTTCAGGCGTGCCTGTTTTAAAACGCAGATAATTAGCGTTCATCATTTGTCCGACACGGGCATACATATAAATGTTCAGATCAAAGCCTTTATAGGTAAAAGTATTAGAGAATCCGCCGCTCCATTTAGGAGACGCTGTTCCCAGAACCACCCGGTCACTGGTAGTGATCTTACCATCGCCATCCTGGTCCTTTACTTTAATCTCTCCCGGTTTCTGGCCAAAGCTGGCAGCCTGATCGGCCTCCGCAGTCTGCCAGATACCTATCTTTTCATAATCAAAGAAAACAGATACAGGGTAGCCGATAAACCAGCCGTCAGCAATATCGTCTCCGCCTCCTGTAGCCAGTTGCTCTATACTTTCTTTGTTATGTGTAAAAGTGATGGCCGAGCTCCAGGTGAAATTAGTTTTTTCTATATTACGTGTGTTCAGGGCTACTTCAATACCTGTATTGCGTGTCTTACCGATATTTTGTATGACCGAAGTCACACCGGTTGAAGAAGGCAATAGTCTTGGCAATAACAGATCTTTGGTCCGGGTGTCATACCAATCCACTGAGCCGGAGATCCTGTTTTTAAACAGACCGAAATCCAGTCCTATGTTTTTGGTACCGGAGAGTTCCCACTTTAAGGCGCTGTTGCCGATCTGGGAACTAAATGTATAACCCGGCGCCGATACATCTCCATAAGCAAAAGAGATATTGGTCAGCAGACTCTGGATCGCATAGGCACCCAGCGGGTCATTGCCGGTGACACCGTAGCTTGCCCGGAGTTTCAGCTCACTGATAGCGGTGGCTGCTTTCATGAAATTTTCCTGACTGATACGCCAGCCGGCAGCTACCGAAGGGAAGAATGCCCATTTATTACCCGGCGCAAGTTTGGAGGAACCGTCAGAGCGGCCGGTCAATGTCAGTAAATACCTGTTGTTAAAGCTGTAATTGATCCTGCCTGTAAAAGAAACCAGTTTAGATTCCTCATATCCTGTGGAAGCGATGAGCCCGCTGGTCGCATTCCCTAATCCGTAATAAGACTGTGAAGGAATCAGCTGGCCGTCCCCCTGCTCGGCGCCGTTATCGCTCTGATTGGATTGATAGCTGGTAACGCCCGTCAGTGTCAGGTGATGTAAGTCCCATGTATGATCATAAGTCAGAATATTTTCCCATAATAAATTGGTCGCTCTTGAGGTATTGTATTGCGATCTGGGATCGGACCCGTTTCTGCTAATAGAGTACCGGCCGTTAAAAATACCCTGCCTTGAATTACTTAATCCGACAGACAAGTTAGAGCGAAGCGTGAGGTCTTCCACCGGATTGATCTGCAAAAAACCAGTGGTCAGGACTCTGGTAGTAGTGGTATTATTGGCATAGTTATTAGGAATCTGTTCATCCGCCAGGGGATTGATCTGAGAACCGTTGTTGGGGTAAATAACCAACTGCCCCGTCGAATCATAGGCAGCGCCCAAGGGGGAGATCTTATTAGCGCCATTTAAAGGGTCTTGCTCTTCGCTGATCTTATAATAAGTCAACTGGCTGTTCAGACCGGCCTTAAACACTTTACTGATGGTATGCTCAATATTCAGGCGGGCCGTAAATTTTTCAGTCTGATCAAACTTAAAAAGCCCTTTTTTCCTGTTATATCCTGCGGAAAAATATGCCTTGGTTTTATCCGATCCACCGCTGACACTTACCTTGTAATTTTGTTCGTTACCGCTGCGCAGCAGCAGATCACGGTAATTAGTCCAGGTGCCGGCTGCAATTGCTGCAAGCTCATTGGCATTAAAAATTTTACTGTCGTCATCCACGCTGTTCCATTTACCGGTCGCACGATAACTCTCCCGTATAAAATCTACATATTCTGCACCGGTCATATAATGAGGATAGCCCGCATCCCGGATGGAAGCAGCATATACATTGGCAGACACCCTGGGCGCACCGGTCTTGCCTTTTTTAGTGGTAATGATAATTACGCCGTTCGCACCTCTCGAACCATAAATTGCGGTTGCAGATGCATCTTTTAACACCTCCATGGATTCTACATCATTAGGATTCAGGTCCTCGACATGGTCATTAATAGCGCCGTCAATAATATACAAAGGTCCGTTGCTGCCAGCAATAGAGCGGTGCCCACGCAACAGGACGCTGGGAGAAGAACTGGTCGAGCCACTTCCGCTGGTAATATCCAGCCCCGGCACTTTTCCCTGTACTGACTCCATCACATTTGTGGCAGCCACCTTGGTTATTTCATCGCCTTTTACTGACACGACAGAACCGGTAAGGTCAGCTTTTTTCATGGTTCCGTAACCGACAACAATAACATCACTGTTGACACCTTCTGTAGCGACCATACTGACCGCAACCGGAGTGCTAAAATCTGAAACCGTTTTCTCAACGGTTCTGTAGCCGACAAATTTGAATACCAGCACGGCCTGCCCGTTAACAGCAGTAGCAGGCAGACTGAAAGTACCATTGATATCGGTAGTGGTACCTGTCTTTGTACCGGCCAGCACGACGGAGACCCCGCCCAGCGGGCCGCCGTCTGAGCTGTCGGTCACCTTCCCTTTGATCGGTTGCTGCCAGGCTGAGGCCTGCAGGCAACAAAGGAGTAAACTCAAAACGATAATTAAATGACGCATGGGTTAATAGTTTTGTTTAAGGTGGTTAATCAATCAAATTCAAGAAAAATAAAAATGTTTATCAGACGTATTAAAGTATCTCCAAAGATTGCATGTTACATCCTGCACATAAGATTATAAAAACGTGGTGTACCAAAGCTATATATTCAAATAATATCATATCAACAACTACCGGTATTTATTTACGCAATGGTTCCCGGAAACGATGTCGGACAGATCCCTGTCTGCCTTTTTAAAGCGGCTGGTGAATCCAGGATCCAAGAATATTTCCTGGTGTATATTTTTCCGCCTCTTGCGGCTGCAAGGAGTGCGCCCATGCAGCCCTTTTGGATAAGTCAACAGGCGAACCTCCTGTCATCTGTTTACTGTTATATTCCGCATAATAAGCTGTAGATTCGTTCTCTTTACTGCGCCAGTTATCCCATCCAAGGGGTGCAATAAAATCACCCATCAGCGTATTGAGATACACCGTTTGAGCATAGGGACGCCAGGGTCTTCCTAAAAATACATGTTTAACGCCCGGCGCAGCCCGTATGGTGCAGCTATCTAATACGAACCCGTTAGAACGTCCTTTTGCAGTGGAGGCTGCCACGATGTAAGAGTCAGCCTTACAAAGAAGCGAACATCGGCTCAGAAAAACAGTCGCATCTCCAAAGAGAAAATCGGTGGTCCCGCTTACTTCGCAATCCTTTAGGTAAACACGTGTATAGCTGCCTGTCGCAAAAAAAGTATCCTGATTGCCGGCCAGCCTGCAGTCTTCGATAAGGCACTTATCCGCAGAGACTGACAGCGCAATGGCCTGCCCCACAGGGCCTGCTGTATTTTCAATTGTCAGGTGCCGGCATACAACGTCTTCTGCTTCAATACGCATTGTCGCAGTATAAAACGTACTGTTTCTGCCTTTGTCTACCGCCCCGAAATAACTGCCAAAGCGAATAATCGTTTCACCCGGGCCTTCTCCAATGAGACGTATATGCGGGTTCCAGGCAGGCACGCTTATCTGCTCTTCATATATACCCTTTTTAATAAAGACAACGACCGGCTGCAAAGAGTAAGATTTAGCGGATTCAATTGCCTTTTGGATGCTGGTGAAATTGCCAGAGCCATCTTTTGCCACAATGATCGTGTCCGCAATTTTTAAAGGCGTACCCTGCCTGCCATCAGCGGCGGATAGTCGTTGACCGCCACCAATAAACAGCAGGAAAAGCACTATAACAAAAATGCTTTTTTTGTGCTGTATGATATTTTTAATCAGCTTATATCTATCTGGACCTGTCATAAGAAATAATCTTTTTACTGATTGCCTTATATAATGCGAACTGTCCCTCGCTGTTGGGATGCAAGCCGTCTGCATATGCACCTCTTGGAACGAGGTTCAATAAAGACATAAATCCCAGTTTGTTCTTTTGCGCAATCGCCCTATAAACGACTGCAAGCTTTTTCAGGCTCTCCCTGGTATTTTCATTGTATAACTTGGCCCTGTTGACTTCTGTCATGATGTCTGTATTAATATCAGAAGGCGCCAGTAACAATATGGCTGCATGGGGCGCCTTTTGCCTTACCTGTTCTATCATCCATTGCATATTCTGCGCACAGATGGCCACCATGGAGTCATTGCCATTTTTAAGATCATTTACACCCAGAAAAAATACATACATGTCTGCATCCGGATATTTATCAAGCACCGGCAGCAGTTCCTGCCGGTCTGCTGTCCTGCGCCCACTTCTCCCCGCATTGATATAAACATAAGGCGTTTGCTGCTGCCCCTGCTGAAGATACCACACCCAGCTGTGCCCGTCTACCATTGCGCCATGCGTAATAGAGTCTCCGAAGCATACGACCAGCTTTTTATCAGCAGGCAACACTGCAAAACCAAGCAGGACCAAAATCGCAACGGTGATGACCGCCACTCTCAGAGAGCTCTTGTATTTATTATCTGGCATCATTAGAAGCGGCTATGATTTGCTGTGCATTTATATCCTGTCCATTAACTTTTGTCTGGGTAATACTTATAGCACTTACATTTTTAATAATACTCGGTTTTGCCACATTTTCAAAACTGCAGCTATCAATACGGATATTGGTCACGGGCTTATCGTCTCGTCCCTGTAAATTGATCGCAAACTCGCTTTTATGACTATTGATATGACTGATAAAAACACTGTCCAGCGTGGGCGTATAATTGCAATCTCCTTCTTGTTTATCTCCATAGAACATATTGATTTTCACTACGGCTTCATGCACTTGTCCCACCTCAATATTTCTGAAGTAAAAACGGCGCATGGTCCCGCCGCGGCAACTATTTGATTTTATACGGATGGCCCTGTCCAGTGACGGACTATTCATTTCAAGGTTCTGCCCATAGATATCCTCCACCCCACCGGAAGCCTCACTGCCAATCACAACGCCGCCATGCCCGTCTTCCATATGACAATTCTCGATGATGATGTTTTTGGAGGGGACATTAATCGCACGCCCGTCCTCATTACGACCGCTTTTAATGGCAATACAATCATCCCCATTGGCAAAATGACAATTTTTGATCCAGACATCCGTGCAAGACTCCGGATCACAACCATCATTATTAGGACCATAACTAAGTGTACTGACCCCATCAATAGTAATATTTCGGCTCAGCGTTGGGTGCAAGATCCAAAAAGGCGAATTAATTAATGTGACCCCTTGAATCAATATATTCTTACAACTATAGAATTCCACGAAGGTTGGCCGCATATAATGTCCTTCTCCAAAAATGCGTTTTTCAACCGGTACCTGATCTTTATTCATCTGGTTCAATCTGGGTTTATTTTCAGCAGACTCAGATGTAGGCATTCCCTCTTTCCAGCCAAACCGTTTGGCACCCGTCCACCACCACCAGTGCTCATTGCTTGCCTGACCATCTAATATACCTTCTCCCGTCAACGCAATATCTTCCTGCTCATATGCATAAATCAATGGAGAATAATTCATCATCTCCATGCCTTCATACCGGGTATGGACCACCGGCAGATAATCGGCTGCATCTGTGCTGAATTTCACCCTGGCGTTTTTCTCCAGATGTAATTCTACATGGCTCTTTAAATGGATCGGGCCTTTCACCCAAAAGACCCCTGCGGGAATGACCACCCGGCCGCCACCTTTATTTTTGCTCGCAGCGTCAATAGCCTTTTTAATAGCAGGCAACGCGTCTGCAGTACTGTCCGGCAGGGCACCATAATCCATGATAGAAAAATCTTTGGCGGCAAATGTAGGCGGCACAATACCCTTTTTAATCGATTCCAGCTTTTCCCAACCCGTTAAATTGCCGGTAGCCTTAGTGTTGTTTGCACTGTTACAACCAGCCAGCCCCATAATGGCCATTACAGAAACTACAGAAATCGTTTTCAAAGAACTTCTGAATAGATTGAAATAGTTGCTTTTCGCCGGGCCAACTGTGTTATTTTTAATTACTTGATCTTGCATTAGGATATCGTGCATTTAATGAATTTAAATTTATGAGAATAGTCTGTTTAACGTCTGGCACTCAGGTGCCGGGCAATAGGAGGCGCTATTTTGCAAAGCTCATGAAGGACCATCTCTGCCATCTTCCGGGCACCTAGCTCATTAAAGTGCGTATTATCTTTAACACCCTCAGGATAATGGGGATGTTCTCCGGGCGACAGTTGATTGTAAAGCATAGCAGACTTCTCTGGTCCCAGCTTGCGAAGAAGCGCCATACTCATTTTTTGTAAATCGATACAAGCCACATTTAGAGCTTTTGCAGTCTTAATAACTAAAGGACCATATACTGGATGCGTATCGACAAGAGTGCCAGTGCTATCAAAACTGCGGCGCGCAACAGGAGTAAGCAAAATGGGGGTAGCTCCTTTTTGCCGGGTTTGCCGGACAAAGCTCTTCAGGTTCTCTGCGAACTGTTCCTGAGAGGTATAGCTCCTTTTGGTCGGGACCTCGTCGTTATGTCCGAATTCTATCAATACATAATCACCTTTACCCAGTGTCTTCAGGACATCTGTCCAACGCCCCTCCTCAATAAAGGTTCTGGTACTGCGTCCATTTTGGGCACGGTTGTCAACAATGATCGTCGAATCAAAAAAATAGTGGAATGGCATTCCCCAGCCAGTTTCGGGATAAGCACGGACCGCTTTATCTGCCATCGTAGAATCCCCGATCATGTAAATGGTCGTCTTATGCTGATATAACAATGTGAAGGACATACAGCCAAGCATCGCCATGACCAGACAGACAGTAACACCCCCAAATGAGCGCCGCCTACTTTGAAATGCTTTGCCGATATTCATTAAGATCAATAATTTTGCTTTAACTGATGACTGGACTAGTCTTTAATAATTCACACGCGCCTTAGTTCTTCCTTATCAATCAATAAACTACGTGAAATTCTCTTTCGCGCCGGCCTTTAATTAAGATAAATCCAACTAAACCCTGACCTATTTGTTATAGGCAAGTTAATCGCATCTGCTAACAAATGAGTGTATTTTGCGCAATTAATTTACGCAATCGATACCAGTGCCGAAGCCTCCGTGTGGTCCAGAGTTCACTGTTTTTTTTATCATAACCACCTTGTTGGTGCTCAAAATATTGCAATCGATAGCACAAAACAGTCAACGCAATCGATGCCGGCAACGATTGCAAGCACGCATCTGATAAAAATATATCCGTTAGGTCTTAACAAAATGGCTTATCTTACGTGCGCTGAAAAGCACTCATTTAAAGTTTAAGTTACTTAAGACACATGAAATTCGAGTCAGTTACGATCAAGGATATAGCAAAAGTACTTCATCTGTCCACTTCAACCGTGTCCAGGGCATTAAGGGATAGTTATGAAATTAGTGAGGAGACCAAGAAATTAGTGGTGGCCTATGCCAAAAGTGTTAATTATCGTCCCAATCCTTCTGCACTTAACCTGAAAAAACGCAGAAGCCGGACTTTGGGGATCACTATTTCCGAAATCGCCAACAGCTTCTTTTCACAAATCATCGCCGGTGTGGAGTCTGTAGCCAAAGAAAAAGGATACAATGTCATCATTAGCCAGACATTTGAAAACTTTGAAAGAGAACAAGAGGCAGTGCGCAATCTGTCTCAGTCGGTAGACGGCATGTTGATTTCGTTAAGTTCTGAGACTAAAAGCATGGAACATATACAGCAGCTGCTGGACAGGGGCATGCCGATCGTATTTTTTGACCGTATCACTAAAACGGTGGAGGGGCACAAGGTCCGGTCCAATAATTTTAAAGGCGCTTTTGATGCCACGCAGCACCTGATCGATAATGGATATAAAAAAATTGCCTTTATCGGCAATCCCGATAACCTGGCCATCATCAAAGAACGCAAAAGAGGGTATGATGAAGCATTGGAGCAACACCAAATTACCCACCGGCAGGACTACATTAAATATTGCCAGCACGGCGGATTGTCCTTTGAGGAAGTGGAACATGTAATGGATGAGTTATTACAGCTAAGTGATCCTCCTGAAGCTATTTTATCCTGTGCAGACAAAATCACCACCAATTGTTACCGGTATTTATCCAAACACGCTATAAAAATCCCGGATCAGATGGCCCTTATCGGATTCTCCAACCTGGACCTGACCGAATTCTTAAACCCCTCGCTTTCTATTATCCAGCAAAAAGCTGAGGTCATGGGCACGCAGGCTGCTGAGCTGCTGATCCAGCAAATAGAAAGTAAACGACCGGTGGTAGAATATAGCGAGATTGTATTAGAACCGGAATTTTTTGCCAGAGATTCTTCTGCTCCATCACATCAGTAACTAAAGAATATATATTACAAAAAAATCTAATACTATTTATCCGCACACTAATTTATCAACTCCCAATAAATTTTATTTTTTTTATCGTATCGTACTAATCCTTTTGATTTACTCCAATATAATTTAGTAACAAAATCCGCTCTTTCATGAAAAGAACCTGCATAATCTTTTGAATTTATAATATACACATCATTATACTGTTTTTGTTTGGTTTTAAATATAATAGGAGATTGTTTATTAAGACTATCTAAATCAATTAACCCAATTTGATAAAAAGTAGCATTTTTAGTTAATAAGCTAATGCTTAATACAGCATGATTATTTTTATTTTTCCGAATTGAACAAAAATCATTTTCTAAGTATCGAATACTTTTATCCTGAACTACAGAATCGGTATGTCTGCAAAAAACTCTTACGACCTCACATTGCAAACCAACAGGTGATTGTGCATCAGGATAACTCCAAATAGTATCTTTCTTCAGAATGAAAATAGTGTCTGTATTTCCAGAGTTTGAAACAAATTCAAGCCTCTCATTTCCTTTATATGGCATCCACTCATAATCGACTGTTGAAAGGCAGCTTTTCTGAGAACACGACATCTCTATCAGTGTCAGAAAAATAAAAAATAATAGTTTTTTCATTTCTGTTCTTATTCTATAACGTTGACTTTAGTTGCTTGTCGTCTCCAATAATCAATTATGTAGTTTAACCAAGAGTTTACCTTATGTCCTCCCATACCTCTTTTGTGGAAAATTGTTGCCCCCTTTATTTTAGAAGGTGTGTAAGCATTAAGTTTTGAAACCAAATCTGTCTCAGCATTCTTACCTTCTTTAAATCCCGTACTCGCTTCATATTCGGGAGTAAATGAACCATTTGTATAATAAGCATTTTTACCTTCTGGGTAGATAGTAGTTTTAAACGTCCTATTGTTGATTCTTTACCTATCCGAATCCGTCAAAGGCGTTACCCGGAAAAAATCAAAATCTCCGTACCCGACATCATTTGTTTTCTTTTCTGCTGTCGCAAAGATACCAACCTTTGCCCCGGTCCATTTACCAGGTGTCGGTGTAAAGTCTCCGGGTATGCGCCGGTAACTCTTGCCATCCAGACTGTAATAAAACCTGCAAACTGCCTGATTGGGCGCCGGATTATGAACGGCCACCCGCAGCCACACTTCAGGATTTTTAAGCAAAGCAACCTCTGTGTTTTTCTCAGCCGTTCCTTTATCAGCGCCTTTACAGGTCCCCATTTGCAGGAAGTACTTTCCGTCTTTCATGACAATTGCAAGTTTAGTGTAGTCCAATCCCAGCACCACGAGTCCGGCCTGCTGCTGTCCGTTGTTTTCATTTGCCGTGAACGCCAGCCTGGTCGTTACTTCAAAACTGTCTGCCGGAAATTTCTGTGCAAGAATATTGGGAACATCCCATAGATTTCTCGCGTCGGGTGTATAGTGCGCATAGAGTCTCAGGTGGCCGTTTTGCCCTGTCATCAGCCATCTGCCGCTGCTGTTGGCTTCCCATTGCCATTGAAGTCCGAGTTTGGTTTCATTAAATTCATCTGACTCCTGAGGCGTCTGGACAGGATAGGTTTTACCTACATCCGGCTTTTTATAAGTCATAACCGGTTCGCCTTTGCCGTCTCCGTCTTTATCCTGGCCTATTACCGGCCAGTCATCTACCCACCGCATAGGCTGCAGGTGTACGACCCTCCCGTAGGCCTCTTTATCCTGAAAATGCAGGAACCAGTCCTGTCCTGTCTGTGTGGTAATCCATGCGCCCTGGTGAGGGCCGTTGACAGGACTCTTTCCCTGATCCATTACTACTTTTCTCTCATAAGGCCCCATAAGGCTTTTTGAGCGCAGTACCAGCTGCCAGCCCGTAGATACACCACCGGCAGGCGAAAAAATATAATAGTACCCGTTTCTTTTATAAATCTTCGGCCCTTCAATTGTCGGATCGTCCCGATGACCATCATACACAATATTATCTTCGCCAGTGACTGCAGTTCCCTCTTTATTCATCGGTGCAACGGCGATCACACTTTTTATGCCGGCACGGCTGCCGGCATAAGCATGTACCAACCAGGCTTTCCCGTCGTCATCCCACAGGGGGCAGGGATCAATAATACCTTTACCCGGAAAAACCAGTACGGGATCCGACCAGTCGCCGGCAGGGTCTTTGGTTTTAATCATATAGATACCAAAGTCCGGATCGGGGTAATAGATATAATATTCCTGATTGTGGTAACGGATCGCCGGTGCCCAAACGCCGTTTCCATGCTGTGTTTTATCAAATACTTCAACAGGTATCTGCTTTTTAAGTGCGTGATTGATGATGGTCCAGTTGACCAGATCTTTGGAATGCAAAACCGGCAATCCGGGAATGTCTTCAAAACTGGAAGATACCATGTAAAAATCATCACCAACCCTGATGGCGTCAGGATCAGAATAATCGGCATTAATAACCGGATTTTTATAAGTGCCGTCCTGATGATCTGCCACCCATACTTTCGATACGTAAGGCCGCTGTGCATAACTGCTGTATCCCGCAGAAGTGCATAGTAAGACCAATAACAATAACTTATTTACTTTCATGGTCTGTTTAAATATTATAGATAGTTTTCAGATTTGCATTGGTGTATTTATCGCTTATTACCTGTCCTGGCACTGAATAGATAGGTCTGGCCTTTATCAGTGGCAAAATCATACAAGTCAGTCTTTGGAAAGGCCGGTATCTTCAGGCCTGCCTTTTGAGCCTTTTGACTGATCAGGGGCTTTTTTATCACCGCGATCTGGTAGTAAGGATTGGAGTTAACAGTCGTATCCATTACGGGGCTTAGGGCGACTTTCGCACCGGTCAGCCGCGTGCCTGCCGGCAACCTGAGCCGGCAGTTGCCACCAAGACCGGAATAAATCTTCAGGGCTGTAATATGCCCACTTTTCCACTCTATATCTACTTTGAATCCTCCTCTGGCCATCAGACCTTTAATAGACCCGTTTTGCCACTGATCCGGTAAGGCGGGAAGTATTTCCAAAGCACCATCCTGGGATTGCAGCAACATTTCTGCAATACCGGAAGTACATCCAAAATTACCATCGATCTGAAAGGGCGGATGCGCATCAAATAAATTAGGATAGGTTCCTCCCCCTTCCCCCTTGGACTGCTCAGGAGCAGGCCGTAACTGATCCTGGATAAGTTTCCAGCTATGATTGCCATCTTTCATCCGGGCCCACCAGTTAACTTTCCAGCCCATAGACCAGCCCGTAGATACATCTCCTCTGCTGACAAGTGTCGTTTTAGCCGCTGAAAAAAGTGCCGGATGCTCATAGGGAGAGATCTGATTGCTTGGGAAAAGCCCGTATAAATGAGAAATATGACGATGGGTATCACCGTTCTTATCCCAGTCCTCCAGCCATTCCTGTAATTGCCCGTATTGCCCCACCTGCATGGGTGGCAGCCTTTTAATCAATCCGGATAAAGTATCTGCGAACAGCTGGTCTTCACCTAAAAAACGGCTGGCACTGATGACCTGTGAAAAGACATCAAAAACAATCTGGTTATCCATGGTTGTGCCGGCACTAAGCCCAACTCCGCTTAAATACTGGTGTTCAGGAGACATCGACGGCGCAACTACCAGGTAATGATGATCGGGCTCCTGCTGTAATACATCGACGAAATAAAGCGCCGCACCTTTTAGTATGGAGTAGTTGCGTTTTAAAAACGCCTTATCACCTGTGAACAGAAAATGCTGCCACAAATGCGTACTCAGCCAGGCGCCCCCCATGGGCCACATGCCATAAAACCCGCCGTCTACCGGTCCGGTAATCCGCCAGAGATCAGTATTATGATGGGCATTCCAGCCTCGGGCGTGATACATTTCCCGGGCGCTTTGCTGCCCGGTCACGGAGAGATCCTTCAGCATATTGAATAAAGGCTGGTGCATTTCAGGCAGGTCGGTCACTTCGGCCGGCCAATAGTTCATCTCCGTATTAATATTGATGGTATATTTACTGTCCCATGGCGGACTGGTCTTATCATTCCATATACCCTGCAGATTGGCAGGTTGTCCTCCCGGTTGGGAAGAAGAAATCAACAGATACCTGCCAAACTGAAAATACAGCGGCACCAGAGCGGGATCATATTTCTCGTCGAAGTTTCTGATACGCTGGTCGGTGGTTGCCCTCGCCGTATCAGGCGTCTCCAGCTGAAAGGAAACACGATCAAAATATTTATGATAGATCGCTTTATGTTTTTCGAGCGCCCGGCCGTAAGGTTTAGCCATAGCTGCTGAAAGAAACCGGGATGCACGCTGGTCGGCATCTGCCGAAAGATCTTGGTAATTGTTGAAATTCGTGCCGATAGAAACATACACTGTTACAGCACTCGCATTTTTAACCGTCAGACTACTGTCAGTTCTGTTCAGTGTGCCGTCTGTCAATACGGGTTGTATCATTGCGGTAAACTTCACCTTACCTTTCTTGCTGTCTGCGTCACCGCTCCGACCCCTGAGGACAAGCCTGTCACCGGAAATGCTGAGATCATGATGCACCTGCGGGCTTGTCATCCCCAGTGTGCAGTTAATCGATCCCTTCTTATCAGCAGTCAGTCTGACGATAATCACATTATCTGCAAAGGACGAAATGATTTCCCGGTCATAACGGATGCCATCCACCACAAATGAGGTATGCGTGGTCGCATCGCTGATATTCAGGTCCCGGTGATAATCTTTAATATTTTGCCGGCCCGCAAAACGGATATAGAGGTCTCCTACCGGCTGGTAAGGCATCCCGTAATTACTGTTACTGGGCGCTGCTCTGGGAAAAACCCGGTTAGACATTTCCTGCGCGGCTTTATATTGTTTTGCAAAAAGCAGTCGCCGGATAGCAACGATACTATCGTAAACGTTTCCCAAAATATTGTTACCTGGCTCTCCGGCCCATACGGTCTCTTCATTTAGCTGTAGCCTTTCTTCATCCACACCGCCAAAGACCATGGCCCCAAGCCGGCCATTGCCTATCGGCAGTGCCTCATTCCAATTATTTGCAGGCCGGTTATAATTCAGTTGAAGCGGCTGCTGCCCCATGCAGGTCACTGCAATAAAAACAGGAAAGGCTGCGACAACAGTGCGCTTAATAAGACTTTTTGATAAAATATTCATTGTTTATTGTTTTACAAACACTTTAAAACTATAGGTTTTATCAGCAAAACCCAAATCATTCCACGATTTAACGCCCATATTTGGAAAGCCAGGCCGGATAGCTCTTTTCAATTAATCCGGCAGGCCAGGTGCCATACCAGGCGTAACCGGCTCTGCGTTCATTTTCAATTTCTTTAAGGTTATATTTCTTCCTACTGTCCCGGCCTGAAAAAAATGGCCGGTTTGTGCCGATCTCATAATATCTGGCCCAGACTATAGCACCGGTATGTTTAACCAATACAGCGTCTTTTCCAGTAGGTTCTTCGGGCGCGACAATATGTTCAATGCGGTAGCCCTTAATGGCTACTTTCGTAAACCAGGCCATAGCACTGTTAATGGCCTCCTTTACTGCATTTGAAGGATGGGGCAGTTGCATTAAAAAATCCACAATTTCAGCTGATTCTGAAGTCGCCAGCCCCACCAGCTCAAAAGACCTAGCTTTCTCCGGCAGTAAGGTCGTTTTGTTATACTGCTGGTTCCAGGCAGTCTTCTTTCCACCCACAATAATCTGTGTTTTCAGAATGCAGGCTATGCCTTTTTGTACTGCCTGTTTACAAGATTCTGCATACCTGGCAGGCACCGCAGCAAATTCATCTGTTCCGTTCGCCACGTTATTTAATAATCGCATTACATTAATAATCGCGTTATCATTGAAAGTTACCTGACTTCGATATAAACTGCTATCGGGAAAGTACTGTGGCCAGCCGCCATTGTCATATTGTGCTTTCAGCAGGTAATCAAGACCTTTTTCTGCGGATATGAGATATGCGGAATCATGTGATTCATTAAAAGCCTTTATTAAATAATTAATTTCTCTGGTTGTCGCCTTATTATCTATAGTGGCATCTTTTAAACCCCGCTGCAATGCTATCTGCTTTTTCTGCACCGCGCTGAGAACATGATCATAGGTGATTTTCCTGTTATTGAAAGCCTTTGCCCAGCCGCCATTATAACGTTGATAAATCAGCATATTGTCCGCTACCGGGTCAGTTTTCTGCTGACAGTAACCAGCCAGAGGTCCCATAACAGACCCGATCGACAATAATACCAGCCAATAGACAGACTTTTTCCTTTTTTTCATAATATTCTTTTTATTCTATTGATGAAACACCGAGTGTTATCTAAAGAGAATATATCTGGGACATATTCCCTAAAGATCCATTTTCATTGACACTCATGACAGTATACTTTCCTTCAGGTCTTGTATCAGTGTTAAACGAAGCGTCTTTGGTAAATCCCGCCAGCCGGTGATCTTTATACACAACATAACCCGCAGCATCAGGACTTCCCTGCCAGGTGAGCCGGCCAGCCGACCACTCTATATGGCTGGGAGCCGCTGCTTTTTTGAAAAAATTTCTGGGATTCCAGCCGTCCTGTCCGGCTACTACATTCGTATAGGTATATTTTGCAGCCTCCTGTTCACTTAGCACCGCCTGCAAACCGTCCACACGCTGCCCGCCCTCTCCTTTGCTTTGCTGATACCATGTTCTGCGTCGGGTGAGGTCAACCGGCCTGCCTTTCGCGTCCCGGCTATTATACTCAGCAAACAGCTTCGCGGCCGGCCCCATATCGGTCCAGCCTTCGGGGTGAAGCGGGATTTTGATCGTCGAATTCAAAAAAACCGCCATCGGCTGATTGTGCCAGGGCCTTCCGAGCTTTGAGCGGCCATCGCCGGCGGCTTTATTGCCGTCAATGGTGCAATGTTGAAAAACATACCCCCATTTAGTGCCTGCTTCATGGCTGGGCGCGACAATAACGGACCCGCTGCGTACATTAAAAAACGTGCTGTTCTCAACAAAGGCGTTTCCGCCGCCGTAAAAATAGTCAACAGCTCCTTCAATCCAGCAATGATCCGCATAAGTTCTGTCATTTTTCCCCTTTGTACTGGTCATCCACGTATCCTGAAAAGACCGGAACTTACAATTGGAGAAAGCCATCCGGTCGCTGTTTGTTTTAATCGCTAAGGCCTGGGGGCCGTTTTGGGCCTCTACGCCATACGCGTTCTCGAAAGTAATATTTTCGGCATAAAAATCAGTCGCATTCACCACCACAACCGCACAGTCTGCCTGTTGAAATTTGACCTTAGAATATGCCTTACCAGCATCTTTAGGGTTTTCGGGGTTGCCGCAATTGATCTTGAAGGATATTATTACTTTTTCCGGATCCTGCCCGATCAGATAGATAAAAGTTTTATCTTCCGGAATTCTTACCAATCCTTCGTAACGGCCATTCTTAATAAAAATTTTCCAGGGTGTCTTCCGGTTCACCGGCGCCGCGTCAATAGCTGCCTGAACAGAAGTATAGTCACCCCTGCCATTAATATCAATAACGGCGTCATACAGCCCGCTTCCGGAAGTGAGTGAAGAGAAGACGGAGCCCGCCGGCGTCTTGGAAGCAACAGCTTTTATGACGCCCAGACTTAAACTGAAGACTACGACAAAAAGAAGATATTTTATTTTCATAGTGTGGATTATTTTATTCATGCATTTTCTGTTTTCCTGCATTCATTTCAGGATCTCTGCCCTCTCTCTCTGCTCAATACGCCTTCTAAAGCTTCATATACTTTTGGATCGGACAATCCTTCAGTTGCCGTAGTCCCTCAACGACCGAAGCAGCATTGAGTCTGGCGCCGTTCAAATTGGTATGGGTACCATCTCCCGGAAAAAAATGACCGACGCTGTCTTGCCCGATCGTCCTCCAGTGCGCAGCGATGAGGCGATTTAGATTGATATAATATGCTCCACTCGCCCGTGCGACCGCTTCTGCCCATTTGGGATAATCTGCCTCTATGACTACCTGCCCGTGATTCCAGCGGTTACGGGGCACAAGAGAACAGACAATTGGTATAGCGCCCTTTTGCTGCGCCCCGGTAATGAATTCTTTCAGATACCAACCATAGGTATGCACCGTTTCTGGCTGATGGGTACGTATGCTGATGATTCTCCTTGTTGAATCCCCGGTCCCTGACAAAGTTCCTTTCTGGCGGATCGTGTCATCTATACCGGCATGATCATTATGACCAAACTGCATAATCACAAAGTCTCCTTTCTTAAGGGTGGCCATGGTTTTTTCCCAGCGGCCATCCAGGATAAAGGTTCTGGTGCTGGTACCGGACTTCGCATGATTGCGTATGGAAATCTGTGAGGTGTCAAAATATGGATAAATTAAACTTCCCCAGCCCCAATAGTCATTGCGGCCATTCCCGTCACTATTTTGTACAGTAGAATCGCCGATAATATAAATGACAGGTTTTTCCGTCTGCCTGATAAGGGTGAATGAGGCTAAAAATAAAGACAAAATTATAGCCGTCCAGTATCCATTTTTCTTCCGGTCCTGCCGGCTGCGGTTCCACCTTTTTCCAGACATTATATTCATTTTTAAAGTTAAACGATTACTTCTTTAACATATTGATCAGCAATTGCTGACCCACAACATTGGCAGGATTGTTCGCCAGTGGATTAAAAGTATCCATAGAGGCATTCTCTCCATCTCCCACCGGACGTTTCTTAGTGCTGGCATTTTCAATACAGGAAGTAATGTCCAATGCATTAAGAATGATTTCCCCCCTGCCCAGCGGTACTACACTCAGGGCAGAATAGACTTCCTGCTTGTGGTCCGATACCGCTCCCACAATCGTATTACCGTTAAACATCCGCATTCCGATTCGATTTTTGTTATAAGTGGCCAGGCTCTGATACTCCCAGTTAAACACGCAGTTTTGCGGCAACCCTTTGAATAAGGGTGAACTTTTTACAAAATAATTGCCTCCGTACCAACTGGTACCCATTTGCCGGATACCTCTGAAATCAATTATTTCTTTTTTGGCCAGATGGGTAGCCCAGGCCTCTGTATTACCTACTACGACCAGTCTGTGGCCATTATTCACCCACTCCAGAATATCAGTTACTAAAGGATTACCTGTCTGAAGCGGAGCAAAAGACCCAATAACCAATACTTTGCCCCCGGGCCGCCCGGAGCGGTAAGGACTGTATGGGATGCCGGTTGCCTTAAAATAGGCCTGAATCTTACCCGAGGTATCAGCAACCTGTATCTGGTCCGACAGGCCGGTTGTATCAAATCGTACAGCATAGGCCAGATCCGATCCTGTACAGACACTGTCTGACGACTGTCGGAGCACCGCCCCGACAGTGGTATATCCCGGGTCGTTAACCGGCACTTTAATATTGGATACCAGTAACTGCCCGTACACGTCGCCGCCTTTTATCTGTACTTTTTCCTTTCTTAGCAAATAGGGCTTTCCTCCGGGATCTGTCACTTGAATTTCGAGCTCCGCGTCTCCATGGATATTTTTCTCATTCACGATATAAAAATCAGCGGTAATCGTATCGCCAGTAGGAATTACTTTGTGATTAAGCTTAACAGCAATATAAAGTGATTGGTTGTAACGGGCAATCAAGTCCGGATCACCTTTCAGGTTACGGTAGTCATCTACCATGCCGGAGTGATTCTCCTGCTTCATGGATTCCCATCCATTAATGGCATAGGCATCGACTATATTATTGATGCGTACATTTTCAATCACCCTGCCCTGATAATAATAAGCCACATTTCCCATCTTTCTGGTCAGGCTGTCCACATTGGGAAAAGCCTCCAGAAAGCCATTTTGATGAAGAAATTCGTTATAGGCATCATAGAGTTTTAAATAGGCATCTGACTCCCAGCCGATTCCTTTCCCATTCTTTAAGATCTCTTCCCGAATTAACTGCAAACGGGCCGGCGTGCCGATCGCACCTTCTTCACCATAGTAGACGATCTCATCTCTATGATCGGTATATTTAGCATAATCTGTCGGGCTTTTATACAGATTGTCGTGATAGACACCCGGCCCGCCGGCGTGGTGCTGGTCAAACCATCCATAATCATAAAAAGTGGTATCATAAGGCAATAAATGCAGTTTGAATTTCGGGTCGGGTTCATTTATCTTAATATTGCCATTACAGGAATTATACGTAATAATACGAGAGTTGTCCAGCTCTTGTCCGGCACGCATCTGGGCTTTATCGATGGGCTGGGGTAAGGCACCCCGTTCATTATGCATGTTATAGATGATCAGGGACGGATGGCTTCGGTCACGGCGGATCATGCGGAAGAATTTCTCATCCCTGACTGCAAGATAATAATCGGCCTGCTTTTTTTCCAGGGCATTTTTGGGGTGGAATAGATTTTCAGGAAACTGATTGCCACCTGGCTCCTCAAAATAAAGCAGCCCCAGTTCATCGGCGGCGTCCAATACATTTGTCTGCCCGATAGTCCTGTGAAAATTAAGCATATTCAGCCCCAGGCGCTTGGCATCTGTCACCTGCTTACGGGCCAGTGCATCTGAGGGGGCTATGCCGTTACCAGCCCAAAATCCCCAGGAGATGGACGTCCGCAGTACAATGCGTTTGCCGTTCAGATAAAACTGCTGATCACCATGATTATTCCTGATTTCAAACCATCTGAATCCAAAACGCCGGCTGAAGCGGTCGGACGTACCGTCACTTCCTTTCCAGCTGGCCGTCAGTACATACAGGTTCGGGTGGTCTACATCCCATAGAGCGGCATGTGGCAAATGAACGGTAAAGTGCCTGGTATCTGTACCGGCCTGAATTTTCGCCTTATACGTATGCGTATACACCACCTTACCCGTTTTATACTCTTTCACCTGTAAGAGGTAACTGCCGTTACTTTGCCGAGCTGTCCTGTTCTGCGCCGTCAGTTCTACATCTACTTCTCTGGGTTTAGGTTTATTTTTCACAAAAACATCGCCGATATAGACGTGGTCGGTGGCAACCATCCAGACTTTGCCCGTTATACCTCCAAATCCATGGGTAGGCTGCGTTCTGTAATCTCCCCACATAAAATTCTGCGAATCGCGCCAGTCAAAATTACCATTGGGATCCGTGATACGAACGTCAACGGTATTAATTTTACCAGGCATCATCACCTTAGAGATATCTACGTCGAAGGGCGTACCACTGACCAGATCATAGGCGACCAGTTCGTGATTGACAAATACTTCTGCCCGGAAACGGACGCTTTCAAATTTCAGGACCACGTGTTTATCCCGGTAATCTGCCGGTATATCTATTTTCGTGGAGAACCAGGATACCCCTAAATAATTGCCGTCCACCCCAAACCTGTCTCCGTTTTTACCCCAGTAAAACTGCTCTACGGTTGCGGGAAGCGTCGTATGGGTCACCCAGGGCTTATTTTCTAACAGCGCCCATCCTCCGGTAGGTATATTCACCCGCACTTTCGACAGGTTCACGGGCGGTGCATATAAGGAGTCCTGCTGCCATTTTGCAGCCGTGTCCAGACAGATTGACCACCGCTGCTGAGATAAATCGACGGCTGACCGGCAGTTCTGGGCCTGAATACCCGGAAGGCTGAATACAATTCCCATCAGACAAAGGATGCTGACAACGAAGCCTCTTCTTAGCTTCTTATACTTCTGAATTTCCATAGCTGTTTTATGCAGGGCGTGCTGGCAGGCAGCATGCCCTTTTTTCAGACCATTATAAATTTGTAAACCATCTTGGGTCACCTGCTTTCCCGGTCCCGCCAAAGCCATTTAACCGAATGATGGAAAAGTCTCCTTCTGCCGGATTGACAAATAGATCCGTGGAACTGCCCTTAAACAGTGTAATTTCCGGGAAGTCCGAGCTGATTTCCATTTCTGTCGTCCGGTAACTTCCGGCAAAAGAACCCGTATAATCCGGACTGAAGGCCGTTAACGGCGCGCCGGCGTTTGTACCGGAAATAATGTTATTCTCCCCTACGAAGGACAACGGCAGGTTATTTTTATCCAGCCGGATTAACTGCGTAAGAGCCACTTTCTGGTTATAGATGGTATTACTGTTCACCATGATAAGCGCAGCTGTGGCACGTACATCCATCAACTGCGTGGCCATCTCTGTTAAGGTATTACCGGTAACCTTAATAGAATCCAGTGTAACGTTTGCCCCACCGACATTAATAACGCCGTAGCCCCCCGTATTCTTCACAATACTATTGGCTATGGATATCTGGCCGAGCTTAACCGCCTTATTTTGTATCCGTACCACCCCTCTATAATTTTCAATGTCACAATTCTCAAAGGCATACTGATCTACCTTTACATTGTCGTCACCCATATTGACCAGATAATCACCTGTACCTCCGATCAGCTTCACCTTTTCAAAAACCAGCGCCCCCAAAACTTTTCCCTCCAGCGCTACATTACTGATATTGAGCGTAGATGGCGTCGCTCCGGTACCCCATACTTCTTTTTCACCGGTAAAACTAAGACTGCTCAGACCCTGGGGCAGTACTACGGATCCGATATTGTAAGTTTGTCCTCCTTTAAACAAAAGGGTAACCAGTGGCTGTCCCTTAGCAACCTGATCAGCCAGCAATGCATTTATATCATCTCCCGGATTCACCGGAACAATCACTGCACCTTTAATGCCTGTGGTATTTAGTATCTTGGTACCTCTCAGTACGTCATTATTAAAAATTTCAACCTGGTAAGCGGTTCCCGGATTCAGACCAGGGATCACTACAGTGCCCTTAGCCTTGTTATCGTCAGTCAGTGTCACCTTTTTAATCTCAGACAGGCTGACCGGATCACTGACCGTTACGTGGGTCACCCTGTCGGTAGGTAGCCAGAACAGCTGAACATTATCTGTCGATTGCTCAGATCTGTCAAATAGCTGTTCAGCAGGCGTCATGAAATAGAGTGCCGAATATTTAGATTCATTGCCGGCAGAATCCACGCATTTCATCCTGACGGAATATCCGGAAGTCCCATCCAGGTCCTCAAATACCGTATGGTAAGAAGTCCTTGTCGGAGTGGGCGACACAGAAAAAGGCGTCAAAGTATCTGCCAGTATTTCAACAGTGCGTACAATATCCTTAAATGCAAGGCTGTCCTTACTGAATTCGAAGATATATTTGGCAGCACCGATGGATCTGGTATAATTGATAGTGACAGAGGTAGCCGCCGTTGACTGCACTTCAAAGGTCAGCGGCATAAATAGGCGGGCATGAGACGGATCGACATCCCAATTATTAACTTCTTTCTGGCAGCTTATCGCAGCAGCAGCGATAAGGATAAGGGCCGGTAATCTTAATAATATATTTTTCATTTCTTTTATTTTACTTTTTCCGGGCCGGAATAATCAACCAACGCTTTTTTGAGTATTCATCATCATTGGTTCATTTCAGTCATGCCCGCTTTAATATCAAACCAGGATCAAGCATTAGTATCCGTAACTGTTTTGAATAGCTCCTTTGGATTCATACATGTCTTCATAATATACTGCATAGGGATATCTGTAATAAATTGAACCGTTACCCATTTGATAAGTAGCCAGTGATGCCTGAATCTCCGAACCGTGGGTCAGCGTTCCCAAAAAAGAACTGTAGTCATATGAAGGATATAAACCGGTGGCCGCCGTGAGTACACGAATGGGATCCATAATATAGCTGTCCGTTGCCTTGGCACCGGTTGCCGGCTTCTGGGTAGTCTGCGGAAACCATTTTACGGCGACCCAGGGCGCCCCGGGATCAGCGGGCAGCTCTCCGTAATAATTTGGAGATTCAGGGTCTATGAATTCGCCGTCAGACTTGAACTTATAATACACCGTCCGGGGAAAATCGGATGGCTGATAGGTCTTATCAAAAATTTTGACCGGCTTAGTACCATCGAACATCAGACACAGCGCTTTTTTCATTTCCTCAACCTTATTGTAAGCCAGCCCCCAACGGATCAGGTCCTGTTTGCGAATCGACTCGCAACCAAATTCCCAGGCCCTTTCATTGACAATCGCCTGAAAAAAGTCAGGATCATATTTTGTGGTTTCAGCAGAGCCGCTTCCAAAGGCCCTTGCCCGGACCATTTCCAGGGCCTGACGCCCTGTGACGCCATCTGCATTAGGATTGGCAACATCCGGCCCTTTTAGCGCGTTCATGGCCTCGGCATACATGAGCAGCACGTCGGAGTACCGCATCAGGATCCAGTTGATACCGGTAGCAATTCTGGAATTGGCTGTTTTCTGCAAAGCCTGAAATCCCGGCGTCGTCCAGTAAATACGCCATTTGGCAAAAGACAGATTCAAGGCGTCTGAGCTCATTCCCTCTTTGTTGTCCGTCGTATAATTGAACCAGGATAACGTAGCGTCCCTTCTGGTATCAGCCTTGTCAAAAGAATAAAAATAATAAGCGGTGGAAGTCACATAACTTCCGCCAAAGCCTCTGGTTCCATACTTTGTGTTGCCGGAGACAACATATCCCATCAGAGAGCCAATATCGCCGTTATCGCCCATACCGAAAGCCACCTCAAACAAATTTTCATTGGTGGGATTAGGCTGCTGCCCGCAGACACTTTTCCAGATATCAATGTAACTGGGATCAAGCTTATGCGGGTTCTCCGGAGCAGCAATCATCTGCGCACAGACGTCTGCGGCAATCTGGTAATACTCCTTCCAGTTCTGCGGCCTTCCAACGAAATAATCCGGGGTTTCAGGGATATTCTTATTATGTTCTGCCTTCGAATCCGGAAATAATTTAGCGTCTCTTAAAGACCACCCGCCCGCAAATAATGACACCCTGGCCAAAAGTCCCATGGCAAAACCTTTGGTCACTCTTTCGGCCGAATTGTATTCCGAGTTCGTACCCAGCCAGGGTAATAATTCAACTGCTTCTTGCAGGTCTTTGACCATGTAATGATAGATCGTATCTATGTCAGTGCGGCCCAGATACACGTTGGACAGATCCGATTTAGAAGCTTCTCGCTTAAAAGGCACCGCCCCCCAGTAACGCACCAGTTCAAAATAGGCCAGGACACGCATTACCAGCGCCTCACCCAGTAATGGTTTCATCTTGTCGGCTTCAGATTCCAGGATGGGCGACTGACGGATACCGTCCACCGCAGCAGTGGCAATCTCCGCAAAGTCATAGAGGCCGGACCAGCGTGTGGTGGCGTTGTACTGACTGCCATAAAAGTTACCGGCGCCCGCATCCGAACTGGTAGAATTATACCCTGACTCGGTGAATTTACCGTTACATTCAATATCCGAAACACCTTGCCAGTTGACAGAGAGCTTTTGTCCGTAAATATATGTATCGGTCATTTTGCCGTATAGTCCCATTACGGCCGCTTTAGCCATAGAAGGCGAGTTAAAAACCGTTTCCGGGCTTAATGAAGACGGCGAAGAGGTTTCCAGAAATTTCTTACAGGAAGACAATCCTAAAATTGTCATTGCAGAAATTATGATCAGCATATTTTTCATCTGTATATTTTTTATCGTTCTTTAATTTTTCTCCGTCAGCTGTATCTGACCGGCCGACAGTCCCTTTTGATTCAGCATTAAAATCTGACATTCACGCCAAAAAGTATTTTTCTTGATTTTGGATAAGCGGAATAATCTACACCCTGAGTCAGCGGATTGTTTCTTGTGCTGACTTCCGGATCCTGGCCAGAGTAATTTGTCCATACAAAAATGTTATAGCCTGCTACATATACTCTAAGGTTTTCAATCAGAAATTTCTTTGAAATCTTTTGCGGTAAGGTGTAGCCTAACGTAACATTACTCAGGCGCAGAAATGAACCGTCCTCGATAGCCCAGTCAGATATAATAGATGAATTGGTCATCATAGGACTCCAGATACGGGCATTCTTATTTAATTCCTGAAAAAGTTCCGGGTTGGCATCATTACCAAACATGATATTCGCGCCTGTAGCAGGATCAATCGTCGTAAATCTGTTTTCAAGGCTCATCAGCGTGCTGACGTTCTGATACCGCTTGGATAGCGCATAAGTCGTGTAATCAATCTTATCTGCATTATAAATATCATTTCCGTAAGACCAGTTAAACATGGTGGTCAGATCGAAACTCTTGTAACTGGCATTAAAGGAAAAGCCGCCGGTGTGTTTAGGCTGCGCATTTCCGATGACTCTTCTGTCATCATCTGCGTTGATAAAATTATCTCCGTCCGCTGACGGGTTTAATTTCTTAAATTTCATATGACCCGGTCCAAAATAATTTCCGGACCGGTCCAGCACTTTGGAAGCATCGGCGACGCCAGGCTTGATGACCCATCTTTTCAGCGTTTCAGAATAATCAAAGTCATCAAAAGTATAGAAACCATCGCTTACATATCCGTACATCAGCCCGACAGGCTGGCCCACAATAGCCCTGTAGTCATCAGAGCCGATATTCACACCCCATCCGGAAGATACAATCATTTCATCTGCGCCATTCAGCTCCAGGACTTTGTTGCGGTTAAAGGCAATGTTAAACGAGGCAGACAGATTAAAATCCCTGGTATTCACCAGATTACCATTCACACTGAATTCCAGCCCTTTATTACGCGTGCTGCCGATATTCTGGTATTGTGTCACATAGCCTGAGCTGGAGGGGAGCGCCACATTTAGGATCAGGTCTCTGGTTGTATTATCATAAAGATCCATCGTGAAGGTTAACCTGTTGTCCAGAAAAGCCAGATCCAGCCCCAGGTTAGCGGAGGTTGTGCTTTCCCATGTCAGGTTTTCGTTCTTGAGTGTACTGGAAGTTCTAAGGGCGCTCTGTGCATTATCATCGAAATAGATCAAACGATTCGCCTGGGAAATAAAGCTGTATTGCTGTCTCCAGTAAGAACCTACTCTTGCATTTCCTACATCACCATAACTCAGACGTACTTTTGCATCGGAGAGCCAGCCTTTGGTCGCTTTCATAAAATGTTCGTCAGACAGTCTCCACGCGCCGGCGATGCCTGGGAAAAATCCCCATTGATGCCCCGGCGCAAAGACGTTCTTACCATCGGCTCTGCCAATCAATGTCAGAATATACTTATCATTGTAGATATAATTAATCCGACTAAAGAAAGAAGACAGTCTTGAAGGCTCACCGATGGTCGTATAAGTAGGATCGGGCGTTCCGTAATTCCACATTGCCAGTACATCATCTGCTGTAAAATCTATCGGAAAGAATCTGGAGCTGATGGCCGTTTCATCTTTCTGGCTGCTGCTCAACTCCTGTCCTGCAATCGCGTTGATACGGTGCTTACCGCCGCCAAGATTTAATTGATAATCCAAAACATTGCTCACCGACCACATATAGCCTTTCTGATCATTTCGTCTGGCTACAGGCTGCCCGCCATTGGCACTGGATTCCCCCGTCTTATTTAAAAAGATATTGTCTGTATAGTCCTTCACGAAAGCATAGGACCCTTTTGAAGTAAATGTAAGGTTATTGGTTATTTTCCAGGTTATGCCCGTGTTAAACGTAGAATTAAAACGGTTCTGGTACCGGTATTCATTGACAATATTATAAATAGGGTCATTCAATGAGCTCAATGCTTCGGCAGAGGTAGCGTCTTCGTCAGAGCCTAAGCCTCCGGTTCCCGGGGCAGTTAAACTTCTGACCGGTGCGTATTTGACCGCATCCCGCAGTTTTTTGCCATCGGACACACTGGGGCCCGTAATAACCGTATTATACATTCTGGCATTAAAATCGAGCGTGAGTCTGCGGCTGATAATTTTTTTAAGCTTACCGCTAAAGTAGTCGCGTTTGTATGTAGAGTTCAGCATAATAAAATCTTCCTGATCATGCGTGTAGTTTAAATTATAGGTCAACGACTTGTCTCCCCCGCTCAGCCCGACATTATAACTCTGTTGCACACCGGTATGGTCAAATAAGCTATCCTGCCAGTTGATTCCCGGCTTGGATTTATAGATATCGATATCATCCCATTGACCATAAGAGCCGAAGAAACCGGCATTTTCACTCATGCTGGGATCCAGTTCCCTTTGGTAATAAACATATTCATAGGGTGAAAGGACATCTGTTAATCTATACACATGGCTAAGCGCTGTATAATTATTGAAAGTAATGTCTGATCTTCCTGCAGATCCCGACTTGGTAGTAATCAAAATAACACCATTCGCACCCTGGGCTCCATAGATAGCGGTGGAGGCTGCATCTTTAAGCACATCAATCGTTTTTATATCCTGAGGAGCGATATCGTTGATATTAGGCACCTGGAAACCATCCACAATATACAAGGGAGCGTTGTCCTGGGTGATAGACCCGCCTCCCCTGACCCGTACATTGATGGCCGCGTCAGGGGATCCTTCCGTAACAGTCACATTCACACCCGCCAGTCGCCCCTGAATCGCCTGTAAAGCCGAGGTTGCCGGCAGGTCTTTTAAGCTCTCCTCATCAACCGAAACAACAGAACCCGTAAGGTCCTTCCGCTGTACTGTACCATAACCGACCACTACAACATCATTGAGTAAATTCTCGTCCTCCTTTAAGGTCACATGGACAGAATCCTGACCGGCAATAATTGCACGCTCCTGCTGAACATATCCGGTAATGGTAAAAGTTATTGTCTTTGGTGTCTGACTGCCGGAAAACACCATATTGAATTTACCCAGCGCGTCGGTAAGGACGCCATCGATCTTGACGCCTCTGGTATCTTTGGCAATAACCGAAACACCTTCCAGGGGCATTCCCTTTTCATCGGTCACCAGTCCGTGGATGGCCTGTGAGAAAATGACAGACGATACTGCGATGAAAATCAAAAAAAGAAAACATTTCTTCATATGTATGGGTTTAAAATATTTGTGATCGTTGAAAGTTTATTTCTCATAATATAGATTTATATACAACAACTGCATGATATGGCCATTACCTCAGTTGACCCGGGATCTGCTGAGATCTAGCTGTACGCAAAAAGTAATATGAATCCCCTTTTTATCTAATCACCCTCAAAATCGCTGTATTTGTTATCTAAACTGTTGTCTGATCTGGTGTCTTTCCGTATACGCCCGCATAAATCAGTCTGTATTTCAGGCTGCTTTAGACAGCCCGTTATACTGGTTGCCGGTTGCCCTCTCTTCCGCATGCTGTTTAGTCATTTTATATTCAAATAAACCTTTTCTCCCTGAGTCATGCAGCAATTATTAAAAAAATAAATAATTTGTGCAATCGATAAACCAACCGGAGATAAAAATAAAAACATAGAGGTCATTATTTTTTGATTATTCGAAACCGGCTAAAAGCGTTAAATATTATGCAATTGCTAACAAAAATAAAAGAATGTTCTAAAATAAAAACAATTGTTAGGGGATTTAGTTACGCAAACGATGCCAGCATCGATTGCGTAACTAAAGCTAACATAACCAATCTGTAAAAACAGATCAACAACTTCTTAACTTATTTATTATCAACAAATTGTAACAAACCAATACTCTTTTGAACCTTCCTGCAGTGGCTCTGTCATACCGCTTAGATTCAATATGGCAGGAAGATAATTTCCTGACAAGCCTGCATGCGTTATAGTCTGACAGGAGCACATTGAGATGAGTTAGCGTTAATACGATATGGAAAATCTTCTTTCCAGAGAGTTTTAGGGCATAAAAAAACGCGATAAGATAAATATGCCTATACGAATTATTTCTTCTCGTGCGCAAAAGGGAAAAGCGCAGAAGGACTGTGTTCTTTTTGCATGATTTTTTCGATTTGCCAGACGACACGGGGATAGCGGCTGCTAAGGTCTTTTGTTTCTGCAGGATCCTGTGCAATATTATACAACAGCAATTTTCCTTCAGGCTCCTGATCCACCTTTAACCGGATTCCCTTCCAATCGCCCATCACGACAGCCTGCTTTCCCCCTTGTTCATGAATTTCAAAATAAAGATGATCATGTTGTTTTTGTCCTTTCTGATCCAAAAGATCCTTAACCATGGATATACCATCGATATTGTCAGGTGTGGACGCTTCTGCTCCTGCTAGTGCAAGAAATGTGGGCATTAAATCCCAAAAACTGCTTAGGTGATCAGAGGCGGATCCGGCCGGGACCCTGCCGGGCCACCAGGCGACAAAAGGTTCTCTTATGCCGCCTTCATACAGATCTCTTTTTACGCCTCTGAACGGGCCGTTGCTATTAAAGAAAGCAGGATCAGCGCCGCCTTCTATATGCGGCCCGTTATCACTGGTGAAAACAACTATCGTATTTCTATCCAAGCCTTTTACCCTCAGGTGTTCCATAATTTGTCCCAGATAAAGATCAAGCCGTGTCACCATAGAAGCGAATGCAGCGTGTGGATACTGCTGAGAGGCATACCCATGATCTACAGCGCCAGGCCCGTAATCGCGGCCATTATATGGCTTTTCAGGAAATGTACCTTTATAAGATTCAAAAATAGTATCCTCTGGAACGATTAATTCTGCATGCGGCAATATATAAGGCAGAAAAAGAAAAAATGGCTGACCAGCGGATTGCTGGTCTAAATAGGCTAATGCTTTTTGCTGGATCAGATCCGGAGCGTAGACTTTCTGGCTGGCAAAATGATGATTATCTTCTAATTCGATCCGGTGATCATCATCCCAGAGATGGTCCGGGTAATAACGGTGCGCCAGAGACTGGCTGTTGTAACCAAAAAAATGATCAAATCCCTGATGGAGCGGATCACCTGAACTGCCCACATATCCTAACCCCCATTTACCAAAGGCAGCGGTCTTATAACCCGCAGCGCGTAATAATTCTGCCATCCCCATACCCGTTTCAGGTAAAGGTTCCTGCCCTTCCGGCAGAACAGATTTATTGCCTCTGATATAGGTGTGCCCGGTATGCAAGCCCGTTAACAATGCAGATCTAGATGGCGCACAAATACTCGTACCTGCATAAAAGTGAGTATATACTTTCCCTTCTCTTGCCAGTTGATCTAAATAAGGTGTGCGGATCTTGGTTTGCCCGTTAAATCCAACATCACCAAAACCCAGGTCATCAGCCACCAGCAGTATGATATTGGGCCTGTTTGTATCGGATATTTTGCCATGCCGGAAAGATTGACCGTAGCTTTGTCTTACGATACAAATAAGGCAACAAAAGAAGCAACCCAATCCAATTATCCAACTGGAGCTTTTTGTTCTTTCCTTTTTAGATTGTCGTAATGAGAAAATTAAACCAGACATGGCCAGGTGTTTAAATATTCGCCCTTATGGATATTCAATATAAAGCTCCATAAAATAACCTTATAATCGCTTTACTTAAAATGCGGCTGAAAAATTAAAAATAATTAATTATGATATAAAGTCAGCGGTCCAGCCAAAAGATAATTACGCAATCGATGCCGCCAATATTTACTGCAGGTCAATATGCCTGAGTAACTTGTAAATAACATCTGAAGTTCAGCTATCAGCAGTATTAATCGCATGACTTTGCCGAATTTCAGCAACCAGGTATTTAAAATTTTACAAGACCAGTATATTATATATTTTGGTAGCTGCCCTTTACAGCAGGAAGCTGCATAGCGCCGCCACGATTAGGGTTGGGTATTTATCACCAGCACGTTCATTTTTTTAAGAAAAGCAGGTGCAGAAACGGAATATTACCGGTAAATCCGGGAAACACACTGCCGCCAAAGCGGCTTTCCCCCGTAAAATGTCCCGTTTTTTTGGCATTTTGCCCTCATTTTTAAGTTTTTCCTCATTAGAAATTACCGTACTTTTGCACCCACAAAATTAAAGAACATGGCTTTACAGGCAGGTATTGTCGGACTTCCCAACGTCGGAAAATCCACCCTTTTTAATGCGCTTAGCAGTGCAAAGGCACAGGCAGCGAACTTTCCGTTTTGTACCATTGAGCCCAATGTCGGGGTCATCACCGTACCGGACAGCCGCCTGACGACCTTAGAATCGCTGGTAAAACCTCAAAGAGTCGTACCGACTACTGTAGAGATCGTGGATATCGCCGGCCTGGTAAAAGGAGCAAGCAAAGGCGAAGGGCTGGGTAATCAGTTCCTGGGAAATATCCGGGCAACGGACGCCATCATTCATGTGGTGCGCTGTTTTGACAATGACAATGTGATCCATGTGGATGGCAGTGTCCATCCGGTCAGAGACAAGGAGATCATTGATATTGAGCTTCAGTTTAAAGACCTGGAAACCATCGATAAAAAGATCAGCCGGTCTGAAAAGCAGGCCAAGTCCGGCGGAGATAAGGATGCTCAGCGCGGAGTAGAGATCCTTAAAGAACTAAAAGCACACCTGGAATCCGGACACAATGCCCGCAGTTACGATATCTCCAAAGAGGAAAAAGCAAAATTCCTGGATGAACTCTGCTTATTGACTATCAAACCCGTACTGTACGTCTGCAATGTTGATGAAGGATCCGTGATCTCCGGCAACCAGCACACAGAAGCGCTGTTAAACACGGTAAAAGATGAAAATGCCGAAGTGATCTTTATCAGTGCAGCCATTGAAAGTGATATTGCTGTGATGGAAAGCTATGAAGACAGGCAAATGTTTCTGGAAGATATGGGACTGAAGGAAAGCGGCGTGGCCCGCCTGATACAGTCCACTTATAAACTCCTGAACCTGGCCACTTATTTTACCGCCGGTGTCCAGGAAGTACGCGCCTGGACCATCACCAGGGGCTTCTCAGCGCCACAGGCAGCAGGTGTGATCCACTCCGATTTTGAAAAGGGCTTTATCCGGGCAGAGGTCATCAAATTTGACGATTTTGTCAAATTTAAGTCTGAGGCCGCCTGCAGGGAAAACGGCAAACTATCCGTACAGGGAAAAACATATCTTGTGGAAGATGGAGATATCATGCATTTCCTGTTCAATGTTTAATCGGGCTATGCACCTACAATAAAAAACGTCCGGGGATCTGTTCCCGGACGTTTTTTATTTATTTTAAGGCGCTGGCTGTTAGAACTTATATCCTATTCCCACTTTTATGGCGCTCATCTTCATGCCTGCAGCGTCCAGTCCTTCACCGCTTTTATTCAATGAACCAAATATAGGGGTGTAACGGGCATCGATGAAAAGACCTTCACAAATATAATAAGATGCGCCTGCTGCCAGTCCTATCTGAAAGGTGTTGTAATCATCCAGATCTTCCTCTGCGGTTATATTACCCGTCTCATCTTTCAAAGTGCCTTTCCCGTTGAGGTTAAAATTAAAGGTCGGTCCCAGGTTGATGCTGAGTTCAGGTAAAATAAAGTATTTGGCCAGTAAAGGAATATTGATCTGATTTACATTCAATTGAACCGTGCCTGTTTGATCTCCTGAAATACCATATTGCATATTGACACGGCTATACAAAGCCTCTAACTGTAACTTAAATTTATTTTCCGGGTAATTGGGAGAGATTTCCATTAAACCGCCACCAAAAAAACCAAACCGGCTATCTCCGTTTACTGAGAGATTACCATAATTGATTTTGGAAAAATTCAGGCTTCCTCCGGCTTTGATGCCAAAGCGGACGCCCGTCTGCGCACTGACTGTTCCCGACAAAGTAAAAAGCAGTCCAAATGCTGCCACTGCACTGATAATTATTTTTTTCATAATAAAATTTTAGTGGACGTAAGACACGAGCAATAAATTCTGGTTTAATATAAAATTTAGATAATCTTATTCTCAATGCACCGTCCGGTTGAGCCACAAAGTAACATCAAAAAGATTTATAATCCGCTGATTATTTAAATTTTGTGCAAAAAAATAAATAAAATGACCCCGAAGATCTGCACAATTTATCAACCGTTTGCGAAAGACCCGTATCGCGACTGTTTTTATCTTCAAACAAGTGTTATCTTTGCGCATCTTTTAATAGATTGAACCAACTAAGAATGAATTTATTTGACGAACAGTCCACAGAATTTATCAGGCGCCATATCGGGCCTGACGAGGCAGAAACCCGGCAAATGCTCGAAACCATCGGCGAAACTTCTACCCAATCTCTTGTAGAGAAGACCATTCCCAAAAGCATCCACCTCCCGGCTGAACTGGATTTACCAGCCAGCATCTCTGAGCAGCAATACCTGCAGGACATCTGGATGACCGCATCTAAAAACAAAGTATTTAAGACCTATATTGGTCAGGGCTACTATAACACAATAACCCCTTCCGTTATTCTCAGAAACGTATTCGAGAATCCGGGATGGTATACGTCATATACACCTTACCAGGCCGAGATCTCCCAGGGGCGCCTGGAAAGCCTTTTGAATTTCCAGACCGTCGTCAGCGACCTGACTGGCCTGGAACTGGCCGGGGCCTCTCTTCTGGATGAGGCTTCCGCGGCTGCAGAGGCCATGGCCATGTTATTTCATCATGCCAATCCCCGTAACGCAGAAAAGCCTAAATTTTTCGTAGACCGTCAGAGCTTCCAGCAGACCAAAGATGTGCTGGTGACCCGCGCCAGGCCTATTGGTGTTGAGCTCGTCTTCGGAGACTATCAGGACGCCACGATCGATGAGACCTATTTTGGCGCGCTGGTCCAGTATCCAAACAGTAACGGAACCATTGAAGATTACCGGGGATTTATCGAAAATGTCCATAATAAAGGCGGGTTTGTCGTGATGGCAACCGACCTGTTGGCGCTGACCTTACTGACCTCTCCCGGAGAACTTGGCGCTGACGTTGCCGTCGGATCTGCACAGCGTTTTGGCGTACCCTTAGGCTTTGGCGGCCCGCACGCAGCCTTCTTCTCTACCAGGGACGCTTTTAAAAGAGGCATTCCGGGCCGTATTATCGGCGTCAGTGTAGACGCCCAGGGCAATAATGCCCTGAGAATGGCCTTACAGACCCGCGAACAGCATATTAAAAGAGAAAAAGCCACTTCTAATATCTGTACCGCTCAGGCCCTGCTGGCCAATATGGCGGCCATGTACGCCGTCTATCACGGGCCTAAAGGGTTAAAAGATATTGCCTCCAGGATTAATGTGATTGCCGAAGCTATAGAAACAGAATTAGCGGAGTTGGGCTTTGCGCAATTAAACCCCTTTTATTTTGACACCCTGCGCGTGCAAGCGGACCGGTCTGTCATCGAGCCTGTGGCACTGCGCAATCAGATGAACTTCCAGTATTATACGGACGGCACCATCGGCATCTCCATTGATGAGACCACCACACAGAAAGACGCCCTGGATATCGTATTTGTCTTCGCAGCCTCCAAAGGATCTGATGAAGCAACCATCGGCTTTGACAGCGAAGTAAATGCAGCCGGCAGGATCCCGGCTGAACTGCAGCGTACTACTCCGTTTCTGACCCATCCCGTATTCAACAGCCATCACAGCGAAACGCAGATGATGCGCTATATCAAGAAACTGGAAAAAAGAGACCTCGCCCTGAATACCAGTATGATCTCTCTGGGTAGCTGCACCATGAAATTGAACGCCGCAACGGAAATGATTCCGCTTAGCTGGCCGGAATTTTCGAGCATCCACCCCTTTGTGCCGGCCGATCAGGCCACCGGCTACCAGCAGGTGATCGATGAACTCAGCAGTTATCTGTCAACGATCACGCAGTTCGATGGCTGCAGCCTTCAACCCAACAGCGGCGCTCAGGGCGAATTCGCAGGACTGAATACCATTATGCAGTATCACCGCGCTAACGGCCAGGGACACCGCAATATTGTCCTGATCCCGATCTCTGCGCACGGCACCAATCCGGCTTCCGCTGTCATGGCCGGCATGAAAGTAGTCGTTATAAAAAGTGACGAAAAAGGCCTGGTAGACGTTGACGATCTGCGCAGCAAAGCAGAGCAATATAAGGACTCACTGGGAGCCCTGATGATTACCTATCCGTCTACTTATGGTATTTTTGAAGAGAGCATCCGGGAAATCTGCCAGATCATTCATGACAATGGCGGTCAGGTATATATGGATGGCGCAAATATGAATGCGCAGGTCGGCTATACGGCTCCGGGGTATATCGGAGCAGATGTCTGCCATCTGAACCTGCACAAAACCTTTGCCATACCACACGGCGGCGGCGGCCCCGGCGTAGGGCCTATTTGTGCCAAGCAACATTTACTGCCTTTCCTGCCAGGGCATTTCAGCCTGGGCGAAGGCCATCCGGTCAGTGCAGCAGCCTATGGCAGCGCGTCTATTCTTTTGATCAGCTATGCCTATATCAGGATGCTGGGCGCCAAGGGCGTTAAAAAATCAACCGAATATGCCATCCTGAATGCCAATTACATGAAAGTGCGGCTGGCAGCTTATTTCCAGATCATGTATGCCGGTAAAAACGGGACCTGCGCCCATGAATTCATTGTGGATCTGCGTCCCTTCAAGGCTTCCGCCGGTATTGAGGCCGAAGATGTAGCCAAACGCCTGATGGATTATGGCTTTCACGCGCCGACCATGAGTTTCCCCGTGCCAGGCACTATTATGATCGAGCCTACAGAAAGTGAAGATAAGGCAGAATTAGACCGTTTCTGTGATGCCATGATCAGCATCTACAAAGAAATCATGGCCGTTCAAAACGCAGAAGTCGATAAAACCGATAATGTCCTTAAAAACGCGCCCCATACACAGCACGTAATTTGTAGCGATGACTGGCAGCACGCTTATACCCGGCAGGCGGCAGCCTTTCCGTTGGAATATATCAAAGAAAGCAAATTCTGGCCGGCCGTTGGCCGTATTAACAATACCTACGGGGACCGCAATCTGATCTGTACCTGTGCGCCTGTAGAGAGCTATATGGACGCCAGTTAATTTTTCATTAACAAGAAAAAGCAAAAGACTTCCCATAATTGCTGGAAGTCTTTTTCTTTTATACATTTGTCTCATGGAAAAGATCATCATCACCATAGACGGCTATTCATCTTGTGGCAAGAGCACGCTGGCTAAGCAACTGGCTAAACGGCTGGATTATATCTTTATTGACAGTGGCGCCATGTACAGAGCCATCACCCTGTATTTTCTGGATAACAAGACAGATATCCGGGACCTGGCAGCCATTGATGCTGCCCTGCAGCAAATAAAACTGGAATTCATCAATAATAGCAATACGGGACAATCTGATATATGGCTGAACGGAGAGAATGTGGAAAAGGCGATCCGCTCTATGAAGATCAGCAATCATGTCAGCGATATTGCAGCGCTGGAAGCGGTCCGTTATTTTGCAGTAGCCCAGCAACAAGCCATGGGAAAGCAAAAAGGCATCGTCATGGATGGCAGGGATATCGGCACGACGGTCTTTCCAAAAGCAGAACTGAAAATCTTCATGACGGCCAGCATTGAAGTCAGGACCCACCGCCGATATGATGAGTTAAAAGCGAAGTTCCCTGATATCTCACTGGAAGAAGTGAAAGAAAATCTGCTGAAAAGAGACCTGATCGATTCTACCAGAGCGATCAGCCCGTTAAGACAGGCCAAAGATGCGATCACGCTGGATAATTCCAAGCTCTCGATGCCGCAGCAATTAGACATTGCCGCCGGGTGGGCTGAAGAGATCTTAAAAGGCCAGCTAACCGCCAGGAGCTGATCTGCGTTATTTCAGGCAGGTGTTAAATAAAACAGGGAAACGGTAATAACACATTACCGTTTCCCTGTTTTATTTATTTTAACCCGGCTATCTCAGATCCGGGCAATTTACCTTTTAGAGCTTACGCACCCAGATATTGCGGAAGCTGATGGGTTTACTTGCATCCCCGTGTGCCTGCAGCTTTATCGGGCTCGGGCCATGTGCCGCCTTATCATAAGAAGGCTGTCCGATATATAATGTGGGTCCTTTCAGTATAAAGTCATTTTGTACTAACACACCATTGAAAAGAACGGTTACCTTGGCAGGTGACTTAAGAGTGCTATCTTCATTAAATTTAGGCGCTGTCCAGATCACGTCATAGGACTGCCATTCACCCGGCATACGGGCCGGGTTAACCAGTGGTACTCCTTGTTTATAAAGAGAGCCCGCCTGACCGTTTGTATAAGTTTTGTTCTTGTAAGAATCCAGGATCTGTAATTCGTAGCCGGCATCGCCGTTACCGATAGATGCTAAAAACAGACCGCTGTTCCCACGCGCCTGTCCTTCGCCTTCGATGTCTGCCGGAATACGCCATTCTATATGCAGCTGGTAATCTTCAAATTTATCTTTGGTCTGAATGTTACCTCCCTTTTTATTTACGGTCATGATGCCGTTAGCCACGTCCCAATTCGCAGGCTGGCCTGGCTTATTGACCGATTCCCAATGCCCCAGATTCTGGCCGTTAAATAATACAATTGCATCAGAGGGGGCATCTGAATTGCTGGCTCCTGGCGTTACCACACTGGGAACGGGTGTATAGACTTCTGTATCTTCCGGTTTTTGTGCCATTGCGTTGAATGTAGTCGCCACTAGCATCCCGGCGGCTAATACGTAGACTTTCTTATTCATAGTTTTTGTTTGATTATCACGATTTAGGATACCAAATGTAGGAAAAACAAACAAAACATCCCAGTTCAGATAAAAATACTCTTGTTAGAGAAGCCTAAAAATTAGTAAAGTAGTTAAAACGGGCTGATTTAGAACAGCTTTATTAACACTACCTGCCTGAAAAGTCAGCGGGCCTGAAAATTGAAACAGGCCGGCCGGGAACAAATTACCGGCTAAGCCGTTATCTGGAAATTACCATTTCAGTATTAAAGCGATACGCCTCTTTTCCAGGGAATAAAATCATACTGGCGATTGCGCTCGGCAGCGATCTCTATTCGGCCGCTGGCGACTTCAATCACGTAATCCAGGATGCGGGCGCCGGCCTCTTCAATGGTCTCCTCCCCTTCTATCACCGTTCCGGTATTAACATCAATTATATCGGGCATCCTTTCTGCCAGGGCAGTGTTGGTCGCCAGTTTGATAACCGGGGCAACCGGGTTGCCGGTAGGTGTTCCCAGCCCGGTGGTAAACAAAACGATATTAGCGCCTGCACCTACCTCCGCCGTACACGACTCTACATCACTGCCGGGCGTACAAAGAAGGTTCAGCCCGGGTTTACTTTGGCGTTCGGGATAATCCAAGACATCTGTTACGGGTGAGGTGCCGCCTTTTTTTGCGGCGCCGGCAGATTTAATGGCATCCGTAATGAGGCCATCGCGGATATTGCCGGGAGAAGGGTTCATATCAAATCCTGACCCTACCGCAATAGCACGGTCATTATAGGCTTTCATAAGAGAAGAGAACCGCTCTGCTGTTTTTTGGTCCACACAACGGTCACTGAGATTTTGTTCAACGCCACATAATTCCGGGAATTCAGAAAGGATGACCGCTCCTCCCATTGCCACTAATAAGTCGGAGGTATAGCCGATAGCGGGATTGGCCGACAGTCCCGAGAAGCCGTCACTGCCGCCACACTCCAGCCCGATACACAGTTTACTAAGCGGAGCGGGCTTTCTCTCATACCAATTGGCCTGCATCAGGCCTGCAAAAGTCTGTTTTAGCGCTTCGCTTAAAAATGTTTCTGTTACCCCTATTTTCTGTTGTTCTAATATATACAGCGGTTTATCAAAATCAGGCACTCTTTTTTTGATCTCCGCCTTCAGAATACTGGCCTGCGCATGCTGGCAGCCCAGGCTAAGCACTGTCGCGCCTGCAACATTTGGATGCGTTACATAACCGGCCAGCAGCCCGCACAAAGCATCGGAGTCTTCTCTGGTGCTGCCGCAGCCGCCTGTATGACTTAAAAAACGGATACCATCGACATTTTTAAAAAGCCGCTCCGTCTTCGGTGCACTCACTTGTGCGTCAAGATCGGCCGTTAAAATATCTTCTACGCTTTTACCACTTTTATACAGATCAATGAGCTGCACCGACTGTACATCCACGGATTCCGTCTTGCCATACCCCAGATCTTCTACCAATGCCTTTTCCAGTTTACCGAGGTTTTTGTTTTCGCAAAAAACCAGCGGTATGACCAGCCAGTAATTGGCCGTACCGACCCTGCCATCGCTTCTGTGGTAACCCATAAAATGTTTTCCTTCAAAGGCGGACGTATCAGGACGATGCCAGTCCAGATGCCTTTCACCAATGGTAAAATCACTGGCCGCATGAGAGAGGTTTCCTAAATTAATCGCTTCCCCTACCGCAATAGGCTGCTTTGCTCTCCCTACCAATACACCGTACATAAATACCTGTCCTCCCGTATCCAGCGCTTCTGTCACAAATTTATGCTTGGCTCTCACCGCATCTCTCAGCGTATATTCCTTGCCTCCAAAGGTCACTGTATCGCCCTTTTGCAGGTCTTGCAGTGCCACCAGTACATTATCCTTAGGATGTACCTGCAGAACTTTTCTCTTACTCACCTTGTATGTTTTTTAAATAATAATAGTTTTTGCCTTAAATGCCCTCCTTGATCAGGCATTGGCCAGCGCCCGGTCCAGATGGACATAACCGCCATCTATATGCAACAGCTGTCCTGTCGTATGGGAGGATCGTTCCGATAATAAGAAAGCGGCTGTATTGGCGATCTCTTCTGCGGTCGTCATCCTGTTGCCCAGCGGAATCCTGCTGGTGATTTTTTCAAGCGTCGCCTCCGGATCCGGCAGCGTCTTGATCCACTGCGAATATTGCGGTGTCCAGCATTCTGATACGACAATGGCATTCACCCGGATCTGATATTTGAGCAGTTCCACCGCCCATTCCCTGGTCAGGGCATTTCTGGCGCCGTTCGCCGCTGCATAGCCGGACGTATTGCCTTGTCCCACTTCCGCCGTTTTAGAGGAGATGTTCAAGATGCTGCCTTTTGAAGCAATTAAAGCCGGCAAGGCGTGATGCACCAGTAAATAATAATGAACCACATTTTTGTGGATGGATGCTATAAACCCTTCATAACTGCCCTTCTCCAGCCCCACACCATCATTATGACCCGCATTGTTGACAATGCCGTCAATCCGGCCAAATCTGGCAAGCACTTCATCTATCACCACTTTACTCTTTGCGGGGTCGTTGAGTTCTGCCTGAACGGCATATGCTTTTCCACCTGCCTGAACGATCTCATCAAGCTTTTTTTGATTATCAGCAGCCTTCCTGCCCACAATCACCACCTGAGCGCCTTCCTGTCCTAACAGTTCGGCAATGGCCGCACCAATCCCCTTTGCACCACCTGTTACAATAATTACTTTATCCTTTAATCCTAAATCCATTATGCACGGTTATAATTGTTGATTAAATTTCAATACCATAAAACCTCGCAGCATTGCCCCCGAATATCTCCTCTTTTTGCTGTTTGCTTAAAGGCGCAAAATATTCAGTCAGTAACGCCACCCACTTGCCATAGCTTACCGCCAGAAGGCAAACCGGCCAGTCGCTGCCAAACATCAATCTTTCGGGACCAAATGCCTCGAGTACTGTATCCAGGGCTGCTCTCAGATCATCCGCCTTCCAGTGATTCCAGTCCGCTTCCGTAACCAGACCGGACACTTTGCAATAAACCGCTTTATGAGCAGCCAGCCGGAGGATATTATTTTGCCAGTCCTGGAGCTGGCCAGCTTTAAGATCAGGTTTGCCGATATGATCCAGCACCAGGCGACAGTCTTGTTGTCTGCAGAGCCGGTCCACCAACGGCAGGATATCCTCTATCTGGTGATGATAGACCAGCAGATCATAAGTATATCCCCCGTTAAGAACCGTTGCCACACCTTGTTCAAAACTCCCGTCCGCTAAGAATGATTTAAGATCAGTTTCTCCCTGCAAAATATGCCTAAAGCCTTTCAGCATCGCCTGCCCCTTATACTGCCTCAGCGTCTGCTCCAATAAAGGGCTTTTAAGGTCCGTCCAGCCGACAACACCTTTAATGAAGCTGTTTTTTGAAGCCAGCTTTAACAGAAAATCCGTTTCTTCCAACGACTGATCCGCCTGGACAGCAATGCAGCCATCCATTTTATTTTCCTTTAATAAGGGCGCCAGATCGCCAGGCAAAAAATCCCGGCGGATCGCTGCCATATGTTCTGAGATCCAACTATCTCTTACCGGATCAAAAATCCAGAAATGCTGATGTGCATCAATTCTTTGCATAAGCCACGGCTGTTTGCTTGGAAGTGCCCAGTCCTTCAATACCCAGTTCGACAGTGTCTCCGGGTTTAAGATACCATGGTTCCGGTTGCATGCCCAGTCCCACGCCGGCAGGCGTGCCGGTAGAGATCACATCGCCCGGCAGTAAAGTCATAAACTGACTCAGATAACTCACGAGCTGCTGGACATTAAAAATAAAATCAGCGGTAGAGGAATCCTGTAAGCGCTTACCATTGACATCCAGCCAGAGATGCAGGTTATTGGGGTCTGCGATCTCATCTTTGGTCGCCATATAGGGTCCCAGTGGCGCGAACGTATCACAGCCTTTGCCTTTTACCCATTGCCCGCCCCGCTCGATCTGGAATTCTCTTTCACTATAATCATTAAGCAGTGCATAACCCGCTACATAATCCATTGCCTCATTTTCTTCCACATAAGAAGCCTTTTTACCGATCACAACTGCCAGTTCCACCTCCCAGTCTGTCTTTTGAGACCCTTTAGGAATAATCACATTATCATAGGGGCCGCAGAGCGCTGTGGTCGCCTTAAAAAAAACAATCGGCTCTTTGGGGATCTTAGCACCCGTTTCAGCAGCGTGTTTGGCATAGTTCAGCCCGATACATATAATTTTAGAAGGACGTGCAACAGCACTGCCCCATCTCTGATCCTCTGCAACTTCAGGAAGCTTTCCTTCATTTTCTTTTACATAGGCTGCCAGTTTCTCCAGACCGCCGTTTTCAAAAAACTGTTCATTATAATCCTGTCCAAATCCGGAGGTATCATAACGCTTGTCTCCAATCAGGACACCTGTCTTCTCCTGCCCTGCTGCGCCAAATCTTATTAGTTTCATAAAAATATAGGTTCTTTAATTAAGTTTAATTTGTTGCGTTTAATTATTAAGTTTAATAAATCCGCCGTCAATCGGGTAATCACAACCTGTAATAAAACCCGCCTCATCACTGCATAAATATAAAATTAAATCTGCGATCTCAGCAGGGGTCGCCATACGGCCGATAGGCTGCGTACCGGAAAGCCGCTCAAACATCTCCTTTTCCTGCCCCGGATAATTCTTTGCCAAAAAACCATCTACAAAAGGCGTGTGTACCCGTGCCGGAGAGATACAGTTGCAGCGAATACCCTCCTTTATATAGTCTTTAGCGACAGACAGCGTCATTGCCAGTACTGCCCCTTTACTCATTGAATATGCAAATCGATCTGGTATTCCAACACTGGAGGCAATGGAAGCCAGGTTCAGGATAACGCCTTTTTTTGCAGCCTGCATACGGCAGATGGCCGCCTGCATAGAATTATACACTCCTTTGACATTTACCTGATAAATCCGGTCAAAATCACTTTCAGGCGTACTGTCCAGCTTTCCGATATGGGAAACACCTGCACTGTTGACCAGAATATCGATGGAGGCAGGGGTGGCATAAGCCTCCTTTACGGCAGCCTGGTCTGTTACATTCACCAGTAATACATTAGCCTTGCCGCCCTTTTCTCTGATCTGCGCTGCCGTTTCATTTGCACCGGTCTCATTAAGGTCTACGATCCACACATCTGCGCCCGCCTCGGCAAAACCAAGGGCGGTCGCCTGTCCGATTCCACTGCCTGCACCGGTTACCAGCGCATTTTTTCCTGTTAAACTAAATTTCATTATATGATGCTTTAAAAATTACCGATTACAACTCCTTACACTTTTAAGCTTCCAATGAAAAGATCTCTTCCATTAAAACCCATTTTTCCCCGGGCGCCTGACCGGGCAACCCTTGCTGATATTTCCACATCAGTTCCTCCCATTCCATCACCTTGGGATTGGCATTATCGGCTGCCGCTTTCTTTTCAAAGCTGAAGCTGTCCTTTACGCTCATTTGCATAAAAAGCCGGTTGCCCGTCCTGTAAATTGCCATATGCGCTATGCCACTGTTTTTAATACTGTCAATGATCTCAGGCCATACCTGCTTGTGGTGCGCCTCGTACTGCTCAATAAGCGCCGGATCATTTTTCAGATCCAGTGCCAACGCGTATGTCTTCATATTATCTGTTATTAATATTAATCCTTGTCCAATTATTTAATGTTTTGTAAAATCCACCTGTACATTTTGTCCGCCGGGCTCTATTCCTCTGTTATAGCCCTTCCATCCATACCATGCGACGATCACAAAACATCCCATGGGTATTACATATGATATTGCGGTGGAGTACCGGTCCGCCAGCAGCCCCATTACATAAGGCACGACAGCCCCTCCGACGATGGACATAATCATAAAAGAAGCCGCCTTTTTTGTATGGGAACCCAGTCCTTTGATACCCAGCGCGAAAATCGTAGGAAACATAATGGATTCAAATAAAAAGATAGCGATCAGTGCACCGATGGAGATCCATTCAAAATGCAGCAGGACAATGCCACAAAGCACGACGTTGACGATCGCATATATACAAAGCAACACCTGAGGGGCGATCCGGCGCATGAGCGCCGTTCCCAGAAAACGTCCGCCTGCAAATAAGATCAGCGCCAGAGAAAGTAATTTAGAGGCCATTGCATTATCGATCTTAAGGCCGCTTTCCGTGCAATAATTAATAAACAGGGCCGCCACTCCTACCTGGGCGGCGATATAAAAAAACTGCGCAATAACGCCGAAAATGAAGTGGGGATGTGCCGATAGCGGCTTGCTGTCCTGTTCTTGGCTCAGGTGCTCTGCTTCAGCCTCTTTTATTTCAGGGAGTTTCGTTTTTATAAAAAGAAAAGCAATCGCCAGGACGACCACGCCGATGACCAGGTAGACACTTTTCACTGAATCCAGGTTATCACTGTTCCCATGGGAGAAAAAGAGCTGGCTGGCCAGGATCGGACCAAAAAAGGACCCCAGGCCATTAAAACACTGGCTGAGGTTCAGCCGGTTGGCAGACCGGGCAGGGTCTCCTAAAACGGTCACATACGGGTTGGCTGTAGTTTCCAGGCAACCGCACCCGGCAGCCAGGATAAAAAGTGCCAGCAGGAAGAAATTAAAATTGAAAGACTCTGCTGCCGGATAGAATAAAAAGGCGCCGACGGCAAAAAGCAACAACCCGAATATGATCCCTTTTTTATAGTCAAACTTATTGACAAAAACACCGATCAGACCGATCAAAAAATAGGCACCAAAATAAGCCGCCTGCAAAAGGGTACTTCTGGTCTTGGTCACCTGCAGCGTTTCCTGAAAATGCTTATTGAGCACATCCAGCAGGCCATAGGTAAAACCCCAGATAAAGAATAAAGAAGTAACTAGTGCAAATGCAAACAGATACTTATTTTTTGACATATTACAATTTTGGGTAAGTTAGGAATTAAGTCCGATTTTGATATCCAAAGTAATTATAATAATTCAGTAATCCGGTGTCATTTCTTGGCCAATTCTTATGTTATATTAACATGACAGCCTCCAAAAATGCCCAAATAGAAGTAAATTAATTGAACAATACGTCCCTTATCCTTTTTTGTCTGCTAATTTGCAGAGATTCCGCCCCGATTTTTTTATTTTTGTCCTTCAACTCTAAAAAGAGAAGGTAGGATAATGAAAAAAATTGAATTAGAAATAATTGCCTTATCACATAGTATGTCCGGTACGCAGTCTTATGCCGTCGTATTAGGTGAGGTAAACGGACTGCGTAAACTACCGATCGTTATTGGCGGTTTTGAAGCGCAGGCGATCGCTGTGGCCCTTGAAAGAATGAAGCCTACCCGCCCTTTAACGCACGATCTGATAAAAAATATCACTTCCGCTTTTAACATCGAACTCCTGGAAGTGATTATCAACGACTTACAGGAAGGCGTCTTTTATGCGACACTGGTATGTATGAATGATCATCAGTCGGCAGAGATTGACAGCCGCACCAGTGATGCCATTGCCCTGGCGGTTCGCTATGGCTGTCCCATTTATACTTATGAACATATTCTGGACAGCGCTTCTCTGGAAATGAATACTTCCTCGGTCGGAACTTCAGAAACCTACAGCGCCGAAAAACCGGAAGAGCAGAAAAAAGACCGGGACCTGGGGCATTTAAGCCTGGTAGAGTTACAGAAAATGCTGGAAAAGGTGTTGGAGGCCGAAGATTATATCAAAGCGGCCGCGATCCGCGATGAGATTAACCTGCGTAAAAATAAATAACACGCATCCATTTAAAATTTTGAGACCATGATTGTGTCGCCGGGCGCAAAAATTAATCTGGGACTCTACATTACGGCAAAAAGGCCAGATGGCTACCATGATCTGTTGACCCTGTTCTATCCGGTTCCTTTCTCTGACAGCCTGGAAATGATCCTGACTCCTACTGATAAGATTAAGGGTATGGACGCCTGGATCAATAAAAAGGCCCCGGAGGACACAGCTATTACCCTCAGGCAAATACCTGGTCTTTCCATTCAATACAGCGCTTCAGGCATTCCCATAAAAGGAGCACTTGAAAACAATTTATGTATTAAAGCCTATCGTCTGCTTAAAGAAGATTTTCCCGAACTGCCCCCGGTCATGATGCATCTGCACAAAAACGTCCCTATGGGTGCTGGCCTGGGCGGCGGAAGTGCAGATGGTGCGGCTGCCCTGCAGATATTAAATGAATTAGGACAGCTTCGGCTTTGCGAAACACAGCTGCTGGCCTATGCAGAGCGCCTCGGGAGCGACTGTCCCTTTTTTATTAAAACCGGGCCACAGCTCGCCAGGGGAAAAGGAGAGGTTTTGTCCCCGGTTGCCTTACCCCTGAAGGGGTATACGCTCCTGCTCATATGTCCGCCTGTTCACGTGCCTACGGCGGCAGCCTTCAGCCGTATTCAACCCGGTGCCGCTTTGTCACCGGCAGCCTTACAACAGCTGCTGGCCAAAGGTCCTGAAAGCTGGAAGGATGCACTCAGCAATCAATTTGAAGCTTCTGTATTCAGCCAGTTCCCCCAGATCGAAAAGATAAAGCAAACTTTATACCGTCTGGGCGCTACTTATGCCGCCATGACGGGCTCCGGCAGTGCCGTGTTCGGGCTCTTTAAAACAGGGCAGCTGCCTGCTGAAGCAGACCTGCAGTCCTTAGCTCCCTATGTTGCCGGGCACTGGCCGCTGTAATCACCATCAGACAATCCGGCTATCCTTTTAGGTCAGTGGCGGAAAAGTGGAAAGGCAACAGGTCCATGGCGTCGTTAATGCGCAGCACTGGCCCGTTTTGACCTGACATCAATATTAAAACAGGTTCTCCGAATCTTAACTGCTGCTCCTGTAGTGCCTGCCGGCACATACCGCAGGGAGCAACCGGCGCCTCGTCCTTTCCTCCAGGATTATAATAACTAATGGCAATCTTTAATAATCGTACACCGGGGTATACAGATGATATTGTCGACAAAAGGACTCTTTCCGCACAGATCCCGACCGGATAGCTCGCGTTTTCCTGATTGGTGCTTTCAACGGTTTCACCATTTTCCAGCAGACCAACGGCAGCAACCCCAAAATTAGAATAAGGAACATAGGCGTGATGTGCCCGCTGCCTGGCCTTTTCCAGGAGTGCTTTTTCCTCAGGCATTAATTCATCTATAGCATCAAAATACTCATATGAAAACTGAAAGTGTTTTTTCATTCCTTAATTTTTAAGGCAGATCTGAAGTTCATTAATGGATACTTGCCTGTTATAAATGTAATTTCAAATTAAGCTTTTTTATGCAATTCGGCGTATATATTCAAATTGTCTTCCATAAATAATTACAAAAAACATCAAACGCGTACAATACCAGCATATTTTTACTAATTTCAATCCCTGACCAATTGTACGACTTTATGCAGCTTCATAAAAACATCTGCATTGACAAACTCTCTTCTGACTTTAAGCAAATGCATCCTTTCGCAGATGGATTGAAAAGCCAGATAACCACACTGGCCCCTGTCGCGTATGCCGCCACCGGCAATGACGGGCTTGCTGCAGCATCTTTAGCCCTGCAGCCCTCCAGGTTACCCGGTAAAGCAAAAGGATGGTTCATTGAGATCTGGTCCGGATCTTCAAGATACGAAGGCTGGGTGACAGGTATCTTTTTTAAAGAAGGGCAAAACGTTGATTTAATCTGTAAAGGTGAGCGGACTATATATGCTGTTTACAGCGCCGAACAAGAGCGCATTGCCCTTAGGCCTGGAATACTCAACGCCTGGCAACCGGAATATGCAAATTGTTTAAAGGTTTATAAATGGATTACGTTATTTTTCCTGTTTATCCTGACGCTTATACTCGTGATCATTAATATAAGCTCAGATGCACCGTTTTCTGCCTATCTGACTGAACTTCCTTTTATCGTCATTGGGGTTCCACTGTTTTCAGCGGTACTCATCTGGGCCAGCTCCAGAAAAGAATTGAAAAGCGCGGCGCAGGGTACCCGCATATTCCGGCTCTTAAAGTTCAGTGATCCCAAATCCCTTGTTTTGGCCACCGGTGCCCGGCTCGTCAAAATGGAGGAGGGAACCGATTATTTTTTTAAAACGGAAGGGTTGACCTGCCTGAAATAACACTGGGGGGATCATGACCCCCCAAAATATCAAAATAACGCCGCTGAACAAATGAGCCGTAAATGATAGCCGAAGCTCTCCCCCTTTGCAGGTAGCCGAAAAGATCTTCCCGGCGTTAAGCCTACGTTAATCTATCTTTTAGTGTAATCCGGTATAGTGACTATTAGTTTGAATTCAAACTAATAGTCACTACCTTTATCCTATCAATTAATAATGCTAATTACGCCTTATGTATAAGCCAAAAGAAAATAAAGCCGAGCTGGCTCTGGAATTCGCACGGGCCCAAAACGAAATGCGCAGCACCATCAGGCAGGTTATTCAGACAAAAATAAATGCCCTGGATACCGACCTGTCCTTCGAACTCCTGGAAATCATCGGCTTGCTTTGGCGTACTGACGGTATCAATCAGCAAGAGATCGGCGATAAAGTCAGTAAGGATAAATCCAGTGTGACGTACCTGATCAATTCACTGGTTAAAAGGGACCTGGTTAAAAGGGTCGAGCATATTGAAGACAGGCGCCATAAGCTGATTTACCTGACAGCAAAAGGAAAACGTATCCGTAAGGTCATCTATCCCTTGGTGCTGGAGTGCTACGCCGAGGCTTGCGGTAACACAGATCTCGAACTGATACGCCAAAATACCAGATTAGTGCGCCAGATGACCACCAACCTGCAGCAACTGAACTTTTAAAAAAATATGTATATATATGAAATCTCTTCTTGTTCCAATCGATTTTTCAGCAGCCTCTCAAAATGCGGTGGATTACGCCGTCCATTGGAGCCAGCGCTATGGTTATGATCAGATTATTTTATTCAAGGTCCATTATGAATCCTTTATGGATTTCATTTCTACCCTGGGCGTCGGATATAGTTTTATGGGCAAAGATGCCAGCTTTAATTACAGAAGGGAATCCAAGGCACTGTTAAAACGGCTTCAGAAAGCGGCCAGGGCGCAACTTGATACTGAAAGCAACATACAGGTCCGTACCGCCACCAGCGATCTTCCCCTGACAAGAGCCATCGTAGAGATCTTGTCTGAAGAGCCCACTATTGAACTGATCGCCCTGGGCAGTGACCATACGCGCAGCAATGACCCCGGCTTCATAACAGCCAATATTATTAAAATTGCCCGTATATCTCCTGTAAAAGTATTGATCGTGCCTGAAGGCTATGCCTATAAGCCTGTCGAAAAAGTCCTTGTTCCCTGTGATCTAAAACATATGGAACAGCTCAGTAAACTGGAGAAATATAAATCCATGCTGGACACCCATAGTCAGTTGACGATCCTGAATATTTATGCAGATCCCCAGCAAGAGCAGCAGGACACCATCCGGCAATGGAAAGAAAAATTACATCATTATTTTGAGGGCAAAGACCTGCAGCTTTATGATGCTTATAATAAAAATACGCTAAACGGGGTATTAGATTTTGTCAGTCAGCACGATACGGATCTTATTGTGGCCTTACCCGGCACACATAGTTTTCTTTATTACATGGCTAATAAAAGCCTGTCTGAAGGTATTTATAAAAATACCAGTCAATCCGTACTACTACTGAAATAGCCGGCAGGTTCGGGGCGTAACAGGCGGTCTTTCATAAAACAGGAAGAAGTATGGCTGAAAATTCTCTGGTAGAATATGGCGCCAGACGCGTTATTATCACGATCACAGCAGTGGTATGTGCCCTGTTGCAGATCATTGATATGACGATTGTAAATATTGCCCTTCCCGATATGCAAGGCAGCCTCGGGGCATCACTTTCAGAGATCACCTGGGTCATTACCGCTTATGCGATTTCTAATGTGATCGTCATGCCCATGACCAGCTGGCTGAGCCAGCAGTTCGGCAGGCGTAATTATTTCTCGGCCTCTATTATATTATTCACCCTTTGCTCCTGGCTATGCGGTAACGCTTCCGGGATAACAGAGTTAATTATTTTCAGGTTTTTGCAGGGCATCGGCGGAGGCGCCCTGCTGGTTACCGCCCAGACCATTATCACAGAAAGCTACCCCATAGAAAAGCGCGCCACAGCGCAAACCATCTATGTGCTGGGCGTTATTGTAGGGCCGACCCTGGGGCCGCCTCTGGGTGGCTATATCGTGGACCATTTCTCCTGGCCGTTTATTTTTTACATTAATATCCCCATCGGCATTATTGCCACCATCCTTACCCTGCAATTTGTCAAGAGCCCGACTTTTGCCGGCAAAAGAAGCACCAGAGATGTAGACTGGCCGGGGATCTTTTTACTGATCACCTCCGTGGGCTTCCTGCAGTTTATTCTGGAAAAAGGACAGGAAGAAGACTGGTTCAACAGCAGGCTGATCATCACCTCTGCCGTTATCTCTTTTTTCGCCTTTTATTTTTTCGTCTGGCGGGAACTGGTCTACAAATACCCAATCGTCAATCTCAGGGTATTGCGCAATAAAGAACTGTCTGTTGGCAGTATCCTTTCCTTTGTCCTGGGATTTGGCCTGTATGGTTCCACCTTCATTATCCCGCTTTATACCCAGACGATCATGGGCTGGACGGCTTTCCAGGCAGGCATGCTGATGATCCCGAGCACCGTCTTCACGGCTATAATGATGCCCTTTGTAGGCAGGCTTATGGAAAGAGGCTTCCCATTCGGCATTATGATTTCTACAGGAATGGTGATCTTTTTTATCTATAGCGTAATGGCCTATAAAGTACTGACTCCTGATACCGGCAGCGATGCCTTTTTCTGGATACTGGTCATCAGGGGTGTCGGACTGGGCCTTTTATCCATCCCCGTTACCACGCTTGCGCTCTCCACCTTAAAAGGATCCGAGATCGGGGAAGGCGCAGCGCTCTCCGGTATGCTTCGACAATTAGGCGGTTCTTTTGGTGTAGCCATTATCTCTACTTATATCACACGCGATGTTCAGTATTACCGAAATGACCTGGCCAGTCATATTACCGCCAGCAGCCAGTTTACACAACAAAGAGTTGCCACACTCACCAGTCACTTCCAGACAAAGGGAGTGACGCCAGATGCGGCTCACCATGCTGCCCTTACACTACTGGATCAGATCATGACAACCCAGGCCACCATCCGTTCCTACATGGATGTATTTTTCTGGATCGGCGTCATGTTCCTTATTTGCGTGCCCTTTGTACTGACTTTAGTGCGCAATTCCAAAACTAAAACGGAGATCTCCTCCCTGATACATGAATAGAGATCTACCCGGGTAACACAATCACTTGCTGCCTCTCTCTCAGGGTTTGTTAAAAATAGAATGCCCGTTTTTGACTGACATACTGTTGTCAGCGGGCCGCTTCAGTTTTGCATATGATTTGCTAACTTTTAAATAAAAGAAATATTATGCAGCTGATTTCAGTAAGGATTATCGCAGACGATATCCAAAAAATGGTCCACTTCTATGAACAGGTCACTGAGGCGCCCGCCGTATGGTACACACCGGATTTCGCCGAAATACGCACTCCGGTAGCGACGCTGGCCATTGGCAGTACAAATACACTAAAGTTTTTTAACGGTGAAGCTTACCTGGAAGCAGCACACAATAAAACGGTGATCATAGAATTTAGGGTAGCCGATGTCGATCAGGTCTATAGCCGGTTATCTGAAACGCTTAAGCCCTATCTCATTCAGCAGCCGACAAAAATGCCCTGGGGGAACAAGTCGCTGTTATTTAAGGATCCTGAAGGCAACCTCGTCAATTTCTTTACACCTGCCTCCTGACAACTGATAGGTTGATCCGGCGCCGGGAGCCGTTACCCACAGGCCTTACTTATCAGGCGGCGCTGCTACCCGGCAGGCTATAACCGGCAACAACCCGCTTCCGTGCATAATTGCTGAAGCGGGTTGTTGTCTGTTGTTGTAATCAGTCCCGTGTCAGATCAGGGCGCTGGTTATACTTTACTGAATAGATTTAAAGATCCGTTTCCATCTGGGGCCATGCTGCCAGCTGAACCAGATCAGGGATGCCTTGCCTACAATAGCCGTTTCCGGAACAAAGCCCCAATAGCGGCTGTCCTGGCTGCGGTGGCGATTATCCCCCATCATCCAGTAATAATCATACTTAAAAGTATACTGATTGGTCTTTTTGCCATCTATAATAAAACTATCTCCCTGCTCCTGCAGCGTATGGTGTTCGTAGGTATGAATGATCCTTCTGTATATATCGATATTGCGGGTCGTAAGCGTTACGGTGGCGCCTTTTTTAGGAACCCACAGCGGACCGTAATTATCCGGGGTCCAGCTACTATCCGTATTATCATAAAATGGGAACAGTCCCTTATTATTCTGGATAAAATAATGTACACTGACCACATTGGGCAACTTTTTGATCTTTTCTATATCCGCGGCCCGCACATCAAATAAATATAAATTGGGGTTCTTTTGTTCCATTTCCGGCACATCCCCTTCATTGGCGGGTTCCAGTTTAACCTGTAATTCATCACGCAGATAAGCATCGGAAAAAGAATTGCCATTGGTCGTCACCAGGTATTCCATCTGGGAAGAAGGGGGGATAAAAGCTTTCTTTCCGTTGATATAAAGCTCTGTATTGATAATTTGCAGTGTATCTCCCGGCACCGCCGTGCACCTTTTGATATAGTTATCGGTCTTATCCATGGGATGGACCAGAATCTCATGGTCAGCCATAAGCCTTTGCCGGTCACCATGGTAGACGTCTCTTAATACCTGATAATAAGGATAGGCCGATCCATAGTTGGGTTCGTTGATGATGGTGTCTCCCGCCGGGAAATTAAAGACCACCACGTCATTTCTTTTAACCGCTGTGAAGGCCGGCAGGCGTTTATAAGGCCAGTGAATGGCCTTGGTGTAGGAAGGCTGGGTCGTCGAAAAAGGCATAAAGTTATGCACAAAAGGGAAGCTGACAGGCGTTTCCGGTATCCTTGCCCCATAGCTCATCTTATTGACAAAGAGGAAATCGTTGATCAGCAGCGTCTTTTCCATACTTCCTGTGGGAATCACATAGGCCTCAAAGATAAAGGTCCGGATGATGGTCGCCGCCACGGTGGCAAACACCAGGGCATCGATCCATTCGCGGACCGTGGTCTTCTTGTAAAGTTTTACCCCTTCAGGGCCGATATATCTTACCTTATCGGAGAATCCGACATAAGGCAGGAAGGCAAAGGGAACAACTGCAGTCAATGCATGGTCGATCAGACTGAACCGGCCAAAATGCATCACAAAGATGATCGTGATCCAGATCGTAATGAACTGGCCCGCAAAAGGCAGCAGCTGCAGCCAGAACCACACCTTACTGATGCCACAAAGTTCACAGATGATCCATGTATTGTAAAAGGGAATAAACGCCTTCCAGGGCGCAATCCCTGCTTTTTTGAACATTCCGTAAACACCGATTGGCCATCCGACCAAATATAAAATCACGTATAGCCAACCCATACTTTCTTGAATTTTAACGTTAGTTCTCGCAAATGTAAGGGATTTCCAGGTTGAACAACCAGCACTCCCTAAAAAGGTTTTATAATTTACACAGGCGGCCTGCACCTGTTTTTGTTAACTTTTTGCTGTATGGCCGGGTTATTTTTCAAAATGATACCCTCTTAGAAACTCCGCTGCCGACATTTTCTTTTTACCCGCTAACTGCAATTCATCCAGGACGATATACCCGTCCGTACAGCTAAACTTTAAATAGGTCTTGCCGTCAGTAGACGGCTTCCCGGGTTGCCCCTCCGGTGATCCTGACGCCTCCGTGTGCGCCTTATAAATTTTCAGGACCTTGTCATCTAACATCGTATATGCAGCGGGAAAGGGTGCCAGCCCCCGGATCAGGTTAAACACCTCTCGGGCAGGTCTGTTAAAGTCAATGCTGCAGGTTTCTTTAAAGATCTTCGGGGCAGGCTTTAAAACTGCCGCTTCCGGCTGCGGCTTATCTTGTAAAGTACCCGCTGCAAGCCCCCGGACAGTTTCCAATACCAGCCCAGCGCCTGCCGCTTGCATTCTGTCATGCAAGGAGCCTGCGTCTTCTGCAGGACCAATAGGCATCTGTAGCTGTAAAAGGATATTTCCCGTGTCAATGGCATGTTGCAGTTTAAAAGTGGTAAGTCCCGAAACCGACTCCCCGTTAATGACCGCCCAGTTAATAGGGGCCGCTCCCCTGTATTGCGGTAACAGCGATGCATGCAAATTGATGGTACCCATAACAGGCATATTCCAGACTACTTCAGGCAACATCCTGAAAGCAACCACGATCTGCAGATCCGCTTTCAGGCCTGCCAGTGCCTCCAGAAAATCCGGCTCCCGGAGCTTCTCCGGCTGCAGCACGGGCAAACCTGCCTGAACCGCGTATTGTTTGACTGCGCTGCTTTGCAGCTGCATCCCCCGGCCGGCCGGTTTATCAGGGGCCGTAACAACACCCACGACATTCAAGCCTTCCTCCACCAGTCTTTTAAGGGTAGGAACCGCAAACTCCGGCGTTCCCATAAATACAATTCTGATTGCTTTTAATGCAGGCATCTTGTGTTGTTAGAAAGTGATTAATATCAAATGGGTTTTAAATGCCTGCTTTTTCCCTATAAACAGCCACTTAAAACCCATTTACTTTTATATATCGCTTACATACCAGGCACCAGCGAAGATGTGGCCCATGGTATTGTAATTAAAATAATGATGAGCGCCAGTAAATACAGTGTTGCCGACTTACGGTGCTTTTTCAGATCAGAAATATCTTTTTTAGCAACCCCCTTACCGATCGTAATAAGTACAATGGCCAGGATCATCGCCACAGGATGCTCAACAAATTTAAACCTGAGTGCTGCATTAGACATGATCTGGGATCTGTCCGCCAGGGAACTCAGATCTACTGCCAGAATGCCCAGTCCCACCACCAGTGTCAAATGGGCGCAGATCATCAGCCATAAACCCAATTTTTTATGGATTTTGGCAAACGGCTTTTTAAGGTCTTCAAAATTTTTAATGATATTTACGACCAGTAAAATCAGGATCAGCCAACGAAGTAAGTTGTGCAGGTCCAGTAATCCTTTCAGCATTTCTTCCCTTATTTGTTTAAGGCGAAATTACTCAATTATTTCCATATCGGCCTTTTTTGTAACGGGAAAGATTCTTTCTGCCGGCGCCGGGGAACCCCACCTAGTCTTTCCATAGAAAAGGGAATAGTATCAGTGCCAATACAATAATCAGTACATCAAAAGCCAGTAGCAGCCCGATGATAGATATGAGTCCCTGAAACAGCGCCGGAGAAAAGGCGATCTTGGATATTTTTCCTAAAAGTAATAACTGGGGAACGATGATGGGAAAGCCCATGACGGCCATAAGTGCGGCCTGCTGCTGGGCCTTGGCCGCAATAGCCGCCAAAAAAGTAAAAATAAAGCTAAGTCCCAGTCCCCCCAGCAGCGCCAGCCCGGCAAACTGCCACATATTATAGACCGGATTACCCAGCAGTAAGCTAAACAGGCCAATGCTTAAAAGTGTCATGACCATCATCAGCAGGCCGTTAAAGATGATCTTGGAGAGGATAAAATCCCTGGCACCTGCTATTGAATAAAAATAGAGCATCCGGCCCCTGGACTCCTGCAAAAAGCTCTTGGCAACGGCATTTACCGCCACAAAAAGCTGCACCACCCAGAACATCGCATTCCAGACCTGCTCCTCGGGCTGCCCCATTGTAATATAGATGACAAAAATTGTAGAGGCCACATATAAAAAGATCCCATAGAGGGTGTACTGTTGGCGGAACTCCAACAGTAAGTCTTTTTTAATCAAGGCGATAACATAACGGTTCAAGGCGCACTATTTTTTCAATTAATCTGCTTTGTTTCTGTCTGGGATCATAGCAGGGACTGATGACGCATCCCCTCTTGATGACATTTACGACAACGGGGTTCGTACTCTTGTTTTTCTCCTAAAAGCACCTGTGACTGACCCGGTGCCTTTCTAAAAGAAATACTGGCGATATTACCACATTTTACACAGATGGCGTGCAGTTTGGTTATATAATCTGCAACAGCCAGCAGTTCAGGCATAGGTCCAAAGGGCTTTCCTTTAAAATCCATATCCAGGCCAGCTACGATCACCCTGACACCTCTGGCGGCAAGCATTTCTGAGACATGCACGATCTCCGGATCAAAAAACTGCGCCTCGTCAATGCCGATAACATCGGCCCCCTGGGCCAGCAGTAAAATATGTTGTGAACTTTCCACGGGTGTACTGACCAGACTGTTCTGATCATGGCTGACCACTTCTTTTTCACTATAACGCGTATCCATGGCGGGCTTGAAAACCTCTGCCTTCAGATTTGCGATCTGGACGCGCCTTAGCCGGCGGATGAGTTCCTCGGTCTTGCCGCTGAACATGGACCCGCAAATGACCTCAATCCAGCCTCTTCGCTCTCCTGTCAAACTTGGTTCAATAAACATGACTTCAACGCACCCTTTAGGTCACTCCTCTATATATTAACATTTTACTTTATAAAATATTGTAAATGGATGCCCCTCTGAGTGATTTCCTTTGTAACTTTAAAACTCGGATTAAAAGGTCAAAAATATTATATATTCAGCAAACCCTCTGCATTTGATTATGGAAAACCAGGAAATAAATCTGGACAAAGTACATAGACTCATAGATTCCCTGCAATCTCAGCTAATGGAAGGCAGCCAGGCCGGCCTGCTTTCCACAGCTCAGCTACTCGTTGCAGAACTCCAGCATATACATACAAATAAAAGCAATACGTCGCAAAAAAGCGGGAATGTCAGTGTCGTGATGCCTTTTGCAGGCAAGCCGGTTACCAGCCATGTGCCCTCCGAGGCGCCCCGGGCGACGGAGCCTGCATCCTCAGAAAGCAGGTCCAACTTACAGCCGCCGACCATTATTACGGAAGCCAGGCCCCGGGAAGCCATTGACAACCATAGCTTTGGAAGTATTCCCGTACCTCCGGCGCAGGTTCATGCACCTGCGGCCACAGCGGTCGCGCCTGCTCCCGAACCGGTCCAGAAAGAATTATTTTCGCTCGCAGAAGACGAGGAAGAAAATTTGACACCCCTGAAGGCCGACCAATATCCTACCAGTATTCCCGGGGATACTCCTGAGATACAGGAGAGTTCTGTGCCAGCGCAGCAGCCACCAGAAGCCTCACCTGTACAGCCGGCGGCCACAGCTGTACAGACACCCGTTGAACAGGCACCGGACTTTGCTGCCGTGACGCCAGCTCAGGAAAGTGAGCTTTTACAAATAGAACAGTCCGAGGAAGAGAAAAAAAGACACCTGGCCTTTATTTCTGATAATTTCAGTACCTGGGCCGATTATGGAATGGCCGGAGAAGCGCCGACTCTGGTGCAGAATCAGCCGCTTGTAAAAGAAGAAGCGCCCGCCTATAACAGCAGCTATCAACAGCAGCATTACAGAGAACTCAATGAACAACTGGGGCAACCACAGGAAGAATGGGCCCATAAAATGCAGAGCACTCCCATTGAAAACCTCTCCAGTGCCATTGGGGTCAATGACCGGTATTTATATATCAGTGAACTGTTCAGAGGAGATGAATCCATGTATGAGCGCAGTATCATCACGCTCAATAAATTCAACAGTTTCCCCGAGGCGCATGCCTGGTCAGAAAGAGAGCTTCGCTTAAAGCTCGGATGGGACACCCAAAATCCGATTACTCAGCAGTTCGAACAACTCATTAAAAGAAGGTTTATGCACAGCCGCTGAATTGGCCGCAGCGCCGGTGGCATCGGTGCTCTGAACCATTGCATGAGGCAATGGCAGTGAATAAAACAGCCTGCATCTGATCCTGGGATCCGGATGCAGGCTGTTTTATTAATACATGACCTGAGTATGCATCAGTGCTTATTCTGTCACTTTGGTAATTTTCAGGATATTGGTCGGAAGATGCAGTTCAACGGGCGTACTGCCTGTATTGACCACAATATCATCCGTTTTAATAAAGCGGCGCTCTTTAAGGATATTGATCTGATCATTGACGATCTCATCCAGGCTCTCTTCTTCATCATAGAAGAAAGCACGGACGCCCCAGCTCAGGCTCAGCTGATTGACCAGCTGTTGTTCTTTGGTAAAGATATACAGCGGCGTTTTGGGGCGATAGCTGGAAATTCTAAAGCCGGTATAACCACTCTGAGTCATACCTACCAGCGCGCTTGCATTGACCTCAGAGGCAATTTTACAGGCATTATAGCAAATGGCATCACTGAGCATGGTAGGAGAATGTGCAATGACTTTCAGGTCCTCTTCTCTGTCGTAATAATAATCGGTACGTTCGACTTCCATGATGATCTTGCGCATGGTTTCAACCACCAGAACCGGATGATTGCCCATTGCGGTTTCTCCGCTTAACATCACCGCGTCGGTTCCTTCCAGTACAGCATTGGCAACGTCAGTGATTTCACTTCTGTTAGGTTTGGTTCTGTCCATCATAGACTCCATCATCTGCGTGGCGACAATAACAGGTTTGGATCTATGGATACATTTACGGATGATTTCTCTTTGCGCCATGGGTACCTTTTCCACGGGCAATTCAACACCCAAATCTCCACGGGCGACCATGACCCCATCTGACTCATTAACAATATTTCGCAGGTCGTCCATAGCTGAAGGCATTTCAATTTTAGCCATGACTTTGATCTTACTGTCTTGTTGCTGAACACGCCTTTTCAGGTCTACGATGTCTTCTGCCTTACGCACAAAGGAAAGTGCCACCCAATCCAGCTTCTTAGCGATAATAAAATCTAAATCTTCAATATCTTTAGGAGTCATGGCCGGTAAAGAGATCTCCGTATCTGGCAGATTCACACCTTTATTAGGCAAGAGGTCCCCGCCATAGGTCACCTTTACTTTTACATCGCCGCTGTCTTTGTTCACCTCTGTAACGACTACTTCTAATTTGCCGTCATCGATCAGTATCTTCTCTCCTACACTTACATCATTATGCAGGTTCGGATAGGAAACATATATTTTTTCCTTTGTGCCAATGACTTTCTCTGTGGAAGTAAAAGTCAATATATCGCCCGGGACAATGGTCAGTTTATTGTTTTCAATCTGACCTACGCGCAGCTTGGGTCCTTGCAGATCTCCGAGGATCGCCACATTATAAGGCTCCTTTTCATTGATTTTACGGATATGATCAATGATCTCAGCTTTGTTTTCATGACTACCATGAGAAAAGTTTAAGCGAAAAACATTTACGCCTGCCTTCACCAGCGCAAGCAGCTGTTCATATTTATCTGAAGCGGGGCCCACGGTGGCCACAATTTTGGTTTTATGAACATTGTGCAAAATGCCGGCTTCGGCATCCATTTCTTTGTGTAAATATTTCTCTACGTTTTTAGACATTTTCACCATTTGTTTTTGTCATTAAAAAATATACATGCAGCCCGCTCTGGCGGATACTTCCCTGGAACCCCACAAAGCGGATGCAAGTGCAAAAGGCGCAGTTTTAAATTCCTGCGCCTTCCTTTCAGTTCTTTTTATTAGCTGGCAAGTATCTTCACAATACGTAACCAGTCCTCATCTATCGAATCTTTTTCACGAATAGCCACCTCAAGCGGCGTATAGACGATCTCATTATTGATAATACCAACCATTACGTTTGATTTACCTTCTAATAAGGCTTCCACCGCATGATAGCCCATTCTGCTGGCCACCAGCCGGTCGATACAGGTAGGCGCGCCCCCTCTTTGGATATGCCCCAGTATAGAGACCTTTGTATCGAAATTAGGAAGGCGTTCGCGTACGATCTTCGCTACTTCATTGGCACCGCCAAAGGCATCTCCTTCAGCAACAACAATGATGTTCACCAGTTTTTTCCTCTTTTCTTTCTCCGAAAGGGAAGTAATCACTTCTTCTATATTGGTAGCCGCTTCCGGTATCAAAATCGTTTCAGCACCTGTCGCAATACCACTGTGTAATGCAATATATCCGGCATGGCGCCCCATCACTTCTACGATAAACAGTCTGTCGTGTGCATCTGCGGTATCACGGATCTTGTCAATGGCCTGAACGGCTGTATTGCAGGCCGTATCAAAACCGATGGTAAAGTCTGTACCATAGAGGTCTTTATCGATCGTCCCTGGCAGGCCGATGACCGGCAAGCCAAATTCATTTTGAAGTTTCATGGCGCCGGTAAAACTACCGTCACCGCCGATAACCACCAGCCCGTCAATACCTCTTTTGCAGAGGTTATCATAAGCCTGACGCCTGCCCTGTTCGGTATAAAACTCCCTGCAACGCGCTGACTTTAAGATGGTTCCTCCTCTTTGAATGATGTTGGCTACTGTTTTAGAACTCATCTGGAAAATATCATCTTCCATCATTCCACTATAACCGCGCATAATACCATAAACCTCCAGTCCCATATAAACACCGGTACGTACAACTGCCCTGATCGTGGCATTCATTCCAGGCGCATCTCCCCCGGAAGTTAGAATCGCTATTTTACTGACTTTTTTAGACATTTGAAAAAATTGTAATGTATGGTAACGTTTGCGCTGATTTTCCAACAAGAGGCGAAAGTACAAAAAGGAATATAATTTTCCGAAAACCTATCTTTATATTTTTTTGCCTAACACCTATTAGCAAAGCGTTTCAGCGGATTTGCCTTTTGCTGCCGGTCTCTGTTAGCAAATTATTTACCGGCAGGTGGCAGCCTGATTGGACATCAACATTTTATTACCTCCAAATCACAAATTAAATGAGGGCAAAAGGTACGAAGATTTCCCGGAAAATGCCCTTCAAAAAAGCGTACTTAAAAATTCAATAACAAGTTTATCTGCGGCTTTTTACGCTGCCCGGTTTCGACGGTTAATAACCGAACCGGAATGCTAATCAATTTAATTTCAGCAATTTGATTATATTTGAGCAGGAAACGATCAAAAGGCAGCTCAAAGGGCAGTGGCATGGTAACCGCAGCGGCGAACATTACAGACAAGAAATGAAAAAGATCATTTACGAACACTTACATAAATCAATATACAGCCGACTGATGATTGGTCTTTTAAGTGCGAGGATTGCATACCGCTTGCTGGATTCAGTGCAAGCCTACCGGAGCTGGCCGTTTTATGGCGAGCTGTTACTATATGCAGCCGGGATGGCTCTGGGCTTTTACTGGCTAAATGCCATCCATAAAAAGACAATACGGCCACTGGGCTCAGATCAGAATAAATCAATAAAATAAGCCAAGCGCCTATGCAAAAGCTTTATATTTCTTTAAGCCGGCGCAAAAAACAGAAACTTTATATGTCATCAGAACCTCAAACAGATCAGCCGCTGGATAACATCAAAGGAAGTATTGAAAAAATCTCTAATAGCAACGCCTATTGCTGGATAGTCCTGTCGGCCTGCCTGGCCGGTCTTGTACTTGCTTTTGTTTTTCACCAGGGCACGCAATATCTGATAAGTTCTTCTTGTTACTGGCCATATTAACCATAGGCGTCATTATCAATACAAATCAGCTGCGCAAAAACCATCTCAGGCGTAAAGGCAACGTACACAAATAGGTAGCTTGACCACTTGTGTAATAAGCCGGCTGCGTTTTTGCCTAACCCCGAGAATACCCTATTTTTACAGCATAAACATTAACTTTAGTAGCATACATGGCTTTAAACATTGTCTGGATAGCCTTTTTTGTCATTGCATTTGTAATAGCGCTTATCAAATTTTTCTTCCTGGGCGATGTGGAGATATTCAAGACCCTGACAGATGGAATATTTGACAGTGCCACGACCTCTGTGACACAAGTTGCATTTCCACTGGCAGGTACCATGGTGTTCTTTCTGGGGCTAATGAAAATCGCCGAAAAAGCAGGCGCCATTGCCCGGCTTGCAAGAATACTGAACCCGTTTATGCGAAGGCTATTCCCGGAAGTACCGCAAAACCATCCGGCTATGGGGGAAATGGTCATGAACTTCTCTGCCAACATGCTCGGACTGGATAATGCGGCAACGCCCTTCGGGCTGAAGGCGATGGAAAGCCTGCAGGAATTGAATCCTAAAAAGGAAGAGGCCAGTAATGCACAGATCATGTTTTTAGTCCTGCATACCAGTGGTCTTACTTTAATACCGCTTTCCATTATTGCCTACCGGCTGGCAGCAGGCTCTCATGAGGCAGCCAGTATTTTTATTCCCTGTGTGTTGGGAACAGTATTTACCACGCTTATGGCGATCCTCATCACCGGTCTTAAACAAAAGATCAAATGGGATTTTGTTTTGGTAGGCTGGTTAGCCGGCATATTTGCTCTGATCGTCGCTTTGTTGGTAGGGGTCGGCACCATGAGCACAGCGGGCAAGGAAATCTTTAGTAAAATTGCCGGGAGTCTGGTGCTGCTGGTAGTGATTATTCTGATCATTATTGCAGGCGCTTACAAAAAGGTATCGGTTTTTGATACATTCATTGACGGTGCCAAGGAAGGATGGGTCATTGTCGTAAAGATCATCCCCTATCTTGTCGGTATGCTGGTTGCCATCCGGGTTTTCAGAGACTGCGGCGCGCTGGGTTATCTGACAGATGGGATCGGTTATCTGATCCATGCCATGGGTTTTAATACGGATTTTGTTCCTTCCCTGCCGGTAGCGATCATGAAACCTTTCAGTGGCAGTGGCGCCAGGGGCCTGATGATCGACACGATGCAAACCTTTGGCCCCGATAGTTTTGTGGGAAAGCTGGCCTGCACCTTCAACGGCTCGGCTGATACAACATTTTACATTATCGCCCTGTATTTTGGCAGTGTGGGGATTAAAAAGGTCAGATATGCGGTTTGGGTGGGACTGGCAGCGGATATTCTGGGTGTGTTGGGCGCGATCGCTATTGGTTATATATTTTTTCACTAAGCATTAATCTTTTGATAATAAATAACATCCAAAAGGTAAGCGGCTAATGCGCAAAAAACCAAGACAATCAGAATTTTAGGCATGATTAATGCCTTTATATTGACGGCCGTCCTGGAACAGTACCGGTTTTGGCAATAATTAACGGATTATATAAATAAGTACATTAACCATTAAATAACACTTTTATGAAAAGGACATTATTTTCCATAGCGGCCCTTGTATGTGCCAGCTTGGTATTTTTTAGCTGTAGCAAGAGCGACCCTGTTTATACGGATGATTCTCAAGCGCTCACCACTGTTTTTGAGGTGAAAAGCGCAGATTGGCAAGCCGTCCAGGGCCGCAATGAATTTTCTACCGGCTATAACATTGATGAGCTTACGAATTCAATTACCGAAAGCGGTGCTGTCTGGATTTATTTTTCATTCGATGACGGAGGCACTTATGAATTAGCGCCAAGTCTGTCAAGACCTGATCAGAATGGCAATACATTTGACTTCCTGGCAGAATCCGGCACAGATGACCAAAAGCAAGGCTTTATCACATTAACTGCGCTAAAATATTCCGGTAATACGAACGCAGCCCCTAAATTCAGCAGCCCGAATTTAGTAGTCAAAGTCGTTTCTATACCAAGTTCACTTTACCAGGCCCATAAGAATGTCAACAAGGAGAACTATAATGAGGTTAAAAGAGTATTTAACTTAAAATAAGTCAGCTCGGGTATTTGTTGTGTTCGTTACAGGTTACCAGTCTCTTGGCATGCCTTATAAGACCACAACATAAAACAAAAAAAGGTCCGCCGTTTCAATCGTTGAAGCGGCGGACCTTTTTTAACTCTTTGAGGCACCATTACGGGGTATTGGTATCTTCCGGTCTTTTTGCTTTGTTCTTGCTGAAACGTGCCAGCGAATACATAATGGCGCCAAATACTAAGAAAGTAATGCCCGTAAACCTGTTGACCCCGCTTCCGTTTTCCGTCGTAAAGGAGGCGATCAAAAGCAGAATGCTGATGATAATAAAAAACCAGCCGATAACGGAGCGTAGATCCATGCTGTTATTTTCCATATTGAATACTTTTTAATAGAAGATGATATTAAAGATGATGGTAGCGATCACGACCAGAGAACCGACAATGACCGGACTTTTATACCAGACGTAATGCCCGGTTTTCTGCTTTTCGGTAAGGGAATAAACCAGCCCCACCAGCTCAGACTCCTTACGGCGCTTCGTACCCAGGCTTACCAGCCAGGTTACCAGGAAGCAGCAGATAAAAGCCACAGAGGCAATATTGAAGTTCTGCCCCATGGAAGAGCCGTATTCATAGAGGGGCTGTGTACCGAGCATGTGAGAAATCCATCCCCCCTTGCCTTCTGCTACTGTCAGACCATGCGTGGCGGCCGCAGCCAGCGTTCCGCTGATGAGTCCGTAGAAAGCCCCGTTGGCAGTCGCTTTTTTCCAAAACATACCCAGGAAAAAAGTGGCAAAAAGCGGCGCGTTGATAAAACCGAACACCAATTGCAAAAAGTCCATAATATTATCGAAACTTCTGGCCAGATAAGCGGTAGCCACCGAAGCAGCGATACCAAAAACCGTCACCGCTTTACCTACGTTCAGATAATGCTGATCTGAAGCACCTTTTTTGATATAAGATTGATAGATGTCAAAGGTAAATACCGTATTAAAGGCCGTTACGTTTCCTGCCATACCGCTCATAAAAGAAGCGATCAAGGCCGTCAAGCCCACGCCTAATAACCCATTGGGATAAAAATGCTGCAGCAGCGAAGGCAGGGTCATATTATAATCATAGCCGCCTCCCTTCGCCATTGGGATCGTATAATCGGAACCGGTTTTCATAAGGACCAAAGCTATGATGCCCGGCAAAATGACAATGACCGGCATAAAGATTTTAGGGATTGCCGCATAGATCGGGGTCATCTGCGCATCATTGATATTTTTAGTAACCATCGCTCTTTGTACCACCAGAAAGTCCGTACACCAGTACCCAAAGGCAAGTACAAATCCCAGTCCGAAGATCAGACTGCCTGCATTCGTTCCCAGCGGGTTGGTCGTGGCGCTTCCCATCCCTTTCCAGACATGCAGCAGATTGGTGCCTTCCAGGCTGGTTTTGATACCTTCCCAGCCACCGACATGATTAAGGCCGATATAAACCAACGGGGCTATACCCAGCACAATGAGGAAGAATTGCAGTACTTCGTTATATACAGCAGAGGTAAGTCCTCCTAAATAGGTATACCCCAGTACAATAATAGAGGCCACAATAATAGAAGAGCTAAAGCTCCACCCCAGCATGGCTTCCAGCAAAATAGCCAGCGCATACAAAGAAATGCCGGAAGAAAAAATCGTCATGATGGCAAAAGTGATTGCATTAAAGCCTCTTGTCTTTTCATCATAGCGCAACGCCAGGTATTCAGGCACGCTCCTGGCTTTACTGCCATAATAGAAAGGCATCATAAAGATACCCAGAAAGACCATGGCAATGGCCGCACCCAGCCAGTAAAAGTGGGTTGTGAACAGCCCGTACTTCGCCCCGGAGGCAGCCATTCCCAGCACTTCCTGGGCCCCCAGGTTAGCAGAGATAAAAGCCAGGGAGGCAACCCACATAGGGATCGAACGCCCACTCATCAGAAAGTCATTGGAGGTTTTCATTTTTCGCTTGAGTACATAACCGATACCCAGCACAAAAACAAAATAGGTCAGAATAACCAGATAGTCAACCAGATTCAGATCTAATTTCATTTGTTTAAGTTTAAGGCAATACCCTATTTGATTCTATGGTAAGGCCTGCTTTACAGATTTGGATTTAATAAAAGGATGATAAACTATAGTAAGATCCGTTAACGGGATCAGTGAGCGGTTACTGTCTGGGGCTGCGCTACCACACCTACCCCTGCTTCTGTTTCCGCAACGTAGACTTTAGGCCGCTTACCTGTCTTGGCTTCATATTTTGCAGAGACCTCGCTGATCAGATCCGGGATCGCTTCTTTCCTGACCAGGTTAATCGTACAGCCGCCAAAGCCGCCGCCCATCATACGGGCGCCCAGGACTGCCGGCTGCTCTTTAACGCAGTCTATCAGGAAGTCCAGTTCAGGACAGCTCACCTCATAATTCTTACTGAGTCCCTCATGTGTAGCAAACATTTTTTGCCCAAATGCAGCTACATCGCCTTTTTTAAGGTCTTCGCAGCCTTCCAGCAGCCGTTTATTTTCCTGGACCACGTAACGGCACCTGCGGTATACTAACGGATCTTGCGCCTTAACCAGCTCGTCTAACATCTCTTGGGTAGCATCTCTGAGACTGTTCACTTCCGGGTATTTTTTCTGGATCAGTTTTACACCCTGTTCACACTGCTGTCTGCGCGTATTGTATTCCGAAGATGCCAGCGAATGGCTGACACCACTGTCAAACAGGACAATATCAATCCCATCCATTTCAATCGGATTATACGAATAATCCAGCGAACGGCAGTCCAGCTGTATGACAGCATCCTTCTTACCCATCATGGAAGCAAACTGATCCATGATGCCACATTTCACACCGACAAATTCGTTTTCTGCACATTGGGCCATTTTGACCATTGTCACCTTATCCAGTCCCAGCGAAAAAAGCTCATTGAGGCTGAAGGCCACGCCGCATTCCAGCGCTGCAGAAGAAGAGAGGCCGGCACCTAAGGGAATATCGCCGCTGAATACGCAGTTAAAACCGCCTACTTTTAAGCCGGCTTTCTGGAGCTGTTCCACAACGCCCAGGATATAAAGCGTCCAGTGCTGATCATTTTTTTCAATATTACCGGTATTACCTGTGTAAGACTCGTTCAGGTCTAGAGCAACCAGCTCAATCTGGTCATCGCGCCGGGCAGAAACCCCTAAATAAATCGCTTTATTAATAGCCGCAGGCAGGACAAAACCATCATTATAATCTGTATGTTCTCCAATGAGGTTTACCCTGCCAGGAGCCCGTATGATCAGTGGCTTCTCCTTAAATTTTTCTTCAAATGTTTTTTGAATGTTGTTGATAATGGGATGCATTTTGTTTAACTTATCTTCTTTTATGATTGGATTTTCTTTGAGATGATTCCCTTTTGTATAACACAGGATTAAGAATAACACTTTTATAGGCCGGCTGGCCTTTTTTAGCGTCTATAACGGATAATAGAAGGCTCATGGCTTCCTTACCCATCACGACCGTTTGCTGATCGACGGAAGACAGACTGGGTGTCAGGTGCTCGGCAAATAATTCATTGGCAAACCCAAAAACACCAAACTCATCCGGAACAGAAATTTTCCTGCTTTTTAATTCCTTAATAGCACCTAAGGCCGAATAGTCTTCTACTGCAAAAACTGCATCGGGCACTTCTCTTTGTTTAAAAAAATAATTAATAGCCTCCTTACCGGCCGCAATAGAGACATCGCCATCATAGAGCCAGGATTTTTTAAAGGGAAGCTTATATTTCTTGAGTGCCGCCTTGTAGCCATTAAAGCGGTCATTAAACGCCTTTATATGTTGCTGGCCACCGATGTGTGCAATTCTCTCATAGCCTTGTTCTATCAGATGCTCAGTGGCTAAAAAGGCGCCGTTAAAGTCATCTATGACCACACAGGAAATATCCAGGCCTTCCTTCGCCCGGTCAAAGAATACCAGGGGCATGCCAATATCTCTTGCCGCTGTAAAGTGACTGTAGTCTACTGTTTCTTTCGCTATAGACACGAGCACGCCGTCCACATGGGCAGAAAGTAAGGCCTCCAGCCCGTCCATTTCAGATTTATAACTTTCATTGGTCTGGAACAGCAGTGTCCGATAGCCGTTTTCATTCGCGACGCTTTCAATGCCATGAACGACAGAACCAAAAAAGTTAATATCTGCGCTTGGAATCAAAACCCCGATGGTATAAGACTTGCCCAGTCGAAGAGACGAAGCGATCTGATTGCGCTTATAATGCATTTTATCAGCCAGTGCATGCACCTTTTGCTTCATAGCATCGCTGATCGCCGGGTGATTGTTCAATGCCCGCGACACCGTCCCGGGAGTCGTTCCCAGGTACTGCGCCAAATCTGTAATTGTTACTTTTTTATTCACCTATGCAAACGTTTACGTTGGCTAAGATAAAGGAGATTTCTTAAATAAATTAAGAAATATTTGAAAAAAAATTAAAATTATATTAAAAAGCGGGGGGGCAGCCAGGATGCTGTTTGGATATCCGCGTTATTTAAATAGCATCTGTTAATTTCCCGGATCCTTTAACGGTCTGAGCAGGGCTTCAGCACAGATAAAGCCCCCTCTTGTGCAGCTGTGCCCATTTGACTACTTATACCGGGATTTGCGGATCTTTGGTTTTTTTTCATACTCCTGCAGCTCCTGCATGGCTTCCGGAGCGGGTGCATTCACAATCGACTTGGCTGCCTGGAAAAGAAGGGTATAACCGATCAGGCAGAATAACAGTTCTTTCCAGGTAATCCAATATCCCCACCAGCTATAAATCCTTCCTTCCTGGGGCCGGGCATTTTCATAAATGACTTCTACTTTATCTCCCTCATGACAGGAACGAAAAACATAGCTGGCCGGAACACTATACTCAGTCTGGCCATTGAGTGTAAAATCGGCAAAAGGTTTTTGCTGCCGGCTCGCACTATCCGCTCTGAAATGGATCGTAGCAGGAGTTTTCAGCCCATCAAAATAATCCGGACTGCGGCTAAATGGGATGTACAACCCAAATACAACGATAAATATGAAACAGAGGGCTTTGTTCAAATCAGTTCTTTATGGCACTATTATAAAAATCCAAGTTCCAGCTTCGCTTCATCGCTCATCATTTCTTTATCCCATGCAGGGTCAAAAGTCAACTGTATATGTGCTTCTTTTACACCCTGAATATCCTGTACCTTTTGCTGTACTTCATTGACAATGTCACCTGCTACCGGACAATTAGGCGCGGTAAGCGTCATGGTAATAAACACCACGTTGTCCTCCTTGACCTCGATTTTATACACGAGCCCCAGCTCCATAATATTACAGGGGATTTCGGGGTCATATACAGTACGAAGTGTATCTTCTATCTGGTCTCTGAGTGTAATTTCGTTTGACATAACGGTTGATTTAACGATTGCAGTTGATAATTTCTGTTTATGCTTCTGTGCTTTTACTAATGCTGAAGCGTGTTGAACGCAATGGCGTAGTGCTTGATCTGCTTCAGCATGGAAAGCAGGCCGTTTGATCTGGTAGGAGACAAATGACTTTTAAGACCGATATCATCCACAAAATGCAGATCACTGGCAATGATCTCTTTAGGCGTATGCCCCGAGAGCACCCGTACGACAAGGGCCACAAGTCCCTTCGTGATCAGTGCATCACTATCTGCCGTAAAAAACAGTTTTCCGTCTTTAAAGTCTGCATGCAGCCATACCTGCGACTGGCATCCTTTGATCAGGTTCTCCGGTACCTTATATTCATCAGCGATCATCGGCAGTTCCTTGCCCATCTGGATGATCATTTCATATTTATCCATCCAGTCCGTAAGAAAGGCAAATTCATCTATGATCTCCTGCTGAGCGGATTCTATTGATTTATTATCTATATTTTCTGTTGCCATTGTTATATTAAGCTTAAAGCGCCTGTTGTACGCTTCCTTGTATTATAATAAAATCTTTGCGGCTCTTTCCAGTCCGCTGACCAGGGCATCAATTTCCTCATGCGTATTGTAAAAAGCAAAGGATGCCCTTGCCGTACCGGGTATTTTAAATATGTCCATCACCGGCTGACAGCAATGATGCCCGGTTCTGATCGCAATCCCCTGTTTATCCAGCAGTTCACCTGTATCAAAAGGATGCGCCGTTCCAAGTAAGAAAGAGATGACGCCGGCGCGCTGCTTTGCCTGCCCTATAATCCTGATACCGGGCAACGTTTGCAAGCGGGTCAGTGCATAATCCATCAGGTCAGCCTCTGTAGCATGAATACGGTCAATGCCAATGCGTCTTACATATTTTAAGGCTTCAGCCAGCCCGATGGCTCCGGAGATATCCGGTGTACCCGCTTCAAACTTGAAGGGGAGTTCATTATAAACTGTTTTCTCCAGGGTCACCGTCTTGATCATGTCTCCACCTCCCTGGTAAGGCGGTAATTTATCCAGCCACTCCTGCTTGCCATACAAAATACCAATGCCGGTCGGTCCATAGATCTTATGACCAGAGAAGACCATAAAGTCCACATCCAGCGCCCTTACAGAAACGGACATATGCTGTACCGCCTGCGCAGCGTCCAACAGGACAGGGATATTTTTCTCGTGCGCGGCCGCGATGATCTCTTTAACCGGATTAACAGTTGCCAGAGAATTAGATACATACGTCAGGGCCAGCAGCTTAACGGAATCATCCAGGAGCTCCGCCATTTTATCCAGTTCCAGCTCCCCGAAAGCGTTAAAAGGAATAACTTTTAAGGTAGCACCGCGCTCCTCACAGATCATCTGCCAGGGAACAATATTAGAGTGATGTTCCATGGCTGTTATCATAACGCTGTCACCGGCCTGAAGAAAAGACCTGCCAAAGCAGCTGGCCACCAGATTGATCCCGTCGGTCGTCCCTTTGGTAAAGATCACCTCCTTGTCATCACCCGCATCAATATAAGCAGCAACTGTTTTTCTGGCCTCTTCATAGGCATCTGTCGCCACCTGGCTCAGGTGGTGTACCCCTCTGTGCACGTTACTGTTATAGGCTTTGTAATAGAGATCCAGTTTCTCAATAACCTCGCGCGGCTTCTGTGTCGTCGCCGCGTTATCCAGATAGACGAGCGGATTACCGTAAACTTTTTGTTCCAGTATCGGAAAATCCCGACGGAGTTCTTTTATTTCTGAAAAAGATAATATCGTAGACATCTTAATTGTTCAAATGATGATAAAATAGGCCATAACAAAGGTAATATAAAATTACCTGATGGCTATTAGCAAAAGAGCCGGGAAGACCTTGGTCCCCGGCTCCTTGTTAAACGTCCTTTCATATAAGGAAGCGACTAAGTCACACCTGAGCAGCGGAGATCGTCTTTTCGATCAGGTGTTCAATATGATTGCGTAAGGCTTCATTTTCAATCTTACTGGTCACATCAAAGGCAAATGCGGTTACCATCAGGCTATGGGCCGTTTCTGCCCCGATACCGCGGGAACGCAGATAAAATAATGCTTCCTCGTCAAACTGCCCCACCGTACTGCCGTGGCTGCATTTAACATCATCCGCATAGATCTCTAACTGGGGCTTGGAGTTAATTGTCCCGTTCGGGCTGAACAGCAGGTTGTTATTCTGCTGGAAGGCATTGGTCTTCTGGGCAGGGCGGTGTACATATATCTTACCGTTAAAGACACCTTTACCACCATCCAGGATCACTCCTTTATACAACTGATTACTCATACAGTTGGGGTGGCGATGATCCACCAGGGAATGATTATCTACCAGGTGCCTGTCTCCTACCATATACAGACCATATAAATGCGTCTCGGTATTAGGACCATCCAAAATAACATTTAAATTATTGCGTACCAGATCCGCATGCGGCAGTGTTAAGGTGTAGTTATCATAACGGCTGTCTCTTAACTGCTGTACCTGGGTATGCATGATCCAGCGCTCCTGCGGGCGCCCTACCTGAAAATGCGCATGTTTAAAGTGTGCGTTTTCTTCTATCCGGATCTCAGTCACACCATTGACAAATAGGACCTGACCGGTAACGCAGACACTGGACTCCAGTACTTCCGCCGAGGCACCGCGATTGACCCTGATAATATTTCTGGGCTGCAAAAACAGATTTTCACTGTCGCCATATATATGAACGATCTGCAGCGGTTTATCCAACTGAAAATCCTTGTTCAGTTCCATATAAAAACCGTCACTGAAACAAGCTGTATTGATCGCAGCGAATGGATATTTCTCGACAGGCAGGCTGCTGTTAAGCTGATCTGCAAATTTCTCTGTTTCTTTTATATCTGCTGTAGCCTGCAGGCTCCAGCCTTCAGTATGCTCCGGCAATTCACTAAAACCAAAATCGATCGCGCCATTGACCAGTACCAGTTTATAGGCATCCAGGCCTTTAATACTCGCTTTGACAATGGCCTTTTTTATATCCTCCCCACTGAGTATACCAGTAGGCTGCATTTGATAATTATCTTTCAGAAAAGGCGCCAGATTGGTGAACCGCCATTCTTCATTTTTGATTGTAGGAATCCCTGCACACTGGAAAGCGCCCAGTGCGGCTTCTCTTTTGCTGAGAAGCGCTTCAGGTTCTTCCCCCTGATTTTTTTGATAAGTCTGTTCAAATTCTTTAATCAAATTGTCATATAAAGAATTTTCGACTACTTGTTGAGACATACAATTTGAGTTATTATAACGAAATGTGGCTCCTGATAAGAAAAACACATTACTTAGTACCGATCACTTATAATTCAATCAAAAGCGCCGGCTGACATATAAAAATTACTTATTTTCTTCCTTGATCCAGTCATATCCCTTTTCCTCGAGTTCCAGCGCCAGTTCCTTACCACCGGATTTGACGATACGGCCATTATAGAGCACGTGTACAAAATCAGGGACGATATATTCCAGTAAGCGCTGGTAGTGTGTGATCAGGATAAAGGATTTTTCCTTAGAGCGCAACTTATTCACACCATTTGCTACAATACGCAAAGCATCGATATCCAGCCCGGAATCAGTTTCATCCAAAATAGCCAGTTTAGGATCCAGCATAGCCAACTGCAGGATTTCATTGCGCTTTTTTTCACCACCGGAGAAACCCTCGTTTAAAGAGCGGTTGACCAGCTTGGCATCAAATTCCACCAGTTTTTGTTTTTCTTTGGTCAGCTGCAGGAAGCTCTTGGCATCGAGCGGATCTTTACCATGGTAGGCACGGATCTCATTCAAGGCCGTCTTCAAAAAGTTGATATTGGAAACACCGGGAATTTCTACCGGATACTGAAAGGCTAAAAACAGGCCTTCCCGTGCCCTGTCTTCCGGTGAAAGATCCAGCAGGTCTTTACCATCCAGGTCGGCAGTACCTTCAGTTACCTCGTAATTTTCACGGCCGGCAAGTACCGAAGCCAGAGAGCTTTTACCGGAGCCGTTGGGACCCATGATCGCATGTACCTCTCCGGCACCTACTTCCAGGTTGATCCCTTTTAATATTTGTTTATCTTCAACAGATGCGTATAGATTTTTAATGCTTAACATTAGATGATTCTGCTATGTTTAATATTCAATGAAATATATAATAAAATGTGGGTCAAATTATGCTTATCCTACACTGCCTTCCAGGGTCAGGCTAAGCAACTTTTGCGCCTCTACCGCAAATTCCATCGGTAGCTGGTTGAGCACCTCTCTTGCATAACCATTTACGATCAGGGCGACTGCCTGCTCCGTATCAATACCTCTTTGGTTCAGATAAAAGATCTGATCTTCACCGATCTTAGAGGTCGTTGCCTCGTGTTCGATGGTTGCGGTATTATTTTTGGATTCAATGTAAGGAAAAGTATGTGCACCACAGAGGTCTCCGATTAACAGAGAGTCACACTGGGTGAAGTTACGGGCATTGTCGGCCTTCGAACCAACCTGTACCAGGCCGCGGTAACTGTTCTGTCCGAAGCCGGCAGAAATACCTTTAGAAATGATGCGGCTGCGGGTATTCTTACCTAAATGGTAGATCTTGGTACCGGTATCAGCGATCTGTTTGTTTTTGGTAACGGCAACCGAGTAGAACTCGCCTACCGAGTTATCGCCCTGCAGGATCACACTGGGGTATTTCCAGGTAATTGCCGAACCCGTTTCCACCTGTGTCCAGGAGATCTTGGAGTTCTTACCTCTGCAGGCACCTCTTTTGGTAACAAAATTATAGATACCGCCTTTCCCTTCTTTATCGCCCGGGAACCAGTTCTGTACCGTAGAATATTTAATTTCAGCATTATCCATGGCGATCAGTTCTACGATGGCAGCATGAAGTTGATTCTCATCTCTTTTAGGAGCGGTACAACCTTCCAGATAGCTGACATAAGCACCTTCATCGGCAATGATCAGCGTTCTTTCAAACTGGCCGGTATTCTCTGTATTGATCCTGAAATAAGTAGAAAGCTCCATGGGACAACGTACGCCTTTAGGAATATACACAAAGGAACCGTCAGAGAAAGCCGCCGTATTCAGGGAAGCAAACTTGTTATCAGAATAAGGCACCACGGTGCCCAGATATTTACGCACTAATTCCGGATGATTCTGAACCGCTTCGCTGATGGAACAGAAAATAATACCCAGCTTACTTAGTTCCGCTTTAAAAGTAGTAGCAACGGAGACACTATCAAAGACCGCATCTACGGCTACTTGTGGTTTCTCACCCTGCAATTCTTCCACCCCTGCCAGAATTTTCTGTTCATTCAGGGGAATACCCAGCTTTTCAAAGGTCGCCAGCAATTCCGGGTCCACTTCGTCCATGCTGCCGAGTTTTTCTTTCTTCTTGGGTGCAGCATAATAAGAGATCGCCTGAAAGTCAACTGCAGGCATTTCAAAATTTTGCCAGTCAGGCATAGCCTGACGTTCAAAAGTATGTAACCCCTTCAGGCGCCACTCAAGCAGCCATTCAGGCTCATTTTTCTTCTGGGAAATAAAACGGATGACATCCTCGTTTAAACCGGCAGGCAAAACATCCATTTCGATATCGGTAGAAAAACCAAATTCATATTCCTGATTGGATATCTGTTCTAATATATCCTCATCTTTTTCCTTATTCGCCATTTCGAAAATAAAATTTTAAATAATACACTAGCTTATACTGCGAAACTCTCACCACAACTACAGGTCCTGGTCGCATTCGGGTTATTGAAAAACAGCCCCTTACCATTCAGGCCGCCAGAGTAATCCAGTTCGGTTCCGAATAAATAAAGCAAACTCTTACGGTCTACCAGGACTGTAATTCCTTTATCCTCAAATATCTGGTCATCCGGCCTCTTCTCACTATCAAATTCCAGTTGATATTCCAGCCCGGAACAACCGCCGCCACGTACGCCCACACGGACAAACTTGCCTTTATTATCAGGCTGTTCTCCCTGTAGTTTGTCAATATAGGTCTTTGCTGCATCAGAAACGGTAATCATGCTTCCTCCTTTTTAGGCGGTACTTTTCAGATCCCCGCCTGTTCTTTGTTTCGATGTGCAAAGTTACAAAGAGAAATTGATTATTCAGTATAATGAATGTATTAATTTGGTAAAGTTTGAGGGTGCTTTACAATAAGACAAAAAGGTCTTTTATTCCTTTTAATTAACAAAACATTATAAAAATTAATCCTTCACTTACAATTCAACACTATTGGCAAATAATTTTATAATGTTTGACATATTTTAACTGATTTACAATAATTTCCATCATTAGCACATTTTTAACAAACAGCCCTTCAGTTCGGCATAATATCTGAACTACCGCTGTTGGATTATTAACCTATAAAAACACTTAGTTATGAAATTCAATCATCTTAGTATGGCGGCAGCCGCGTTGCTGATCGCTTCTGTAAGTTTCGCACAAGATACAATACCGGGCAGAGATACACTGCCCTCTCAGGATACGATAACTGTTCCAAAGGATACTATGTCTGTACCGCCTACAGACAGTATGCACACTACCGCAATGGCTATGTTATCCGATACAACCGATCCATCAAAAGACACGACCACTATACCTGAGGATACTACCAAGTCTACTCTGGCCATGGTCTCCTTACAGTCTAGTCCGGCTTTCTTACAGGATACCACCACTGACCCTAAAAAAGATACTACAGATCAGCCGTCAAAGGACACCAGTTCTTTTGCACTGGCAATGGTAGCACCTCAGCAGGATCTGTTTTTACAGGATACCACAACGGATCCTAAAAAAGACACCACAGACCAGCCGTCAAAAGACACCAGTTCTTTTGCACTGGCAATGGTAGCACCTCAGCAGGATCTGTTTTTACAGGATACCACAACGGATCCTAAAAAAGACACCACAGACCAGCCGTCAAAAGACACCAGCTCTTTTGCACTGGCAATGGCAGCGCCTCAGCAGGATCTGTTTTTACAGGATACCACAACGGATCCTAAAAAAGACACTACAGACCAGCCTTCAAAAGACACCAGTTCTTTTGCACTGGCCATGGTAGCACCTCAGCAGGATCTGTTTTTACAGGATACCACAACGGATCCTAAAAAAGATACCACAGACCAGCCGTCAAAAGACACCAGCTCTTTTGCACTGGCGATGGTAGCGCCTCAGCAGGATCTGTTTTTACAGGATACCACAACGGATCCTAAAAAAGACACCACAGACCAGCCTTCAAAAGACACCAGCTCTTTGGCACTGGCAATGGTAAGTGGTCAGGATTACCAGATTTATCAGGATACCACCACGTTACCAAAGCGGGATACAACAGATAAACCTGCCAAAGACTCTGTTCCGACAACGGATTCAACTACAGCTTCCGTTGCAGTCGTAACTCCGGCCAGTAGTGCATTACCTGTCACTGCCTTGCCGGCAGCTGCCCTGGTCAATAAAAACGAGTCCTTAACGTAGAGGTATCGGAAAACTTTATATAAAATATTGAATTTGTTTGCTTTCAATGGAGGGGTTCGGCAATTTGGCTGATCCCCTTTCTTTTTGCAGTCAGGACGGCATTTTTAAAATTATCTTCTAAAAAGTGCCGCGAGAAACTTCTCTATCATCAAGAATACGATTACTTTTGCAGCCTATGAGTCTTTATACCCAGCGCGGCGTTTCTGCCCAGAAAGAAGAAGTACATGAGGCCATCCAGGACTTGGACCAGGGCCTGTTTCCCAATGCTTTTTGCAAAATGTATCCCGATTACTTAGGCGGCGATGATAATTATATAAATATCATGCATGCGGACGGGGCGGGCACCAAAAGCATCCTCGCTTATCTTTACTGGAAAGAAACGGGAGATCTGACTGTCTGGGAAGGCATTTCCAAAGATGCGGTGGCGATGAATCTGGATGATCTGCTTTGTGTAGGTATCTATGATAATATCCTGTTTTCTTCTACCATCGACCGTAATAAAACATTGATTCCGGGTGAAGTGTTGCAGCATATCATCAAAGGCAATCAGGCTTTTTTTGATCAACTGAAAGGTTATGGCGTCCATATCCATTATCTGGGCGGAGAAACCGCCGATGTGGGAGATGTGGCAAGAACCATCGCAGTAAACGGTACGATGAGCGCCAGACTGCCTAAATCCAGGGTGATCAGTAATGAAAAAATTGCGGCCGGACAGGTCATTGTAGGATTTGGCTCCTCCGGTCAGGCGACCTATGAAGATGCATACAATAGCGGGCTGGGCAGTAACGGGCTCACCAGCGCCCGCCACGACGTGCTGAGTAAGTACTACGCTGAAAAATATCCTGAAACCTTTGAACCCGGACTGCCCCCTGAAGTCGTTTATATCGGCAAACAGAAAGTAACGGACCTTATCAAAATAGAAGGCTTTGGCGAGATCCCTGCCGGCAAGCTGCTGCTCTCTCCTACCCGAACCTATGCGCCGCTCATGAAATTACTTCTGGAAAAGCATTTCGATGATATTGCCGGCGCGATCCACTGCAGCGGCGGCGGTCAGACCAAGTGCATGAAGTATCTTCCGACAAACCTGAAGATCGTTAAGGATAACTTATTTGAAGTGCCGCCCATCTTTGAACTGATCCGGCAAAACTCAGGAGCCGATGACAAAGAGATGTATCAGGTGTTTAATATGGGGCACCGGCTGGAGATTTTTACCGGCGAAGCGGCCGCAGCTTCTATGATTGAGATCGCTGCCGGTCTCGGCATCGAGGCGAAGATCGTAGGCCGCAGTGAAGCCGCAGATAAAAAAAGCCTGCACCTGAAGACTGCATCAGGATGGGTAGACTATGATTATTAAAATCTGTCGTACAGCTGATCAAAAAAAATAAACTCCTCCTATGAAAAAAGTCGTATTAAATTTAGCCGTCACCCTGGATGGGTTTATCGAAGGGCCTAAAGGAGAAACGGACTGGTGTATCATGGATGAGGATATGGATTTTGGTGCTTTTCTCGATAGTATTGATACTATTTTTTATGGAAGAGTCAGCTATGATATGTGGGGCAATTACCAGCCTGATGATAATTTAAGCGCTGCGGATAAACAAATCTGGCAGGTCATTCACGCCAAGAACAAATTTGTATTTTCCCGTAAGGAACACCATCCCCAAAAGGATAACTTTATCGGCTCGGATCTTACCGGCAGGGTCACAGAAATCAAAAGTAAAGAAGGTAGGGACATCTGGCTATATGGCGGCGCAAACCTGATCAAGACCTTCATTGACCTTGATCTCATAGATGTCTACAAATTATCCATTCATCCGGTGCTACTGGGCAAAGGCAAACCTTTATTTGACAATTTAAAAGACCGGGCTAGCCTGAGATTGCTGGAGACGCGCGTATTTAATTCAGGTGTTGTAGAGCTTACCTACGAACACAAAAAAGAAGACAATTAAGCTGTTTTTGATTCGCCCTCACGGTCTGCTGGCCAGTAAACACAAGTCTCTCTGCCTGCATTACAAATAACTTTGAGGCCTCCTTATCAGAATGGCAATCCGATTCCCAGTTGTACACCGTAATTATTGCGATATAGTGGCTTATGTGTAATGGGATTATTGGGCATAACATCTGCAAATTCATTATTACGCCAGGAAAAATGGCGAATACTCATCCAGCCATTATTATCAAGTCTGGCAGGATCCTTAAGTTTCAGGCCAAAGTCAACCCGTATCACAACAAAATTAAAATCCATACGCACACCCGTTCCCAGTGCGATAGCAATGTCTTTACCCAGGCGGCTTAAATTGAATTCCGCGTCCGGCAAGTTTTCCTCCTTACGGACATTCCATATATTACCGATATCAGTAAAAACGGCTCCGTTGAATTTTACGCCGCCAATAGCGAAAATAGGATATCTGTATTCCAGATTCACTTCAAGCTGCATGTCTCCATACCGGTCCCGGAAGGTGCTGGAAGTATCACTTTGCAGATTAGAACCCAGGCCAAGCTGCCTGAGTCCCCAGGCACGCATGCTGTTAGGCCCACCTGCGATAAATTGTTTATAAAAAGGCAAAACCCGCCCGAATTTATCTGCGTTGCCACTGTAGTTTACCCCCACACCTGCAAAGCCGCGTAAGGCCAGCTGTGTCTTGGCAAAATCAAAATGCTTGATATACTCACCCTCTATGCGAAAATACCGGTAAATCTCATCCCTTAAAGCAGGGATGAGCCCAAACAGGGTTCCAGATTCCTCCACACCTACCCTGAAATAGTTATTGCCCGGAAAGCGGGAATTGGGATAGGTGACATTATAATTCAGTTGCTGACTCAGTACGGTACCGGTATTAAAGGCGTTTTTAAGGTATGGATTATACTCCATGGCCTGTATCAAACCTTCTTTGACATCCAGTGAATACAGCTCAAAATTAATCGGCCTGTACTGCCAGCTTGCATTGCCTTTTTTCCATTCATAGCCCCAGTTGGTCACAAATGAGCGGAACTGAAAATAGTCCTTACGGTCCGTATAGCTGCCATTGACTGAAACAACGGTCCGGATGGCATCCAGATTTCTGCTTCGGATACGGAATGGTGCGATAAATCTGGGAAATGAATAAGAATGCGACCCTGCAATCTGCAAAGTCTGTAATAAGCGGTTGGAATAATTGTTGGACTGCGTCAAATTGAGCTCCACGCCCGTTCTAAGGTTGGTCAGCGATTGAATAGCCCTCTTCCAGACATTTCTGTTACGATGGGTCAGGTTCAACGCCAGGCCAAACATATTAGAGGAAGACACAAAATCACCCGTATTCCAGCTTCCTTCCAGATCAACGGTCACGTTTTGCTTAACGGCAGGGACCAGAAAGAAATTCATATTTATGGAATCTCCATGCATGAAATTGCGATAATCCACCTGCTGCCAGGCACCGATCGAATTCAGGTTGCTGATCGTCTTATAAAAGCTGGTATCACTGTAATAGTCCCCTTCCCGCATATACAGATGATTCAGCATCGGCCGGGAAATAAACTTACCTTCTTTATTATAAATAGAAATATGTTTGCTCCGGGTTTCAAAAACGTCCGTAAACTGGCTCAGGCTCCTTAAAATGGAATCCGGGATCTCAGTAGCCGCCGTTTCCGGGAAAAAATTGATATGGCCGACTTTATACCGGGTAAAATCGTGTGCCCTGGAGCTGACCAGTGCGGTATCCTCTGGCGGCCTTTCTTTAACAATGACCACCGCAGAAGGGTTTTCCTTGTTCCTGGCGGCCGCCTGCGCCATCTTGATCGCCTGCTCAAATGGGTCGAGTGTCAGCTTTAATAATGCGGCATCTGTTGTATCCGTCTCTGCAATCAGGTTATTTCTGGAAATCCTGTAATAGCCCAGATTGCGATAATTTTTGACCAGCCGGTCCAGCTCGCTGGCGATATTATCCTTCGTGAATTTGGTTTTATGCGGTGTGATGGCCGAGCCACGCCTGCGCTCCATGGCAATCCTTTGTAAAGCAGTGTCGGCCAGTCCATATCCCAGCGAATCGATAATCATGGCCTTATTAGGATCCACATACATGGTTACAGTGACCCGCTTCTGTCCGGGCTCAGAAATACTATCGATCTCAACACTATCCTTAAAAGTAGCCTGATAATACCCTTCCGAATTCATATAACTATCCATAAACTGGATAGATTTCGAAATACCTGCCGTATCAAATACAGGAGGAGAAACGATCCTGTAGGCGACAAAATAACGCTGCACTTTGGGCGGCCTGAGACTGTCCACCCAGAATTCAGCCAGATTGGTCTTAAGCAGTTTGGCCTCTTCTTTAGAGATATTATCGCTTTTTAATTCTATTTTTGAATCATAAACAAAAGGCTGTCCGGCGGGAGCATTTTTAACCGTCACACAGGCGCTCGTTCCCATAATCAGCCCAGCTACCCAGAGTTGGACAGCCAGCATGTAACGGGATGAGGGCTTAATACGCATAAGTAATGATCAGTAAAAATGAACTCAAATATATTCAAAGTTTATACCACAAAAAAGCCAGAGACAAAGAAAAGCTATTTATCGTAGAAGGCCCCAAGATGGTAGAAGAACTTTTGAACAGTGATTATGAAACAATCAAGGTCTGGACGACAAGTGAAACCTGGCTGGCAAAATACCCGCAACATGAAATACAAATAATAACCGAGCAGCAGCTCGCGGCTGCAAGCCAACTAAAGACTGCTCATGAGATCCTTGCCCTGGCCCAGATACCGGCCGGACAGCCGGCTCCCTTTGCAAGTGGCAAACTCATCCTGGCTTTGGATGGCATACGCGATCCCGGTAATATGGGTACGCTGATCCGGATCGCCGACTGGTTTGGTGTAGACGCAATTGTGGCTTCACCGGACTGTGCAGACCGTTTTAACCCCAAAGTAGTCCAGGCCACCATGGGCAGTCTTTTCAGGCTTCCCGTATACTATACAGATCTAATAGCGTATCTGACCAGGAGTAAGACGGCCATATATGGTGCTTTACTGAGTGGGGCAGAACTGGGTACCTTTTCGTTATCCGTCCCGCTCCAGGAAGCTATACTGCTGATCGGCAATGAATCCTCCGGCATCCGGCAAGAAGTGCTTCCTCTAATTACCCAGGCGGTGAAGATCCCGGCCTTTGGGCAGGCAGAATCTCTCAATGCGGCAATCGCTGCTGCCGTACTGCTGGGCCATTTCAAAATACCCCATAAGTAAGTCAACAGCTACCGGTTTAATGACTATGGAAAATGATAAGGTCCGCACCTTATATTATTTCTTAATAACAGGCGCAGACCTTCGCTCTCATTAAACAAAAAAAATTAACCTATTACGGGATACAACTTTTATCAGCTGTTAGATGTATATACTTTCCGGCTGGAACGGCTATGTCCTTCTACATATTCAATGAGTAACTGCAATAGCTGAAACTGGTTGGCAGCACGGTCCAGATTCTGCCCCGGGTAACTGATCTGGTAATAAATATCCTGATTCAGGTAATCCGTTAAAAAACGTAAAGCCTGCATATAAACGATGACTTTGCCTGTCATATCGATCTGTTCTATCTCTTGCCGGCTCAGGTAGGCATGCATCGAATCCAGATATCCTTCCCTGATGGCCTCATAGAAATCTCCGCGAATCACCAGCTCTTTTATAGCTGCATGATTTTCCGGGAAATTAGGAACCATGGAACGGACCATATCCCCTATATCGGATATGAATAACCCAGGCTGTGTAGTGTCCAGATCAATAGGGCTGTATATCTGATTGTCTTCGTTTTTAAAAAGGATATTGGCAATCTTACAATCATGATGCAGAATATGCACCGGAAACTCCTTCGAATTTGCCTCTACTTTTTTATAAAAATCGACCAGATACTCATGTGCCAGCGCCCGGCTGATCCATTGAGCCGCCGCCTGCCTACGATCCTGTTTAGCGCTTTGTAAAGCGGTTGTGAATTGATTAAAACGCAGTGTCAGATCATGAAACCCCGGCAAAACCGTCTGGATCTTCAAAGGGTCCAGATTGGACAGTTTTGCAGAAAAATTGCCAAAACAGGAAGATACCATCCAGGCTTCCTCCGGTGTAGAAGACACCATCGGGCTATAAGTATCTTTAATATATTCAAAACATCTCCAGACATGCTTTTCGCCTTTGTATAATAACCCTCCGTCACGGGTTCTTAATATGCCTGGTAGTTTATAGCTATTCTCCTCCAGAAAATGTTGCTGGATCTTCAGATAATTTTGCTGCAGTTTATCCGGATCGTTAAACACATTGGTGTTAATACTCTGTAATAAAAATACCTGACCATCCGGAAAAGTTGTTTTATAAGTATGATTGATAAGGCCGGTAGATAGCTTCTCCATTTCTAACGGCTCAGGAAAGTTAAATGCCTCTTTAACCGATGATTCTATCATTGGGTTCTAATTCATGAATTTTGAATGCCCGGTAAGCGCTTTAACACACCTACCGGGTAAATATTATTGTCTTAACTGTATATCAGGGCATTAGTAACTATTGTCTAAAGCAAAATCCTGTTTACGCAGCATCCAGTTGCCGCTGGTAAAATCCGGAAACTCCACGGTGGCGTTCCCCAATTCAATGGATTTCTCACTCAGTGGTGTAATCGCACTCCAGGCAGCCGCATCATATACATCCATCGGCGTTGGCGTACCTCTTTTAATAGACTCTACAAAAGCATGAATAACGAAGAAGTCCATCCCGCCATGTCCGGCACCTTTAGAGTCTTCTCCATATTTTTGCCAAAGCGGGTGATCATATTTTTTAAGCCATGCATCCGCCTGATCCCATGTGTCATATTTAGGAGATACACCATTTACATAAATCGTGTTGCTGACATCCATCCAGAGCCCTTCGGTACCCTGTACCCTGAATCCCAGAGAATATGGGCGGGCAACAAAAGTATCGTGCTGCAGCAAAATAGTCTCTCCGTTTGCACACTTGATATTGGTGGTGATCATGTCTCCGCATTTGAAACGAACCTTCGTGCCTGTTCCTTTTTCACCGTTTTTATCCACTGTATATTTATGCAGGCCTCTGGCCTTGGAATCAAAGCTGGAAAGAGAGATAAACCGGTTCCCCCTGTTGATATCAATCATCATTGCGCAAGGCCCGATACCATGCGTCGGGTACAGGTCTCCATTACGGTGAATGGAATGAGCCGTTCTCCACTGCGCTTCAGAGAAGGCTTTTTCGCCAAAAATATAGTCGCCGCTGGGTTTATCCTCGGTAAATAAAACAGAACGCAGATTATGCTGGTATCCGCCTTGCAGGTGAACCAGCTCCCCGAAAACATTCTGTCTGACCATGTTCATCACCGCCATCACATCGCGGCGATAGCATACGTTTTCCAGCATCATCACATGCGCCCCGGATGCCTCTGCTGCCCGGACGACCTTCCAGTGATCTTCCAGGGTAATACCCAGCATTACCTCTGTACCAACATATTTAATGCCAGCTGCAATCGCATCCAGGATCATGGGGCAATGCCATTCCCACGGGGTCGCAATAATCACTCCATCCAGATCTTTAATATCAAACACCTTTTTATAAGCGGTCTTATCCCCCAATATGATCTGCGGCATGGGCCTGCCTGCTTTCTGGACAATATTTTTAGCCCGGTCCATCATCTGAGCATTAATATCAGATAAGGCAACGATTTCAACGTCATCTCGGTTACAGGCAAGCGCCACATGACTCTCTCCTCTCAGTCCGACGCCGATAAAGGCCAATCTTACTTTCTCATTTGCTTTTTTAGGGCGGGCAAACAGATGTCCGGGTAATACAGCAGCCCCGGCCGTTGTTACGGCGACTGCCTTGACAAAGTTCCTTCTGGTAGTGTTCATGCTATAAATTTTGCTCGATAAATTAAGTGAAGGTTAAAGATGAGTAATTTTCCTAAGAAATGAACACACAATCGTTTGCCCAAGTTTGACTTTTTTGATGGCTGGCTCGCCAGACACAGGGGCAAAAAAAAACAGCCATACGTAGAAACGAGCGGCTGTTGCTAACCTATGAAAAACACCTAAAAGTTCAGGTATATGCAGTCTCCAGACTACTTATACCTTTAATTATTTTATACCGTATCGAACTGTGTTATTAATTGACGGGATTATCGGTTTCAATACACAGTTCTTTTTGTTTGTTTAATTAATAAAATAGCTACTTTTCAAAATACTTCTGCCCTCTGCTATTTGCGTCCTTTGGAGCCCGAGCTTCCCTGTGGCCCCTGTTTTCTATTTTTCAATTCCTCCTTCAGCATCTTCCGATAGGACTTCTCCGCTTTAAAAACATCCTCCGCTCTTTCATGAGAATGCAATATTTTGACAAAATCATCCCTGTATTGATCTTTCAATGCGGATGCCTTTTCGTCAAAAGCGGTTCGGTTACCGATATTAGAATGCCAGGCATTTTTTAGTTTCAAAAAATAACTATTGTATACAGGCCAAAACTCTTTAGATTCTGATGCAGTTAAATTAAGCTGTTGGGTAAAAAATGCTATTTTTACCTTCTCAACCTTATCGCCGTTTCGGGATCCGTTAGTCTGTGCAAGGCAAATATAACTATGAAAAAACAAAATCCCTAAAAAAAATATAATTTTTTTCATTCCTCAACCAATTTTTATACCCCAAATAATAAAAAATTTTAAGATATAAATAGTAATATATTATAAATTACCTTAATAAGTAGCCGGTGTCCTTTCCAGATAACTCTCCAATTCTTCGTTTGTCATACTGCTGATCGCCTTTTGTGTTTCCTCTGTTGCCTTTTCATTCATAGAATCCCTGAGTGCAGGATCTGGTGTACTTAGATATCCCATGATCTCTTCGTCAGAAAGCTGGGATACACCGGAGCGAAAACTATCATTATTGGTATGGATCTTAGAGGCGAACTGCGTGCCAGTCGCTCTTGGAATATTGCTGTCATGATGGTTGGTAAAATAGCGTTCTCCGCTGAACAAAACAACAACGATTGCGGCGGCGGCTACAGCCGTGCGCCATATACGTTTTCTGGGCGTCAGGGCAATTACCTTTCCACCTGTTTTTTCCTCAATAATCTGGTTCTCGTGCGCAGCGCTGTAAGGCCCGACTGTCTCACTGGGCGACAGGCTTTCAAAATACCCCTCGGGCACTTTGTAAACATTCTGATTGCCGATTTGCAGTAATAAGGGAGCTACCTGTTCTAATTCCCCGGATACGGCCGGATCGCTAAATTCATTTTGCTGACCGGAAGTAGTTCTCCCCTCTGCATGAATGCGGCTCATGATCTTGTCAGCCAGTCCGGAAAAGTAACCTTCAGGAACCTGGTAGCCAGTATTTGCTGAAAACGCCCCCAGTCTGATCTTGGCCATGATCTCATCAGCCAGCCCTTCAAAATAGGATAGCGGCACCTGATAGAGCCGTTCCATTTTGTTGACGGCATCCAAAATAGAGCTACCGTCGGGGCCTGTATATCTCAAATTCTTTTCCATTTTAGTATTAACTTATCATTCGACAAACCAAATAGGCTTTCGTTTAATCACTGTTTCTGATAAATTCCTCTATTTTTTTGGCCGCATGATGGTAACTGGCTTTCAATGCTCCCTCACTGGTTTCCAACACCCGGCTCATCTGTTCATAGGGCATTTCATCATAATACCTCAAATTAAATACAAGCCGCTGCTTTTCTGGCAGTTGTTGAATGGCCAGCTGCAATTTCCATTCCAGTTTTTTGGCGTCAAAGCCGTCGTCAGCTTTGATTTTATTGGAAAGACCGCTTTCGACATCATCGAAACTCACGGATCCTTTTCTTTTCTGTTGCTCCAGAAAAGTAAGGGATTCATTGGTGGCAATCCGGTAGAGCCAGGTATAAAGCTGACTATCCTCCCTGAATCCATCCAGTGCCTTCCAAACCTTTATGAATACATTTTGCAATACATCATTGGCATCCTCATGTCCTACCACCATGCGGCGGATGTGCCAATAGAGTTTCTCCTGATATTTTTTAATGATATCAGTGAAAGCGCTTTCCCTGGTTTTTTCCTGCCTGAAAAGTCTTAACAGCTCACCATCGTCTAAAATCATAGATAATTACTACTAAAAGTCCTATACTAATACAAAAACTGCGGTAAAAATAGGAAAACCTGCCTTATTCCAAGCAGGTTCCTTATTTTTTCCTTAAGCGGTATGCCTTAGGCCTTTTTGCGTGCTACTGCTTTCTCTGCAGCCGCTACGATAAACCGGGGGGTCAGACCGTATTTCTCTAACAGATCAACGGGCTTACCACTCTCGCCAAAAGTATCTTTTGTACCAATAAACTCAACAGGTACAGGGTGATGCTGTCCGGCTACATGGGCAACAGATTCTCCCAGGCCACCCCAGATATTATGTTCTTCGCAAGTGACCGCACAGCCTGTTTTGCTGATAGAACGGATCACAGCCTCTTCATCCAGGGGCTTTATCGTATGTAAATTAATGACTTCTGCACTGATACCTTTTTCTTTCAGGGCGCGGGCTGCTTCGATCGCATACCATACCATATGTCCGCAGGCGAAAATGGATACATCGGACCCTTCTGCCATTAACTGGGCTTTCCCGATCACAAAGTCACTGCCGTCTTCTGCGGTAAAATTCGCCCATTTCGGACGGTGAAAACGAAGATAAACCGGGCCTTTATAGCCGGCGATCGCCTTGGTCGCCGCCTTAGTCTGGTTGTAATCGCAGGGGTTAATAACGGTCATTCCCGGCAGCATTTTCATCATGCCGATATCTTCCAGGATCTGGTGTGTCGCCCCGTCTTCACCTAATGTGAGGCCTGCATGGCTCGCACAGATCTTTACATTCTTACCGCTATAGGCAATACTCTGACGGATCTGATCGTAAACGCGTCCGGTGCTGAAATTGGCAAAAGTCGTTGTATAGGGAATCTTTCCACCAATGGTCAGGCCAGCCGCAGTCCCCATCATATTGGCCTCTGCGATGCCCATTTCATAATAACGGTCAGAAAAATCTTTGATAAAAGGGCCTAATTTGAAAGAACCGGCCAGATCAGCTGTCAGAACAACAACATCCTTGTTTTCTTTGGCGATCTCATAAATGCCATCTCCAAAACCCGCACGGGTCTCTTTCTCGTTTTGAAGCTTGATATCCTCTAAATGCATAGTACGTTTTTAATAATTTTGTTTACAATGAGATAAGCTGCAATATACACAAATACATTGATTTTTTTTTAATTTAAGACAGATTTCTCCTGATTGGAATAGCGCCCGTCAACGGCCATTTTCTTCTCCCAGGCCCAGGCAGTATGCATCATCTCATCTAATCCATAACGGATATCCCATTTAAGGCTTTCCACTGCATGATGATTATTGGCATAGATAGCGACAATGTCTCCGGGGCGGTTAGGCCCGATCACGTAATTGAGCTTTTCACCGCTGACCTTTTCAAAAGCTTTAATGGCTTCCAATACGGTCACGCCGTTACCCGTTCCCAGATTGAATACATCACAGTTGGACTGATTTCTGTTTTCGATCAGGTAGTTCAGTGCCAGGGTATGAGCGTGTGCGATGTCTGAGACATGAATAAAGTCACGTAAACAGCTGCCGTCTCTGGTATCATAGTCTGCGCCAAATACGGTCATCTGCGGCAGTTTGCCGATAGCCGTCTGCGTTATGGCAGGGACCAGATTCTGAGGCTTGCCCAGCGGGATCTCACCGATCTCAATAGACGGGTGCGCGCCAACGGGGTTAAAATAACGCAACAGGATCGTCTTGGTATCATACACTTTAGCAAAGTCCTCAATGATGCGCTCTCCCATCTGTTTGGTAGCACCGTAAGGAGATTCTGCCTCTTTGATCGGCGACGCTTCCGTTACAGGCATTTCATCGGGACTGCCATATACCGTACAGGAAGAAGAAAATACAAATTGCCCGATCTTAAATTCCGCCACGCATTTAAGAACGTTGATCAGCGACTCCAGGTTATTTTCATAATATTCCAGGGGTTTACCTACGGATTCTCCCACCGCCTTATAGGCTGCAAAATGTATAACACCTTCAATATCTGCATTTTCCTGAAAAACAGCACGGGTATCCTGCCAGTTTTTCAGATCTACTTTATAATTCTTTAGTTTTTTGCCAGTAATTCTTTCAATACCGTCCAACAACAAAGTAGTGGACTTGGAATGATCATCTATGGAGATCACCTCAAAACCGTTTTCCATCAGATCCACAACTGTATGTGCGCCAATATATCCACATCCTCCTGTTACCAGGATTTTCTTTTTTGCCATATACCAGAGTTTTTATTTGAGGTGTAAAAATAGTCCAGATTTTGCAATTAACCGTTCGCTTATCAGCGAATCTCCGCAATCGATTTTCTAATGCCAGGATATACCGCCATAAAATAAGCACCGCCAGAAGGGCAGAAGTAAACTTCTGATCTTCTGACGGTGCCTGATTTGGATAAACGACCTTGTGTTTCTTTACGCCTTAGGGAAGGCGATACCATTGTGATATTCGGATTTCAGATACTGATTACTCTCATTATCTGTGAATTTTAAGGCACTGCTGTCCCAATGGATGGTCTTGCCCACACGCTGGGCGATATTACCCATGCAACAGTTCATAGCGACCTGACAACCATCCTCAATGGGGGTCTTCAGATCGGACAGTTTTCGGGATTTGATCACTTCTACGAAGTTTTTGGTGTGCAGGTCCAGTCCGTTATCCACGGATTTCTGTTTAGGCACCGCTTCCATCAGATAACCCGAACTTTTCTTTTCCGGAATTACTTCCCAACCCCCTCTGTCCAGCACCAGCGTACCGTTATTGCCGATGAAGGCTACTCCGTGTCCCCTGCCGTAAGGGCCTCCGCCGATACCCATGGCCTGTTCCCAGACCATATTAAAATCTCCAAAATCATAAATTGCGCTCATCGTATCGGGCCACTGCTGGGCATCGTCCGGATACCCTGTTTTACCGCCGATGGCAGAAACTGCTTTGGGAAACCGGTGGCTGGCTTTCATGCCCAGCATGGCATAGTCGATCATATGAACACCCCAGTCGGTCATCAGGCCGCCTGCGTAATCATAAAACCAACGGAAGCTAAAATGAAAACGATTGATATTAAAAGGCCTTTTAGGTGCCGGGCCTAACCACTGATCATAATGGACTCCAGGTGGCACAGGGCTATCCGGCTCAACAGGAATCGAGTCCTTCCACCCGATATACGCCCATGTCTTCACCAGTCTTACTTTACCGAGCTTGCCGGATTGTACAAAATCAACTGCATCCCTAAAATGTTTCTGACTGCGCTGCCACTGCCCTACCTGGACGGCGTTTCCATATTTTTTCTGGGCTTCCATCATCGCCCGGCATTCTGCAATTGAGTGTCCTGTCGGCTTTTCACAGTAGACATCCTTTCCCGCGCTCGAAGCATCTACCATCATTTTAGCATGCCAGTGGTCAGGCGTGCCAATAATAACGGCGTCAATATTCTTATCGTCTAAAACTTTTCTGTAATCGGTTAACGTATTTACTTTATGACCGTCCTTGGCCAGTTCTGCCGATCTTTTAGTCAGGACGCGCTCATCAACATCGACGATCGAACTAACGGTTACTTCCGGGTTTTTAAGAATAGACTGTAAGTCAGAAAAACCCATTCCATTCACACCGATAGCCGCCACCCGGATCTTATCCGAGGGGGCGATCTTTTTTCTTGCAGCGGCTAACAGGTCTATAGGTAATAAAGAAGCTACGCCCGCACCTGCTGCTATAATGGATCCGTTTTTTATAAAGGATCTCCTGCTATTATCTGTCATTTTGTTGTAGTCAATTTAACTTATGAAGCAAATTACAATTTAGGCTGCCAGCCGGAAGCATATTCCCTTCCCCAGAGTTTTTGCACGTCCGGATCCTGCACCTTTCCCGTCCTGGGATCCACCGTAAAGCCTTTGCCAGTCCTGTAAGCCAGGTTCGTATAGTGCACCATAGCCATGGAAATGCTGGCATCTGCAATAGGGGCATGTAATTTTTCTTTTCCTCTGATGGTGTTTAAAAAATTAATCATGTGGTCCGTTGTAGTATCACCGCCACCGCCCAGGGCGTTACCGGCTTCATGACTGCCACTGTCAAACTTTTTCACTAATTTACCGGTCCTGTCCATCAGGCGGAATTTATTTCTGTCTACATAGACCGTCCCTTCGCTACCGAATATAATCGTACCTCTGTCAGAGCCATAAGTATTATATCCGTTACGGCTTTTACCATCCCATTGAATGATCTTGTTTTCCGGGAATCTGAAAGTAGATAAAATGGTATCATACATTTCCCAGCCATCATCCAGAAAATGCCTTTTGGCTCCTTCTACCTCTGCATGTTCAGGATAATCCACGCCGAGCGCCCATCTGGCCACATCGAGTTCGTGCGTGGCATTATTACCGGCTTCGGCGGTGCCATAGTTCCAGCCATACCAGTGCCAGTTATAGTCCCAGGTATTATCGGTATACGCCCTGCGTGTGGCAGGTCCCTGCCAGAGTTCCCAGTCCAGACCCGTAGGCACAGGCGCTTTGGTTTGTTTAGGAACTTCTCCCCTGGAATTAGAATAAAAAGCAACAGCTTTATAAGGAGTGCCGATCACTCCGTTATGAATCTGGTTAATGATCTCAATGGTATGGGCAGAGGAACGCTGCTGGTTCCCCATCTGGACTATTTTATTTAATTTTTTCGCCGTTGCCACCAGCCATTCGTTTTCCTGCATATCATGGCTACAGGGCTTTTCTACGTATACGTTTTTACCGGCATGCATGGCCATGATAGACCCTGGCGTATGCCAGTGGTCTGGTGTGGCGTTGACCAGTACGTCCACGTTCTTATCATCCAGCACTTTTCTGATATCATTTTCCAGGGTCGGCTTATTGGTGATATGCTTTGAAATTTCTTTTAAGCATCTTTCCCTCTGGTGCTGCATGACATCACAGAGGTATAACACCTGCGCATTGGCTTCTTTTTTGCCCATTGGATCGTAATAAGCACCGACTCTTCTTCCAAGACCCGCAAGGGCAACATTGATCCTGTCATTAGCCCCGATAATCCTTTTATAACTATTGGCTGGCATGCTCATCACGCTTTTGCCCAGCATAAGCCCTGCACCGCTCAGTAAAGTCTTTGATATGAAATCTCTTCTTGTTGTCATCTGAAATTAGTTTAAGGCTTTGATTTTTATATTTCTGAAGAACACTTTATTCCCATGATCCTGCAATAAAATCGGTCCTCTTTTTGCCATTCCGAAATCTGGCCATTTCTTGAATTTGCTTTCTTTGACCAGACGTTTATATTCCTTGCTTCCTCTGTCATACTCAAGCACCTTTACACCGTTTAACCAATGTTCCACATGATTATTCTTCGCAACAATATAGGCTGTATTCCATTGACCAACCGGATTAATTGGCTTTTTCGGGTCCGCCTGTATCAGATCGTAGAGCGAACAAACAGTTCTGCTTCCAGGCTGCGCGCCGAGCTTGGCATCAGGATGGTTCTCATCATCCAATACCTGGTATTCCAATCCTATAGCCGAACCTTGTCCTTTGTTCAGGTCTGGGTCTACATAGTATTTAATACCGCTATTGGCACCCTTGGTCAGTTTAAAGTCCGCGCGGAGTTCAAAATCTCCGTATTGATCCAGCGTTACAATGTCACCGCCGTCGGCTGACTCTTTTCCGTCAGCTGCATTGACAATGAGTTCGCCATTATCGATGGTCCAGCCTTTTTCCGGAAAGTGATCCAGTTTCGCGCCGCGCCAGCCGTTAGTGGTCTTGCCATCCCAAAGCATCTTCCAGCCGTTTTTAGCTTCCTCTGCCGTCAACTCGTTTTTAGTATAAGTTGGTTTGGCTGTTGTAGGTGTACTATATTTAGCAACATCCTTTGTAAGGATCCTGATATTTTTCCACATGATCTGTTTGCCAGCTGAATCCTTATCTCCAATGGCATGCACCTGTAGCGCAATAAACCCTTCGTGTGTTTTGTCATCGATCAGATTGGCTGCCGCCACGCCATTGATCCATGTTTTGATGGTATCTCCGATGGCCTCAATGCGGTAATGGTTCCAATCGTTTTGCTTGAAGGCATGGCCGGCTTTAGGGTTATCCGTAAGGGGTACCAGCCAGCCGCGACGCGCCTCGTCATAAATACCTGCACTCCAGGCTCTGTCTGAAGGATCAATCTCAACCTGATAGCCATGCACGCGGCCATTCATATACACGGGGGTGCTTTCACTTCTGATCTGGATACCGGAGTTCATGGAAGGATCTACTTTGTAATCCAGCTCCATAATAAAATCGCCGTAATTCTTATCAGTACACATAAATGAATTAGAGGTATTGTGCACAGTAGTGCCGATTACCATGCCGTCTTTTACTTCATAGTTGGCTTTACCTCCCTTCTGGGTCCACCCCGAGAGGTCTTTCCCGTTAAACAAGGACTGCCAGGGAGCATCTGCCTGATCTTTATTGCCGCCGGCATTGCAGCCCATTGCCGCCGCTAAAGCAAAGCCTACTAAAATCGTTTTCATATACATTTTTTAATTTATGGTAGTGAAAAAAAGAATCCTTTAATTATCTTATAAATACTTGAAAATAAAGAAATTATATACGAAGGGGGCTTAAAATGTCTCCGGTATTGAGCGCCCCTGTATATTTTTTGTAAAGAAAGCACCTAGCTCCACTAAAGCGCTGCATCTCGTTGCTGCGATACGCTTTCATTCCGCCAACTGAATACCTGATCTCCTGTCCGCTCTTTTGTTTTTCCAAAACGAGTCTGCAGTCATTTACCAAAAGAGGAAACTAAAGGTAATAGAAAATTTTTACTAAAACACAACAAATTCTATCAGAATTTATGCAAATTATCTCAAATATCCGTTGAGTCGATGGTAATAGGCGTTGTTTTTTAGAAATATATCATATAGCTTTAATGCGAGTGGATAGGTAATTAGCACCTGCCAGACTTCCACCTTCACCATACACCTGTTCAAGATAATGGATGCTGGCAGGTGTTTTTCGCGGCTATTATATAATATAAAAAGGGAAATGGCACGCGCAATAGACACCACCTACTAAGCAATAGACACCTACCAAAAAGCCCGGCAGCAATTTTAAATATTACTGTCGGGCCCTTTTAATTTTTTAATGCCTTATAAAAAACCAGCCGTTTACGACTTAATCGATGATTCTCTTTTGCTTTTGCTGCATCACTGCCGCCAGATAAATTATGCCGGCAAACTGAAGACATGCCTCAGGAGCCAATAGACAATAGCTGCCATTAGCGCACTGACAGGAATGGTCAGTATCCATGCCCAGATAAGGTTAATGGTCACCCCCCAGCGAACAGCGGAGAGTCTCTTGGTGGCACCTACCCCCATAATTGCACCTGTTACCGTATGCGTTGTACTAACGGGTACCCCCATCGCCTCTGTCAGGATGAGCGTAGAGGCAGCGGCAGATTCTGCGGCAACTCCTTCAATAGGTGTTACCTTGGTAATTCTGGACCCCATCGTTTTAACAATTTTCCACCCTCCACTCATTGTCCCAAGGCCAATTGCACTATAACAGGCAAGCGGGATCCAATTATTTTGCAGCATCGTTTCCAAAATAGGTGCATTCTCTGCAAGAGGGGCTCCACCGTTTCTGTCCAGTAAAAGGGCTACGGTGATTAGTCCCATAACTTTTTGCGCATCATTACCACCATGTCCGAGACTAAAAGCAGCAGAGGACACCAACTGTAGTCTTTTAAACCATTTTTCCGCCTTATAAGGATGGGATTTTCGGGCGATCCAATTGATAATAACCGTTATCACAAAAGCCAGGAACATCCCGATAATCGGAGACAGGAAAATAAAGAGTACCGTTTTCCCCAGGTTATACATCTCAATTACATTGAAATGACCGATTCTTGCCAGTGCGGCACCGATAAACCCGCCGATCAGCGTATGGGAAGAACTGGAAGGAATCCCAAACCACCAGGTAATCAGATTCCATATAATAGCAGCCACGATACCGGCCAGAATAATCGTCATGGTAATATATTCCGGATGGATGGTTTTGGCGACGGTGTTGGCGACCTTGTGTTCTTTAAAAATAAAATAAGCGACAAAATTCCAGAGTGCCGCCCAGAGCACTGCCTGGAACGGTGTAAGCACTTTGGTAGAGACGATCGTTGCAATTGAATTGGCGGCATCATGAAAACCATTGATATAATCAAAGATCAGGGCCAGGACGACGACAACAATTAATAATGCGGAAAATCCGAACATAGTTGCTATTTAAGTGAAATGTAACGGGAACAAAAGTTTAAGAGTATTTAATAATAATGGACTCTACTGTGTTCGCAGCATCTTCCATTTTATCGACTACCTTTTCCATTACCTGAAACACTTCTCTTTTTTTAATCAGACTCTTAAAGTCTTCTTCGACCTGAAAAAGCTTTTCAATACTCAGGTCATAAATATCATCAGCCTGATTTTCGATACTGTTGATACGGATCAGGGATTCGGTCATTTTTCTTAAATGTTTCATATCACGCAGGCAATTGACCGCCACCTGAATCTCTTTAGTTCCTAATTCAATAAGCTCAGCCATTTTCTGGATGCTGGTTTCATTAGGATTTACATTATAAAAGTGAATTTTTTTGGCGGAGGCATATATGCAATCTGCAACATCGTCTAAAGACATTGCCAGGGCATGAACATCTTCTCTATCAAAGGGCGTAATGAAATTCCGGCCCAGCTCTGTAAATAATTGATGCGTGGCTTCATCATTTTTGTGTTCCAGGTCTTCCAGTCTGGAAACGACAACCGCCCGTTTATCTCTGTCGGACTCATCTACCATACGTTTGAGCTCTTTACCCATAGTGGTCAGTGTTTCTGCCACACTTTCAAACAGATCATAGAAGATTCTGTTCTTCGGCATAAAAATTTTCCCAAAGTTGTTTAGTCCCATAACTTATAAATATTTTGTGCAAAAGTAACCTGCTAAGCTGTTTTCTGTACCCGCTACACCGTAAGTTAATATAAAATTAATATAGGGGCACCAGTTATTTACAATTAATTGTTTATAAAATAAATATATAATATTTTTTTATTTTATTTATAAGCCTAAAATTGATGAAACAACTTAAGACCAGGTTCTATGGCGCGAGCACCACATCGTTCAGTTTCTGATGATTTCTACGGGACTTTTACCATTTTCTGCCTCTAAAAACTCAGGGTGCCATTTAATAATTGTTGAGGGTTCGCCAGGTGTGGTATCCCCCTGGCGATAGCTGACCACATAGTCTACGCCCTTTACAATGGCGGGAGCCATTTCTGAAAATAAGGCAGGAGCAGGCTGGCCACTGAGGTTGGCTGAGGTACTGAGCAGCGGTTTGCCGGATCTCAGCAGTAAGGCCTGGCAAAAAGGATCCTTGCATATGCGGATGGCCACACTGCCGTCCGCAGCAATTACTGTGGGAGCAAGCCCGGCTGCATCCGGATAGATAACTGTTGTAGGTTTCTTAAATTGCGTCAGATATGTCTGAATTCTGTCGTCGATATCAGACACATATTCCGATAATTGCTGCTGGTTGGCAACTAAGATAACAAAGCTCTTATGGGGGGGACGGTTTTTCAGATGCATAATACGCTGAGCAGCAGCTTCGTTAGTAGCGTCAGCGCCCAGCCCCCATACGGTGTCCGTCGGATACAGGAATATTCCTCCGGCCTCCATACAGGAAATGCACCGGGCAAGATCAATTTCAAAGTCTTTTTGCATAATGCTAAATTAATCCAAGTGATACATTAATTTTGCAAAATCCATTAAAAATTAAAAATTATAATGAAAGAACTTATTGAAGCCGCCTGGCAAGACAGGTCCTTACTGGAAAACCAAAAATATGTGGATGCCGTCCGTAGCGTTATTGAAGAAGTAGATAAAGGCAGACTCCGTACCGCCGAACCTAATGAAAACGGCTGGCAGGTAAATGAATGGGTTAAACAAGCAATTCTACTTTATTTTGGTGTCCAGAAAATGCAAACCTGGGAACTGGCTCCTTTTGAGTTCCATGATAAAATGTTACTGAAAAAAGACTACGCTTCTATGGGTGTTCGTGCTGTTCCGCATGCGGTTGCCCGTTACGGTTCCTTTTTAGGCAGAAATGTTGTACTGATGCCCAGCTATGTAAATATCGGCGCTTACGTGGATGAAGGTTCAATGGTAGATACATGGGCTACCGTGGGTAGCTGCGCCCAGATCGGCAAAGGGGTTCACCTGAGCGGCGGTGTGGGTATCGGCGGCGTATTGGAGCCTTTGCAGGCATCGCCGGTAATTATTGAGGATGGGTGTTTCATCGGCAGCCGCTCTATCGTTGTGGAAGGTGTTATCGTCGAAAAAGAAGCAGTATTGGGGGCGAACGTTGTGCTCACGAAGTCTACTAAAATCATTGACGTAAGCGGCGACACACCTGTTGAATTAAAAGGGCGTGTTCCTGCCCGCAGTGTGGTCATCCCTGGCAGCTACCCCAAGCAGTTTGCTGCAGGGACCTATAACGTGAACTGTGCGCTTATCATCGGTCAGCGCAAAGCCAGCACCGATCTTAAAACAAGTCTCAACGACGCGCTTCGGGATTTTAATGTAGCCGTCTAAATAAATAAGTATGTTAATCGAGGTATTAAAATCCAAAGTCCACCGGGCGGTTCTGACAGAAGCCAACCTCAACTATGTGGGTAGTCTCACCCTGGATGAAGCGCTGATGGATGCGGCAGGAATGATTGAAGGCGAAAAGGTGCAAATCGTAAATGTCAATAACGGTGAACGCATAGAAACCTATCTGATCAAGGGCAAAAGAAACAGCGGTACTGTTTGTCTTAATGGTCCCGCCGCCCGCAAAGGAGCGGTAGGTGATATCATCATCATCATTTCCTATGCACATATGGACTTTGAGGAGGCCAAAACCTTCCGGCCAAAAATGGTATTTCCTAAGGAAGGCACTAACAGACTCCCTTAACCTGTTTATAGTAATGCGCAGTTACAGCTACTGACATTCTTTTATCAGGATTTAAAACACCCGCCAGCAGTTTTTAAATGAACCCATGGCGGGTGTTTTATGTATTGCCCGTTAAATACAATATCCGCTTTTTTGCCTTTAGGGTAAGTGAGTGCTGGGCTGGCCCATGCTGATTACTAGGCAATTGCATATCTTAATACAACCTGGTAAAAGATAATCTATAATAAAAAGGTTGCTTTGACGATTTTATCCTAAATTGGGTCAAACACAATACATGAAGATTACAACTTTTGCTGAACAAAAGCTTTACACCTTAGAGGCGTTACAAAGAGTGGTTGCCGGATGGCGGCTTAAAAGCAAGAAGGTCGCTTTTACCAATGGTTGTTTCGACGTATTACATGCCGGACACCTGGTGTCACTCAATGAAGCGGCCAGTCGCGGCGACTGTCTGATCGTTGCTATTAACTCCGATGCCAGTATTGCCGGCATTAAAGGCGAAGGCAGACCTATCAACAAGGCCGAAGACCGGGCACTCCTGTTAGCCTCTATGGCCATTGTAGATGCAGTAGTGGTATTTGACGAACCGACGCCGCTTAAAACAATCCAGGCACTCTTACCCGATGTTTTGGTGAAAGGGGGTGATTATACCGTTGATCAGGTTGTTGGCGCAAAAGAAGTCCGGGAAAACGGCGGTCAGGTGATTATTAATCCCATCCTGGAAGGCTATTCCTCCACGGCAACACTGGCAAAACTCAGAAACACCGGATCTTCTGAATAAAACGCGTTTTTAGCAGGGAAGCCCTGCGGGTCATATTGCGCTTATAGCAACAAAAAATGCCTCATACATTGACGACTGACGCTCCGGTATCACTTCACACCAGGCAGGAGATCTCCTTTGAACAGCTAATCCAAATCGAAAACGCCGCGCCCTTTGTGGAGTCCATTGTGCAACACAAAACATTTCCATCGCCCGCCTGCCTGCCGGTTGTCTGTTTTAAAGATTGTTCGTTTAGCGTGTCACCTCGTCCAGAGACCTGTGCCCCGTACCAAAATCCTGCCGCTTATTGCTTTTAGCCGGGGGCCGGAGCCACAAACCTGCCGTTTTGAAAAAAGTACCCTCCATAAAACGGCCACCCGGGTGCTAAAAAACACAAAGCTTTGCCCGGCAGCCTCCAAAACATCATAATAATTTAACGCTGGAATTCAGATTAATTAATAATGGGTACCTAACTTTAATGTAAATCCCATTTACAAACCCAAAAACAGTTTATTTTTCTGCCAAAGACTACATGAAAACCATTCAGAATATTCCACGGGACATTAGCTGGCTTAGTTTTAATGAGCGGGTCTTACAAGAAGCCAGCGACCCGTCAGTCCCCCTGCCGGAAAGGATCAAATTTCTGGCGATCCATTCCAGCAATCTGGAGGAGTTTTTCAGGGTTCGCGTAGCTGCTTTAAAGCGTATGGTACTGCTGAAAGGTAAAAAGACCAATTTTTACTTTGAAGAACAGCCGGAAGCTATTTTAGAAAGAATTCAGACGATTGTACTCAGGCAGCAAAATGAATTCAATACAATCTGGCAGGGCATTGTCCGGGAGATGGCCGCTAACAAGGTTTATCTAAAAGACGCCAGTGAGCTGTCTGCCCGCCAAAAAGTCTTCGTCCGGAATTATTTTGACCAGGAGGTCGCCTCCAGTGTTATACCGCTGCTCATCGAGGACCTGCCTGCCCTGCCCTACCTTAGAGATAAAAGCCTCTATTTAGGTGTTGTCATGCACAAAAAAAGTGATCCTGCGGACCATAAATTTGCACTGATAGAAATCCCGGCCGATAATCACGGACGCTTTCTAAGATTGCCCTCCCGGCATACGGCAAGGCATATTATCTTGTTAGAAGACGTTATCCGCTTTAACCTGCCCTATATCTTCTCTTTCTTTGATTATGACCAGTTTGAAGCCTATATATTCAATGTCACCAAAGACGCAGAATTCGATATTGATAACGATCTTTCAACCACACTTGTCCAGCAGATCAAAAAGGGGCTTAAAAACAGGCGTAAGGGTAAGGCCGTCCGTTTTAGTTACGATAAGCAGATGCATGCAGGACTCCTGCAATATCTGATCAAGCATCTGCACCTCAATCAAAAGGACAATATCCTGCCAGGGGAAAAGATTCATAATTTCAGGGATTTCATGAATCTGCCCGATCTTTTTCCCATTAGCACAACCAGGGATCAACCGCCTTTTATTCATCCAGATATTGCCGGTAAAAGAAGGGTCACCGATGTCGTGCTCAAAAAAGATATCTTGCTTAGCCTTCCCTATCATAGTTATGTCACCGTAATTGATTTGCTCAGGGAGGCCGCTATGGATCCGGATGTCGAGAGCATACAGATCACGGCCTATCGTTTAGCCACGAACTCCAAGATCATTAATGCACTGATCAATGCAGTGCGTAACGGTAAGGATGTCACCGTAATGATTGAGCTCAGAGCCCGGTTCAACGAACAGGCAAATCTGGAATGGAAGGACCGTCTGGAAGATGAAGGGGTTAAAACGCTCATTGGCATCACCGATAAAAAAGTACATGCCAAGGTCTGCCTGATTAAAAAGCGGGTCCAGAAAAAAGTCATCAGTTATGGCTTTATCGCCACCGGCAACCTTAATGAAAAGACCGCACGCATCTATGGAGATTATTATTTATTGACCGCCAGCCCGGTTATCATGGCAGACATCAGCCGTGTCTTTAAGTACCTGGAGGATCCGGAACAAGGCAGTGAGGTTCATCTCCAAAAGTGTAAACAACTGGTGGTTGCACCGGCCGGGATGCGCGAGCATTTTATCAGCCGTATCGACTACGAGATAGCCGCAGCAAAAGCAGGTAAAAAGTCAGGTATTATCCTTAAATTAAACTCGCTCAGCGACGACGCGCTTATCCAGAAACTCTACGAGGCCGCGCATGCCGGAGTCCCCGTCCAGATGATTATCAGAAGTATCTGCTGTGCCAATACACATTTTAAGAAATTTAAAAAGAATATGTTTGCCATCAGTATCGTAGATGAGTACCTGGAACACGCCAGGGTTATTATATTTCATCACGGCGGCAAGCACGCAACCTATATTTCATCTGCAGACTGGATGGTCCGTAATTTGCAACACCGGCTCGAAGTAGCTGTCAAAATACAAGCGCCGGCCATTAAGAAAACACTGCGGGAGACCCTGCTAATTCAGCTTAGCGACAATGTAAAAGCAAGAATTTTGGATGGTTCGCTGGAAAATCAGTATATTCATAGGCAAACACGTGAGCCGGAAGTCAGGTCTCAGACAAAGATCTACAGCTATCTACAGCGCGCGCTGGCAGCAGAAAACAAACCGGTTGTAAGCGCACCCTTAAAAATAGCACACAAATCCGTGGCACCGGAAAAGACAGAAATGCAGGATATCCCGACAAAAAGGGTCACTAAAAAGTAAAAAGTTCGAAAATATAAAATTATATAAACGCAAAAAAAGCCTATGGTTTTAGCCGCTATTGATATAGGAAGTAACGCCTCCCGTTTACTCATTGCCGATATTAAAGGAAAAGGAAGGTATCTTGAATTTAATAAAATGAATCTCGTTCGTGTTCCCCTCAGACTGGGGATGGATGTTTTCAAGCTCGCCAGAATCGGCCCGAAAAGAGAAGCGATGCTGATCAATACAATGCAGGCTTACAGGCATCTGATGGATGCTTACGGAGTAGAACAGTTCAGGGCCTGTGCAACCAGCGCCATGCGGGATGCTAAAAACAGCCGGGATATTATTGAAGATGTGCAGCACAGAACAGGTATCTCCATTGAAGTTATCACAGGGGAAGAAGAAGCATCACTGGTCTTTAAAAACCATATCGCGGAGACCCTCAGCAACCAGCACGCATATTTATACATCGATGTCGGCGGTGGCAGTACGGAGTTAAACTTCTATGTCAAGGGCAAACAGGTCTTTAGAAAATCAGTCAATTTAGGAACAATACGGCTGTTGGAAGGGCAATGGCAAGACAAAGACTGGGAGGAACTGAAAATATTGGTCCAGCAGAAAATTCAATGTGATTTGCCGATCACCGCCATAGGCTCCGGAGGGAACATAAATAAGGTATTTTCACTCAGCAAAACCAAAGACGGTAACCCCTTATCCATCCGGACCCTTAAAAACTATTATAAGAAATTTGGCGAACTGACCGTCGCCGAGCGAATGCGCCAGTATAAAATAAGAGAAGACCGGGCAGATGTTCTGGTGCCCGCATTAAAGATCTACATTCAGATCATGCGCTGGACAGGTGCGCAGGAAATATATGTCCCAAAAATCGGTGTAGCCGACGGTCTGATCCGCGAGCTCTACACCAGACTTCAAAAATAGCGGTGTTGTCAAAATAAGGCAGAAGCCTACTCTTACACGCAATACCGGTATTACTGCCACTGTTTAATGGGCAGTAATTTCCTGATCAAAGGGCCTTCCATGCAGCAGGTGGTCTTTCCATGCAGCAGCCAGATAAGGAGCCAATGAGCAGCCCTTTGTGCCCAGACCATTTAAAATACCCAATTGCGGATATTCACGGTGCCATCCGCTGAAAGGCCTGCGGTTAACCGTGGCCGGCCTAACAGCAGCAATATGTGCTGTCAGCTGATAAGGCACCCGTAGCTCTGTATCTAAAAAACGCATGACCGATTCCCTGAAGGATCCGGTTGGTAAAACGTTGTCAAACTCCCATTGATAAGTAGACCCGATCCAAAACAAATCTTTGTCTCCCCAGGGCACAATGCTATAGCGCAGTTTATAGATATGCTGTCTTGGTAATTTTGGTGCAGCTATTATAAGCGCCTCGCCTTTGTTATACCTAAAAGCAAGTTCCTTAAAATATGGGTTATGCGCTACTGCCGTACCTTCTGCAGCGATCAGCCATTTTGCTTTTAGCTGGATGTTGCCATCCTCATAGATCAGGGATCTTCCCTGCTGTTTGGAGACCTGCAACCAGTCCCACTTAAAAGTCACATCCGATAAAAGCTGATGCGAAGCGAGATAATCTCTATAGACAGGCAATAAGCGCTGCAGATCAACTAACAAAGCCTGCGTAATTGCGTGGAGGCCATGAGGCTGGTTAAAAAATGCGTTATACTTTTCAGGGTCCTCTACTTCCCGGATATATCTATACCCCTCATTATAACGTTTTTCATATGCCCGGCGCATCTGCTGATCTCCGTGAACAGCCAGTACATCTACCGGCTTTATGACAGGGGCAAGCTTAAGGAATGTACTGATCCTGTTATAGGTATCGATGGCCAGCGGCAACAATTGATCTATTTTCCAGGTCTCCACCACCCTGCGGCCGGTCACGGGGTTAATGACACCGCTGGCTACCCTGCTGGCCCCATAAGGATCGCCTGCATCAATAACCTGCACGGACAGTCCCGCCTGTATTAACTCAAAACTAAGTAAGGTCCCTGCAATTCCCTGCCCGATTACGATACAATCCACTTGTTTCATTGACACAAAAATAGAAATAAGAATCGACTTTTCTGTCATCCCGGTAACAAGAACAATGAATTGAAAAGCCTGTGGCCGCTGTCAAAGCGAGGCCACAGGCTTTTCAATTCATTGCACTGTTTTAGATCCGGAAGATCAATAAACAGTACGTACTTTTATCGTTCCTTTTACTTCCTTGAGCAATTCGACTGCTTTTGCAGACAGCTTCTTATCAAGATCCAGTACCACATAGCCAATCGTGTCATTGGTACTTAGATATTGCCCCAGGATATTAATTTTATTTTTAGATAGCTGCGCATTGATCGCACTCAATACGCCCGGCTTATTGCTATGGATATGTAAAATACGATGTGCATTCGGATGCGCCTGTAAAGCAATGGCTGGCACTGTAATACATTGATTCGTGACACCGTTTTCCAGATAGTCGAAGAGTTTTTTGCTGACATCTTCACCAATATTGGCCTGTGCCTCCTCAGTAGAGCCGCCAATATGCGGGGTCAGCAGCACATTACTCAATCCTTTTAAAGGACTCTCAAAAGCGTCCCCGATCTTCTTAGGTTCTACAGGAAAGACGTCGATTGCTGCTCCGGAGAGATGACCACTTTTCAGATGTTTGACCAGGGCATCGATCTCAACACAATGCCCTCTTGCGAAGTTGATCAGAATGGAACCCTCTTTAAAAGATTTCAGCAGTTTCTCATTAACGATCTCCTTCGTATCAGGCGTTTCAGGAACATGCAGCGAAATAATATCGGATTTGCTGACCAGCTCCTTCATGGATTTAGCAGCAGCGGCGTTGCCTAACGGGAGCTTAGTCTGAACATCATAAAACAGCACCTTCATACCCAATGCCTCAGCAAGTATACTCAGTTGCGTTCCTATGCTGCCATATCCAATAATCCCCATTGTCTTGCCGCGGAGCTCGTAACTGTCTTTAGAATCTTTCAGCCAGATACCGTCATGTGCAGCCTTGTTTTTATCAAGGATCTTGCGGATCAGCAAAATAGAAGTAGCAATTACCAGTTCTGCAACACTTCTTGTATTACTATAAGGAGCATTAAACACAGCAATACCAGCCTTTTTAGCGGCATCCAGATCCACCTGATTAGTACCGATACAAAAGCAGCCGATCGCCTGCAATTTGGTAGCAGCCTGCAATACCTTAGCCGTGATCTTTGTTTTCGAGCGAATACCAATTAAATGAACATCTTTAATGGCCTTGACGAGTTCCTCCTCATTCATAGCGCCGGTCAGTTTTGTTACATTAGCATAACCTGCAGACTTAAATCTTTCAACGGCCCTGTCACTTATATTCTCTAAAAAGAGAATATTAATCTTTTCTTTAGGATAACTGGTTTGCTCTTTCATGCAATTTCCATTTGTTTAATGAGTTTTTGAAAATAGTGCAAATTTTACATAACCGCACTCCATTTTTTGCATAAAATCTAAGTATTCAGCATAAAAAATACAGCATGTAATATTTAACAATTGCGAATTTAATCGAATCTAAACTAATGCGTGTTATTGGTTTATGCAACAATAATGACAATACCCAAACGAAGCAGGATGGGCGACGGCTCATTTTTAATAAAGCGCCTCACCTGTATAACAGACTGACTCACTATTAATTACAGACAAACAGCGAAAGAGTAATACTCTACTGATTTCATAGAGTTTTTCTCTCGAAATGTCAGACAAATTCATTAAAAAAAATTTCCGGATGGTTTTAAAGGGAGTGCGATTTAACTTTTGACAGTTTCAAAAATTTCTTCGGAATTACTTTGTTGTCAAGAATTTATTGCTACCTTGCGCATACTAACAAATGTACGTTCATTTTTAAAAAGTTTTTCAAAGCGTTATGCAACCCTTATCCGACAATGCGGCCGTCAAATCCTCAAAACAGCCTCAGCAACCCTTCAATGCAAAAAAAATATACTACAATCTCTCTGCCGAACAACTCGAGCAACAAACCCTTCAACTAGGACAAGGGAAGTTAAGCCAGGAAGGCGCTCTTTGCGTTGAAACGGGAAAATTTACCGGCAGATCACCCAAAGATAAGTTTATCGTCAAAGATGCCATTACAGCCAGCGCTGTAGACTGGGGGGCCGTTAATATTGCTGTTAATACAGAAATGTTCAATGCATTATATGACAAAGTACTTGCATACCTTTCCGATAAAGAAATCTGGATCCGAGAGGTCAGTGCCTGCGCCTATCCGGAATATAACCTTAAGATCCAGGTCATTAATGAAACCCCCTGGGCCAATCTGTTTTGCCATAACCTTTTCATTGACCAGGCCGGTGCCTCCGCACATACGAGCCACGAGAGCCAGGCCAAATGGCAGATCATACAGGCTCCTGGCTTTATGGCGGATCCGGCAGTAGATGGTACGCGTCAACAGAACTTTACGATCGTTAATTTCACCAAAAGGATAGTCCTTATCGGTGGTTCGGCCTACACCGGAGAAATAAAAAAAGGGATCTTCAGTGTATTGAACTTCCTGCTGCCTCATGACCATAAGGTCTTGTCGATGCACTGTTCTGCCAATGAAGGCAAAAGTGGAGATGTCGCTTTATTTTTTGGGTTAAGTGGCACAGGAAAAACGACGCTTAGTGCGAGCCCTGACCGGGCTCTTATCGGCGATGATGAACATGGATGGGCTGAACACGCCATTTTTAATTTTGAAGGCGGTTGTTATGCCAAATGCATTAACCTGAGTCCGGAAAAAGAGCCGGAGATTGCGGCTGCGATCCGCAAGGGAACACTGTTGGAAAATGTCAGTTTTTACCCCGGAGAAAACAGGGTAAACTATAGCGACAGCTCCATTACAGAAAATACCAGAGCGGCCTACCCGATCAGTTACATTAAGAATGCCAAGCGTCCTTCTTTTGGGAATTTACCCAAAAACATATTCTTCCTTACCTGTGACGCCTTTGGCGTATTACCTCCTATTGCCAAATTGTCCAGGGGCCAGGCCATGTATCATTTTGTCAGCGGATATACGGCAAAAGTAGCCGGTACAGAAGTAGGCATAAAAGAACCTCAAAGCGCATTCTCCGCCTGTTTCGGCCACGTATTTTTACCGCTGCACCCGACAGAGTATGCAGAATTATTAGGCCGGAACCTGCAACTGCATCCTGATATCAATGTATGGTTAATCAACACCGGCTGGAGCGGAGGTGCTTATGGAACCGGCAAACGCATTGATCTGAACTATACACGGGCGATGGTCGTAGCGGCCTTGAATAATGCATTGAAAGATGTTCCTTATGTCAAGCATGACGTATTTGGCGTAATGAAACCCCAGCATTGTCCCGGTGTGCCAGATGAGATCCTTAATCCAAGGGAAGCCTGGGCTGATAAGGCGGCCTATGACGCACAGGCCAATAAGCTGGCGGGTTTATTTATAGAAAACTTCAAAAAGTATGAACAAAAGGCCAGCGAGTCTACCAGAGGCGGCGGACCAAAGATCATTTAACGGTAAGATCCGCATTTGCTGGCGGTATGCCAGCAAATGCGGATCTTACCATGTATAAATTAAGTTACAGTGGATACTGATTTGACAATTATGATTTGATTTTCTGACAACTGTATCCAGGGAAGGCGTTATTAGTAGTACTGAACTAGTAGCTGCCTTCCTTTTTTTAGGCAATACCCCGAAGGGCAGGCTACTTTGTCCTTTGACAGCCTATCCTTTTTTGTCAGCAGTTCCTTTCTGATCTGCTCCCATCATTTTGCGGAAATGGTTGGGCGCTACGTCGTCCATGCTTTTGGCCGGGTGTTCATTGCCCCTGTGACATGTCACGCAGGTAATGACCTGGATCGTATCCGGCCGGGCAGAACCACGAAAATTAAAATACTCTTTGTTAATGCCCGCCGTCATTTCCATCATATGCCGGGCGATCTGTTTGTGATGCAGTTCATCACTGGCAAAGTTCAGTTTTGTAGAATCTGTCTCGCTTTTTGCGTGACAAAATCCACACTTAACGCCTAATGCTTTATTAAATCCCTTCATTATCCCCATCAGGCTATCATGGGTTATATCCTGTGGCAGGACTTTGAAATTGTGTTTGGGTTGTGTAAATGAAAAGGACATCAGCACACCGATAAACAATGCCCCAAAAATAACAAGAACACCACCTTTATTCCTGTTGGCTTTAATTTTCAACATATCACTTCGAATTTGAATAGAGAAACAAGCAGACAATCATTGCAGACGACCGTGCCGTTAGCTAACTGTCTTATTGCTTTGTAAATATAGATAACTCGAAACTACTATCAAAAAAAATATTTAATGCATAAGCGGAAAAGCGACAGGCTTCATTAAAAAATAACAGTTCACCACATAGCTGAAATACAAGAGCATCTCCACTATTAACAAGATTGTTAATCCGGAAATGCTCATTTTGTATGTTGGTGTTCGTGAAGCGAAGGGTTATAATTCCCGGCAGTAAAGCCCGCAGCATTCACCTGAGTAACCTAAAGGTCCAATGCCATTCTGGAATTGTCAATACTCAATCAGTATATTTTATTTCTTGTCTGCCTTGTTATTAACCGGCTCCTTTGACGCTATCGTCATTCAATAGTTTGTCCTGGATGATATCGAAATTAAGCTTCGGCTACTTCTTCAGAAACACTGTCTGTGGAATGCTTAACTTTCTTAATCAGCTTCAGCACTCTTTCACGGATATCATCACTCACACCGGCTACTTCTGACTTAAAGACTTCCTGGAGATCATCCAGTTCTTCCATGGATTTTGCGGTCCACTTATTCCATTTATTCTTCAGGTCTCTGGTAGAATCTGCCAGTTGCTTGCGGGTTTCTTCACCAGACTGGGGCGCCAGCATCAAGCCAACAACAGCCCCTGCTACAATACCGGAAATCGTACCCACTAAAATATGTTTTGCGCTCATAACGAATAGTTTTAAATGTTATTAATAAGGATTAATCTCTAAAGTTCAACAACCTTGCCAAAGATCGTTAAACTTAATGTTAATGTAAGACAATCAAAGCACTATACCAAATAATTTCCTAATTATTTTTCAGTCCGGCGTTTTAGCCGCCAGCTGTCCTGAACAAAATTTCCCCAACTTTTTATATAATGTCCCCCACGGCTGTGTTTAGGCAAAAAAAACTATATTCGCAGGTAATAATTACCCAAAAAACAAGCACTTTAAGACAGCAAAATATGGCGAAAATACTGGTTATTGATGATGAGAAGGCAATACGTAAGACCCTTCACGAGATCCTGACCTTTGAAGGTTATAAAGTAGATGAGGCAGTGGATGGTGAGGATGGCTGGAAGCATTTTTCGGAAAACAATTATGACGTAGTACTCTGTGATATAAAGATGCCAAAGCTGGACGGGATGGAGTTTTTGACCCGGGCAATGGAACTGAATGCAGATACCCCTATTATAATGATCAGCGGTCACGGCAATATTGAATCTGCGGTCGAGGCCGTTAAAAAAGGCGCCTTTGACTTTATATCCAAGCCACCGGACCTGAACCGCCTTTTGATCACCATCCGTAACGCAACAGATAAGAATGTACTGAGTAAGGAAACCAAGACCTTAAAGAAAAAAGTCGCTAAGGTCCAGGAAATGATCGGTCAGTCTGAAGAAATGAACAAGATCAAGGCGACCATTGACAAAGTAGCAGAAACCGATGCCCGCGTGCTGATCACGGGAGAAAACGGCGTCGGAAAGGAACTGGTTGCCAGATGGATCCATGCGAAAAGTAACAGGGCAGGTAAACCGCTCGTTGAGGTCAACTGTGCCGCTATTCCCCAGGAATTAATCGAGAGCGAGCTTTTCGGACACGAGAAAGGTTCTTTCACCTCTGCAGTAAAACAGCATATTGGTAAATTTGAACAGGCCAGTGGCGGGACATTGTTTTTAGATGAAGTCGGTGATATGAGTCTTAGCTCTCAGGCCAAGGTACTCAGGGCACTCCAGGAAGGCAAGATCCAGCGTGTCGGGGGCGAAAAAGAGATCAGCGTGGATGTCCGGGTGATCGCCGCTACCAATAAAGACCTGCTAAAAGAAGTCGAAGAAAAGAATTTCCGGCTGGATCTCTATCACCGCTTAGGGGTGATCCTGATCCACACCCCGTCTTTGAATAACCGAAGAGAAGATATTCCACTATTGGTAGAGAAATTCCTGGAAGACATCGCCCAGGACTACGGTCAGCCCGTCAAACAAATCGACAAGGACGCGCTTAAGGCACTTCAGGAACACAACTGGCGCGGAAATATCAGGGAACTAAGAAATGTCGTTGAAAGACTGATCATTCTGGCCGGCGATAAGATCAAGCTGGAAGATATCCATAACTATGTTATCTCTAAATAGAACTAAGGACCTGCCTTAATCAAACATAACGGCACTTATGCAATTATCCCATCCACGCACCCTGGTCGTTTTAGCCGGGCCTACGGCCTCCGGCAAAACGGACCTGGGTATATGGCTGGCAAAGGCTTTCAGGACAGAGATCCTTTCAGCAGACTCCAGACAGTGTTACAAGCAGCTGGATATCGGTGTTGCCCGTCCTTCCTCTGAAGAGCTGCGTCAGGTGCCGCATCATTTTATTGATTCTCACAGCATCCATGAAACGGTCAATGCAGGAATATATGCCCAGTACGGTTTAAGAAAGCTTGAAGCCCTTTTTAAGGACCACGCTGTGGTGGTAGCGGTTGGCGGTACAGGGTTATACATTAAGGCACTCACTCAAGGCATCGATGCCATGCCCGCTACGCCCCCCCAGATCCGGGAAGCGATTATCCAGCAATACCACCTGGGAGGACTCCCCTGGCTGCAGGCAACCATTGCAAAGGAAGATCCCGTCTTCTGGCAGCAGGCTGAACAGATGAACCCGCAGCGGTTGATGCGCGCCCTGGAATTCATACGTACCACCGGATCGTCTATTACTCAGTTTCGTAAAAACCAAAAACAAACCAGAGATTTTAAGGTCATTTATATTGCACTTGATCTGCCCAGGGAAATACTCTATAACAGGATCAATCAACGCGTAGATATGATGCTGGAACAGGGACTGGAAAAAGAAGTGCGCGATTTATATTCCTTCCGTCATCTCAATGCACTGCAAACGGTCGGTTATAAGGAATGGTACCCTTATTTCGAGAAGCAGACAGATCTTATCAGTGTAAAAGAAACCATTCAACGCAATACGCGTCATTACGCGAAGCGGCAATTAACCTGGTTTAAAAAGCAGGAAGATTTTAACTGGTTTTCTCCGGCGGATAAGGAAAATATATTATCTTTCATTAAATCTCAATTGGATGGGCCTGGTTCTATATAGAATATTTTTATTTTTGTATGCCTGTGGCGTGGAAATCGCTTCGGTTTTCAATCAGAAAGCCAAACTGTGGTACCAGGGCAGACAGAAGATCTTTAAAAGGTTAAACAAAGCCTTTAAAGGAAACGAGGCCCCTGTTATCTGGTTTCACTGTGCCTCTCTGGGTGAATTTGAACAAGGCCGGCCCCTGTTAGAGTCTTTAAGAAAACGTCACCCGGATCATAAGATACTGCTCAGTTTTTTCTCTCCCTCCGGTTATGAGATCCATAAGAATTACGCTGGTGCCGACTGGATTTTCTATTTGCCGCTGGACAGCCATTACCACGCCAGGCGCTGGCTGAGTATTACCAAGCCCAGACTCGTGGTATTTGTCAAATATGAATTCTGGTATTTTTATCTAAAAGCCGTCCATGATAAAAACATCCCGTTAATACTGGTGTCTGCACTCTTTAGAAAGGAGCAGCCATTTTTTAAGTGGTATGGCCCCCTGCTGCATACAAAGATGCTGCGTTTTTACAGCCATATTTTTGTTCAGGACGATAATTCTGTACGGTTATTAAAAGCGATCCATCTGACCAATGTGACACAAACCGGCGATACCCGGGTAGACCGAGTTCTTTCTATACGTGACCACTGGACACCGGTGGAAGCGATCGACCGCTTCTGTGCTGACTACCCGGTTATCGTGGCAGGCAGTACCTGGCCGGAGGATGACAATGAACTTCGCCATTATGCCAATAGTCATCCAGAGCTCCGTTTTATCATTGCACCCCATGAGATCGGACCGGACCGGCTGGAGGGATGCCTTGAGCTGTATCCGGGCAGTATGCTATACAGTACCTATATGCAGGCGCCTAAACCGGACGTCCATATACTGATCATAGATAATATCGGCCGCCTGAAAAGACTTTACCGATATGCCACCATCTGTTTTGTGGGGGGAGGCTTTGGTAAAAATGGCATCCATAACACCCTTGAAGCTGCAGTTTACGGCAAGCCAGTGATATTCGGTCCCGTCTATGAACACTTTAAAGAAACGGTAGAGATGGAAAAAGCGGGGGCCGCCTTTCCGGTGGACAACGTATTAGAGCTCGAGGAAATATTGAATGAACTTCTGGCAGATCAACAGCAATACCAAAAGGCCAGTCAGGCAGCCGCCGCCTTTATGGAGCAGAGCGCCGGAGCCACCGAGAAAATACTTTCCTATATCGATAAAAACCTCATTCCCATATCCTATGAGTAATCAGCAACCGGCATTTAAATCGTCACTGAATCTTATGGATGCCACCATGATCGTGGCGGGATCCATGATCGGATCTGGTATTTTCATTGTATCCTCAGACATTACAAGACATGTCGGGAGTGCCGGCTGGATGATCCTGGTCTGGGTCATTACCGGGATAATGACCATACTAGCGGCAGTCAGCTACGGCGAACTGAGTTCAATGTTTCCCAAGGCAGGCGGTCAGTATGTCTATCTGAAAGAAGCCTATAACCCGCTGGTAGGTTTTTTATACGGCTGGAGTTTTTTTTCAGTAATCCAGACCGGTACCATTGCGGCCGTAGGCGTCGCATTTAGTAAGTTTACTGCATATCTTTTTCCTCAGGTCGGGGAAAATGTCATCTTATTCCATCTTGGCACCTTTCAGGTCAGTGCCGCTCAGATCCTGTCCATCGCGATTATCGTCTTGCTTACGATACTGAACTCCAAAGGCATCCGCAATGGCAAGATCATTCAAACCTTTTTTACGGTCATTAAAATTCTTTCACTCGCCGGCCTCATTGTTTTTGGCTTTATAGCCTTTAAATCAGATGTATGGGCGGCTAACTGGCAAAACAGCCTGGACCTGCATATGCTGAACAGCGATGGAAGCTTCAGCGATTATACGATCATGGCAGCCTTCGGGGCAGTCGCGGCAGCAATGGTGGGTTCCGTGTTCAGCAGTGTTGCCTGGGAAAACGTCACTTTTATTGCGGGCGAGATCAAGAACCCAAAAAGAAATGTAGGGATGAGTTTATTTCTGGGCACCTTACTGGTGACTTTGCTGTATCTGGCAGTCAACCTTGTGTATCTGGCAGTACTGCCCCTGCATGATATCGCCTATGCAACCAATGACCGGGTAGCAGTATCGGCTTCCCTTCAGGCCTTTGGTCCGGCAGGTACCCTGATCATTGCCATAATGATTATGATTTCCACTTTCGGCTGTAATAACGGGCTGATTCTGGCCGGTGCCCGGGTATATTATACCATGGCCAAAGACGGCCTTTTCTTCCAGAAAGCCGGCCGGCTCAATAAAAATGAAGTTCCCGAATTTGGCCTCTGGATCCAGTGCGTGGTGGCCGGCCTGCTTTGTCTGAGCGGCAAGTACGGAGACCTGCTCAATATGGTTTCTTTTGTGGTGGTCCTTTTTTACATGCTGACGATTATTGGTATCTTCCGCTTACGCAAAAAGATGCCGGATGTTGAAAGGCCTTATAAAGCGCCTTTATATCCGGTTCTGCCGGCTTTATATGTTATTATCAGCGCTGCTTTCTGCCTGCTGCTGGTATTTTATACCAGAGATTATGTCATTGGCGGGCTGATCATTGTAGCCATCGGATTCCCGCTGTATTATATGGCCAGAAAAAACCAGGCTATCAAAACAGGCAGTGAAGGAGAAGATCCACAGGCAGAGTAAAACAGGCTGTTTTGACCTGATAATAAAAAGGCGCATCCGGACAGATAAGGCTTGAGAGGCGTTTTTTATAGAGCGCCATACAGGCAGCCTGTCCCCTTTCCATTGTCATGAAAAATGTTTTTTCAGCGCGTGCCGTGCATGCGCTATACGACTTTCACCCTGGCCCCCGATAACAGAAAACGGCGTTGATTGCTGCGACAGCAGGTCCTTATAATGATTAAAAAGGTTTAAACGCATCGCAAGGTCCGGATATTCCCTCAGCGGATCCGCCGTCCAGGGAAGGTCAATGTCACATAAAAGGTAATAATCATAACGCCGCGCTGCAATCTGTTCCAGTATCCAGTGATGGCATTTCCCGAAGGAAAATTCGCTCCAGATTTTCATCACATACATATCGGTATCAATAAATAAAAAGCGGTCTTTTCTCTCCTGCGCCTTTCGTAAAAACGCATCTTCCTCAGTCAGCTGCCCTTTAGCAATGGCCAGCAGATCACTTTCACCATAATGTGTATCCAGTTTTTTCTCTTCCAGGTACCGGCGGGCATACTCCGGGCACCATAATGTATGGTAAGCGGTGGCAAGTGCCTGGCAAAGACTGGACTTGCCGGTACTCTCGGGGCCGATGACTACAATTTTAAACGGATACGGTAAAGTCATCAGGGATTAAGGGTAAGTTTACCTAAATATCTCAGCCCGTATAATATCGTTGAAATATGCATGGCCTGGCTGATCCTTTTTTCTTCTATAAGGGTAATCAGTTCTTCAAAGCTGAGGGTCAGGACGTCGATCTGTTCGTTTTCATCCAGCTCCTGCTCTTTGATCTTCCGGCCGCCGGTGGCTACAAACATGTGCATAAGATTGCTGTTGGTGGAAGGGTTAGCGGAGATCTTCCCTAAATAATGAGCAGATTCAAACGCATAACCGGTTTCTTCCAAGAGCTCCCTGCGGATCGCATCCTCATAATTTTCATCCGTGTCATCCACACAGCCACCGGGCAGTTCAATACCAACCTCACCCAGCGCATGCCGGTATTGCCTGACCATAAGTACCTTATCATCTGTTGTAACCGCCAGGGCAGTCACCCACTCCGGAAATTCGAATACGTAATAAGGGTCAATCAATTTGCCATCCGGCCGCTGGCATTTGTCCTTACGGACCGTAAACCAGTTCTCTTTAAACAAGTAAGTAGAATCCAGTGTCTTCCATTTTAGCTGATCGATATTGTCTTGATCTTGCATACTGTTTTTTTAGTTTTAAAAATAACCTTAATGCCAACCCATCCGCTCTTTTAAATCCATCAGATGGGCCAGGTGATGCCTGCCATGCCAGCTATACATTCCCAGCTGTTCCCAGACAGTTACTTCTCTCAGGGTGTCAGGATAGATCATAACACGGCGCCAGTCCTCTTCTTTTAGGGATTCATAGATCTTTACCCATCTCAGGTGCAGACTATGAAGCAACGTCAGGGAAATATTCACGGGTAATCCCTTCGTGTCTTCCAGGGTCGCCCACAAGCTTTCCTCATAGGATTTAATTACCGGTTTGTGTTCTGTAAGTGCCATCTTAAGGCGGATATAGGCATTCATATGGCTGTCAGCCACGTGATGAACCACTTCATGGATCGTCCAGCCTCCTTGCCTGTAAGGTGTATGAAGGGCCGGTGCGTCCAGATGCTGTACAGCGATCTCCAGTAAAGCCGGTAAAGATTCAACATCAGCGATCCACTTAATTTTCTGTGTTTCGCTGTAAGGCTGCATCTCAAAATGTCCTATAGGGTACCGTAATTTTTCCAAGTGCGCTAAATCATCTAATTGTTGCATGGCTGTATTAAGTTTGATGCCTGATTCAGAATTCAGATTAGATACCTGCTTTTAAGCCGGCTTGCCGGCTAGCTGTCACGTAAAGACTTTCCAGTCAGATGCAGAAACACATCTTCAAGGTTCGCCATTTTAACTTGCTTAGGCCTTTCAAAGCCCGTTGCCACCAGATCATCGATCATCTGATCGGGGGTATCCATTGAGATAATATTGCCCGCGTCCACAATCGCAATCCTGTCGCAAAGAAATTCCGCTTCATCCATATAATGCGTTGTAAGTATCACTGTGGTTCCCTGGCTTTTAATGCCGCGGATCAACTCCCAGAGATTACGCCTGGCCTGAGGATCAAGACCGGTAGTGGGCTCATCCAGAAATATGATCTTAGGCTTATTGATCAGGGTAGTGGCAATGGAGAAACGTTGCTTCTGACCACCGCTTAATTGCTTGAATTTACTTTTCGCTTTATCTCTTAGCTGAACCGTATCCAGCAGTTCTAAAGGGTCGATCTGCTGATTATAAAGTCCTGCAAACATCTGTACCAATTCCTGCAAATTCAGTCCCGGATAATAACCAGCCGCCTGTAACTGCACCCCGATCAGCTTCTTTATTTCACCGGGTTGCTGATCCAGATCAATTCCATTTACGATGACTTTCCCGCTGGTTTTAATCCTGAGGGTCTCAATGATCTCCAGCGTGGTGGATTTACCTGCACCGTTCGGCCCCAAGAGTCCAAAGACCTCCCCTGGCATTACATCAAAAGATATACCCTTAACGGCTTTAAAGTCACCATAGTTTTTTACCAGATCCCGGACTGAAATAATAGGTTGCGCCATGGCCGCAAATTAATCGATAATTTTGGTTTAGGAAGCTATTTTCCCCGATTTAACGCTCTGTACCCGTCGAAATACCTCTTTATGCGAAGTAACTGAGGGGCTATAGCGGCATAATCTTATAAAAACGCCCGCTAAGAGTAAAGCTGTCAGCGCCCACTTTTTACTGACAATGTGCGAATCCCGCCGTGTTCTCTCGTTAAATCATCCCAATAGTGAAAATCAACTTGTACATTTGCTCAAACCATTTATCATTATTTATTCAAAAGTCATGCGGGTATTTAAATTTGGAGGCGCCAGTGTTCAGGATGTAGACCATGTAAAACATGTCGGGAAAATACTGGAGCAATATACAGAAGAGCAAACCCTGATCATCATTTCAGCCATGGGTAAAACCACCAATGCGCTCGAAAAGGTAGCAGAAGCTTTTTTTGAGGGCAGAAAAGAGGATGCGCTTCGGCTCTTTAGTGATATTCGTAAACAGCACCTGACCCTGGCAAAATACCTGCTGGTCATGGAGTTTAACGCCTGCATTGCGCAACTGGCCGATTTCTTTACTGAAGTGGAATGGCTTTTACATGATAAACCCGTAAGAGAATACAGTTATTATTATGACCAGATCGTTATTGTAGGCGAGCTGATGAGCACCTGCATCATCAGTTTTTATCTCAAGGAGATCAAATTAAGCAATACCTGGCTGGATGTCAGAGATGTATTGCGTACAGACAATCATTTTCAGGAGGCTGTGGTAGACTGGGAATTTACCGGCAAGGCAACCAGATCGCAGCTGCTGCCCTTACTGAACACCAACAGCTTTGTCATCACGCAAGGCTTCATAGGCTCTACCGACCAGTGCGAAAACACGACTTTGGGAAGAGAAGGGAGCGACTTTAGCGCAGCCATTTTTGCCAATATACTGGACGCCAGCAGTCTGACCATCTGGAAGGACGTAGAAGGTATTATGAATGCCGATCCCCGGGTCTTTCAGGACGCGACCTATATCGCGCAGTTAAGCTACCGCGAGGTCATAGAGATGGCATACTACGGTGCACAGGTCATCCACCCTAAAACGATCAAACCCCTGCAGAATAAAAATATCCCGTTGTACGTCAAATGCTTTCTGGACACCGGGCTTCCAGGAACATTAATTGACCAGCATCCCACAAGAAACCTTCCTCCTATCCTGGTCGACAAACACGAACAGGCACTCATCCATTTACGCACGCTGGACTTTTCTTTTATAGAAGAGAAACCGATGAGCCGGCTATATAAGATATTCAGGGAACTCAAGATAAAACCAAATCTGATCCAGACGGGGGCCATTAGCTTGCAGGTGGCTGTGGATGATCAGGGAGACAAAATAGAACAATTCGCCCAGCGGGCCAGTGAGTGGTTTGAGGTACAGGTACAAAAAGGACTCAGTCTTTTTACGATCCGCCATTATAATGACGAGACCAAAGCCAGGTACCTCAGCAATAAAAAGCAGGTACTCTATCAGGACAGTGAATTTCATTTACAGGTGCTATATCGCTAGCCGTCGGTTTTTCAGCGCATTTGTTTTGGAATTATGTGGCCGCTAAAGTTAATAAACGCTAACTTTAGGCAAACAAAAAAGCAGTATTATGGCCAATAACTCAATTTTGGGGCAGCAGTCAGATCCATTGACGCCTCCTACGCAGGATGAAAAGACGCTAGGCCTGGTGGCACACCTGATTACTTTTGTCAGTGCATTTTTAGGTCCGCTTGTGATCTATCTGGTTAAAAAAGATGAATCCTCTTTTGTCGCAGCACATGCCAGAGAATCCCTGAATTTTCAGATTACGGTTGCCATCGTTTGTGTTATTCTCTTTATTTCCATTGTGGGAATCCTGTTATTATGGGCAGTGGGTGCCATTGCCGTCATTCTGGTCATTGTGGCCACTATAAGAGCCTCGGAAGGCAAGCTTTACCGTTATCCGTTTTCACTGCGTATTATCTGATCAACAGGAGATCTAAACAAAGCGCCCGCTACAGATATTGATCTATAGCGGGCGCTTTTATTTTTAATCTTAAAAAACATTTCTGAGGCTGTTACCGACCTCTTCTGACCGGTGCAGAACTTCTTACAGGAGCGCTGCTTCTTGCCGGCGGAGAGTAGCTCCTGGTTGGTGCAGAACTTCTTGAAGGTGTATAACTCCTGGAAGGTGTATAGCTTCTTGAAGGCGTATAGCTTCTGGTAGGGGCGCTGCTTCTCGGGGAAGGAGCTGTCCTACGGATTACATTACCGCTTCTTGGCTGATAACTCCTGTTGGTGCCGGACTGATACCTGCTTCCAGAGCTGACATCACGAATAGAGGGTTGATAAGAACGTACGCCTCTTGTATTGCTTACATTCATATCTCTTCTCACACTCGAAGCGGCGTAACGATTGGCCGAAGTCGTCTTGAAGGTTCTGCCATCTCTGGTCACCACATTGGCGTGTCTGGTGGCTCTGCGCACTACATAAGGAGAGTATCCCCAGCCGCCGCCATAGTAACCACCCCAGCCGTAGTAGGGATAGCCCCAGTAACCGCCATAATATCCCGGCCAGCCAAAGGCGCCGCCCCAGCCGGTGTAGATACTACCCCAGCCGTAATAACCGCCCCAGCCATAACCGATGCCAATGCCCCAGCCCCAGGGAGAGTAAGATCCCCAGCCCCAGGGGGAACCCCAGCCCCAGCCGCTATACATTCCTAAGCCCCAGAAGGGGTTACCGGCGTAAAAATTCGCCCCAAAATAAGCCGGGTTATATACGTATCCGTTATCATAGGCTCCGCTGTTAAAATCTATTTTAGGTTCTTGGCCAGCGGAAGTATCTGCATCCCAGCTTTCATCATAGCCATCCATATCATCACCCTGATAATACGGGTCGCCATATTGTTGATCCTCATACTGCGCGGCGTTGTTACGGGCATAGCTGTCTTCAGGTCTGGCCTGATAGACGACCGTACAACTCCCCATCAGCAAGGATACAATTCCGATAGTTAATAATTTATTTTTCATCCTATATTATTTTTATGCCTTCGGCTGCCAGTGGTCCTCAGCAGTCTGTTTGCTCTCATGAACTAAATAACGTAAATATCCGTCTTTGTGCGACAGATCTGACTTAAATTTAAGCTATTTTTGTCAAATTTAAAACTTTAAACCTTAGGTTGTTAAATTACCTGCGAAGTTAGTACTTTTGCAACCTATTTTATTAGACTTTTTATTAAGGTTAAGAGTTAATTTTCAAACACTAATAAAACGTTAAATAAGCTGTTTTAAAGGCTGCCTAAACAAATATTATTGAATAGTATAACATGAGTAAAGAAATAACGTCCCGCAGTGAGGATTATTCCCAATGGTATAATGACCTGGTCATTAAAGGTGAGCTGGCGGATTACAGCGCAGTTCGCGGCTGTATGGTTATAAAACCTTATGGATTTGCCCTATGGGAAAATATGAGGGATGTACTGGACCGTATGTTTAAAGAAACAGGGCATGTCAATGCCTATTTTCCGTTGTTCGTCCCCAAAAGCCTGTTTGAGGCGGAAGAAAAAAATGCGGAAGGCTTTGCAAAAGAATGTGCGGTGGTAACACACTACCGGTTAAAAGGAGACCCCGACCATAAAGGGAAATTAATTGTCGATCCGGAGGCCAGGCTGGAGGAAGAACTCGTTGTACGTCCTACCTCTGAAGCCATTATCTGGAATACTTATAAAACCTGGATTCAATCTTACAGAGACCTTCCCCTGTTAATTAACCAATGGGCCAATGTCGTACGCTGGGAAATGCGTACCCGGCTGTTTTTACGTACGGCTGAATTTTTATGGCAGGAAGGCCATACAGCGCATGCTACACAGGATGAAGCCGTAGAAGAAGCCGTTAAAATGCTTCATGTATATGGTGATTTTGTGGAGCAATATATGGCAGTACCGGTTATCAGAGGCGTAAAAAGCGAAAGCGAACGGTTTGCAGGTGCAGTTGACACGTATTGCATCGAAGCATTGATGCAGGATGGAAAGGCACTTCAGGCAGGAACTTCACATTTTCTGGGTCAGAATTTTGCCAGGGCATTCGACGTAAAATTCAGTGATAAACAAAACAAGCTGGACTATGTCTGGGCCACGAGCTGGGGCGTCTCTACCCGCCTGATCGGCGGCCTGGTGATGGCACACAGTGATGATGAAGGCCTGGTACTACCTCCGAGGATCGCTCCTATTCAATTAGTGATCGTTCCGATCTGCAAAGGCGAAGAACAAAAAAGCAGCATCGATGAAGTGATCCTTCCTCTCATCGGCAGACTGAAACAAAAAGGGGTCAGGGTCAAATATGACGACTCGGACAACCAGCGTCCCGGTTGGAAATTTGCAGAATACGAGAAAAAAGGTGTGCCGCTCAGAATCGCCATCGGTATGCGCGATCTGGAAAACGGCCAGGCTGAACTCGCACGCCGCGATACCCGTGAAAAAGCAACCTATTCATTGGAAGATCTGGATGAAAAGGTCGTCACCTTACTGGATACCATACAAAACAGCATTTTTGATAAAGCCAAGGCATTTCAGCAGTCGCGTATTACACCGGTCGATACCTGGGATGAGTTTGTCCGCTTACTGGATGAAAAGCCTGGATTTCTTTCCGCCCATTGGGACGGCTCGGCCGAAACGGAAGAAAAGATCAAGGAGCTGACCAAAGCGACGATTCGCTGTATCCCACTGGACAATCCGCTTCAGGAGGGCAAGTGTATCCTGACAGGGCAACCCAGTAAACAAAGAGTGTTATTTGCCAGGGCTTATTAATAGACATTCTCAGACGAACTTTATAAAAAACAAGCAGCAAGCCGTTCTATGCATTGACACTCATGGACGGCTTGCTGCTTAAAAACAATACCTGCGTCTCTCAGACAGAAAGCGGACCTGCCCTTACTGAGCCGGTCCTCCCTGATCAAAAATGAGCAGGGTCTTCCAATGGGAGCGTCTGTGCGGCTCAATGCAAATGTGGTGTCACAGGCACAGCCGAGTACACACTATCCATATCAAACTGGTAAGTCACATTATCTTTTTTCAGAATAATTTTACCATCTACAGGCTTACCACTATAATGCAGTTCATCGTATTCAATTGGAATGACTACTCTTCCGGTTTTATCGATATACCCCCATTTACCTTTTGCCCATTGATCGTATTCTCCGTTCGGCACTTTTTGGGATATACATCCTTTACATACCGGGGCAAGTCCGTCGGTAAAAGGAAAAGCACCTTCATATTGTGGTTGAATAATTATTTTACCCAACATATTAGCGAACCCTATTTTGCCTCTTTTATCATACATTCTAAAAAGACCTTCCTGCACGTAATCAGGCCCGTTATCTAAAGTAAAGCCTCTAAACAACTCCTGGCCTTTGGTATTGATTGCCCATATGCCTCTATTGTTTGTACGTACGAAACCAATCGTTTTCATAGTATCCATATATACATAAGGGTATTTCCCAAATGGAATGATCATTTTACCTTCAGCGTTGGCATAACCATATTCTTCAAGCGGCTTGGACGTATCCATTTTACGGTATAAATATGTATCTGGATCCTGCGCATACAGGGAGCTAAACAATATGGATAAAATAATTACGAGTACAGATGTTTTCAAATTCATAGAACAGTTATTTTAATTCAAAAAACCGAATACCATTGCATACTTTACTATAATCACTGCTAAGTAGGCCGCTGTCACTGTAATCGAAAATAAATGCTCTCAATTCCTGAATGTTGACTCAGAAATTGATAACGCTTTCTCTAAAACTTTAAATGACAGGCCTTTTAAAGTTTTCACAAGCATATTTTTATCAAATTTAATTAAATATGTACAATAATATAGTACTATTCCGGTAGCCTTAATAGGATGATTTGCATTTAAACATTTAATTTTGCAGTATGAAGTATCAAGTTGGAGATGAAATTCTGGTGTTGCAGACCAGTGAAGAAGGCCGGGTGCTGGAGATCCTGGATTCCGAAATGGTCATCGTGGAGGTCCGTGGTGTCAAATTCCCCATATATATCGATCAGATCGATTTCCCCTATTTTAAAAGGTTTTCCCAGAAACCGGTGGTCGCTGCGCCTAAAAAAGAAAAAACCTTTATCGATCAGATCCCTGTGGAAAAGAAAACACAGACCAACCATATTAAAGCGGAAAACGGTGTATGGCTCACTTTATTGCCTAAATATGCCCTGGATGAGTTCGGTGATGACATCGTCGATTATTTTAAGATCTATCTGGTAAATCAGACTGCTGACGCGCTGCAGTTTTATTACCGGTATGAAAAAAGCGGGCAGGCAGACTTTGAATTAAAATCGGAAGTTTTGCCCCATAAGGATGTCTATATCCATGATATGGATTTTTCTGACCTCAATGATTATCCTCATTTCGAAGTAGAATTCTCGCTGTCAAAGAAGGACGATAAAAGGGCCGAGTATTATGAGACACAGCTAAAATTAAAACCAAAGCAGGTATTTAATAAGGTTGAGGAGATCAAAGATAAAAATGAGCCCACGATCTCCTACCCCCTGATGGAGAAATATCCCTTGCGTGAAAAGCAGCTCAGGGAGGACATGGATCTCACTGCTTTAAGCAAAATAGGCTATAAAGTAGTCCCGGCAAAGAAATTCAGGGAAACGCTTCCGCCTGTGCGCAGCGTGGTGGATCTCCATATCGATAAGATCACCGATAACCCAAAGGGACTCTCCCATTTTGAAATGCTGCAGATGCAATTAAAAGAGTTCGAGAAATGGTATGACATTGCAGTGATGAACCGTCAGCCTAATTTGATTGTTATCCACGGAGTGGGTAAAGGCAAATTAAAGGACGAGATCCATCAGCTGCTCAAAGGCCGCAAAGAGGTGAAGCGCTTTGTCAACCAGTTTGACCACCGTTTTGGATTCGGGGCCACGGAAATTTTCTTTCAATATTAATTGATGGCCTTTGTGCATCTTTGGCCCTTTTTGCCGTAAATTGTGTGCCAAAATAATGCTATTTATGGCCGCAAACGGGGTAAAAAACAAAAACATCATTTTATTGGTACTGGTAGCCTCTCTGGGCTATTTTGTTGATATCTATGATCTGTTAATCTTTTCCATTGTCCGGATCCAAAGCCTCAAAGACATCGGGATCGCAGAAAATGAGATGCGCCAGATGGGAGAATATATCCTGAACATGCAAATGGGTGGTCTTCTTATCGGGGGGATCATCTGGGGCGTTATGGGAGACCGGTACGGCCGTATCAAGGTCTTGTTTGGGTCCATCCTTTTGTATTCTATAGCCAACATCTGCAACGGCTTCGTTCACGATGTCAACAGTTATGCATTTATCCGTTTTATAGCCGGTATCGGCCTGGCAGGGGAGCTGGGGGCCGGTATTACACTTGTCGCTGAAACCATGCCTAAAGAGAAAAGAGGCTATGGGACAATGATGGTGGCCGTAGTCGGGCTCTTTGGCGCTGTAGCCGCCAAAGGAGTCTCCCATTATTTTGACTGGCGCAATGCTTATTTTGTAGGAGGCGGGCTGGGCATCCTGCTGTTATTTTTAAGGCTGGGTATCTTTGAATCCGGCATGTTTGAACAGGTTGCCAAAAACAAAGACATTAAAAAGGGCAGTCTTGCCATGCTGCTGGGCAGTAAAAGCCGTTTGACTAAATATATACATTGTATTCTTATCGGCCTGCCTTTATGGTTTGTAGTGGGCATATTGCTCACCCAGGCCCCGGAAATAGGCAGACATTTGCAGGCTAAAGGCGTACTGGATGCAGGCAGCGGGATTATGTTTGCTTACATCGGGATTTCTTTTGGCGATCTGATTGCGGGACTTTTGTCACAATGGCTGAAATCCAGAAAAAAAGTTATCTTATTTTTCTGCCTGTTCACCCTTTGCAGTTGTACTTATTATTTGAATTATAAAGGCATCACCCCTACCCAGTTTAATTATCTGGCCTTTATTATGGGAGTAGGTGTCGGCTATTGGGCCAACTTTGTAACGATTGCCGCAGAGCAATTCGGAACCAACCTGAGGGCAACGGTCACCACCACGGTACCTAATTTTGTCAGAGGGGCACTGATCCCCATCACCCTGGTATTCGAACTGCTCGTAAAGCATTTTACATTAATCCCGGCAGCTTATATCGTATTATTCCTTTTAATAGCGATTGCCTTATTTTCATTAAGCCGGCTGAAAGAGTCCTTCCACAAGGACCTGGATTATATGGAAGAGGATGTGGTGCCAGCCGTATAGCGTTATAGTAAAATAACCTGATGATGAACCAGGATTTAATAGCTTATTACCGCCAGCGGGCAAACGAGTATGAAAATATCTATTTGAAACCGGAGCGGCAAAATGATTTAAATACCGCTACGTCGGTGCTGCAATCCTTATTTGCTGAAAAAGAGGTGTTAGAGATTGCCTGCGGGACGGGTTACTGGACACAAAAAATAGCAGAAACTGCCACTTCGGTGTTGGCCACAGATATTAACCAACCGGTAATCGACATTGCCAGAGGCAAGCACTATAAAAATAAAGTTGATTTTCAGGTTGCGGACTTCTACAATCTAAACCCGCCCAAAAAGTTTGACTGCCTGTTCGGCGGCTTTATCTGGAGTCATATCCCTGTTCAGGAACTGGATACGTTTATTGCCAAAGCAGCAAGTTTAGTGGTCTCAGGAGGGACGCTTGTTTTCATGGATAATAATTACGTCCATGGAAACAGTCATCCTATAACGCAGGTAGACGGTGACGAAAATACCTATCAGACAAGAAAGCTGGAAAACGGGACAACTCATCAGGTGCTAAAGAACTTTCCGGCAAGGGAGTCGATTGTCAGCCGGCTGACAGATAAGGCCCTTGATATCAGTTTCACAAATCTTACTTATTATTGGCTCGTCAGCTATTCAGGCAGACATTAGGGCGGAAAAACGCAAAGCCTGGACACTACCGTCCCGGGCACCTGCAGTTTTAACATTATTCTTTTTATACTAACAGGCGGGAGTTCTACTGCGAAGATGACGATAAACGCCATTTTTTAGTAAATTGCACCCAATTAATAAGTCATGTATGCAGCGTGTAACCGCTACGATTCTAACGATTGGAGATGAATTGCTGATCGGCCAGGTAATTGACACAAACGGTGCCTGGCTGGGACAGGCTTTGAATAATATAGGGGTCTGGGTGAATCGCCGTGTCATTATCGGCGATGAGCGCGATGCGATCTGGCAGGCACTGGATGAAGCCACAGCAGACGCAGATATTATCATTATCACCGGTGGACTGGGGCCTACGCAGGACGATTTGACCAAACCCGTACTTAATGAATATTTCGGCGGTAAACTCGTCCTTCACCAACCGTCCCTTGAAATCATCAAAGAGATTTTCGCCCGCACCAACCGCCCGATGCTGGATGTGAATATCCGGCAGGCGGAAGTACCGGATGTATGCCAGGTCATGCTCAATTCACGTGGAACAGCCCCGGGAATGCAGTTTGAAAGAAACGGGAAGCTTTATTTCAGTATGCCCGGCGTCCCCTTTGAGATGAAAGGTCTGACGGAGGATTTCGTACTGAAAGCCATAAAGGAGAAGTTCGACCTGGGAGAAGTCCACCACCGTACCATGACCACGATGGGACTTGGTGAATCCTTTGTCGCTCAAAGACTTGAAGCGCTGGAAGCCAGCCTTCCGGGCAACATCAAGCTGGCATATTTACCGGGCCATCAGGCCGTCCGGCTGAGATTGACAGAAAAGACCGGCCTGGGTACAGCGTCGGTAATCGACCGTTACTTTGCTCAGATCAGAGCGCTGTTAAAGGATATTCTGGTCACCGATCAGGACATCAGCTTTCCTGAAGTCATCGCGGAGCTGTTAATTAAATATGACAAAAGGGTCACCACAGCAGAAAGCTGTACCGGAGGTTATCTGGCAGCGCAGTTAACAGCGATCAGCGGCGCTTCTGCCTATATTCACGGCAGCGTGGTCAGCTACGATAACCGGATCAAGGAAAACCTTCTGAAGGTACCCAGGGACATCCTGGATAGTGAGGGAGCGGTCAGTGAACAAGTGGTTATTTTGATGGCCAGGCAGGTCAGGGTGTTGATGGAGGCGGATTACAGTATGGCTGTTTCGGGTATCCTGGGTCCCACCGGAGCAACCGCGCAGAAGCCTGTCGGAACCGTGTGGATTGCAGCGGCCAGCAAGGACCAGGTAGTCACGAAGTGCTGTCACTTCAGGTATGACCGGCTGCATAACAGAGAAGCTGCCTGCCTGCAGGCTTTCAACCTGTTACGCAAACTGATTGAATCGGAAAATCAAGGTAGTGAATTTCCGGATTAGTAAACTTAATCGTACATTTCCAGGCCCGGACGCCGCTGGCTTCCGGGTACAAAAAATTATTTATGGCGTTAATTGAACTGAAAATGCCGGCGCTCGGCGAAGGAATAATAGAAGCAACGGTCCTTAAATGGCTAAAACAGCCAGGCGAGCAGGTCCAGGAAGAAGAAATGGTGCTTGAGATCGCAACGGACAAAGTAGATAGTGAGGTACCGTCCACGGTGACGGGCGTCATCAAAGAAGTTTTATTCCAGGAAAACCAGGTAGCGCCCGTGGGGGCTACTATTGCGCTTATAGAAGCTGAAACCGGAAGCGCCGAAGCAGGCGCCGCCGACATAAAGGCGACTGAAAACAAGGCGGACAACCCGCCAGACCAGATAGAAGCAACCGGGGAGGACTCATCCGACGAACCGGTACCCTATGTACCTGCCCTCGCCCCGGCAGCTCCGGCGGCGGCGTCAGCAGCTCCAGGCGACGCAGGTGGCAACAATGGCTTCTATTCCCCGCTGGTTATGAGTATCGCTGCCAAGGAAGGCATCGCTGCCGCAGATCTGGCCAATATTGCCGGCACCGGCAATGAAGGGAGACTGACAAAAAAAGATCTGCTGGCATATCTGGCAGGCAGAGGCGCTACATCTGCCGGGGTCAATGCAGCGCCGGCGCAGCCTTCCCACGCCCCGACACCTGCAGTAAACTTTACGGGTGAGACAGAAGTGATTCAAATGGACCGGATGCGCAAGCTGATTGCCAAACACATGAAAGACAGTCAGAATAGTAATGCCACCGTAACCAGTTTTGCAGAAGTTGATGTCACCAATATGGTCAAGTGGAGAGAGAAGGTTAAAAAAGACTTTGAAGCCCGGGAAAAAACAAAGATCACTTTTACCCCGCTGTTTATCGACTGTGTGGCACGTACCATCAAACACTTCCCTTATATTAACAGTTCAGTGGATGGCGATAACATCATACTGAAGAAAAATATCAATATAGGTATGGCTACTGCCTTGCCAAGCGGCAACCTTATCGTACCTGTTATAAAAAATGCCGATCACCTCAACCTGGTAGGCCTGAGTAAAGCCGTCAATGACCTGGCTTCCAGAGCCCGTAACAACCAGCTCAAACCAACGGATACGCAGGAAGGGACCTTCACGCTGACCAATGTGGGCAGTTTTGGCTCTCTTGGGGGCACACCGATCATCACGCAGCCGCAGGTTGCCATCCTGGCGATCGGTACGATTAAAAAAAGACCCGTTGTCATCGAAACGCAGATGGGCGACACGATCGGCATCAGACATATCATGATCCTTTCACTCAGCTATGATCACCGGATCATTGATGGCGCCATGGGCTCTCTTTTTCTGGACGCGATTGTCAAGGAAATTGAAAACTGGGACGTAAATAAAAAATATTAACCTAAATTATTATAAATATTTATATATAAGTTCTTAATTTGACAGGAGGCTCTTCCGTAATTTGTGTTTAGCATGTAACTTGCGTTGACTAGGGAAGTCTAATAACATATGTCAAAGTTTAAAAGCTTATCGAATCTGATATCTGGCAAAGTCACGCTTTGGGTAACAGGGTTAATGCTAACCCTGTTCCAGTTTACTGCAGCCCGGGCTCAGTTCTCAGATTCTGCCAGAGATGTCAACTGGAGCGCCGCCGGACTTACATTTGATAATTTCAGGATTGTCCAGCCTGCCCGCAAAGGGCAGCAACTGTCAGTAGGGGCAGTTACCTCCAGTCAGCCCGGAGTTGAAGTAAGCGTCAGCGATATAGACCTGCAACGTATACTTAAAATTTCCATGACCAACCGGTTCAATTATAATAAATCATGGGTATCCGCAGATGCATTAAAAGACAGCGGTCTCCTGCAGCATGAACAAGGCCATTTTGACCTCAATGAGATCTATACCAGAAAAACATTCCAGCAATTTCAGCAGGTGAAATTCACCAATAATTTTAAGGCAGAGATTGCCACCATCATGGAGGCGATGAATAAGGAATTGTCTAAAGTTCAGAAAAACTACGAGCGTCAGACGCTCCATGGGCTTTTAAAGGAAAATCAGGCCATCTGGAATCAGCGCATTGCCATGGCACTGCAGCAACTCCCTCCATACGAAAATAAGCATATCAGTCAGACCTTACCCCCTGAGAACGGATCAAAGGCAACGGAGTACAGGCGCCAGTAAAACCGGTTAATAAGCAGGCGCCGGCACCCCCTTATAGAGATCCGCCTGTAACAGCCTGTTTTTTTTCTTATCAGCTAAGTTACTTTTCAGGGCAGCATGCTATTGAACGGTGGCAAGATAATCTTTGGCAATAGCAGATGCCATGGACCGCATTAAATACTTGGCTTCGGATTGCGGCAGTATATCGGTAGCCAATATATTAAAGTCACTTTCCAGGTGGTTATTATTGACTTTGTTTTTCATTTGCCAGGTCACCAGCGAGGATTCCATAAAAGCCGCCAGATCTTCCGTCGACAACTGTGCATAATTAGCCCAATAATGTGTCCCTTCTACGTTCACCGGCGGAAATACAAACCCGGAAATCACTTCTTTTCCATTCTCAAATTTAAAGCCGATCACGACCTGCTCTGTGGGTATAAATGCCGCAATCGTAGAGATCACCTGAATGGCAAAATAACCTTGCTTTCTGACAAAAGAAAAAGAAACCACGCCGGAAGTCCCGTCATGCTGTTTACCGGCCAGGATCACCATATTATTTTTTTCGTCACCTATGGTATCAATGATACGTAGCCCCTCCTGGTCGTCCCTGCAGGCGATCGTATCAAAAAACTTTTTGCGTCCCGGTCTGATATCTCCTGTTTCTGCACTGTTTGAAAATTTCTCAATCGCACTTTGCAATACTTCATCTGGTTCCATAATAATAGGTTTGCTTCTGAGGTAAAAATACAATTTAAATGCCAAATCCGAGAGGATACCGACCGTTTTTGACCGCTTTTAACGCCCCGGGCCAAAAGCAGGCGGAAATGGAATAAAAGCAATTTTCCGGAAGTAAAAAAATATTGTCTGCCTTTGATATCCTGAACCCCACGACCACATTCAGTCGAAACCTATTTCCAGACACAACATTTATTTACACTGCTTTGAGTAGCCTGTTGTCATCGTCATCGTTATTATTTATTCTTTTTACGCCAGACGACGCGTGCCTTTACAGCGCCTCCACTGGTCGTATTGTTTACCACATAGGTCAGCTCATTATCCTTTAACGTATAAGCGCGAATTTGAAGATGCCCCTCCCAGTTCGGATAAAAGGCATGCCGCACATCGAAGGTGATCAACCCGCTTGGCTGCCCCGATGCGGCAGTTCTCCGTCAGGCGTAAAAAAGAGACTGCCCAACCAGGTACAGTCTCTTACTTATCATGCGTAAATAATGCCGGCTAGTCGTCACTAAGGGCTTTGTCCTGATTGGCCTCCATCATATCCACCTGAGACGAATGGGAAAAATCGCCCAGCAGCCACTGGCTGTAATAGTCCGCCAGCCGCCAGAAAAAATACTCCTCCATATCCCCGTATGCATGCCGCTGGCCGGGGAGCACTACCAGATCAAAACGCTTATTGGCTTTTACCAGCGCATTCACGACACGGATCGTATTAGCCGGATGTACGTTATCATCCACATCTCCCGCTGTGAGTAAAAGATGTCCTTTGAGATGAGCTGCGATTGCAGGGTTTGTAGCGATCTTAAAGACAAAACTGGTATCTCCCTTACTGCTTACTTTTTCTGTGATGCCATGATGCTTTTCACTCCACCAGTTGTTATAGATCCGGTTGTCATGGTTGCCGGAGGAAGAGATTCCGACCTTAAAGAAATCCGGATAAGTGAACATGGCAGCCGCTGTCATAAAACCACCGCCGGAATGGCCGTGGATGCCTATCTTATTAATATCGATATAGGTAAACCGGTCTGCAATCTGCTCGGCGGCAGCTTTCTTATCTGCCAGCCCGTAGTCTCTGAGATTACCATAGCCATAATTATGATACCATTTAGAACGCATCGGGCTGCCGCCCCTGTTGCCGACCGTTAACACAATAATACCGATCTGCGCCAGCCGGTCCGTTCGGTCCGACAGTCTGGTAAAAGATGTCTGTACGGCCTCAGTCTGCGGTCCCGGATACACATATTCCACCAGCGGATATTTCTTTGTACTGTCAAAGTCAAAAGGTTTATAGAGCACGCCGTACAGGTCCGTAATCCCGTCAGCCGCTTTTACTTTTACCAGCTCCGGAAATTTATACCCGGCCGCAAATAACGCTGACAGATCAGCAGAATCCAGTTGCATAACCATCCTCCCCTCATTATCTTTCAATACCGCTTTCGGCGTCGTGTTGACACGGGAATAATTATCCACAAAATATTTCCTGGAGTCACTCATGCTGATATCATGATCAAAATCTCCTTTGTTCAGCAGCTTCAGACCGCTTCCATCAAAATTGATCCGGTAAAAATGCATATAATACGGGTTCTCCCCTTCTTCTTTCGCGTTAGCGGTAAAATAAAGCACCCTGTTTTTTTCATCTATTTTCTCAATGCTGTTGCAATGAAAGCCCCCCGGCGTAATCTGGTTTTTCAGATGGCCTTCCCCATCGTATAGATAAAACTGTGCCCAGCCGCTGCGTTCACTCCATTCAATCAGTTCCTTGCCGTCACTAACCACGCCGACGTTCTGCGCCTCCTGAGAAGTATTCATACGTTCCTCAATGATCACCTTGGCCGTTGCCGCAAGCGCATCGACTTTCAACACATCGATCTTTTTCATATCCCGGCTCTGGCGGGTAACATAAAAATGCGTGGCGTCGCCTGACCACAGCAGCGGCACATAGGGCTTGTCCCTGTCGGAAGCATTATAAGGCTTCCCCTGAATACTTAAAGTCTGATCTTTATAAGCATGTGCATCGACCTGTTTTTGAGTTTTGCTGACCATGTCAAAGACCAGTAAATGATACTGAGATAATGCGCTATCCCCCGGCATGGAATAAGCGTAGGTTTCAAGAGTCGGCCGCGGCTCTTTAATATTGTGGACGACCCAGAGCTTGCTGACTTTACGGTCATCCTCTCTTGTCATGGTAAAATACCTGGAATCTGCGGACCAGAGAATATAGGGCCTGGAGCGCTTATCCTTATCCTTTTCCATTTCTACATTATCGGTTCCTATATTGCTGGCATTACGGCCGTATGTATAATACAGTTCCCCATCTTCTGTCAGCTGGTGTTCAACGATGGAGCTGTCCTTTTCATTGATCAGCGCCTTTTCAAAATTAGCGCGGTCCATCCAGTAGAGATTGTAGTGCTTGACAAAGATAATCGTCTGACCGTCGGGAGAAATATTCGCCCATTTCATGGTCTGCTTTTTCCTTTTATAGTCTTTGAGTTCCGTAAGCTTGTCCTGCGCTATATCATAATGAAAATAATAGACCTTTTTATGTGTTTTATCCTTTTCGCTTTCTTTGTCCTTGTCCTTTTTAACATGGCTGGTATCCGTATCTGTGATGTCTTTTTTAGACTTCACCTGAAAACGGATGGCATTTTCATTTTCCAGAAACTCAACACTGTCAATTGGAAAATGTTGCGCCGTATACGGCTCCTCAATGATTTCACTGACCTTGGCGATTACCTTATTTTCGGCGAATAAGGGACGTTTGGTCTTTGTATCGGCGTCTACCAGGTACCATTTCTTGCCTTTGGAAGTAGCAAACTGATACCAGAACCGGTTCCCCTTCTGTAACCAGTGCGGGGTGACGCTGGTAGAAAAAATCATTTTTTCTTGTCTTTGCGGGGAAAACCTGGCGGCCAGTGCATAATTTGCCTTTAGTGGCTCTCCATTTTTCGCACCTGGCAAATCCTGTCCGTGAACGCTTAAAAATCCAAGTGCCATCATCAATAATAAACCTGTGGTACGCTTCATAAGCTCAGTGGTGGTGTAAGAAGTTATATATTAGATTGTGTACTTAATAAATAATTGTATCCAGCAAGAGCTGCTAAAACAGCCTCAGATAGAGCGTAACGGGCCCCTCTACCTGGCCGTCAGCCATATTATCCTTTCCGATGATCAGCGTATAGTCGCCCGGCTTCGCAGTACCGTAATGGATATCATTGCCAAACGGACCGTCCATCGCGCCGTCCGGCATGACGATCTGATTGATGCGCAGGTTTCTGCCTCCTGCCGGCATACTTAAGGTAGCCACTAAGGAATCGGTCGTCACGTTTTTGATTTCAACATGTATGCGCTGAAAAACATGGTCCACCTGCAAGGCTATAGAATCCGGGATACTTCCTGCAGTAACGGATGCGATGATCAATGAATCCTGGTTGGTCTTTGTGACTTTTAAGCTCGAATGTTTAACGGTGGTGGCCGTATCAACAATCTTTACACCTCCGGCTGCAGCAGCAGAATCATTACTGCCGGCCTTGCCTTGTCCCCCGTCCTGGCTGGATTGACAGCCTATAAGAATCACTGCAAAGATCAGCAACGTCCCGAAAATAGACTTACCTGTGATTTTACTTGTCATAATCGTTTTATTTTATGATAAAAAGATCCTTCCGGCGGCCATTAACGCTCAAAGGAGATCATCATTTGCTGATGATACTGCCGGGCTGCGTTTGCCGCGGCCTCTTTGTAATCTGCCGTCTGGGAGGCGTATATCACGCCCCTGCTCACGTTAATGAGTAAGCCGCAGTTTTCCTGCCAGCCGGCGGCAGTCACCTGCTGTACCGTGCCCCCCTGCGCACCGACGCCCGGCACCAGTAAGAAATGATCCGGGATCAATGTACGGATATGTTTAAGCGCAGCTGGCCGTGTTGCGCCTGTCACAAACATCAGGTTATCCGGACTGCCCCAGCCGGCAACTGTAGTTAAGACCTGTTCGTAAAGCTTTTTCCCGCTACTGAGTTCCAGCTGCTCAAAATCATCCGCTCCTTTGTTAGAGGTCAGTGCCAGTACGATCGTGGTCTTGTCCCTGTATTCGAGAAAAGGCTGAATACTGTCCCGCCCCATATAAGGAGCCACCGTAACAGCGTCAAAGTTGTAAGTTTCAAAAAATGTTTTCGCATATTGCGCGGCCGTGTTGCCAATATCACCTCTTTTGGCGTCGGCGATCGTAAAATGCGTGGAGGGGATATGGGCGAGGGTGGCTTCCATAATCTCCCAGCCCTGCCGGCCCATGGCTTCGTAAAAAGCGGTATTGATCTTATAGGCCACAGCACTATCCAGGGTAGCGTCGATCATCGCCTTATTAAAATCAATAATATCTGTGGGAACATTTTGCAACCCGGCAGGCAATTTATTGCCATCCGTATCCAGGCCCACACATAAATAAGAACGTTTTTGAAAAATCGATGCTGTCAGCTGCTGTATATTCATTATATCTTAGTTGTCAGCCAAAAGTAAGAAAGTGTGCCCTAAAAAATAACATTCTGCTTAAGAATTAGCATCTTTGTAGTAGCAAGTGTTGCCTGACAGATCGCTTCAAACAGGGTTCAGATGGTCAAAACCCGGAAAAAACACTGATTTGTCCCTGTCTGTTATCAAGGCACATGCAACTTCCATTTTATACCGACAAACCCATAAATCCATGCGGATCAAATATTTTTGGCTACTGTTTTTGACCTCCTGCTGTATGGCGCTGCCCCTTCCCTCCAGGGCACAGGACCATTCCATTACCGCTATGGATTCAATAGTCAAGGCCGATCCGCTCCGCGTAAGCCTGCTCACCTGCGCTCCGGGCGCGGATCTTTATTCCAGCTTTGGACACACGGCCATCCGGATACAAGACAGATCGCTTCATACCGACTATGTGTTCAATTACGGTACCTTCCAGTTTGACCAGCCGAATTTCTACCTGAAGTTTATCCGGGGTAAACTGGATTTTATGCTAAGCATCTCAACGTTCGAAGAATTTATGTATGAATACAGAGTCACTCAGCGCAGCGTGACCGAACAGGTGCTTAATTTAACCGGCGCTCAAAAAAACCAGATCCTGGACTTTCTAAAGGATAACTACCGGCCTTCCAAAAGATATTACAAATATGATTTTCTGTATGACAACTGCGCGACCAGGATCCGGGATCTGCTGTTAGGGCAAATCAAAGGCACGGCCATTGAGGGGAAGATCGTACCGGATCATACGAGCTTCCGGGACCTGATCTATCATTATTTAGACAAAGGCGGCCAGCCATGGAGCAAACTGGGCATCGATATTCTTCTTGGCAGCAGGATCGATATTTCCGTAGATAATAATACGGCCATGTTTTTGCCAGATTATTTATCCGCCGGAGTGGACTCCGCACGCGTCAGCCACGAGCCCTATGTGCAGTCTGAAACAAAGATTATTGACCTCCCCTCGCCCATTACACCCAGTGGTAAGTATCTGCCGCTTATGGTGATCTCCGCTGTCTGCCTCCTTGTGTTGCTTATGTATTACCTGCTCAGAAACAAGCCGGGAGCACAGTTAGTTCTGGACAGCCTGCTATTATATATCACCGGTTTGTTAGGCCTTTTACTGATCTTTATGTGGTGGGGGACCGACCACCAGGCTTGTAAAGACAACTTCAATTTACTCTGGGCCATGCCACTGAACCTTATCGCCGGCTTTTTTATCTGGAAAGAAAGAATATGGCTGAAAAGATATTTTTTAATCATGCTGATCGTAACGGCCATCCTGCTGGCCTTCTGGTGGGGTTTACCGCAACATTTCAATATAGCACTGCTGCCCTTTTGCATCCTTATGCTCATCAGGTACGCAGCACTGGCCCGAAAAAAGAAACCTCATGCAAAAAACAGTCCATTATAAAGGAAAAGATATTCATTATACCCACTTAAATCCGGCGCGTAAAAAGGGTGGTCTGGCGGCTCCCGCCACACTGATGCTGGTGCATGGTTTTCCGGAAAGAGGCCGCATTTTCCAGCCTCAGATAGCGGCCTTGTCTCAGCATTGCACGCTATTGGTCCCGGATCTGCCGGGTTCAGGGGATTCTCCCTATAATCCGGACCTGCACAGTATAGCGGACTATGCCGACGCTTTACAGGCCATAACAGCTACCGAACAGGTAACAAGACTTGTTATCATCGGTCACTCTATGGGCGGTTATATCGCGCTGGCCTTTGCAGATAGATATCCCCGGAATTTACTGGGTTTGGGCCTCATGCACAGCACTGCCTATGCAGACAGCGCCGACAAAAAAGCCAACCGGTTAAAAGCGATACAGACCATGGAGCAGTATGGAGGTCCGGCCTTTTTAAAATCCATGATCCCTGCCCTGTTTGCCGCGTCTTTTAAATCGGCGCATCCGGCAGTCGTTCAGGAGTTAATTCAGGCAGGCAATGATTTTCAGACCGCAACCCTTCAACAATATTACCGGATGATGCTGGACCGCAGCGATAAGACCTACTTATTAAGCCAGCTGTCAATACCTTTTTTATTTATTTCAGGCACCGAGGATAAGGCCGCTCCCCCCAAGGACCTGATCGCTCAGTCGGCCTTGCCTCAAACAGCAATGATCGAGATCCTGGATCAGGCGGGACATATGGGTTTTATAGAAAAAGCAGATGAGGTCAACCGTATTTTGCTTGACTATTTATCGCTGGTTCAGTGCCTGCAGGGACAAACGACTTAATTTTTACGGGATAATGCTTAAAAAGGCTTGTGGTACTTTCGGTAAAGTACCACAAGCCTTTCCTTATTGTCATTGACAGTCTGAAGCCTGTAAAGTTATTTTTTAGCGATCTTATAGAGTCTTCCCTGTTCAGACACCACATACAGGGCGCCGTTGTGTGCCTGTGTAATGGCCCTGAAACGCTGGCCCATATCCTGCATAAGCCACTCTTCGGCCTCCACATGATCATCCTTTAAAACCAGCCGGGTTACATGGGTACTGCTTAAACAGGCTATAAATATATTACCCTTCCATTCAGCAATTGTATCGCTGTTATAAAAAGTCATCCCTGAGGGCGAGATGACCGGATCCCAGTAATAGACAGGCTGCTCCATCCCTTCTTTTTGCTGAATACCATCGCCTACCGCGTCACCGCTGTATTCTCTGCCATAGGTAATTACCGGCCAGCCGTAGTTTTTGCCGGGACGAACAATATTTAACTCATCCCCTCCTTTTGGCCCGAACTCAACTTCCCATATCTCATGGGTAGCCGGATTGATCGCCATGCCTTCCGGATTACGGAAACCATAAGCATAGATCTCCGGCAGGGCACCCGCCGTGTCTGCAAAAGGCCCGCCGGGAACCGGTTTGCCGTCTTTTGTAATGTGCAGGACTTTTCCGATCGCAGCACCCAGGTTTTGCGCCTGGACCCGGATCTCTTTATCAGAGCGTTCTCCGGTACTGACAAAAAGGTTCCCCTGCTGGTCAAATAAAATTCGGGAACCATATTGAAGCGTGCCCTTCCAGACAGGCTTTGCACGGTAGATCACCTGGATATTTTCCAGGTGCGTCTCATCATCTGAGAGCCTTCCTTTGGCCACCGCGAGCAAATTGCCCTGCGCACTCGGTTCTGCGTAGTCAAAAAATACCATTCTGTTGGAGGCAAAATCAGGATCGATATTGACATCCAAAAGACCACCTTGTCCGTCTGCGTTGACTTTAGGCAACCCCGTGATCGTTTTATCCAGTTTCCCGTCCAGGGTTTCGATACGCATGGTACCGAGTTTCTCCGTAATCAAAAGCCGGCCATCAGGCAAATTGCAGATCGCCCAGGGAAACTTAAGCGTGCTATCCAGCAGCTGCACCTGGACAGGCGTCTGGGTTTTTATCCCCTTTACACGCGTCTGTCCCGCAAAGGCAGGCTTGTAATTACTGTTGGGCGCCTTTGTCTCTACAGGTGGCAGACTATCGGCTGTTGCTGTTGTCGGCTCATTTTGAGTATGAGAATTGCTGTGGCAACTCAAAAGCGCACCGCTCATTAATACAACGATGAGGCCGCGCAGGGAATAGGATGTATGCATTTGAATTAGATTTTTCACAGTGAATTTACTTCATTTTGGCAGCATTTTCCCTAAATCAGACTGCTTGTTAACATATATTTTGTTGTTGTGACAATAGCTAGGTAGCTAACAGGCTCATCAATGATACCCCATGGACTCATTAAAAGCCTGGCTTTGATTTCTGGCGATGGTTAATGGTTGCCACGCTGCGCCCTTCTGCCATTTGGCCACATAAATGATCTGCCCCACATGGCTGCTGTAATGCATCAGCTGGCGGATAATGGCCTCATATACGGTATGGGTTTCTCCTCTGATCTGTATTGTCTTTTCCAGATCCTCCGCACTGAGACGCTTCAGCGTTCCCAGCAGACAGGTCCAGCCCTTATCCCAGCCCATTAACAGGGACTGCAGGTCCTCGGTGGGCGGATTAAATTCCTCGTCTCTGTTGCGCCAGGGCTTTTCGCCGTCTTCGGTCAGAAAATTTGTCCAGCGGCTTTCCATGTTACCCGACATATGCCGCATGATAACCGCGATACTATTACTGCCGGCCGCTGTCTGTTTAAACAACTGTTCAGAGGACAGCTGCGCGATCGCTTTGTCCGCCATTTGCTTGTAGCCTTCCAGCCGCTTAAAGGCTTGCTGTAAAAAACCTTCGGCCACTGCCTTAAATGAATGTTCCATAATTAAAATATTTTCATCCCCGTAAAACTAGCCATTATCCGGCTAACAGCAAGTACACGTCCCCGGAACATTTTAGTCTCCCCGGGTGAGTTTGTGCCGATTATAACAGACATCTGAGGTGTATTCGCCCATAGATCATTAAATTTGCGGTTCAACATTCTCTAATAAATATTAAATAACTTATATGGCTTCATTTGAAGTAACAGGCGGCAGAAGGCTAAGTGGCAGTATTATTCCTCAGGGGGCTAAAAACGAAGCCCTGCAAATTATCTCCGCCGTACTGCTCACCGACCAGGAAGTCCGCATTGAAAATATTCCGGATATACTGGATGTCAACCTGTTAATTGAATTACTGGCTGATATGAATGTACAGGTCAACCGCGTGGACCGGCATACCTGTATTTTTAAGGCGGATCATATTCAAACGAATTATCTTAATTCTGTGGCATTCAGGGATAAAGGCAGCAAACTGCGCGGCAGCGTCATGCTGGCCGGTCCGATGCTCGCCCGTTATAAAAAAGCCTATATCGCCAAACCTGGCGGAGATAAAATAGGCCGGCGCGGTGTAGACACGCATATTTTAGGTTTCCAGAAACTCGGGGCGGATTTTAAATATAATGCGGTCACCTCCTGCCTGGAATTCACGACCAGCGGCTTAAAAGGCTGTTACATGATGCTGGATGAACCTTCCGTAACAGGGACAGCCAATGTGCTGATGGCAGCGGTACTGGCGGCAGGGACCACACAAATCTATAATGCCGCCTGCGAACCTTATATTCAGCAACTCTGCCGCATGCTCAACAATATGGGCGCCGATATTACCGGCATCGGCAGCAACCTCATAACCGTTAAGGGCGTGGACAGGCTCTCGGGTACGACCCACCGGATGTTGCCCGATATGATCGAGATCGGCAGTTTTATCGGTCTGGCCGCCATGACAGCCAGTGAACTGACGATCAAGGATGCGGGCATTCAGCACCTGGGCGTCATTCCTGAAAAGTTCCGTAAGCTGGGGATCCAGATGGAATTCAGGGGCGATGACATTTATATTCCCCGGCAGGAGCATTATGAGATCTCCACCTACATGGACGGCGGCATCCTGACCATTTACGATAACCCCTGGCCTGGTTTTACACCGGACCTTATCAGCATTGTACTGGTAACCGCCATACAGGCGAAAGGCAGTGTGCTGATACACCAAAAGATGTTTGAAAGTAGGCTTTTCTTTACAGATAAATTAATCGATATGGGTGCGCAGATTATACTTTGCGATCCGCACCGCGCCACCGTGATCGGCCTGGACAGAAAACATAAATTAAGAGGTATTACCATGAGCAGCCCGGATATCCGCGCCGGGCAGGCGCTGTTAATCGCGGCACTGAGCGCCGAAGGTAAGAGCACCATTCAAAATATTGAACAAATCGATCGCGGTTATCAGCAAATCGATAAGCGGCTGATAGAATTAGGGGCGGAGATCGTGCGGATCGATGACAAGAAGTAGCCGCCGCGCGGGCGGCCATACTCCTGCAAAATTTTAAGGCTTTTCATTAATAACACAACAAGCAATGTCAGATATAAATACCATAGAGACAATCATCCAAAACAGACGCTCCGTTAAACCACAGGCTTATAACGGTAAAATCATTGAACCGGCCTCCATTGACAAACTCTTAAGGGCCGCCGACTGGGCACCGACGCACGGACTCACGGAACCCTGGCGCTTTATCATATTTGACGGGAAAGGCATCCAGCGTTTTTGTCAGGACCATGCCGATCTCTATAAGCATAATACCGAGCCAGACCGCTTTATGCAGGCTTCTTATGATAAATTAAAAAACCAGGGCAATAACGCGTCTCATATTATAGCTGTATTTTCTAAAAGAGGCCCCAAAGCAAATATCACAGAACTTGAAGAGATCTGTGCTACGGCGGCAGCCATACAAAATATGCTGCTGGTAGCAGAGGCGCTGGGAATCGCCAGTTTCTGGAGCACGGGAGGGCAGACTTTAAAACCTGCCATGAAGACGTATTTTCAGTTAAGGGAGGAGGATCAGATGATCGGTCTTCTTTATTTGGGATATACGGATCAGCAAAATCCGGAAGGCAGAAGGTTGACGCCCCTGGAAGAGAAAGTTATGTGGTACCACAGGTAATATTTATTAAAAACGATACATGGATAACAAAGCAACAGATATATCCGCTGAAGCAATCGCTAAATGTCATGGAAAAATGATCATACTGACCGCCCCCTCGGGTGCCGGCAAAAGTTCAATTGCCCATTACCTGCTGACCAAACATGCGGACAAACTGGCCTTTTCCGTTTCAGCAACCACCCGCGCACCACGCGGGCTGGAGAAAGACGGCGTGGACTATTATTTCATATCGGCAGATACATTCAGGGAGAACATCCTGAAGGAAGCGTTTCTTGAATGGGAAATGGTGTATGAGGGAAAATACTACGGCACCTTAAAATCAGAACTCAACCGGATCTGGAACAGCGGCAAATTACCCATAATGGATATTGACGTAAAAGGCGCTATTCATGTAAGAAAACAATTTGGTGCAGAATGTCTTTCCATCTTTATCCAGCCCCCTTCCGTGCAGGATTTAGAACAAAGGCTGAAGGGCCGGGGAACAGAAACGCCTGAAAGTATACAGACCCGGCTGAATAAGGCCAAATATGAGCTTTCTTTCCAGCCGCATTTTGACCAGACCGTGATTAACGATCAGCTTGATACGGCCTGCAGACAGGCCGAAAAACTGATCCTGGATTTTATAGGATAGCAAAGCAGTCCGGCTTTCTTCCCTATCAGGAGAAAACCAGCAGGCACAGGCCTGTTGATTATTTATGGGTTAATTCAGTGACAATTTTCTTTTGGTCAGCAACGACGCCATTGATCAGGCTGAACAAGTTATTGATCGTCTTATAATCCGTCAGAAACTTTCTGATAGAAGTATTATAGGGGCCCTCAGCGGTGGCCTGAAGTTCTTTTTTTCGCTGTTCCAGCAAATCCGCTAATTTCTGGTTCACCGGTAATTGCCTTAAAACGGCTCCTGCAGCGTCACTGTCTGCCGTCGCCAGTGCCCGCTGGACGGTTTCAAAATTTTGCTGGATCTGGCTGATGACGATCAGAAACTCATCAGAAACATATCTTTGATCCTGCCCCTGGGCATAATAAGACAAAGACGCTATGTAGGAGCAGAGCATATTGCTGGTCACCACAAACTGATGGTATTCCTCCAGCTTGATCTGCTGACGTTTCGGATCCGACATCATCCTTTGAAAGTTATCGGAAAGATTGGCCAGCGCAATAAATGCATTCTTTCTGCAAACTTTAAAATACTCGATATCCAGGGCCGTACCGGTAAAATAACCTGCAATGGACAGAAAGTAAGCCTTATTGGCCTCCAGCATTTCTGCCGCATACTGACTTTTCTGTTCATGTTCCCAGTTTGGCAATACAAACAAAGAAGCTACATAACCGATAGCGCATCCTATGGCGCTGTTCAATATCCTTTGTAATAATACCTCGGACATGATTTTGGAGCTGATAAAATCATAGGAAAGAATCACCATCATGGTCATACCGATGGCATAGATAAAATAATTAATGCGCAGCATGGAGCAGGCGAGCAAGGTAGCAAAACAGATCACGACGAAAATGGCATTCACATCCTTAATAAGATAGATCGTCATAAAACTGATAACCCCGCCAATAATGGTTCCGCCTATCCTGTCGATATTTTTCTGCCTGCCCAGGCTGTAGGAAGGTTTTAATATGATGATGATGGTCATCAATACCCAGTAACTGTGGTGTCCCAGATTAAATATTCTGGAAATAATAAGGCCGATCACCAGTGCAAATGTCACGCGGACCGCATGACGGAACTGTCCGGATTTTAAAGAGATGTTCTCTACAAATAACCTGTAATCATATTGCTGCTTGGGAATAAAAGGATCAAAATCCCGGATATGACGCTTTTCACTGGTTTGCTGATCCATCGGGTCACCGTGGATCTCCGCAGAAATATCTTTTTTGTTCTTGGTAAAAAGATTCAGCTTCCTTATCCGGTCTGTCAAATCCTGGAGGCTGTACAGGATCTGTCTGAGCATAATAAAATCCTCCATATTAGAGGAGTCCATGTGACGTTCGCGCAACTGATAAAAGGCGCCCCGGCACTTTTCAAATGCTTTATTGAGTTCTCTCTTACTATGATATTGCCTGCCTTGCTGCAATGCAAGACCGATCTGCTCCAGTTCAAAGGCCAGAATCCCCAGATAACGGCCGTAGACCTGCAGGATATGTTTGCCGTCAAAAGCCTTGTGCAGCTGCACATAATCCTGCTGTGAAAGCAGTATTCTCTCATAAAGATCAACACTGTCTATAAAGATAACCAGCAAAGACCTGCTCTTTACCGTAGATTCCCGGACGATCTGTCGGGTCTTGAACAGCACTTCTCTCAGGTTCTCCTGCTGCTCTTTTAAGATGACTTGCTTTTTGAGCATCTGATCCATAATATGCGGATAATTAACCTTGGGCGCATAATATTTACTGCGCAGGTTCAGCAGTTCCGCCAGTTCGATCAAATGCTCTCCCAGCATCTGCTGGATGAGTTTATAGGGCCTGAGCCTGTAGGAGATAAAAAATATACAGAAATACAGTAATCCACCGGCTGTCATATACCAGGCATTAAGCAAAATGTCGCCGCCCACAAAGTTTTTATCGGAGAAAAAGATAAAACACATCAGGGCATTGGTACCGATGGCGGATAAACGGGTGCCGTAAATACCAAACAGAGAAAAGCTAATGGCAAACAGCAATAGTTCTGTAACAGACAGCCACATAAAATCCCTGGAAAAGCCGGCGATCACGGAAATCAAAAAATAAGTCACAATTGCGATCACATTGGAATTCAGCCGGTGTTTAAAGGCCCCCGGCGCATCCGCGAACCCGACGTTGATCACGCCAAGCGGAAACAAAATATACTTAATCAGCAAATCATTCTGGAAAAACACAATAGAAGGCACCAGTACAGCCAGTGTAATTAATAACCCGCCATACAGATGATACCCGGAAACAAACTTGCGAAAAGCTGTTATATTGTTCAATGTATCTACTAATTATTTTTTAATGACCCCGAAACTTTGTTTGTTGTAATCATTCATCACCCGGGAAATACCGGCTACCGCAAATTGTTCGATCATCTCCGTACATTTCTCCACCTTGGCCCGGACGACTTCTCTTTCTTCGGGGAACCATTTTCCCAGTACAAAATCCACCTGCATCCCTTTAGGGAACTGATTGCCGATACCAAAACGCAATTTGGGATACTCTGTGGTACCCAAAATATGCTGGATGTCTCTGAGGCCGTTATGACCGGCATCGCTGCCTCCCGCCCGGATCCGCACCTTATCCAGCGGCAGGGCCAGGTCATCTACCACGGTCAGTGTTCTTTCAAGCGGCACCTTCTCCTTATCCATCCAATAGCGGAACGCCTTGCCGCTCAGGTTCATAAAGGTGGTCGGCTTAATACAGATAAATAACTTTCCTTTCCATTTGATTTCTGCCACCTCTGCGAGGCGGTCAGAACGGTAGAGACCATCGTGCTTTGCGACAAAAGCATCCACGACATCAAAACCTGCATTATGACGGGTGCCTGCATATTCACTGCCCGGATTGCCCAGGCCAACAATTAAAAACTTTGACATAATTAATACCCTTCTGCTATATCACAATTACTAATCAATAACAATAATATGCAAAATTAATGCATATTTATGGGTTATGTGGACAAGTTCTGTCACAACAAGCTGTTTTTACACGCTGTTACTATAAATATGACCAGTTCAGGGACTATCGGCTGAGGAAAAATAAAAGCAAAACCGTAATCAGGCAGCTAAAAAAATCCAGGCGGGTATATTTTAAAGTTTAAAACTACCCGCCTGGTTATTAATTTGTCCAAACCACATATCAGGTTTGTGATAGGGCGCACTTACTGCGCTTGTAGCCTAAAGGTAAGCCAATTTATATGAACCTGCAAAAAATAAATTTAAGACCGCCGGTTAATATTTTTTTCAGGGCGGCTTCCGGACAAATTACCACAACATGCTATTTATCAATTATTTAATAATACAAACAATTCCTTTAAAAAGGGCGATTTCCTTTGCACCTATTCAGGAAAAAGCGATCTTTGTCTGTGAAAATCAATCAATACATCCTAATAATTTTTTGGCATGCGTACCTTTGTTATGGGCGATATCCATGGCGCACATAAAGCACTCTTACAATGCCTGGAGCGCGCCGGGTTTGACACAGATCACGATCAGTTAATTCAACTCGGAGATATCGTAGATGGGTACCCTCAGGTATACGAATGTTTTGAAACACTGCTGTCTATCCGCAATAAAATTCTTATAAGAGGCAATCACGACGACTGGTTTCAAAGTTTCTTTGAAACCGGTTATCATCCGGCGCAGTGGCAGTACGGAGGCAAGGGCACCGTAATTTCTTATTTAAAACACGCAGGCAAACCGGCACAGTTATCTGCTGCCGGCCAGGGCTTTAAACCGGCTTTATCGCCATCCGATATCCCCCATTCTCACAGGCAGCTGATTGAATCGCAAAAACCCTATTATATAGACTCCGCTGCCCGGTGCTTTGTCCACGGCGGCTTTGACCGGCATGTCCCCTTTGCCTTACAAAAACCAGATGTCTTTTATTGGGACCGGCGCCTCTTTGAGGACGCCTTACAACGGGCAGGCTACTACGAAGGTGGCGCCATACCCGAGGGCTTTTATACTGATACCCCCTTTAGTGAAATCTATATCGGCCATTCTCCTACGATCCGGTGGGAACAGGATGATCCTATAACAGCGCTGAATATTACCAATCTGGATACCGGCGCCGGGCACAAAGGGCGCCTGACAATCATGGAGCTGCCATCCACCACAAAACCCGGGACTTCCGCCGCTGGCAACAATCAATTCTGGCAATCCGATCCCCTGCCGCAGTTATACACCTATACCAGCAGGTAAAGCAGCCGCCCTGCAAATATTTTTATGGGCGATCAAAAATGCAACCTTTTTTTCGCTCAGACCAGCTGCAAATAACAGCCAGCCGGGTATCATTACCGCGCAGTTTTTTTTCAATTAATTGCAGGTAAATTTAGAGACTTCCTGTATATTTACTAGGGTTTTATTAACAGTTGTATTGAACATCCGTCCAATCCATTAATATTGCCCTTCAACAAACCTAAAACACGAACAAATGAAATGGATTAACCCTGATGACAGTACGGATGGTGTAGAAGTCAGAAAAGGCGGCGGCGCCCGCCGCGTTGGAAAAATCGGCGGCCTTGGCGCGATCGTCGTTGTGGTCATTTCACTGATCCTGGGTAAGAACCCGATGGAAATGCTCGGCTTTGTCAATAACGTCATGCCGGAGCAGACACAGAGCCAGTCCACCGGTACGGTAACCAATGTAGGTGCCAATAATGATTCCACCCTGACCGTCAGGGTATATAACAGCTGCAATACGGTATGGAGCGGTATTTTGCAAGATAAATTCAGCAAGTCCTATTCCAAGCCAAGGCTGGTGATGTTTGAAGGCAGCGTACAGACTGCCTGCGGGGGCGCCAGCGCCGCTTCGGGTCCTTTTTACTGCCCCGGAGACCGGATGGTGTACATTGATCTGGGCTTTTTCCAGGAACTGTCCGAGCGCTTTAATGCGCCCGGGCAGCTGGCTAAAGCCTATGTGATTGCCCACGAAATGGGGCACCACATCCAGAACCTGCTGGGTATGACCGATCAGGTAGACGCCGCCAGGGGCAGGCTCAGCCAGGCTGCCTATAACAAACTTTCTGTCAAACTGGAACTACAGGCAGACTTCTATGCCGGTCTGTGGGCCCATTATGCAGAGCAGCAACAGATCATTCAGCTGGAACAGGGAGATATTGAATCTGCACTCGGCGCCGCAGGCGCCGTAGGCGATGACCGCTTACAAAGAGAAGCTACCGGCACCATCAACCCGGACTCTTTTACACACGGCACTTCTGAGCAGCGTATATACTGGTTTAAAAAAGGCTATACCACAGGTGACTTTAGTCAGGGAGATACCTTTAATGATCCCAGCTTAAACTAATCCCATCTGTTTTTCATCATTTATTATTTAAACAAAAACAATGTCTCAGCTTAAAAAAAAGTGTATTTTACTTGCCGCGCTAACCTTACTGATCGGGCCCGCTTGTCTGCTCGCCCAGAAGCCTAAAAAGATACTGGTCTTTTCCAAGACTGCGGGATTCAGACACAGCTCTATTGGCGCAGGCAAAACCATGTTCATGACAAAAAGCGCCGCGTCAGGCTATCAGGCCGACACGACAGAAGATGCCGCAATTTTCACAAAAAAGGGACTGAAACCCTATAAAGCCGTTGTTTTTCTAAATACCACCGGAGACGTGCTGGACAGCGCACAACAAGTCGCCTTTAAGAATTTTATTCACCGGGGCGGCGGCTATATCGGCATCCATGCCGCCACGGACACGGAATATGACTGGCCCTGGTATAATAAGCTTTCCGGCGCCTACTTTGACAGTCATCCGCATCCCCAGGCAGCCACCTTCAGACTGCTGGATAAAAATTTTATCGCCACGCAACACCTGCCCGATTCTCTGGTGCAAAAAGAAGAGATCTATAATTTTAAATCCGTGCAGGATGGCCTGCATTACCTGATCAGTGTCGATGAGTCTTCTTATAAAGGCGGCAATATGGGTAAATTCCATCCCATCAGCTGGTACCACAATTTTGACGGGGGCAGGGCTTTTTATATTGAATGGGGGCATTTCCCCGAGACCTTCTCTTCTAAAAGTTTTCAGAAGATCATTTACAAAGCGCTTGACTGGGCCACCGAAAAGCGGTAGGCCTTCTTCAGGCGATATACTTTTAATTACAAAAGGCGCCACTATTAATTCTGTACTACCCTTCCTTATAGGTAAAAAAGCCGTTCGCCTGCGCAGTACAGGTAACGACCAGGTCATTTATACATACGTGCGCCGGTAAATTAGCTACATAATACGTAATATCGGCAATATCCCCCGCCTCAAGGGCCTGGTAACCTGCATATACCTGGTCACTCTCAGCCTGATCGCCTTTAAAGCGAACCAGAGAAAATTCAGTCTCCGCTGCGCCGGGGTGAATAGCGGTCACTTTTATCTTTTTGGAAAGTAAGTCGATACGCTGCGCCTTAGAGATTGCTTCCACAGCGCTTTTGGTCGCACAATAGACATTTCCCATCGGATACACGTCTTTGGCCGCAGTGGAACCAATATTGATAATATGCCCTTTACCTCTCTTTTCAAAATAAGGTAACACGCCACGGGAAACATACAAAAGCCCCTTGATATTGGTATCGATCATGGTTTCCCAATCATCTATATCCGCCTGGTCAAAATTTGCCCTGCCAAGAGCCAGCCCTGCATTATTGACCAATACGTCAATCGCCTGCCAGTCTTGAGGCAAATCCGCCAGCTGCGCTGTGACCGCCTGTCTGTTGCGGACATCAAAAACAAGCGGCAAGACGTCTACTTTATACGCTGTTTTGATTTGTTCCGCAAGATCCTGCAGCCGCTGCGCCCTTCTGCCGGTGATAATGATATTCCAGCCGCTGGCCGCAAACTGTAAGGCAATCGCACGGCCAAAGCCCGAACTGGCGCCTGTTACAAGTATGATCTTTGAATCTGTCATCTTATCTTATTTTTAAAATACCGTTATACTAATTAAAACGGAAAGGTAACATAATTCGCCAAAAGCGAAATGCCAGGGCCACCAGGCTGCCAGCTTTGTGTGTAAACGAATAAAAAATCAATCCCAAAAATCCTTTCAATAAAAAGATTGTTTATATTAGGAGATGCAAACACTCTGGACGTATCTGAAACCGCATAGAAAGCTGATTATATTTGCGCTGCTGTTAGCAACTGCCGCGCAGCTACTCAGCCTGATCGATCCGGTCATTTTCGGAAAGATCATCGATGACTATGCCACCCATCCGGTAGTCAGCACACAAAAAGAGCTGGTTAGCGGCGTTCTTTTCTGGCTGGCGGTAGCCATCGCCGTGGCACTGCTTTCCAGGCTGGCCAAAGCCTTTCAGGATTACGTGATCCGCCTGGCCACCGCCCGGTTCGGTGAAAAAATCTTTAACGACGGACTCAAGCAAACCCTCAGGCTTAATTTTCAGGAATTTGAAGAAAATCGCAGCGGAGAGACCCTTTCTATTTTGCAAAAAGTAAAAACCGATACGGAGCGCTTCGTTACTTCTTTTATTAATATTTTATTTTCTTCCGTCGTGGGAATTGGTTTTTTGATCTGGTACTCTATCACCAAAAACTGGATGCTCATTCCTGTATTTTTAATCGGTATTGCTTTATTAGGTTCACTGACCGGCCTGCTATCCAAGAAAATAAAGACCATTCAACGCTCCATCAATAAAGAAACGTACGCCATGTCAGGCATCATTACAGAAAGCCTGAGAAACATTGAACTGGTGCGCTCTTTAGGCCTTACCTTTCCGGAGATCCGCAGGCTGCGCGGCCTCACATCTTCTATATTCGACCTGGAAATGGAAAAAGTAAAAAAAGTGCGGACCCTGTCTTTCTTACAGGGCACTACACTGAATGTGTTAAAACAATCCATTTTATTTATACTGCTCTGGCTGATCTTCAGAAAGGTATTAACCACCGGGGAGCTCATTGCCATGCAGTTTATTTCTACCACGATCTTCGGGCCTTTACAGGATTTAGGCAATATTATTTTACAATACAGGGAAGTAGACGCCTCTATCCGGAGCTTTGACCGTCTAATGAAAAGACCCGTCGAAACACGGCCGCAGAGCCCCGAGGAACTTGGAGCCCTGGACAGCTTACGGTTTGACAATGTCGTTTTCCGGTATAAGACAGCCGATTATAACAGTATCGACCATTTATCCTTTGAGGTCAAAACCGGGCAGACCATTGCCTTTGTCGGCCCTTCGGGTTCCGGTAAATCCACCCTGGTTAAATTGCTGGTAGGCCTTTACAGGCCTGTGTCAGGGGCTATTGTTTTCAATGAGATAGATTCCCGGGAGATCCGCTATAATCAGCTCAGGCGCCAGATCGGTTTTGTAACCCAGGATACCCAGTTATTTGCAGGCTCCATACAGGCCAACCTGCAGTTTGTCAAATCCGACGCCACTGAAGCAGAAATGCTGGACGCCATGCATAAAGCCGCTGCCATACATTTACTGGAAAAATCGCCCAGTGGGCTGCAAACGATTCTGGGAGAAAACGGCATGAAGCTCTCCGGCGGAGAAAAACAGCGCCTGTCTATTGCCCGGGCGCTCTTACGGAAGCCCAGGCTGCTTATTTTCGATGAGGCGACCTCCGCCTTAGATTCTATTACCGAGCAAAGCATTACAGCAACCATCCGGGCGATCTCTGAGGATAAACAGCAGATCACCATCCTGATCGCTCACAGGCTCTCTACCATTATGCATGCAGATGTAATCTATGTATTGGAAAAAGGCAGATTTGCGGAAGTGGGCAACCATGAGGCTCTCTTAGCGCAAAAAGGGCTCTATTATGCCATGTGGCGTCAGCAGGTCGGGGAAAGAAATACAGCATTTTCCTAACAATCATCTAGCCATTAAACCTTAATTTTACCCACGGATCTAATTAAATAGAATAATACGAATTATATATGCGCTATAAAGTCATCTTATCTGCATTACTGGCAATACTTATCGTCGCCGGTGTAAAGGCTCAGGACAGCTACGACAGCCTTCCGCCCTACACAAAAGACTCCACACTTCCTAACTTTTTGCTGTTAAGACAGGACAGCAGCTGGCTGAGTGTTGCCCAGCTGCCTAAAAAAACGGCAGTTGTGATCACTTTTTTTAACCCGGATTGTGAACATTGCCAGCATGAGGCGACCCAACTGGCAAAGTCTATGAATAAATTAAAGAAGATCGAATTTATCTGGGCGACCTATGCGGCCTCCTTTGAAGAAATCAGTGAGTTTGCAAATAAATACCACCTCAATGACCTGCCCAATGTTCATTTTGTAAAAGATGTCAATTACGCCATTCCCAGTTTTTATCACCTGGAAATGACCCCTTATATGGCAGCCTACAATAAGAAAAGACAGCTTGTAAAGACTTTCCCCACAGGCGTCAGTCCACAACAGCTGATTGAACTGTTGGAGTAAGCCATCTGACAAGGCACAGCAAAAGCATTCCAGCGTAAAATCCATTAATGATTTAAATGTGCTTTGAATCATTAATGGATTTTACTGTATATCGTATGCTGACCTTATTTTTTAAAAGCAAAATATACCGCCGCCAGTATACACAAAAAGCTGATGAGGTATTTCCAGTGGAAGGGTTCTTTCAGGTAAAAGATCGCAAAAAAAGTAAAGACCACCAGGGTAACGACCTCCTGGATGATCTTAAGCTGAAAAGCACCGATCCCCCACTCTCTGCCGAAGTGGTTGGCCGGAACGGTCAGGCAGTATTCAAAAAAGGCAATTGACCAGCTGATCAGAATAATTTTCCACAGGGGCAGATTAGCGACACCCGGTTTGAGATGCCAGTACCAGGCTGTGGTCATAAAGATATTGGAACAAACCAGCAGCAGTATGATCCAGATTGTTTTCATGAACTAAAAGTTGATTCGTTTATGATCCGAAAGGCGGATTATTTCATCCCTTCATAAATACAGCAGATCCCCATAGTAAGCGGCTTATATAGCGTATTTTTAAACGCTACACGGTTCAGGATCCTGATAAAATCATTTCTTTCCGGGAATACCCGGGCTGACTCATTCAGATAACTGTAAGCCGCCTTATTTTTAGAAAACAGACTGCCCACCCCTGGCGTAACGACATTCATATAAAAACGGTAAAGACCCTTAAAGACCACATTACGGGGACGGGAAAATTCCAGCACAATGAGCTTTCCTCCCGGCTTCAGTACCCTGCGCATCTCTGAGAGCCCTTTTTCCAGATCCTGAAAATTCCGCACGCCAAATGCTACCGTAATGGCATCAAAGCTATTATCTTCAAAAGGTAAGGCCGCACTGTCGGCCTGCCGGAGTTCAATTTTTTCCGATAGCCCGGCTCTGGTGATCTTCTCACGTCCCATTTGCAGCATGCCTGGCGAAATATCCACCCCGGTAATTTTTTCCGGATGCAGCATCTTGTATGTCATCAGCGCCACATCTCCCGTCCCTGTAGCGACATCCAGGATCTGTTGCGGCCTTGTTTTTTCCAGTCTTTTAATTGCTTTTTTCCGCCACCCCACGTCGATGCCGAGGCTTAAAAAGCGATTGAGAAAATCGTATTTAGGCGCGATATCGTCAAACATATCCGCGACCTGCTGCTTTTTATCCTGTCCACTGCCGCTAAAAGGCAGCACTTCGTCATGTGCGTATTTTGTCATAGCTGCAAAGATAATGGCTTTTAACGGGTTTAGAAGAGGCCATAAGCAGAGTTTTGACTAGGGATAAAGGTCATCTTCCTCTATGGACAAAATGTTGTTTTAAAAGCGGCAAATAATACATTTTTTTAGAATATAATTAACCAATCAAAGCGTTATACTTCGTACATTCACGCTCTAATTTTCTCCAAAAATGAGTTTAGAAGAAGAAATCTTACAGGTTAACGAACAAGTAGAGCAGAAATCCTCTTTTATAGAAAGAATAAAAAAAGAATTATCTGAGAAGATCGTAGGGCAAACCTATATGATCGACCGGTTACTCATTGGCCTGTTGTCCAATGGGCACGTGCTGCTGGAAGGGGTGCCGGGACTGGCTAAAACCCTGACCATTAAATCACTGGCTTCCGCTGTCCAGGGACAGTTCAGCCGGATCCAGTTTACGCCGGACCTGCTTCCGGCTGACGTCATCGGTACCATGATCTACCATCAGCAGAAATCAGAGTTCGTCGTACGCAAGGGACCGGTCTTTGCCAATTTCATCCTTGCTGACGAGATCAACCGTGCCCCGGCAAAAGTGCAGAGCGCCCTTTTGGAAGCCATGCAGGAAAAGCAGGTCACGATCAGTGATGGTACCTATAAATTGCCTGAACCGTTTTTGGTGCTGGCAACCCAGAATCCACTGGAGCAGGAAGGTACTTATATGCTGCCCGAAGCGCAGGTCGACCGCTTTATGCTGAAGGTGGTGGTCGGCTATCCTACCAAACAGGAAGAATTACAGATCATCCGCCAGGAAGCCTCCCTGCAGTCCTCTGATAATACGATTCGTCCGGTCATTACCTTAGAGGAGATCAAAGAAGCCAGGGAACTGGTCAGCAAGATCTATATGGATGAAAAGATTGAAAAATATATTTTAGATATCGTCTTTGCCACCCGGTATCCTGAACAATATGGTCTGGACCGGCTCAAGCCCTTTATCAGCTACGGCGGATCGCCCAGGGCCAGCATTAACCTGGCGCTGGCCGGCAAGGCTCACGCCTTTATGCAGGGCCGCGGGTATGTGATCCCTGAAGACATCAAAGCCATCTGTAAAGATGTCATGCGCCACAGAATAGGAATAACCTACGAAGCGGAAGCGGAAAACACCAGTTCCGAAAATATTATTGAAGACATCCTGAAAACTGTTCAGGTCCCATAGTCCTTTTTACCCGCCCTGCAAGGCCTTGGCAATATACGCTGCACTCACCGATCAATTATAAATTCTGTGTTCTCATTCAGGAAAAATAAATACAAGTCTTCACAGCATAATAACATCAACACACCGCTGTTAATGGACGAAGATGATAATGACGCCTCCATTTCCAGTCGTGTGCGTGAGCTGGAAATCAAAAGTAAAAGGCTGACCAATCATTTATTTTCAGGAGAATATCACTCTGCTTTTAAAGGCAGGGGAATGGCCTTTAAGGAAGTCCGGGAGTACCAGCCGGGAGATGATATCCGCTTTATCGAGTGGAATGTCTCAGCCAGAATGGGCCATGCTTACAGTAAACTATTCGAGGAAGAAAGAGAACTAAGTGTATATCTGCTCATCGATACCAGCGCCAGTAATCTTTTTGGCACGAATAAACAATCCAAAAGGGACCTGATCACAGAGATCTCAGCAGCACTGGCTTTCTCTGCCATCAGCAATAATGACAAGATCAGCACCATTTTATTCAGTGACCGGATCGAAAAATATGTCCCTGCCAGAAAAGGCAGACAGCATGTTCTCAGGATTGTCCGGGAGTTATTAAGCTTCAGACCTGAGTCCGGAAAAACGGATCTGGAAAAAGCGCTCAGATTTCTGACCAGTACTGCCAAACACAAATCCATTGTTTTTATTCTCAGTGATTTTGTGGCCGACCACTACGAACAGGCCCTGGGTGTTGCCGCCAAAAAACATGACGTAATCGGCATCCAGGTCTTTGACCGCATGGATATGCAGCTTCCCCGCATCGGCCTGGTGGAGATCAGTGATCCGGAAACAGGTGAAAGCTTTTTATTTGACAGCAATGATAAATATTCCCGGCTTCGTTATAATAAACAATTTGATGAGATCACGGCGCAGGCCAGAACGCAGTTCAAAAAAGTCGGGGCAGATCTGTTACAGATCCAAACAGGACAAGACTTTGTCGGTATCCTCCAGCAGTTCTTCATCAAAAGAAAATAATCAAAGACTCAGGCAATGCATCAAAACACAATAATCAACAAGGTGGCCCTGCCGGGCATTCTTATGAGAAGAATGTGGATTGCCCTGTTTTTTATAATTGCCTGCTCCGCTGTCAGCTCAGGGGTGTTTGCCCAACAGGCCATCGTCACCCTGGACCGGGAACAGATACTGATCGGCGAACAGGTTACTTTGCAGCTAAAAGTTGAAAACCTGACCGATCAGGCGCAAAGCCTGCAAACCTGGTTTAAGGTACAAGATACAGCTAACCATATTCAGGTGGTGCGTGCCGGTAAAATAGATACGATCTCTGTAGACGGCCAAACGACCCTCATGCAGAAGCTTGTCATTACGTCTTTTGATTCCGGTTCGTGGCAGATCCCGGTCATAGAACCTGTCGTAAAAGATGTCAATAACCAGCAATATACCCTCTCTGCCGCTGCGGCCACCCTGCAGGTCATGGCTGTGGATGTCAGCCAGATGAAAGACTATCACCCGCTTAAAGAAATTCTGGATGTCGATTATACGGATTATACCTGGCTCTATATTGCCGGCGGTGTAATCATACTGGGGCTGCTGGCCTTTATTATTTACCGTTGGGTGAAAAAAAGAAAGAATCGTCCGAAGGCCCGTAAGCCGGTCGTCAAAGGGCCTCCTCTCTCCTGGGCTATGGGACAGATAGATGCCCTGGAAAAAGAAGGCCTGGTGGAGGCCGGTAAAATAAAAGAATTCTATACCAGGCTGCTGGATATCTGCCGCGCGTATTTTGATGAAAGACTCTCCAGTCATGCCTTCCAGGCAACATCCAGAGAGTTGGTGGAAAGCCTGCAGTCTTACCTGGTACGTCATAAAGAACGGGCCGATCTGGAGTCATTTGCCTCCCTGAGTGATTACGTCAAATTTGCGGAGCACAGCCCCGAAACCGAAAAGACAAAAGAAGCGGTGACAACCGCCCGGCAGACACTGACGAGTGTAGAAAAACAAATACTGGAAACACAGAAGAAAAATGATCGTTAATTGGTTTCAACATACAGATTTTGCCTATCCCTGGTTACTGGTTTTACTGGTATTGTTACCGGTACTGGCGCTGTTACATTATAGAAGTCAGGCGAAAAAATCCGCGCCACTCGCCTTGTCCACGACCCGTGAAATCAAAAAGGCCAGAACCTGGAAGACCCGGTTGATCCATGTACCTTTCTGGCTCAGGATACTTGCGCTGGGTGCTCTGATAATCGCTGTGGCCAGACCCAGAGACAGCTTCACTGAAAGCACCACCACCGGCCAGGGTATTGACATTGTCTTATGCTTTGACATCAGTGGCTCCATGACGGAAAGGGATTTTATCCCCAACCGGCTGGAAGCTGCCAAGAAAGTTGCTGAGGATTTTGTCAGAACCAGAGCCGGAGACCGGATCGGCGTTACCATTTTCAGTAATATCAGTTTTACGCTCACGCCTGTTACCACAGATTATAATATGGTACTGCAGCAGATAGCCCAGATCAACAGCGGCTATCTGGAGGAAGAAGGAACAGCCATCGGTTCAGGGCTGGCCACAAGTGTCGACCGGCTGAGATATAGCAAGGCCAAAAGTAAAGTTATCATCCTTCTGACTGACGGCATGAGTTATTCCGGCAAGATCTCACCGGATATTGCCACCGCTATGGCCAAAACATACGGCATTAAAGTCTATACGATTGGCATCGGCAGCAATAAAACAGCAGACGACAACAGCCCCTTCGCAGATCAGGGGCCTGCAGCACCACCGGACTTTAATCCGGAGTTACTGAAAAACATTGCCCGCCAGACCGGCGGTCAGTATTTCCAGGCAGGAGATAACAAAACCCTGGCAAAGGTCTATGAGAGTATAGGTAAACTGGAAAAATCAGATATACAGATTACCAGCTATAACCGCTATGAAGAAAAATATGTCCCCTTTGTGTTAGCTGGATTAATCTTACTGGTACTGGAACTTATCATTCGCCTGCGCGTGCTGCGCAAATTTCCCTAAGAATACTTTCCTTCCGCTTTATTTGGAAAGCTCGCCCTTTTTGCCGGGTGCCGCTGCATGAAGCCACCCATAGCCCACCACCATCGCCAGTATCGAGGCGATCAGAATGGCCAGCTTGGCGTCTGTCTGTAGCCCGGTATCCGTATAAGCCAGAGAGGTCACGAAAATAGACATGGTAAAACCAATGCCGGCTAATATGGTAATACCGATAAACTGCTGACGGCTGGCGCCGGCCGGCAATTTAAACCACCCAGCCCGGACACCCATCAGGCAAAACAGGCTTATACCCAGCGGCTTACCGATAAACAGGCCCAGAAATATCCCCCAGGACACGGTTGACTGCCATACTGCCGCTATGTTATCCGGCAATAAAATACAGGTATTGGCCAGGGCGAAGAGCGGTATAATAATAAAATTAACCGGGATATGTACTTTTTTCTCATACAGCGGCAATTCTTTTACCGGGATCATAAATGCGAATAATATTCCTGCAATAGTGGGATGTATACCACTGTGTAAAGTGGCATACCACAGTACCAGCGCCAGGATAATCCGGGCGCCGTGTCTAACCCTCCCGGGCACCGCTTTATTCACGCCCCAAAGCAGCACAAGACAGCCCGCGGCCACCAAAAGCCAGATACCGGCGATCTGCCCTCCGTAAAACAGAGCAATAATGAGTATTGCACAAAGATCATCGATAATGGCCAGCGCGGTCAGAAATATTTTAAGCGAATAAGGCACTTTGCTGCCCAGCAGTGCGGCAACACCTATTGAAAAGGCAATATCGGTTGCCGTAGGTATACCCCACCCGTGTTCAAACCCGGTTCCACGATTCAGCAAAAGGAAAACAATGGCAGGCACCGCCACACCGCAAACAGCCCCCACGATAGGGAGGGCCGCCTTTTTAGGAGAAGCGAGCTCACCCAGGATCAGTTCTCTTTTGATCTCCATACCGGCCAGAAAAAAAAACACCGACATGAACAGATCATTAATCAGTTCAACAGGCGTGTGCGGCAGGTAGACAGCGTGTAGTTTTGGGATCTCCAGATGCCAGAACTGACTATAGCCCTGGCCTGCCCCCAGATTGCATAATAGTAAGGATATAAAAGTACAGGCCAGCAGCAGCATACCTACGCTGCGGCTGTCATGGATAAACGCATAAAGGCTATAGCGCAATTTTCGGTACATATCTGATCAGTTAAACAATGAACAACACACTGGCCGGGGGCAGCAGCGCCTCTCTGCTGAAACAATAACAATAGAGTTGTAAGCAGCTTACCGCTTTAATGGGCCAGTAAATCGTATTTTGATTTAGGTCGCTGGTCCTCCAGCCATTTAAATCCTTTAAGCCTGATCTTATCATGATCCACTTCGCCCATGGGATATACTCTTCCCACCACATCGCTCTTGCCAACAATGCGCTGCAGTTCTTTATTAATAAAATAGAAATTAAGCACTCTGGAATCCTGTTGTGTTACGCCGATATATTTATTCTCATCGTCCAGGCTATAGAAGATGCCATGCGCATTGCCCTGCGCAGAAAGGCTGTCAATCTGCCCTTCTGTAAACCACGCCTCCAGCTTATTGCCAGCCATCTGATTAAAGAACTTGCCGGTCTTCTCCTGGTGCAGCGTGTCAGCCTGGCTGATCATCAGGGCATTTTCCGCCACGCGGATATACTTTGGTTTATTGTTTGCCGTCTGGACAACAATCGTATCACCGCTTACCTGTGAGATCTGATGGTTAGAGGTGGTCCAGATCGTCGGGTTTTTAAACAGCTCGATCAGGGAGTCTTTACCTGAATAATACAGGCTGTCTCCTATCCCCTGCAGCGAATCACTATAGATCCGGACATTATAATAGGCTTCTAAAAAGCGGTTCTTCTTATTCTCAGGCGGTAATGAATCTTTGCCCGCCCGGGAAGACTTCCCGACTGAAAAATCCAGTCCCGGCTTTCCGCCCGTTGAATCAACGGCTGGCTGCGGCTTGGCAGATTTAATGCTGTCAATGATCGCCGGTTGTGCTTTACCTTTATCGGCATTTTGTTTTTTCCTGAAAATACCAAAAATAGATTTTTTCTCTTCTTTTTGGCGCGCAGGCTCCTGCCCCGGCCGCGGCTTAGTGCTGTCCGCCGCGGCCGCAGCTGCGGGTTTTGCCGGCTCCGCTTGTTTCTTACTCTTAAAGAAATCAAATAAGCCTTTATGTTCTTCCTGGTCGCCTGCGCTGTCTGTTTTCTGCTTTTGACTTTGACTCGGCGCTGTTGTGTCGGCATCCCAGACAAAGACTTTCCCTACCTTATGGAACCCCTGGGTAGCAGCCGGGCTTTCAGTAGAATCCTTTACCGCGCCGGCCGGCAAAGTACTGTCCGGCTGATTTGTTTTTGGCAGTGAATCACCTGCCGTTGGCGGGTGATCAGTTAAAAAACGGCCCTGAGCGGCCTGGGCAGAATCCGGCGGATGCGGGTTATTTACCTGTTGACGGACACTGTCACCTATAGCGGCCTCAACGGAGTCATTGGCATAACGGGCAGAATACAGCGTATCTGCAGCGATAAAAATAGAGTCTGCTTCCTGTTTGATGATTGCTATGGGATTAACAGTGGCTAGAAAGGACGCGTTTTCCCTGCTGGATTTTAAATCATTGCAGAGCACGACCATCCCCTGAGCCGTATCCCTGAATACAACCGTACCTCTCGCTTCTGCAAATCCGCTGCTGTCGTCAGCAGCGACTTCATCGGCCACCAGCACTGAGCTGCTGTCAATGATCGTAGGTCTTTTGCCTAAATATGCTGTTTTGTGGATGAGATCATAATACCCGTCTGTGGTCTGGATACTTTTATAAGGCCCCTGCTGCACCAAGGTAGGCACGGTAAAAGTAGCCACTCTTGTCGTGGTATTATACAAAAGCGTATCGGTTGTCATAACGTAATCCGGGTCTACCAGTTTTACATTCTTTGTAAACTGGGCATCCTTGGTCTCTCCATAATAGGTTCCCGACTGGCTGGTCAGAACGGTCTTGCCATTGACGAGTTTACCTTGCTGGTTGTAAACAGCGATCCTGGTATTCAGGTCATAGTCCAGCGTGGAAGTCGTTAACGTACCGTTGCCATCCGTCAGCCTTACATTATTTTTTAAAAACGCGGTTCGCTCTGCGCCTTTATACCGCATAAAATCTGAATGGATATGAATGGAGTCATTATCGTTAACATGTACGTGACCATAAGCCTCCGTAATCTGTGTGGCCGGATTGGCCGCAACGCTGTCACAATAAAATAAGGTACTGGATTGCCTGACCGCTACGTTGCCGCTGGCAAAGCGGATCATAGTGCTGTCATTGAATTTTTTAAAGCCCGTCCGGTCCGCATGAATGATCTGAATACGACTGTTAGCCGCAGAATCAGACGAGCCGGTGTTTTTGACCTGGGCCTGCAGGGTCCCCCCCATATAAACGGGCAACAGACAGGCCATCAGCCGCAGACAATATTGTATTTTTTTCTTCTTTAATATCTTCATTATTTTTTCCGAAAGTCAGCAGGCAAACTATCTTGCGGTAAGGGTTTTTCCAGATAATTCCCTTTATCCTTTTTGCCAAAAACAGAAATATTTACATACCGTTTAGGATGCACCCGAAGATCGTCCAAAAGGGTTTGCAAACTCTTTGCTGTACGGTTAAAATTATTATATAATTCCCGGTCATTTAACAGCGCTCCTAAGGAGCCATCTGTCGAATTTGCCTTTTTCATGATATCAGACAGCTGCTCCATAGACCCGTTGAGTTTATCCAGCGTCGCAGCTAAGTCCACCTGTGCCAACTTACCGGTCGCCACATTCAGGTTATTCATCACAGAATCGAACTTGACATTATTGGCCGCCAGGTTCTCGGTAAAGCTATTGATATTTTTAATAGATCCGGCAAAAGCACCTGTCTGCAAATCTAATGCCTTATTTAGCAGTGCAGTGGTCTGTGTCAGGTTTTTGGTCACCACACTCAGATTGGCCACCATTTGCTGGAGATGTTCTTTAGAACTGGAGTCCATGACCTGATTGATGTTCTGCATCACTGTGTCGATATGCTGCAGCGTATTTTTTGCCGATTCAGCTAAGGGACGGATCTGACTGCCCACCTGCCCCAGCAGCCCCGGTGTCATGACAGTCAGCAAAGTATCTTTAGACTGCATCAGGTTTTTAGATTCTCCTAAGGTAATCTCCAGACTGGACGCGCCCAGGGGATTGCTCGCAATATTCGCCGTGGAGTTATCCGGAATATCGTATTGCTGATTGAGTTTAACTTCCACGTCAATTTCTTTGAGGTCTTTGCTGGCCGTGATCTTAGATACCGTTCCTGCCTGAAAACCGTTAATGGTGACGATATTGGAAGCCACCAGACCGTTGGATTCCGGAAATTTGGCATATAAGTAAAAACCGGTTTTAAAAAGGCTTTTGCCTTTTAAAAAATTAAATCCCAAAAACAGCAAAACGATGGCTATAATGGTGAGTGCGCCTATTTTAGTTTCATTAGATATTTTCATACCCTGGTTTTAATATTTTTCAATTGTAACACCCAGACAATTCTTTACCGCTTAATATTCTGTAAATCAACTCAATTGCCTGGTGCACAAAGGTAATTAGATTCGTCTTTGAATCTTAGGTTGTTAAGTTTAAAAATAGCTAATTATTCCGATAATGGCCGGATCGGGCCATAATTAAAAATCAGCTGATTTAGTGCAAAAAACCAACCAAATTAGTTTTTAAGGCCGCCTTAATGAACGCTGCCCGCATCCAGCATCTGCTTATATTTGATGACCGCCTGTAAAATATTGGAAGCGATCTGGTCCTGCCCTCCCTGACTGTTCATATAGTCCTCTTCGCTTCTGCTGGTCAGAAAACCAATTTCCGTCAGTATGCTCGGCATGGCTGTAGCCTGCAAGACCCAGATACCCACTTCATTACGCTGTTTTACCCCACGGCTGAACCTGCCTTGTTTAACATACTGCTCTTCAATTAGATTGGCCAGCAAGAGGCTTCTGGAAAAATATTTTTTAGTCCTGAGTGTCGCCAGGATCTTTTCCTCCGTAGAACTGAACATCTGCATGGAGCTCGTGTCGGCGTTTTCTCCATAGAGTTCATCCGGATTATTGTTCTTCTGGACAAAATCCTGTTTGGAATCATTTTTATTCACTGCCCAGACATACGTTTCGGTTCCATGCGCTGTGCCTGCCACCTTATAATAACTATACCTGGGCACCCTGCGTGTATGTTTACGTCTTTTACTGCCTTTACCTGTATAGTAAACCTGTGTTCTGTATCCGACCACTTTTCTATGTGTCGTGGAGGGTGCATCATTGACATGAATACAAATAAACAGGTCACCATGGTTCTCGTTGGCGAACTTGGCCCTCCAGCGGTTGGCGTCCGCCGCGTTATGGAGGTTGCCGGGTAAATTCCGGTCGGTGCGGGTCATAATGACTTTTACCCCCGGCAGGGAATCCTGTAGTTTCTTCACCAGTTTTTTGGCAACAGCCAGCGTGATATCCGACTCATTACTATAATCGCCCCTGGCGCCCCCATCCGGTAGCCCGTGGCCCGGATCCACGACAATTGTCCTGAGCGGGGATTTTTGCGCCTGCACATAACCCAGCCCGCAAAACAGTAGGCATACAACACCAATAATTACCCGAAAATTCCCTTTCATTTATATAAAAATTTGCGCCTGTAACGTTTTATTTGCAATAATAACAGGATATTTTTTGAATCCCATCTTTTTTAAAAACAAAATATGTTATAATTAGCTCAGGCCGATTTTGCAATTAATCCATAAGCACTACATTTGTAGCCTTCTTAAACCTATAAAATATTCAGTTTCTCCATGTTTTCTGATCGTGCTAGCAACTTTTAAGTTATTATTGCACTGTCATTCAACAGGTGATTTTTGGTATGAATCTTAGTTACCCAGCGCAAAAAAAATACTTTTTAAGGGCCTGTACGGCCTCCGTATTTTTATTTTCATGGGTGATAAATAGTTCCGCCAAAACAAAAGGGACAACGCGTTCAACCGGCCCCGGAAAAGCCATTCATTTTTCTGCAGATCTGCACCTGCTGCCCGGTATGCTAACCGGCAACTGGACAGACAGTCCGGCGGAGGCACTGAGAAAGATCGGCCGGCCGGAACAGCTGCATAAAATTAAAGCCCTGCCGCACTATGACTACGACTACGGTTGGCCACTGAGCGCCACATCAGACGGGTCAGATTCAATTCCAGCTAGTTTTGCCGATTCCATCCGGCCCCGCAGGCCTTCCGATGCATTTACCTTCAGTAAACTGCCGCCCAGGGATATGTCCTTTTTATCACATGACTCCATCCCTAATATATTTGACTATAAGGCGACGGACTCCGTGGTCATGTATGTAAAACAAAATACATTTGCCCTGCATAAAGAAGCCAATGTCAAAAGCCCCGAATATGATATCACAGCCGATGACATCAACTACAACAAATCCACGAATATCATTAATGCCTTTGGCAACAAAGATACGTCAGATAATATTTACGGCAAACCCACTATTGTCCAGCAAGGCAGCAAGTCCATTATGGACAGTCTGCGCTTTAACGCCAAATCAAAAAAGGGGATTCTCAAAAACACTTACTACAATGAAGGAGAGATCTTTGTTAAGGCGGATATCGTCAAAAAAATAGACAGTAATTCCCTTTTTGCCAAAGACGCCCGGTTTACCACCTGTAATTTGGACCCGCCTCACTTTGATTTTCATGCCTTCAAAATGAAAATGATCACAGGTAAGCTGGCCGTCTCCGGTCCCGCTATCCCTGAGTTCGAGGGTGTTCCTATGCCGGTGGTCATCCCCTTTGGCATCTATCCGCTGACCAGAGGTCGCCACTCCGGCTTTTTACCGCCTACCTTTGAGCAGAACAACAGCTACGGGCTGGGCTTTAACGGGCTGGGCTATTATAAAGTGATCAATGATTACTGGGATGTCACCACCCGCGCCAATATTTACAGTTATGGCGGGTATATGATCAGCGTCAACCCGAACTATTATAAAAGATATAAATACAGAGGGTCTCTTAATCTGCAGTATCAGTTCACCAAGATGCTCAATACTTCCGGGATTGCCAGGGATGAATATACCAAGTCCACCACGATCCATATCGGGTGGAGCCATTCTATGGACAGTAAGGCAAGGCCCGGTGTCAGCTTCTCAGCCAATGTCAATGCGGGAAGTACAAAATACAACAGCTATCTGACCAACAACCTGGAAAACATCCAGAACCAGCTGAGTTCATCTGTCACCTGGGCCAAGACCTGGGACGAAGGCAAGTATAACTTATCGCTGGCAGCCAATCACAATCAGAATAACAATACGCATCTGATCAACGTACAGTTGCCGACGGCCAACTTCTCTATGGCCACGATCAACCCGTTCCAGAAAAAAGAACAGGTGGGCAAGCCTAAATGGTATGAGAATCTCGGTATCTCCTATAACGGTACGGTGCTCAATCAGTTCTCGTTTTACGATACGGCCTTTTCTGCCCGGCAGTTAAAAGATACGATGCTCTGGGGCGCACAGCATCAGATCCCTATTACATTAACCTTACCGGCCGTAGGGCCTTTGTTATTTACGCCTTCCATCTCCTATTCTGAGAACTGGTACAGCCGTTCCATGCACCGGGAATGGGTCGACTCCAGTCAGTCTGTTGATACGACTATCAGCCGCGGTTTCTTTGCTGCCCGGCAGATGTCCTTTGGGATGTCCATGAACACACGGATTTTTGGTACGGTAAATTTCAAACATGGAAAGATCAAGGCAATACGCCATGAGATCCGGCCCACGATCAGTATCAACTATCAGCCTGATATGAACCGTCAAAACTATGAATGGCTGAAAAGAGATACCTCGGATCAAAGAATCCGGGTGTCCAAATATGAAGGCAATATCGTGGGGGCCTTCAGCGAAGGCAGTTTCGGCGGGATCAATTTTGGCCTGGACAATATCCTGCAGATGAAAAAGGTCAATGACAAGGATACCACAGGAGATCCTGAAAATGCCACCAAGAAAGTTAACCTGATCGACGGGCTCAGTATCAATACAGGCTATAATATCATCGCGGACTCACTGAACTGGTCTCCTATTAATGTATCACTTCGCACGGCGCTGTTTAATAACAAGATGAATGTCAACGCCAGCATGGTTATTGACCAATATGAGTATGAACGCGGACAGCGGGTCAATAAGCTGCTCTGGAAAGAAGGCCGGATCGGTAATATTACCAGTGGAAACATCTCTATGTCCACCTCTTTTCAGAGTAAAAAAGCGGACCAGCGTTCCGACGAGCAACGCATAGAACCCGATCCCAATATGCCTTATGATCAGCAGCAACGGCAATTGCAATATGTCAGAGACAACCCTGCTGAATTTGTGGATTTTAATATTCCCTGGAACCTGCAGGCGTCTTTCGCGCTGGGTTTTTATCGCACCCCGACGCCCGATTATAAGAGTTTTACCCATGAAGTGACCTCCAGTTTAAACCTGAATGGTGACTTCAGCCTGACTCCTAAATGGAAGGCCGGCGGCAGCATGTATTTTGATGTGGGATCACAGGAAGTACGTATGTTAAGCCTTTTTCTGACCCGGGAAATGCACTGCTGGCAGATGTCTATTAATGTATCTCCCATTGGCCGTTTTAAATCCTTCAGTATTATCCTGAACCCTAAATCGGGCATTCTCAGAGACCTTAAGATCAACCGGTCCAGATCCTTCTACAACTAGTAAAATTGCCTAATGCCCAAAAAATCATGGGATTGGTCCATGTAATCACGGAAAAAAATAGGGTTTTTCTATAATTTGATTTACTTTTATTAAGGTAACTTTGCCGTTTGCAACAACCAAAGTGATTGGAGGAAAAATAGAATTATGTTATCAAAGAAAACTCAATATGCATTTAAGGCCCTGATGTATTTGTCACAACAGGCACAAGACGGGCCGGTTTTGATTGCAGAGATCTCGCTCAAAAAGAAAATCCCCCTGAAATTCCTGGAAAACATCCTGCTGGAAATGAAAAAAGAAGGCATACTGGATAGCAAGAAGGGAAAAGGAGGCGGTTATTTTCTGGCAAAAAAACCGGAAGATATCGTGCTGGCAGATGTCATGCGGCTGATAGAAGGACCTATTTCCCTGCTGCCCTGCGTAAGCCTGCACTTCTATAAAAAATGTGAGAACTGCAATGAAGACAGTTGCGGCCTCAGAGATGTCCTGATCCAGGTAAGAGATGCCAACCTGGCGATCCTGGAACACCGTACGGTGGCTGACCTGACGTAAAGAAACCGTTTTTACCAGCTTACACCGCCATAGAAAAATGCGTCAGAATTTCTTTTCAGAACTTCTGACGCATTTTTTTTGTAAAACTTATTTTTAAGGGAGCGCTTCAGCTGGCGCGCTAAGCCCGGTACAAAGCGAAACAATAACCGGGTCCACAGCTGCCGCTCTGTCCGTCCACTGTTTAGTCCGCCTTTTTATCAGCAGCGCTGCTGTCCGTCGCCGGTTGAGATTTCTCCGTTTTTTTCTCTGCCTGAGGCTTGAGCGCTTTTTTCTCGCCCTGCGGTTTTTCTTTATTGTTACTGCCGCCTTCCTTTTTCTTAGTGACTTTCGGCGCGAACATAGCCAGCATCCGGCGGCCTTCCATTTTAGGCATGCTTTCCAGAGAACCGACCTCAGCCAGCCTTTCTGCAAATTTCAGCAGTAAAAGTTCACCGCGATCCTTGAACATGATCGCACGCCCCTTAAACTGCACATAGGCTTTTACCTTGTTGCCGTCCTGTAGAAAACGTTCCGCATGTTTGGCTTTGAAGTCAAAATCATGATCATCTGTATTGGCCGTAAAGCGGATCTCTTTCAGCTCGCTCTGTTTGGAGTTGGCCTTCATTTCCTTTTCTTTACGCTTTTTCTCGTAAAGGAATTTCTTATACTCAACCACACGGCATACCGGCGGGTTTGCATTAGGAGATATTTCTACCAGGTCCAATTCCTGACTAGCAGCAATCTTACGGGCTTCTTCAATAGGATATACACCTACTTCGACGTTATCTCCTACCAGACGAACTTCCGGAACCCTGATGCGCTCATTGATGCGATGTTCCGGCTCTGTTTGTCGCTGAAAACGCCGATTATTTCTTCTGTGTACTAATGCCATTCACAATTTTTTGGTGAAATTAATGTAAAACTAATTTTCTTTTAGAATCTTTTGACTTGAAAATTACTGCAAATATTGTACAATAGTTCCAAACCACAAAAAAACGCTGCTATCTTCTTAGAAATGCGGACAGTTTGTCCGTCAATTGTATAGTGGCGCTTACACTGTTATTTTAAAACGTTCAATATCCGGTACATTTTGGGGAGTAAACTGTACTGGCTGCCGTAATAGTTATTGATGATGATGGAAAATACATAAGTCTTGCCGGAAGAGGACTTCTGATACCCGCCGTAGGCTTTACAGGCATGAATAGTACCGCTTTTCATTTTGGTGCCATTGTAGGTAGGCAACGCCTCATAAAAATCTGGATACCAGCTCTGTTGCCTGGCATACAGCAAAGCCTTGACCTCCGCATAGGCAGATACATAGTTCTGCGGTGACAGCCCGCTGCCATCCATCATGCCCAGCTCACTGGCGCTAATGCCGTGATCTTTCCAGAATCTGATGATCTCATCCACTCCGGCTTCGGTACTGCCTTCATTTTTCGCCTGATAACCAATCGCCTTGGCAAATGCCTCACCATAAAGATTGACACTTTTACGTAAAAAGTGATACACAATACTGGAAAGCGCAGGAGAGGTATACGTGTCTATGACTTTAGCCATTACAGGCACGCTGTTGCCCCTGATCACTTCCTGACCACCTGTTTTAAGCGTTCCTGTAATGTAGATCTGGCTTTCTTTCAGCCAGCGGACGATATCCGTTCCTAACTGTAAGGGAGGATCGGGCATGGACCCGGTAGCCATTCTGGTGGTGCCGGAAGGAACACGCCCGTCAATGAGCGCCACAGGGCTGTAGGGAGCGGTAAATATCCGGCTCTTATCTGCCGATCCGGCAGCGCCGGCCACCATTTTATTGACCAGTGTAACGCCTGCCAGTTCAGGATCCACCTTCTGGATCCTGACAGATCCGCCCGGGCTGCCGCCTTTATAGGTAATATTTACCTGGTTCTCCATCCAGTTCACCCCCCAGTCGCCGGCGCCATAATAGTTTCCCATATCATTCCAGGGCCAGCCACCGGGTGTCGGATTAAAGCTGTAAGCCGTTTCATCAATAAGGATATCCCCGTCGATGGCCCTGATGCCTGCAGTTTTGAGACTGCTGATAATTTTATTTTTAACATCAGCGGGTTTATACCCCGGGTAACGCCAGCTTCCCAGTGTCGGATCGCCGTACCCTTTTAAGATGAGATCCCCTTTGAGTACGCCGCTTTCTACCTGTCCCTTATAGCCGAGCGTCGTTTTAAAACGAAAATCCTTACCCAGTTTATCAAAAGCCGCTATCGCGGTAAATATCTTCTGGCTGCTGGCCGGTGAAAGCCCGCGGTGCCCGCTATACTCATAGACAACATCTCCTGTGGCTGCATCGGCAACATAGAAGCTGAGTGAGGCGTTTTTCATCTGCACGTCTTCCAGGAGCCGCTGGGTCTGACCGGCGAGCCTTGAATGAATGGTTTGTGCAGCTAGTTGTAGTGTAAGAAATAAAGAAAAAAAAGTCAAATAAAATAAGCGCATACATCTATACTTTTCAAAAGTCGGTTACTGGATGAATAATTCGCCGGCGGCGTTCAAAATGGGTAGCGAACGGCTGCCGGGAGTACAAATATCGGTCAAATATCCGCAAAATCTGCCAAACCCGGGATCAGGGATGACCAAAAGGCAACAGCCGCCGCTTTTGTTTGCGGCAGAACTACTAGGTAAGGCCATAGGTCTCAGCCATTTTCTTAAGGAACGCTAAGCTCCCCGCCGCGAGTGCATCGGCGCCGTATTTAGAAGCGCGCCACAGCGAAGTCGGGCCTCTCAGCGCTTCAACTTCAGAGGAAAAATTCTCCAAAACCAGATCGCCCCTGAAGTCAATTGCCGCCAGTCCCTTAAACAGATCCTCCCAGTGTACATTGTCTTCTCCCAGCATACCGCGGTCGCTGCCCGTCATATGCAGATAGCGGAGCGCGGGCCCGGCTTGTACTACAGGCGTATAAAAACTGTTTTCTTCAATATTCATATGAAAGGTGTCGAGCATCAGCCCCAGATTTTCGGCGCCCAGCTCCGACAGTACATCAAGCACCTGCCCGGCAGTGTTCAAAACATAGGTTTCATACCGGTTGATCGGTTCCAGCGCGAGCGTAACGCCCCTTTGCCTTGCATATCCTGCGGCTTCTTTCAGCACATCGTTTACTGTCTTTTGTTCTTCAACAGTGCTGGGATGACCGGTAAACACACCGATAGCACTGTAAATAACACCTCCCAGCAGCCTGCCTTCTGCCCGCTCCACAATATCAATCGCCTTTTTAATATGCGTTAATGCCTGTTGGGGGTAAAAAGGCAGATGGAGCTGCCTGGGTAAAATAAGGCTAAAGCGAACCTCAATAGCTGCTTTTGCCAGATCTGATTTTAATTGCCTGATATCTATATCTAAGCTGGGCGGCAAAGAGATCTCTATTAAATCAAAACCCTGAACTGCGGCCCTGGTGATTGCATAGGTTCCTGCCTCTGTGGTCCACTGCGGTATCCAGGACAGCATAGAGGCTCCAAATTTTACCATATTAAGCGATTAAGTCGTGTCGTGTAAAAATTTATCAATGATACGCTTTTTAATTTACATGCCTAACACCTTTACCATTTTATAAAGGAGGCCTCCAGCAATACGCGACAGCGCCAAACCGCTCTACACCGGCCTTTATACAATATCCAATATCATCACACCGGCAGCCTTATCTGCCTGTCTGCACAAAGCAGTTGTCCAGACTAAAGGGATATCTGTTTTGGGAAGCGAGCAGAAAACAGGCACCCGCGCCCACCCATACTGAATAGTCAAAGGGAGCTTTAATGCCCAGGGCAAGAGTCATACCCAGTGCAAAGCAAATCAGTAAAAAGCCAGCCCCCCAGGCTGCCAGCTTCGTCCTGTACCCCAGGATCAATAACAGCCCCAGCAAGGTCTCCAAAATCGTGGCGGCGACAGCCAGTAAGTTACTAAGCTGCTCACCTAAAAAGAAATTCAGCTGATGAGTGTAGGCTGCAAAATTATCCCAGTTACCCCAGGCTACACCTGGCTGACCGGGGGCGCCCCAGTAGCCAAAACGATCGGCTACTGCAGACAGGAAGGCTGAGCCCACCGCCAGCCGTACAAAAAATTGTGCAAATTTCATAACAGAAAAGGATGTTTAGTTACAAAGCTACAACAGCCGGGCAGCTAATTTTTTAAACTGGTTTAAGAAAAGAAATACTGCTGCCCTGAAAATAGACAAATTACCTTTAAAATCCATGAATATCCCGTAAATTGCTGCTATAATCAAGTGTAAAACCGGCACATGAAAAAGATCCTGACCATTGCCTCCATTGTCCTTATTGTTTTTGCAGGCATATTTATCTATGTAAAATACTATTATGTTTTCGCTACCGGCGTAAAATCAGGTATACTTAATTACGCGGTTTATAAAGGTAACCTTTTCAAGACCTACGAGGGAAAACTCATCCAGCAGGGCTTCGGCCGGCAAAACAACGGTTCATTTCAGAGTTATGAGTTTACTTTTTCTGTTTCAGACAGCGCGGTGTTCCACCAGCTGGAAAGAAACAGTGGTAAGGTCTTTGATCTCCATTACAAGGAATATCATGGAAGGATACCCTGGCGCGGCCATTCTGTTTATATAGTAGACAGCATACTGGCCATGCGGGATCAATAATTAAATCATTACACAAATTGGAACAAACAACAAATAAAGACGTATTAGAAATTACTTTTTTAGGGACCGGAACCAGCAGTGGCGTGCCGATGATCGGCTGCCACTGTGAAGTGTGCAGTTCCACAGATCCAAAAGACAACCGGCTACGCAGCAGCATTTTGCTTCGATATAAAGAGAAGACCATTGTGGTGGACACCACGCCGGACTTCCGTTACCAAATGCTGCGTGCGCATAATGACCATTTGGATGCCGTGTTATTCACCCATGCCCACAAGGACCATATCGCCGGGCTGGATGACATCAGGGCCTATAATTACTTTCAGCAGAAGCCCATGCAGGTTTTTGCCACCAAGGCCACGCAAAAGGAACTGGTACGGGAATTCTATTATGCCTTCGCGGAAGCCAGTTACCCCGGTATCCCGCAAATTGTCTTAAATAATATAGAGGCTGAACCTTTTGAGGTGGAAGGGATCACCGTTACCCCTATCAGGGTCTGGCATCATAAACTGGAAGTTGTCGGGTTCAGGATCGGCGATTTCACCTATATTACGGATGCCAATAAGATCGATGCTCCCCAGCAGGAGCTGATTGCGGGCACCAAAGTTCTGGTCATTAACGCGCTTAGAAAGGAAAAGCATATTTCTCATTTTACCTTAAGCGAAGCATTAGAGGTGATAGCATCACTAAAAATACCGGAAGCTTATCTCACACATGTCAGTCACCAGATGGGCTTACATGCAGAGATTTCAGGTCAGTTACCCCCGCATGTTCATATGGCCTACGATGGTCTGGTCCTGAATATACAATAATGCAGCAGCGATTACTTTAGTGACGGCCGGTGCTGCTTACACTACTCAGAAAGTCATACAGGTTGACCTGAGCACTTGGGATATCCAGCTTTTTTCTCAGCCGGTATCTGGCCACTTCCACTCCTTTTAAAGAGATATTCAGCAGCTGCGCCATTTCTTTGGAAGATAAGTTCATCTTGATGTAGGCACAGATCTTAAGATCTGCCGGTGTTAAAGCCGGATAAGCCTCTTTCAGGCCGGTCAGAAAATTATTATGCACCTCATCAAAGTGAACGGCGAACTGTTCCCAGTCTGCATCTTGCTTCTCCGCCTCACTCAACATTTTTACCAATCTGGAGAAGTCCCCATGGCTGGTATCATCTGGCAGTTTTCTTATCGCTCCTGTCAGCTCCTCTTTTAGCTTGGACAGCAGCTTCCCTCTTTTAAAAAGATGCATTGTTGTAGAGGCCAGCTCCTGATTTTTAAAAGCCACTTCTGCCTCCAGTTTTTCTTTCTGGAGTTGTATGATCTCCCTTTCGCTGTGTTCGATTTCCAGCTGATGGAGATAGTGGAGCTGCCGTCTTTCTTTTTCAAATTTGATGCGCTGCGCCTCAAATTTCCTGGATAACAAATGTCTGCCATAAATAAGCCCGGCAAAAAATAAAAGCGTATAGATCAAAAATGCAGTGGTGGTCTGATACCAGTGCGGTTCTATCACAAACTGATAACGCATCACGCCGGACTCTGTGCCGAACCGGTCTCTGGCTTTTACCAGAAAACTATAACTCCCATAAGGCAGATTGGTATAATCCTTCTGCTTTTTTACCGTCCAGTCGCTCCACGTTTTATCAAATCCTGCTAACTGAAAGCGATACTCAAGTTCCCTGGGCGGCCGGTAGGAAGTAGCCGTGAACTCAAAATGGAAAGAGTTGAAACGGGCCGGCAAATGACGGACCATCGTTTCAACCTGGCTTTGGACCACCGCATTGTGATCGACAAAATAGCCGTTAAATAACAAAGAATCCTTCCAGGAAATGGCATTGACCTTGGTCAGCAGTAGCTGCACCGGTGCCTGTCTGGCCTGGTATTTCTCTACATTAATGTGAATAAGCCCATCGTTAGAGCCCACCAACACATTTTTATCATTAACGGGCAAAATAAATTCAAACCCGGAGATCAGCTTTCCGGTAAGCTCGGGAAAATAGCGGATACCTTTATCAGGCAAATACACCCCCAATTTTTTATGCGTTACAAACCATATCCGGCCTTTGGCATCTTGTTTAACCAGGCGGATAGATAATTTCCCAAAAATCTTTTGATACTTCTTGTCCTGAAAAAAACGGTCTCTTTCAGGGTCATAACGATATAATCCATTATCCGTGCAAAACACAATATTACCGCCCAGCGAATACACATAGTTATTCAGGGTGCCCGGCAAACCGTCCTTTTGCGTATATAAGCGGACCGCCAGCACGCTTCGCATATCTTTACGCATCTGCAGGCCATAAACTCCTCTATAGGGATGAGAGGCCCATATAACATGCCTTAAGGTATCCATGGCCATAAACCTGAGCGATTCATAGGGACTGCCCGGGATGCGCCCTGCATCCATGATCTGTCCAAGGGTATCCTTTAATAATTCCAGTCCGGCATAATTACCGCTGATCCAGGGGCCTTTTTGCGGCGTTGCTCCGGGTAGTGGCTGAAACAGCCATACGCCTTCGTCCCTGTAAATAGAGACCGCCTTGTCAGCGTCTGTTAGAAAACTGCCTTCATTATGGCCCATTAATAAATGGTCCCCCGTGTTGTATAAGCCCCAGACTTGCCCGGAACTGCCGGCGATCCTGGAAAAACGCCCCCTGCTGAAACTGATATCCTCTGTAACAGGCAGGCTGAGCGGTGCCTTATACAACCCGTCAGAAGTGCCGATGACCAGCTGATCTTTGTAAATGAGCGCCGTATAAGAAGCGGCCGGTGTATTATTTAACGGGCTGATGGTCTGGATAAAGGAATTATAATCTACCAGATCGATCCCTTTATCCAGTCCCAGCCAGAGGTTTTGTTCCCGGTCCACGAAAAGGCTGAGCACATTATTATTCTGCAGCCGGGTATCGCTGTCAAAATGCCTCAATATCTGCCCTTGCTCATTTATTATGTATACGCCGGCTGAAGTTGTCCCCAAGGCAAAGCTATTGTCGCTGATTTTTGCAGCAGCATAAATGTGGGCGGTATTAATATAGGCTGGCAAGGCTACTTTATAGAGCCTGCCTCTTTTGAGCAGAGAAACCCCGTCCTTTAATGTACTGATAAGGTAACCTTGATCCCCTGTTTCCAAAATGGAAGTAATGACCTGCCCCTTAAATACATCAGAGATGATTTTCCACCTGCCTTCCTTATACATTAAAAGCCCCAGCTTTCTATCTTGAGCCATTACGCCCGCTGAAGTACAGGCCATATAGATCCATTCACTGGGAGCCGGATATACAACTGATTTTCTGTCGGCCGCGCTCGTGTCTATGGCCATAATACGGTCGGTGCATCTGAAGTAAATACGGTTACCGCTAATACCGGCATTCCATACATCGGCAAAACTGCGCTGGGAGACCGGTAGAAATTTTTTAAGGGAGTGATAGGTCAGTGTACCACTGGAGGACGGAAAATAATAACCGATCTCATCCTGGCCTCCTGCATAGATCTTACCATCCCTGCCAATGACCAGTGAGCGGACCAGGGTATTATTGGGAAGCGGATATAAATGCCAGTCATTGCCATTATAGCTCAGCAGTCCATCTGTATTGGCAAAATACAGAATACCCAAACTGTCCTGGGTGATCATCCAGTTCTGCACACCCGCCTCAAAATCTTTTTCCGTAAAATGAACGACGCCGGGCAGTCCGATGGTACCGGCAGCGCCGGGCCCTTGTTTTTGGTTGCCTTGGCCCGTCACCGGCGCCCCCACACACAACAGCAGCAAAAAGCAAAATAGCGGCATTAATAAATCATACAAATGCCTTCGCTTTCTTAACAGTTTTTGGCTTTTAGAGGCCTCATTTCGTTTTTGCGCATTCACGGGCTAAAATTCAGTTTTTTGTCCGAAAAACCGCCAAAAATTGGCATGGTTTCTTTTTGTGGTGTATTAAATAGTTGATTTTCAATAAATGTATTTTTTTCTGTAGTGGTATTGTAGGGGCAGAAAGTTTGGCGCCAGCACCCGAAAGTGCAAACTTTACCTAAATTTTTTTAACAAACAAACGTTGCGTTTTAAAAAAGCTTTTAGAAGATTTTAGAGTTTGAGATTTTCTCCGGAAAGCTTTTCATCCGGTCCGGACATCCGGCCCCACGTTCATTAAATATTCTGTCAGCATGTATCTGAAGAAAAAAAACGATTTATCAAGGTCAATTGTCTGCCCCGTTGCAGCAACGACCTCGATGCTCCTTATGTTCCTGGCCGGTTGCCGCTCTGGCGGTACAGGCGATACCCACGCCAGGGTTGCGCCCGCCAGTGAGCCGTTAACCGCCATAGCGTATCACCAGGCGGCAACGCCCCGTATGTATGTCACGGCTAAAAATACAGATCTTCGGATCACGCCCGCCGATACACTGAGCTGGTCGCCGAAAGACCAGCCCCTGGAGACCGATATCTGCGTCTTTATTGACCCCGGGCATCAATTTCAACAAATCACAGGATTTGGCGGAGCACTGACAGACGCCTCCGCGGAAACACTGGCCCGGTTGCCCGAACAGCTTCAGGACAGTGTGATCAGTGCCTACTACGACACGACCAGAGGGATTGGCTATAATTTCGGGCGTACCAATATCGGCAGCTGTGATTTTTCCAGTGCCAGTTATATGTATGTCGCTGACAACGACACCAGTTTGTCTACATTCAGTGTCGCCCATGATGAGCAATTCAAAATACCGCTTATCAAACGGATCCAGGCCAAGGCCGGCCGTGATTTTTGTTTATTCGCCAGCCCCTGGTCTCCCCCTGCCTGGATGAAAGACAATCAAAATATTTTACACGGCGGGCACCTGCTAAAGCGATACTACCCGTTATGGGCGGGTTACCTGATCAAATTTATCCATGCTTATCACGCCCGCGGCATCGATCTGTGGGGCATTTCCGTACAGAATGAACCGATGGCCAATCAAACCTGGGAATCTTGTATCTACACAGCGCAGGAAGAAAGAGACTTTATTAAAGAAGCGCTGGGCCCTGCTCTTTATAAAAACGGATACCAGGACCTGAAACTCATTGCCTGGGATCATAACCGGGACCTGCTGTTCCAAAGAGCCAGTGTATTACTGAGTGATAGCACAGCCGCCAAATATATCTGGGGGCTGGGCTTCCACTGGTATGAGACCTGGTCAGGCACAAAGCCGCTGTTTGACAACGTGGTCAAAGTGAGAGAGAACTTTCCAGATGTTCATCTGCTGTTTACCGAAGGCTGCCAGGAGAAGTTTGATTACAATCAGATCGATGACTGGGGGCTGGGAGAAAGATATGCCAATAATATCCTCCATGACCTGAACAGCGGCATCACGGCCTACTGTGACTGGAATATACTGCTGGACCAGACCGGAGGCCCCAACCATGCCGGCAATTTCTGCTTTGCGCCGGTCATTGCCGATATCCCGCAAAAAAAGCTGCATTTCACCAACGCCTTCTGGTATATCGGACAGTTCTCCAAATTCATTCATAAAGGTGCCAGAAGGATCAGCAGTACTTCCAACCGCTCGGACCTGCAGGTGACTTCGTTTCTGAATCCGGACGGCTCCATTGCCGCTGTGGTATTCAATCAAACCGATAAAGATATTTCATTTCACACCTGGTTAAATGGGCAGTGGGCAGCTGCGAAAGCCCGTGCCCATAGCCTGAGTACGCTTATTCTGTAAAATAAAAAACATACATAATTCTCATACACTCATTTAACAAAAAATGGTGAGGGGGCACCCCTATTGCCTTAGCCTCATCAAAAGAAAATCAAAACAATGAAAAGAACAAAACACATGCAACCCTGGCTATCACTGGCTTCCCTGGTCCTTCTGGGAGCTGTTAGCCCTGCATCCAGGTCCATGGCCGCCGGCTATGTACCCTATTATATGACCATCCAGCAGCAGTTGTCGGGCACCGTAAACGGGCCTGACGGCAAGCCGCTGGCAGGCGTTTCTATACAAATCCAGGGCACCACCACCGGCACCGTTACCGACAGCGAGGGAAGTTTTACGCTGCAGGCCAAGCCGGGAGATATCCTGGTCATCTCCTCGGTCGGTTATGCGGATCAAACAATTACAGTCAGTGAACAGACCCGCCTCACCATTACCATGGAAAGCCAGGCAGGAGATTTAAGTGACGTGGTTGTAATCGGATTCGGGACACAGAAGAAAAAAGCATTAACCGGCGCGATCGCTACCGTTTCTGCAAAAGATATGGAAAACCAGCAGATCACCCGTTTTGATGACGCCCTCAGGGGACGCGCTGCCGGTGTAACGGTCGTACAGAGCTCCGGACAGCCGGGTGCTGCACCCACCATCCGGGTGCGTGGTGTGACTTCCATCAATAACAGTGATCCGCTGTATGTAATTGACGGCATTACTGTAGACAACGGAGGGTATGAAGCGTTGAACCCGGATGACATAGAAACCATTACCGTTTTAAAAGACGCCTCTGCCGCCATCTATGGAGCCAGAGCCTCTAACGGTGTCGTGATCATTACCACCAAAAGTGGCAAAAACGGCGCCCCTAAGCTGAACTATAACGGCTATTATGGTATTCAAAATCCTGTCAAACGGGTCAAACTGGCCAGCGCGTCTCAATACGCAGAACTCATCAACGAAGCTTCCGAAAATGACGGCGGGGTTGAAGTCATCAAAAACCCAGGCCAGTACGGACAGGGAACCAACTGGCAGGATGTCATCTTTAAAAAGAATACGCCTATCCAGAACCATAATTTCAGCGTAAGCGGCGGCTCAGACAAAGGTACCTATTATGCTTCCTTTGGTCTGTTGGAACAAAAGGGCCTTGTGATGCCAGATGTATCCAGTTTTAAAAGACTGAACTTTGCACTGAACAGCACCTATAAGATACGTCCCTGGTTAGAGATCGGAGAAAACATCTCCTATAGTTATAATAAAACAGAAGGTATTGATGCCAATACCGAATTCGGAGGGCCGCTCTCTGATGCGATGAACCTTGATCCGCTGACCCCTGTGATCGTGAGCGATATGAGTACCGTGGATCCTGCTTTATATGCCAATCCCTATATCGTAAAAAACGGGCTCGGGCAACCTTATGGCATCTCCTCTCTGGTGGGTCAGGAAATTGTCAACCCGGCGGCTTATGTGCACACGATCGCAGGCAATTACAACTGGTCGCATAACATCCTGGCCAATGGTTTTGTACAAATCACGCCTGTCAGGGGGCTGACCCTTAAGAGCTCATTAGCGGCAAAACAGGCTTTCTACGGCGCCGAATCTTTCACGCCGCTGTATTACCTGAGTACCACCAGAAGCAATACCACTGTGGCATCAGGTGACCGTTCTTCCAATCAAAACCTGACCTGGAACTGGGACAATACCGCATCTTATGATTATTATAACGGCTTGCATCATTTTATGCTGCTGGTCGGCACCTCTGCCCAAAGAGAATCCGGTATGCAGCTTAGCGGTAATTTCGCCGGCCTGCCGATCAATTCCTATAAAGATTATTCTTTAAATTTTGATCTGCCCACCAAAGACAGGATCGCATCAGGCGGTGATAATCAGCCTTATACCCTATCTTCTTTATTCTCCCGCCTGACCTATGATTTTGATGAAAAATATTTATTTTCCGGTATTATCAGAAGGGACGGCTCTTCTAAATTCGGGAGCAATAATGTCTATGGTTACTTCCCATCCCTGGAATTAGGATGGGTGATTTCCAAAGAGCATTTTATGGAAAACGCCACCAACCTCAGCTTCCTTAAGTTAAGAGCGTCCTATGGGGTTCTGGGCAACGAGCGTTCTCTTAATCCCTTCCAATATGCGGCAACCATCGGCAGCGGCAGAAACTATGTCTTTGGTGATGATGGTCTTGTCATTGGCTACAGCCCTAATGCGCCCGCCAATCCAGATCTTAAATGGGAGCAGACCGCGACGACAAATATCGGTATCGATGCCGTCTTTCTGAAAAATTTCAATCTGTCGCTGGATGTCTATAACAAAAAAACCAGCAATATGCTGCAAACGGTGAAGCAGCCGTTCTATGCCGGTTATAATGGAGACCCCTGGCAGAATGTAGGCAGCCTCGTCAACAAAGGAGCGGAACTCTCGCTCGGTTATACCTATAACGCAAAGGATTTCAGGATCAATGCCAGCGGTAACATTTCCTACAATCATAATGAGGTCACCTATCTTGGAACCACTGAGTATTTTACAAGCGGATCCTTCCAGAATATGCCTTATCCACCGCAGAGAACGCAGGTAGGGCAGCCGGTAAATGCTTTCTATGGTTTTAAGAACCTGGGCATCTTCCGTTCTCAGGATGAAATTGATCATTACACCAATAAAAGCGGTGAGCTGATCCAGCCCAACGCCAAACCGGGCGACCTGAAATGGGCTGACCTGGATGGTGACGGCACCATCGGCGATGACGACCGTACTTTCTTAGGCAGCAGTCTGCCTTCCTGGACCTACGGATTTTCTATCAGTGCCAATTACCGGAACTTCGACTTCCTGGTCTTCGGACAGGGGGTATGGGGCAATGAGATCATGCAGGGATACAGACGCCTGGATATTGCCAATGCCAACTACGGCATCCAAGCACTCGACAGGTGGTCAAAAGACAATCCCGATGGCAGCTATCCCAGGTTAACCAACAAGGATCCTAACGATAACTATCATAAAATGAGTGATTTTTATCTGCAAAGCGGAGCTTACTTCAGGGTTAAAACCCTGCAGATCGGCTATACGCTGCCTAAGGCCCTCACCGAAAAAGCCACCCTGGAAAAAGTACGCTTCTATATCAGCGCCAATAACCTGTTTACCATTACCGGTTATAACGGTCTGGATCCGGAGGTAGCCGGCAGTATCGATAAGGGCGTTTATCCACAGGCCAGAACCTGGATGCTGGGCGCCAATATCACCCTATAAACAATTGTAATATCCATCGATTAAAATATAAATAATGCAACATCATATAATAAAACAAGCAGCTGCATTGATGCTGGCAGCAAGTGTTTTTACCTCTTGTTCCAAGTCATTTCTGGAACTGGATCCCAAGGGAGAATTTCAGGAAGACACCTATTATAAAACCCCTGACCAGGCATTCGCCGGTCTGGTATCCTGCTATGCGCCGCTGACAGATGCCGGTGGCGGTATTGACGGCACTTACGCCAATACCTTGGGCCCGCTGAACGCGGCCTCCGATGAGTGTAACGCCGGAGGCGGCGGCGCTTCTGATATGTCGGGCTGGCATGCCATTGCCGACTATCCGCTGTTAACGCCACAGATCGGCCCCCAGGGAGAATTCTGGTCTATGGATTATAAGGGGATCTACCGGTGTAACGTCCTGCTCACCAAGATCGACGGTGCCGGACTGGACGCAGGTACCTTAAAAAGATACAAGGCAGAGACCTTCTTTCTGAGAGCCCATTACTATTTTGACCTGGTCCGTTTGTTTAAAAATATCATTCTGACCACAGATCCGCTTCCCCTCACAGAGAACCGCGATGTCAGACAGACGACGCCCGATAGTGTATACGCACAAGTTGAAAAGGACCTGCTGGCTGCAATACCGGATCTGCCCGCTACCGTAGACGCCGCTGAAAAAGGCCGTGTTACGCAGGGCGCAGCGATTGCCTTATTAGGTAAGGTCTATCTTTATGAAAAGAAATGGAAGGAAGCGTCCGAGCAGTTTATTAAAGTCAACGGACCGACACCAGGCGGTGCGGCTACGCCGCTGTATGGCTATAAACTTATGGCTAATTATGGCGACATCTTTAGTCCCGATCATAAATTCAACAGCGAATCGATCTTTGAACTGGTGTATACCAGCACCGGCAAGACCGATTGGGGCGACTGGTTCCCGGGCAAGGGAAATGTGTATGTCAACATGGTGGGACCACGCTCTTATACCGGGCCGACTTATTTTGGCGGCGGCTGGAGCTTTAACCCGATCATAAAAGAGACCCTGGTAAAGGACATGCATCCTTCTAAGGATGTTTATGACCCGCGCTACCGGTATACCATTGCCAATATCGATTCTTTGACGGACGCCACCAAGACGACCTATGTCGGCGGTGACGGCAATACAGGATTCTTTATTCAGAAATTTGCCCCTCTGGAGAAATATAAAGTTTCATCTGGTGTAGCCGAGTTGAATTTCCCTAATGACTATATTGAAATCCGCCTGGCGGATACCTACCTGATGGAAGCAGAGGCACTCGTGGCCTCCGGCACCGGAACTGCACGTGCACAGAAACTGCTGGACGCCGTACGTGCCAGAGTGGGGCTTTCATCTGTGCCGGTAACACTGGAGAATATCTACCATGAAAGGCATATGGAGCTGGCCACGGAAGGGCACCGGTGGTTCGATCTGGTCAGAACCGGAAGAGCCGCTTCTGTACTGGCCTTCAAGGGCTTCAAAGCCGGCACAAACGAGCTCTTGCCTATCCCGTACGCAGAATTTGAGTTTAATAAAAACCTGAAACAAAACCCGGGTTATACCAATTAGGCGCTCCTTTTTATTTGCACCCTCTGAAATCAGTGAGCGTTAAAAAATTGATTTTCAGATAAACAGCCGGCAGCACTAAAAGAATACCTGTCTGCCGGCTGTTTTATATTAACTTTAATAGCCATAAAACTTTGGATATGCACCTGATAAAATCTCTCGTAACCGGTATTTTTCTTTTAAACATGCTGTCTGCCTGCGGTAAAAGCAGTAGCAGTACGCGGGAGACAACGCGCCCCACAGACACCACTTCTTTAGACTCGCTGCAGCCTTTTGTTACGACCGGCGACCGGTCAAAACTACTGGAGCCGCAAAGTAAAATCGCCTTTCAAACAGCTGAAAACAGTCAGTTAGATAATATTATAGTAGATTCCTCTATCAGGTACCAGACGATTGACGGCTTTGGATTCTGCTTGACGGACGGAAGCGCCAGCCTGATCAGCAGTATGGATGAGGCAGACAGAAAAACACTCTTAAAAGAACTGTTCAGCAGCTCCGGCCGGGGAATCGGTATCAGTTATCTCAGGATCTCCATCGGCGCTTCTGATCTGAGTGACAGCGTTTACACCTATGACGACATGCCTGCCGGCAAAACGGATAAACAGCTGGCACACTTCTCCATTGCAAAAGCAGCCATTCATCTGATTCCCTTACTCAGAGAGATTTTAGAGATCAATCCTGACATCAAAATATTGGGTTCTCCCTGGTCCGCTCCTTCCTGGATGAAATCTAATGGAAGTTCAAAAGGAGGCAGCCTGCTGCCGGTCTATTATGATTGCTATGCCGAGTACTTTGTGCAGTATATAAAAGCCATGCAAAAAGCCGGCATCCGTATCGATGCGATCACACCGCAGAATGAACCGCTGAACCCGGATAATAATCCCAGCATGTATATGACAGCAGAACAGCAAAGGGATTTTATCAAAAATAATCTCGGGCCGGCCCTGAAAGCAGCGGCCCTGAACACCAAGATACAAATCTATGATCATAATGCAGATCATCCGGATTATCCTCTTACCATACTCAGTGACCCGCAGGCCGCGGCTTATGTTGACGGGTCGGCCTTTCATCTGTATGCAGGCGATATTAACGCACTTAGCCAGGTACATGACAAGTATCCCGGCAAAAACCTATACTTTACAGAACAGTACACCCCTTCAACAGGATCATTTGACGGGGATCTTAAATGGCACATCGAACACCTGATCGTAGGCGCCACCCGCAACTGGAGCCGCAATGTCCTGGAATGGAACCTGGCCGCTGATCCTGATCTGGCACCGCATACACCCGGAGGCTGTACTACCTGCCTGGGTGCGTTAACCATTCAAGGCAAAGTGATCAGCAGAAACCCCTCTTACTATATCATCGCCCACGCTTCCAAATTCGTACCCACCGGCTCCGTGCGGATCCGTTCAGATAAAATAAGCGGAGTTCCTAATGTAGCCTTTCTGAGACCAGACGGCAAAAAAGTATGTATTCTCATAAATACCACTGAGCGCGACAGAAGCTTTAAGCTTACTTTCCGGGGAAAAACAGCCCCCATCACCATCCGTTCCGGTGCCGCAGCCACGCTGGTTTGGTAATTGCCTGAAGATCGAGTAATTTGGTTCAAAACAATACCTCAGACATGTCATTAAAAAATTTTCTTTCCCGGTGTTCCGGGCTTGCCCTCTTCGCCTTAGGGCTGACACAATTAACGCCGGTATATGCCGCTGGTCAGCCGGACACGGCCATTGCCGCGGATTACAGCAGGATCGTTGCACACCGGGGCGCCTGGAAGACGGCGGATCTGCCTCAGAATTCCATCGCTTCGCTAAAAAAAGCGATCCAGCTGGGATGTATGGGCTCCGAGTTTGATGTCCAGTTAACGGCAGACGACTCCCTTGTTGTCAATCACGATCCTGTGTATCAGGGGGACACCATTGAAAAGAGTACCTATCAAAAACTGATGCGCGTTCCGCTGAAAAACGCAGAGCACTTACCTACCCTCAACAGCTACTTGCAGACGGCCCTTAACAGTGGCGGACACACAACGCCGGTCCTGGAGATCAAGCCCTCTGTCATCAGCAAAGAGCGGGGCATTCAGACTGCCCGAAAAGTGCTTGAAACGGTAAAGGCATTTCATGCAATGGATAAAATTATTTTTATCAGCTTTGACTACGATATCCTGCTGGAGATTCACCGGCAATATCCGAATGCCAGAACACAGTATCTGAATGGAGACAAGTCACCGGCTGCTTTAAAAGCCGACAAAATAGGCGGTGCTGATTATCATTTCAGTGTCTTCAAAAAACACCCCGAATGGATGAAAGAGGCAAAAGAAAAAGGCATTATCGTAAACGCCTGGACGGTAGATGATACGACGACCATGGATTGGCTATTAGCCCACCAGGTTGATATCATCACCACTAACGAGCCGGAGCTCGCGGCGCAGCGCGCAGCACGCCACCAAAAACTGTATGGCAACAGAAAACTGGTCTTCAGTGATGAGTTCAATCTGGACGGCGCCCCCCACAGTGATAGCTGGACTTATGATACCGGAAGTCACGGCTGGGGTAACCATGAGCTGGAAAACTACACCAACGCAGCGCCTGAGAACGTCTTTATAAAAGACGGAATGCTGCACATTGTCGCCCGAAAAGATGACAGGCAGCCTAAGGGGTATAGTTCAGTGCGGATGGTACAGCAAAAAGGCTATTTATATGGCCGCCTAGAGATACGGGCAAAGCTTCCTGCCGGCCGCGGTCTCTGGCCTGCGCTTTGGTTATTGCCGGATCACAATAGCTATGGCGGCTGGCCCGCCAGCGGTGAGATCGACCTGATGGAAAATGTGGGGTATAACCCCGATTCTGTATTTTTCACGGTACATACAGAAAAATACAACCATGTAAAACATACACAAAAATCAAAAGGCACCCGGGTAAAATCGCTGTATAGCGACTTTCATCTGTACGCCTTAGAGTGGACGCCTGACAGCATATGCTTTTATATGGATGATCAAAAACAATTCAGTTTTGCAAACGAACATCAGGGCTATAAAAGCTGGCCTTATGACAAACCTTTTCACCTGCTTATGAATATTGCAGTCGGGGGCGACTGGGGCGGTAAAGAAGGCATCGATAACAACGCTTTTCCGGCTATGATGCTGGTGGATTATGTAAGGATCTATCAGTAGCAGCCATTGATCTCAAATATCCTGTTATTATCATCAAAACCCTATGATCTGTATGTCTTATCCTCTCCTGCATAAAAGAAACTGGTCGCTTAAATTTGCGCTTTTGCTTACTTTCAGTATGAGTAGTTTTCTGCAAAGTGACGCGCAGTTTCTGAAAGCCTCAGGAACAAAAATCACCAATGGCACTGATACTGATTTTATCATCCGCAGCGTCGGATTAGGGGGGTATATGCTGCAGGAGCCGTATATGCTTCACCTGCCGGCTTTGCATTCACAGACCATGATCCGGGAAAAGATCCGGCAAATGGCCGGAGACAAGGCGACCGAAGCCTTTTATAAAGACTGGAGAAAAAACTTTATTCAAAAAAGTGATATAGATTCTATGGCTGCCTGGGGCTTTAATGCATTACGGCTTCCCATGCACTATAATCTGTTTACCCTACCGGTAGAAAAAGAACCGGTTCAGGGGCAGCAAACATGGCTGCCGGAAGGATTCAGCCTGGTGGATTCTCTTTTAAGCTGGTGTAAACAGGCAAAGGTCTATTTAATATTAGATCTCCATGCGGCACCCGGCGGACAGGGCAATGACCTGCCTATCAGCGACAGAGATCCGGCGCTGCCTTCCCTGTGGCAGTCAAAAGCCAATCAGGATAAAACCGTAGCCCTCTGGGAAAAACTGGCGGACAGATATAAAGATGAACCCTATATCGGGGGCTATGACCTGCTCAATGAAACGAACTGGGGATTTGAAGACAGCACAGATATCCGGGGTACAAAGGAAAAACACAACCAACCGCTGTGGGCATTACTGAAGCGCATTACAGCGGCAGTCCGCAAATACGACAAGCGGCACATGGTCATTTTGGAAGGCAACGGATTTGCCAATAATTACAGCGGCCTGGACAGTCTCTGGGATGATAATATTGTTCTCAGTTTTCATAAATACGGCAACTTTAATGACAAAAATTCTATTCAATATTTTCTGGATCTGAGAACGAGGCTGCAGGCCCCTGTCTGGCTGGGAGAATCCGGTGAAAATTCCAATAACTGGTTTATGCATTGCATCCGGTTAATGGAGCAAAATCAGATCGGCTGGAGCTGGTGGCCCTGGAAGAAGATGGGCATCAATAACCCACTGGAAATTAAAGTCCCCAAAAACTATGGTCAGTTTATCCGCTATGCAGCCGGTAAGGGTCCAAAGCCGGATCCTGTAAAGGCCAGACAATTGCTCAGTGATCTGCTTCGAAATATACAAATCCAGCACAATATTATCCATAGAGATGTAACAGATGCGATGTTCAGATCTATAGAAGACCCGTCCGTCCGCCCGTTCAGGCCCTATACAGTCAGTGACAGGCCTTGTTATATCCTGGCCGCGGATTATGATCTGGGGGCCAATGGTTATGCTTATTTAGACAAAGATACCGCCAGATACCAGTATACACCAGGGGTTCATACAGAGGGCAATAAAGGGCATTCATATCGTAACGACGGTGTGGATGTAAAGATCGATTCAGTTTCCGGCAAGCCTTACGTATTTTCGGTTCAGCAGGGAGAATGGCTGTCCTATTCACTGACCATAGAGCGGTCAGGGGCGTACAATGTGCAACTGGATTTTGCAAAAGACGCGGCCACAGGCTCGGGCAGTACAGTCAGTATCGAACTCTTTCAGGGAGACAGGCATTTAGGCCATTTAGCGGTAGATCCCACTCCCCTCTCTCCTGGAAATTTTATAAGAAGTAAGCCGGTTCAGGTGCAGCTCAGTCAAGGCAGGCAGGCCGGTCCTGTTAAAATCCTGTTTAACAGCGGCGGGGTCGCCTTTCGGGGCTTTATCGTAAGCCCTGGCAGCGACTAACTTTATGATTGAAGCAACTAGTTTGGAGCAAAATTTGTGGCATCTGTTTTCTATGATCTTTATTTTGGAGGGAGTGCCTGTCATTTCATTCCAAAATGGCAACTTTCATTATGAATCATAAACCCGAAACGCATGTCACTATCAAAGAACATGGTATTTTCCAGGATGCTCATCGCGGTGGACGGCAGTCCCTGCTCTGAAAATGCGGCCAAAAAGGGTATTGAACTGGCAACCACTTTACAGATCCCCTTGGCCTTATTCTCCGTTATTGACAGAAGTCAGGAAATCATTCCGACAGATCTGGAAGTAAAACCTATCCAGACAGGCACTTTCCTGGAAGAGCAGGCCCGGAAAAATATCAGGGACATCACCCAGAAATACGTACCCCGGTCTATGGAAGGCAATATACATCAGGTACTGACGGAAGGACTGCCCAGAGAAGAGATCCTGCGTAAATTAAAAGACTGGAACGCGGATATATTGATTGTCGGCACACATGGGCGTAAAGGGCTTGCGCATTTTTTACTCGGCAGTACCGCCGAATACCTAGTACGTCACGCGAAAGTGCCCGTATTAGTCGTCCCCTATGAAGGACCAGAAGTATAAACGGCTACTAAGGCTGGGACGGCTTCAACAATGCATCAATCGCATCCGCCAGCGCTCTGTCCTTATCTGTTACGATATCACCTGCGTCGTGGGTGCTAAGGCTGATATCAACCTTGTTCCATGCATTGGACCAGTCGGGATGATGGTTTGATTTTTCTGCCAGCAGTGCCACTCTGGTCATAAAAGCGAAGGCTTCACTGAAATCTTTAAAAGTGAAAAACCTGAATAACTGATTGTTTTTTTCTTGCCACATACTACTCTGTTTTTATCCATTCAAAAAAGCATGTTTATTGATCAGGTACAAGATATATGCCATCCCGCATTCAACGCCGTTATACACGCAATAAAAACAGGCCGGATAAGGAGTTATCAGCTACTTATCCGGCCTGTTTTATGCTAAATATGCTTTGTTAAAAACCTCTGCCGCCACCGAAACCGCCGCCACGACCACCGCCGTAGCCACCCCTGCCGCCACCAAAATTACCTCTCTGGGGGCGACCACCATCCGGACCCTGCCGCATCCGTTTGCCGCCGAATTTGCGCAAATTGTAGGTGAAGGTCAACATAAAATAACGTTTCAGTACACTGCTCTGTGTCCATCCGATGATATTATCAGTTCTGGTAAAATCAATGCCTTTATTCTGGTTCAGGATATCATTGACAGAAAGCTTCAGTTCACCTGCCTGGTCCTTAAATATATGTTTGGTAATCCCTGCATTCCAGATAGGGATGGCTGTGTTCTGTCCTGCAGGCAAGCCTGCATAAAACGTATAGTTAAAATCAGAAGAGATCTCCCAGCCTGATTTAGAGTACCAGGTACCGTCAAAACCAAAAGACTGAGAATAATAGTTGCCATCCTGATTATTGTTCACGGAGTAACTGGCGAAGTTATAAGTAGGATCAGTAGAGAAATTAATATCAAAGAGTTCTGCCAGATTGGTCGTCCAGCTGATCCGCTGACTCAACCTTGTCGTATAGGTAAAGCTGTGAATGTCATTGATGAGGCTGGCTCTTCTTTGATTAGAGATACGGGTGGACAGATCAAGATTAGATTTAGGTCTGTTGAGCGGAATTCCCCAGTTAAGATAGCCGCTGACATTGTAAAACCCGTTCATATTAACAGGCACTGTTGAGTCGCCGCCATTGGGCAGCCTGTAAATCGCATTCACAATATTATGTTGTGTAACATCCGCACTGATCGTGGCAAAGAAAGTCTTGTTATTCTCACGGTCAAAATTGGTATAACGCAACATAAAGCTGTGGTTAAACTCTTGCTTCAGATCCGGATTACCACTGGTGATATGAAGCTGATTGGAATTATCCACCACCGGTTGCAACTGTGTGACACTGGGCTGATTGGTGCGGCCCCGGTAGTTAAACCTCAGGCGCCTGGTTTTAGAAAACTTATAAGACAGCGAAGCCGTCGGATACATATTGACGTAATCCTGACTCAGATGGATATCTTTGGAAATATTGTCACTTCTCAGTTGCCCGAACTGAACGCCGGTACCGGCGCTGAGGTGCAGGGTTCCATCATCATACATATAACTCAGTGTTGCCCTGTTGGACTGATACGTATTCTCGTAGAGGTTTGTCAAAAAAGTATTAACGTCGGTGTATCCCCCCGTTGTACTGTCGTAATTGTACGTCTTGCGATCCGAATTGGTTTTCCGGTAGTTATTATTCAGCTCCAGTTCCAATAGCTGATGTTCAGCCAGTGGTTCAGTATAGGATAGCGTTGTACTGATGGATTTGCTCTCGTTAATGGAAGAATATCGCTGGTTGGTCAGACTATCATTGCCATCTTCATAGGTATAAATATCGGAGTAAGTTGTGCCTGAGTTATCATTGCGATTGGCAGATAGTTGCAGATCCAGGGAAACAGAACGCCCCTTCTTTTTAAACGCATGCATATAGGTTGTCCCTAAAGACGCATTATAACTGTTTGTGCTGGTAGTACTTCTGGAATCTGAGCGACTTACGTCTGAAGTGTCTCCGGTTGGTAAGACTTGTGAAATGTCGCTGGAAGAGGTTCTGCTGCTGGAGCCTTTTGTAAAGCTGATATTGGGGCGTACTCTTAACCTGTTGCTGGAATCAAAATTGGTTTCCAGATTGAAGTCAAAACGATGGTTCTGATTATCGTTGATGCCAAGGCTGTTGCTACCAGTCAGCAACGTCGTATCTTTACTAAACAGATTCTGGTTAAAAGATCTGGATTCCTTTACCTGGTGAATATTATTGTAAAAATAACTGCCGGACAGTTCCGTTTTCTTCGTTATCTGATCCTGATAGTTGATTCCCGCAGAGATCGTTTTATTGAGGCCATTGTTATCGCCACCATCGCCCCTGGTAAACATCTGCTGATTGACGTTATTAAAATTGCCCAAAAAACCGATGCGTTTATCTCCTTTCATGCGGAAGTAGCGGGCGTTGATATTATAAAGACCGTTTTTAAACTCTGCATCGTCATTACCGATGGCGGCCGATGACCTGCCGAATTCACCCTCTCTTCTGTCTTTTTTGGTAACGATGTTGATCGTTTTGATCGTATTGCCGTCATCAAAACCCGTAAACTCGGCCTGGTCACTCTTACCGTCAAAGACCTGTATTTTATCCACTACATCCTTGGGTAAATTCTGTGTGGCGAGTTTAGGATCGCTGCCAAAAAAACGCTTACCGTCGACAAAGACCCGGGGAACAGCCTCTCCCTGGCTGGTCACAGAACCATCTTTAGCCACTTCAACGCCCGGAAGCTTTTTCAATAAGTCTTCTACGGTCGCATTGGGTTTTGTACCAAAAGCGTCCGCATTGAACTCAGTGGTATCTCCTTTCAAAGTAACCGGCACGATCGCCGTGACCACGACTGTTCCTAATTCATTGAGCGTCTGTTGTAAGGTAATTTCACCTACATTCAAATCCGGATTATCCTTTGAAACAGAAACGTACCGGTCCACAACATCATAACCCTGGAAAGATACCCGCATGATATAAGTGGTCAGCTCCAGGTTTGAAAAGCTGAAATGCCCTGTGCTGTCAGAAAGCGTTCTTTTGATATTTGCCGTATCGGCTGCCTTCAATAAAGAAATGGTAGCCCTGTTGACATTATTGGAAATAGTATCAACGATCTGACCTGACAGTTTTCCAGGCTGCTGAGTGTCCTGAGCTTTTGACTGCCCCAGGGTCACCAACACCATCATGATACTTACGACAATTGTGAGACGCATAAGATTTTTGAGATATATTTTAAATAGTTTTCGACTTGGCAGGTAAGCCTAAGTTTAAGCAAAGGTCTGTGCCAGCAGGGTAAAACACGGACCTTTCGGTAGAAACATGGAAAGATTAGGTTAAATCAGCACGGTTCCGGCAAATAATGCGTTCAGCACTGCCATAAAATACCCATAAGCCTTATCATTATCTGCCTTTTACGGTTTTCCGCAACTATCTTTTCGATACGCAATCACCAGCCTTTTCAAACGAGGAGGCGAAATTCGGTGCTAAAACAAATTTTTCCACATCATGCTCTCTACAGGCATGTTCGGCTGCCCGCTATATTTAGCATTTTTCTTTTGATTGTATTTGACCTCGATCTCTCCTTCTACCGGGAAGTAGATCAGCTGGCCGATGGGCATAAACTTATAGATACGAACCGGCTGTTTGCAGGAAATTTCAAGCGTCCAGTTTCCGCAAAACCCGACATCGCCCTTGCCTGCGGTAGCATGAATATCGATTCCCAGCCGGCCGGTGGAGGACTTTCCTTCCAAAAAAGGTACATGCATATGGGTTTCCGTATATTCCTGGGTCACGCCCAAATAGAATTTATCGGGTTGCAGGACATATCCTTCATCAGGGATCTCGAAAAATTCGATCTCATTATGCTTTTTAGCATCCAGCAGCGTATCTTTATAGACAGCCAGCGTGCTGCCCAAATGTACATCATAACTATTACTGCCAAGCTGTTCGCGTACAAAAGGCGTTATCTGTATGGTGCCTTTGTCCATTTCTTCCAAAATCCTTTTATCCGATAATATCATTCCTGCCTAGTGGTTTAAGATTATATTTGCAAATATATAGCTTATCCAACATTTAAAAGAAACGATCGTCTCTATGCCTTTGTTTTATCAAGACCAGCCTTCTGAAGATATCCGGTTAGCCATCTGGCACATCAGGGAAGAAGAATCTTTTTTTCTAAGCCAGGTCACTCTAAGTAAGCAAATACAACATCCGCACAAAAGAAAACAGCACCTGGCCGGCAGGTATTTACTTTGTCATCTGGCACCAGATTTCCCTTTATCCGAGATCGCTATTGCGGACAGCAGGAAACCTTATCTGAAAGATGAAAAATATCATTTTTCTATTTCTCATTGCGGGGACTACGCGGCCGCTATCGTCAGCAAGACTACCAGAGTAGGCATTGACATTGAAATCTTTGACGATAAAGTTTTACGGATTCAACATAAGTTCCTCAGTGAAAAGGAACGGGCATTTGCCGGACAGGATAACGACCAGTCACTCGCACTTTATACAACCCTTTGGTGCGCCAAAGAAGCTATCTATAAATGGTTTAGTTTTGGAAAGGTTAATTTTAAAGAAAATATTCATTTAGCCCCGTTTTCTTTAAAAAATGAGGGAAGTTTTAGCGGACATTTTGATAAAGGAAATCTAAGTGCATCTTTACTGGTCAGATACAGGCTTTTCCAGAAGCTAAGTATGACGTGGGTTACAGAGGGATAAAAAATATCCCGCATGAAGCGGGATATAGATAAAAATGTGTTAGTAAGCACGAAAAAAAAATTTCCGTACACAATATTAAAACTAGTTTTTGCGAATGCAAAATAATTTACCTGTTTTTTTATGCACAATTGCCTTTTGAATTGTGCATTACTTTATAATACACTGATTATTTTATCTCTTTTCCCCCTTGATTTTTTCTGTTTAGGCAATCAGTGACCGTATAAAAGATTCCTTATTTCCGAGTGAAAGAGATAAGAATCAATAAAAGTCAGGGAGTGTACCAGAAATAACAAAGTTCTGAGAAAATAATAGTACAACTATAGTAATTTTGAGGCTAAATATTTAATACAACTAATCTTAATAAACCATGGAGTTTCCACAACCTGTCACCGCACAATGGATTGCTGAGCTGATAGACGCTGAACTGATCGGCGATCCTGATTTAAAAGCCAGTGGCATTAATGAACTGCATAAGGTGAAGCCAGGTGATCTGGTGTTTGTCGATCATCCCAAATATTATGACAGCTGCCTGAACAGTCAGGCTACCCATATCATCATCAATGACAAATCGGTCGCATGTCCGGAGGGAAAAGTCCTGCTATATTTAGAGAAACCTTTTGATGCTTACCTGAAGATCGTGGAATACTTCAGGCCCTTCACAGCCGCCAGCGCCATGATCAGCCCCAGCGCTTCCATCGGGAAAAATACAATCATCAGCCCTGGTGTATTCATTGGTAAGGAAGTCGTAATTGGCAACAACTGTATTATCTACCCGAATACGACCATCGGTGACTATACACAGATCGGCAATCATGTGATCATTCAATCGGGTACTGTTATCGGCAGTGATGCGTTTTATTACAATACCCGTAAAACTGAAGCCGACTGGTACCGCAAAATGCAGAGTTGCGGACAGGTGATTATTGAAGATCATGTTGAGATCGGTGCAAACTGTACGATCGACAGGGGCGTAACAGAAACGACACGTATCGGCCGCGGCACGAAGATGGATAATCTCGTACACATCGGTCATGATACGGAAGTAGGCCGTAACTGTCTGTTTGCGGCGCAGGTAGGGGTTGCAGGCGCTACAAAGATCGAAGATGGTGTTACCCTCTGGGGACAGGTAGGTGTCAGCAAAACCCTGACCATTGGTGAAAATGCCACTGTTTTAGCGCAAAGTGGTGTACCCTCCTCTTTAAAAGGAGGCAAGACCTATTTTGGCTATCCTGCAGAAGAAGCCGGTTATAAGAGAAGAGAGCTGGTGTGGGTGAAACGTATACCCGAATTATGGAAAAAAGTATTTCAGGAAGAGAAATAAGATCGTGGCTGTATTTTTGGCCTGATTTTAGTCAGTTGAAGGACTAAAATTTCAGTATACTCAGAGACACCCTATTATACCGACAATCATAGTCATTGCTATACAGCGGCTTTGATCATTTTTATGACAAAAACAGATCGATTTTGAGTCACCCATCTACTACCATTAGACCACCCAGCTTCTTCCAGTATATTCCTTTTATCTTGTGGCTGCTCCTTATTTTTATCTTACTGACACTGCCGGCCAAAGACTTTGATAGCGTCGACATGAAGATTCCTTACGAGGATAAATTCATTCACATGGGGCTTTTTGGAGGACTGGTATTCTTTTTTGGCCTGGCTTACCGGAAATTGCCGTTTGCCTTCAGCAAGACCAGGCTGATCTTTATGGTTCTTATCGCTATTTCTTATGGCGTTATTATGGAATTTATCCAGAAGTATTGCACGAACCATTCCCGCTCTTTTTCCTATGACGATATGCTGGCCGATGCAGTGGGCGCTGTCATTGGTTATTTTCTCATTCGTTTCATTATTATAAAAGTCAATACAAGAATGCTTAAATAGCCCTTATTTTATCTTTCCTTACCCCCGTTTTGCCGGTTATCAGTGCAATCCTGGCCCGCAATAGCGATTTTTTAACGTCTTTCGGCCATTTTTTTTGTAAATTCACGCGGGCAAATAATACAAAAAGAAACTGTCTCAAGGTGCCTACAACTGAATTTATCATAACTTTGCGGCAATTTAGCGCTTAAAAAAAATTAACATTGAAATCGTCGACGCTTAAAGGAAAACATATTGCAGGACTTATTATTCTGTTACTCTTTATTGACCAGGCTTTTAAGATATTTATCAAGACTCATTATTATCTGGGAGAGGAACATAAAATAGCAGGAGACTGGTTCCGTCTGCATTTTGTGGAAAATGAAGGCATGGCGTGGGGATTGCAATTCGGCGGTTCCTTCGGCAAGATTGCGCTCACACTTTTCCGGCTGGTAGCAGTAATCTGGGGCACCTTCTATATCCGCAATCTGATCCGCAAAAAGGCGCATAAAGGCTTTATTATCTGCGTAAGCCTGATCTTCGCAGGAGCAGCCGGCAACTTAATTGACAGCATGTTCTACGGGCTTATTTTTGATGCCAGCCACCTGGGCAGCCATCATGTAGCAAAACTGTTTCCGGAAGGTGGCGGCTACGCGGCCTTTTTGCATGGACGTGTCGTCGATATGCTCTACTTCCCCATGATAGATACGGTACTACCCAATTGGGTGCCCTTCTGGGGAGGCAAAGAATTTACCTTTTTTGACCCTGTTTTTAATCTGGCCGATTTCTACATATCCTTTAGCTTTTTTGTCCTGCTTATCTTTCAAAAGCGCTTTTTTCCGGATACCCGGTCCGGTAAAACCGTTGCTGCTGACCATGCGGAACCGGCAGATATCAATACCGCATTAAATATTGAGGAAGAAAAAGCGGCTGATAATCAACAAAACAGCGTAGAGATCAAGTCGGTACCGTAAAGACCCGGCACCTTGCTTTGGTCAGTATGCCTAAAACAAAAGCGTGACTCGTTTTTATACGGATCACGCTTTTGTTTTTCTGTATAGGTGACTTCACCCTAATCAATATCGCCACACATATTAACAGGTACCACCCACTCATCAAACTGCTCAGCAGTCAGATAACCAAGCGCCACCGCCGTTTCCTTCAGGGTTGAGCCGTTTTTATGGGCTGTCTGTGCAATTTCTGCGGCTTTATAATAACCGATCTTATTGTTGAGTGCCGTTACCAGCATCAGTGAATTATCTACATGTTTTTTAATATTGGCCTCAATGGGTTCAATACCAACGGCACACTTATCATTAAAGCTCTTACAACCATCTCCTATTAACCTTGCACTGTGCAGGAAATTGTAGATCATCATAGGTTTAAATACATTCAGCTCAAAATGACCGGTGGCGCCGCCTACGTTAATGGCAACATCATTTCCCAGGACCTGTGCGGCGATCATGGTCAGTGCTTCACACTGGGTAGGATTCACTTTCCCGGGCATAATAGAGGATCCCGGTTCATTATCAGGGATGTGAATCTCGCCAATACCACTTCTGGGCCCACTGGAAAGCATACGGATGTCATTGCCGATTTTCATCAGGCTGACCGCAACTGTTTTCAGTGCACCATGCGCTTCTACAATGGCATCATGCGCTGCCAGGGCTTCAAACTTATTAGGCGCAGACACGAAAGGCAGCCCGGTCAGTTCAGCAATTTTTTCCGCTACCAGTTTTGCATACCCTTTAGGCGTATTAATACCGGTGCCCACGGCCGTCCCCCCTAAGGCCAGCTCTGTAAGATGCGCCAGGGAATGCTCAATCGCCTTTAATCCGTGTGTCAGTTGTGCTGCATAACCGCTAAACTCCTGCCCCAGGGTCAAGGGGGTGGCATCCATAAAATGCGTTCTGCCGATCTTTACAACCTTTTTAAAGTCTTCAGATTTTTTCTTCAGCGTATCACGCAACCCGGTGATATGCGGAATGGTATTTTCCATCAGGATCTTATAGGCTGCAATATGCATTGCCGTCGGGAAAGTATCATTGGAGGACTGGCTTTTGTTAACGTCATCATTAGGATGCAAAAATTTCTCTTTATCCGTTAGGCTGCCACCATGAAGTACATGTGCCCTGTAGGCAATTACTTCATTGGCATTCATATTACTTTGGGTGCCACTGCCCGTCTGCCAGACCACCAGCGGGAACTGATCCAGTAAGTTTCCAGCCAGGATCTCATCTGCAACCCCGGCGATCAGTTCAGCCTTCTGTTTAGGTAATACGCCCAGTTGCTCATTGGCCAGTGCTGCTGCTTTTTTCAGGTAGGCAAAAGCGGTAATGATCTCTTTGGGCATCTTATTAATATCTGCTGCAATCTTAAAATTATCAATACTGCGTTGTGTCTGTGCGCCCCAATACGCTTCAGCAGGGACTTTTACCTCCCCCATCGTATCTTTCTCAATCCTGTATTCCATAATATTATAATCGTTTAAATGTTAACGTCAGATGTGCAAATATACTGGCTAATTTCCAACTCCGGTCCCCTATTGTACCGATTGTTGCCATAGGCTGTTAAAAAACACTCCAGATGCAAGACCGGCTATCAACGGCCGCCCAGGCTTTGATCAATGGGTTAAACACCGCTAACAAGTTTTAGAGGTTGCCTTCTAAAGCCAGCAAGCTGTCAAAAATGATCTGCGCTCCCAGTTTTGCCGTTCTGTTATCCAGGTCATAGACTGGATTTAGTTCCGCAATATCCATGGAGACCACCTTGCCGCTGGCAAAACAGGCCTCCAGCAGCCTTCTGAAATTACCATCGTAGAATATACCGGTAGCGCTGGGTGCACTGACACCCGGTGCAATGGCACTGAAAAATACGTCCAGGTCAAAACTCAGATATAACGCATCCACCTGGGCAGCAAAATCTTTGATCTTCTGCTGCCCCTCTCCGATCTCAAGAGAGTTGATCTTTTCAACTGGAATATATTGTGTTCCCGTTCTTTTTGCCTGCTCAAACAATTGCTTACTATTGGCAGAGCGCTGAATCCCGATCGCCAGATAATGAAAGGCTTTCCCCTCTGCTTCACAACTTTGCGCGATCTCATAAAAAGATGTACCTGAATTAGGACCTGCCGCTCCCGGTTTACGCAAATCAAAATGCGCGTCAAAATTGATGATCCCTATCTTCTTGTCCGCCATCTTTGCTTTTAATCCGTTATAATGACCCGCCACCAGTGCATGACCACCGCCCAACAGGATCGGGAATCCCTGGTTTTCTATGATCAGCGATACCGCCTGTGCCAGGTATTTACGGGCCTCTTCCAGCCTGCCGTTGATTGTAGCGATATTACCTGTGTCCAATAAATGTAATTGCTCACTGTAATGTACGGGCAGGTTGCTGCATGCCTTACGTAACAGGTAAGGCCCTGTGGCACTGCCGGGCCGTCCCTGGTTTCTGCGCACACCTTCATCTGAGGCGAACCCCAAAAAAATCACATTACGGATACCGGGTGCCGGCTTCAACGCATTCAGTTCAATGATCTGAACATTTTGATGTAGCCGGATCAGGGCCGGGTCCTCTCCGTCTATGCGGCCTTGCCACCAGCTTTTCTGGGGCAGCTCATAAAAGATATTACTGATCATAACGTTTCGATTTAGTCCAAATTATAGCGGGTTTTAACGCCCCCTGGTTGTATAAGATATCTCTGTAGTCAGCTGTATTATATGCCTGCATATCACCGATCATGTTTTCGGCAATACGCCCTCTGTCATAAAGCCCGAGGGCAGCAGCTGCCCGGAAGGTGATCCCTGCCAGCGTCTCGGCCATACTGAGTTTCTGATAGACGCTGAGTAAGGCGGCCTGCGTCAACAGGTCTCCCATGGGAGCAGAACCCGGATTCCAGTCGCTTGCAATTGCGAGCGTCGCTCCCTGGTCCAGTAATTTTCTGGCAGGCGCAAAAGGAATGCCTAATCCGAGAGAAGCACCCGGCAAAACGGTCGCCACTGTATTACTTTTAGCAAGTGCCCTTATATCCTCTTCTCTGCTGGCTTCTAAATGGTCTGCAGACAAGGCGCCCATTTTTACGGCAAGCTGCGCGCCGCCTGGAGTAAACTGGTCCGCATGCACCGTAACAGCCCAGCCTTTGTCTTTAGCTGCCTGTAAATAAGACCTGGCTTCTTCTGCGCTAAAGGCAGAAGACTCGACAAATATATCTACCCTTTTTGCCAACCCCTGTTGGGCGATCACCTCAAAAAGCTCCTGCTCGATGGTGGTCAGGTAATCACGGTTATCACCTTTAAAATCAGGGGGGCGCATATGCGCCGCCAGACAAGTAGGCACCATCTGGATAACCGATGTGTCTCTATTGTCATGCAGGATCTTTAATAACCGGAGTTCCTCTGCCACGTTCAACCCATAGCCTGTTTTTACTTCCGCAGTGGTAATACCACTTTGTAACATCTTATGCAGCCGCAGGTGCAGCTTCTTGATAAGCGATGGTTCATCAGCGGCTCTGGTAGATCGAACCGTTTCCATGATCCCGCCCCCCGCATGCGCAATGTCCAGATATGTTTTTCCTTCCAGCCGCATACCATAGTCTTTGCTGCGGCTGCCGGCAAACAAAATATGGGTATGGGCGTCAATAAAGCCCGGCAGCAATACCTTATCTCCCTCAACGGGCTCATAGGCAGCTGCTTTATAAATGCTGCTCAGGGACTCCATTTCCCCTACTGCTACCACATGGCCGTCACAAACGACAACCGCACCTGCCTGAATGACTCCTAGCTGCCTTTCATCTAAGGGGCCTTTTAAAGGAGCGTCCTTAAAAGTGATGATCTGTCTGAAGGGGCCTATTAATCTGTAAGCGGCTGAATCCTTTTTCATAAAACCGTTTTATATTTTAATGCCGAATTTTTCTGCAACCACGGTCGCTTCCCTATATCCGGCGTCGTGATGCCGGTAGATCCCCATGGCCGGATCATTGAATAATACTCTTTTGATACAGTTAGCCGCCCGCTCAGTACCGTCTGCCAGGATCACCATGCCTGCATGCTGGGAATACCCCATGCCGACACCACCTCCGTGATGAAAAGAAACCCAGGTAGCACCACCCGCAGTGTTACTCATCAGATTCAGCAGCGGCCAGTCGGAAACGGCGTCACTTCCATCCAGCATAGCTTCCGTTTCCCTGTTTGGAGATGCGACTGAACCGCAATCAAGATGATCCCTGCCAATCACGATCGGTGCTTTTACCTTTCCGGTACGGACCAGCTCATTAAAGATCAATCCTGCCTTTTCCCTTTCACCCAGCCCCAGCCAGCAGATGCGGGCAGGTAATCCCTGAAAAGCTACCTTTTCCCGGGCCATTTTCAACCAATGGATCAAATCTTTATTTTCAGGGAAGGCGTCCATCAGCGCCTGATCTGTTGTATAGATATCTTCCGGATCTCCGGACAGCGCCACCCACCTGAATGGCCCCTTCCCCTCACAAAAAAGCGGCCGGATAAATTCAGGCGTAAATCCCGGAAAATCAAAAGCGCTGTCTGCACCTCCCTGCTGTGCAAAAGCCCTCAGATTGTTTCCATAGTCAAAAGTGACGGCGCCCTTATGCATCAGCTCAAGCATAAAATTTACATGCCTGGCCATGCTTTTCAAAGATTTCGTTCTATAGGCATCGGGGTCACTTTTTCTTAGCTGCTGAGCAGCATCCAGGCTTATCCCATTAGGGAGGTAACCGTTAACCGGATCATGCGCGGAAGTCTGATCTGTCAATATATCCGGGATCACTGCGTCCTGCAGCAGCTTTTCCAGCAGATCTCCCGCATCCATAACCAGGCCGATAGACACCGCCTCTTTAGCTTCCCGCGCAGCCTTCACCCAGCGGATCGCCTCTGCATAATCGGTGGTCATCTTATCGATATACCGCGTATCGAGCCTTTTCTTTATTCTGGAGGCATCTACATCCGCCCCCAAAAATACTGCGCCCGCCATAGTGGCTGCCAGGGGCTGTGCGCCGCCCATCCCGCCTAATCCGGCAGTTACGACTAGTTTACCACGCAAGTCGCCGTTAAAGTATTTTCTGCCGCAGGCGGCAAAAGTTTCATACGTACCCTGCAGGATTCCCTGTGTACCAATATAGATCCAGCTACCGGCCGTCATCTGCCCGAACATCATGAGCCCTTTGCTTCTCAGTTCATTAAAATGATCCCAGGTAGCCCAGTGCGGGACAAGATTGCTGTTGGCCAGTAATACACGCGGAGCTTCAGCGTGTGTGCGTACGATGCCGACAGGTTTACCGGACTGGATCAGCAACGAATGCTCCTCATCAAGTTCTAATAACAACTCAATAATCTTTTGTAAGGCCTCTTTGTTTCTTGCCGCCTGTCCGATACCACCGTAGACCACCAGTTCATCCGGGTTTTCTGCTACCTCCCCGTTAAGATTGTTGAGTAACATCCTGAGCGGCGCTTCCGTCTGCCAGCTCCTGGCATGCAGTGTAATGCCAGTAGGCGCAGTATAATGTGGATGACTGGCGTATTTATCTATAAATTCCAAATGTTTCATAGCTGTTATTTTTTTCATCATTTATTTTCATTAATTCAGATAGCTGCGGTACCTTATCCGTGATGCAGGCCGTAATCTGCTGTTCGTCAATCAGCCGGTGCAGTGCTTCAATATCCCTTCCAAAAATCCGGTCTTTATCCGCAAAAGGGACAACTGTTCTTACCAGACCATGAACGGCTTCCAGCGCCGCAGAACTTTTTAAAGGTCGCCTGAAGTCCACCGCCTGGGCCGCATAGAGCAATTCCACGGCCAGGACATTTTTAAGGTTTTCTATGACGCGCAGCATTTTGCGGGCGCCAATGGATCCCATGGAAACATGATCCTCCTGTCCCAGTGAGGTCGGGATACTGTCTGCGCTGGCGGGGAAACACAATGACTTATTCTCAGACACCAGGGCCGCGGCTGTGTACTGCGGGATCATAAATCCGGAGTTCAGCCCCGCATCCTGGATCAACAGTTTTGGCAATCCGTAACGTCCCTCTATGATCAGATAGCTCCGGCGTTCAGAGATACTGCCTAACTCATGTGCAGCCACTGTTGCGTAGTCTATGGCAATAGCCAACGGCTCTCCGTGAAAATTGCCGCCGCTGATCGTATCTAACGGACCCAGGATGATCGGATTATCTGTTACTGAATTAATCTCCAGATGTGTGAGCTCTTTAAGGTGGCGAAAAGCCGTTCTGGAAGCGCCATGTACCTGGGGCATACATCTGAGCGAATAAGGATCCTGTACTCTGTTACAGTTAAGATGAGCACTATGGATCGCGGAATCTGCTAATAAAGCGCTCAGGCGGGCAGCGACCAGTTGATTACCTGCGAACGGCCGGATCCGGTGCAATCTGTGATCGAAAGGTTTCACCGATCCCATAAGGCCGTCCAGGGAAAGGGCCCCGATAATATCTGCAGATTCCAGGCAAGTATGCCATTGATAGAGCCCCCAGACACTGTGTGCGGCAATAAACTGCGTTCCGTTGATCAAGGCAAGGCCTTCTTTAGCGCCGAGCGCCAATGGTTCCAGGCCTGCCTCTCCTAAAGCCTCCCGTGCAGCCAGCCTTTTTTGCTTAAAATAGACTTCCCCTTCACCGATCAGCGGCAGGAATAAATGAGCTAATGGAGCCAGGTCTCCCGAAGCGCCAACGGATCCCTGTGAAGGGACCACCGGGATGATATCCCTTTCTATCATTACAAGGATGCGTTTTACCGTAGTTAAACGGATCCCGGAATAGCCCTGGCATAAAGCGTGCAGCTTTAAAATCAACATCAGCTTCGCAATAACGGGAGCGATCGCCTCTCCTACACCGACACTGTGGCTTTTGAGTAAATTATGCTGTAAGGTCCGGGTTTCATCTGCAGAGATCAGCGTGTCGCATAAAGGACCAAAACCTGTATTAATGCCATATACAACCGCCTGCTGTTCTACGATCTGCTGCACCCATCCACTGCTTTGATCAATGCGCTCAATCACGTCTGCACAAAGTTGCCCTTTGACCTTTCCCAGGCTCAGGTCTACCGCCAGTCCTACCGTCAGCAGGTCTTTCCCATATTCAAATACATTCATATGATTATCGTTATATTGTACTTTTACTTCTTCAATTACTGTTTTAATGCTGAGCGTTTCTTTCGCTCCTTTTTTACTTTTTCGTGCGTTTTATCCTCTTGTGTACACTCCATAATGATCGCTGAAAGTGGCGTGGACGCAAAGTGTTCTTCCAAATGTGCGATCGCCGGCAGAAAATGCGCTACATCCGGATAAGTCGTTTCCATATCTTCCATGCTTTTTGAAATGCGCTTCCAGATAGGTCGTAATAAATGGCTTAACTGCTTTCCTTTTTCGCTAAGTCCGATAAGCTGAATCCTTTTGTCTTCCGGCGATTCAAAAGAAGTAATCAATTCTTTTTCTTTTAATTTGGTAACCAGCTGACTGATGGCAGAGTGCGAAGTCATGAGTTCATCAGCCACTTGCCTGATACTTACCCGATCCTCTCTTGCCAATATATAAAACAACGGAAACCAGCCCGCCTCAAAAGGAAGCCCCGATGTCTGGTAAACCTTATTGACTTCTGACAGAAAATACTCACTCATCCTGCGAAGCCGGCTTCCTAATATTAAAAACCCAAGATCCTGATAGATAGATGCCATATAATAATTATATAAGTACTTATACAATATTAAGCAGGAAAAAACTAACACCAAAAGATTTTGAAAAAATTAAGCATTCGCAGGCCTCGCTGACCGGAAGGCAAGTGGCGTTAAATATTTTCGTTTTCAGGCAAACGGGTTTTCCGGCTTCGATTTTTCTTGTACCTTCCCCGTGCGCTATATCAAAAAATAAAAGCACACTCCTTAGAAAATATAAGGCAATGAATACAGAAAAAATCGGGTTTATAGGATTAGGGAACATGGGACATCCGATGGCTAAAAATCTGGAAAAGGCAGGATTCTCCCTGTCTGTCTACAACAGAACCATCGAAAAGGCCGAGGCATTTAAACAGCAATCCACTGTTTGTCGATCGATCGGCGAGTTGCTTTCTGGCACCCATGTCATCTTCACGATGCTCACCAATGACGCAGCGGTAAAAGCGGTCTACCAAGAGATCCTCACCGCAGATATTAAAGGAAAATTATTTGTGGACCTTAGTACGGTTTCACAGGAAACTTCTTTATATATCAATGACCAGATAAAAACAAAAGGCGGCTCTTTTATCGATGCACCCGTTGCTGGCAGTACCCAGCCGGCAACAGAAGGCACCCTCATTATAATGGTGGGCGGGGCGCCTAAAGATGTCCAGCGTGCGATGCCTTACCTGGAAAAGATGGGCAAATCGGTATATCATCTTGGGGCGAACGCCAAGGGACTGGCTGCAAAGATCTCCGTCAATTATTTCCTGGCCCTGTTGTATGAAGGCTTGGCAGAAACCATGTTGTTTTCCGACAGCCTTGGTATAGAAAGAAAAGCCATGCTGGAGATCATTAACCAAAGCGCATGCGGCAGTGGTGCCACAAAGGTTAAAACACCTATGTTGCTAAATAATAACTTTAAACCGGCATTTGCGCTTGATCTGATGCTAAAAGATCTGCTGCTTGCCAGAGATGCCGGAGCTGATCTCCCCGTGGGGAATGCGGTAATTGACACTTACCGGAAAGCACAACAAAACGGACACGGAAAACAAGACGTCATAGGTATCATCAATTACCTTGATTCGCTTAAATAGAACATCCGGCCCGGGATTACATTTTCAACAGTTAGTCGCCAGTTTTTAAAACTTTAACGGGGTTAGCGCTTGCTGCCTGAAAAGCTTTAATGGATATTGTCAGAACAGCGATCAGCACCACAGCTGCCGCAGCTGTAACAAGTGTGGTGATGCCGACATCCGTCCGGTAAACAAAATTTTCCAGCCATTTTTTAGCCCCCTGATAAGCCAGCGGTGCCGCCACCAGAATAGAGACAGCGATCAGTTTTAAAAAGTCCTTACCGATCAGATACACGACACTCATTTTGCTGGCACCAAGTACCTTACGCACGCCGATTTCTTTTAGACGTAACTGACAGGTATAGGTAGACAGTCCAAAAAGGCCCAGGCAGGAAAGAAAAACGGCAATCAGCGCGAACGTACTGAACAGGGAACCCGTTCTCTGTTCCGTCTTATACTGCGCTTCAAAACTTTTATCGAGAAACTCAAAGCTAAACGGATCTTCACTGCCATAATGTTTATAAATATGTTCTACCCGGCTGATGGCATCTGCGGCCATAGCGGCGTTGGTACGGACATATAACAGTCTTCTCTGATACCCCCATGCGCCGGAGCTGATGATCAAGGGCTGAATGCTTTCTTTTAAGTTCTTAAAATTAAAATCTTTCAATACGCCGATAATCGTCCCCTCCCTGCCGTGATAGGTCACTGTTTTGCCCACTGCATCCCCTGTCATGCCTATAGCCGCTGCTGCGACTTCGTTTATGATATAAGCACTGGAGTCCGAGGGCATCCCTGAAAAATTATGGCCTGCATTGAATTTTAACTGGAGCGTACTGATCAGATCTTTGTCGATATCCGTCTCAAAAAAGATCTGGTTTAAATTCTCTTTTCCCGGTACGATAATATCTCCGGAAGAGGCGCCGACATCCGTGATGTTAAACGCGGCCGTTCCGATAGAAAGAATGGATTTATCATTTAAAAGTTCCGATCTGACCGCATCATAATGGTTGAACATGCCATCAGGCATAAACACTGTAAATACATAAGATTTATTATAACCGGGATCCATATTGCGGATATAGCGCATTTGTTTACCCATAACAATCGTCGCTATAATGATAACCACCGAGATACTGAATTGCACAACCACTAAAACTTTCCGGAGCAAAGAAGTGCCGAATTTAGCATGAAGTACTCCTTTCAAAGACAGGGCCGGCCTGACTGATGACATAAGTATAGCGGGGTAAATGCCGGTAACCGCCAGTGTGCCCAGCGTGATAAGGCCTATAATCTTCCAGAATGCCGGATCCGTCAGATGAATACTGAACCTTTGACCGGCTATATAATTATACAGGGGCATCAGTGCATATATCAGTCCAATCGCCAGTACAAACGCCAGCATAAATACAGTGAGCGTCTCGGTAATGAATTGGAAAAACAGTTGCTTTCTGCCCGCACCGTTTATCTTACGGATGGTCACTTCTTTGGTCCTGACCAGTGACCTGGCTGTTGTCAGATTGATATAGTTAATGCAGGCAATTACCAGAATTAAAATGGCTACCCACATAATTATCAGCACCATTTGCCGACTCGCCTGATTGCCGTCAGCAGCGGTTAAATGCAGCGAAAGCAGTGGCTGCAGGGAAAATTGCACCATGGCCCGGTGACTGTCGCTACGCGCTGTCCATAAGTCGGTCAATGCAGCACCGACATTCTTAGCATCTGCCCCTGGATGCAGCTTGACATACGTCGTATAAAAATAGTTCCCCATATCTTCATCAATGGTCTTCCATTTTCCATTTCCGGTAAATTCTGCAGCCCGTTTGGCCATCGGCAAAAGAATATCAGCATGGGCGACAGAGGTATTTTCCGGCATATCCTGAATAACGCCGGTAATGGCATAGCTATCCGTATCACTCAGATAAAGCGTTTTACCAACCACATCCTCTTTACCGTAAAGCGCCCGGGCAACGGAGGCAGATAAGACAATGGAATTTATGCCGTTAAACGGCTTTTGTCCGTTTCCATATAACAGCGGCATGGATAACATGTTAAAAAACCCGTCGTCCACATAAAAAGTACTGTAATGCAGGTTTTTCATCTTTTTCACACCGGTCTTTATATCGTTTATATCATAACGCTGTAAGACACGGACCACATCCGCTATGGCGGTGATATCTGCACTAAAAGGTTTTAAAGGAGCAGGGGTACTACTGCCATAAGTTTTGCCTTTATCGGCGTTTTCAAATGCATAATTGACCCGGTAAATCTGATCGGCCTGTTTGTTAAAACTGTCATAGCTCTGTTCTTTTTGTACCCACATCAGCAGCATAATACCCGTAGCCAGACCGATGGCCAGCCCCAGAACATTTAATACACTATAGAACTTTTGCTTTTTTAATTGCCTCCAGGCGGATACAAAATGATATTTAATCATGCGCCAACTTTGATCAGTTTTGATAAAACGTTTATTCCTTCAGGGCGATTGGCGTGCCATAGTTATAATCCACGGATAATGAATGGGTAACGAAATAACGCACCTAAAAATAATGTCCGTTTCTGAACAATTCTCTAAAAGCGGACACCAGCAAAATATCCCTAACCCGCATTCAACAGAAAAATAAGAGATAAACTTCCGATAAATACCCAGAGCGCCACACCCAATACCAGCGGCCTGAATCCCACTTTCCGGATAGCCTCTTTTGTAAATCCGGTACCTATAAAAAATAAGGTAAGCGTCAACAATTTTTCACAGGCCGGTAATATAAGTTTTCCCGCTTCATGGATGGCCGGGAGATAGGAAGACAAAACCATTACAATTAAAAACAATAAAATAAACCAGGGAATCCTGATTTTTCTTTCAGCACCGGGTTCGTCCTGCGGCTTCTCTTTTATAGCGTCACTTCTTTGACCTTTTAGCAGCCAGAGACAGACCAGAGAAACCGGAATGATCCAAAGAGCCCGCTCCAGTTTTACCGTGGTAGCAATTTTTAAGGCTGTACTTCCATAACTGGCAGCCGCGGCCACGACAGAACTGGTGTCCTGTATCGCAATAGCGGACCAGAGGCCAAATTGGTGCTGACTCAAATGAAATATCCCGCCTAACCAGGGAAAAATAATAAGTGCCACCGCATTTAGTAAAAATATGATCCCAAGAGACACAGAGATCTCTTCTTTCTTTGCAGCGAGCAGGGGCGCGAGAGCTGCTATGGCACTTCCACCGCAAATAGCCGTGCCTGCCGCAATAAGGATAGTACTATGAGTGGAAAGCCGGATCTTCTTTCCCAGGAAAAACCCTAGTGTAAGGGTAATAAATATCGAACAGAGCGTAAGCCAAAAGCCCTCCTTCCCAGCCTTGAATGCCTGCTGCAAATTGATGCCGAATCCAAGGCCAACCACAGCGATCTGCAGTGAATACCTGATGAGTATTTCGCTGTATTTTTCCAGAGGCCGTATGGCCAGCCAGGCCATAATGATTCCCAAAAACAGGGCGAAGGTGGCCGTGATCCAGGGAGTGAGACAAGCCGTCATCACCAGTAAAAAAACAGCGATTTTTACATTTTTCCTTACCTGCCTTTTTTTCATCCATTTTCTCATCTTCATCATTTTTTAGAGGACAAAGATGGGATGCAGGCGTCGTTATTGATTATGGCAAATTTACATATACTATAACCTATGGTTATAAGCGTGCTTTGCAAAATTCATGAATGACGCCGCTAAACCGGAGGCTACCCCTACAGGATGGATAAAATAAAATTCACGTAAAATCTCCATTTCCGGGATCTCAATGATCTTAAATTCACCCCGGCTGACGGGGCCGGCTACTGCGGCAATTGAAACAAATCCGATACAATCGTAGTTCTCTAAAAAGGACTTAATCGCCTCCGTGCTACCGAGCATTATCTCCACCTGCAGATCGGACAAAGAAAGACTGCGTTGCTGCAAAGCCGCCTCCAGGACTTCCAAACTGCCGGATCCTTTTTCCCTGCAGACAACCGGTATGGAAACCAGTTCCTCCAGCGATAAATGGTTATATCCTCCATATTTGCTTTCTTTATGTGTAATAGCCACAATCTCGTCTTGAATAAATGCCGTATAACTCAGTAACGGCTGGTGTTTTTTCCCCTCTACAACACCGACTGTGATCTCTTGATCCAGGACGGCCTGCTCTATGGTCTCCGTGTTGGCATTTTGCATGGTCAGTTTTACCTCAGGGAAAGCCCGGTGAAACCTGGCCAGGATCTCCGGCAGTACATACTGGCCGGCTGTCGTACTGGCACCTAGTTTTAACTCGCCTCCGAACTGGTTTTTGAGCACATTCAGCTCGAACTCCAGTTGCTGATATAAACCCTGGATCCGGTCTGCTGTAACGAGCACTGTTTTACCTGCAGCCGTAAGTACCACCCTGCCCGCTTTTCTGTCAAAAAGCCGGATGCCCAGCTGCGATTCAAGCTCCTTAATATTTTTGGTCACTGCCGGCTGACTGATGCAGAGCTCCTCGGCCGCCCTGGTAAAATTTAGCAGATGCGCCACCGCGTGAAATACCTTTAATCTAAAATCCAGCATATCTTTTTGTTTAAAAAGGGCGCCCTGATGGACGCCCTATACAAATACAAATTACTTTAGAAGATTTTCCAGCGACTTTTCTGCTTGCTGGGCGGCGTCGCTGCTACGGCAGGCGCCGGTGCTTTTAAAAGGTCAGGGTGCTCTTTAAAGACCTTCCATACAAATTCTCCGAAAAGCGTGTTCGACCAGGCAAACCACTTTCTGGTAAATTTGATCGGAGCGCTGGGATCGAAGGATTCATGCATAAAACCGGTTCCGGCATGTGTGGACCTTAACATTTCCAGACACTCAGCCATTTCCTTTTGATCGGTAGAAGTTAAACCGCGCATAGAGATACCGATATGCCAGATCATATTGAGTCCCGTATGCGGGCTGCCTACACCTTCTGCAACTGTACCTTTAAAGAAAAAAGGATTGTCTTCAGATAATATAAACCGGCGTGTATTCAGATAAGTGGCATCACTTGGAAATATAGCTTCTAAATAAGGCATGCCTAATAAAGAGGGAACATTGGCATCATCCATTAAATTGATACTGCCATAACCGTTCACTTCAAAGGGATAGATCTTTCCATATTTGGGATGCATTACAGTTATCTGCTGCAGGGCGACAAATACTTCCTTAGCCAGTTCTCTTGCCTCTTTGGCTTTCTGCGGATCTTTTCCGATCTGTTCCCACATTTCAGCTAATTGTCCCAGGGACTTAACGGCAAAGAAATTACTGGGAATCAGGTACGGGAATATGGTGGCATCATCACTGGGCCGGAACATCGAACAGATCAACCCATTGGGTTTACCCGGATAGCCATAACCACCTAGTGGCAGAGAATCGGTTGCAAAAGAGGTTTCCCTGGTAAAACTATAGGGCCCCTGTCCGTCCAGCCGCTGTTGTTCTTTAAAGGTTTTAACGACCAGTGTCATAGCCTCTTTCCAGTGCTCATCAAATGGAGCCGTATCACCGGTCTCTTTCCAATAATGATAAGCCAGGCGGATCGGATAGCATAAACTGTCAATCTCCCACTTTCTTTCATGCACACCCGGCTTCATATCCGTCCGGTCTGTCTTCTTCCATTCACTGACCTTGTTTCCATCCTTATAAAAAGCATTCGCATAAGGATCTATAATAATGCATTTGTTTTGTCTTCTTATGACGCCTTCGATCATCTGGTGGAGCTGCTTATCTTTTTTGCACAAGGGTAAATAAGGAGACACCTGCGCCGTACTGTCACGCAACCACATCGCATCAATATCACCCGTAATAACAAAAGTATCTGGCTTGCCTCCGATCAGGGAATAATCAACGGTCGTATCTAAGGTATTCGGAAAACAATTATTAAATAGCCAGGCTATTTCCTTGTTCCCGATTTTTTGATTGACTTCAGTAATTAAGGCCTCAACCGCCTCACTTCTAAATTTACGTTGTCCCACCGGAACCCTCACGACCGGAAAATCCTCAAATTTAGTTATCCGGGAAAAACCGGATTTTGCGACCATCACACCAGCACCCGCCATAGCAGATTGTTGTAAAAATTTTCTACGATGCATTGCATGAAAAATTTAATGAAAAAATAGTTGGCTAAAAATAAGGCAATTCTTTCGAAGCAAAGAACGATTTAAACAAAACTGAAATCTAATAACAGTTTTTACAAATCATTAAAGTTTGATAAGAGAAGTAAATTTTAAAAGTGGAAATATTTACTATTAAATAATTTATTTATAATCATAATATGAATAACGAATCACCATAAATTTACTCCCTGGTAATTTAAGATACTATAAAAAATAACATATAGGGACTTATAGGTATTAACTATCTTAATTATATTACCTATAAAAAATAATAAATAAATTTCTGATCCTTCTGAAGATCAGAAAATATTCAAGATATATAAATTTTTTTATTTAATTGATATACAATATATAATACTATTTACTTAATAAATATAAGGCTTCAGGTCCTTCCATAAATAACAAATCAATGATGCTCAGATTTGCCTGGAAGCCTTGCCGGTCCATAAACATCTGGTGATAAACGACCGGTTCAGGATTTAATTGGAACGTTCTGGGAGTTAAATAGTGCTCCCCGCTGTCTATGTGCGTTGGTTTATTATCATTAATCCAACTAATCTTTTTATTTACAGCTAGTAAGGTAAATACAAGATCAATAATTTCATCATTCAGGTCCCGCAAAAAGTTGTGCTTCTTAAATAAAGTTTCCCGCAGTTGCTCCGCATAATATTCAAAAAAGGGTGACCGGTTGTAACAGGAAATTATGGTTCTCCAAAATTTAATTTGCCAGTTATCCAAATATGAAATTTTTATATCCTTAAAAATGGCATTTTGATCCCTTCCTTTTTCAACGGGAACAGACAACTGTATCAGGCCATTTCCTCCGGACAGGATACAACGGTTGCCAAAACTCATTTTTTTCCACTTCTCAGATACATTAAAATTTATATATCTTGTGTTTATTGAAATTTTAAACCAATTAATACATGGTATAAATTGATTATCAATAGTATAAATACTATTTTCATCTATTTCATTGAGCATATCTATAAGATTTTCTGAAGCATTATTTTTAACAAATTTTACCCTTTAATAATTTCAAATTTTAAATAAATAAAACAATATAATTATATAATTATCAATAGTATATATTATTTATTTAAGGCTAACAAAATTAGATTACAGTTGTTCTCCATTCACTTCTGAAATTACTAATTTCTATAGCCAACAAAGATACAACAAAAAAATTAATATATGTTCGAATACGGGCTTATTTTGTATTTTGCAGGATAATCATCCAAAATGAAAAAAATCGCCTCTATCCTACTCTTTGGGCTCCTGATTTGGGGCTGTAAAAAACCTGCCGGCATCGAATTCCGGGGCATTAAAAACATAAAACTTGCGGATTTGTCCGGAGACACTGCCACGGTTTTCGGCACGCTGAACTTTTTCAATCCCAATAAATATTCGATCCAACTGAAGAAAATCGACGCGGATGTGTTTTCCAACGGCCAGTTGTTGACACATTATAATTTAGATACATCTTTAGTAATTCCAGCGGATACCACATTTTCGTTCTCCACTATGCTCCGTTTTGATCGTAATAAGATTTTTAATAATATAGCAGATGCTTTTTTGAAACGGGAGGTTTTACTGGAAGTAAAGGGTAAAACGAAGGTGGGTCGGTCTGGTATTTTTGTTCAGATACCTTTTGATGTTTCTACAAAACAATCGATCAGATTCTGAGTATTTTCTCCTCCGGGAGATACTTTTTAATTCAGGCACCCCAAAGTCGCTTCCGGCATATCCCCTGTCTGGTTTACGTCTTTTTATGTACGTTTTTGTTTTTCGCTGCGCTTCTTTTTTGAATCCGGCGTGACGGACGACCTTCTTCGTTTTTCAGCGATTGCGTTTAAAAACTTTACCGCTCCCATCTCTGGTCTTTCTTTTTTCGGCCTGTTATATTTTAGAGATCTCCCTGAGATATTGGGGCCGTTTTAGCAGTTAGTTGCTGAAAATCGGCTAACTTAGATATTGGTTATTTTTTTTAAAGCGAAAGGAAAAAATGGATATTCAAAAAATCAACAACCTGGGGCAATTAAAAAAATCAGGCTATCAGCCCCTTTCAATAAAAGACGAGATCAGGAAAAATCTAATTCAAAGAATTCAAAATAACGAACCCCGGTTCAAGGGAATCCTGGGATATGATACGACTGTTATAAAAGATATTGAAACAGCCATTCTCAGCCGTCATAATATATTGCTACTGGGACTCAGGGGGCAGGCAAAAACGAGAATTGCCCGGCAAATGGTGGATTTGCTGGATGAATATGTGCCGATTATCGAAGGAAGTGAAATAAATGATGATCCTTTTGCTCCCGTCAGCAAATTTGGACGGCAACTCATTGAAAAGATGGGCGACCAGACACCAGTGAGCTGGCTGCACCGCTCGGAAAGATTCGGAGAAAAACTTGCCACACCGGATGTCAGTGTGGCTGATCTGATCGGGGATATCGACCCCATCAAGGCAGCTAATCTGCGCCTGAGTTTCTCTGACGAGGAAGTAATCCATTATGGGATCATTCCCAGGTGCAACCGCAGTATATTTGTAATCAATGAGTTACCTGATTTACAGGCACGCATACAGGTAGCACTCTTTAATATTTTGCAGGAAGGAGATATCCAGATCCGCGGCTTTAAGCTGAGACTGAATCTGGACATGCTGTTCGTCTTTACCGCTAATCCGGAGGACTATACCAGCAGGGGCAGTATCGTCACTCCGCTGAAGGACCGTATTGAAAGTCAAATACTTACGCATTATCCTAAAGACCTGAAGACCGCCTTGAAAATCACTGAACAGGAAGCCGACCTCCTGGAAGAGCAAACATCTAAGGTGACTATATCGGATCTGGTCAAAAAAATAGTCGAACAGATTGCCTTTGAAGCCAGAAAAAGCGAATATGTAGATAGAAAAAGCGGGGTAAGCGCACGCCTCACTATTGCTGCACTGGAAAACCTTGTCAGTAGTGCGGAAAGACGGGCCATGATCAACAAAGAAAAAGCTACAACTGCCTGGATCAGTGATCTGATGGGCATCATCCCTGCCATTACAGGGAAAATCGAACTGGTGTATGAAGGGGAACAGGAAGGCCCCTATCAGGTAGCCCTTCATTTATTGGAAAAAGCGATCCGCAGTCAGTTCATACTTTACTTCCCGGTGCCTGCAAAAAGAAGCCCGGCGGGCAAACCCTCTATGGAGGGTAGAGAGCTGAATCCATACCGGAAAATTATCAGCTGGTTTGACCAGGGAGGTAATCTGGATATGATGGTAGACATGAAAGATCAGGAAAGAATAAAACATTTAAAACAGGTCACAGGGCTTTCAGAAATTGTCAAAGAGCACTATCCGGACCTTTCTTCCCTGGAGCATGCCCTTATGATGGAATTTATCCTGCACGGGCTATCCGCCTACTCTCTTATCAGTAAGAAAGTAGTGGAAGGACAGATTCATTTTAATGATCTGATCGGCAGCATGATGGATTTTGACGATGAAGAAGTATAAACGCGCACTTTACAAAAATGAGCAACACAATAACATAAGGTTATAGTAAACGGGTAAACTCCTGACCAAAAGATCGCTATATTATTAGATAATAACTTAACATGAGTATTCGATTTAAATGTGTGGACTGGCTGAATGGGGCCAGTATTTATGAGGTAAATGTCAGACAATATACAGCAGAAGGGACCCTGAAAGCGTTTGAAAAACACCTGCCCGAAATCAGAAAAATGGGCGTGGATATCCTTTGGTTTATGCCGCTTACGCCTATCAGCATAAAGAATAGAAAAGGCAGTTTAGGCAGCTATTATGCAGCCAGCAATTACATGGATATTAACCCAGAATTTGGTACAGCAGAGGATTTTAAGGAACTGGTGCATGTGGCACATACGCTCGGGTTTAAAGTGATTATAGACTGGGTGGCTAACCATACCGGTTGGGATCATATCTGGACGAAATATCCGGACTGGTACCTCAGGGATGAGCAGGGTAATTTCATGGAAACGCATGGCTGGGAGGATGTAATAGACCTCAATTACCAAAGTCCCGATATGCAGAGCGCCATGATCCACGCCATGAAGTATTGGATCGGGATGTTTGATATTGACGGGTTCAGATGCGATATGGCTCATCTTGTACCGCTTGCCTTCTGGCACAAGGCGAGAACGGATTGCGAACAACTCAAGCAGCTGTTATGGCTCGGGGAGTGCGATGAGGATATTTATAGTAATGTATTTGACATTACTTATGCCTGGAGGTGGATGCATAACACCGAAAAATTAACTAATCAGGATCAGCTTCCAACACAGATCCGGGATATGATCAGTACTTTAAAATACTACCGGAGTCTTCCCTCCGGCACCAGGAAGCTGCTATTTACCAGCAATCACGATGAGAATAGCTGGAACGGAACAGAATATGAAAAATATCATGAACTGGCCATGCCACTGGCAGCCTTTACCTTTCTATATCCGGCTGTACCCCTTATATACGGCGGGCAGGAAATCCCCAATACCAGAAGACTTAACTTTTTTGACAAAGACCAGCTGGATTGGTCTTCTACAAAACGTCCGCAGCTGGCCGCCTTTTATGAAACACTCTGCGCTGTTCACAAACATCCTGCCTTTGGGTCCGATACGCAACTGCAGTGGATAGAAACAGAGGCTGACAGCGCTGTCCTTGCTTATTTTACCAGGGCTGGTTCTCTTAGCGGTCCAACAAAAGGCAGTGCGCTGGTACTGATCAACCTTTCAATGCAGCAGAGTCAGATATTTAATTTGTCAGGACAATTAAATGAACAACAGCTTGCAGGAGATTTTACGCACCTGGACCAAAGGCTGATTCAGGAAGAAAATCAACGATTAAGCCCGCATCAGCAGTGGGTCCTGCCACCGGCGAGTTTCAGTGTTTATTACACAAAAGAAGACTGACCTTTTCCGATAACCGGTAAATAAGCACCCACCTGCCTTTGAGGCCTGAAGGGACCTTGAGTTTATCCGCAAATGATAATAGCCGCACTGCATTGAAAAAGACAATGAGGTGCGGCTATTGTTTATACTATAATTTAAAACTGGTATCGCTGTTATTTACCCGTATCCAGGGTTTTCAGCGTGTCTGTTTTTTCCAGATTATTGACAGGTGAACCTGGATTGGCATCTTTAGATAATTCATCCATCATGATCAGATATTGAGGATAACTGGTGGCTTCAAAATAATAGTTGCCTACTTTATCCTGACCCAGGGAGTTGAAATAGGTAATCTCCTGCTGAATATCTGAACGCAGGGACTTATCCACCTTTTTAGCCAGTTGTTCATCCCCTGCCATATAGGCCGCCATAAGGAACTTAAGCGTGGTCTGGTTATGCATACCCATTCTGGAAGGCATACCATAAGGGAAGTTCTGCTCCAGCATCATTTTATCCGCCCTTTCCAGGAGTTTTTTCGCCTCATCATGTTTACCTGCTTTAACCATTGCAATGGCTGCATCCGCAAAGGCATCTCTGATGGTAATCAGGTGCCGTCTGTTTTCCTCATCAAAATATACCCCTGGGAGATCTGCATTACCGAATACAAATTCCTTCATAAGTTTCTGATACATCCAGTCTGCGTTTACATTCTCTTTCAGCATCCCCATAATAGAACCGTACTTGGCGTTGAAGCGGTTAAAAGTGGAATCTGTACTGGTATTATCAGGCTGAACAGGAACCAGACGGTAGCTTAGGCCGTCTTTACGCAAATACTCGTCAAACCCTAACCCTATTTGCTGGTTCATGGTAAAATAAATGGGGCGCTTCCATTTATTGGCTGCAATGATATTTAGGATCGCCAGGTCATTTTTAAACAGGTTGTTTTTGGGAATGGTAAACTGCAGGGAGCTCACCACGCTGTCCTTGGGATTTACAGTTCCGTTTTTCTCAACCACCTCTTTATTGACCGGTACAAACACATTTTTAACCGGGAAAGTGCTGTACATGTTACCGTCATTCATCTGTACCTGTTTGGAGCGGTCCTCGCTGCCAACATAATTTTTCATCATGTCATACAGATCATAGTACCTGTCCTGGGGAAAGTTCTTGGGTACAAATACAATCTGGTTGCGATTGTCCCCTTCAATTTGTTTTTTGGAAAGGATCACATCTACAGAATCACTTTCATTTACCTTAACGCGAAGGTTATTGATATACCAGTCGATCCCGAGGAGACTGGTGTTGATTACGCGAATATCCGGCCGAACGCCTTCCACCTCCTGGGCGAACCAAAGCGGATACGTGTCGTTGTCTCCAAAGGTAAAGAGTATGGCATTGGGCGCACAGCTTTCCAGGTAATCCTTCGCCAGGTCAGGGGCCAGCGCTTTATTGCTTCTGTCATGGTCATCCCATTCCTGGCCGGCCATCAGCACAGGCACGGCTAGCAGACAGACCACTCCTGCAAGCGTGGTGGCCACTTTCTGATTGGAGATCTTCTGGAACCAGTCACGGACCTTAAAGACACCGATACCGATCCATATTGCAAATGCATAAGTCGAACCGGCATAGGCGTAGTCACGCTCTCTGGGCTCATTACCGGCCTGATTTAAATACATTACGATCGCAAACCCTGTCATAAAAAATAGCAGGAAAGTGATCAGACCGTCATCGCCCTTGCGTTTGAACTGGTAGAACATACCGATCAGCCCAAGGATGAGCGGCAAGGCGAACAACACATTATGCGCCTTATTGGTTTTAAGGGCTTGTGGCATCAAAGACTGATCGCCATACATGAAATTATCGATTAGCGGAATACCGGTGATCCAGTTACCGTCTCTGACATCAGACACTGTATTGCCTTGCATATCGTTTTGGCGTCCGCTATAGTTCCACAGAAAATATCTCAGGTACATATAATATACCTGATATCCCAGGAAGAATTTAATATTATCTACAAAATTAGGTGCCCGCTCATAATTACCCTGCTGGTCTTTGCCAATACCCAGGAAAGCGGCATAATAATCGGTCTGCCGGCGGTCCCGGCCGGTATTCCAGACACGCGGGAAGACCATTTGATCTTCTGAGCTGTATAAGAAAGAGAACTTTTTGCCAGTAGGAATGTATTTAACCTTACCATTGGAATCCACTCCTTTCTGATACTGCTGGGCTCCATAGTAAGGCGCAACAGGAGAAGCAGTGAATTTCTGTCCGTACAGCAGTGGAAAATCTCCGTACTGGTCGCGTCCCAGATAGCCCACAAGGCTCATCGGATTATCCACATTGTACATATCAATGGAAGGATTGGCTGTACTTCTGATCATGGTGGTCAGATAAGAGCTAAAGCCAATGAGTAAGAAAACGACACACCAGACACCCAGTTTTACAAACTGCCAGCCTTTCTTGCTGGCCATCCTGAAGACCACAAATAAAACAATGGCCAAGATGGCAAAAAAGCTGATAAAGCCCGAAAAGATGGGCAAGTTCAAAGAATTCACAAAGAAGATATCCAGATGGCCGGCCAGTTTAATGGAGGTCTGGATCACACCAATCTGGACGAAACCCAGTATAATAACACTGATCACAAAAAAGATATAAGCGCCGCCATAGAGCTCTTTTTTCTCCGCATTGATCTTTTCTACGCCGGGGACCAGCAGGGCACAAATAATTGCCCCGAATAAGACCAGCATAGAGACGGTTGAATCCATCGGCACGCCGGCACTGTTGGCAACTGAATTCGCGCTTAATAAGGCCAGGATAAAGCCCAGTCCGCCTCCGATCAGGATGATACGGATAAAGTATTTTCTAATTAATTTATAATTGAACAGGTGTCTTTTTCTAAAATAGAAGATCATCACGACTGCAGGAATGGTCAGTAAATTCAGCAGGTGCACACCCACCGCAAGTCCCATCATAAAAAAGATAAAGATGATCCATTTATCTGCACCAGGCTCGTCCGCTTTATGCTCCCATTTAAGCATGGCCCAGAATACAAGTGCCGTAAAGAAGGCAGACAAGGCATATACTTCACCCTCGACAGCGCTGTACCAGAAGGAATCCGTGAAGGTATATCCTAAAGCGCCCACTGCCCCGGCCAGCATGATCATAATGACTTCATTTTGGGTCAGGTCAGCGACACTTCTGGCCCCCTGCACAATCCTGCGGGCAAAATGCGTAATGGTCCAGAAAAGGAACAAAATGGCAAAGCCACTGGCCAGTGCGCTCATCACATTGACGGCCTTAGCGGCATTTTCAGGATGATCCCCAAACAGAACAATAAAAAAGCGGCCAATCAGGACAAATAAGGGCGCTCCGGGCGGATGCGGAATCTGCACTTTGTAGCAACTGCTGACAAATTCACCGCAATCCCAGAAACTACCGCCTAATTCAGTGGTCAAAATATAGGTTGCACAGGCAATCAGGCAAACCGCCCACCCGACAAGGTTGTTCCATTTCTTAAAATTCATCTGAAAATAATTATACTGCTAATAATAAAATTAAAATGGTTATAAAAATAACTGATTTTGGATTGAAAGCAAACCTAAGGGAAAGTATTGATATTACAAGATAGCCCCATCAATTATTTTGTTAGAATTTTGATAGAAGATCGCTGATTTTCTGAATAGTTCAGCCACAAAAGCCGGGAATTTGACCTATCCTCTTCTATGCGGTGACTGGAAAGGCGGATATAAAAATGATCTATTTTTTAATATGAAACGGCAGCAGCAGTACCGGAGGCTGGGTCACCACTGCGTATTTCACTTATAATCAATTAAATAAGTGCCATAATTTGCTTTGCTGCAAAAAACATAAGACAAGTTTGAAGAAGCTCTGTTTTTTTAAAAAAAACAATGTATCTTTAATATCATTTTAATATCAAATTACTATTTATGGAAAAATTAGTCAAACCCATGTCCGGCTTTCTGGCCCTGCTGCTGGCCATTGCATTTTTTGCCATCGGCATACTGCTCTTTATTTATGCCGGGGAGCACATACTGATGTTTATCGGCGGATTTATCTGTATGATCATTTTTATCTTCCTGATGAAAGGCCTGATGGTCATCAGCCCCAACCATTCCAGGGTACTCAATTTCTTCGGCAAATATGTTGCCTCTGTGAAAGACAACGGCTTGTTCTTCGTCAATCCGCTTTATTCTACTCAACGTATCAGCCTCAGACTCAATAACCTCCAGGGGCAGATCCTGAAAGTCAACGATAAAATGGGCAATCCCATTGAAATCGGTGCTGTTATTGTCTGGCAGGTAGGTGACACTTATAAGGCCGCTTACGAGGTGCAGGACTATGAAGGCTACGTTAAGATCCAGAGCGAGGCCGCCGTCAGAATGCTGACTGGCAGTTTTGCCTACGATAACCTGGAGGACGAGCACGCCAGTATTACTTTAAGGGAAGGCGGACATCAGGTCAATGAAATCCTGGAAAAAGAGTTGTCAGACCGCCTGGCCCCCGCCGGCATTAAGATCATTGAAGCACGCATCAGCCATCTTGCGTATGCCTCTGAGATCGCAGGCGCCATGCTGCAGCGTCAGCAGGCTACAGCCATCGTCGCAGCCAGGGCTAAGATCGTGGAAGGCGCTGTTGGCATGGTAGAAATGGCACTTCAAAGGCTCTCTGAAAGAAACGTCGTTGAACTCGATGATGAAAGGAAAGCGGCGATGGTGAGCAACCTGATGGTGGTCCTGTGTGGTGAAAAGGCCGCTTCACCTGTTGTAAACGCCGGAACCCTTTATCAATAATCTAAAAAAAATAACGTTGTGCCCGATAAAAAGAATTTTGTATTACGACTAGAGCATGCAACCTACAAGGCATTGGAGAAATGGGCCTCCGATGAGTTCAGGAGCGTCAATGGACAAATAGAGTTTATCCTCAGCAAGGCATTAAAAGAGCAGTTTGGCAAACAGTATCAGGAAAGGTTCCAGGCACCTGGGAAAACAAAGGCAGTGGGAAAAGATACCGATACCGGTGAGGTTCCCGGTATGGATCACTCGGATTTTCCGGCGACTTAACGCGCTTATGCAACTAATTTTCAAACAGGTCATACGCTGCCTCAGGGGCAGCGTATGACCTGTTTATTGCCGGACAGCGTTTAAAACTGCCTTACCCTTGCTTGGTGGCGGCAAGATTTGCTGCAGGACATACCCCAACAGCATCGTTAATATACATCCGATAGCATTCAGCCACAAAAAGGATACGATATCCAGATTATAGATTACAATAATGACGCCCTCGGTCAAAATAGCGGCCCAAAATGCCGCTGCTCCTTTGACGGACTTCATAAAAAACGCGATCATAAAAATACCCAGTATGGTACCGTAAAAAAGTGAACCCAGCACATTGACGGCTTCTATCAGACTGCCCAGTTTATTGGCGAACTGGGCGATTACAATACAAAATATACCCCAAAACAGGGTAAACCACCGGGACACCTTCAGGTAATGACCCTCCGAAGCCAGCGGACGGATGGACCGCTTGTAAATATCGATCACCGTTGTTGATGAAAGAGAATTCAGGGCAGCTGCAATAGAGCCCCAGGCCGCCAGAAAAATAATCGCAAATAATAACCCGATGAGCCCCCTGGGCAGAAAATGAATTACAAAGTTCAGAAAAATATAATTGGTATCATTCGTATCCGCTGTGGGGTCCGCCTGTTTGATCACCGAGCGGGCATCTGCCCTTAAGGCATCCGTCTGTACCTGCAGTGCGCTGAGTACGCGTCTTGACTGCTCGATTTTTTCTTTATCATCTGCATGGATCTGGTCTACTAATGCCAGCGTGGTTGCATGCTTTATCTGACTGACGGAATCGAATTGTTGCTGTAAATGTCCGATCCTGGCTTGCAGGGCCGGATTTTCAATTTTATGAAGCTGCATTTCGTTAAAGGAAAGCGGCGCGGGCTGAAACTGATAGAACGCGAACACCAGTGCTCCTATGAGCAATATCAGAAACTGCATAGGGACTTTGACAAGGCCGTTCAGCAATAGCCCCATCCTGCTTTCCCTGATGGACCTTGCTGTCAGATACCGCCCAACCTGACTCTGGTCTGTACCAAAATAAGAAAGCGCCAGGAAAAAACCGCCGATAAGTCCGCTCCATAAAGTGTATTTATCTTCCCAGAAACTATGATCCTGTATATTCGTGGGCGTGGTAATCACATTGAGTTTTCCGGATTTCCCGGCAATATGCAGGGCATCGGAGAAACTGACACCGTCCGGCAATAAATGCACGACCATATACCCTGCCAGAAACATTCCTGCAATAATAATAAAGAGCTGTAGCTTCTGGGTGTGGGCCACGGCTTTGGTCCCGCCCAATACTGTATAGATAATCAGAAATCCGCCCATGAAGATATTAGTCCAGTAGATATTCCAGCCTAATATAGAAGAGACGATAATGGCCGGCGCATAGATGCTGATACCTGTAGACATGCCTCTTTGCAATAAAAACAAAAAGGCCGTCAAAGACCTGGTCTTAAGATCAAACCGGTTCTCTAAAAACTGATAGGCCGTATACACTTTTAGCTTATGAAATAACGGGACAAAGGCAATGCAGATGACGATCATCGCTATTGGCAACCCAAAATAATATTGCACAAAACGCATCCCGTCTGTAAAAGCCTGGCCTGGCGCAGACAGAAATGTCACGGCGCTGGCCTGGGTTCCGATAATGGAAAACAAGATCAGGTACCACGGCATGGATTTATTGTCCAGAAAATAGCTGTCTACACTGCGCTGCCCCCGGCTTTTATAAACGCCGTATAAAATGATGACCAAAAAGGTCAGACACATTATCCACCAGTCCAGATTACTCATGCGTAACGCTTCGTAAATAAATAAAATAACAGGATCAATAGTATGAGTACCAAAATAACTGCCGCATACCATCCCCCCCAACTTTTAAAAAGCGGAGGGCTTTGCTGGTCCTCCCGGGATGTTTTAGGTATCTTATTTTCCTGCATGATTGCTTGTATTACTTACTTATCATCAACGGGCTTTGCCAGTAAATTGACAAATAACCGGAAGGCGCCCGGAACTCCCGCCGGTAGTTCCCGGAAGAAGTCCAGACTGCTGTAAACATATTTACCTTTACCGTACCTGCAAACGAGTGTGGAGCCATCCAGCGGCGGGCTATCCGTATCGTGCATCTCAAATAGCCGGCTGTAGTGGCTATCCGCATCTCTGGTAAAATAAAGTCCCCGCTCCTGAATCCAGCCGTCAAAATCATCTGGCCGGAGGGTATTGGGATAATGCATTGCGGCATTATCCGGCTGTAACCACTTGACGGCCGCATCTTCTTCAGTTACCCTGTCGGGCGACACCGTAAATGGATATGGTCCCAGCTGATCCGTTACCATATCGCCGTTTTTGTTATACTGAACGACTAATACGCCGCCTTGCTTAACATAGTCCAGAAGTCTGGGTTGCAGGGCGCGTAATAACGGATTTATATTATAGGCCCTGATACCGGTGATAATGGCATCAAAAGCCGCCAGTTCTTTTGCAGATATAGCGGCAGAGGTAATCGGGGTAATGTGATAGCCCAACTGTTGCAAAGACGCAGGCACCATGTCGCCCGCTCCTTGTACATATCCGATATTTTTGCCGGCAGTCTTTACATCCAGACCCACCAGACGGGCTGCGGCTTTAGGGAATAAGGTGATCGTAGGGATATGACTATGTTCAATTACTTTAATTCCTCTGCCATATTGCTTATCGCCCACGCGGGCGACTAGCATGGCATCCAGGCTGACAGACCGCGTCAGCCCCGGCTTTAACCGGACTTCAAATTCAACGGTGCGGCTATCGCCCGCCGTATTCATTGTAAAAGGTATATCATTTTGCCCGACCTCGAATGCAGGCGGCACCTCCAGGTGCAAAACGCCCGCTTGATGATCCTTGAACGCTTTTATCTCTGCACGGATGATTTTAGAAGGCTGTTCTTTAGAGAGTAATACTACAGGGTCGTCTACATTAACGGTTACAGGCGGGGCTATGACAAGGGGCTGATAGAGCTCTCCTTTTACCTCGTCTGTATGGCGGTATTCCACAGGCAGCTCAATGGAAACAGGGGTTCCTTCAACGCTTAAGTGCATCTTCACCGTATAAGCAGGCGGATTCAGAGGATGACCGATAAGCGACGCGTCTGCCACCTTATAATAACCAATGGGGTGCGCTTCTTTTAACCAATAGGGCGAAGTGATGGGCGCATCCCGGGGAATCTGCAAGACCGAAGTGACGCTAAAATCCTTTCCTTCTTCCAGATCTTGCTGCAGCGTTTTATGAGTCTCAGCCAACGCATAACCCGTTAGCTGGACAGCAATCGCTGAACGGTTTAAAACCCTGATCCGGACATCGGCCTTGCCACCCACAGCCACTACGGGTACATCAGTGGTCGCATCCGCAAAGAGGCCCAGGCAGGCGGTAATAAGCGCCTTGGTTTCGGAAAGTTTCTCCGATTTCCAGCGGCCGTCCGGTAAGGCCTTAATCGCTTTGTAGATGCCTAGTAATCCTTTTACACTCGCCGCCGGGTTATCCGGTTGAAAATTTTGATTCACTTCAGCAATCTGCCGGGCAATTACGTCACCTCCCGCAATCCTTGACCAGGTGGTCGTCACCCCATCCAGTAAAGAAGTCTTAGGCGCTTCACCTTCAATGGTCTTAAAATATTCCATGCGTTCTCCCATATAGGGCGCAACGCCAAAACCCTGACTTTTATGCATGCTTCTGCTGGCAGCAGCGATTTGGCCATAGCTTTTGCCCAGCAGTGGATTATACCCGCCTGTTTTAATATGAAACTGATCCGCAGAAGTAGTGTTTTGATGTCCAAAGCTAAAGGTATTCCAGAGCAGGCGCTTTGCCTGCCAGGGCTTTACTGTTTTTAGCTGCTCTTTAAACCGGTCAGGATCGGCCGCCGCCCTGAAGGCCTCATGGGCCAGGATGGCAGATGTCCAGTGATGACCATGTCCGGCCCTGGCGTCTTCAGGAAAACGGGTGATGATAATATCCGGCTGATAATTACGGATAACCCATACGATATTGGCCAGAATGCTGTCATGTCCCCAGAACTTAAGCGTTTCTGTGGCGCTCTTGGAAAATCCAAAATCATTCGCCGTGGTAAAAAATTGCTTACCACCATCTATCTGCCGGGCACCCAGCAATTCCTCGGTGCGGATAAGCCCCAGCTCGCTTCCCTGTTCGCTACCGATCAGATTCTGGCCGCCGTCTCCCCTGGTACAGGATAAATAGGCTGTCTCATACATCTTTGCTTTAGACAGATATGAGATGAGCATCGTGTTCTCATCGTCAGGATGCGCTGCCAAATAAAGGACACGGCCCAGAACACCCAGTTTTTCCAGATGAAATTTTATAGTAGAGCCGTCCCAGCTTGGGGGACTTTGTGCAACAGCAGCAGTACACAGTATTAACAACAATGAAAATATACCTATCCGTTTCATGCGCAAAATATAAGTAATAAGATGGATCTATGTTGACTAAGTATGGTAAAACTCGACCAAATTACTCAATATTCTGCTTTAACGCTCTGAACAAAAGCATAAATATTATTCATAGGTTATTTTACCCACTGTTTAAACCGCAGCCAGTCTGCCGCATAATCGAACCAGTGGCTTTTAGCGGGATCATCGGGAAAGCCATGCCCGCCGATGTCAAACAGATGCATGGCGGCAGATACATGATGGCGCAGGAGTGCCTGATAAAAAAGTAAGCTGTTTTTTACAGGCACCAGTTTGTCATCCGTTGCCTGGATCAGTAAAGCAGGCGGCGTACTGTCAGATACGCGCAAGTTATTGGAAAAATATTCGATCATTTTTTCGGATGGGTCCCTACCGATCAGAGCGTTGCGGGAACCCATATGGGTAACACTGTCGGCAAAACTGATCACCGGATAAATAAGGATCATAAAATCCGGGCGCAGGCTGATATTTTTAGGATTTGCCACCACGGCCGTATCAAAATGTGTCCCCAGCGTCGAAGCCAGATGTCCTCCTGCAGAGAAGCCTATCACGCCTACCCTGCCTGGGTTAACATGCCACCTGGCAGCGTTTTCACGAACCTTCTGTATCGCTCTCTCAGCGTCCTGCAAGGGGCCAAAACGCTTATCATTCATTGTCCGGTCATCCGGCATTCGGTATTTCAGCACAAAAGCCGTAATACCAAGCGCATTCATTTTTTTGGCAACAGACGCTCCTTCATGTACCATCCAAAGCCCCTCATATCCGCCGCCGGGACAAATGATAATGGCCGTCCCGTTGGCCTTATCCGGGCCTGCCGGATACAGGATCAATTTAGGTTCACTGACCTTATGGTGTACCTCATTATTCTCCACGTACTCCTGATTTTGCGCCGCCTTCGCGCCCGGTACCGGCCCGTCATAAAGATCCATTACTTCTTGTCCGTGGGCCAGCGTCATAATGGATATAAAGCCTGCAATCAACAGGAAAGCCTTTTTCATTTTTGTTTATTTTACTGCAATCTAAACATTTTCTGGCGGATCACGCCAGCCTCATACGCACAAAGCGGCCCGCAAATCCGTTCCGGGCTTGCGGGCCGCCATTGTATTACTCCAAAACTAATTCTCTTGCTCAGTCAATCTGGATAGCCTCTGGCTGCGCCATGTAATCCAGCGACGGATCTGCCAGTATGACATCCGTTGCCTTTAGGTTCAGCTTAAAAGAACGCTTCGCCCTGAACTTAATGATAAACAAATCCTCACTTCCATTTAGCAGTTCTCCCTGCCCGATATTGACAAATGTAGGATATAACGCCTTTTGCCCGTTGCTATGTAAACGGTCATAGGTCAGGTTTTCCATTTTGCCGGTCTGTAAAGAGCTTACCGATTCGTATTGAAGATCTTCGCCATTATATGGGATCGCAAGGCTTAAAGCATTCACATTCTTTAAATCCTTCCCTTTTACCAGGATCTCTACCAGGTCGTCCTTACGGTAGACCTGTCGTTTAGCAGATAGTTGCAGTGAGCCACCGATGGAGTCAGCCTTTCGCTTTAACCGCACCCCGCCGTCTAATTGGGTAGCTACCACAGAAATATCATAGGCGTCAATAAGCCCGTTTTTATTGATATCTCCGTTACTGATATAGCCTTCAAAATCTCCATCTCCTTGTCTGAGGCCCGTATAGTTCATGTAAGAGGTCATATCATTATGATCGATCTTGTGATCATTATTAATATCTCCTGGCAGATAACTTTCAGAGCCGGGCACCTTGAAGACATAGAGTTCACGGCCAGACCCAAAGTCTCCCACTGCGGCCTCTACACTGATTTTAATATACCTTGCAGCCGGATGGCCTTTAAAAACAAACGCTTTCGTTTCGTTATCTCTTGCCCATATAAATTCACCGCTCTGTTTCCAGTTATTCTTGTCCAGACTATAATACACCTTACCCTTGGTAAGGATACCGTTTCTTCCGCTGGTCCGGGGCAGGTATTGCAGCTTGTCCAGCACACTTACGCTATGCAGATCAATGACCATACTGAATGGTACCGCCTTGCCATCATAGTCGGTATGCCAGTCATTGTCCTGGTCAAAATCAAACATCTTACTGATGCCCATACCTCCCTGAGACTTAGCGCTGCAATCAGCTGTAATATTATGAAGCGCAAATTCCAATGGATTCCGACCGGTCCTGGCGGCTAAGTCCGTCCAAGCAGAAGCCCCGTCTTTATTTACTGCCCGGAGTTTAAAACGGTACGCCGTTTCCGGCCTGAGCTGTTCAAAAAGAAAATGCGTAGATCTGATGTTGGTATATAGCATATTATTATAATCGATCTCATAATAATCCGCGCCAGGGGCCTTATCCCAGGTAAGGTTCAGTGTATAGGCCGTCTTACTGCTGTCCGGTACGTATAGACCGGTGGGGGCTGAGAGCCTTCCTGTATGTATCCTGCTTTTATCTTCCGGAGCAAAAACATAGCCGTTTATATCCAGGCGGGTCTCGCTTGCAGTAATATCTGATTTAGCAATTTTCACCCAAAGTTCCGGATTTTTGACCATCTTCACCGTTTCAAAAGCACTCCCTTTGGTGGCAAACTGATTCAGGTCAGGCGCTTCATTATAATAATAGACATTCACTCCTTTATTAAAGGCTTCCGCAGAAGTAATTTTGGACAGCTTCACTTTATCCTTTCCCACCTTTACAGAAAGGGATTTGGGCTGGCTGGTTACATTGACCTTAAAGATTGTCACCTTTTCTTTGACTAGGCCCCTGAAGCTGCCTTTGGCAGGATGTACAGTTACCGCGGCATGATCTCCGGTCTGTTCCGATTCAATTAACGTCGTTGTACCCGCGCCGTTTTTATAAGCCTCAGTTGTACCATCATCATCGTACTGCACAAAAGAAGATTTACCGTAAGGATATAACTCATAAATACGCAAATCCCCTGGTATTGCATGTATATTATTATTAGGGAGCGTCATTGGAATAATAGCGCCTCTTTTGACAAAAACAGGTAATTTCCATAGCGGGGCATCAAAGCTGTTTAATACCACATTTCCCAGGTACTGCTGCCCGGTAAAATAATCCACCCATTTCCCTTCTGGCAGATAGATATTGTTGCGGATATCATTGCCGGCTTTATCCATCTGCGTGGACTGATAAACAGGGGCTACCAGAAAGGCAGGCCCATACATAAACTGATATTGTGTGGCGGTGCCAAGGGTATAGGTATTGGGATATTCCAACAGCATCGCCCTGACCATGGGAAGGCCTGACACAGCCTGATAAGCGATGCTATAAGTATAGGGTAATAAACTTGATTTAAGCTTAAGATAAGTACGGTTGATAGAGGTGGCCGGTTCTCCAAGTGCCTGCGGGTATTTTTCATTGGCACCCCATCCGTCCATGTTCAGCTCCATCGGGGTGAACGTCTTCCACTCAAATCCCCTGGCGTTGACTACCGGATTCTTTCCCCCGAATATACCATCCATATCTGAAGTGATATTGGGTTGTCCGGAAAGTCCGGATCCTATAAAGGTCGGAATGTGAAAGCGGATATATTCCCAGTTACCACCGGTCTGATCCCCGGACCAGACACCGGCGTAGCGCTGGGTCCCGGCCCATCCGTCTAAAGAAATAATAAAAGGCCGGGCTGCGTTTCCATAATAAGGTAAAATATGCCCGACATCTGCTACGCCGTTTAATCCAAAAGAATAACCTGCGCCTACCCATGCGACATCTGTTTTTAAGACTCTGACACCGGCGTCCCTTACCTCCTTTACAATATCTCTTTGTAAAAGTGCGCTGACACCCGGTTTAGGATGCAGATCAGATTGTGTCCAAAGGCCGATTTCCACTCCTTTACTGCGCGCATAGTCGCCCAGGGATTTCAGGTTGGCAATATTGCTGTCCAGCGTACCTGTCTGCCCGTAACCTGCTCCATAGCCATCATTGGGCAATAACCAGCCCAAGGGCATGTCATGGTCAGCATATCTGTCGATCACAGCCCTTGCCGAGAACTGATAGTTGTTTTTCTCTCCATTCAGCGATTCTTTAATACCACCGTTATTTTTCTGGCTTTCTTTATAGCGCCGGCCATCCTCAAATAAAATACCTGAAGTATCTGGCTTCCAGTAATCGCGGTTATAGGCATTCAAATGCCCTTCATAAAAGGCAAACTTGGGCAGTAGTACAGGATGACCCGTTAATTGGTAAAAATCCTGCAATAACTTTGTCGCACTCGAATCAATCATGAAAAAGGCATCAAAATAATCTGCATCATGTGAAAGGCTGACAATGCCTTTACTTTTTGCGCCAAAGTCATACATGCCTTTTTTGAAGGTGTAAAACAGGACACCATATCCTTCAGTAGACCAATAAAAAGGTGCCGGCGAGGCAACGCCTCCATCTGTCCAGCTATTTTGATTTTCTATCGCGATCCGGTGCCCTTTATGTGAAAAACGGCCGTTTTGGACACCTCCGCCATAATAATATTCATCTTTGTTTTCTTTCAGGCAAAGCGTCACTTTATCACCGGCAAACGCAATAGGCTGCAGTGATTGTAAAACAACCTTACCTGTCGCTTTATTGGTGACCTCAAACAGGGAGTTGCCTTTATTGAATTCCACAGACACCGCGGCTGTGCTAATCATTACTTTATCGTTTTTTACATCGACTTTCAGTGTACCTGGATCTCTTCTGGCAGTCTCCACTAATATCTTTGCCGCCGGTTTTGCTTCAGGATCACGAATGATCCCACCTTTGACGTCTTCAAAGACCCTGAAAATCTGTTGTCCATAAAAATCAATACTCAGCCGGTGATTGTCTGTAAAGATCAGCTGCACGGTTGTCGGATTGATCTGCTGTGCAGCAGCAATCCTGTTAGAAACGCTGTCAGCCGGATCTGTCGTTGCCGCCTGCGCTGTAAAAGTCATCAATCCAAATAATAAGAAACAGGATAAAAATAAGTTCTGGGTTCGCCGGATCATCTTCTGTAAAATATGATGTTTGTATTAAATATAAATGCGGTCCATTATGGGCCGCATTGCTGTAAAAATAAAAAAGACGAACTATTAAATAACGAATATTCGTAAAATACTACACATTCGTTTGCGTAAAAACCATTAATAATCAGGGGATAACTCTATAAAAGGCTGATTTTGGCAGAGCCCGTCCCTGTTTTTAGTGGCCGTCTCACCCCTTCTGCCAAAAAATGCCGGAAGATATAAAAAGCCTTATCCTCCAGGCTTTAAGACGTGAAAAACAGCTGCAGTTAGCATAACAATTACTTAATTTTCAGTAGCTTTATGGCGGCAATGGCCTGATTATCCTACCTGGATCATCCGGCTCCTGCTGCATAGGGCAGCCACAGCATCTTATACCGCAGATGGAAGGGCTGTTATCATTGTAAATAATTTCCCGGCTTCTATCATAACGAAATCAGTTAGTATGAAATGGCGGCTTACACCATTTTTAATTTCACTTTTTTTATTCCAATTGTCTGGCACTGGTGCATCTGCGCAGACAGATGACCCTATTTTCTATTTTAAATCCCCGGAAGATACTTCCTTAATTGGGGTAAAGACCGCCGGGGGTAAAATCCTGATACCCGCCAGGTTCTACAACATAGATCTAAAAGACCCGTCCGTTCCAATTAAGGAAGCATTTATAGAATTAAGAATTGCGGCCAAAGACCGCAAAGTCAGCGACAGCTCACCCGTAATCCCTGTGACAGCCATTTACAGCAGAAGCGGTAAGCTGCTCTACTACGCACAGCTATACGATAATGGCGGTGATTATTTCGAGGAGGGGCTCAGGCGCTATGTCGATGATAATAAAATCGGCTTTGTTAACAGATCCGGGGAAATCTGCATTCCCGCAACATGGGATTTTGCAACACCCTTCAATTATGGATATGCCATTGCATATACCGGCGGGTGGAAAAGGGTGGCAGATGAAACAGGCGAGCATTGGAGCATTGCTCCTACAAGCCGGCATTCCACCAGCTATCTCATCAATACAAAAGGGGAAATCGTGAAGCCGGTCGCCAAAAAGAAAAAAACAGAAGACTACTTATTTAAGGGCAAGGTCTATCCTTATCCCTTTGTTTATACCGGGGAAGAAAAGAGAATCATAGCCAGCTTAAATGAATTCCATGTAAAGGCCCTGATGCGGTTCACCGACCATGCAGATACGGCCAAAATACGATTCGAAATTGTTGAAAGACCAACCACAGGGTTTCCATATTATATAATGAAGAGCTATGAAGAGGGGAGTAATACCTGGTCGACGCAATTAGCCGCCGACGCGAAAGGCCGGCAATTCTTTGTTTTTCACGATTTTACAGATCATTTTACAATGCAGCCGCTCAAAGACTGGCTCAAAAAGCGGTCCGGATTATAACGACCCCTTCTTTAGAACAAAATGCTCCATATATATCCATTCCAATTAAAAACTTCATGCATTTAAAACATCTATTTAGTCTTCTTTGCTTATCGCTGTGTGCATTAACTGCCGGCTACGGCAATACCGGATCTATTGGAACTTTTTTGGATTCAGCCTACGCCTGCAGGCTGCGTGCGGACTATAACGGCAATTTAAGCTACCTCAAAAATGCTGAAAAGTCCATTGTGGCGGCTACTGATCCTGTTTTAGCGGCAAAAGTCTACAGCGAAATCAGTAAACAATATCTGATATTTAATACAGATTATGACCGCTCCAAAGCTTATGCTGAGAAGAGTCTTGCCATCGGGCAGAAATCTAAAAATGCATTAGCAATCGCTTATGGCTATTACGCACTCGCCAGCTGGTATAATTATTTGGATGTTCGTGAAGTCGCTGTAGAAAATGTACAGCATGCCTTAGACATTTTAAGAAAAAATCCGGATGCAGACTTAACATCCAGACTGTATTATATAATGTATGGAGTGTATGCCAATTGGGATGACATACAGCAAAGCAGTAAATATGCAGACCTGGCCATTAGCGCATCGCTTGCGGCAAAACAGTATGAACTGTTAAGCAACGCCTACACAGGTAAATCGGTTGTTATGGGCTATCGTTATCAAAACACCCAGGATAAAACCTATATTGACAGCATGCGCAACTACCTGCATAAGGCCATTGCTTTATACAATCAGCATCCGGGTGAAGTAGGCATCCGTACTTATGCCATAGCCAATTTAAACCTGGCCGACTTCTTCTACCGGTATCAACGGGAAAACAAAGAAATTAACCAGGACAGCATCGTTTATTTCGCGAACATCGCAGCGCAGGCGGCTCAACATTTTGACAGAAACTATGAGATCCTGGGTAATGTAAAAGGACTCCGCTCTGAAATTGCCATCCTCCAAAATGATTTACCTACAGCAGAAGCCTATCTGATGGATGCCTATATCCATTTAAAAAATGCGCCACTGCCCTCTTATTATACATTATCTAATGTAGCTGAAGGCTTGACTAAATTATACGAACGGGAGGGCAAATACAAATCGGCACTTTTCTACCAGAAAGAACAACAGACCTTCAATGACTCCATCTTTAACCAGGTCAGTTTACAACAGGTTAAAAAATTAGAGGCACAGTTTGAAAATAAAAAGCTAACGGAAGATCTAAAGGTCGCCGATAAGGAAGCCAGCAATAGGAAACGCCAAAATTTATTACTATGGGGTATCTGCCTGTTACTGGGCATAAGTATATTTTTGTTGGTAAAGTATTTTAAAGCCAAAACGAGGCTGCATTTCCAAAACACCTTGCGCCTGGAAAACGAAAAGGAGGAAGAACGCCAGAGAAGTGCCATGCGGTTAAAAATGGAGCAAGCGGCAAAAATCCAGCTGGAGACTAAGCAAGAATTACTCACCTTGCAAAAAGAACAGCTTGAAAAGGAAGCCATGGCGGACGCGCTTCAAATTGAAAGAAAAAACAATCTACTGTTAGAACTGAAAGACAAATTAAAAAAATTGGAAACCGAAGGAAACCGCGGCACCGTAGACCGGCTGATCCGCGAAGAGATGCAGATAGAAGAGGCCCTGCAGCAATCCGTTAAAGAATTCAAGCATATTAACCCTGACTTTTTCCAGAAATTAAAAGAGAAATCAGCCAACCGGTTAAGCGCATTAGAGCTGAAGCATTGTGCTTATTTATTATTAGGGCTATCCACTAAGCAGATGGCCGCTGTATTCCATGTAGACCCCAAAAGTATAAGGGTGAGTAAATACCGGATTAAACAAAAACTTCAGCTGGGAAAAGACATCGATTTAGATGGATTCATACAAGCCCTTAAGTGACGACAGACATAATGATGCAGTAAACATTCGTCTCGCCGGTTGCAGACTTCATCCGGCAGCGGTAAAGCAGCTGCTCTGCACAGATGATATTTGATGCCGGGCGGGCAGTCGTTAAACTATCGCCGGGCCGCCCCCGGGATATTGCTTTATTTAAAAGCGATCAACAGTACTAAATCCTGCATACCATCTGCTCTGTCCAGTTATGGTGACAGCAAAACCAGCTGAAAACAGTCCTAAACGCTCCGACATTACCAGTTGGCTTTCAACACACTACACAACCTGTAGTCACTTTGTAGCCGTTATTTGGCCACGGTGTAGCTACAATGCAACGGCAAAAATGCACGGCAAGGTGTTAAGCAGATTATTTTTGGTAACACAAACACCTACGCCCATGACCCTGACAAATTTGCCTTTCTTAGAGATCATTCAATGGTTAGAAGACGATCCTGATGTAATGATGTGGAAATTCCCTGACAGGGATCAGGAAATTAAAAACGGCGCCAGATTAATCGTCAGAGAAAGCCAGGCTGCCCTGCTGTTAAATGAGGGAAAAATTGCCGACCGCTTTGAGGCAGGCACACATCCGCTTTCAACAGAAAATATCCCCCTTCTGACGCGTCTGAAGGGTTGGCAGTATGGTTTTAAAAGCCCCTTCAAGGTGGATATTTACTACTTTGCCGTCAGGCAATTTATCAACTTAAAATGGGGTACGCCTGCTCCCGTAATGATGATGGACCCGCATTTTGGTCAGGTCCGGGTCCGGGGCTTCGGCACCTATAATGTAAGAATTGTACGCCCTGAATCTTTCTTTCGGGAATATGCCGGTACGGCTTCACATATCACGATTCAGGGTTTTGAAAGAAAATTAAGGGATTTCATTGCGCCAAGATTCGCAGAAGCCCTCGCAACCAGTGGCGTATCCGTCCTGGATATCTTCAGGAATCTAAGCGCCATTAATGACAAGACCGGGCCACTCATTAGTCAATACTTTGATCCCTTTGGGATCGAAATCACTGATTTCACTATCACCTCCGCCAGTTTACCGGATGAAGTAAACAAGTATTATGATACCGTCACCGGAATGAATATGGTAGGCGATATGGAAAAGTTCAGGCAATTCAATACTGCCGTAGCTGTGGGTCAGGAAAACAGCGCGGTGAATATGGCCACACAGCAGGCAATGGGCATAGGTATAATTATGGATCAGGTAAACCAGACAGGCCAGCAGCCTGTGGGAGCAAAAGAAGCAGCAGGCGGCAAATCGACCGGTGCGCCCCAAACCCCTGCTGCCCCACCTGCACAAGCGGGTCTCACACAGCAATTGCAAACACTCAAATCTTTTTTCGACCAGGGATTGATCGATGAGCAGGAATATAAAGCCAAGAAAGCAGATATTCTATCAAAATTATAAATAGCTGATATGGAAGAAAAGAAGCATGAGCAGCCAAGAGCCGTCAGCCTCATCCAAAAAATGAAACAAACCCTTCAGAATCAGAAAAGAGCGCCTCTGGAGCAAATCACCCCCACACTCAGCCTGCTGACCTGTCCCAACTGCGGTGCAGGCAGAGCCAAAAGAGATGGACTGACCCACTGCGCCTATTGCAATTTTGAATTTATCAAGCCTAAAATAACCGATGGTATCCATTTAAAGAAAACGGATAATTCACCTTCTTAAAAAGCGTCAGATATTATGGGTCTATTTAATTTCAATAGTAAAGAAAAACAGGCTGAAAGTCAGGCATTGGCAAAAAAGCTGGAAACCTTTTTAGATAAATTAGCGCAAAGGGCAGACGATCTGTATAAAGAAGTGCAGGCTACAGCCCAGGAAATCGCAGACACAGATCAGGACATCTATAAACGAAATTACTATCAGTTTAAAGCCGGTATCATTGCCCAGTTTACCGCCATTGTTCAAAAAGGCGCTAACACATTCCATACACAAGTGGCCCCATTAGCGGGCTGGACGGAACAAATGACCCTATCAGCGTTATATAATAGCTGGCATGCAAAGGTGCTCCATCAAATGACCACATTATTTGACAGCGTATTAGAGCGTGACCTTGAAAAGCAGTACGCTGAAGCAATGGCCGAGTATGAGCAAAACAGAGAAAAATTCCACTGCAGACAGTGTGGCGCTAAATTAAAGCTGGACAAGTTCTATTTTATAGACACCTATATCCAATGTGAATTCTGTCAGACACAAAACACCTTTGATCCGGGCTCTAAAGCCAAAGGGATTGAAGTTTTTGTGTATCCGCTTGCAGAATTACGCTGTCATCACCTGAAAATGGCCCACAAGGCCATTTATAAAGAGCAAGGGGCTGATGGAGGGCTGGAAAGTTTCCGCCAGTATGCCAAGGCCCTTGTCGGGGAAATGGACCGCATACTCCCCGGACTGGAAGAGCAGCATCAAGACTTCTACAACCGGCTCATTCATGATTACAGATCCTACGGGCAGTCATGGTAGCCAGATATTCTATTAGTTAACCTCAAAATAAAAAAATCATGTTTAAGAAAATGTTCAAAGACCTTACCGAAAACTTAATTGATAAAGCACAAAAGGCCGCAGCAGAACAGGGTGGCAATCCACATAATGAAGCCTTAAAGGCATATATGGATGGTGATATGCAAAAGGTAATGGATGTTGGCGCAGCATCAAAAGGTGTTAAAACGATGAACACCGCAACGGAAGACCCGAACGATCCGCTGTTACAACCCGTACACGGCATCACCATAGCGGACTATGCGGCAGGAGCGGCCAGAATGGGTGCGGGCTGCAGCGACGCGGAAATTGCAGCAGCACTTGGCGTCGAAGCGCCCCAGTGGGCAGAAGCTAAAACGACCTGGAATAACCGCATGCGCTCAGACAGTACTTATAATCTCGTGAATGTATATTCCAAATACTTTGGCGATGCAAAAAGTCACCCCAAGCTAGGCAGTCTTGCACCGCAGAACAAACCCGAAACTGCGGTTTCCAGTGATGCGGCAGCCGCCACACTAGAGAAGCTCGCTGCTGACAAACATTATTTCTTCGAGATCCAGGGTGCGCTGCAGGCGGCCTATGACAACGGGCTGGATGGCGCCCAATGGGTTTTAGATGAATTAGGCGTGAGCGTCTCACAGATAAATGAAGCAGGATTCAAATGGATGAGTAACTTCAGCACTGTGGCCGCCATGGATGATTATCAGGAGCAAAAGAAAAAAGAATACAGTGCCAAATTTGCCAAAGAACATGGTACCGGCAGCATCGTAGATGACATCGAGTTTTAGCAGCCATAAATAAAAAGGGCCGCCGCCTTAGCAACTGTTCCCTGAGAAAGACAATCATGCCTGTTTACTACGATTCTCATCGTAGCAAAAGGCATGATTTTTTAATAAATATCATGACGCTTACAGGCATACCGATCGGCGTACGTCAATCAAACATCAAGGCAACAGGACGCTCCATAAGCCGTTTAGGCATATTGACAGACGGGAAACAAAACGCCAGCAGGCTTAAAAATAAAAACAGGTAACTACTCATGGGTAACAACTACCCACTTTTCAAAGGCGGCTATAAATTTTTGAAGAGAATCTTTGAGTCTGTCATTGGTCAATTCGCCTTGTTCGTTGATACTCTCCGCTACCTTAGCGATGTAGCTCTCCGGCTGCTGCAAGGGTAATACATTCAAAAACACCAGCGATTGCCGCAAATGATGATTCGCACCGAATGCGCCGTAGATACCGGGAGAACAACTGATAATCGCCCCCGGTTTGCCGGACCACACACTCTGTCCATAAGGACGGCTCCCCACATCTAGTGCATTCTTTAAGACAGCAGGTACGGAACGGTTATATTCGGGCGTTATAAACAATACCCCATCCAGTGGTTTTACCGTCTTTCTGAACACCTCATAGGTTTCGGGGGCCGCTGCCTGGTCATCATAATCCTGGTTATATAAGGGAAGCTCACCGATCTCAATAATTTTATAATTGAAATCTGCCGACGAAAGCTGCTCTACAAACCGGGCAATACTCTTTGAATAGGATGCCTTTCTCAGGCTCCCGACAAAAATACCAATGTGCTTTACACTCATAGTTCTAATTTTTCAGGCTATTAAAAAAAATACAATTTAGTTTGTCGTCATTATTATTATTCAGGCAATTTCACCCGGTAGGCTTTATAGGGATATTCAGTCCGGTCCCGGCCATTATTCCAAAAAGGTAATAATTGCAATTGAGAACAAGAGATATAAAGATACCCGTCCCCTCCGATCCCCATGGAATCCGGCCACAACAGATTCCTGTCTTTGACCAGTACCTTTAATTGGCCATCGGGCGTCAAATACGAGATTGAATATCCCTCGGAGGTGGTCAGATAGATATTCCCCTTTTTATCTGCAATCAGCCCATGGGTCACTCCTACCTTACCTACATTTTCAACTTTAGCTTCCAGCTGCTCATCAGACAAAGAAGCGTCCCTTAAAAAACGCGTATCGATCCTAAACAAGGATATTTTATTAATAGGTTTAAAATATAAATACCGGCCGTCACGGGTCAGGGCAATACCATTTACATTAGAGCTAAAAGGGTGCCCATTTTTATCCTTCATCGCTTTGCCACTATAGCGCAGTACAATTGTATCGGCTACTGTAAAAGCTGTTTTTGAGAGAACCGTTCTTGACTTGCCGGACTGAAGATCCAGCACCACAATAGCTGCCTGCCCCGGATCTGACAAATAAGCTATTTGTCTTTTCGTATCTACCCGGACATCGTTCAAAGCCGAAACCGATTTGTCCAAATCCGCAAACGTATACACTTTGCTTACCTGATTGGTTGTCGTATTAATTTTAATTAAAGAAAAAATACCGCTTTTTTCATTTTGATGTCCGGTTCTGAAAATATCGCCACCGGGAGCCGGTTTAGAATCCAATACCCATAAATTATTGTCGGCATCTACGAATAGGTCCTGGACGCGTAAAAAATGATTTTTCCCCACAGCCGTTCTCGTGTTCCAGCTATTATCAGGATAGGCCTTTAAGCTTCCCTCAATAACTTCTGCCAGCGCGTATTTGCCGTCACCATCATAATTAGGGAACGAAACAAACAACCTGTTGTCAGTCGTTACACTAAGCCCGATAGCCATGTTTTTTCCAAACTGCGCAACAGCCTCTAATTGTCCCTTTTCACCGGAGACCTGCGCGCTTCCATTATTGAATAAGCCGAACATCATTATGATCAGCCCTGTGGTCAACTGAATAAATCTTATGTTTTTCATAACGAACACAATAAATGTTTTACCAATAAAAGAGCAGCCTTGCGGTAAGTTACTGGATTTTTCTGAACGGCTTTGCGGCATTAAGGTTTTATATAGAAAAAGCCAGCTGAGCTGCACAGAGGGCCGTTCTCCGTTTTTTGATCAAGAATCCTTAAATTACATTCCAGATCCCAAATCATTAAAGCATGGAGAACACAGATAATTCAGAGAAAAAACTGCCCATAGGAGATATCCTGGCCAATGAAAGAACCTTTTTGGCATGGGTAAGAACCAGTATCGGTATTATGGGATTTGGCTTTGTAGTGGTCAAATTCTCACTCTTTATCCGGCAAATATCTATTGCCTTGAATGCTGACACGGGATTACCGCCTAATAGCGGCTACTCTCAGGCAATCGGCCTGTTTTTAGTAGCCCTCGGAGGGCTGATCATCGGCTTTGCATATTTCCGCTATCGCAAATCCAGAAAGCAGTTAGAGCATGGAGATTACAACCATTCAGACCTACTCATCAAAATCAGCACGGTGTTCATTTTTGTCGTTTGCCTGTTGCTACTGCTGTACCTCTCCTGGAATTTGACGATATTAAAATAGCATCTCTATTAAAAATTAATGTTATGTGTATTTTTAATTTCAGACATCACGAAAGTGCTGTGTGTGCTGCCAATGCTCTGGACGGAGCCCAGTTTATTAAAGACAAAATCCTGATAATGCTTCATATCACGGGCATACACCTTTAATATGAAATCATAATCGCCCGAGATATTATAACACTCGACCACCTCTTCAATATTCATAATATCTGCAACAAAATTGTGCCCGATCTCCCTGTTGTGCTGTTTAAGCTTAATGTTACAAAACACGATAAAGCCCTGATTGAACTTTTCAGCATCCAGAACGGCTATATATTTTTTTATGTAACCACTATTTTCCAGTCGCTTGATCCGCTCAAATACAGGAGAGGCAGAAAGATTGACCAGGGCTGCCAACTCCTTATTCGTATATTTTGCATTCTGCGCTAACAGTCTCAATAACAATAAATCAGTTTCATCTAAGTCCTGCATAGAATAATTTACTTTTCTACAGGCAAATATAGCACACAAAAAGGGAAATATTCTTTTCTCACATACTAACACAGAAATTTATACTGAATTTATTTAAAACCAAGGTTTATTTACCTTCATTTTTACCTTTACACAGTTAAACAATCAATAAATTCAGGATATTATACATTTTTAAAGACAGATAAATGCGAACACAAAATCTAGGCTATCCCAGGATCGGAAGCCAAAGGCAACTAAAAAAAGCCTCTGAACAATTTTGGGCAGGTAAAATTGACCTTACAGAATTAAACCAGGTGGCTGATACAATTAAAGAGCAAAACTGGCAAACGCAGCTAAAAGCCGGCATTGACCTGATACCTTGTAACGATTTTAGTCTTTATGATCAGATTCTTGACACCAGCATATTGCTGGGGGCTGTCCCAAAGCGCTATTCACCGCTGTTATCTGATACAACCGCCCGGGGAAAAATTGACCTGTATTTTGCAATGGCGCGCGGCTACCAAAAAAACGGTCTGGATATAACCGCTATGGAAATGACCAAATGGCTGGATACCAATTACCATTACATCGTTCCGGAATTCACGGCAGATCAGCAGTTCAGCATAGCTGACGAAAATATATTTGATACTTACAATAGCGCCAGAGAAATTCTGGGCGAGAAGGCTAAACCCGTTCTGAGCGGACCGGTCAGTTATCTTTTACTGGGAAAAGAAAAAGAAGATGGTTTCGAGCGCATTGACCTTATACAGAAATTGATCCCTGTATACATTGAGATCATTCAACGCCTTAAGGCGGCCGGAGCGCACTGGATCCAGTTAGATGAACCTTATCTGGCGCTGGACCTTTCGAAAAAGGAAAAAGAAGCATTTGTTTATGCCTATCAAGAAATAGCAAATCAGACAAAGGGTGTAAACATACTGGTTGCAACCTATTTTGATGCATTACTGGATAATACTCAATTAGCAGTTAACCTGCCCATAGCAGCGCTTCATATTGACCTGGTTCGTGCACCTGAACAATTAGAGGAAGTTTTATCCTTACTCCCCGATTCCTTACAATTATCTTTAGGTGTTGTAGACGGACGCAATGTCTGGAAAAATGATTACCGGAGATCATTATCCCTGATCAATAAAGCTGTTGAAAGATTAGGCGCAGCGCGCGTTATTATCGCTCCCTCCTGCTCACTGCTGCACAGTCCTATTGACCTGGAACTGGAAACAGCTATTGAGCCGGAAATTAAAAACTGGATGGCTTTCGCCAAACAGAAGCTTTCTGAAGTAAAGGACCTTAGCCAGATTTTGGCCGGCAACACGGCCTTGCTGGAAGCAAATACGACAGCAATCGACAGCAGAAAAGTTTCTCAGAAGGTACATAAACAAGCCGTCAAGGAGCGTGTCCTGGCTATTACTGATCGGGATGCAACGCGTCAAAGCGCCTTCCCTGTGCGTCAGCGCCTGCATCATGAGCGTTTTAAGCTCCCTGCTTTCCCGACAACCACTATCGGCTCCTTTCCTCAAACGGATGATATCCGCAGCCTGCGCGCCAAATATAAAAAAGGTATTTTAACCGCTGAACAATACGAAGCGGCGATTGAACAAGCCACTACAGAGGTGATTCGCTGGCAGGAACAGATCGGTCTGGACGTGCTGGTGCATGGAGAATTTGAGCGCAACGATATGGTGGAATACTTTGGCGAACAACTTGAGGGCTTCCTGTTCACCAAAAACGGATGGGTGCAAAGCTATGGCAGCCGTTGCGTAAAACCTCCGGTTATCTACGGCGATGTAAGCCGGCCGGATGATATGACCGTTCGCTGGATCACTTATGCGGCAGCGCAGACAGATAGGCCCATGAAAGGTATGCTCACCGGACCAGTGACCATACTGCAATGGTCCTTTGTACGCGATGATCAGCCCCGTGAAACCACTGCTGCCCAGATCGCTTTTGCGATTCGCGACGAAGTATTAGCGCTTGAAAAAGCAGGCATCGGCATTATTCAGATCGATGAAGCCGCTATCCGTGAAGGACTTCCCCTCAGAAAGGCGAAGCATCCCCAATATCTCAGCTGGGCAGTCAGGGCATTCAAAATTACCGCCAGCGGTGTCAGCGACGAGACCCAGATCCATACACACATGTGCTATAGCGAGTTTAATAATATCATCGAACATATTGCAGCGATGGATGCAGATGTAATCACCATCGAGACCTCCAGGTCCCAGATGGAATTATTGCAGGCATTCGCGCACTTTGAATATCCCAATGAGATCGGCCCCGGTGTGTACGACATCCATTCCCCCCGTGTACCAACTACCGGGGAAATGGCCGCTCTTCTTATCAAGGCCACCAAATTATTGCCTGCCCGCAACCTGTGGGTAAACCCTGATTGTGGCTTGAAAACAAGAAAATGGCCGGAGACAAAAGCAGCTTTAGAGAACATGGTCGCCGCCGCCAGACAAATCCGGGAACAAATAAGTGTAGAAACTGTCTTATAAATTTATATATTTGGGCACTGCAAGCTATGTTGCTTGCAGTGCATTTTCCCAAAATTAAAAATTGGATATCCTGCTGGACTACAAGGGGCAAGATAATACTTACCTTTGCTGTGCGTGGATGGATATGAGGGTGGGAATTGATTTTTAAACAAAAAGACAAGGACAAGTAGTTTAAGATTATATGTTTTTAGACAAAGTCAAATCAGGGAGCTCGGGAATTTTAACTTACGGAATTACGCCCCCCAAAGAAGGAACTTCTCCGGAGAAAGTAGCGGAAATCGCTCAAAAAACGCTGGAACGATTACTATCTTTGAATATCGACGCATTGGTTGTTTATGATGTACAGGACGAGTCCGCGAGAACTTCAGCGGAGCGGCCCTTCCCCTTTATGAACTCCCTTGACCCTTTTATTTTTTCCAGACAGTATCTCCAGGATTTAAAAGTCCCGAAAATCATTTATAGACCTGCAGGCAAATTTTCCGGTGAACAGCTGACCCAATGGCTGGAAGATATTCATGAACAGCAGTTTTTTCCGGTTTTTGTTGGTGTTCCTGCAGCTGACTACCCCGTTAAAATCACCTTACCAGAGGCGTATGGTTTATGGAAAAGGTATGACAATACATCGGTTTTAGGCGCTGTGACGATCCCCGAACGACATGCGGTATTGCAGGACGAGGACAAACGCATTTTAGATAAGGCTGCATGCGGCGTTTCTTATTTCATTTCACAATGTGTCTTCAATCTGGACTACGCTAAAAAAATGATAGAAGACCTATGCCGTACTTGCCGGAAGCTGCACACCTCTCCCCCCACGATCATATTTACATTAACAGTATGCGGTTCTGTTAAAACGCTTCGATTTATGGAATGGCTGGGTATTCATATTCCGCAGCAGCTAAAAGAAGAGTTATTGCAGGCCGACAATATGCTGGAAAAATCACTCAACGTATGCCTGGGCATTGCTGACCAACTGATCAGGTTTTGCACGGATAGTTGCGTTCCTTTCGGATTCAACATTGAGAGCCTGGCGATTCGAAAAGACGAAATCAACGCCTCCATTGATCTGGTCAATAAAATTGGCAAGATGTTAAACAGAGTGGATTTGGCAAATATAAAAGAGGCATAAAGCGGTTCAAGCAGATAAGTAACCCCTTGCTGGTGCCACACCCGGCTTTTTGGCATGTTCCGGGAAAAAACACGATTGAATAGAGTTTTTAGCTGTATGTACGAACTCGTGCCGGCGCCTGCAGCACCCGTTTTTGACTGTCTGACACAATCACTGTTGGCAACACATATCTATCATGGGGCTTCCTTCCGGATGCCTGTCTAATCATTTTAATAAATTTATTGCAACATAGTTGCAATAATGAAATACCTATCATATATTTGCAACATTGTTTCACTTATAAGCGTAAAGTATGATTCCACAGACCTTTGAACAGTGGCTTGACTGCATCGTAAACCGATGTAAAATCACGATAACGGCAGATTTTGCAAAACGCCGGCTGGCGAAACTTCGCAATACCGACGATCCCGGGACCCAACGGTTTATAGACTTGTATGGCGCAAATCATTTAAATAATCTAATCTATTGGTACAGCATTTATGAGCACTAACAAGAAAAAGCTTCCAGTCACTGTATTGAGCGGCTTCCTGGGGGCAGGTAAAACAACGCTGCTCAACCATATCCTACACAATAAACAAGACCTTAAAGTAGCTGTTATTGTTAATGACATGAGCGAAGTAAATATCGATGCTAAACTCGTGGAAAACGAACAGGTACTTTCCAGGACCGAGGAGAAATTAGTAGAAATGAGCAACGGCTGTATCTGCTGCACACTCAGAGAGGACCTGGTAAAAGAAGTTGAGCGTCTTGCAGCAGAAGACCGCTTTGACTATCTGCTCATCGAGAGTACCGGGATCAGTGAGCCGATACCGGTCGCACAAACTTTCTGTTATGTTGACGAATATAACGGTATTGATTTATCCCGTTTCAGTTATATTGACACGATGGTAACCGTCGTAGACTGTCTGAATTTCTTTAAAGATTTTAGCACCAGCGAACTGTTATCAGACCGGTTGCTGACTGATATGGAAGAAGACTTCCGCACGATCGTCAACTTACTTACCGACCAGATCGAATTTGCCAATGTCATTGTTTTAAACAAGGTCGATTTGGTTGAGGAAAAGACCGTCAGGCTCCTGGAAGCAGTTATTCACAAGTTAAATCCCTGCGCCAGGATACTGCTGGCGTCTTTTGGAAAAATCGACATCAAAAATATCCTGAACACCGGCGCATTTGATTTTGAGCAGGCTGAAACATCAGCCGGATGGCAAAGAGAGCTTGAGGCAGAAAGCCATACACCGGAGACAGAACAGTATGGTATCAGTTCTTTTGTTTTCAGAGACAAACGGCCGTTCCATCCGGAGCGCCTCTGGGCGTATCTGAACCATGAGTATCCGTCAGGCGTGATCCGGGCTAAAGGGTTGTTCTGGTTAGCCTCCAGACCGGATGAGGCCATAAACTTTTCCCAGGCTGGAGGATCTTCAAGAGTTGAAAAAGCGGGCGTATGGTGGTGTAGCATGCCCTATTTTGAACGTATAAGGTATGGAGCTTTTGTTGATAACCAAGAAAATATTGAAAACAGGTGGCACAAAAAATGGGGCGACAGGCTCAATGAACTTGTGTTTATCGGCCAGGACATCGAAAAGGAAAAGATGATAAACGACCTTACCAGTTGTTTGCTGCAGGATAGTGAACAATCCCTCTTTGATAACCATTTTCAATTCAATGATCCTTTTGCGGGGGATATTCAGTCTCGGTGAAACCAGGCGAAAGCGAACAGCCCCCTTAGCTATTATATATTCTGTCAGGTCCAACAGGCCAAAAGCACATATAGGGTGGACAAAGAAGCACAGGCGGCTATAACCTACTTTATAAAAACCTTTTTACCGGCTTTGGCAGACTGTCTTGCGGCTGAGAGTATCTTGACAACAATCAGATTATTTTGCAGGGAAGACAAATCATTACCAGGCTTTAAGTGTCCTCTTAATACAGCAGATACGTAGGCCACATAGTCCTGATAGGGGCTTACCGGCGTCTGCAGCTTTTTCACCGTAAAATCTGCATCTCCGTCCTTACGGCTACGCAGCGTACTGCCATCGACAGCCTGGAGATAACCGCTTTTGCCGAACACCTCCCAATCCTTAATATTATAAGGCCAGTTCCAGGACGCTTCAATAATGCCTGTCGCATCGGGGTAATCCAAAACAATAGTTGCATCGTCGTCTACTTTAGGATAAATCCAGGGCTTGATCTGTTTAGTGGTAGCATACACCGCGTCGGGAATGCGGCCATCCATCAGCCAGGTCATCAGATTGGCTCCGTAACACCCGAAGTCAAATAAAGCACCGGCCCCGTTTGTTTTAGGATCCGTCAGCCAGGAAAGAAATTGCGGGCTGCAGCCGATCTCTTTAGGCCCCTGGTGCCCGTCATGGGCCACCATTTTTCTAACACCGCCGATCTTATCTGATTTTACTTCTTCATACAAGGTCTGATTACTCGCATACCAACTGGTTTCATAATCGGTCAATACATGAATATTATATTTTTCAGCCAGAGATACGATCCGCTCTGCATCTTCTACCGTCGTAGCCAGAGGCTTTTCCACCATTACATGCACATGCAGCAGGGCGCAGGCTTCCACTACTGAAAGATGGGCGGAATTGGGTCCGAATGCCATAACCACCTCTGGCTTCTGCTTTTTAAGTAGCGAAGGCAGATCCTTAAAGAATAAAGAATCCGGCAAGTGATAATTTTTCTTAAACTTGTCAATCAAAACCGGATCTGATTCAGCAATACCGGTAAGTGTCACTTCACCTTTTTTATAATGCTGCATTAAAAGATAAACATGATCATGGCTTAATCCCGCCAAAGCCACTTTTAGAGGAGCACTCTGTGCAAACGCAAATAACGGAAAAAACAACAATGCAGTAATTCTGAACAATACTGCACATACTAAGGAAGATTTCATACTTAAAAAATTTTTTTTCTGAGCCAATATTCTAAACGCATTTACCAGCTTTCAGCTGCCTGTCAGATGTCAAGACTTTTTTTCAACCTGCCTGTGTCTGCAGATATGTATACCACAGTCACCTTTTTGATCTCTTAGCCCTGCCGTTGAAATCCAGGCAGATGTCTATCCAGTATTCAAGGCTTTTTTTCGTTTTTATCGCTGCAGGTTCTACATAACAGTAACCGTTGTATTGTTTCCCTTTCATTATCATTGGCAGAAAACCAGTGCTTTCAGCCAGTTTTTGCGTTAACGCCGGGTCAAAACGACACATCATATTTTCTCCGCTAACGTTAACACACATCTTGCCGTTCACCAGAAAGGCCAGTCCGCCAAACATTTCCTTCTCTTCTATTTCTAATCCCGGAAACTGCGAAAGATACACCCGTATCCTGTCTGCAAGTACGATATCGTATGCCATTATGTTCCATTTTTTGAAAAGTCCAGCTTTCTGATTTCTGAAATTAATTATTGAGGACGTTGAAACCATTCTATATACTTTTCGTCATCAAAGGCTTCCCGTTCCACAGACAATTTCTGTTTTATCTGTTGCTCCAGCAGCTGCGCCATTTTCAACCTGACTTCCGAATATTTGGGATCATACGCCAGGTTTTCATATTCCAGCGCGCTTTCTCCACGCAGGTCGTATAACTCAAACTCCTCGGGATAACCACCCAGTGCATCGAAATATTTCGTGTATTTCCAATCTGCGGTGCGAACGCAACGAATTCGGTTTGCAGCTTTGACCACGCTCGCTTTATCTGCAGCGCTGGCTTTAGTATCATCATAGGTAAACAGTATTGCATTCTGTACCGGATCATCCTGTTTAAGTAATGAAAATAAACTAACACCTCTCAGCCCCTCTGGTGCCTGCACCCCGGCGATATCCGCAATGGTCGGCATAATATCAATCAAAGATGCGAGGTTCCGGGTCGATTTATAAGCCGCTTCTTTAGGGAATAATATCGGGTTGGAGAAAACCATGGGAATTCTTATCGCTTCCTCATAGGCAACGAAAGCCTTTTGCCGCATGCCACCGTGGGCCATCCCCATCTCTCCGTGATCAGCCAGGCGAATAACAACCGCATCATCGGCAAGTTTTTGATCATTCACCACCTTATATAATTCATCTATAAAATAGCCTATTTCTTCATCAACCTGCTGCAGAAGATTAGCGTAGAAATTAAGATAGTTTTTCTGCTTTTCAGGTGTATCAAGCCGCCCCAGGCTGATCCCCGCAGAGGTTCTGATCTGAGACTGTGCGGATGGCTTATTGTGGGCGGCCAGGTCCTCATCTACCGTTTCAGGAAGAGCAATAGGTCCTTTTAAAAACCGGTCATCATATCCATATTGAAAGCCCCTGGGGTAACAAAGTACATCATGCGGATTCACAAGGGAAAGAATCAGACAATATGGCTTTCTTATGCCCTGCCGTCTCAGTTCTCTTACGTTTTTCAGAAATTCAATACCTTGTTGAATATATCTTGCATCATGATTTGCAAAACCGCCACCAAAATTTTCCGGAGCAGTATCTTCACCCGCATCCGGCGCTTTCCAGCCCCTGAAGCCATATAGTGCGATATCCGATGGCGCCGGGCCATTGCCCGCCGCTCCTTTGCTTATATGCCATTTACCGCGATAATGGACGTCATAACCGGCTTCTCCTAACATACGGGCTACATTTGGTAAAGTATTGTCAAGCGTCACCTCGCCGGGAGAATATTTTCCGCCGCTGGTCAGTGTCTGTGTTACATGATGCTGCGCCGGATAAAGACCTGTCAGCAGGGTTGATCTGCTAGGGGAACACATACAAGTATTACAAAATGCGCGATCAAAGCTAAAGCCGTTCTCTTTTAAAAAAGTAAGAGTTGTGAGGTTTTCTTTTTCCCAATTTTCAGGAAAATGCTGGGTAGCTCTTTCCTGATCGGTAATAATCATAATAATATCCGGCTGGTCGGATAAACGCATGAAGCGGTCGTCGAAATTCATAGATCTGATTTTACATAAAAAGATGGTTGGCCCTACTAAGATACAAAGAAAAGTCAAAAGACCGCAAACACTATATGGCTCAATATCCGGTTTCTGAGCACAGGCAGTTTCTCTACAGATCCATATTCTATAAAAAGCGCATACGCCCTATTTAATAAGGGAGCGTCTTCTGACCTTTACCTGAAGATAGAGGCCCGCCAATATAAAAGGAATACTTAGCAGTTGTCCCATATCCAGTAACATACCATGTTCAAAGATCTCCTGATTTTGCTTCCAGAACTCAATAATAAATCTGGACAGAAATACCAGCACCAAAAACAAGGAAAAAAGATAACCTTTCTCTGCCCTTTTTGTCCCGTACAATCTGTATAAGACCAGAAATATGACAAAGTAACAAAAAGCCTCATAGAGCTGTGATGGGTGCCGGGGAATCTTATCCACCCGTTCAAAGATAAAAGCCCAGGGCACATTGGTAGGGGTACCTAGTATTTCCGAGTTAAACAAATTTCCTAAACGGATAAAAAAACCGCCGATAGAACAAACAATTGCAAGCCTGTCCAGCAACCATAACAAATTAAGCTTATAGCGTCTGCAATATAACAGTGCAGCCAGCAAAATGCCTACCCCTCCGCCATGGCTTGCCAGTCCCTGGTATCCGGTAAACTTTAAGTGATGTCCCGGGCCGATTTCAAAAGGCAGAACAATTTCAGCAATATGCTGTCGATAATAAGACCAGTCATAAAACAGACAGTCTCCCAACCTTGCCCCCAGCAGTGTCCCGACAGCCATATAAATCACTAAATGGTTTAACTGATCTTTATGCAACCCCTCCTGGACATATATCTTTCTCAGGATGCCGATGCCTGCTAAAAATGCCAGGCAAAACATGAGTGAATAATAGCGAATGGGAAATCCATTCATATTAAGCATTTCAGGATGCACATTCCAGTGAATAAATAAAAACATAGTATGGATATTTAAAGCATAGAAAGCCTCAACGTTTATTAGCAGCAATTGTCCTATTTATCTTTATATAAGATAGGGCGACGATCACGACGAGTAATAACCCAACCGCTAAATCAACATCTTCTGATACCTGGAAGGAAGCGTTGAACTCAGAAAACAATTTTTGCAGACCAATAGCAAAGGAGAAAATGACAATCACCCAGCTCAGGATGCGTCGTTGTTGCAAAACAGCTCTGTTTGTGGGCGCTACATTAACCATCTTTGCCAATAATCTGCTGTCAATTGTATCCGTTATGACCATTCCTGTCGTAAAAACACCACCAGCTATGAGCGCTCCCCAAAGGCTCCTTGCGGAGGCCGCAGAATAGCCCCATGCAGCCGCGTCGGCCAGAGTGTCGAAAACCATAATCATACAAACACTGATCAAAATAGCAGTCAGAGATACTTTCTTTGGCTTGAAACGGGTATTGCCGAACCAAGGTATATGTGTCTTTGAAGGCTTTTTTCTCAGCGCCATCAAATTCAAAAATGCGATAGTAAAAAGCAATATAACAGGCATCCAGTTCAGCCATTTAAACACTGTCAGGTGCAGGCTTTGAATACCCAGTTTTGCAAATGCTATATAACCCGTTATGATTATTCCATGTCCCGCCGCGAACAAGGGGCCTAACCATGGAATGATCCGGGTTTTTCCCTTGTTATATAAATGCATCCCAAGGCCATCAATTACAGCTATATGGTCTGCCGCCATCCCGTGCCGCAAACCAAATAAGAAAATCAATAATATGCCACTTATATCTGTCCCTGTCATATTTATAATTTCTGCGAAGGTATTTATTTTTTGCAACAATGTTGCAAAAAATAAATACCTTCGCAGAAACAATCTAGAAATCCAAATATCACCATACCAAATATTATTATTTTGGTCACCCTAATTTAATAATTATTTTTGCCAAAATACAATTCCATGAAAAAAGCGCTACTCTTCATCATTGCGAGTGTCTGTTATTTAAATACCTTAAAAGCCCACGACCACGAAGTGACCGGCGTAATCATGGACGCTGATAATAATGTTCCCATAGCCAGCGCTTCGATTAGAATATTAGAGAACGGCAGAGGAATTCTGACAGATCGAAAGGGCAGGTTTTCTATAAACATGACCAATTATGGAGAAAGTATTAAAGTAGCGGTATCATTTACGGGTTATCAAACAGATACCCTGACGCTTTGTCGCACTCTTGATTTTTATACAATACGGTTAAAGCAGACAACCGGCAAATTAGACGACGTTGTCGTCAGTACAGACGGCAAGACACCGGTAAAAGAGAATCCCGCTGCCATAGTAATAGTATCTCCTAAAAAGATCGATCAGGCACTGCAAAGTAATATTATGGACGTATTGGTTAAAAACGTACCAGGCCTAAACGCTGTCAAAACAGGCCCCAATATATCCAAACCTTTTATCCGGGGACTGGGTTACAACCGTGTGCTGACCTTATATGACGGCATAAGACAAGAGGGGCAGCAGTGGGGTGATGAACATGGCATTGAAATTGACCCTTATGGCGTGCAAAAAGCGGAGGTTATTAAAGGCCCCGCCAGCCTTATATATGGATCTGATGCACTTGCAGGAGTGATTAGCATGACCCCGTTTATGCTGAAGGAGCAAAATGGGCGTATTCATGGTCGGCTGGTCAGCGAATATCAACAAAATAGTGGCCTGATCGGTAATGGTATCCGCCTTTATAGCAGCACGCGGGGCTGGTACTGGCTTGCATCTGGCAGCTACAGAATGGCTAAAAACTACCAGAATAGAGTCGATAAAAGGGTCTACAATACTAATTTCAGGGAAACATCTGCCACCTTTTCGGTAGGCCGGCACAGTGCCTTAGGTACCAGCTCACTTAACTTCACACTGTTTAATGATCTTCAAGGCATCCCGGATGGCAGCAGAGACTCTCTGACCAGAAAGTTTACAAAACAGGTATTTGAAGGACAAGACGATGATATCAAGAAAAGGCCTGAAGTACCTTCTTCAGCGTTAAACAGTTATCGCTTAAGTCCCTTGCATCAGCAAATACAACATTACCGTATTTATTCCAATAATCATTACAGATTGGGGCGGGGGATTCTGGACGCTTTTTTGGCATGGCAGCAAAATATCCGACAGGAATATAGCCATCCGACCGCTATAAACCAACCTGGGATGTATGTCCGGCTTAACACATTCAATTATGGAGTAAAATATGATTTATCCGCCTGGAGCCACACTGAACTGGCCTTTGGAGCCAATGGCATGCAGCAGTATAACAAAAATAAGGATGCGACTGACTTTCCTATCCCCGACTACCGGCTCTGGGATGCGGGTGTTTTTGTTTTTAACAAATGGCGATATAATAAATTTTCAGTTAGCGGCGGTGTGCGTTATGATTATAGAAATATGAACGGTGATCCGCTATACACGCTGACCAATACCAATACAGGCTTTGATCAGAAAGTCAAAAGAGGCACCCCTCAAGCCAGTCAGCTATTTAAAAGCTTCCATACAAACTTTAACGGTATGTCGTTCAGCCTGGGCGGTACTTATGCAATAAACGATCACATCAGTCTGAAAGCAAATATAGGACGGGGCTACAGAGCACCCAATATTACAGAGTTAGCATCTAACGGCCTGGATCCGGGAGCGCATATCATCTACATTGGCAATATGAATTCCAAGCCAGAGTTTAGCTTTCAGCAAGACCTGGGCATGGAGCTGGACTACCCGTCAATTTCCGCCTCTGTCAGCGCATTCAATAACCACGTCAGCAATTATATTTATTTAACAGAACTATCCGACGGTGACAATCCCCCGGTGGATGCACAAGGGAATAAAACATTTCAATACAAGCAGGCCGCTGCGCACTTATATGGCCTAGAGATATCAGCTACCGTGCGTCCCGTGTCCTGGAAGGGTTTTTCGTGGCTGAATAGTCTGGTACTCACCTATGGAATAAATACAAGCCCGTTATATGAAGGGAAAGGGACACAGGGAAGATATCTTCCTTATATCCCTCCCGGGGCCTGGCTAAGCAATATGACACAGGTAATCGCTTTGAGAAGCGCCCTTTTGCCTACAATAAATTTCATGGCAGAAATCGATTATAAAGGACCGCAAAACAGATATCTCGGTTTATACAATACTGAAACAGCCACCGCGTCCTATACGCTGATCAACATTTCAGCAGGAGCCTCTGTTCAGTACAACCGGCACCAACGCATGGACCTGCAACTGGGTATAAATAATCTATTCAACACCCTTTATCAGAGCAACATGAGCAGGTTAAAGTATTTTGAATACTTTAATAGCTCTCCTACCAACCAGTACGGTATTTATGCCCCCGGTCGGAATATATGTATTAAAATTATCTTTCCGTTTGGGTAATAAGAGCACCAGTTCCCCCTTACATTTCTACCGGACAGGTGAGAACCAGAGCCTCAATACTAATCGGCCCTCAGGCTCTTTACAGGACTCACTCTTGCCGCTTTAAGTATCTGGAAACTTATTGCCACAAGCGCTATAAATATGGCTGCCAGGCCACTGAAAACAAATAGCCACCAACCGATCTTAATACGGTAGGCATAATCCTGCAGCCACCGGTGCATACAATAAAATGCTATGGGCGCAGCAATAGCAAAAGCAATAACGATGAGTGTAATAAACTCCCTGAAGAACAAATAGATGATACTTGCTGTATTCGCTCCAAATACTTTTCGGATTCCTATTTCCTTTACTCTTTGCACCGCAACAAAAGAAACCAGACCATAGAGTCCGAGACAGCTAATAAATATCGCTATGGCTGCAAAAATCTTGTATAGTTGGGAAAGTTGCATTTCCTGCCTGTAAAAACCCGCAATTTTCTCATCAAGAAATTTGTAATCAAAAACTAAATCCGGAAGGGTTCTTTCCCATATTCTTTCAACAGATTTCAAAGTAGCAGAAATATTAGTAAGTGATAGTTTAATGGAAGCTTGCCGGTACATCGTATTATTTGTCGTTACAACCAGGGGCGCCAGTTGATCACGTAAGGTCCGGTCATTAAAATCTTTCAGCACACCAACAACCGGGCATTTGATCTGTCCATTCCAAATAGCGACTTCTTTATTCAGGATATCCCCGGCGTTTTTATACCCCAAACGTTTCACAAGCGACTCATTGACCAGAAATTCCTGTGTATAGCCGGAGGGTTTTAAATTCCTGCCAGCGACCAATTGCAACTTATAAGTAGGAGCATACTTATCGTCAGCGAATTTGACAATTGTCTGGATACCTGCTTCTTTTTGCGAAGGGTCAACTTTAAAAGTTGTCCACAAATCATCATCTTTTTCTATTGGCGTAGTAGCGCTGAATGACACGCCCTGAATTCCATTGACCGCCAATAACTGATGCTTCAGATAATCGGTCAAAACGGTCCCTGTGCTATCGGGACGGAAAGGGACATTGATGATCGCGTCTTTATCAAAACCTAACGGCTGGCTCAAAAAATAATGCGTCTGTTTTATTATAATGAGTGTTCCAATAATAAGTATTTGCGCAACTACGAACTGAAAAACGACCATTGCTCTTCTCAGAGAAATCCCCTTTGAGGAGTTCACAATAACCTTACTTTTTAAGGCATTCACAGGGTTGAACCTTGACAAAACAATAGATGGGTAAAACCCTGCCAGAGCTGTTACGACAACCGTAATAACTACAAGAAATAAAATAAGTGGTGAATTATAAGCAAGATCAAAAGTAAGCGGAAGCGCCAGCAGGCGGCTGATTGTGGGTATAACAAATATCGTAATCAAAGAAGCCAGCAGCACCGCACTCGTTACAATAAGGAAGGTTTCAATAATGAATTGCAATTGTAACTGATATCTATTGCTACCGAGTACCTTTCTTACTGCAACCTCCTTGGCGCGATTAACAGATTGTGCAGTTGCAAGATTTATAAAATTAATACAGGCAATGACCAGGATAAATAACCCAATCAACCAAAGGACATTAAGTAATTTATAACTGATCACCTGGCTGCTGTAATTACCCGCCTGGGCATCATAATGAATATCGTCTATAGCCTGAATGGCGTAATTGTCTTTATTGTCTGCCGGTTGTACCTTTCTCGCATAGACGGCTAATTTCCGATTAAAATCCTTAGCTGAAACTCCCTCTGGCAACAAAACATAACAGCCAAAGTCGGGTGCTGACTGGCTCCAGTCAGGGTTTTGATATCCATATACTTTATCGCCGGTAAAATCTGTTCCATACGCAATCACAAGCTTTAGCTGAAAATCTGTATTCTGAGGTATCGTCGCCAGTATCCCTGAAACTTTTAGCGTAACAGGAGGAGACTGAAACAGACCTGAACCGATTCTATAAGATCCGGTTAGTTTGATAACGCGACCTATTGCATTTTTCCAATCCCCAAAGTAAGCCATTGCTGTTTCTTTGGTAAGCAGCACATTGTTAGGTTCTTCCAAAGAGCTATAAGAACCTGCAAGCAGCGGGAAATCAAATATTTTAAAAAATGAAGGTGATGTGTAAAAGACACCACTTTTTTCGCTAAAATTCTTTACAGGAAGATTACCGGCATCTAGCACCTGCAACTGGTCGTTGTGACTTGCATACACCGGGGCAACTTGCTCCAGATCAGGAAACGCTGCTCTCAACCCCTGCGGCAAAGGAAAGGGAACCGCTCTGCTGGTAGTAATATCTTTTGTATCTGTTTGCTGGCTTTCTGTAACTATACGATAAATCCGGTCTTTTTTTGAATGAAAATTCTCAAAACTAGTATGGAACTGGATAATAATAAAAATAATCATACAAACAGCAATACCTACCGCTAATCCAAGGATATTGATAATCGTATAATTTCTTTTACGAAGTAAATTTCTCAGTCCAACCTTGAAATAACTAACTGCCATGGCTTTTACGGTTTAGCAAATGCAGCTACAAGTATCTTACCACAAGCGTAAAAAACACATAAACGGGACGCTATATATACATCTATATATAAATATGTCCAGAATCGGACAATAAATATGTCCGTATCCGGACATATTTATTGTGAGAAAAGAAGTATCGGAGTGTCTTTTATCAAATTATATCATATAACCTCGCAAAAGAATTAATGGGAAATACAGCGTGCTCACTGAGAAGATTTGTCCTCATATAGGCTCTTTGTAACATTTGCCCACCACTCCCACTAATAGATAACACATCTGTCAGTATCACTGTAAATTAAATTACGTGAAGTTTAATCGTTTCTATAAGATTAAAGTATATTTGAGCATGAAAATTTCCAGAAAAATAAAAAGGTTTAGAGCAAAGTCTTTTTTATTATTTAACCAAAGATTAAGACAACAAAGAAAGAATTTCTATAATATTCCTATTCTTATTGTCAACTATAATCAGTTAAAATATATGAGGGTTTTAATTGACAGCTTGATGAACCTGGGTTATACAAACATTATCATTATCGACAATAAGTCTACCTATCCTCCGTTATTAGACTATTACAAAACGATAGCGCCCAAAATAAAGATTGAGTATATGGGCGAAAATCATGGGCACGACGTTTTTTTCAAGAATAAAGAATTGCAAGATAAATACGGAAAAGGATACTATGCAGTAACGGATCCGGATATTATTTTAAACGAAAACCTGCCCAAAGATTTCCTGCTGCATTTAATAAAGGTTTTAGATAGAAATTTTAAGAAGATAACCAAGGCCGGCTTCGCTTTGGATATTTCTGACATCCCGGATTATTTCCCGTTAAAAGATAAAGTCGTAAAATGGGAAAGTCAATTTTGGGAAAAAGAAATTAGTGAAAATGTATACCGCGCCTACATTGACACCACATTTGCATTGTATAAACCGGAATTTATACAAAATATGATCACAACCTCTTTCTATGAAGGAATACGCGTTGCCGGTAATTATACAGCAAAGCATATGGGCTGGTACCTGGATATTAATAATTTAACTGATGAACAAGTCTATTATCAAAAATCCTCCAATAAGTCTGCTTCATGGAAGTTAAGCGATGACGGCGGCCTGTTCAATGAAAATGCAAATTATAAATAAAAAACAGAAGGAGCTGTCACTCTTGCCAGCTCCTTGCTTATTCATAAACTTATTGCAGTAAATAGATTCACATACGGGCGCATCATTGTGGAATGGTGCGCCCGTATGTGAATCTATTCCTTGGTAATAATTGTTCAAAGAATCTAAATTAGAAGTCTTTCAAGGTTCTTTGAAGGATGCCAACCGTAGTTTTCAAATCATTTACATCTAAAGAGGCAAATCCAAACCTTATGCTATTCAAATCAGTTTTGTGATTTTTATAATAGGCGCTTCCTTTAAGATAAAGCTCATGCTTTTTCACTTTATTTAAAATCCCTGCCAATGGATACTGTTTTTTAAAACGAAGCCAAATCGCCATCCCGCCTTGGGGCCTGGTAAAATCAACGGCATGCCCGAGCTCTTTTTCTATCAAATTGGAAGCGATCTCAAATCGTTCCGCATAAATTCTTTTACTTCTTTTAATATGCCTGCCAATTTCCCCATTATCAATGAGCCTGGCTAGCCCCTCCTCCATCATGAAATCTCCTCTTATATCCATTAACTTCCGATAACTCATCGCCTGTCTAATAAATTGCTTTCCAGCAACCATATAGCCAATTCTGAAAGACGCCCCAAGCAGTTTCGTATAAGAGCCAATATAAATGACCTTTCCGTTGTGATCAGCACTTGCTAAAGGTAATATCGGACTGTTACGATAATGAAAGTCATAATCATAGTCATCCTCTATTACCCACAAATCATATTGCTTTACCAAATTGAGTAGGGCAATCCGTCTGCTTGTACTCATTGTGACGGTCGTTGGATGGTGATGATGAGGTATGATGTACAGTAATTTGAATTTATCTTTTTTCAAATATGATTCCAATATATTTACATTCATGCCCTCTCCGTCCACTGGTATTCGGCACAGTTCAGCTCCCCGTTGTTTAAAAATCTGATCAGCCATAAAGTAGTTGGGTTCTGTGACTATTACCTTATCTCCCGGGTTTATCAGTAACGCTGCTGCTATAAAAATCGCCATTTGAGCACCGCGAGTAATCATTAAATGTTCATACATGATATTCAAGCCGCGGGTGTCATTCAAAAACCCACTTGTTGATTCTCTCAAATGGAGTTGTCCACCATCATTATTTTGTAGCATCACATCTCTTACAAGATTTTCTCTAAGAATAGTTCTATACTGACTAAAAAACTCTTCAAAAGGCGATAACTTAATATCAGGAAAACCATCATCGACCACAATTGATCTATTTGTGTAGGTTTCTCTCTCGGACAAGAGTAAAGGCTCCGCATTCGAAAACACCTCCTCAACTGTAGCATTAGAAAGTAGAAAATGGTCTTTGGGCTTAAATGAACGTGGTTTTACTATCGGCAAATCTAATAAAACTCGGAAGCCTTTACGGGACACGGGCTCAATCCACCCTTGAATTTCAAGCTCATCATAGGCCTGAATCACAGTCTTGCGATGTATTTTCAACAGTAAAGCCATCTCTCTTGTCGCAGGCAGAAATGTTCCAGGCAGAATCTTGCCTTGTCCTATCAGGCTGATTAATCTATTAGCTACCTGATTGTATAAAGGCATCGAACTACTGCGATCCAATACCACTAAAGTTGAGAATGGAAGACTCATATTTCTCTTTTTAAAAATGCCAGGCAAAGATTAAAGTACACTATTGAATCTAAAGTATCTGCAAATTTAGTCACATTCAATCACATATTAAGAAAAAATAAACTTCGTTTTAAATCTTTATGTTAAAAAAACATTCAATTTAAAGAAGGATATCTGCTTAGAAGATAGAAAATCCTGGACTATATGCTTTTTATTAAGTGGTACACAAAATGGGTTCCAAGGCAATCTACCTTTGTCATCTGAAAGCAGGATAATCGAGCACAATAATATAAAACAAATAAAAAGGCCTCAATCAGAGCGCTTCAAATACTAATTAAACAATCAATTTAAACTCTACCGTTATGTCAAACAGACTAAACCTTAAACAAATTATCCCAGAATCATACCAATTGTTATTGCAGTGGGATCAGCTTATTGAAAACTCAGGAATTCAACCACTTCAACTGGAACTTGTCAAAATTCGAGCATCACAAATAAATGGCTGTGCCTTTTGTATGAATGTCCATATTAAAGATGCGTTGAAAAAAGGCGAAGACCCAAAAAGAATATACGTATTAAGTGCCTGGCGAGAAGCCAAAAATTGGTTCAGTGCAGAAGACCAAATTATATTAAAGTTAACAGAAGAAATCACCTTAATCTCACAACACGGCTTAAGTGACCAAACCTACGAAGAGGCTGTCAACACGTTCGGAGAAGAAATTACAGCTAAACTAATCATGGCAATAATAAACATCAATTCTCTAAATCGTGTGGGAGTTTCCCTGAATATGCACCCATTTTAATTAACTTCAAATCATCAAAAACAAACAAATGTGTAAAGTATTAGTAATAAACGCCAGCGCGCGCAAAGAAAGATCGTTGAGCAGGTATTTGACGGAAGTATTTGTCGACACCTGGAAAGAGAACAATCCCGATGCCGAAATTATTCATCGCGAAGTTGGGCAGGGGAACATCCCTCATGTCACCGAACAATGGATTTCAGGAGCATTCAAACCGCCAAATCTACGCAGCCCGGCAGATGTCGAAGCTCTAAAAAAAAGTGATGAACTAGTAGCAGAGCTGAAATCGGCAAATATAATTGTTCTTGGAGCACCAATGTATAACTGGTCTGTACCAAGTTCATTAAAGGCATATATCGACCAGGTCCTCAGGGCTGGAGAAACGGTACTCATTAGTAAGGATAACGAAAAGAATCCCTACACAGGACTCTTGCAGAACAAAAAGGTGTTTTTATTAATGGTTCGTGGCAACAATGGATATGAACCAGGTAATTTCTATGCACACATGGACTTCCAAAGCAATTATCTGAAAACTGTTTTCCGTATTATGGGCATAGAAGATGTGAAGGAATTTTCCGTGAATGGTGCTACACTTAGCTACGACAGAGAACCTTGGGAGCTGGTTGGTGAAAGGGTCAAAAAACTGGTTATAGACTAACATTGTCACACTACATCTATAAAATGCTGAACAATGCTATGTAATCACAATACCCTTGGCTCCTTAAGCTAAAATATACAGTGATTCCATTTAAAGATTAAAATAAACATTATGAAATTTATTACTGCAAATACCCGAGAAAAAATAGAAGCTTGTAAAGAAGCGCTGTTTGCATTTAGGCCCAATCTGGAAGAAAATACGTACATCGATTTGATTACGAATATGATCAAAAACGAAGCATTTAATTTGGTCTATATCCCAAATAAAGACAATACAAAGGCTGCTGCCTTTATTGGCTACAGAATACAACACACCCTACGAACCAGCTGGATGATTTATGTAGATGATTTATACACAGATCCAGCGTATAGAGGCAAAGGATATGCCGGTGCTTTGTTAGATTATGTTGATTCGGAGGCCGCAAAAGTAAAGATACAATCGGTCCATTTAGATAGCGGGTATATGCTTCACGACGCACACCGTCTATACCTGAACAAGGGCTACGTCCTCGCCTGTAATCACTTCGGGAAGAAGGTAGACCTGTCCGTTTAACCTTCTCAATCCACTTCTCCAGAAAGTAAATTCTTTACCATTGAAAGAAGAAATAATCGCAACATCGGCCAGTGGATTGGCCTGGACTATTGTATATATAGCCCTAATTTACCGCGGATTAAAGGACAAATCCTATGGAATGCCACTAGTTCCCTTAGCGCTAAATTTTGCGTGGGAACTAGTCTTTTCCATAATCTATCCTCCATCCACTACCGGAATTGCAGGAACGATAATAAATGGCATATGGATGCTGTGTGACATTGGCATTCTATATACCTACTTTCGATATTCTTACAATTACTTTTATAACCGATACAAAATCACTAAATTAACATGGATTGGGTTATCCATATTCGCATTTATAGTATCTTTTGAGATCATGTTCATCGGTGGGCCGTTTTTTGGCCAATTTAAATACTACTTTAACGGGGATATCTTTCAAGGCGCCATATTTATTGCTTATATACAGAATCTCATCATTTCAGTTTGCTTCATACTAATGATCTGGGAACGGCGCGACTCAAAAGGTCAGTCGCTTACTATTGGCGTATTTAAATGCATCGGGACAGGACTCACCGTGGGGATCTATTACCTCTTTTGGCAGCACCACGGCAAAGCTGCCCTAATGAATATCATAGTGGGCGTCACCTTTTTGTTAGATCTATTATATATTCTAACCATCTATCGTCAGCTAATAACAGACGGGTTTAATCCCTGGAAGAGGTTATAGGAGTAATAACAGCTACAGAGGGAGGAAAATTGCAGCTATCTTGACCCTGAATGAAATAAAAGGATAAACAAAACAATCTATTCTATGCCTCATTCATTCTAAATCTCCTAGGAGTAATATTTAAACCCTTCTTAAAGAAATTTATAAAATGAGGTGGCTCATCAAAACCCAAACAGGTGGCAATATCTGAAATATTCCAGTCTGTATATTTAAGCAAACACTGCGCTTCCACCATAATTCTTTCTGATATATATTGTGAAGTCGTTTTGCCCGTTATTTCCTTCAATACCCTGTTTAGGTGGTTGACATGTATAGAAAGGCGCTCTGAAAAATCTATCGGAAATCGATACTTTAATTGTTGTTCAGGAGATTCAATTGGAAATTGGCTCTCTAATAGTTGTATAAATAAATCGGTAATCTTACGTGAAGCTTGTGAGGCTTCAGACTGCCTATAAACTTTAGGGGCAATCTTAATAGCAAAATAAATCAATTCCAATATAAGATTTCTGATTACATCATATTTATAAATAAAATCTGAATCAACCTCATTGAGTATTTCTACATAGATTTTATTAACCTTCTCTAATTGATTCTCATTTAAACTAATAAATTGGCTTTCTTTTAAATTAAAAACTGGAAAATCACCAATGTGTCTATAATGGCGGAAAAAATAGTCGTTAAATAAGCAAAAATAACCACTATGTGCCTTGTCTGTATATCTAACGGGGTCCAGGACACTTTTACCGGAAAAAACTAATACGCCTTTTTCAAATTCAGCACCTCCATCTTTACTACTGGCTTTAATATGCCTATTAATCAACCTGATTTCATAATATCCATTACTACCACGTTCATTATTAGCATCATCGCCACTTTGAATCGGCAATATTTCAAAATAACCTTTTTCACTATTACGTAAATTGCAAACATTAGCGTTCATGAGAAACTATTTATACCTTGATTTCAAAGCAAGGCAACCAATATATTAAATACCCTGTACCAGTTACTCTTACATTTTCATCTTATTTATGCCTCGCCAACTAAGTTATAACTCTAATTTAATGGCTAAAGGTACCAGCAACGGCCACCCTGATAGTCCACACCTACAGACTATATTAATTTGCTATATTTGAAAGAACAGTTAACCGCTGCTCTGTGATCTAGCAATTCTGACAAAAAAGGGGCCGGCTAACTATGGGATCAGACCATTTAATTTTGCAAAAGGGTCATGATTAGGGTTCATTTGCCATTCATATTCAGCCCCTTGTGCAATCTTAATAGCCAAATCTTTTCCGTATAATTTGCTTATCAGCGCCAAAGACATATCAATGCCAGCGGATATTCCAGACGAGGTAAAATATTTTCCATCTTCGACCCAGCGGGCCTGTTTTACCCAGCGCACATTAGGCCCCTGACTCATCACCCACTTAAATGCCCGCTTGTTTGTCGTTGCTCTTAGCCCATCTATTAGACCCGTTCTTGCCAAAACAGCGGATCCAGTGCATACGGTGGCAACATGCGATGCATTTTCGGCCATTTTCTTAAAAAATGACACAAAATATTCATTATTTACTTCTCTTCGAGTCCCGCTTCCACCAGGAATCATCAGAATATCCATCTCAGGGGCGTTTTCAAACTGGTAATCTGCCACGACTACCGGTCCTGCAGAACTTTCTATAGTTTTTGACTTTTCGGAAATAAGAAAGATCTGAATTTTATTCTTTAAATGCATACTGCCCAACATTTCTAAAGGGCCGAAAACATCCAATAACTCGAAGCCATCAAAAACAAACATTCCTAATTTTAGCATTTTTTCCTCCTCTTTAAGATTCAATTTTAGGGAACCATTGCCCTCGCACGCTGATAAGGAAAATGGCAACGTCTGAATTAATAAACCTGAAATGGTGCTAATTCCTATTCTTTTAATAAAATTTCTCCTGTTGTACTCCATCCTAATTTGGATTTTATTAATCTTTTTTGTTATATAAAATATATAAACAACTCAGGTCATAAGAAAACAACTAAATAGATGAGTGTATACAATTCTCATCAACTTTAAATCCGGCGGCTTATTGCCGGCTATAATAACAGATGCGAACTTCGAATATTTCTTTTATCGGCTGATGTATACAGAGAATTAGAAGTTTAGCTTAATTCTTATAAAAATATATTTAAAATTAGTCTATTGAGTCGTCAGATATCACAATGAAGTGATCCAGAAAATCTACCATGACAAAATTTAATTTTCAGCCCAGCCTAATTCCAGTCAAGTAAATTGCTGCATAATCACTAAAATCCGTTCACTGGTCCTTCATATTTATAGTGAAACCAGTCAAATTTTGCGACTCCTCCAGGTGCAGAAGTCACATTGTATGAAAATAAACCAGGCCGAACACCTTTCCAATAATTGTCATTTGAAAGAACACAATTTTTGCCAATTTTTTTGTAAGTCCTTCCATCTTTGCTATACATAAAATATATGCCATTCACAACATCCAAGTGAATTACAGCTCTTAAATAGATCCAATTTTCAACTGTATCACCATACGATATTTCCCTATCATTATTGACATATAACATTTTGACATTATTAGTATCAATAACGCCAATTTGCTGATCTTTAGAACCGAATAAGCATAAGCCTGCTTGCTGACCGCTTTTCATTTCATCAACTTTCAGCAACGCTGTTACCATTCCTTTGAAGCCCGTTAATTTTTGTGTAATCGTATTTCTCGCAAAATGTAAGCTGCTTGCTTTCTGTGATATTAATGTCAGAAAGCCATGATTTCGACTTAAGGACCAATATTGCGAATCAGGGTTATGATTCCATTGCCATTGCAGCCCAAGAGCCGGGCCATTAAACTCATCGGAGGTTTGCGGCGCAGCCATTGGAAATTGCTTTCCAACATTTGGTTTCTTCCAAACGCTAACCGGCTCGCCAACATCATTCCCATCTGTATCTTTCCCCATAAGCGGCCAATTGTTTTTCCAAACAACGGGCTCCAAATGACAGATTCTACCCAGGATTGGTATGCTTTGAAAATGAATAAACCAGCTTTCCCCATTTGCCAGCTCAACCAGACCTCCTTGATGTGGCCCATTCACAGCCGTCTTTCCTTGCTCCAGTACCTTTCTTCTTTCATAGGGGCCGTATATAGTTTTTGCTCTCAATGCAGTCTCATATCCCTCACTAACTCCACCCTCTGGAATTAGGATATAATAATAACCGTTTCGCTTGTATATTTTTGTGCCTTCTGAGACAGGTCCACTGTACACTGTAATTCCAGAGTCAAGAAGTCGCGTTCCTTCACTATTCATCTTGTGAATAATAATTGGTCCTGCCCCCAATTTACTGTGCCCTAAATACGCATTTCCGTTATCATCCCAAAAAGGGCATGGATCCTCCCATCCCCTCACCGCTTTAACGCACTTTAAAGAGCTCCATGGACCACCTGGACGTGTAGCAGTGCTCATGAATACCCCTTCATCAGGAGTACAGAAATACACATAAAACCTGTGATTATGATATCGAATGCTGGGTGCCCAACTACCACCTCCGTACCTTTTCATTTCGTCATACTCCTTATTGATATTCAGTTTGGTATACACCTTTCCGATAATCTTCCAATTTACTAAATCCTCGGATTCAAGTACTGGCATCCCCATAAAATGAAAATCAGAGCATACCATATAAAATTTGTTTCCCACCCGTATAACATCTGGATCAGAATAATCCGCTGCCAGTATAGGATTCCTGTACGTCCCATTAAGCTGGTCTCCCCATGAAGCAGCCACTGATTTTACTTTTTTCTTTTGCCCCCAACCTGAGAAAAAGACAAAAAAAAGCAAGAAAAATAATATTACTTTCACAATGCAGTAACGCCTGCTTCTATAGCTCGTAATCATACGATATTATGGATTAGAAAGTGAAAAAAAATCATTATAAATTCGGCGGGCGCTTCATGGTCGCGTTTAGCGCACAAACCCTGTATTATTCAATTGTGACCATTTTATGAAATAGGATATTATCAGACGATTTCCCTACCTGAATATCAAATTGCCCAGGCTCAACAATGTATTTCATTTCATCATTATACAGTCCAAGTTCAGAAACTGGAAGTCTAAGCACAACTTTAGTCCTCTTTCCAGGCAGAATGTCTACCTTTTTAAATGCCTTCAATTGCTGTACCGGCGTGGCAACAGAACTAATAACATCCCTCACGTAAAGCTGTACTACTTCTTTGCCATCCCTTGAACCTGTATTTTTAATTTCAACACTAACTACTATTGTGTCATTTTTTGAATACATGGAATCATTCAAACTACAGGAAAGGTATTGAAACTGTGTATAGCTCAAACCATATCCGAAGGCCCACAGAGGGTCAGGCTTGTCAAAGATATAATGTCCATGCGGTTCATCAGGTGTTCCTGGCTGATCGAAGGGCTCATTTCGATCGGTGATGTAATGATTATAATAACAGGGCGTGTTGCCTGTACTTCTTGGAAAAGAAACGTTAAGGCGACCAGACGGATTCACAGAACCGGTTAATATATCTGCAAGTGCGGCACCTTGTAATTCTCCTCCGTACCATTGGACTAAAACTGCATCCGCGTTTTCTTTTACCCATGGCATAGCAAGAGGCTTACCGGAAATAAAAACTACTATAAATGGCTTCCCTGTTGATTTTATAGCTTTTATCAACGCTAACTGTTGCCCTGGTAACTCCAGCGATGAAAGATCAAAGCCTTCTCCTGAAGTAGAATTTTTAGGTCCCCGTCCCAAAAAGGTGCTTCTTGTCCCAATAGCAACGATAGCTAAATCACTTTTCTTAACAATATCTATAGCGGCTTGAAGGCTGTCTTTTTGTTGGCTCCACCAGTCACATCCCAGTGCATGGCGAATTGTTACTTTACTACCGATTTTATCTTTTAATCCCTGCAACAGTGTTGTGCCTAAGCTTGTGTCACGTCTTGTCCAGGAATAATCTCCAAAAACGGTCTGATCACTATTTGGTCCTATGACCGCAATGGATTTATACCGGTTGAGATTTAAAGGTAATATGTTCTTCTTGTTTTCGAGAAGAATCGTACTTTCATCAGCTACGGCTTTTGCTATCGCTTTATGCTCGCTATTATGTACAACATTTTTGACATTATCCGGATTGCCGTACGGATTATCAAATAGGCCTAGTTTGAATTTTACAGAAAGCACCCTACGCACAGCTTTGTCTATATACTCAATATCAAGCTTTCCACTTTTAACCATATCATCAAGCGCTTCAAAATCACTATCAACATCAAGGTCAATGCCCGCAATCAATGATTTCACAGCAGCTTCTTCTTTAGTAGCTACCGAGTGATGAAAGCTCATAAGCCTATCCACAGATCCCCAATCAGAGTAGACATATCCTTTAAACCCTAACTCCTTTCGAAGGATGTCTGTCATATAATAACTCGACCCTGAAACCGCCACTCCGTCGTATGAACTATAACAGGACATCACAGAAAGCGGATTGGTCTGTGCGATAACCTTTTGAAATGGGTACATATAAATGCTACGCAACTCACGCTCCCCTCCACTTACATTAGCGCAATTTAAACCTCCTGAAGGTGATCCATGCGCCAGAAAATGTTTGGGAGTACAAGTAATATTAAATTTTTGGTATCCACGGACAAATGCTGTCCCAATTGAGGCCGTCAGATAGGGATCTTCGCCAAAAGTCTCTTCCACACGACCCCACCTAAGCTCCCTGGCGAGGTCTAAGACCGGAGAGAGTATTTGATGGATACCTATTACACGGGCTTCTTCTCCTGCGGCCTGCGTCATTTTCTGAATCAAATCAGGATCAAAAGTGCTGCCTTGAGCAAGTGCCTGGGGGAAAATCGTACAGCCATCTTGCAAAACGCCTTCTATTCCTTCGGCCGCCGTAAGAATAGGTATTCCCAGCCGCGTTTTCGTCAACATATATGTCTGCAACTTTTGCATTATTTCCGCACATTCCTCGGCATCTTTACTCATCTCATGTGTACATCCGTAACTCTCGCCTTTGAAAGTCTCATCTATTTTATCTGCATCACTACATGGCTTATTTTGTAATTGTTCCACCTTCTCTTTCAAAGTCATCCTCTCTAACAAGTCCTCCACCCTACGGTCTACGGCTATGGTTTTGTTTTTATAAAGAGGAGTTTTATCTGCCAGCTTTAACTGACTATAACCGGGCGAAGAAAAAAGAACTAAAATAGTTGCTATGCTAATCAGGTTTTTTATCATGGTAGGTCTATTTATCAAATTCTAATTTGTGTTATCAAACTTAAAAATGCATCATTTGTTATTATAAGGAATGAACAGGAAGTCTGCTTGTCCATCGTGAATCGATGAGCGCTTAAATTTTGCAGAAACTTGTTTAGATTCTCCAGGCAATAAAGAAAAATACCCATCGCTAGAAATGGCTGGCAAAACCTGTTCGCCTGTAGATGAATTGATAACTTCAGTACGAATAGCAAAAGCCACCGAGCCAGAACCAGAAGGATTGGTTACAGTCTGCTGAATAAGCAATTCATCTCCGATCTTTTTAGTGATCAGCTTTGAGGTCTTTAACTGAACTTTCGGTAACTTCTCAAGTGCAGTATAATCTCCATTCCTGTTTCCCCGCCAGTAAAAATTAGAGCTCAGCACCTTCCCTTTCTTGTCCTCCAATTGCAGCTTGATAAAATGAACATCACTTAATCCTTCCTCTTTGGGATTACCTCCATAAACATCGAAGCCCCAAAGAGAATATCCCCAGCTCGTCGCTCGTTTGAGGCCAAGCATTCTCACATAGCGAGCTGTAACGTCATCAAAACGAATATTCTGAATACCAACCTTACCGTCATTTACACTTACATCCTTCCAATTTTCAGCATCATCAGACACCTGAATTTTAAATTTTCGCGCATACGCGTCTTCCCAATTTAAAACCACTCTACTAACATGCTGCACTTTCTGCAAATCAACATATATCCATTCATTATCGTTTTCTGAACTAGACCAACGGCTCAAGGAATTACCATCTGTAACATCCCCGGCATTCCCTCCATTAGTGGAGGAAGCAACCACTGGCTTAGATAGCGACAACTCCTTTTGTGCCTGTTCAAAAGGTATAATAAAACACTCAACAGCTGTGTTAGACAGCGACGAAACACCAACCGTTGAACCAAACTTTTCAACTTCTTTCCCGTCCATATTAAATACTTTAGTAACGGCCAACAGGCTATCTGCATCGTTTCCGCTGGTATTCACTACTTTAACACCATTAGTTACCGGATTCCATTGAATGTGGATCGGTTCGCAGGCCGCTTTTAGCCCCCAGTAAGCGCCCGTCAAATCATAATAATAATCATACGTCTGCCAGACCATCGATGGATAGGCAGATTGGCTCATCCAAGTCATAATTCCGGATGCATCTTCCCACATATGATCTTGCCATCCTTCATACATCGCTTTGTTAGTTTCGATATTCAATAACTGGGCCTTTCGACAAAAATCATCAATATCGCTTGGGGTGCCGTAACTACTAGAAATAGATTTCATATAATTATCGGGAGCAGCATTAAAAGCGCTCGGACCAAAAAAGTGCTTATTCCACATCTCATTACGTGGCCACAGCTTATCGGCAGGCATAAACTTTTTAAAGCTTTCTAAATTAGGGAAAACAGCAGTGCCTATTTCGGACCTCAATCCCCAGCCAGGCGTCCCTCCACTGCTTTTGGGATAAGCTGTAAAATACCACTTCGGATCGTGATTCCCCCACTCTCCACTTCCTGATAAATTCTCTGCATGAGAATTGGGCTGATAATGCCGATCTCCACCATCATAGACGGCAATATCCTCCCGTATCCAGTTATTTAAGGGGGCAACGGGCCAGCCTTCATTATCTCCGCACCAGATGGCTATTGAGGGATGGTTTCTTTCCCGCTTGATTTTCTCAATTACATTCTTATTAAATACATGAATATCCGACGGAAGACTTTGCCCTGCATTCAACCAAAAATCATCCCATACCATAATACCGTACTTATCGCAGGCTTCATAAAACTCTTCATCGGTTGTAGAACCGAGCCAATTGCGGATCATATTCAGATTCATCTCTTTATGTAGCTTAATCTTGGTATCATATTCATCACCCCGGCACCGAAGCATATATTCTGACATCCCCCAATCCCCTCCTTTAATAAACACTCGCTTACCATTAATAAGAATATGCAGCACTCCACCAGTAGAATCATATGTGTACTTCCGAATACCAAAACTAACAGTATCTCTTTGTGAAACCTGATTCCCTAACTTGACAGTTAAAGCACAGCTATAAAGTTTCGGATCTCCATAACCGTTTGGCCACCATAATTCAGGACTATTTATTGACAATTGAGGATATTGCCCTTTATCTAAAATAAGATCAGTCGTCCGACCTGCTTCAACATTTATCTTTTTTGTAAAACGTATATTCCCTGGCTGTATAACTCCGCTCACCTCGGCTTGCTGAGTCTGCGATGAGTTATTATGGACACCCAGTGCTACTGACAAGTCGGCCCTTGCATTCGTTGGCAGCTCAGTCCTAATCCAGGGATCTTCTAATGTTATCACACCTGTATTACTCAAATAGACATCATCTGTAATTCCACTGTTCAACCCAGGAACATAAGGCATCCAATCCCAACCTCCGCTCGACAAATAAGTTGGGCTTCCGTAATTGGCTATCGATTTTTCCGGTATTGTAATCAACACAGCCAAAATATTCTTGCCATGCAGTTTTACAACATTTGATATATCAAACTTACCTCTCTGAACAATTCCACTTAATAACCCCAGTCTTTTCCCATTCAAAAAAACCTCGCCTTTACGATTAAGTCCTTCGAAATTCAACCATATCTTATCTTTAGTAAAACTCTCAGGCACAGTAAACTCAGTCCGATACCAAAAACTCCTGTCGTACTTAGATCTATCAACCTTGTATATATTATCACCAAAATTAGGATCTTTCTCCAAGCCTGCGAGCACATAACTATTGAACACCGTTCCAGGTACCACCGCATTGACCCATGATGTTGTCTTATAATCGGATGAGAACATCTGCATACTGTCTCTAACTACGGACTGGGGGGCTATCTTCCAAACAACAGATGAAGCAGTTCCAGGTGTGTAATCAAGTGAGTATTTAATTTGACTCTTACATACCTGAAGTATAGTAAACATAGATAAAAACGAGAGCGCCAAACCCGGGCTCAGTTGAACTTTTCTAGAAAACATTTTTAACATTGGATTTATTAATGAAACTTAAAAAACGAATAGGTAAATTTTCCAATCGCCATGCTTACGGCGATTTTTTATATTAAAGTCTAAAAAATTGAGAACATCGATCATGTATACCATCTTCATCATTGACAATTACCGTATCTTTCAACTTCGACTATCGATTCAAAGAGTAGATAAAAAACGTTTTTATGCACTCTTTCTTCTTTAAATTAGGTATCAGACATCCTGATTTAACCATTAATATTAGATATTTGAATTCAACTGGTCAGTTCCCTAAAGACTAAATCAATTATTTTATCAATTCAAAACCACTTTACATTTCTTATAACGGATTATAATATAAGTGAACCTTTTTTACTTTAAAACCCTGGCCATCCTTAATATAATTGGCCTGAAAACCAAAGGCAACTTTAGTCGGCTTACTTAGCTCAAATTTGACTGAGGCATTCTCCTTTAAAAGAGAAAACTTAACGTTAGCTGCCGTCTGTACTTTATTGAAATCCGGTAAAGAGTCCTGCATTGCCACCGTCAAATAAACAGTATCCTGAATACCATTCCACACAAGAGGAGAAACGTCTAGTGTATAATTGCCAGCCGGTAATGTATGAACCTGATAGAGTTTCCCATTAAGGATAGCAGGAGCCCCCCAGCCAGACTCTAAATCAAGCATAGTCCCGTCGCCATCTAGGCTAAACCCGCCGTAGCCGCCATGGTTCTTAGCTTCAGCATTGATTCTCCAGGAGCTCAGATCACTCCAACGATTGTCATATAGTTCATCCGTCGTAGACGAAAATGGATCACCGGAATTGGGTACAAGAATCTCGGAAACAGCAGGCACGGCTATTGCATTAGTCGAAAGTGTATCAAGATCGCCTTCCTCCGGAATAAAAAGCGTATTATAAGACATCGGCTTGGAGATATCTACATCATTCAAAACAGTAGCTTGCGCCAATAATTCAGCTGAAATAATCGTGTCCTTAAGTTCATTCTCTAGACTATGATAATAAATATGCATTCCCGTTATATTAGAATAACTATCTATATCCTGCCATTGCAATTGGAGTGTGCTATCAAGTCCAAACATCGTACTTGAAATCGTTCTGTTTCCGAATAAATCGATGGACTTTTGAAAGCCGTCCCCATAAATACTTCCACTAACTGTCATCGGAACTGACTTATTATCCGAACTGTCATAAGTTCGTATTTCAAAGGTCAATTCGCCTTCGGGAAGATTATTGACAATCTGCTTCATTGTATCTACGCCTCCCGTCCTATGCAGATCAGCCTCTAGAGAATCACTACCTCCGTTCCAGAATATTTTATATTTCCGAACTTTGGGGTCCGACTTTATAAAACCTGTGATCATGGCTCGATTTTTACCTGATATAACTTTCAATGAATCAAATATGCCTGGATAAACAATTTCTCCACCGGCAACATATTTCTTGTACTCGTCCATTTTAGTACAGGAATTTACTCCGACAAACATCATTATTAAGCTCGCTACAATCAGGATCAGTTTAAACTTCTTCATATTATTAATTAGCATAATGAATTATTATTAATTATCAAGGTGATTAGTTGGTCCCCCAAATATCTATTTGCTCAATAGACACATAATACGCGTTTGCCCAATTTTGCAACAGTTTCAAACGTAAATATTTGAATGGCGGAGTGTCCACGTCAAAACTGAAACTAAATCCTTGCTGGCCAGCAATTATGTCGGCATTTGTGTCATAACCATATGGCAATCCAGAAGGTTTCCGAACTTCACATGTCAGAATCTTTGTCCATTCTGACCAATCGCCTGAATGTGAAGGATTGTTTGAACCATAAATCTCAAATAGCTTTGGGCTACCCTGTACATAGTAATCCTGCTGTCCCTGGCTATTTGTATTCGATCTGGTATACAAAGTGAATCTCGTAAGCTTAACAGGTTGATCACCAATACTCCAGGTAAGAGACACAGGCGCATCCGCGTTAATCGCTGTCGTCGTGCAAGGCCACTGATTGTGATCACCATTGTTCCACATCATGCTTATATTTGTAGAATAACCATACTGCGCATCATTATCGCACCTGAATTCCGAGAACCTTGTCTTATCCAGGTAATTTTCTATTTTAGGTGTTAGCTTTGTAAAAAGCGTATCAGTATGGTTCAGCCACTTATCGCGTATATAAAAACCAAACTTCCTTTCTACTGGTGGCAATCCTCTTACATCTGCGGAAATGGCAGAATCACTCGCATAAACATTTCTCAGTTCTGCCCATTTACCGTTACCTAGCGAATCGATCAAAGGAATTATTACAAGGTCGGAGCGTAAAGGGTTAAGGGTTTTAATATGTACTCCCCCCGCCTCGGCTTGTACAGATAAGTTTTTGAAGGCAATCTGAATAGGCGATATCAGCGGCTTAACAAACACCTTGACCGGTGAAGACGCAACCTCGCTTCTGTTTACAGCATATAATTGAACCTCATGTTGTAATGTATCGTCAAAACCGTTCACAATAACCTGATTAGAGTAATAAGATGACTTTACCGTCTGTACTTCGCCTGACTTAAGACTGTACACTGCTTTAATATATAACAAATCCCGATTTGACGGCGGCGTATAAGTTATTATAGCAGCACCATTGTGATTTGCCACGTTCACATTTGACACAGGTCCGGGCGGCGTAGTATTATCTTCTAACAAACCATTTACTCCGTCCTTCTTGCAGCCAAAAATGGACAGAATTAATAAACTGATTATTATTTTTTTCATTATATAATTTTTAGAGATTATCACCTTGTTACCAACCAGGATTCTGAACCAAGTTCTCGTTTACTTGCAAATCACCTTCGGCTAACGGCCATAGGTAGTCTCTGGGCGCGACAAAATGCATCGTAAAGTAAGTCGTAAGCTTATAAAATGATTCAGGGTTATCTGCTGTACCATTGGCATCCCAACCAACAATATTGCCGTTTAAAACCTGTGCTGCTATCTTCCATCGCCGAAGATCCCAAAACCGGCTGCCCTCGAAGGCCATTTCATTATTTCTCTCATCATGAACAATAGCCCGAAGTCCGGACTGTGTTGTATATTCTGATGGGTTCTTAGAATAATTCGTCCAACTTTCCTGAACCGTAGGAATACCCGCTCTATCTCTAATTATATTAAGATATTTATAAACTTCGTCCGAAGGCCCATATGCTTCATTCATCGCTTCGGCGTAAAGCAAGTATAAATCGGCCAATCTCATTGTAGGAAAAGGATAATCCAGAAGATACATTGTATTATCAGAATTAAATACAAATTTCCAGTTAACCACCTTTTTAGGGTAATAGGTGGTAACCGTATTGCCGTTGGTTGCACCAAATTGTCCCAATCTGCACTTCAGATTCCACGTATCCTCGTCAGTATGGCTGGGACTATTTTGCATGTACCACACCCCTCCATCAAAACCCAAGTCAGCATAAAAACGTGGCTCCCTGTCAAAATTAATCCTGGCACTTTGATAATTCTCAATTAGATTAAACCGCTCTTCATGTGTCGCAGTTCTCAGCTGTGAAATATTCGAAAAGTCAAGTGTTTTGTCCTCACTAATGGGAACCCCATTTTTTGTATAAAACTGTTCTACCACATTCATTGTAGGACCCAACGTTGGGCCTATAGCAGTATTACCGGCGTTGTTGGGATCGATATGGGCCATAGAGCTATATTGTAGTCCCCAGGTGGAGGTACTGGAATTCCCCCATATAATCTCCTGATTCCAGGGTTCGCACATCGCATTGCGGATGCTCATTTGGGTCATGGTGATATCAGATAAAGGGTATCCAGTCGTGTTAATGAACGTGTACATATAAATCCCAGCAGATTTGCAAACGTCAATGGCTTCCTTTGCAGCATCGGCCGCCTTTTTCCATTTGCTAATATCAAAATCCGGGTCTATTAATAATTGACCATCTCTATTTTTAAAATTGGCGTAATCTTTATTGCCATTGAATAAGGGGCTGGCACCATATACCAAGACTTTCGCCCTCATAGATAAAGCAATAGGCTTCGTGATATGTCCATAATCGGTCGAAGGGTTAATAACATTATTAAGTAACTTTTTAGACGCAGAATCCATCAGGTCGGCAATATAGTTAACAACAGAATCAACCGGCTGGCGCTTAACCTTGGTTTGGGCCAGAGGTGCATTGATCGGAAGATTTTTGTCCACAATAGGTATTGCGCCATATTGCCTGAATAACAGAAAATGATAATAAGCCTTTAAAAACATAGCTTCACCAGTCCACCTTGTCCTTTCATCTATACTCAGATCTCTAACTTTGGTGGTGTCACTTATATTTTCCAAAAACGTATTACATACCCGGATTCCTTTGTACTTATCACCCCAGATTCCGGCAATTGGATTTACGACGCTTTGACCGCCTCTAGCTATATTCCAATTCGTAGAACTACCCGTAGGTTGTGGATACTTTAGCCAGAACTCATCTCCAGCTAAATATGCGACATTGACGCCTGGATCTCCTTCATTATCTAAGAAAGAATAACACGTGGCTAGGTATTTTTCTGCCTCCGATCGAGAAGTAAATGCATTATCAAGTGTCGGAATATTATCGGGAACAACATTCAGGTATTTATTGCAAGAAAATGCCAGAACGGATATAAAGAGGATTTGCAACCAATATAATTTTCTTTTCATCATTAGTAGATTTTAGATTTTCTTTGAGCGATATTATAAACCGAAATTGACACCGAAATTGTATAAAGCCTGCAGTGGATATCCCAGTCCATTTCCACCCATTTCCGGATCCCACAACTTAAATTTGCTCCATAATGCCAAATTCTGCGCATTTAGATACAGCCTCAGGTTTGAAAAATGCATTTTATCTAATAAATGCTTAGGAAATGTATAACCAAGTTCAAGCGTTTTAAATCTCAAAAAAGTTCCGTCTTGTAACCACCAAGTTGAAACCTGATCGTTATTCTTATTAAGCTGGTTGTCTAGTCGCGGCCAAAAAGCATGTAAATTCTGGTTTTCTTCAGACCAGTGATCATTGGCAATCAATTCAAGCAGGCCATTTTGTCTTCCTTCATCTTGATTTAGCACAAACGGAGAAATATTGTCCGGATTTATAAAAAATGAAACTCTTGCATTTCCCTGAAAGAATGCGCTAATATCAAAAGATTTATAACCAAATGAAAATCCAAATCCATAGGTAATTTCAGGAGTTGTCGGATAGCCAATAGGTACTTTATCAAGATCTGTTATCTGACCGTCACCATTTACGTCCCGATACTTAATATCGCCTCCCATGACTGGTGTGCCACCAAAATTTTGTAACGGAGAGTTTTTGGCCTCTTCATCATCAACAAATAATCTTTCAGCTATAAATCCGTAATATTGACTAATTGGCTGATTAACATGTGATAGATATTGCTCACTGGCCGGATAATTTGGTTCTTCATAAACCTCATACTTATTACTGGCAAAAGTTATGTTTCCACGAGCCTGTAGCCACATATCTTTTCCAAAATTTTTATTGTAATTAACTGCAATATCGACTCCATTTCCCGTAGCTTTTCCTACGTTAGCATAAGCAGTTGATTCCAGCCCCATTGTCGAAGGTATAGTTGCCCGCGGCATTAATATGTTTGATCGAACGGAGTGGTACGCATCAACTGTAACATCAATTCCATTTATAAAAGAAAGATCCATTCCATAATTCAATGTTTTAGCGATCTCCCATGTAATTTCAGGATTTGCATATCTCGATATTGAATACCCCGGGACAAAATGGCTGCCATTCAGTCCCCAATAATTTCCATTGCCATTGTCATTAGGGTTCACATTAGACAAATAAAAGAAGCGGTCCCTGGTATCACCAATTTGATCATTACCAACCAATCCGTAGGTAGCTCGAAATTTAAGATTCGACACAACACTTTTAATAGATTCGAAGAACTTTTCATTTGACACATGCCAACCTAGACCAACGGATGGGAAAAACCCAAAACGATGATTTGCCGCAAAACGTTCAGATCCGTTATAGCCAAAGTCAAACTCTCCAAGATACCGATCATCATATCCATAAGTGACCCTACCGGAAACCCCTAAATTTCTTTCGGGCAATGACGTCTGTAAATCACCGGCATTACCCGATGTTCTGTTTTGCAAAATTCCTATCACCATTCCTGTAACCTCATGTTTTTTGGAAAAAGTCCTATTATAGTTGAATGCCCATTCACCATAAGCAGCGGAATTTACTATTTTAGCTCCCTCAGTATAGCTTAAATATTCCGTTCCTTTACCTGGATTTAGTAGACTAAGTATATTTAAATCCCCATTAGCGTCGGGATAAAGCGTATAATAAAACGGGCTATAATTTCTTGAAAAGAGATAGTAATTATATCTCTGTGTATATGCCATAAATCTTGTTGACAACCCTTTCGTAATAAATTTCAGGTCCTGCGCTAATTCAAATTGGACATTTACAGTCGACGCACTATACTCATCATAACCGGACACCATTTTCGCAAATGGATTGGTATACATTTTAGTTGTTCCAGGAATAAGATTATTGCCAAAAAGGGGGTGTTTGCTATATGGTGCAAATGACGATGGGTAGTAAGCCGGAAACATCACCGGGTTAGACCAGATAGCGCTGTTAAAAACATTTGTCCCCCCATTCACATAATTATTATTGTCATCCACGTATCCGTTAGGTCCGTTATATTTATCAAATTGAGCATATGTTCTTACCGTGGCTTTGGTCGTCGGAGTTACATTAATGGTCACATTTGACCGAACATTATAGTTCCCCAATTTCATATTATTATTAAATGTACTATTAGAAACCTTCTTTAGAACACCATTGTCAATATTATAAGTCCCCGAAATATAGTATTTAGCCACCTTTCCACCACCGCTTGCATTTATATTGGCCTTTTGGTTTATTGTGTAATCCTTAATTAACTGGTCGATCCAGTTATTGTTCGGATATCTCAAAGGGTCTGCACCGGCAGCAGTCCGGTCTATTTTTTCTTGAGTATATGGCAACTGCCCCAAAGGATCTCTTGTGAGAACACTCTCATTAGCCAGTTTCATATAGGTGACATTGTCAGCAAATTTAAAGTTTTGTGTATTAGTGGATATCGGCATTTCCAGCCTACCATTAAACTGAACCTTTCCAATTGCACCATTTTTTGTCGTTACCAAAATCACTCCGTTGGCTCCTCTGGCGCCATACAGAGAAGAAGCAGCTGCATCTTTTAATACCGAAAAACCAGCAATATCATCAGGTTGCAATCTTGCCAAATCATTATTAGACGATTCTATCCCATCTATTAAGATCAATGGATCTACCTTTCCCGCTCCAAAAGACGCTACTCCTCTTACAAAAAAGGAAGCATTATCGAATCCCGGCGCTCCACTTTGTTGATAAGAGATGATTCCAGCAATTCTTCCAGCCAGCATTTGTGTCATGTTACTTGTTGCACCTCGTAGTTCCTTGGGATTCACCGTGGTAATAGAGGCTACCATGCTACTCTTTTTTTGCTGGCCATATGCGACCACCACAACATCGCCGGAAGAGTCCTGCATGGGGGCAAGTCTGATATTCATGGGTACACCCTTATGGGCCTGAACCTTTAAAGTAACATATCCAATATATGAAAATTCAAGAGTGGCGTTTTCATCTCCAAGGTCAAGTACAAAATGCCCCCTACTATCTGAGGATGTTCCTTGATTCGTACCCTTAAGGAGAATCGAAACACCGGAAAGTGACTGGCCAGTTGCACTGTCGATAATGTAACCGGAAAAAGCCGCCTGTGTCTGGGAAAAAGACCAATACGATACACCGATAAAAAATAGGCATAGAGTCAATCTCCTAAACACAACCAAAAATTTTAAAAAACTACCATCCATAATAAAATGAATTTTAAATTTGAAAACAATCGGGTTAAAAACTAGATTTAGAACTAATTAAGTGCTGATACATTGGTCGCTAAATCGGCCATAAACAAGGTCGCTACACAGGGAATCAGAAATTAAGATTTTCATTTTAAACAAGATATATCCACGCACTATAATCTATTAATCAAAGCATTTCCATATGGCTGCATCTTTTGGAGGTACGCTTATAGTAACTGTAGATTTGCTGGCCATCACATCTTGAGCTCCTGCTCCCAGAAGCTGATCCCATTTTCCTTTCGTAGCCTGTTGGATATCTGTAGGAAACGTTATCTTGAGCTCTTTATCGCTATAATTAAATAATGCAACATATAAGTCTTTACCTACCTTCTTTGTGAAAGCGGCTCCGATATTATCATCCACCTGTATTTCTAAAGGACGAAAAGGCTTCCCGTCATGGGCCACAACTTTAAGCAGGTCAGTCCTTTGAAGAAGGTCCTGAGCAGTATACCGCCATCTTCCTGTTGAATCATAATCATCACCAGTTATTAAGGTTCCTGTCACAATAGCAGATGCAAATCTGGCGCGATTTTCTCCATCTGTCGCTCCGGAAAAGACCACATGATCAGCATCGAGAAAATTATACATATCACCTAGCCACCATCCGTACCTAGTGCTATTTAACGTGTATGCAGTCTCATCAATGCTCTTAAAAGCATCACATGCAATCCGCCGCATGTGCACATAGCGGGCGGTCGCTAAACTTGGAGAAATTGCCGCGTATACCAACATTTGACCGCCTAACTGTTTGTCCAGAAACTCCATGCCTTCTTTATACGCCTGCATACCCGTATGTACATTCTTGTCATAATAATTATCGGCTTCCAGGCTTCCATGTGCCAAAAAATCAACCTTAATCATCTGAAATCCGCAGCGTTTAAAGAAATCAGCATAATAAACGATTCTAGCCTTTGTTGCCGGATGTGTCGGATCTAATGCGCGGCCACCATCGATATCCATAAATCTACCACCAGCCTTAGTCCAGCATTGAGAATAGTGATAGTCAGATCCTTCAACCACAACATCCCTCTTTCCCCAGTCGGCAAAAGGAGCCCAATAAATCCCAGGCTTAAAACCCCTCTGTTTACAATAACTTACAAATGACTTCAGTTGCCGAACATCCCCGTTAAGTCCGCCGTTTACCATTCCATCCCAATAGGAATCGAGGTCAATAAATAAAGTGCTGTCTTCTGTCCGGAAGAGCTTACAAGAATCATAAAAAAAATCAACCACCCCTTTTGCTTTCTTCAGCGTTAATTTATCCTTTAGCACCCCCCAGCTATTCCAACCCATAGGGGTACCGCCAGCCCAATTAAATATAAAAGGCGGCTCTGCCAATCGATTATTGTTGCCGTAAACTTCCATGCCAGTACGCCAGTCCTTAAAATAGCCAACCATAATCTTAGGAGAACGGCAAAGGGCCCCACCATTCTCACTTACTACACCATGAACATTCCGGTCATGTGTTGTTATGCTGTCGGTGAACCCCGCAAAGGCATTTATGGCAACATTCCGATTACCAGCATATTCAACTTTCACTCCGGATTTCCATATTTCATGCTCCAACGAGCCTATAATTAAACCGCCATTGTCTTTTCTATCAAACAGAGAAGTCACTTCACTACTTGTAAAATGTGCCGTATCCATTTTCTGCACTTTATATTTCACCCACATATCATTATCGAAAGGGACATCCAGTCCTAGCATATTATTACCATTCAGCAAGACCTCCTTTGAGCTCAAAGAGCTTATATAATTACTACTTGCATTCTCACCAGTAAGAATAGTTTGTATAAAAAAATAGTCAAGGCTGTCATAAACGTAAAATACCTGTTGGATACTCAAATTGCCAGAATTGCTACGACTCACTATATATTTTCTTCCTTTGCCAAATGCATCAGTGATGTCAGTTATCGAATAATCAGTAAACCTTGTCTGATTACTACTTACTATCTTGGTTCCCTTTGAATATGCTACTGCATCTAAAATAGTCGCTCGGTTATCAAAAACAACTGTGAATAATCCCTTTGAAAGATTGTAACAAATTGTATTTGAATGCCCAAATTCAATATTTAAAACAGAATCTTTACTGTTTTGTGCTATCGATTGCACACCAGTAGCAAATAAAATCATTATACAGGATAGTGCCTTGAAAAAGATGCGGACTCCAAAAACATTCATACTCTTACACATAATGAAATATTTAGAAAATCTATTTCTAAAAATTAATTATTTACTCTTTAATTAGTTACAATTATTAATTGGGTATATTAATATCATTAGAATAACTTTCTTTAATAAATGTATTCGAAAAAGTAAAATCTGCCATTCTTTAAATCTTTAGTTCCAACCCAATGGAATAAGAAGACACGGTTACTCAATTTCCCATGTAACTTCTGAAAAGGACTCATTAGCAAAATATAAATGTCGACAGCTGCATAAGCCTGACAAATTCATATTTTAATACTGAAATAATAAACAGTTTTGAATAACTAAGTCATTTAAATTTACTTTGTCAAAAGTAAGAAAGTACTATTCTGAAAAAATTTCATAATTCAAATATATAAATGCAAATTTCAAATATTCTACAAATACGGCATTCACCAACTTAAAAACAATGCTAAAGAATGCTACCTAAATCAATTAATATTCCAGATTTACATTCAATAATATGATGTCAAAACAGGGCCTCATATCTCACTGAATCCTATCGCAGCAGGAATTATAAAAATCAACATTGTATACCTCAAAGTATCTAACTGCATGCTATCAGTCTTGGTGTGCCAACTTCACCCACTTTTCCATTCGTTAGCAAAAAACTATCGCTAATTTATATCGGTTTGAACTTTAAGGACCTTTGAGTAATTCCAATAGCTTTGTGGGTTATTCCCTAATGCTACCCCGCCAGCGCGGATATAATAAGTTGAGTTAGCCTTCAACTTGGAGAAGGTTCTTGTAAATGACGCGTCCTGTGATAAGTCAGAATGATCATCCCTGTAAGAACTAGCGTCAACCGGATTAAAATTAGATCCCAGCCATGAAAATCTGTTTACTCCAGCGGACGGGCTCAACCAGGCTGCGGCCTCAGACACAGATTGCAAACTATCATTACTTCTCACCTCATACTTAATAGATATTGACGAATTTGTCACAGATAAAATCTGTATCGTTACATGCAAAAATGGGGAGACCCTAAAATCTTGCCTAGTTCTACCTTTGACCGTAAACAAAACAGTGTCCGAATAAAAAGCGCCAACTGGGATTCCTTTGTATGTCCCCTCATAAATAGACAAATTATTATAGGTTCCGTCCTGCCCGTAGGATGTACCTTGTGGCCCTGAAGCAGTAGAGCTATAATCTTGTTGATAAATATTTAAATCTCCATCAGGATACCCCGTACCAAAAGCCTGTGTATTATTAGCCGTTGGAACAGTATCATTTGTTTTAATATCCAGAATAGCACCAAAAATAGACGCATCCGGACGCAAGTAGTTATCTATTCTATTTGAGCAACCACAAAGAAAAAAACATAGGACCAGTATCAATATGGAATTTATCTTAAATTTTCGATTCATTTTGCAACTTTTTAGTTTCATGAGTTCAGATGCTTGTATGTCAGATTTCTAAATATCACAACCTATTAGTAACCGGGATTTTGTGTCAGATAACTATTGGCTCCATCCACCCCGATGCGGAAGTAATAAGTTGAGGGTACAAAGGTCCTGGTCGGGCGACCAGGTATCTGTACGATTTTAAAAATATATGACATATTTGACGGGCTCGTGTTATCCTGCCAAACCAGATATGGGAATAGTGCATGGAGAGGTGTATTATTGAACATCTTTGCTGCTATATGCCACCGGCGAACGTCCCAATAACGATGATTTTCAAAAGCAAGCTCAACCATTCTCTCATGTCTAACCTGATCTCTTGTGACACTGTTTAACAGTTTTATACCAGCACGACTCCTAATTTGATTAACAGCATTTAAGGCATCGGTTTGCCTGTCCAGTTCGATTGCAGCTTCTGCAAAATTAAGCAAGACTTCTCCATACCTGAAAACTATCCCAGTAGTAACTGACTTCCTTGATGCCGGTACAAAACTGGAAGATTCAGTCATAAACTTCTTCAATTCAAAACCAGTTTTCGAACTTTCACTTTCAACTGTTGGACCGTCCTTGCCAATATAGCTGATCGAATTAGAACCTGTCCCATAGGTTTTACTTACATCTTCATTGACCAAAGTATCATGGCCAACGATTATCCCTCTACGCATCTCTATCTGGCTTCCTTTTTTATCTCCATTGGCATGCCATTCAGCATTAGGATATAATATGGTTGCAAAAAAACGAGGATCCTTACCAATGAATAGATCTGCCGGATCCTTATATCTAATCGGGTTGCCGTTTGCATCGGCTATTTTTAACTTGCCCGGGCTCCCATCTGTATATTCAAACTGTTCAACCATTTCCACCGTAGGATTGGTAAAGTTCCCCCAATCAACCTTATAACTTTGCGGTTCATTGTAAAAATCGAAATTATGTCCATTATCAGGTAAGACATAGGCCTTGGCAAAAATAATCTCATTGTTGTTCGTCGGATCACTGCCACTAAACAGCTGCTGGAAATTGATAACAGGATCGGGATCTTTCTGATAGAGGGCAAAATTCCCCGACTGTATAATAGAGTCGGCGGCGGCGTAAGCTTTTTGCCAGTAGACTTTTGCCATTGATGGCGAAATACCAACTAGGCCGTGTAGTTGGACAGATCCGTATTCTGCTTCGGATGCGGCATACAACATCGCCCTGCATTTTAATGCAAAAGCAGTGTATTTCGTGGCTCTCAACTTATCAGATCCATCGCCATATTCAGGTTCTAGAGCATTTGCAATAGTATCTAGTTCGCTACCCACAAAATCATAAACCTCCTGTTCCGTACTTCTGGGTACGTTCAAAGAATCTGCTCCAGGTAGAAGAACCTTCAAAACCAAAGGCACACCACCATAACGTTTTACCATACCAAAATAAATATAGGCACGAAGAAATCTGGCCTCCGCTAAATACCGCTTACGAAGGTCAGGAGATATCTTAGCTTCCGGCACTTTGGCTATAAAATCATTTATATCATGAATAAGTCCATAATCCCACCAGCCTAAATCGCTCGTAACCGTACTTTGACTTCCTGCGGACGTCCATGAAAAGGTTGCTTCGGCCTCATCTGTCCAAACCCACGTATAATTTAGTTCTTGATATGACAGGTCCTCAAAATTTGAGCCTATTCTACTATAAAATGAAGTCATCAATGCCAGCACGGAATTAGGTGTGGAATATGCAGCATCTCCCGACACAAGATCTGTTGACTGAAGATTGACAAAATCTTTGCTACAAGATAGCAATATCAACAAAGTAAAATAAAGTATATATTGTATCTTTCTCATATTAAATTTACTTTAGTAACGTTTAAGTTGAGTGGTTCAAAAAGACAAGTTCACTCCGATAGTATACAGTTTTTGTATCGGATAGTAGCTTCCCCTTCCATTGGCCGCAAAATTCTCAGGATCAATATATTTTATGCCTGTTATAATAAAAAGATTTTGTCCTGAAAAATAAAGGCGCGCCTTAGTTATTCCAGTACCCTCAAGTACTTTTTTTGAAAGCGTATATCCAATGTCCAATGTCTTAAGTCTCAAATACGAGCCATTCTTTGTCCAAAAAGTAGATGGCTGCGTGTTATTGGATGATCCCCCTGCAATTGTACTAGGATACTTCCCGGGTACCCATGGACTATTTGGATCAAAAATATTTTCATGATGCCAGCGATCGGTAAAAAACTCGAACGTGCTTGACCCATTAAATAAAGGACTTTGTAATTCACTTGAATAAACAACATCGAAGTCAGCAGCACCCGCGAAAAGAGCGGAAAGGTCAAATGCCTTATACGAAACAGCTACATTCATCCCATATTGTATCTTCGGGAAACTACCACGATTAATCGCGGTCTGATCGTCACCGTTTATCACACCATCGCCATTCAGATCTTTATATTTAATATCCCCCGGTCTCAGACTGAGGTTTCCATTCCCATCTTGAATAGGCGACACGTTAATCTCGTCTTGGGTCATAAACTGACCTAGAGCTACATAGCCACGACCTATATTTTGCCACCTGTATGCAGAATTCCCTGTGTAGTTATACCATGCACTACCAGCAGGAGGGTTAATTTGAAAGCCATTCATTGTCCTACTATATGCCAAATTTGGAGAGACCGTAATCTGTATATCACCAATATTTTTCCTAAACCCTAGCTGTAGCTCAAAACCTCGTGTGTTGTCTGCATTGAGATTTGCCTGAGGAGGATTGATGCCTGAAACAGATGGATATGTGGTCTGCACAGTAGCTGGGAGTCCTGTTCTTTTTCTGTAGAAAATATTAAATTCTCCACTAATCATGTCATTCAATAACCCCCATTCAATACCTCCGTTATATAACGTTCCAACAGACCATGTCAACGAAGGGTTAGCATAATTCCCGATTTGTAATCCATTTGTCGGGACTCCGGGATTGAATAAATAGCTGCCACTAGGATAATTATAGCCCGAAATGTAATTAAACCCGTCGAAATTAGCATCATCAGGAGTCCGCGCCCAGGACGCTTTCAATTTCAGACTTGACACAAACGGCACATTAAAAAACCCTTCTTTACTAACTACCCAGCCGGCGGAAATTTCTGGAAAAAAACCAGCACCATTGGGAAATTTCCATGAATAATCATATCGTCCGCCAAATTCAGCAAGATACTTTTCCTTATAATTATAATTTATACGTCCCGCATATCCCATATACGCTGTTTGGAAAAAAACGCTTCCATCAGGGTTAACGGTGATCGACTGGCCTGATATATCACCCAATTGCAATTGGTCCAAAGCATCAAGAGAGAAATTCCTTTGCGCAGAAAAGTTCGTGCCGCTCGTTTTTGTCTTTTGCAAAAGCAATAAACCCGACAAATGATGACCACCAAAGAAAGTGTGATCATAATTAAGTGACAGTTGTAGATCTGAGGGCGTACCTCCCTGATAGGTATATTGATTTAATGTCGTTGGTGAATTAACAGTAGAACCAATGTCATAGGCACCCTGGTTAAAGTTATAAAGAGAATATTCTTTCAGCCACGTTTTAGAATTGGCATTTTGATATTCATAATTAAAATTAAGTTTAGCGCTCAGTCCATCGATATATGGAATTTCATATTCTATAACCGCCGACCCGTTAAAAACTGCAGTTGTATTCCTGCTATACCCCGCCTGGGAACTCGCTGTAGCTAGTGGATTCACCGACGGAACATTGGTAACACCAAAATACTCAGTACTATTATTGGCATATGGAGTATAAGTGGGATATGCCCGGATAATCGAAGAGACCACACTAGTTCCACCACCAGCATCAGTAATACCTGGCCCAGGAGGTTGTAAAGTATTCTCCAGTCGCCCACTAAGGAAAAGAGAAGCTTTAAGTCTCTTACTGATCTGAACATCTATATTGCTCCTAAGATTATACCGTCTGAAAGTAGAATTATCGCTGCGGAGTAATCCATTTTGGTCTAGCAGCCCCCCTGAAATAAAGTATTTAACAATATCATTCCCTCCTCTGACATTCAGATTGACGCTTGACATTGAAGAATATTTTTTGAAAACAGTATTATACCAGTCGGTACTTTGATAACCAGAGTCAGTACCAGCCTTCCATTTATCAACTTCTGACTGACTGTAAGGAAGTTGCGGGAGCCCTCCAGTCGGATTCTCCGCAGCATAACTATTAATCGCTGCTTCGTCGGTTAACTCCGTGAATTCACCTGCATTTACAAGTCTAGGATATGGGACTGCATTGCCCTGTATTCCTGTATAAGCATCGAGAGATAAAACCGGGTGACCGCTCCTTCCTCGTTTTGTAGTAATTATTATGGCACCATTTGATGCTTTAAAACCATACATGGCCGCAGCGCCGTCTTTCAATATAGTTACAGACTCTATGTCATTCGGATTAATCTGAGAAATATCTGTGGCGACGCCATCTACTATCGTAAGTGCATCACCAAATCCACGAATATTAATAGATGCGGCGTCCATACCTGGTTGTCCACTTGTTTGCTGAAATTGCAATCCAGGCAATCTGCCCTGCAGAGAATTACTAATATTAGCAACTGGTGCCTTCGCAACCTCCTCTCCACTTATCTGTGCAACTGATCCCGTTAAAGTAGCCTTTTTTTGTTTACCGTACGCAACCATTACTATGTCATTCAATGAATTAGAGGTTTGTTTTAACTTTACCGAGATATCACTTTTGTCCTCTACATTGATTTGTTGTGTCTCAAAACCCACAGAACTGATTGTTAATTCTGCACCCGGCATAACTTTAAAAGCAACATTTCCATCACTACCCGTCTGCGCTCCACGGCTTGTACCTTTTATGAAAACACTGGCAGCTTGTAATGGCTGCCCTGTGGAATCTGCAACATGAACTCGAATTTCATGTTCAACAGGTCGGCGTGTGGTATCACCAGCGTTCACAGAACTTTCGATCTTTTTAGTCGCAGCTTTTCTTATAAAAATAGTCTTGTCGACAATTGAAAAAGTGAGAGGTTGTCCCTTCAGGCAATAATTCAACACTTCGGTAAGCTTTTTGCCGCTGGCCTGAATACTAACCGTCTTAGCATCATTTAGAACATCAGGGCTATAGAAAAACACATATCCTGTCTGATTTTCAATAGATTTGAATAACTTAGCCAAGGATATATTCTTTCCAGAGATGGTTATGTTTTGAGCGATAGCCGTTCCGCTAACACAGAAAAGTGTAAAAATTAAAAACAGAAATATCAGTTTCCTAGGCCACAACATTCCACGTATGCCACGGATAAATTTCATACTTTTGTAAAGTTTGGGTGAGTAAATAGAATTTCCATCATCAGATCTTTTATTTTTGCTCAAATTCTAGGGAGTGGTACCAACACTCCCTTTTTTGAAGTCGCCTTCACTACTGATAAATAGTAACCGTTTTGTTTTCAATATTATAGCGTATACTTTCTTCTCCTATATTTACAAGGACAGTAGACAAGGGTATGTTCATTTGTATTTTACCCTTGAATCTTCTTTTTGAAGGAACACCTTTGTATTTAACTTTAATATCATACCATTTAGAAAGTTGTTGCATCACCTCTTGAATGCTTGCATTATCAAAAAAGAACAGGCCGTTTTTCCAGGCTACCACATTATCCGCATCCTCCAGATTACGTAGATGGATGTTTCCATCTAATGCTCCCTCAGCTTGCTGTCCAGGTTGAAGTAATATTGAGGAACTGTTATTCCGAACTACAACACTTCCTTCCAACAAAGTAGTTTTGACACTGTTTGGACCTTCGTACGCATTTACATTAAAATGTGTACCTATATCTTTGATTATCTGATTTCCGGCCTTAACAACAAACGGCTTTAGCGCATTATGCACCACCTCGAAATAAACCTCACCTGTTATTTCAACAAGTCTTTCATTTCCTTGAAAAGAAGTAGGATAATGAATAGAAGAAGCATTATTCAACCAAACCATAGTACCATCCGGAAGTCTCAATTTATACTGTCCACCATTGGGAGTGGAGAGGGTATTATACACAATCATAGATTTATGTTCTGCTATATCATACCTTAGCATTCCGTCAGTAGTATTGACTACATCACTCCCACCCTGCTGAGACAATAACCCGCTATGGGAGCTATCCAAAGGAACAGTAGTCCCATTTGACAAAATAAGCACAGCTTTATTGCTGCCGGGCATTACATCATGTGCCGGTTCGATCTTTGCTATTTGGCCAACTGAAACTTCATTGTGCCAAATGCTTAACGCCGCAAGCACTCCAACTATAAGGATGATTGAGGCAGCGGCAATCCACCACCACCGAATGTTTCTATTGAAGTTTCTCTCCGTTACATCTCTGTTTGAAAGAATTGTACTCAACCGCCTTTGTAACCTTTCGTTTAACTCTTCTCCTTCACCTTTCCTTTCTTCCTCCGAATGCAGCTTCTCATCGATTAGCTGCTTCAACAGACTGTCAGGTTCCTGTCTGCCCAATAGCTCCATAAGTCCTTCAAATTCTTCTGGAGAACAATGATTTTCAACATATTTATGGAAAATATTTTCGAGATCCTCCGAGCTATCCATTTGCGGCTTTATATAAAGACGATCAGAAAGGAAAAAATCTCGGTTGACAAAGTATCTTTTTTTTGAACACTATCGCTTGTTCCAGATATAAAGGAAAATGAGACCAATGGCTAGCTCATTATGCTGCATAACGAACTTCCGAATGAACCCTTGGGCATGTGCCATGTGATCCTTGACGGTAGAAAGAGAAACCCCCATCTTCTCGCTTGCCTGTAAATAAGAAAGCCCTTCCAGTTTACATAATACAAAAGCTTTTCTGCGCTGGGGGGGAAGAGAGGCTATAGCCTTCTCTAACAAATCAATATTGTTACTATCATCTAGTTCCTCAACCGGATGATATTGAGATGTGGCTATTTCCCGAATATTGGCATATAACTCCCCCTCCCGCTTTATTTTCCTGAAAAAATCACATACTCTATTACGGCTTATAGTGAAGAGATATGCCTCTAAATTTACTTTTTCAGGAATGGTTGAACGCTTTTGCCAGATGTGACTAAAAATATCTTGGACCAATTCTTCTGCGGTATTCCCGTCCTTCACCATTGCAAGAATATTATAGTATAGTTTTTGGCTATAACAATTATAAACCTCCGTAAACGCCTGTTCATCGCCCTTTCTTAGGAGATCGATTCTATGCAAATTATATATCGGATTCTTGGACAAGTTAAATATTTAAAAAAATCAGAGTAAAAATACAAGCATTTTTATTTAATTTTCAAAATATTCTTTACAAAAAAATAATATCGGATACAACGAAATATATCTGGCGATACTAATAGGCATGAAAATCAGCATTTCATTAACTCTTTTAAATATCTATTCCAAGTCTTCAAAACTATATGCAGGAATATTCTAAAATGTAAAATTCAAATAAATAGATGCAAAATTCAAACATTGTCCAGATATTCTCAAATCCCTGACACATAATTCGTGTCTAAAACTGTCTCATTTAGCTGGTCTACTTGACCCATTAAACCTGGACTATAAGGTGATGCCCTATAAGAAATATTTTTGCTTTGTCAGATTCCAGCAGATCACAACAGGACTTAAACAATAGGTAGATCCGGTTCAAAGCCGCGGAATCACAGACATTCGAGAGCGGAATCAATAATAGTGTCTATTGTACTTGAATTAAGAGTAAGGAGTAGGCAGAGCATTTATGAATAAAGCGAAGCTTCCTTCTAATCAATTTCAGACCGATAATAATTTTCTTAATCATTTATTCAAATCTTATGGTAACAATTTCAAAAGAACAAGGAGCTTTTACGTTAGTGAATGTATTTAGCGTTTCCTCCGAACGGCAAGATCAACTTCTCGATTTCCTTATTCAGAATACTGACGAATTTATTTCAAAATGTCCAGGCTTCATATCTGCCAGTTTTCACAAGGGGATCGATGGAACCAGTGTCGTGGTATATGCTCAATATGCCAGCCTGCAGGCATTTCAAGATATGATTCAAACAGAAGGTGGTCAAAAAATGGTAGAAGAGGGAAGTAAAATAGCTAATTCAGCCCAACGTAGTCTATGCAATGTTTATGATACACGAGAATCGACCACAAAACGTTAGAACTCTTTGAATCAACCTATTCTACAAGATAAGTTATATTTCCCATGTTAAAATTTCTCATGTAAAGGCATGGGGGATATAACTACATACCTTACTTTGTGAAAAATTAATATTTCAAAAATAGGGCTACTATCTGCCAAGTTGCATTTCGCAAAACCAATTGTGAAACATTCTCTGTTTAGTAACTGTATAGATTCCTTTATTGTTATTACAATCTAGAAAAGCTATTTCGAGCCGGAAGGATCTTTTGACCTGAAAACCATTCGCAAAACTTGATCCTTTGTAAAATAGGCTACAGCCCATCCGTATAAGGTCTTTATTTTATTATTATAATTTACCAGCGATATTAAATGAATGAATAGCCACCCCATCAATCCTAAAAAGCCTCTAAGATGAAGCCGATGTTTAAACAGGTCTGCATAAGCATGTCGCCGTCCTATAATAGCCATATCACCGCGATCAAAATACTTAAATGGCCTCCTGGGGCGACCTTTTGCTAGATTCGAGAAATTCTTTGCCAATGTCTTCCCTTGTTGTATAGCCGGTTGTGCCAACTGCGGGTGTCCTTGGGGATAGGCCGAATCTGTTTTCTGGATACAAATGTCGCCGATAGCCCAGACATTTTCCAAGTCCTTTACCTTATTATACTCATCAGTTACCATTCTATTATTAGCTCCAAGGCTAGAGACCGGAATACCTTTAAAAGTTGTCGCAGTAACACCAGCGGCCCATATAAGCGTCTTACATTCAATAAAACTACCATCGGAAAAATGAACAACATCTTCCTCATAACTTGTGACTCTGGTGTTCAGCTTGATCTTCACACCGAGCTTGGTAAGCGTGGAAAAAGCATCTGAATGAGTACTCTCGCTCATTGGTGCCAGTAATACGGGAGCTCCATCAACTATATAAATTTCACTATCCGCACCACGTAACTCAGGGTAATCTTTACCAAGAATATATTTCCTCATTTCGGCAAGCATCCCTGCAACTTCAACACCTGTAGGGCCACCACCGGCTATAACAATCGTCAAAAGCTTCTTTCGTTCAACGGGATCCTCCTCCACTGAGGCCTTTTCCATGGTTCTTATCAGCTGATTACGCATATAGGTCGCGTCTTCCACTCCCTTTAACGAGATTACGGCTTTCCTTAAATGATCATTCCCGAAAAAATTTGTGCTACTACCTGCTGCAAAGACCAGATGGTCATAGTCAAGAAAGCCGTCACTTAATTCAATCCTATTTTTTGCAGTGTCAACACTCATGAGCTCGGCCATTCGGAAATGAATTCCTTTATTTCTAAACAACTTACGGAATGGATAACTAATACTGGATGGCTCCAAAAATGCCGTGGCCACCTGATAAAGTAGGGGTGTAAAATAATTATAATTATTTTTGTCTACCAATGTGAGATCAAAGTCCTTATTTTTAGAAAGGCGTTGCACGAAGTTTAGACCGGCAAACCCACCACCAATAACTACAACTTTAATCTTCCTGTTAGCTTCTTCTACCCGCAATATTTGTCCCATAATAATCTAATTCAAATTTATGATAATGCTCCAATATACAGGATTTATACAGCAAAACGACGATGCGAATTAAACCGCCCTTCTATGCTAGCCATGCCTATCAAATAAACACAAAATTAATAACCTAAACAACTATTATTGGATACCAAATATTCTTTTCAAGATAGTCCAGCGTCGAAACGCACAGCAGAAGGCGTACTTTCCAACTTGCCCTACATTTAGCCCCTAAATTTATAACTAGATTACCAAAAAAGTCGACTTTGATAGTGCTCTTCAAAGCCAATTAGCCATTTTAACAAAATTAAATCTATCTAGCTTCAATTTACCAGTGAACGCTCATTATAATTACAATATATATTCTCACTTTTTACATCTATCTTATTCTTTTTAGTGGCAGGCTATACTTGTTCTTCATAACTTGCACCCTTAATAATTCAAATTCTTCTCTTTCATAGTTTCCATAAAATGAAAAGTGAATGCTCCTCTTGAAAGAAGGTTACACTCATCAAATCGGCTCCTAAAACTTCAATATCTTAAAAAATAACCAAGAGGCGTTTTAGTTCGCTGTACAATCATTTGGAACTCATAATTAAACTATTGAAAATCATACAATTCCACTATGGATGATGGATTCCTAATAGCTGATATTAAGATAATATCGGCTTTGGGATATATACTATAGCAGAATTTTAGCGCGTTCAAATACAACTTTGTCAGCCATAAAGACTACAAAAGTACCAATATGCTATATGGCCATTTAATTGGTTTATATGAAAAAAAACTAGTTACTGAATTGGACTGGTCTAAGAGGCTTTCCATAGCAAAGAGCCGGGCTTCGACTTCATGGAGATCTCAATTAACGAAACAGACGACCGAATTAACAGGTTGTTTTGGAATAGCCAAGAGAGGCTTGAAGTCTTGTTAAATACCAGAGCAACAGACATGCCTGTAAGAAACATCTGTCTTAGCGCCCATAGAAGGTTTCCTTTTGAAAGCTCAAATCGTCCAAGAATTCAACTTAATCCGATTAAGGTGGCCAACTCGGTTGCAAACCATTCAATTTACAGGGTTGCTACGGCAAAATCAGGCAACTTTATCTTGTATCTATAAGCACCATGGCCTAAATCGTCTTTTTCCATCAGCAACTCATGCGAATCCTTACTAACCCAAAAAGACTCAGTGAACCTCATCCCTTTATAGTCTGCTTCCATAAATAGCTTCCAGCACGGCACTTTAGCTGCACTTCCATATAATGAAATGCTTTCTTCGCCGACAACCTTGTAAACCAGTCTTTGTGGTGTATCAATACCTGCGTCATAAAAGTTGATAGCAAATATTTTATACCGATCCATAGGTAGCATTTCGAAGGTTTCCAAATCCAGGTTCCAATTTAAATTGAGACGATCAAATGCCAGTACAAGCCCTTTCTTCTGATTACCAGCAACCGAGTCGGCTGCTTGGATGTGATCAGAATACCAGTTATAGGCCACTATACCCCGGCGGCTTTGTTGAAAATGGTATAGTGGCAGAAAATCAGTGTAATTGTTGATGGATATAAAATGCTCAAACCCTATAGAATCAGAAGACAACCAGTTCTGTTCAATTACAAAAACTTTGCTGTTATTCCGCTTTTCAACGGATACTCTTCTTTGCCAGAGTCTCATATTTTGTCGCTTTTTAACCCCAGGTATCACTGTATAAACCAAATACTGACGCAATCCTGGTTTTAGATACTGTGTGTTTAAAACAGATCTGTTAGGAATATATACGGTATCTAATCTCTGATTGATTCCTAGATGGGATCCGGTACCTGCGCCGTATAAATTTGTAATTGGGCTTAACAATAGCGCAACAGCCCAAAGCAAAAGACATTTAAATGGCTTCATCGTATCCAACTTTTATTATGCGGAAAGAAGTGTAAAATTATTTGATTTGGCCAATAAGGACAAACCATTCATAAACCTATACAACTACTTATCCTATTCTTAGTACGCTTTAGAATATGCATACACAATTGAATATTAGAACATCTATAAATAAGAAAGTTCAGACAGACAAACCCAACGATTCGAAACAATGAGCAACCTCTTCTCCTGTCACTGTACATATCTAAATCAGTAAACCTCTCACTTCCCTTAAAAAGCAGATGATGTTAATGCTTTCAATTAACGGTCACAATCTAACTTTCAGGGGCAACATCTGAGCTTTTATTTAAAAGCGGCCATACGCTGCTTTCGCCTCTAATATCTCCTCTTACCCCTTTATCTGGACCGTAAAAATAAAGTGGCCAGCCTTTATAAACCAGTTGAGGTTTGCCAAAAACCTGAATAACTTTAAAATCTTCTTTTTTCAAAGTAGAAGGCACACTACCAATACTTGTAAATGACGTATCAATTGGCCAGACAGAATTGTTACTAAAATCAGGTTTGGTGTAATTGTTAACGCCATCTTTATCAGGGGCGTATGCATAAAGCGTATTACCATTATCATCCGTTAGATATTGGATAGACTGATCATCTGACTTATTGGCGAGCATAACAGAGTAATCAGCCTTAGCGACAAACCAATTGCCGCCAAATCCATCACCAGTTACGTCTCCTGCCTTTTTGTCCTCGGAATAATAGTAAAGTGGCCAGCCTTTGTAGGTTGTCTGCATCGCCCCATCAGTCCGGGTAATCGTTCCGAAATCAGAAGCTTTCAACCCCTCCCCAACCTTAGGTGTTTTGGTGTAGTATACAGGCCACAGGTCTGTACATCCTGCGTTGCAGCCTGATTTTCCATTTGCGTCTATGGAGAAAAAATAAAGGGTCTCTCCTGCTCCATCAGTAATAATCTTTCCAAAACTGGTATTTGCAACCAATTTAATGCTATCTCCCGCATCATTCCCATTACCATTACCGCCACCATTACCGTCACCGTAACCGTCGCCATTGCTTCCGCTGCTGTCTTTTGAACAGGCGATCACAAAAAAAGCCATTCCCATAATGGCTACTACCCAATAAAAGATTTGCTTCGTTTTCATGATTCAATTTTTATGATTTATAGAAAAAAATACATGCCGTTCTACTTTACTTTTGCCTTTTTCCATCCAAAGGCCCTGGAAATATTAAATCCGAAGTATATATCGCCATTCCTCCAGGTGCCGTTAGTTTCAGTCAGATAATAAGGGCCGATCATTCCCTGGGAATTACTAAATACAAATTGAAATACATGACCACCGGTCTCAATATCCAACCCAACACCAAGAGAGGGTTTTATATCACGCGAAGGCATGGGATTACCCGCCAGCAAATCATACTCCAGATCCAGACTCAGCCTTTTGGTAAGCTTCATTCTACCAGCGAGTCCAAGTAGAAAAATATCATTTTGATCCTCTGGTGTCGGCACAAGATTGTAATGCACCCATGTAGGAACGATCTCCAGGGAAAGGTTTCTATTAAATTTCCGGGCGATCAATAGCTGGGAAGTGTATGCTGTTCTATATCTAGCGTTGAGGTACGGCTTGTCATCATATTTAACCGTCTGAACTGTGGCCCATTCATTAAGGCTCACTGCCACAGGCATTTTATGCTCCCGCTGTTGGAGTAACTTGTATTTAAAGGAGCCGTCATAGGTTTTATCCAGGGAGCTGCGGCCTATGCCTATAGACAACCTATCTGTAAGGCCATAATCCAGGCCGAAACGAATAGTCGCATTATCCAAACCAAATAGTTGATATAACCCGCCATCAAGCTTCCCAAACCTATGCATAATTATAAACTGTAGGTTATTCCGGCCAGGCTGTTCTACTGTAGGAAGGTTCACGATTTGCGTGGCTTTAAATATCGAGTTTACACCATCCATCTCAGCTGCCTGCTCTACAATTGAATCATTTAACTGATTTAGTAAATCAATGGAAGTAGGGTTCTGGGAAAAGGCGGCACCGGCGCGGGCCATAACTACCAGCATTAATATTGCGATTCTCTTAAAAGCTATCATAAATAGAGGGTTATTTTTTTTGTACGAGCTTGCAATCCACATTTACGGTCACCAGAATATCGGGGGCTATATTGTTTTTGAGTACGGCTGGTATTTTAATTTTATAGTCAGCGAGTAAAATTTTGAATTTGCAGGTGCCGCGGAGTTCTTTGTTTTTAAGTTCTAAATCCGCCATTGTATTTAGTGGTTTTGTAATTCCATGGATCGTCAACCGGCCCGTTAGATGAACATGATTTAAGCCTTCTTTTACCGTTTCATTCATACTGCCGGTGAAAGTCGCTTTGGGGAACCTATCGGATTCCATAACATCCTCGTTAAAATGATCCTGCATAAGTTGCTTCTCGAAAAGAAACCCTTTTATTAATAAATTAAAAGCCAATTTATTATGAACCGGGTCAACGATTGCCAGGACCTGGTAGTTCTCCGCTTTAATATCCTCTACAGGAGATTTCGAAAAAAAGCTAATCTGACCGTCTCTGGTAAAATAGCTTTGCGCTCCCGACTTTATAGAAATTACAGTTGACACGATGATCAGGAAAAAAAGACGTTTCATCTCACTTATTTTAAGGTTAAGGAAATCATCAGTTATTTTGGGCACCTTTGTTAATCCAGTCCCTAATTTTATTGATATCACAATCGGACAACTTTGGTAAGTTAAAAGGCATGGCCGGATACCCCGGAGCATGAGTAATGACCCCAATCAGGTTTCCGTTATCCGCCTGCGCTTTTACATGCCCGTAATCTTTCAAATCTATACCCGCCTGCGAAGAGGCGCCATCTCCATGACAGCTATAACAATTTTTAGCCAGTATAGGCTGGATATCTGCCTGATATGCCATATTTACAGTATCACATCCTGTATTATTTCCAGATTGCAGATCTTTCTCATTTGCCTTAGAGCACCCCTCCAAAAACAATACAGAGATGGCCACAACAGATACTACCATGCATACATTTATAACAGTGTTTTTCATCTTCGTTTAGTTTACAGCTTACTTGACAATTTCAACATCAGTTAAATTCACATCCATCAGGAAACCGGCACACCTACCCTTTATCCTTATCCTGTCTCCTATTTGAACTACAGAATCTTTTGGAAAACGGAGCACGCAATTAACACCACCTCCCGTCAATTCACTTCGTCCCATTTGAATCGCGACATGATCTGCTTCTACCATCTTAGCGGTAATTTTCCCTTCTACCTCCAAAATTTTGCCCAGGTAAAGTTTATTGGCACTGTCCTCATTCATCGTAAATTCCTGGTACAGCTCAGCGGCATTAACGGCCGCGGCAGCTTTTTCTGACTTCAACAGAGGCCTTTGTTTATGGTATAGCCGCCAGGACCAGAAGATGGCCATTACCAGGCACAAAGAGGCTCCTATGAAAAAAAACACTTTTTTCATTTTCATTTTAAATCGATTATGGTATTATAGGCTAATTTATGTCGCTCCCCATCAGATGTATCATTTAAAAACTGCGCTTTATCGATATTTGAGCACCAAGGCTGCCAAGATTCAGCTCCCCATAACCAATGCTGCTCATCGGCAATTTTACATAAGGTTCAATTTGAACAGAGGTCCGCTTAAAACTGCGTTCATACCCAACAGAAAGATTTGTCACCGTATATAAACTTTTCCCTTTACCAGTTACCGTAGCGCTTCTTTGATACACCTGACCTTTGCTATCATAATTATAAGAATAAGTTTCCTTTGCCATCAATAAGCCAGAAACACCTGTGCTGACAAACGCCTTACTTTTTTTATTGCTCATAACGTCATATCTGACATTAACGGGCACATCAAGCATCTGACACTTCCCTTCCACACTCGTTAAAGAAGGGATATTTAAAGCTTTTCCGCCAGGATGAAAATCATCTGGCGCCATTTTATACACCATTGACTCTAGAACAACACCTGAACCGACAGAGAATTTTGAATCGCTTATCCTGCGTTGAACAAGAATTCCTGTATTAAACCCAGCGTTTTTCCCAACTGTGCCATTTACAGTTGTCAGGTTGGGGCCGACGATCAAACCTAATTGCCATTTTCCTTGTCTTGATGTGGCTGCGTTAGCGGGGGATTCACTGTAATTTCTGCCGGAGATTGATAACTCACCGCCAGGTTGCATCACTTTCTGTGTAGCAAATGGATCATTGGCTGCTAGAAAATCTGCTTTGCTAAATCTCTTGGCTACCGAATCCTTATCTCTTCTAAAGGTGTTTACACTTGCACTTGGGTCCAGTCCTCCGCCTTCATGTCCCAAAAAAGGATCAATCACGCTAATGGATGCCTTATTATTTGTCATTGGTTGTGGCGCACTTTGAAAGTTTCCATGTTGTATCAATATCATAGCCTTTGACATAACTGAAGTACTGATTTCAGGATTGTCCTCCAACGGGACAGCTAACTTGTTTCCATGAACAGCCTCATTTTTTTCTAAAAGCGCCAATTCAGTGACTGCTTTGTTATGCCTTGCAGGCGAAATCTCTCTTATATCAGCACTGTCAGTGGCTTTACCTTTGGTTATCAATACACTATTACCGGTAGAATATCTTCCCTTCATTGCGTACCAAATCCCGATACCTCCAAGGCAAAAAAGTACCATCGCTGCCGCGACAATCAACCAAGACCTGCGTTGCCTAAAAAAAACAACCTTCTTCCAATAAGTTTCTTTCTTATTGTCTGTTTCCAAATGATCTCGCTGTTCTACCTTCTCCCTATTCTGTGTAAACTCTTCCCAGGCTCCTTTAGGCGCAGAAGGTGGATTATACTGTCGGGCGGCGTCACGGAAGACTTTATCTAATTGTTCATCTGTCATATCTGGAAATTTCTTCTGCGTGACTCAGTTCCAACATTTTTCTTAATTTTCCCCTGGCTTTCAACAAATTAGACTTGGAGGTACCGATAGAGATATTCATAATCTTGGCGATATCTTCATGTGAGTACCCGTCTAACACAAAAAGCGAAAAAACATGCCGATACGCGGGACTAAGGTTTTGTATTAAAGCGACTAGTTCTTCATAGGCCATGCTTTCTATTGGATGGCGATCTTTAGATGGAAGATTCTCGGCTTCGTTGTCATGACTATCCCAGGAAATTTGCCTGATCAAAGATTTCTTGTAATTAATACCAGTATGGATCATTATCTTTTTAAGCCAGCCCATAAATGCAGGCAATATGTCAGTATCTTTTTCAGGAACGTCAAAACTACTCAGCCCTCTAAAAGCCCGGACAAACCCATCATTCAGGATTTGAGTCGCCTCTTCTCTTGTAGAAGCATAACGGATACAAATTGTAAAAACATAACCATAGTACTGCTCATACAATACCTTCTGCCAGGCAGGATCGCCCTGCCTGCATCCACTCAAAATGACCATTAGATTATTTTCCATCTTGAGAGGCAAGAATTTATTAATAGCTTTCTAGGTTAAAAATCATATTGCCACTCATATAAACAGGTGATTTAAAAAAAAGGTTGCCTGAAGATAGAAAAATTCTGAAAACAGAGGTTCTGTTTTGGATATCAAATCTATGGTTAAAAACCCTCAAGTAGAATCCCGTGAGAATTCAACTTGGTCCGTAACTCAGTACGTTGAAGTGCCTCCAAAGGCAAAATGCAGCCCTAGTCCAGCTACTTACTGCACTATCTGCTTACTTTTTAATAGCCGCCATTATCATTAAGTGATTTTATAGCGTTCAAAGATGTTATTATTTCTTTACTTGTTTTCGCTCCGATTTCTTTTCTTGTATTTCCGGCTATCGTACCACTTTGTTTTGCAATAATATGGCTTTCTTAAAAGTCTTGGGCCGCTTTTCTTTGTTGATTTCTGTGGTAGTAGCTTCTGCAAGCATATTCAACACCAATTCGAGATCCGTCATATTATCCCGAAGATTTTCTTTTTCCACCCCTTATGCTTTTTGCGTTGTTTTACAGAAAAGCCACTCCATGCTTTGGTGATTTCATCGGTCAATATAGCATATTCCTGACCTTTCTTTACGCCCCGTAAATCCCACTCATCTGTAAGGTCCTTACGCACTTCTATGCTTTTCAGGCGTTGGTTGACCAGTCCTTGCTGTACCCTTTTTCAGGTAAGTATCCATAAGGCGGTCAATCCCGATTTCAGGATCTTCAATTTCATCTATTCTTTCTCTTCCTACTTTTGTCAACCATAATTTGAATGGCTCCGCATTTTTGGACGGTACAGATTGCAGAAGACGAAATAACTGTTCAGTATCGGCGACGTCAGTATTATAAAACTTCCCATCAGATGCTTTCAATTTCAGTTGGCTACAAATTGTAGTCAACTCGTTCCCCTCTTTTTTAAGTCGTGTTTTGAGAACACTCCAATATTTCCTCGGGTTAGGGCTATCAGTGAGTACCCCTATCACATCGACGATAGAAAAATACCATTTTCAAGTTCTTCGTCCCAATGCGTACGGATCTGCCTTTGATTAAATATTCTTATAATATTTTCCTTTTCATATTTCAAATTTTGAATCGTAAATTTACTTAAATACATCCACCTTATGCATTTTGGTTGTAAGATGCAAAACAAGCAATAAAATTATTTCATATATTAGCTCAATGGCATCAAAATAGCAATCCATATAAGCCTATTAAAAAAAGCTTTAAAGTCAATGACAGTAAGGCTTTTAAAAGAGTAGCATGGATGAATTTTCGCTTGAACAGTTACTTTCATTAATTAGCGTTCTGGAAGAAGTTACAAATAACAATTTACCGTAATAAAAAATGAATTTTAAATGATTATGGTTGGTTTGAATTTATTTTTAATTGCTCTACTAATTTGTGGAAATAAGAGGGAGACCAGATATCCAAAACTTTTGGCTCCTTAATAAAACATTTGATATCATCCTTTGCACGTTCCACATTTACTTAATCCATGCTCTCCCTAACAAATCCATATGTTTAGCTAAAAGTCAAATTATTGACAATATTTAGCTGATTATATAATACATAAATAGCTAAATCATTTAATTTAAATAACATTTAGCGGATTATATAACTATAAACAGCTAAATGTTATTTATTTTTATAGATATAGCAAATTATGACCTTATATTTTGCTATATCTATAAAATCAGCTAATTTTACAGTAAAATTCACCAGATGGATAAGCTCATTGGACGGGAAAAAGAATACCTTTTGCTTTCTAAATTAAAAGAAAACACTTCATCTTCGTTTGTCGCAATATACGGAAGAAGAAGAGTCGGAAAAACCTACCTGATTCGCAATGCGTTCAATAATAAGTTCGAGTTCCAATTAACAGGTATTGCCAATAGTAATACAGCTCAGCAATTATTAAATTTCAACATTGCAATCAAAAAATATGATTCATCTACAGAACATCATCCCATAGCAAAAAATTGGTTGGAAGCATTTCAGCAATTAGTCACCTTACTAGAGAAAAGCAAAAATAAAAAAAAAATTGTGTTTCTTGACGAACTGCCATGGTTAGATACTGCAAGGTCAGGCTTTATTCAAGCACTGGAACATTTTTGGAATTCCTGGGCCGGCCCGAGAAACGACATCATTTTAGTAGTATGCGGATCTGCTGCAGCCTGGATGATAAATAAATTGATCAACAACAAGGGTGGGCTGCATAATAGAATTACCCATCGAATCCGGCTTAATCCATTTACACTAAGTCAGTGCGAGGCTTATTTTAAGAATCGATCGGCCAAATTTGATCATTATCAAATTCTATTAATATATATGGTCATGGGCGGTATACCATTTTATCTTGATCAAATTGATACCAGTCAGAGTGCGGACCAAAATATCGACCGATTATGTTTCCAACAGGACGGCCTTCTTCGAGGTGAATTCAACAACCTCTTTCACGCATTGTTTCGGAAGGCAGAAGGCTATATTTCAATCGTTGAAGCACTGAGCGTAAAAGGCAAAGGCCTTACGCGCAATGAGATTATAAAGGCTGCTCGTATAACCAATAATGGAGCAGCGACCCTTATGTTGAAAGAACTAGAGGAAAGTCATTTCATTCGTAAATATGCCCCTTTCAGTAAAAAAGAAAAAATGAGCCTCTACCAATTAACGGATCCTTATTCACTTTTCTACCTAAAATGGATAAAAAATTCAAGCGAACTGGACCGGAACAATTGGATCAAGCAACTAGATAGCCCGAAAAAGCGAGCATGGAGCGGTTATGCTTTTGAACAAGTTTGCCTTGAGCATATAGACCAAATCAAAGATGCACTGGGTATATCCGCTATTGAAACAAGAACCTCCTCCTGGATCGGTCAAGGAGATAATCAAGGGGCACAGATCGATCTTGTAATTGATAGAAGAGATAGAGTAATTAATTTATGTGAGATGAAATTTTCCATTCGGCCGTTCACCATCACCAAATCATATGCCGAAACCTTAGCCACAAAAATTGACGCTTTTAAGGAACAGACAAAAACAAAATCGGCCATATACCTCACACTGGTTACAACTTTTGGTCTAGTATCAAATAGCTATGCTTCGTCCATGATTCAAAACGATTTGCAAATGGCTATGCTATTTAAATAGTAACCCTATTTTAGACTGCTGTCATTGCACAGCTAAATGGTATAAGTTGTATATCTTGGTTGGGTATCAAAATGGGTATCAGGAAGCAATACAGTAAGAAAATTGCAGTTAAATTCAGGCAAAAAAATGTCCTAAGTAATTGACACTTAGGACATTAAAAGAGTAGCGAGATCGGGAATTGAACCCGAGACCTCAGGGTTATGAATCCTGCGCTCTAACCACCTGAGCTACCTCGCCATGGTTACCAGATTAACGCACATACGACGCTAACGGGTTGCAAAAGTAATGGGAAAATCTATTTTATGCAAAAAAATCAGAATAATAATTTCTGTTACTCCCATTCTATAGTAGCCGGAGGCTTACTGCTGATATCATAAACGACCCTGTTAATCCCTTTCACATTATTAATGATGGCATTAGAAACATCCGCCAGGAATTCATAGGGTAAATGGGACCAGTCTGCTGTCATACCATCTACAGAACTTACGGCTCTTAAGGCCAGTGTAAATTCATAAGTTCTCTCATCACCCATTACGCCCACGCTTTTAACCGGTAACAGGATCGCTCCTGCCTGCCAGACCTCATTATAAAGATTCCTGTCTTTTAAGGCTTTGATATAAATATGATCTGCCTGCTGAAGCAGCCTTGCTTTCTCTTCAGTAACCTCACCAAGGATTCTGATAGCCAGTCCCGGGCCTGGAAAAGGGTGCCTGTTGATCATATCCGCAGGAATACCAAGTTCCAGTCCCACCCTTCTTACTTCATCCTTAAATAAGGCTCTTAAAGGCTCTACCAGTTCCAGATTCATGGTTGCCGGTAACCCACCTACATTGTGGTGAGATTTAATGGTAACAGAAGGTCCGTGAACGCTTACACTTTCTATCACATCCGGATAAATAGTCCCCTGTCCCAAGAAAGAAGCCTCATCAATTTTCTGGGCTTCTTCATGAAATACATCAATAAAGAGTTTACCAATCGTCTTTCTTTTAGCCTCCGGATCAGATTTGCCCGCCAGTTCTTTATAAAACAAGGCCTTTGCATCCACCCCTTTCACATTCAGGCCAATTTCATTATAAGTCTCTAATACTTCTTTAAATTCATCTTTACGTAACACTCCATTGTCTACAAAGATCCCATGGAGTCTGTCACCAATTGCACGGCTGATCAAGGTTGCTGCAACAGTACTGTCTACCCCCCCGCTCAGTGCCATAATCACATGCTTATCGCCGATCTTTTCTTTCAGCATGGCTACTGTCTCCTCCACAAAGGAAGCCGGCGTCCAGTCCTGAGCACAGCCGCAAATACCTACCAGAAAATTAAACAGGATCTTTTTACCTTCAGTTGAATGGTATACTTCCGGATGGAACTGCAGTCCATATAAAGGATGTGGTTCTTCAGAAGACCGCTTAAAGGCAGCCACCGGAATACTTTCCGTAGTAGCTAACACCTCAAACCCCTCCGGCAGTAGTTTAATGGTATCACTATGACTCATCCAGACCTGGCTTTTCGCAGACAAGCCCAGTAACAAAGTATCATCTAGCTGACGAAGCATCTGTGCCCGGCCATATTCCCGTTTATCAGATTTCTCCACCCGGCCCCCAAACACTTTAGCAGCCAGCTGCGCACCATAGCAAACGCCCAGCACAGGTACTTTCTCCAGGATAGCCTGGATATCTACCAAAGGCGCATCCTGTTCATTCACACTACAGGGGGAACCGCTAAGTATCACTCCTTTAATATTCTCATTAAAATCCAGCGTACTATGAAAAGGCATAATGTCGCAATACACATTTGCTTCTCTTACCGCTCTGGCAATCAACTGTGTATATTGGCTACCGAAGTCTAAAATAATAATCTTTTCAGTCATAAATTTGAATATTAGGGAGTATTTTACCGGGAATTTGGCGCAAAGCTAAACAAAAAGCCGGTCTTATTAAAAACCGGCTTCATTTTTATGTGAGCTGTATCTTTTCGTCCCTTACGTTATTCAGCATCGGGATCCATGATTTTGCCCATGAATAAGATCGTATTTGAGGTCTGCTCACCGATAACCAGCCCAAAGGGGTGATCACAAAGCACCTGCTTAATGATAGGCACCGATGTCACTGTAATGCCCGTGCTGGTGACTGCTGCCGCTTCCGTACCCTCTTCGTCCACTTTTAAATAGGTATTTTGCTTCACAAAGCTAACCTCTAAGTTTCCTGCATCAGACATCTTAGAGAAATCCGCGCCATTTTTAAAAGCAGATTGCATCCCCATAGACTTTAAGACATTATTGAGCTTTATTTCATAAGCAGGGATAGTAAAGCGAGGTAGTCCTAAGTTGATCTTAGATTCATGCATATTGTCTTTTATAGTTTCCCAATCAGCACTACTAAGCCCCGCAAGCACTTCATTTAGCTTTCTACCCTCAGCAGGCAAAATAACCGTCATCGCAAATTGACCATTGCCATAAGGCAGTCTGACAGCCGTATAGTCATCCGTTGAATAAGATTTAAACTTCTCGGTCTGATACATCATCTGAACAGATTTTGTGCTACCATTCTCCAGGTGAAAATCAGTACTGTGGGTTTTAGCCTTATCGAACTTCGAAGCCCAGTCTCCTTTAAAATACAGGGCATTGAGTAAAAACATAACATCGTCAGGCTGAATCACATCTAACACTTTCTGGACTTTGCCGTTGGTTTTATCACCTGCCCAGCCATTGATAACAGATACATCCTCCGGTTTAAAGTCCAGCGGTGTGACAGTGGCTTCAAAATTTTTCTTAACGCTACTAACAAAGGCAGCCTTAAAAGCCATGGGCTTCCTGTACCATATAGAGTTATACAGCCCTAATTTAACCTTAGGATCCGCTTTAGGCAAATCCTTTAATAAGGTTTTATATGCCTTATTGACCTCATCCAGGTTTTGCCCTTCCAGCCCGAGTGTTTTAAGCATTTCATCGTAAGTTGTGCCCGCTGATCCATTCACCAGCATGCCCAGATCCATATGCAGGCTTAAGGGAGAAATGAAAAAATTCTCCTCTTTTGGCTGATCTGCCTCAACATGATGTAACAGATTAAAAGAAAAGTCATTGACCTTGGTCGCCACCATAGGGTTTATAGTAATTTCCTTCACGGGAGTCTCCCCGTTGGAAGCTGACCCGCCAGCATGCAGCCCTTTACTGCAACTGGCAAATAAAAATGCGCTAAAGATCATTGAATAGGTAATAAAACGGTTCATATATGTAAGTTTAATATATAAAGACTTTATAGATACTGACATTCCAACGATAGCCGGACTGTATCTAATTAGAACGATATATAACAAAAAACGCTACAGTATCATCAATTGTTTAAAGGGGCAAGCCGCAAAAATAACACCATAGGCAAATCGGGCCCCCTTATAGCCTCCTTAGGCAACCGGTCAGAAAGTAAGGAAAAGGCAAGGCGTAAAAAAACCAGACGCTTCATCTATTCGACTCAAACATCTGGTTTTAAATAAGATATATGAAAAAACTAACTCAAATCACCCTCCTTAGGCGGGTTTTTTAAATTCAGTTTTTCTGGCTAATTTACTTTTCAGGTTATTAGCTTTATTTTTATGAATTACACCGCGTTTTGCCAATTTATCAATCATAGAGAAAGTTAAAGGCAATGCAGCATCATAAGCTGCATCATCGGCAGACGCTTTAAGGTTACGGATATTGTTACGGGTTGTTTTACCGTAATAACGGTTTCTGTCCCTGCGCTTAGCTGCTTGACGTACGTCTTTTTTGGTAGCTTTATGATTTGCCATTAAAAATTTCTTTTTTGAGTAACTGTTTTTTCGGACTGCAAATGTAGAGCAAATTTCTGAAAGGAAAAATTTTTTTTAAAAACGGCTGGAATATTGCAAGTACACACACAACCGTTTGTTGAAAAAAAAACCTAACATTAGGCTTTTATTAGAAGGGAATATTTGATATTTGCATTCTATTATAACTCATCTCACAAATACCCTGGAGAGATATGAAAGATTTCTCGTATATAACCAATTCCCACCCTTCATTTATTGAAGGATTATACAAAGATTTTACAGAAAACCCCGAACAAGTAGACCCTGAATTTAGAAAATTTTTTGAAGGATTTGACTACGCCGTCGCAAGTGACGTAACCAGTACAGGGACTGGCAGTGTTGATACTAACCAGCTTACCAAAGAGTTCTCCGTATATAAACTGATTCATGATTATCGCCAGAAGGGCCATCTAATTGCACAGACCAACCCTATCCGCTCCCGTAAAGACAGGCATGCCAACCTTGAAATAAAATATTATGGACTGACAGACAACGACTTAAAAGAAAAATTTCAGGCTGGCCAGTTCATTGGATTACCTGGTGGCACTTTACAGCAGATCATTGATAAACTCAAAAAACTTTATTGCGGGTCAGTCGGTGTTGAATGCACCTATGTAACTGATCCTGAGATCTATAATTGGCTGATAGATGCCGTGGAAAAGAAATTTTTAGAGGTTCCCACATTAGAAAAACGCAAAAGGAACCTGGAAAAGATCAATCAGGGTGTTATTTTCGAGAAATTCCTTCATACTAAATACATTGGTCAGAAAAGGTTTTCACTGGAAGGCGGAGAGGCTCTGATTCCAGCCCTGGATGCAATTATCCATGAAGCAGCCGCTAACGAAGTGAAAGAGGCCGTCATCGGTATGGCCCACAGGGGACGCCTGAATGTGCTTGCCAATACACTGGGTAAAACCTACGAACAGATCTTCAGTGAATTTGAAGGTGTGATCCCGGCAGATAAAACCCAGGGAAGCGGGGATGTGAAATACCACCTGGGCTTCAGAAGCGATTTTATTACCGCCAGCGGCAATAAAATCAACCTGCAGCTCTGCCCTAACCCGTCGCATCTGGAAGTGGTAGACCCGGTTGCCCTTGGATTTGCCAGGGCCAAAGCGAATGTCCTCTATAATTTTGAATATAACAAGATACTGCCCATTCTAATCCATGGAGACGCAGCCCTTGCAGGACAAGGGGTTATCTACGAAGTTGCCCAGATGAGCGAACTGGAGGGTTACAATGTCGGCGGTACGATGCATCTGGTGATTAACAACCAGATCGGCTTTACCACCGATTATAAAGATGCCCGCAGCTCAGATTACTGTACTGCCATTGCAGGCATTACAAAATCACCCGTATTCCACGTCAACGGCGATGATATCGAGGCTGTTGTAAAGGCTGCAGAGATCGCCACAACCTTTAGGCAAAAATTCCATCAGGACATATATATCGATATCCTTTGTTACCGCCGTCACGGCCATAACGAAGGCGACGAGCCTAAGTTTACCCAGCCCCATTTATACTCCTTAATTGATAAACATCCCAATCCAAGGGAAGTATACATGGAGTTCCTGACCAAAAACGGAGAAAAGGACGCGCAGCTGCTGGCCAAAGAAATGGAGACTAAATTCTGGAATGACCTGCAGGAACGCTTTGACGAAGTCCACCAAAAGCCGCTGCCTTATAAACTCCAGGCACCTGAAGAGTGGTGGCAGAATCTCCGTTATTCAGAACCAGGAGACTTTAAAGACTCCCCGGTCACAGGTATAGACGAAGCCGGCGTAAAAGAGCTGATGGATAAAATCCTGACCTGGCCGGAAGACTTTCAGCCCCTGCGCAAGATTAAAAAACTGTTATTAGATAAAAAAGCGCTTTTCGATAAAGACGGCCTCATCGACTGGGGCACCGCAGAGCTCCTGGCTTACGCCAGTTTGCTGGTTGAAGAGCAGACCGTACGCCTGAGTGGCGAAGACGTTAAGCGCGGCACTTTTGCCCAGCGTCATGCGGTTTTATTTGACGAGCAGACCAATCAGGAATATAACCGCCTGGATCACCTGTCCAGCAATCCTAATACAAAGTTCAGGGTATATAATTCCTTGCTCAGCGAATATGCTGTGCTTGGGTTTGAATATGGCTATGCACTGGCCAATCCGAATAACCTGGCTGTTTGGGAAGCGCAATACGGGGACTTCGTAAATGGCGCACAGATGGTGATCGACCAATATATTACCAGCGCAGAATCCAAATGGGGACTGATGAGTGGTGTGGTATTACTTTTACCCCATGGATATGAAGGTAGCGGACCCGATCACTCCAGTGCACGCCTGGAAAGATTCCTGCAGAGCAGCGCCGAACAAAACATTGTGGTGACCAATATCACTACGGCCGCCAACTTCTTCCACGCTTTAAGGCGCCAGATGAAATGGCCGTTCAGAAAGCCCCTGATCAATATGTCGCCCAAGGCAAACCTCAGACACCCGGGCTCGTATAGTAAGGCGGAGGATTTTGCTGGCGAGCACCGGTTCCAGGAAGTAATCGATGACCGGAATGCAGACCCGGCACAGATCAAAAAAGTGCTGCTGTGTTCAGGTAAACTATATTTTGATCTGGAAGAGAAAAGAGAAAAAGAAAACAGAACTGATATTGCGCTGGTACGTTTGGAGCAGATTTATCCGACACCCGAAGAACAGCTCATCCGGCTGCATGAAAAGTACAGCAATGCCGTCTGGTTCTGGGTACAGGAAGAACCGCAAAATATGGGCGCAGCGACCTTCCTGCAGACAACATTCAAAGCGTTCCCTTATGGCATAATCAGCAGGAATGCCAGTGCCTCTACCGCAACTGGTTATGCTAAGGTCCATAAGGTCGAACAGGATGAAATTCTGGATACAGCTTTTAATGTCTGAGGAAGCAAAAAATAAAAACAGAAAGGTCAATTTTAGATGGTAAACTGTCATAAACGCTTTACCTTTAAGAGTCCTGCAAATTTTATAAGAGTATGATAGATATCAAAGTCCCCACAGTGGGGGAATCCATTAGTGAGGTGACCTTAATCAAATGGGTCAAGAAGACCGGGGATTATGTAAATCGGGATGAAGTTATTGCTGAACTGGAAAGTGAAAAAGCCACCTTTGAAGTCAATGCGGAGCAGGCCGGAATCCTGGAGACCGTAGCCGAAGAAGAGCAGACACTGCAGATCGGTGACGTGCTGGCTAAGATCGATGAGACGGCGGCCGCACCTGTCGCCTCCAATGAATCCAGCGCTGCGCCTGCTGAACCACCGGCAGCAGCACCTGCACAAAGCGCCGCACCGGAAGCAGCGGCCGTTGCAGTAGGCAAAGGAGTTATAGAAATGACGGTACCCACCATTGGGGAATCCATTACGGAAGTAACCCTGGTCAACTACCTGAAGCAGGAAGGAGATCTTGTCAAAAGAGATGAGCCTATTGCTGAGCTGGAGAGTGAAAAAGCCACTTTTGAACTGAATGCGGAAGAATCCGGGAAACTTTCCCTGGTCGCAAAAATAGATGATGTATTACAGATCGGAGATCTGGTCGCCAAGATCGATACTGATATAGCTGTGCCTGTTGAAAGTGCAGCTCCCGCGCAGCCAGCCTCCACTCCTGCCGAGGCAAAGCCCGCAGCAGAAGCGCCCGTAACCGCCATTCCAAATGATCTGAAGGCAAGCCCGGTAGCCTCTGCCATGATCGCTGATAAGAAAATCGATCCTACAACAATTACGGCAACCGGCAGCGGCGGCAGGATCATGAAAGGAGACGTTCTGGCAGCGCTGGCTAATCCAGGTAAGCAGACCTTCCCCGGACAGCCGCTCAATTCGCGCAACGAGCGGAGAGAAAAAATGAGTAACCTGCGTAAAACAATCAGCCGCAGACTCGTGGAATCCAAAAATACAACAGCCATGCTCACTACCTTCAATGAGGTGGACATGACCCGTATAATGGAGATCCGTAAACAATATAAAGACAAATTCAAAGAACAACACGGCGTAGGGCTTGGCTTCATGAGCTTTTTCAGCAAAGCCTGTGCAATCGCTCTGGCGGAATGGCCTGCTGTGAATGCCTATATGGATGGTAATGAACTCGTGTATCATGACTATGCAGATATCAGCATCGCCGTTAGCACCCCTAAAGGATTAACCGTCCCGGTAATGCGCAATGTTGAGTCCATGAGCATGGCAGATATAGAAAAATCTGTTGTGGAACTGGCCACGAAAGCGCGCAATGGTAAGCTTGGAATGGAAGAGCTGACAGGTGGCACCTTTACCATCACCAATGGTGGTACATTTGGCAGCCTGCTTAGTACACCCATCATTAACCTGCCACAGAGTGCAATTCTGGGTATGCATAAGATACAGGAAAGACCGATGGCTATTAACGGCCAGGTAGTCATCCGTCCGATGATGTATGTGGCTTTAAGCTATGATCACCGTATTATTGATGGGAAAGAATCTGTAAGCTTCCTGGTAAGAGTAAAAGAACTTCTGGAAAATCCGGAGCTCCTGCTCTATAGCAAGAATCCGGTTAAAGCTTTACTGGAACTCTAGGTAAACGGCAAGCAGAGTGAAAAAAGCCCGGCGCTGATCTCTTTATTAATGGATCAGCGTCGGGCTTTTTTTTGAGCATTCTTCCTTCAATCACCCATCAAAAGGGTACACAGATTCCTCTATGTAAAGGCCCCGTTCAATCTACAACTGAACGGGGCCTTTGTAATTATAATATCATATTCCCAAATCAGGAATGTAGCTTATCATGGTGTTTACGTTCCATAACCGCATGATCTTTTGCTTTCCCCAGTGGCTTGTCTTTGGCAAAGTCGATCAGGATCGGTGCCGCAACAAAGATGGAAGAGTAAGTACCGGTGATCACACCAATCAGCATCGCGAAGGCAAAACCTCTCACGACTTCACCACCAAAGGTGAACAGGATCAGAATACTCAAAAATACAGTGAGTGATGTCATGATCGTACGGCTTAAGGTTTCATTGATCGCTTTGTTGATAATAGTCTCTTTATCCAACGTGTGAAGAATACCGGCATCTTCACGAATACGGTCATAAACGATCACCGTATCATTCATGGAGAAACCAATAACCGTTAACACAGCCGCAATGAAGTGCTGGTCGATCTCCAGCGGAAACGGTACAATATTCTTAAAGAAGCTGAATACAATGAGTGTTACCAGAACGTCGTGCAACAAAGAGACAATTGTACCCAGAGAGAAACGCCAGTCTCTAAAACGGATAAAGATATAAAGACAGATCACAATGATCGCAAATACCGTCGCTTTAGTAGCGCCCGCCTTCAAATCTTTAGAGATGGTCGGCAGCACTGTCTGGGAGCTCTGTATGTAATTATTCTTAAAGCTATTAAAAGTAGTTGCCTGTGGCAGGTAAGGCTTCAGGCCCTGATATAGTTTTTGTTCAACATTCGCATCCACATCTTTACCGGTTTCATGGATCAGGTAAGAAGTCGTGATGTTTAATTGCTCAGGGACGTTGACCGTTTTAATGATCGGTGCATCCTCAAATACCGCTTTCAGGCCATCTCTTACTTTATCCTGATTAGGCGCCTTTTCGAATTTCACAGTATAGCTACGGCCACCAGCGAATTCTACACCTTCATTAAACCCGTTAAAGAAAGAGGCCACACCCAATACCACTACGAAAATTGAAATAACATAGGCGACTTTACGATATTTTACAAAAGGAATCGCACGGTGTGCAAATACTTTCTTGGAGATTTTGGTAAAGTATTCAAAGTGCCTTTGTTTATTCGTGTAGATATCAGATACCAGACGGGATACTAAGATACCGCAGAACAAAGACAATAAGATACCAATAATCTGTGTAGTCGCAAATCCAAGGACAGGCCCCAGACCAAAGTAAAAAAGAATAATCGCTGTCAATAATGTCGTTACGTGGGCGTCAAGTACCGGCGCATAGGAGCGCTTATAACCGTCTTCTACCGCGTGGAGGTAGCCTTTCCCTCGGACAAGCTCCTCTTTGATACGTTCAAAGATAATTACGTTTGTATCCACAGCCATACCGACCGTCAGTACCAGGGCCGCAATGCCCGGTGCCGTAAGGGTAAACCCTAGAGAACAGAGTACCCCGATGGTAAACAACAGGTTTAAAGTAAGGGCAATGTTCGCAATCCAGCCAGCTGTATTAAAGTATAACAGCATTAAGGCAAAGATCACAACAAAGGAAATACCAAAGGATAGCATACCGCCAGTTACGGCAGCCTGTCCTAAAGTCGGTCCTACGATTTGTTCCTGAACGATTTTTGCAGGAGCAGGCAGTTTACCGGACTCCAGGATATTAGCCATATCCTGCGCTTCAGCGACAGTATAGCTACCGGAGATCTCTGAGCTTCCGCCGGTGATCTCACCATTTACATTAGGTGCGCTGTATACAATGTTATCCAAAACAATGGCGATAGGTCTGCCGACGTTCTTTTTGGTCATATCCGCCCAGATGCGTGCACCGGACTCGTCCATTTTCATATTAACGGTAACCTGACCCATCTGATTATTGCCCTGATTGGCATCGGTGATATGATCACCTTCCAGTCTTGCCTGTCCGTTATCTAAAGTCTTGATGGCATATAATTCCAATACACCGCGCATTTGCTCATTTTTCTCATCCGGCTTACCATACATGAAAACCAGATTAGATGGAAAAGCAGATTTAACGGCGTCACTTTGCAGTATTTTATTGAGTTTAGCTGTATCTGAAGTGCTAACAAGACCAATATTAGAAGGATAACGCACATGCCCCTGTTCATCCTGAGAAGGACGAGAGATGTCAAGGAACATAGAACTGAATGGATACTTTTCACGGATCAGTTTTGCACTATCAACCGCACCTCCTGCTGTTTTATCAGAGTCAGCAAATGTAGCGTTAGTGTCTGTGCTGTTTTTTTCCAGTGCAGACAACGATGTGTTACCACCCGCTTTGGACGCAGTGTCTGCCGTTGCAGCAGGTGTTGTAGCAGCTGCTGTTTGTGAGGCCACCTTCGTTGTATCTTCTGTACCGGCAGCATTACCGGATTTGGCAAGTATTCCATCGACCTTTTGGAAGTCGGCACCAATTTCCTGAATATTATACACTTCAAAGAACTGCAGGTTAGCCGTAGATTGCAGGTAATGGCGGACACGCTCTGCATCATTGACGCCTGCTAATTCAATTGTAATGATTCCTTTCGCTTCATCCGGATTGATAGACGGGCCAGAAAGGCCGAAACGGTCAATACGGGTGGCAAGAATCTTATAGGTATTGGTAAAGGCCGCTTTTGCCTGTTTACGCAAATAAACTAGCACCTGGTCATCAGTTGATTCATAGGTGATTTCCTTATTACTTTTCTGCGCAAAGAAAGGGGCAAGCTTTTTACCATTGCTTACTTTTTTCCATTCCTGGGCAAATAAAGAGATGTAGTCAGTATTATCGTTGGCCTTAATAGCTTTAGCCTGATCGATCGCCTTATTGATAGATGGATCTTTGGAATAGTTGGTCAATGCATGCACTAAACCATCTAACCCCACTTCCATGGTAACACTCATACCCCCCTGCAGGTCCAGCCCCAGCATAAGTTCGCTGTTCTTCGCCTTTTGATAGGTGGTCATACCAAACGGGCCTACCTTAGCATTACGGGTACTATCCAAAAGGTGTCTTACCTGATTCTTTTCTATCAGCTCCAGGGAGTCAGCATATAACTTCTGTAGCTCGATGTTACCGGCATATTTTTGTTCAGGTGTGGCATAGTTGGCTTTTACCCAGGCACTTGCCTTCTTTTCCATTTTGCTTTCATGGCTGTGCACCATCCAGGTGAAGGAGAGCTGATAAATACAAATCAGCACCAGAGCCACGGTAAAGAAACGTACTAATCCTTTTAATTGCATAAAATTCGTAGGATAATTTGTTTTACTAAATTTGCGCAAAGATAGGGTTTGCGATTGAATTGTGTTAAATAAAAATTATAAGCCGTTTTCAGCTGGAAATTGCCTTGTTTAGAGGCTTTTAGCATCAGTCCCTTACCCTGACCCCAAATTCTTAACCGCGGGCAGTCCGAAAGATGCTTTCAGCGGTTAGTTTTTCCGGTTGCTAAGCTAGGTGATTTACTGCAAAGGAGCTCACTTGTAGCACAAAATATTAGAAAAATATAATTTGAGGTGTAATGCATGATTGCAAAAAACGGCCGGTTCAGCTAGGTGAATCGACCGTTTTTTTAACTGCTAACTAAGGCTTTCTATTTACTTATAATTGTTCCTAATAAACCCATTAACTTTAATATCAAAATACAGTGGTGAATTTGCAGGAATCTGCCCATTAGACTGATTAGCATAACCATAATAAGAAGGTGACAGAATACGAATATGGCCACCTCTTCCAATTTTCGGAATTAACGTTTGCCAGCAGGTTAATAAGGCTGGAAGTGCCAAAATAGCCGACTTACCATCATCCGTTTTGTCAAAAACAGTACCGTCCAAAAGTGTTCCTGTATAAGAGACTGAAACATATAAGGTGGTATCTGAAACTGTATTGAAAACGGTCGTGTTGCCGCTATGGCTTCCTCCTAATTCGCTGTCCGGCACTTCTGTAGAGTCCGGGGTCATATTACCCTGCTCTACTATTTCGTAATATAAATAAGGAAGTAAGACTCCTTTAAGCTCCGCTAAACCAGTTTCTTGATGATATACATAATAATGCAGAGAATCGGACTGAGTCACCATATTATACCCATGAGCATCAGCAAATGCGGTTAATACAGAATCTTCCTGTGCCGGATCCACCGGAGGCACATAACTCGAGTTATCATCCTTAAGACAAGAACTCATTACCAAACACATAGCGGCCACCATGCTGACCGACATTAGGAATTTTTTCATTGAAGATATTTTTGAATTTAACACATAGAACGGGCATTGTTAAACAAACGCTACAGTATTAAACCGGAAAGTTAGAATTTTTTTTAAATTTTCAGGCATTCTTTTTTGGCTCCGGGTCAGAAGCCCGTTCGACTCCTCCCTCTCGCTCTCTGCGGATTTTGGCAAGTAGCTCTAAATAAGTCTGTTCATTCATCTCCCATTTCTGTTTCTGGGAGAAAACAGCAAACATTACTGCAATAATCAACACCGCTACAATAAGCAGTGTCGGGCTTATATCCGTGGACAGTTCCATCATGGCCCTTTTATACCAGCCGCTGAAAACACAGATCAAAATCCCTGCTCCTACAGAAAGACCGATCGGCAGGCCGGCCCTGGCCTGGCGCAGGAGTTTTTTCTCCTTTTCCCGGTTAGCCTCCCAATAATGCAAAAATTTATCCTGTTCCGGCGTCAACATGCCGCAAAGTTATCCAAAGTTTTGTTGTGAAAACCGCAATGTTATTAAAATATTACGCAAAAAAATTTAGTAGAATTGTACTTTTCTACTGAAAAATGAACTAAACTTGCAAACCAATCCATTTGAATCAAAGGAAACTTAAAATAGGCAAATTTTGAGCTTATCTACACGTTATATCAGAGAATATCTGGAACTGAACAAAACTGTTACCCTCGAAAAAATCGGCACACTCACCCTGCCAGATTCCATCACTAAAGATGAAGAAGGTAATATTATCAGTGCCCCGGCCTTTGTCTATGATAAAAAAGCGGTTACAACCCCTGCATTCGTGGATTATCTGGCAGAAGCCATTCAAAAATCCCATTCCATCGCCTCTTCAGACCTTGAATATTTTCTCGATCAGGCCCGCCAGCTTATGAATATCGGCTCTAATCCCTTTATAATCGATGGTATCGGGTATATCTATGCAGACAAAAGCGGTGCATATCAATTGAGTACCGAAAGACTGGAAGACGCCAAAGAAAAAGAAAAAAAGCATTTTGAAGATAACTACAGCAATTCTCCCCTTACATCAGCCACCAATTACGCCAGCCGGCGGGCTGACAAAAGAGTCATTGGCCGCTGGATATTGATTTTACTGATTATCGGGGTAATCGTTTACGGCGCCTATTATATCCCCAAGTCCTCGTTCAATTTTTTAAAGGACAGCACGCCAGACACTACCGCTGTAGCAGATACCGTTGCCAAAGCCAAGTCTTCTCCTGCGCAGGCGGTGACTAAACCGGTACGCAAAGAGGGTAATTATCATTTTATCTTTCAGACGTATACCACGAAATCCCAGGCAGAAAAGCGCATGGATCAGCTTAAAAGTTACGGCAATGTGGTTTCCATTGATTCTGTTAGTGTATCTGGTTCACAGCAGTACCGCCTGTATGTCTCCATGGAAAATGTAAAGCCTGCAGATACAACCCGTGTCAAAGACAGTCTGCGATCCTATTACGGACATCCTGTTACGATTGACTAAACCCGCGCTTACCGCATGGTGCTGGTGCTATCAGTTACCAATTTAGGTTCCTTGATCAATATAGCTGCTCTTTTCCCGGAAAAGAGCCGGATTAAGCATTTTGTCTGCGCCACCTGTAAGGTAACTATATAACCTGTGTACAAAAATATGCGTAACAGAAGATCACTATCAATGACAGGTATGCAATTTTGTCACCTATTTTAGGATAAGTTATGCAATATGACAATATTTACCCGTCAAAATGGGCCTCTTGTCAGTCTTTGTCATCAATTAAATGAAATTTTGACCCTTTCAGATGCAGTGGCAATAAAATTGCTAACCACTAGTTGTTTGAAAAATATTCTAATCATAAACCGTTAAATACTTATTTCTATGGCAAAAAAATTAAACATAACCCCCTTGCATGACAGGGTTATCATTCAGCCAGCAGCAGCCGAAACCAAAAGTGCTGGTGGAATTATCATTCCTGATACAGCAAAAGAGAAACCTCAGCGCGGCACTGTTGTCGCTGTCGGTGCTGGTAAAAAAGATGAGCCACTGACAGTTAAAGCCGGCGATGCAGTTTTATATGGCAAATATGCAGGCCAGGAAATCGAATTCGAAGGCAAGCAGTACCTGATCATGCGGGAGAGCGATATCGTCGCGATCGTTTAATCCGTTTCTTTTTAAAAATATCCGTAAACAATAAAGTTTAATATAGCATTATGGCAAAACAGATCTTTTTTGATATAGACGCCAGGAACAAAATGAAAAAAGGCGTTGATACCCTGGCCAACGCAGTGAAAGTAACCCTGGGACCTAAGGGTCGTAACGTGGTTATTGAAAAGAAATTCGGCGCACCTTCTGTTACTAAAGACGGTGTTACAGTAGCAAAAGAAATTGAGCTAGAAGACGCCATTGAAAATATGGGCGCTCAGATGGTTAAAGAAGTGGCCTCCAAAACCGCGGATATCGCAGGTGACGGTACCACTACAGCTACCGTTCTGGCACAGGCTATTATCGGTGAAGGCCTCAAAAACGTTGCTGCCGGCGCTAATCCAATGGATTTGAAGCGCGGTATCGACAAAGCTGTAGGCAAGATCGTTGAAAACCTGCGTTCTCAGTCTCAGACAGTAGGTAACGACAGTAAAAAAATCGAACAGGTGGCTTCCATCTCTGCCAATAACGATAACGAGATCGGCAAACTGATCGCTCAGGCTTTCTCCAAAGTGGGCAAAGAAGGAGTTATCACCGTTGAAGAAGCAAAAGGTACCGAAACCACTGTTGACGTGGTAGAAGGTATGCAGTTCGACCGTGGTTATATCTCTGCTTACTTTGTCACCAATACAGAGAAAATGGAAGTAGAGTTGGAAAACCCTTACATCCTGATCTTTGACAAGAAGATCTCTAACCTGAAAGAAATTCTGCCCCTGCTGGAAAAAATCGTTCAGTCTTCTGCTTCTTTACTGATCATCGCAGAAGATCTGGAAGGCGAAGCACTTTCTACACTGGTAGTAAATAAATTACGTGGTCAGCTGAAAGTTGCTGCTGTTAAAGCACCGGGCTTCGGTGACCGCAGAAAGGAAATGCTGCAGGATATCGCCGTGTTAACCGGTGGTACCGTTGTCAGCGAAGAACAAGGATTTACCCTTGAAAATGCCGATCTGCCTGCAATGGGGCGCGCTGCATCTGTTACCATTAATAAAGACAATACCACTATCGTTAACGGTAAGGGTAAAAAAGCAGATATTCAGGCCAGAGTCGGTCAGATCAAATCTCAGCTGGCTAGCTCAACCTCAGATTACGATAAGGAAAAATTACAGGAACGCCTGGCTAAATTAGCCGGTGGTGTAGCTGTTCTTTACGTAGGTGCTGCCACTGAAGTAGAAATGAAAGAAAAGAAAGACCGCGTGGATGATGCACTGCATGCTACCCGTGCTGCGGTTGAAGAAGGTATCGTGCCAGGTGGTGGAGTCGCTTATATCCGCGCCACTGCTGCCCTGGATAAATTCAAAGGCCAGAATGCCGATGAAACAACCGGTATCGCTATCATCAAACGCGCGATCGAAGAACCTATCCGTCAGATCGTTAAGAACAGCGGCGTAGAAGGATCTATCGTTGTACAGACCATTAAAGATGGTAAAGGCGACTTCGGATTCAACGCTCGCACAGAGGTATTCGAGCCACTGCTGAAAGCAGGTGTGATCGATCCTACTAAAGTAACACGTATTGCGCTGGAAAATGCCGCTTCTATCGCCGGTATGCTCCTGACAACTGAATGTGTTGTTGCCGATAAGCCAGAGCCTAAGGCTGCTGCACCGGCAATGCCTGATCCATCCATGGGTATGGGCTACTAATATAGTAATAAATACTAATACAAAGAGGCTGTTCTTATTCAGGAACAGTCTCTTTTTTTATTCATCTTGTTCAGGGCCGGGTCTTTACCGGCTATTTTATTGTGTCGTTTTCCCTCAGTTTATGTTCCGGATCTTCCCGCTTGCTCAACACAATAAACAAATTACAATAAGCGTTTTTAAACAACAATGACCGTTGCGACCAGGTCGTAGTAGTCACTGGATATTTGTATCATTAGACAATTACATTAAAATACGGCTGCCAACACGCAGTGGTTCAACCTATATGACGGAACTTAAAAAGCAACTGTTACTTCCTTTCTTATTGATCCTGATCGGTTTGGGGGGCTGTAAAACAAAAAACATCGGCGCTTCCGCCTCCGATGACGGCGTCGTCCATGGTATTAAATATGATAAAGGCCCCAAAGGCATGGACCTCCCCTCAAATATGATCTATGTCCCCACCGGCTCTTTTACCCTGGGCAGCAGTGAGACTGCAGGAGCAGGGACTGCCAGCGTATCTGTCAACGGCTTCTGGATGGATAAATATGAAGTGACCAATGCTCAATATCACCAGTTCGTCAACTGGGTCCGTGATTCTACCGCTGCTACGATCCTGGGGTATGTCCATGTCTCTCAGGAAGGCGACACGTCAGTGGATTGGTCCAAAGCGAAGAAGATCAACTATACGGATGAGGATATTCAGCAAAGGCTTAGCAGCATCATGTTGCCCTCCCAGGATCTGCTCAATAACCAGCCAGAACTGGATCCCTCTAAGTTGATCTACCGGGCCAAAGGCTACGATTTTAATGCAGCCGCACATCACCCCGATCAGCCCAGAAAGAATTTTATCTATAGCTATGATGTTCCTATCTACCCGGACACGCTGGTCTGGATTAAGGATTTTGACTATTCCTATAACGTCTCCATGGCCAGGGATTATTTTGAGAACCCGGCCTACGCACAGTATCCTGTGGTCGGCGTCAACTGGCGGCAGGCGACAGCCTTTGCCCACTGGCGCACCTATTATCTGAACCAGTATCTTGGCAGAAAAAAGCTGGCTGTCCAGAATGCTTATCGCCTGCCTACAGAAGCAGAATATGAATACGCTGCCAGAGGTGGCCATAATAACTTTCTTTATCCCTGGGGGAATTACCTCAAAAACGCGGAAGGATGTATGATGGCGAACTTCAAAAACGGCAAGGGAAACTATACAGACGACGGCGCACTTTATCCGGCCCGTGTAGACTCCTATCTGCCCAATGATTTTGGACTTTATAATATTTCCGGGAATGTCTCTGAGTGGACGGCTACCAGCTTTATAAACGGTTACCAGGCCTACGATAACGACTTTAACCCAAACATTTATATCAATGCGACCGATAGTGACAGTCAGGACAGAAAGAGAAAGACCGTCAGGGGAGGCAGCTGGAAGGACCCCGCAGAAGGTATCCGCGTAAGTGCCAGGAGCTATGAGTATATGGACTCCAGCAGGTCTTATATCGGTTTCAGGTGCGTCATTGACATACCACCCGGAACGCCTAAAAAATAAAATATTTGTCGCATGGCTGACACTCAGCTGTTAGCGTGCTCAACCACAGATCATGAAAAGAGTTTGCACACACAGGATCTCAGGGATAATACCTCTTATCAGCAGTCTGCTGCTGGTTACCGCTACCCTTAGGGCTCAGCCATCTAATAACAGCGGATATGATGCCAAAAAAGCAGATACGGCTGCAACCCCTCCCAACTTCTTCTCCCAGGGCAATGGTGACAGCCTGCCGGTGCAAATCATCAGCAACGGCTCCGAACTGCCCCAGGGCAAAATGCCGTTACGCAATGATTTTCCTTACCAGCAGGCTCCTTATCAACAAAGTAATGCCCTTGCCTACCCCAGTGTCCGCCAGGAGAATATCACTTTTAATGTCCGGATATGGGAAAATATCGATACGCGTAAACCCGGCAATCGCCATTTGATGTATGCACTCGACGATTTTGGGGCACATCAACTCATTACACTGATGCTCAGCGCTATTAATGAAGGCAAAATCACCGCTTTCAGTTCTGAAGATGACCGGTTTACCACGCCCATGACACCTGAACAGGTAAAAGAGTCAATGGGTAATGGCCTGGATACCTCAGCGGTTTATGACCTGGATGGCAATATCTCCGGTTATCAGATACGCTCTAAAACGATAGACCTGGATTCCGTATTCACTTACTGCCTGAAAGAAGACTGGTTTTATGACAAAAGCTATGGTAAAATGATGGTGCGTGTCCTGGGGATTGCCCCTGTTGTCCCTTACAAGCTTTCCACGGGTGAAACCATCCCCAACAGCGAACATGCACTATTCTGGTTATATTTTCCGGACCTGCGTTCGGTTTTGACCAAATACAAAGCTTATGACAATGGTGCCACAGGCACCAAAATACCCTTTAACGAGCTGTTTGATCTGCGCCAGTTCAATGGTGCCATGGTAAAATCCGATTATCAGAACCCCGGTGAAATCCCCTGGAATACGCTGATGCCTGACCTGGATGAACAAAAAGAAACGGCGGCCAAGATCTGGGAACTCATTGACAATTATGGCAAAGACAAATACCATATGATCTCTGAGACCTTGCCTGAAACCGGCAAAAGACGCCGCAGGTAAGCCCCTACCAAAACAACCAGTGATAAAATTTGCTTTTAAAAGCAGTACGGCACCGATATTCAGCTATCTTTGTCCAGCGCAGCCCACAATAATGGGCGCATAATAAAGTATCGCTAAAAATCTAGATCATGGGGGAAATAGGACCTAAAGAACTCTTACTCATTGCAATCGTAATATTACTACTGTTCGGCACCAAAAAAATACCTGAGCTGATGCGTGGGCTTGGTAAAGGCGTTAAGACCTTTAATGACAGCAAGAATTCTGTAATGGAGGAGATGGACAGTATTAAAAAACCGCTGAACGTTGTTAAAAACCCGATGGGCGCCGCAAAAAAGGAAATGATGTCCAGCCTGACATCCAAACCCAAAAGCATTACCGATCTGGACCATGAGCCGGTCAGTGAGAAAAAAAGCTAGTTGCCACTGAGTGCTAAGGGGGGCGGTTGCTGTTGCTAGCCCGGTTTTTCATTCGTTGATTGTTAAGCGCTCCGGGTATTCAATTTTAGTTATCATTTAGTCATCAGCTACGCAGAGAGTGGCCGCTGCGCCTGACAGCGTACAGATAAGTAATCCCTGCGGTCAGGATCCAGAAAATACCGCCCACCAGATAGTATACAGACAGATGGTCAGGTTCGTGTTTCCAAATCCAGGCAATGGCTAACAGTAATATCCCTTCTGTCAAAAACAAAAAGGATTTGCTTTTTAGCCTTTTAGCCGGCGGCATTTCGCCTTTATTAAACACGCCTCTTTTACTAAATGCACCGATGACAATAATAAGCTGTAAAGCCCAAAACTGAAAATGTCCCATCTGTTATCTGTTTTATAAGTAATAAGGCTAACCCGCAGCCGGCAAAAACTGAAAACCCTGTTCAGTTTCCGTTTCCAGGTAGTCGAGTTTAATACCCTGGAGCTGCATGAGTTGCCCTTTATTGACAATGCAGTCAATCCCCATAACGCTAAACATCTGGTCACTGTCTTCTACCTTGTCAAATCCTAAATAATAAGATACGCCTACGCCGCATCCACCTCCTCTGGTGCCCAGTCTCAGATAAGGATTGCCATTAGCGGCGGCCGCCGCTCTTAAAGCCTCAATTTTCTGTTTTGCCGCCGGCGTCAAGTCTATTAGATCCATCTGTTTTCAAATTTCTATTTTACCAAAGATACGCAAATCAAAGAAAAGCTTGGGTCTGTCAGGCCGGTTACTAACCTTTATTCGTTGATAAATACTTAAATTCTAAAAAAAACAAAGAACTGCCTGGCAATATGGTAATTTTGCAGCACATTTCAGGTCAGGGCGTGGCCATAGTGAATAGCTAACACCAGATATCTGAGTCAATATATTAATTATCAGGCAATGAAGCGCGCACTTATTAAACTGCATATTGCTGTCTTTCTATGGGGATTTACGGGCGTATTGGGCAGAAGTATCAGCCTGAATGAAGGCTGGCTGGTCTGGTGGCGCATGTTGCTCACGGTTGTCACCATGTGGATACTGTTTGGAGCCATGGGGAAAATAAAACGGATCTCCGCTAAAGAATTTTTAACCGTTGGCGGCATTGGTGTGCTGTTAGCGCTTCACTGGCTCTGTTTTTACGGGAGCATAAAGTATGCAAATGTCTCTATTGCGCTCATCTGCCTGTCGGCCTCCGGATTTGTCTCAGCCATTTTAGAACCGCTTTTTTTCGGACGGCGTATCAATATAAAAGAGCTTTTCTTTGGTCTGCTCACCATTGTCGGGATCTTTATGATCTACCAGACCAACCTGCATTTTTCAACAGGATTCTATATCGGGATACTTGCCTGCCTGCTGACAGTGACAGTCTCCATACTGAACAAAAAGATTGTCGACAAGTACCAGCCTGAATCTTTCACACTTTATCAGTTAACCGGTGGTTTTATCGGCCTGAGCATGCTGATGCCCTTTTACAATCATGCCTTTCCGGCAACCACCTGGATACCCGTTGGAATGGAATGGACCTGGCTTATCGTGCTTGCCTGGCTCTGTACGATATTCACTTTTGTCCTTTATACCCAATCCCTGAAAAAGCTCAGTGCCTTTACGATGAACCTGACGCTTACCCTGGAACCGGTCTATGGCATTCTGCTGGCCTTTGTCATCTATCAGGAAAATAAAGATCTCTCCAATACCTTCTATATCGGTTTTCTGTTCATACTTTTTGCTGTATTTCTGCAAACCATGTCGCTGGCCAGAAAACGGCCGGGTACCGCAACCGCTCCCTTACCCAAATGGTGGCAGTTCAGATTAAAGCAGCAAAAATAGTAGCTTTGTGTCCCTATTATTATGGCAACAGCGCTAAAAAAGACTACAAAGACAAACAGGCAAACAGCCGTCTTCACAGAGCGGCTGCTCCACTGGCATCAGCATATTAATAAAAGAGAGATGCCCTGGAAAGGAGAAAAGGATCCCTATAAGATCTGGCTTAGTGAAATTATCCTGCAGCAGACCCGCGTCGAACAGGGCCTGGCCTATTATGAAAAATTCATCCGCCACTACCCTACGGTTCACGAGCTGGCCAGTGCAGCACCAGACAAAGTATTCAAAGACTGGGAAGGCCTGGGTTATTACAGCAGGTGCAAAAACCTTTTGCATACGGCCACTGTCATTACAAATAAGTATAATGGCACTTTTCCTGAAGCATATGATCAGATTCTGGCGCTTAAAGGCGTAGGTCCTTATACGGCTGCGGCCATCTGCTCCTTTGCCTTTAACCAGCCCTACGCCGTTTTGGATGGCAATGTATTTCGGGTGTTGTCCCGGATATATGGCATTGATACACCCATAGACAGTACAAAAGGAAAAGAACAGTTCCAAAGGCTTGCTGAGAAGGCACTGAGCCCGGAACAGCCAGCCAGCTATAACCAGGCAATTATGGACTTTGGTGCCACCCTCTGTAAACCGGCGGCCCCCCTGTGCAGCGCCTGCCCCATGACAGATATCTGCACGGCCAAACGCACGGCTCAGATAAGTCATCTCCCAAAAAAGGAAAAGACTCTCCAGAAAAAAACCCGTCATATCAGCTGGCTGATCCTTGAATGGACGGCTGAAAGTCTTGTCTATGTGCAAAAAAGACCGGCCGGAGATATATGGGAAAACCTGCATGAATACTACCCGGTGGAAACCCCTGCAAAACCGGACTGGGACGAAGCCACCCTTGGGGATCTTATTTATAACCAGTTAGGCGTCAAAGCCAGCGGTATTATCCGGCTCCCGGTAGCCAGCCAGCAATTGACGCATCAGAAAATACACGGTTATTTCTACCGGATCCAGCTGGCCGACAGGCCTGCCAGCCTACAGAGAACCCATTGGATGGCTCAAAGCGCGCTCAGCCAGCTGGCTTTTCCAAAATTGTTAAAAGATGTACAATTTCAGATAACCGCCCCCCATAAATGATGCATGCTGGTTTAGCTTAAAGGCTAAAGCGGTTAACTTTGGATAGCGAAGGTTTGAATAAATATGCCTTGACTTTGATCCGGTGAACCCTGAATCCTTCACCTAAAACGATACAAATGCGCGTAGTCCTGATCGGCGCCACCGGCTTTGTCGGGCGCCATATTTTACTTGAGCTATTGTCCAGAAGCCACGAAGTTACTGCCATTTGCCGCCATGCGGCTGCTGTCCCTGCGCCGGCCAGCGCAAATCCCGGATTACACGTTGTGCAAGCCGATGCAGTGGACGGGGCGCAACTGGCCCCGCTGCTTGCCCGTCAACAGGCCGTGATCAGTGCATTTAATGCCGGCTGGACCAATCCAGAGCTATACGAAGCCTTTATGGAAGGAGCAGTCAGTATCCAGAAAACCGTAGAGGCTTCGGGGGTCAAAAGACTCATTGTCATCGGCGGTGCGGGGAGCTTATATGATAATGAAGGCCGTCAGCTGGTCGATAGCCCTGATTTTCCAAAGGCGTTTTTTGCCGGCGCCTCTGCAGCAAGGGATTACCTGAATCTTCTGCGTCAAAACACGAGCCTGGACTGGACTTTTGTCAGCCCTGCCATAGAGATGAACAAAACGACCGCTGGAAAAAGACGTGGCCATTACCGTACCGGTATGGACAGGCCCGTCTTTGACAAGCAGGGCCGCTCTTCGATCTCCGTTGAAGACCTCGCGATGGCCATTGTGGATGAGCTGGAAAATCCTGTGTTTATCCGTAAAAGATTTACCGTAGCCTATTGACCCGCCAGTAAAACCTGACAGTTGCTCCTCAGCGCTTTTTCAGGGGGATTTTAAGGCAAATTTTAATTTTTGTTTTGCCAGATAAATATTACCTTTGCGGGTCTATGTACATTGACTTTTTGCGTTTTTCTCGGTTTTTAGTAGGGCATACTACAGGGTAACCTGTGCCAAATAGTCTGTAACACATTGATTTAAATGTAGTTACAGTTTTTTATTTGTACCTGCCTGATACACCGGGAAAAGAGCAAAAATTTTCATTTTCAAATTTGAAATCATATATGGCAATCAAGAAAGACAATCGCCCAAGATCCACCTTTTCTAAGATTACGATTGGTCTGGCTTCCCCGGACACAATTTTAGAGCGCAGTTTTGGTGAAGTTTTAAAGCCTGAGACCATTAACTATCGCACCTACAAGCCAGAGCGTGATGGTCTGTTCTGCGAAAGAATATTTGGGCCGGTTAAAGATTATGAATGTGCCTGCGGAAAATACAAGCGTATTCGCTATAAAGGTATTGTCTGCGACCGTTGCGGTGTGGAAGTAACTGAGAAAAAGGTCCGTCGTGAGCGTATGGGCCATATTAAACTGGTAGTTCCCATTGTACATATCTGGTATTTTAAATCCCTTCCCAATAAGATCGGTTATTTACTGGGTACCAGCTCTAAAAAGCTGGAAACCATCGTATATTATGAAAGGTATGCCGTCATCCAGCCAGGTGTGCTGGAAGAAAAAGGCATGAAGGTCGGAGATCTGCTGACGGAAGAAGAATATTTAGATCAGCTGGAAACACTTCCAAAAGATAATCAGTTTTTGCCCAACGATGATCCGCAGAAGTTTATCGCCAAAATGGGCGCCGAGGCTGTGGCCGACCTACTGAACCTGTTGGATCTGGATCAGCTGAGCTTTGATCTGCGTAATGCAGCTGCCAATGAAACCAGCCAGCAGCGCAGGGCTGATGCACTGAAAAGACTGAGCGTCGTGGAATCTTTCCGTGACGCCTCTACCCGTATCACCAACCGTCCTGAATGGATGGTGATGCAATATATCCCGGTTATTCCGCCGGAACTCCGTCCTTTAGTCCCCTTAGACGGAGGCCGCTTCGCATCCTCTGACCTGAATGACCTGTACCGCAGGGTGATTATCCGTAACAACCGTCTGAAAAGGCTCATGGAGATCAAGGCACCTGAGGTGATCCTGCGTAACGAAAAACGTATGCTGCAGGAAGCAGTGGACAGCTTATTTGATAACTCCCGGAAATCCAATGCCGTTAAGGCGGAAGGTGGCCGCGCCTTAAAATCCTTAAGCGATGTCTTAAAGGGTAAACAAGGCCGTTTCCGCCAGAACCTGCTGGGTAAACGTGTGGATTATTCCGGCCGTTCCGTTATCGTCGTCGGCCCTGAAATGAAAATGCATGAGTGCGGTCTGCCAAAAGATATGGCGGCTGAACTCTTCAAGCCATTTATCATCAGAAAGCTGATCGAAAGAGGCATTGTGAAGACCGTTAAATCAGCGAAGAAGTTAGTTGACAAAAAAGAAGCAATTGTATGGGATATCCTGGAAAACATCATGAAAGGACATCCGGTACTGCTTAACCGTGCCCCTACCCTGCACCGTCTGTCTATTCAGGCCTTCCAGCCTAAAATGGTAGAAGGTAAGGCGATCCAGTTACACCCGCTGGTTACGGCCTCTTTCAACGCCGACTTTGACGGTGACCAGATGGCCGTTCACGTACCGCTGAGCAATGCAGCGATCCTGGAAGCGCAGTTACTGATGCTGTCTTCCCACAATATCCTGAATCCGCAAAACGGTACTCCTATTACCCTTCCTTCTCAGGACATGGTATTGGGCCTTTACTATATTACAAAACAAAAGAAAAGTACACCTGAAGAACCTGTAAGAGGGGAAGGTAAGATTTTCTATAGCGCAGAAGAGGTACTGATTGCCCGTAACGAAGAGCGCGTGGATCTGCATGCAATTATTAAACTGCGTGCGACCGTACGTGAGAAAAACGGCGATCTGGTGACTAAGCTCATTGAAACCTCTGTAGGCCGCGTGCTGTTTAATCAGTTCGTACCCAGAGAAGTCGGTTATGTCAATGCGCTGCTGACCAAAAAGAGCCTTCGCGAGATCGTAGGTGACATCATCAAGATCACTGACGTTCCTGCTACAGCTAAATTCCTGGATGATATCAAACAATTAGGTTTCCGTATGGCCTTCGAAGGCGGTTTGTCCTTCTCCATCAATGACCTGATCGTTCCTGATACCAGAGATGAACTGCTGAACAATGCGAAGCTGGAAGTAGAAGAAGTCTGGGATAACTATAATATGGGGCTGATCACCAATAATGAAAGATATAACCAGGTGATCGATATCTGGAGCCGTGTGGATACACGTCTTACAGAAACCCTGATCCATGAGATGAAGACCGATAAACAGGGCTTCAACTCTGTGTACATGATGCTGGATTCCGGAGCGCGTGGTAGTAAGCAGCAGGTAAAACAGCTGGCTGGTATCCGTGGTCTAATGGCTAAACCAAGAAAATCCGGCAGCACCGGTTCCGAGATCATTGAAAACCCGATCCTGTCCAACTTTAAAGGTGGGCTGAACGTACTGGATTACTTTATCTCTACCCATGGTGCGCGTAAAGGTCTGGCGGATACGGCCCTGAAAACAGCCGATGCCGGTTATCTGACCCGCCGTCTGGTAGACGTTTCCCAAGACGTGGTTATCACAGAAGAAGATTGTGGTACACTGCGTGGTATTGCGACTTCTGCCCTGAAAGACAACGAAGAGATCATCTCTCCGCTTTCCGACAGGATCGAAGGCAGAACCTCTTTGCATGACATCTATAATCCGCTGACAAATGAACTCATCATTAAAGCAGGAGAAGAGATCACACACAGTAAAGCCGTGGAAATTGAAGAAGTTGGTGTGGATACCGTGGAAATCCGCTCCGTACTGACCTGTGAAGCAAAACGCGGTGTGTGTGTCAAATGTTATGGTAAGAACCTTGCCACCGGTTATATGGCTCAGAAAGGCGATGCAGTCGGTATTATCGCTGCACAGTCCATCGGTGAACCGGGTACACAGCTGACACTTCGTACCTTCCACGTGGGTGGTATCGCCGGCTCCTCTTCCGTTGAATCTTCCCTGTTAGCTAAATTTGACGGAACGGTTCAGTTTGACGGTCTGCGTACGGTACATACGGAAAACAATGAAGGAGATAAAGTGGAGATCGTTATCGGCCGTACCGGTGAGATCCGTATCTCCGACGTAGAGAATGACCGTCTGCTCAATACGCATAATATTCCTTACGGTTCCACCCTGAGCGTGAAAAACGGTCAGAAGATCAAAAAAGGCGATGTGATCTGTACATGGGATCCGTTCAACAATGTTATCATTGCTGAGCAGGCCGGTACGATCGGATTTGAAAATATCATCGATGGCATCACCTATCGTGAGGAAGCGGATGACCAGACCGGACACCGTGAAAAAGTGATCATTGAGTCTAAAGACAAGACTAAATTACCTTCCATTATCATTGATGGTAAGGATCAGAAGGAATACAACTTACCTACCGGCAGCCGTCTGGCAGCAGAGGAAGGAGATACCGTAAGGGCTGGCCAGGTAATCGTTAAGATCCCGCGTACCATGCGTAAGGGCGGGGATATCACAGGGGGTCTGCCCCGTGTTACTGAGCTGTTCGAAGCACGTAACCCAAGCAATCCGGCTGTCGTTTCAGCAATTGACGGTGTGGTAGCTTTCGGTAATATTAAACGTGGTAACAGAGAGATCGTAGTGGAAGCCAAGGATGGTATTGTAAAAAAATACTTAGTCCCGCTGACCCGTCAGATCCTGGTACAGGACGGAGACTTCGTAAAAGCCGGCACGCCGCTTTCTGATGGCCAGACCGCTCCTATCGATATCTTATCTATTAAGGGACCCTATGCTGTTCAGGAATACGTTGTAAACGAAATCCAGGAAGTATATCGTCTCCAGGGGGTAAAAATCAATGATAAGCACATCGAAGTGATCGTTCGTCAGATGATGAAAAAAGTTGAGATCGTGGACGCCGGGGATACCCGCTTCCTGGACAACGACCTGGTAGACCGTTTCGAGTTTAACGACGAGAACGATAAGATCTTCGATAAGAAGGTCGTCACTGAAGCTGGTGACAGCCAGAACTTCAGAGCTGGCCAGATCGTCGGTGTACGTGAACTCAGGGAAGAAAACTCCCTGTTACGCAGAGAGGACAAGAAACTGGTAGAAGTAAGGGATGCACAGCCTGCCACCGCTCATCCGGTGTTACTGGGTATCACAAAAGCTTCACTGGGTGTGCCAAGCTGGATCTCAGCGGCCTCCTTCCAGGAAACCACCAAGGTACTCAGCTCTGCTGCCATCCAGGGTAAATCCGACGAGATGATCGGCCTGAAAGAAAATGTAATCACGGGTCACCTGATTTCTGCAGGTACCGGTTTACATGAATTTGAGAACCTGATCGTCGGCAGCAAGGAAGAATACGAACTGTTGGCTACCGCAAGAGAAGCCATGAGTTTCGACGAAGAAGAATAGTCTTATTTGACTTATAGATTTTAAAAGGCAGGAAGCGAATCAATTGTAGCTTCCTGCCTTTTGATTTATGCCTGCTGCTGCTAAATCAGCATTTTGATCAAATATTCTCAGAATTAAAGGAGCAGGTTAACATTTTTTAATACAGAAATTGGTATTTTCACGGTTGAAAGATTCAAACCTTTAAGTCAAAAATCATTAAAGCAGAAAACAAGCATAGAAATTTGAACAGCATGAAGAAATTTTTTATCGTATCTAACATTGTACTGATCGTCGCAGTAATTATCTTATTTTTCCTGCAGTTTGACAAAAAACAGCAATCAGCCGGCAGTCACATAACCGCTGCCAAGGATTCCGCAGGCCTGCAGCAGGCGCAACGTATTGCTTATTTTGAAATGGACTCCATAGATGACAGCTATAAGTACATGAAAGAGGCGAAAGATGCCCTGATCAAGAAAAACAAACAAGTAGAGGATCAGATCAATGATCTGCGTAAGGAAGTAGCGGCCAAGATCCAGGAAGCCAATCAAAAAGGCCCGTCTATGTCACAGGCCGAACAAATGGCTTACAGTAAAGAGATCGACGAGCTGAGCAAAAAAAATCAGGATAAAATGCAGAACCTCGGACAATCGCTAAGCATGGAAAGAGATGTTCAGTTGCAAAAAGTAAGATCCAAGATACAACAATACCTGAAGCAATTTGCCCAGGAAAAAGGCTATAGCTACATTGTAGGTACCAATGAAAATGACAATTTCTATTATAAAGACTCTACGCTGGACATCACAAGTGAGTTACTCTCTGCATTAAATGCCGCCTACGACAAAGAGAATGGCAAGGGGAAGTAATTGCCGATAAATGTAACGGCGTGAGATCCTGCTCTGTCGTATTGATAAAAATCCAAGGCCCGGTACAGATCGATCTGTACCGGGCCTTGGATTTTTAAGCAGAAATTATTTGCCTAAACTCAGTTCCTTGATTGTCGGGTTTGAAGTTTTCGTATCTTTAGAAGGAAGATCGGGCAGTCGGAAGTTTAAAAGTCTGCCGGTAAATAGTAAAGTGAAAGAAGCCTATCATAACTGGTATTCTCCTACCTTACAGGAAGAAGCCGAACTGCTTGTATTTGGCTATGCAGGACGGCCTGTACTTTTATTTGCCACTTCTATGGGCAGGTATTATGAAGCAAAAGACCGGGGGCTGATCCATAGCGTAGAGTGGTTTATAGATAACGGGGATATTACGGTATACTGCCCCGGTAATATTGATCACAAGGCCTGGTATAATAAAAGCCTGCACCCGGCAGACCGGGCAAGGCAGCAACAGCGATATGATCAGTTCATACTTGAGGAAGTGTACAGCAGAGTGACCGCTGAAACAGGAAGACAACAGATGATCACGGCGGGATGCAGTTTCGGAGGCTATCACGCCGCCAATTTTGGGTTCAGGCATCCCGACATAACAGAAGCGGTCATCAGCATGAGCGGCATTTTCGATATCAGCAGTCATACGGACGGCTTTGAATGCGATGAGATCTACTTTAATAACCCTATGGCCTTTTTAAGAGACGATAACAGGCCGGAGCTTTGGCAACAACGCGTCATTTTGGGAACTACCTGGACGGATATCTGCCTGGAGCAAAATCAGCGGATGGCAGGTATTCTTGAACAAAAAAAAATGCTCCACTGGCTGGACATCAGGGGCGACCAGCCTCATGACTGGCCTGTCTGGAAGCAGATGTTTCCCCATTATATATCAACCCTGTAACTGCTTTTCTTACCTTTAAACGGACAACATGAAAGACACAAAAAGAATTGGTATTCTTTTCGGACAGGAAAACAGCTTCCCCGGCGCCTTTATAGACCGGGTCAATGAACTGGGACAGGGCGCTTACCAGGCTGAAGCGGTATTAATCGATAAAGTATTCCAGGGAATGCCCACTACTTATCATGTTATTGTGGACAGGATCTCACATGATGTGCCTTTCTACCGGGCCTTTGTTAAAAATGCGGCCCTCCAGGGAACAGCAGTGATCAATAATCCTTTTTGGTGGAGCGCTGATGAGAAGTTCTTCAATAATTGCCTGGCGGAGAAAATAGACATCGCGCTTCCCAGAACGGCGATACTTCCTTCTTTTGAACTCCCGGAAGATACCACAAAGGAGTCTTTCAGAAACCTGACCTATCCGATGGACTGGGAGAGTATTTTCAGTTATGTCGGCTTTCCCGCTTATATGAAACCTTTCGCCGGCGGTGGCTGGAAATCGGTTTACCGGATCCGGGACGCTGCACATTTTTTTGAAGTACATCAACAGACCAGCAGACTGGTCATGCTGTTGCAGGAAGAGATCCTGTTTGAACAGTATTACCGCTGTTATTGCATCGGGGGCAAATATGTCAGGATCATGGGCTATGAGCCGAGGAATCCGGCGCATTTACGCTATCAGGCAGATTTTACGCCCAGCAGCGAACTGCTTGAAAGAATGAAAAGCGATGTACTCAAGATCAACCAATACCTGGGGTACGATTTTAATACGGTGGAATTTGCCGTCAGGGGAGGTATCCCCTATGCGATCGATTTTTGCAACCCCGCTCCTGATGCGGACAGGGCATCCGTTGGCGAGGAAAATTTTGAATGGGTCGTTACCCATATGGCCCGGTTTGCCATCGAAAAAGCCGAAGATTTTAAAGAAGGTATAGATAATCTCACCTGGGGTAAGTACCTTCGTCAGGTCATCAAAAGAGAACCCTTAATATCATAGTACCCTAATAGATTAAAAGCCGTTTTTTTAATTTGCCCATCATGAACTTAGCACAATTTACCATCGGGATTGAGGAAGAATATATGATCATAGATCCCCAGACTTTTGAACTCAAAAGTCATCAGAACAGAATTGTGGAAAAAACAGAACTGGCACTGGAAGGCAAGGTAAAAGCAGAGATGCATCAGGCAGTAGTCGAAGTAGGTACCTCCATTTGCCAGGATGTCGAAGAAGCCAGAACCGATATCAGGCAACTCAGGACCACGATCGCTGAAATCGCAGCCTCTGAGAAGTTACTGGCGGGTGCGTCCGGGACACATCCTTTCTCTTTATGGCATAAACAATCTATTACCGAGAACCCCAGATATCATGAGATCGTTAATGAAATGCAGGATGCCGCACGCTCTAACCTGATCTTTGGTATGCATGTACACATCGGTATTGAATCCAGGGAGATGGCCATTCATATAGCCAATTCGGTGCGTTATTTTATACCGCATATTTATGCCTTGTCAACGAATTCTCCTTTCTGGGAAGGCAGGAATACCGGCTTTAAATCCTACCGGTCAAAGGTATTTGACAAATTTCCCAGAACAGGGATCCCTGATTTTTTTGAATCGATCGAGGAGTACGATAACTATATCAAGATCCTGGTCAAGACCAATTGTATCGATAATGCCAAAAAGATCTGGTGGGACCTGAGGGTACACCCTGTTTATAATACCATTGAGTTCAGGGTCTGCGATGTAGCGCTTACGACAGATGAATGCATCTCCCTGGCGGCATTATTCCAGGCAATCTGTGCCAAACTCTATAAGCTGCGCACCCAGAATATGAATTATATGATCTATAAGCGCTTTCTGATCAACGAAAATAAGTGGCGTGCTTCCAGATACGGCCTGGATGGTTTACTGATCGATTTTGGTAAGGAAGTGGAAGTACCGGTCAGGTTGCTGATCGGCGAACTACTCGAATTTGTAGATGATGTAGTCGACGACCTGGGCAGTCGCAAGGCCATTGCGGATGTTGAAAAAATACTCAGGGAAGGCACTGGGGCCGATAAACAGCTGAGCATTTTTCAGGCGTCCGGGCGGTTGGAAGAGGTCGTTAAATTTGTCACAGATGAGTTTTTGAAATAATACATTACCCACTATAAATTATATAATTAAAAAAAGTTAACGGTTCGAAAACCTACGCCAAAGCCATAAAAAATATAATTTTCGTACCTTTGCCAGATGTTAATGCAGGCAACTCAGACAACTAAAATCAATATTGCAGTCTTGGATTTAAATAACGGCGTTCCTAATCAGGGGCTTCGCTGTATATTGAATATATTGCAGCAATACCAGAATGATCATCAGCTTGCTTTTGATATTACGGTCTTTGATGTGCGGCAAAGAGATGAGGTCCCCGACAGCTCTTTCGATATTTATATCTCCAGTGGCGGGCCGGGCTCTCCATTTGAAGAAGAAGGATGGGAGTGGGAGAATAAATTCTTTAACCTTATTAACGAACTGTATTACTTTAATACCCAGGCTGCGGAAGAACAAAAAAAGCATGTGTTTTTTATCTGTCATTCATTCCAGCTGGCCTGCCGTTTTTTCAAAATCGGTAAAGTCTGCAAAAGAAAATCCACTTCTTTTGGCGTTTTCCCTATGCATAAGATCTGGGGAGGCCTGCATGAGCCTGTTTTTGAACAATTGCCGGAACCCTTCTATGGAGTAGATAGCCGGGACTTTCAGGTCATTCAACCCGATTTTGATCAGTTAAATTCCATGGGTGCTACCGTACTTGCCCTGGAAAAAGAACGGCCGCATGTCCCTTTAGAAAGGGCAATCATGGCGGTGCGCTTTTCCCCTGAGATGATCGGTACGCAGTTCCACCCGGAAGCAGATGCGGTCAGTATGCGGGATCATCTGCTCAAAGACATTAATAAAGTCCGTGTCATTGAAGAGCATGGTGAAGCCAAATATTGGGACATGCTGGATAAACTCGATGATCCGGATAAGATATTGCTGACCCAAAAAATTATCCTGCCGGCCTTCCTGGATCAGGCGCTGGAAAAGAAACTTACTCTTAGTATCGCTTAAATTCTCCCGTATACTAATCGTATAATCCGCCAAAACTACTAAAAAAATCTAGTTTTGGCGGATTATACAGATACAGCTTCAATGGAACTTATGAATTGTATCTAGAAAACTCTATCATAATAATATAAAACTAAATATTTATTTAATTATAAAATAATTGGTTGACTAAATAATATTTTATTTCACTCCTACCTTCCTCCCACTTTTCCAGGTCAGACCTTAATAATAGTTAATAAGTTTAACTTCTATAATCCGCCAAAACTCATAAAAAAATGTAGCTTTGGCGGATTATAGGAAAAGATATGGCAAAATTAATAGGAAGACGCCGTGAAACTGAAATATTGAAAAGCAGTCTGAATGACGGTAAGTCCAATCTCATCGCAATTTATGGAAGAAGAAGGGTGGGCAAAACCTTTTTGATAAGAGAATTTTACAAGGACCACACCATATTTGAAGTCACGGGTAAATACAATGGTGAAATGGGAGATCAATTGGAAGGATTTTACAAAGAAATCTCCCAACGCAGTAAAACAAAGGTGCAACACTCCCCCAAAACAACCTGGTCTCTGGCATTTTATACGCTTGAAAATTACCTGGATACTTTACATTCATCTACAAAAAAGGTCATTTTTTTAGATGAATTTCCCTGGATGGCTACCCCAAAGTCGAAATTTTTGATGGCATTCGAAAATTTCTGGAACCACTACTGCACAAAACGTGATGATCTTATCGTAGTAATCTGCGGCTCAGCTGCCTCTTATATGACTCAAAAGATCATCCAAAACAAAGGTGGCCTTCACAACAGGATTACCAGACAAATCAGATTACTTCCTTTTGATTTACACGAGACCGATTTGTTTCTCAAAAGCAGAGGCATCGATTTCTCCTATTACGACACTGCTCAAATCTATATGACATTCGGTGGGGTTCCACACTATCTTGACAAAATTGAGAAGGGAGCAAGCGTTCCACAAACGATTGACCAACAGTGCTTTGAACAAGGCAGTCCCTTAAGCACTGAATTTGATCATTTATTTCAGTCCTTATTTAAAGACTCAGAGATACACCTGACCATTATAAAGGCACTGGCAAAAACGAATTATGGCATTACAAGAAAACAATTAATTGAAAAATGCAAAATACAATCCGGCGGAGATTTTTCACTAAAATTGAACGAACTGATTGAATCAGGCTTTGTCTCCTCCTATCGCTATTACGGTAATAAAGAACAATTGAAAATGTACCGGCTTTCAGATGAATACACCAAATTTTATCTCAAATTCATACATCCGAACAGGGATCTGGGCTTTGGAACCTGGCAGCGTTTACACGAATCAGCCTCCTTTCAATCCTGGCTGGGTTTTGCCTTTGAAGTCCTTTGTCTCAAACATATCGGGCAGATAAAAAAAATCCTAAAAATAGAAGGTATCTATTCAGTCAACAGCAGCTGGTTTAACGAAAGTGCCCAAATAGACCTTCTCATTGACAGAGATGACCAGGTAATCAATCTATGCGAGATTAAATTTTACAACGGCTCCTTGCTCATAGATCAGAAATATTATCAAAATCTAAAAAATAAAATAGCAGCGCTCCGCGGTCATACCCAGACCAGGAAAAATATATTCCTGACAATGATCACCACCTTCGGATTAAAAGAGAATAGCTATAGCCTGGAACTGGTGCAGAACAACATTCAGTTATCTGATTTATTTTCCGGGTAGCTCACCGGCAGCAATTGACGCACCTGGCATTTTTAAAGGATTCCTTCGGGATAAAGTCTTAAATTTGAATACAAATCTTTAAAACAACCCATTGAAAATGACCTCTCCTATTATCCTGCTAAGAAAATCTACTGAAAAAGACCTGGACACCTTTTTCCTCTTCCAGGTGGATCCGGCCGCTATTCATATGGCTGCCTTTACGCCCAGGGATCCCACCGATAAGCCCGCCTATATAGCAAAATATACGAAACTACTCCAGGAACCGTCCGTTCATATGAGAACCATCCTTTATAAGGACAGGATTGCAGGCAGTATTTCCAAATTTGAATTAGACGGGCATGCAGAGATCACGTACTGGATCGACAGGAGTTTTTGGGGCAAAGGCATCGCAACAGACGCACTCAGACAGTTTTTAGTACTTGAAAAAATGCGGCCGATCTATGGCAGGACGGCCAGCGACAATGCAGGCTCTCAAAAAGTATTACAACACAACGGCTTTGTCCATATCGGCAGGGACCGGGGTTTTGCCAATGCCAGAAATATGGAGATCGAAGAGTCTATTTACCGGTTAGATTGAGGCTGTACCCGATCCGGGAAAACAAACGGCCGGCCCTTTTCAAAGAAAACGCCCTGTAAAGCGGTGTAAAAAAATAAGATTTGTCTTGTCTTGCACAACTTTAAAGAGCGTTCTTATAAGCCAGCTAAACGGTTCTTCGAAACTACTCAACCGTGATTTCCACGGCGGCAGGCTGTAATCCTTCCCCGCTGACAGTAAGAGTCAATTTGGTTTTATGGCGATGCGCCTTCACGATTGCCAGTCCCAGTCCATTATACGCTTTGCGCGCTTGCTTATCAGCATAAGAAGTGAGGTCGGTTTCATTGCCATTGTCCAGCGCGGCGATCTCTCCATCACCTGTCAGGGAAAAATGTAACAGATTATCTGCGTCCGGCACCAAAACCCCTTTTTGATCCACCACCTGAACCTTAACAAAACAAAGGTCATGGCCATCTGCGTGAATAGCGGGTCTGTCCGCAGTTGCAATTAACCTGTAAGCTGTTCCGGCCGTCCGGATCTCGGTTACCTTGACGACTTTCCCGTTCTTTCTGGAAATGGCTTTTAAAGTGCCGGGAACATAGACGACACTGTCCCACTGAACATGTAAATCATCACCGCTTTTCTTACGGATACCCAGCGACTTGCCGTTCAGCAACAGTTCCACTTCATCGGCATGGTTATAATAAGCCCAGATATCGATCTTGTCTCCCGGCTTCCAGTTCCAATGTGGAAAGACATGTAACACATCTTTATCGGTAAAGAGACTCTGATAAAGATAGTAAGCGTCCTTGGGGAACCCTGCCAGATCAACAATACCAAAATAGGAACTTCTGGCAGGCAGTGGATACGGGGTAGGCTCTCCAAGATAATCAAATCCGGTCAGATATACATACCACTCAGAAATGGATATTTGAGTAATGGTTTTAAAGATTCTTCATGTGTAGAACCCCAGGGGGCAGAACTGTTTTCATAAGCAGAACAAATATAGTCAGGTGTTCCTTTGTTATTTTCTTTGGTAAATCCTGACCAGCGCCTGATAGAATCAGAAGGCATAAGATATTCTCCCCTGGATTGCAGGGAAGAGACCGTTTCTGTCAGTATAAATTTTTGCCCGGGAAAGGCCTGTGGAAGTTTGGCCCAGCCCTGGTGATGGTAATTGACACCAATCAGGCCTAAGGCGCCAGTGCGGGCAATATTATTATCAGGGCGCGGATCATTCATTGCAGAAGTCGTCGGCCGGTCATCCAGGCTGTCAACAACAGCCGTTAACTCCCGGGTAATGGCGCGACCAGTCGTATCTTTATCTCCCCCACCCTGCTCCGGGATCTCATTGCCGATGCTCCAAATAAAAACACTGGGATGATTGCGGTCTCTAAGGACCTGATCGACCAGATCTTTGTGATGCCACTGATCCCAGTACAGGTGATAATCGTAGCTGTTCTTTTTCTTCTTCCACATATCAAAAGCTTCATCCATGACGATAAAACCCATTTTGTCACAGAGTTCCAGCCACTCAGGAGCAGGTGGATTATGGGAGGTTCTGATACCATTAATACCCATTTGCTTTAAGATCTGCAATTGACGCTCCATAGCACGGTAATTGACAGCCGTCCCGAGTGCTCCTAAGTCATGGTGCATACACACACCAATGATCTTAACTGCACTATCATTTAGATAAAAACCCTTTTCCCGGTCAAAACGAAAGCTCCGGATCCCGAAAGTAGTCGTATAGGTATCTTCCTTATTGCCTTTTAAGTAAACCTCTGTGACAGCTTTATACAGGTGTGGCCTATTAAGGGTCCATAATTTCGGAGCCGCGATTATAGCCTCTTTGCCTCTTTCCAGCATCTGGCCCGCTTTCAGCGAGAAGTGATCGCTTAATATTTTCACCACCCTTTTCTCATCATCGAACACGATGGTCTTTACTTCTACAGGTGCTGTTTTGTCTAGTGTATTTTTTACCTTCGTTTGTAATTTTAAAGTCGCCTGTTGGCGGCTCACCACCGGCGTGGTAATATAAGTACCATAGTGCTCCACATAGACGCTTCCTTTTTTCTCCAGCCATACGTTTCGGTAAATACCGCTCCCACTGTACCATCTGGAATTCGGCTGGTGATTATGTACCAGTACTTTAATTTCATTTTTCCGGCCAAATTGAAGGTAAGGTGTCAGCTCGTACTGGAAAGAAATATAGCCGTTAGGGCGTTCACCGAGTTTATGCCCATTAAGCCAGACGGTGCTGTTCATATATACACCGTCAAAATCAATAAAAAGATGCTTCCCCTTATCAGCAGCAGGTACGGTAAACACCTTTTTATATATCGCGGTACCTCCTCTGAGTGAAGCGCCGCCATTACCACTCGGACTAAAAGCATCAAAGGGCTGTTCTATACTCCAGTCGTGCGGCAGCTGAACCGTTTTCCAGGGCTTTGCGGCCAGCCGTGAAGAGTCATATACATTAGCGGTATCCAGCTGGATTTGCCAGTCATTGTCAAATAAAACCCGTGTGCTTTGCGCCTCAGCGTTCACGGCGATTGCTGCTAACAGGCATACGCCCAGCAGCCGTTGTAGACTTTTTTTCATCGAATCTTTACTGTTTTAAATAGCAGGCCCCAACAATCTGACAGCAGTTCTCATGTAACTGTTTTATTAATAATTGCAGCCGGCATCTGAGTGAATGGCGATTTGAAGCGGCGTAGAAAAATACCACTCCTTGTCACTTCAAAAATAACAAATTAAAACAATAAAGTACAGGCCTGGTACAGACTATGAAAAAAAAGTAAGAATGACAATTATGCAAAAAGGATTCAGCGGGAATTTAACTAAGAGACTTTCCAAATGGCATCAGACAAAGCCCCATCAACTTAAAATGCTGTTTTCCAAAGGGTATGCCAATAATAGTCAGGCATAGCAGTGCGCCAAAAATCAAGTGAGTAATCGCAATCCAGATACCGCCACAAAATATCCACAGGATGTTCAAAGCGGTTGTAAGGCAACCGGGCGCCTGACCTTTCTGCGCTGCCTTGTCGACGATCTTCAGGCCAAAGGGGGCCAGCGTGGCGATACCTATTTTAAAACTCTGAATGCCAAAAGGAATGCCAATGATCGTAATACAAAGGATAATGCCACCGATCATATACTCCAGTGCGACGATCAGCCCGCCGAAGATCAGCCAGATCAGATTACCTATTAAATTCATATGGTTCTGTTTTGAGATTAAACAAATTGGTTATCAGGCGTCCGCCTCCCCGTTATTCTCATCTGCCGGCTGCCCCGCATCTTCAGTTGACTCGTTACCTTCCTTATCTTCAGACGGGTCTTGTGCGCCCATACCGGATATTTCTTCAGATTCTTTTTGCTCCGCGGTATCATCTTGCGCAGGCACATCAATACCCAGTTTTTCCAACCTGTTTTCCGTCAGAAAATCAAAAAGCTTCTGAGAGCTGAGCGTAAGTTTATCATAATCGATCTTTAACTGCGGGATCAGTTCAACGAGCGTATTGACCCGGCCTTCTGTATTCAGGAATTTATTTAATACCACGACTCTTTTATGATCCAATAAACACCATCCGCTCTGAAAGTTTCCTCTTTCATAGCGTACCGTGTATTTTGATTCTTCCAGGATATCCTCTAATTTATCAACAAACCCTGTGGTATACTTAATCATCGTTGCTTCTTCTTTGTGTGAATATATTTCAAATTATTTATTTGAGCAACCCCTTGATCTGATTGAGCTTTAATAAAGCCTCGACTGGTGTCAGTTCGTTTATATTGATCTGATCAAGGGCACTGCGGATCTGCTCAAAGACTTCGGTATGGGTGTCAAAGATGCTGAGCTGCAGATGAGGCGCATTGGCCTTTTTAAGCCCTTCGGTGGCAGACCCCACTTTAGGGGTATTGGCGGGGCTTTCATCAGGCGAGCCGGCACCTAAACCATCCTCATCTCTTTTTTGCTCCAACTGACTTAATATTTCTGTGGCCCTGTTTGTCAGTGACGGAGGCATGCCGGCCATTTTGGCCACATGGATACCAAAACTGTGTGTACTTCCTCCCGGTGCGAGTTTACGTAAGAATATGATCTTATGACCGATCTCTTTATTGGTGATATGATAGTTCTTTACCCTGGGCAGATAGGATTCCAGATCATTTAGCTCATGATAATGCGTTGCAAAGAGCGTCTTTGGCCGGCCGGCGGAAGCATGCAAAAATTCAACAATACTCCAGGCGATGGAAATACCGTCATAAGTAGACGTTCCTCTGCCGATCTCATCGAGTAATATCAGGCTGCGGGGCGAAATATTATTGATGATGCTGGCTGTCTCATTCATCTCCACCATAAAGGTACTCTCGCCGCCACTCAGATTATCACTGGCGCCCACGCGTGTAAAGATTTTATCGGTCAGGGGTACCTGCGCCTCTGTGGCCGGCACAAAGCTGCCCATATGCGCCATCAGCGTAATGAGGGCAGTCTGCCTGAGCAGAGCACTCTTACCACTCATATTCGGACCGGTAAGAATAATGATCTGCTGTTTTTCCGCGTCCAGTTCTATATCATTAGCTACATAGGGTTCACCTGGCGGCAGATGCCTTTCTATGACCGGATGCCTGCTTCCTTTGAGTATCAGCTCCGTACCCCTGTGTAAAGCAGGTTTATGGTAATTATATTTAAGGGCATTGCCTGCAAAAGAGGCCAGCAGATCCAGCGTAGCCAGCAGCTGCGCGTTCACCTGCAGGCTGCGGGTATAGGTAGCCAGCGCTTCTAACAACTGGTTATATACCTGGCTTTCCAGCACAGCGATCTTCTCCTGGGCACCCGTGATCTTTTCTTCATAGACCTTCAGTTCCTCTGTTATATATCTTTCCGCAGAAGCCAGTGTCTGTTTACGGATCCAGTTATCAGGCACTTTATCTTTATGCAGATTGGTCACCTCCAGATAATAGCCAAATACGTTATTAAACCCGACTTTTAAAGAGGAGATACCCGTTGTTTCTGCTTCTCTCTTTTGTAAGGCCTCCAGATAGGCTTTCCCGTTTCTGGAGATCTCTCTGAGTTCATCGAGCTCCTCAGAAATACCGGCGGCGATGATCCCCCCTTTAGAGGCTTGGGCCGGCGGCTCAGCTACCAGTTCTTTGTTGATCTTCTCTTTAATCTCCTGACAAGGTTCTAATCCGGCGCCCAGGCTATTCAGGTACGGATCTTTCTGGCTTTCCATCAGGCGCTTTACCTCATGACAGATCCCCAGGCTGCTGGCCAGCTGAACGACTTCTCTGGGGCCGACGCGTTTCATTGCGACCTTACTGGCAAGACGTTCCAAATCTCCGGATTGGCCCAGCAGCTCCCTGAGCGCATGCAGCGTATCCGGGCCTAATACCAATGCCTCTACGCTGGTAAGGCGTCGCTGTATTTTTGTTTCATCGATGAGCGGCATGATCAGCCAGCGTTTCAGCAGCCTGGCTCCCATGGCGGTACTGGTTGTGTCCAGCACTTGCAACAGGCACTGCTCCCCTGCCTGACGGCCGGTGGGCAGCAGTTCCAGATTACGGATGGTAAAACGGTCCATCCAGAGAAAGTCGTCTTTTTCAATGCGCTGTATCTGTGTAATATGGTCCAGATCGGGATGCTGGGTCTCTTTGAGGTAATGTAATACCGCCCCGGCAGCAACAATACCCATTTGCAGCTGATCGATACCGAAGCCTTTTAAACTATGTACCCTGAAATGCTTCAATAAGGCTTCAGTAGCAAAGGCCGGGTCAAAGATCCACGCCTCCAGTGTATAGGTAAATATATCCGACCCAAAATGCTCTTTTAACTTCTTTTGATGGCTGCGTTGATAAATGATCTCCGCCGGCCGAAGGGACTGCACCAGCTTTTCAATGTATTCTCCCGTTCCCTGGGCAACGAAGAACTCTCCGGTAGAGATATCCAGGAAAGCCGCCCCCATCTCCTGGTCTGTATAATGGATGGCTGCCAGGAAATTATTACTGCCGTTTTCCAGAAGTTTGTCATCAACGGCCAGTCCGGGGGTCACCAGCTCGGTCACCCCTCTTTTAACAATGCCCTTGGCGGCCTTAGGATCCTCCAATTGGTCCACTACCGCCACCCGGTACCCGCCTTTAACCAGTTTATGCAGATAGGCATCTAATGCATGGTGCGGAAAGCCGGCCAGTTCCATGGCATCCGGATTTCCGCTGTTACGCTTGGTCAGTGTAATACCGAGAACCCTTGCGGCGTCAACCGCGTCTTGTCCGAAGGTTTCATAAAAATCTCCCACCCTGAACAGCAGTATTGCATCAGGATATCGCTGCTTGATTTCCCGGTGTTGCTGCATGAGCGGTGTTTCACCTTTAGTTTTTGCCATAGGGACAAAGATAGGCGTCACCAGAGGAAATTAAAATTGCCTTTAAAAATTGTGTATAAAAAGTGGAAATCCACGCCTTAAAGCCAAAAACCCGGCTACCTTTCTAAAAGAAAAAAGCCGGGATTTTGGCTTAAGGGTCAAAGCTGCTGAAAATCAATGTCAGATCATCAGATCCCAGTTCCGGGCATCTTGTCCATCACCTGAGCAACATCGATACCCAGCCCTTGGGCAACCCCCATTCCAAGCCCGGCATCCGCTCTAAAGAAATGACAAAGCTGCCGGTTGATGATTTCGTCTTTTTTGGGGCCGCTGATGCCCTTCATAGCATCCACAATATTTTCAATCAGGTGCTGCTTACCGGCTGCGTCCAGTACTTCTCTAAAGAAAATGCCCGGCTGTGTATAGTGATCATCCTCTCCCGGACCATTACGATCAAACCAGTCCGCCACGGTGCTTTCCAGTTGGTCAGCAGGGCGGCTATAGGACATATCAGGACGTACATCGCTAAAACTGTTGGGGTAGTAATTGACATCTTTGCCCCCGTTATCGTCTACACGCATATAGCCGTCTCTCTGGTAGTTATTTACGGCAAACGGACAACGGTTCACCGGAATCTGCTCATAGTTGGCACCCAGGCGGTAACGCTGTGCATCCGTATACCCCAAAATACGGCCCTGTAACATTTTATCCGGTGAGAAACTGATACCGTCTACGATATGAGCCGGCGCGAAAGCCGCCTGTTCGATTTGTGCAAAGTAATTCTGTGCATTTTCATTGAGTTCGGCCACACCGACCTCAATCAACGGAAATTCCTTTTGGGACCAGGTTTTGCTGACGTCAAAGGGATTAAACTTATGTGTTCTGGCCTGCGCTTCAGTCATCACCTGAATGCACATTTTCCATTTAGGAAATGCGCCGTTGTCAATGGACTGCAATAAATCCCTTTGGGCAAAATCCGGATCAATACCCTTCATTCTGGCAGCTTTTTCGCTGGTAAAATTCTTAATCCCCTGCTGGCTGCGCATATGAAATTTTACCCATACTTTTTCATTGTCTTTATTGATCATACTGAACGTATGGCTGCCGTAGCCGTGCATATGCCGATAGCCATAGGGGGTACCTCTGTCAGACATGACAAATAAAACCTGGTGAAGGCTTTCGGGGCAAAGGCTCCAGAAGTCCCAGACGGCAGTCGCACTCTTACAATTCGTGTAGGGATCTCTTTTCTGGGTGTGGATAAAATCCGGAAATTTCTTAGCATCCTTAATAAAGAAGATAGGCGTATTATTACCGACCAGGTCCCAGTTGCCATCTTCTGTATAGTACTTCATGGCAAATCCTCTGGGGTCTCTTTCTGTATCAGCACTTCCGCGCTCACCGGCTACCGTTGAAAAACGAAACAGGATCCTTGTCTTCTTTCCTACCTCGCTGAAGAGCCTCGCTTTGGTATACTGAGTGATATCACCGGTCACAGTAAAAGTCCCAAAGGCACCCGAACCTTTGGCATGGACGATACGCTCAGCTATGCGCTCCCGGTTAAAATGCGCCAGCTTTTCATGCAGTATAAAATCTTCTAACAATAACGGACCGCGCGGCCCCACGCCTTTGGTATCCTCGTGATGTACATAGGGAATGCCTGAGGCATTGGTTAATTTTTTCTCGCTCATGATCGTTCAGTTTAATTTTCTAATCGTTGCTACATTGATAATTGCCGCACAAATGTAGCGTCTTTGCCATAGACGAACCATTGATAGCTTCAATGCGACATAGACATAATCTATTAACATTTCAAATTACATAGAGGCTAAACGCAGGTTACCCGGGGTGTAACTTCAACCACAAAGATTTAAAAAATCTATTAAACCAAAATTTGTTATTCGATTTAACATTTCATTAATTTTACACAAATTATTGATAATAAAATATTAATACATACAAAAATAAAAATTATTAACCACATACAATACTATGTATTGCATAGTACCAATAGATACATAGTTTTGTGGTATTAATAGTACTAAACGAACTACAATGAAAAAGTGTTTAATCCTTCTGATCATGTTTGTAACCACCTTAAGTGGTTTTGCACAAAAATCTGCAGCTGTCCTCTTGGGGCACGTAGAAGATGAAAACGGCAAAGGGGTCGCATTTGCCACCCTCAGTTTTATGGCTTCTGATACCGCCTCCAGGGCAGTAGCTGAAAAAATAGCCGATGAAGACGGCTCTTTTATCATCGATTTGCCGGTAGGTAACCGTTATTTTCTTATTGCGACCGGCACGAGTTATAACCCGACCAGACAGTGGGTACAAATAAGTGATTCCACATTACATATTACCCTGATCAAAAAAACAAATGATCTGGAGGCGGTCACCGTAAAAAGTACTGTACCGTTAATTTCCAGAAAGATTGACCGAGTGGTCATGAATGTGGAAGACAATGCCCTGGTGGCGGGCAAGAATTCTATGGAGGTCATGGAAATGGCCCCTGGGATGTTTGTCGACCGCAATGGCAGTATCTCCATCAATGGTAACAGCGGAGTCCGGGTGATGGTTAACGGCGTTCTGCTGCAGCTCAGCGGTGATGACCTGACCGCTTACCTGAATAACCTGCGCGCCTCTGATATCAAGTCCATTGAGATCATCGCCCATCCTTCCGCAGAATATGATGCGCAGGGAACCGGGGGTATCATAAATATTATTCTGAAAAAACAACGCACCGCTGGTCTTACCGGTAACATCAGTGCCGGGTATTCCATTGGCCGGTATCCGGGTAATGATCAGGGTTTGCAACTCAATTACCATCAAAGTAAGCTGACCCTTACCGGCAGTTACAGCCACTATCAGAGTAAGGCGTTTAATGATATCACCCAGGTGCGCGAATTTCCGGATGATGGCATCTATAACGCCACCAATAATATCATTAACCATTACAATGGCCACGATGTCCGGCTGGGCGCTACTTATGATATAACGAAAGGTCAGTATATAGCTTTAGGCTATAACGGCTCTTTTAATCACTCAGGCAGCAACACGCATTCTATAAGCGATATCCGCTATCCGGCCGTACCGGAAAATAATTTTAGCTCGGACGGGCAGTTTACGGACCACAATGCCCGTAATCTCCATAATTTCACCTTTAACTACCATCTGGATACAGATACTTCCGGCTCAAAGCTGGAAATCAAAGCAGATTATACGCAAACCAATAACAACAGTAATAATCTCTCCGTCAGCCAGGACCTGAACGCCGAGCATCTGCCACTCAGAGATACCAGTTTTCGTTATGGCATGCCCAATCACGCAAAGATCCTGACAGCAGATATTAAGTATATGCAGGTATTCTCTGCTGCCACCAAACTAAATGTAGGAGGTAAATATACCGGCACCCGGATAGATCATGTCAACCAGTTCACCCGCGTCGTGGATGACCAGTGGCAGGAAGATCCGTCAAGATATTACCAGTTCCATTACCGGGAACATATCCTGGCTGGCTTTATGACCCTGGAGACCAAGTTACTGAACACGGAAGTACAATTAGGGCTCCGGGGAGAATACACCAAGACCAAAGGAACCCTGGATGCGGTAAACAGCAGTGTCAACAAAAATGATTATTTTAATCTGTTTCCGACTGTTTTTGTCAAAAGAGACCTCAATGAAAATGGCAGTAATTATCTGAGCCTCTCCTATAATAAAAGAATTGAGCGCCCCTACTATAATGACCTTAATCCTTATATCTCCTATCTGGATAATTACACCATTGAAACCGGCAACCCTTATCTCAAGCCACAGTTCGCGGACAATTATGAGATCGGGATCACGCTGGCGAACAAATATAATTTATCGCTGGGGTACAGCCAGTTCAGAGATGAGATCACACAAATCACGCATATTAATCCAGATACCGCACTCGTTGAGATCACCCGTGGTAATACAGGATCAACCAAACGCTATTCTGCCACCCTTAGTGTGCCGGTACAAGTGACAAAATGGTGGCGGACCAATAATACACTACAGTTCCGTTATGAAAATTTAAAAACCACAGGGTTTGCGATAAAGAAACCATTATACTATTTACAGACCGCGCAGGATTTTACACTGGCCAAAACCTGGTCAGCCAATCTAAGCGCCTTTTATCTGAATCATGCTATTGAAGGCAATATTTTTGTAAGCAGCATTTCTAAGGTCGATATAGGTATAGAAAAGAAACTGATGGATGGCGACCTGAAAATCAGAGCCGGTGTAACGGACCTGTTTCTGGGCCGGAAAATCAGCGCCGATATTAAATACGACGACAGAGTGATCCATATTACGCAGGCACGCCAAAGCCGTATGTTTAAAGTGTCGCTTACTTACAACTTCAGAAAGGGTAAATCCTTTAAAGCCAAAAAGATAGAAAGCTCCAGCGAGGATGCGCAAAGCAGGCTTCAATAGCCATATTATCAATAAAATTGAATAACTTTGCCCACTTAATAGATATTAGCAATGACCTTTACCCAATTAGAATATATCGTCGCAGTAAATGCCTACAGGCATTTTGCAGACGCTGCGCAGAGCTGTCACATTACGCAGCCCACGCTTAGTATGCAGATCCAGAAACTGGAAGAAGAGCTGGCGGTCAAAATTTTTGACCGCAGCAAGCAGCCGGTTGTCCCTACCGCTGCAGGAGAAGAGATCATCGAACAGGCCAGGCGGATCCTGGCGGAAAAAGCAGTGCTGACAGAAATGATTCAGGAGAAAAAAGACCTGGTTACCGGTGAGATTAAAGTCGCCGTCATCCCTACCCTCGCCCCTTACCTGCTGCCTCTTTTTGTGCCAGTGTTTACAAAAAAGTATCCCCAGGTAAAACTCTCCATCATTGAGCTCACGACGGATCACCTGATTAAAAAACTCCGTGAGGGGCAAATCGACATGGGCATTCTTGTCACACCTTTACACGAAAAAGGGATCAAGGAAGATCCGCTCTTTTATGAAGAGCTGATGGTGTATTCCTCGGGTAAAAATAAATTGCTGCGCAAGCATTTTATCCTTTCAGCCGATATCGACCCCAATGATCTTTTACTGCTGGAAGAAGGGCATTGCTTTCGTTCGCAGATCATTAATTTGTGTGAACTCAGAAAGCGCAGTAACGGCGGTCCGCATTTTGAATATGAGGCGGGAAGTCTCGAAACGCTCCGCCGGATGGTAGATGCGGGAGAAGGCATTACCATACTGCCTGAGCTCGCAACGCATAGTCTTACTGCCGATCAAAAGCAAAGACTCCGGATGTTTAAATCACCGGCACCGGTCAGGGAAGTAGGTATTGTCACCCACAGGGATTTTGTTAAGCGCAAATTAGTCGGAGCGATCAAACATGCAGTACTGGAAAGCATTCCTGTCAAGTTACGGAGCAACGAGAAAAAATCAATTGTGCCGGTTTTGCATCATGCATTGCATGTGTAATGTTGTATGAATATAAAGCAGGGCATTTTACATAATTCGAATGACTTACTTTACAAAATTAGAGTAAATCACTTTACAAATTTTGAATTAAAAATAATAAATAATATTTATTTTACTGTTAACAAGTATTATATAAATACAGTAATTATATATCTACTAAAATTACAAAATAGTAATTTTAATCCGCTTATTCCTTTGTTCTTACTTTCCTGCAACATGCCCGACTCCATTACTGCTGGCCTTCCCCCTTTGGCAGATAATTACCCGGACAGACGGTTTCCTCCGGGCAAGTATACATCTGGATATACGGATATACGCTTCATATTATGATGCTCTTTAGTCAATAAACCGTAAATTTGTGGTCAAAATTTGTGATTATGGTGGAATTGACTAGCGGAGTCGAGCAATTGATTTCCAGTGAACAAGATAGAGACCTTAGAAAAATCGGAGAAAAAGTATTATCAGAACAGCGTCTTTCTTTCCAGGAAGGGATCACCTTATTTGAAAAGGCTTCCCTGGGACTGGCAGGCGGCCTGGCCAATTATGTACGTGAGAAAAAGCATGGGGACAAAACTTATTTCAACCGTAACTTTCACATTGAGCCGACAAATGTCTGTGTGTTTACCTGCGCATTCTGCTCCTATTCGAGACTCTATAAAAACAGAGAAGAAGGCTGGGAATTGTCGGCGGACCAGATGATGCATATTGTAAAAAGTTATGACGGGAAGCCCGTTACCGAAGTTCATATTGTGGGAGGGGTTCATCCCAAATTAACGATGCAGTTCTTTATAGATGTGATGAAACGGATTAAAGAACACCGGCCGGAGCTCCACATTAAAGGGTATACAGCTGTGGAACTGGATTATATGTTCCGCAAGGCCAAAGTCAGCCCTGAAGAGGGGATGCAGTTGCTGAAAGATGCCGGCCTGCAGTCTCTGCCGGGTGGAGGCGCTGAAATTTTCCACCCTGATGTACGCGGTAAAATATGCCACGATAAAGTAGGTACAGAAGGCTGGTTGCGTATCCATAAGGCAGCCCATAACCTGGGTATGCATTCCAACGCAACCATGCTGTTCGGACATATTGAAAATTATGAACACCGGATCGATCATATGGATAAACTCAGAAACCTCCAGGATGAAACAGGAGGCTTCAACACATTCATTCCGCTTAAGTTCCGTAATAAGAACAATGATATGTCGGATGTACCGGAAAGTTCTGTCGTAGAAGACATGCGCCTGTATGCAATTTCCAGACTATACCTGGACAACTTTCCTCACATGAAAGCCTACTGGCCCATGCTAGGCAGACAGAACGCCCAGCTGACATTGAGTTTTGGCGTGGACGATCTGGATGGAACCATTGATGACACGACTAAGATCTACACGATGGCAGGCAGTGAAGAACAAAAACCAGCACTTTCCACTACTGAGCTGGTGGCACTGATCCGCCAGGCCGGGCGTCACCCCATTGAAAGAGACACACTGTATAATACCATTAAGGATTATAGCAATGAGGATCTGGAAGAGTTAGGTGCCAATCCCCATTATAACTAGGCGCTGGATCATTCATAAGCAATTTATCAGCATATAAAAACGGGTCAAAAGAAAATCTCAATTCTTTTGACCCGTTTTCTTATTGTAGCTCACTAACTAAGTTGATGCATTATTCAAGCCACTACAAATGCTAGCAATTTTCTTCAAATGCCTGCATTAAGGCCCCGGCGATCAGTTGTGCAGATCTGCCTTCAATCATATGCCGCTCAATAAAATTCACCAGTTTGCCATCCTTGAACAGTGCAATAGACGGTGAAGATGGCGGGTAAGGCAAAAGGAATTCTCTTAATCTGTTCACAGCAGCACCATCAAAACCGGCAAAAGAGGTCGCCAGAAAATCAGGCTTCTTTTCAGAATTTTGTACCGCCATCAATACTCCTGGGCGTGCGCTTCCTGCGGAGCAACCACATACGGAATTAATTACGATAAGTGTAGTACCGGGCCGCTGTAAGGCAGCATCCACAGACTGCGGAGTCGTTAAATCTTCAAAACCATAATCAGTTAACTCCGCCTTCATCGGCATTACTATTTCTTCAGGATACATAGTAAAATGTTTTTGTTTTTGAACCACAAAGATACAAATTAATCCAAGAGGCGGTAAATGCGGCCCCCTTTCCAGTTGTAAAGGAGCAGCTAGTCGTCTTGGAGCAGCACAAAGCGACACAATGACATATTAAAAAATAAAAACAAGACATTATGTCATATTATATAAAATAAAACTGCCTGATTGACCCAAAAAGCGGGAAATTTCGGGGTGGTACGCCATTTGAAACCCTAATAGTGAAATTGAAAAATTAAAAAACATTAAAATCAATTATTCACTTTAAAACTTATACAATTATGTCAACCTTGGTAAAAAGAAATTACGGAACCTTGAATAACTTATTTGAAGAAGTATTTGGCGGTCTGCCTGCCGGCAACTTTGCAAAAGACCTGCATGTCCCCGCCGTCAATGTAAAAGAGACGAAAGAGGCCTTTGAACTTGAACTGTCCGCCCCGGGTCTTCAAAAACAGGACTTCAAATTAAACGTCGATGATAATTTACTGACTATCTCCTACGAAAAGCAAACTTCTAAAGAGCAAAGCAGTGAGGATACCAAGATCCACCGTCAGGAATTCTCCACCAGAAGTTTCAAAAGAACTTTTACACTGGACGAGAAAATCGATGCGGATAAAATTATCGCCAAATACGAAAATGGCATTTTGAGTGTTACCCTTCCTAAAAAAGAAGAAGTAAAGATCGCACCCAAAGCCATAGAGATTCTCTAACAGAGAAACGAGAAATAACTTTGTTTAATGCTTCAGCAACAAACTGAAGAACATCCCACAGCTTTCTAGCTTAAGTGGGATTTTTTTTGTGCCTGCCGGTCAGTTGGCTGCTGCCAAAAGATTATAATTGCGAAATTTATGCTTATAGGCAGCAGGAGAAAGACCCGTTACTTTTTTAAACATCTGTCTGAAAGTTTTCTGGTCAATGTACCCCACATCAAACATGACTTCACTGACATTTTTCTCTTCCAGTTCTAATTGCTGTTTGGCAGCCTCTATTTTAACTCGCTGAATATATTCCAAAACGGTATTATTGGTCGCTTTTTTAAACCGCCGTTCAAAACTCCTGCGCCCCACGGCGACCCTGTCACATAACTGATCGATGGTGATCTTATCCCTGAAATTGCTTTCGATAAATTCCTGTGCCTCTTTGATCGCCTGGTCTTCGTGGGTCTTCTGCCCCCGGAACATCGTGAATGGCAATTGTGTCTGGCGGTCAACTTCAATGGCGAATACTTTGGCACACAAAAGCGCCATGGCGCGCCCGGCGTATTTCTCAATCAGGTACAGGATCAGGTTTAAATAGGAAAAAGCGCCCCCGCTGCAGTATATACCTTTGTCTTCCGTAATAATATTTTCTGTCAGCAGATCCGCATCAGGATACAATTGTTTAAATTCTTCTGTAGCCATCCAGTGGGTCGCGCATTTTTTGCCGGCAAGCAGGCCCGTTTCAGCAAGCAGGAAAGCGCCCAGGCACAGACTGGCCACCTCGGCGCCAGCCTCGTAGTGTTTTTTTATCCATGGGACAAAAGCGCCATTTATGCGGACGGTTTCACTTAAATCCCCATCAATTGCCGGGATAATAATCAGGTCCGTCTTCTCTACTTCACTGATCAGCCGGGAAGCATTGACCGTAAACAGCCCGCCACTGGCTTTAGTATCCGCCTGAAGGCCAACTAGCTGAACGTCAAAGAGTGGCGGCTGGCCGTTTTGCAGACAAAATCCGTTGACTTGTGTAAACAGTTGTCTTGAGCCTTCCAGACTGGCCAGAATAGCGCGTTCGGGTATGATTATGGAGATATGTTTCATATCCTAAAGATAAGTAAAACTGTCGCAAACACCCCCTTTTTATGCCGTTTTATCGTAGTGCGTAAACGGATTCAAGGCATTAATTTTGAGATTGTAATAAGTAATCTGTTATTCACCCAAAAATCCAGCAATTATGCAAACACTCAGCCCCTATCTGATCTTTGACGGCAATGCCGCAACAGCCTTTGATTTCTATAAATCCGTATTTGGCGGAGACTTCAGTTTTAAAATGAAGGCCTCCGACACCCCTTCTCAGGAAGGACAACAACTCGATCCCGCAGAAGCAGACAAACTGATGCACATCTGTCTGCCGCTGTCTAGTGGCCAGATGCTGCAGGCCTCTGACATGATCAAGTCTTTTTGTAGCGATAGTGTATCCCCCTTAGTCCAGGGTAATAATCAATTTATCTGTATCAGAGCAGAAAACGAAGCCGAAGCCAGAAGCCTGTTTAAAAAGTTGTCTGAGAAGGCCACGATTCAAGTGGATATGCAGCCCATGTTCTGGGGTGACCTGTTTGGACAACTTACAGACCAGTTCGGCATTCAGTGGATGATCAATACCTCCCTGGAAAACAAAGCAGCCGCGCCCAATAGTTAGGCCGGTATTCTTTCAACTTTTAAAAATCATTTTTATGCAACAATCAGCTATTTGTCTGTGGTTTGACGGCAACGCCGAGCAGGCCGTCGATTACTATATGCAGATTTTCAAAGACGGCAAAATCCATAATAAATTCTACACCGACGTCGCCCCGCCCAGACAGGGAAAACAGACGCCCCTTACCATCGAATTTGAGATGGGAGGTATTAAGTACATGGCTTTAAACGGCGGCCCTGAATTTAAATTCAGCCCGGCCACTTCCATTATGGTCAATTGCGATACGCAGCAGGAAATCGATGCCTATTGGGAACATCTGTCTGAAGGCGGACAGCAAATGCAATGCGGCTGGCTGACAGACCAGTTTGGCATCACCTGGCAAATCACGCCCGCTGCCTTCAGCGAGTGGCTGCATAGTAAAGAACCCGGTAAAGCGGACCGTGTCATGAAAGCGATGATGCAGATGGTAAAAATGGATCTGGAGAAAATGAAAAATGCATAGTGAAAACAAAACAGAAGCTGGCCGTAAAGCTGTCTGTTTTTTATTCGTGTAGCCACACGGGTGCACCGGACTGGGGTTTTAGTCAACGGCTGCCGCTCCGGTAAACGCACCATGATCGCCAGCCAATACCGGTTTTTTCAGTCATAATAGCCCATTTTAAAATGGGCTATTTGTATTGCCCTGCCTTACATGTAAAGTTTAAAGCAATTCAGGGAGTTTGACTATAGCTCTGGTAACGTTAGAGATCTATATTTCCACATCCTTTAAACTTTTTCTAACTTTTGCCATCCAACCCCTGGGCTTGAGAGATATTGTCGCAATCGTAAATAAGTTTTCCGGAGATTTTTGATTGTATCAAAAGAGCATGGGCTGTTTGCTTTCAGGCAAAGGTCCGTAGATAACTGCCTTTCACCTTTAGATAGAAACAAGCAGCTAAGCCACCAAACACGGGCCAGCTCCTTTGATACGCTTCGGGATCTAATTAGTGCAGAGAGAGAGAAAAGCCAACCTGAATTAATTATTTTATTACATCTTTAAAATTTAGTCAAGTTGAAGGGCTTCACCCGGCTTCCTTTTATAAAGCATCACCGTACACACCAGGATTTCAAAAACCGGGCAGCCGGTATAAGGCACCGCCTTTTTCAAGAAAAATGCTGAAAACACCTTACTATTCCATGCACCGTTACCTCGTTTTACTAACGCTTATCCTGTTATCTGCATTTGGCCACCTGGATGCCCAAAAAGGAGCAACTGAGCCGCCGGCCGTATTAGAGGGGTGGCTAAAAGATTCCAGCCAGGCAGCTATTGGTGTGGCCACCATAAAACTCATGAAGGCCAGTGACACCATCCAGGTCAAGTATCAGCTCTCAGATACGCTCGGCCATTTTCTTTTTAAAAAATTAGCCCCGGACACCTATATTCTGGATATTACCTGCCAGAATTTCGCCCCTTTTAAGAAATATATTTCCATCTCCTCCACAACAGACACATTGGATCTGGGCACCCTCTTATTAGAAGGCCAGAGCAATGACATGGAAACCGTTTCCGTGACCGCTGTGCGTCCGGTCACAATGAATGGCGACACAACGGAATTTAATGCAGACGCGTTTGCCTTAAAGCCGGATGCCACCGCGGGAGACCTCCTAAACAAAATGCCCGGACTCGAAGTAGATGATGACGGCAAGGTACAGTCAGACGGAGAAGCCGTTACTAAAGTCTATGTCAATGGCAAACCCTTTTTCGGAGACAACCCTACGATGGCCATTAAGAATCTGCCGGCCGACGCCATAAAAAAAATCCAGGTATATGACGCCCAGACTGATCAGAGTAAATTCACCGGTTTTGATGACGGTGTACGTGTCAGAACCATCAATATTGTAACCAGACGCAAGTTTAAGGGCCTGTTTGGAAAGCCCTCTATTGCCGGAGGCAGCCGGGGATTTAATCTGGACAACCCGCTTTACCGCCTGGATGGCAAGGCATTCCTTTATGGCCCGGAAAAACAATTATCTTTTATCGCTAAAGCAGATAACCTTAGCGGTGCAGAGGTCGGTAAGAACCACAACACCAAGCTGGGTACCAACTACCGCAACCAGATCGGCCAGAAATCAAAGATTTCCGCGAGCTATTTTTTGGATAAAAACAATAACAACGCGGCTTCTGAAACGTGGAGACAAGATCTCTATACCAATGACACCGTATTCAACAAACATACCCGGCGCTCTTCCTGGAGTCAGGACATTAAACATAATTTCTCGGTGGACTGGGAAACCAAATTTGACTCCACTAATGAGCTCTATGTGCGGCCCCGGTATAATTTTGGACACAGTGAAAGCACCAATACATCCAGCACCACCATCGACAGTGCCTATTTGGACAATGTGGTTCATAAAAACAGCACCGTCAATGATGGCAACTCCGACAGCCATCAAAACTCCTTTTCACTTTCCACGACCTATAATCACCGGTTTAATAAAAAGGGACGCTCTGTTTCACTGGATGTAAATATGCATCAAGGCAGCAATGACCGTATCCGGCAAAGCAATACCGCGCTGCAGGATTTTATCGCTGACAGCCTGGAATTGACCAGGCGGCAGTTTGTGAACACCTCCAGCAATAAATCCTACCGCGCTAACCTGGATTATACGGAACCTTTGGGTATGCATCATATGGTGCAACTGGAGCTAAATGCGGCTTATTCGCAGAACGAGTCGGACCAGAGAACCTATAACTTTGACCAAAACACCCAGGACTATACCAGGATTGATACTGCACTGACCAACCTGTACGGTAATACTTATCAATCCACCCGCTCGACCTTAAGCTACCGTTATCACACGGATTTTATCCGCATGAGCCTGGGTTCAGGCGTACAATGGGGGAAAGTCAACAGTAAAAACCGCACCAAGCAAACTGATATCCGTCAGCAATACGTCAATCTGTATCCTACCGCCCATTTTACTTACCAGTTCAACAAATGGCGCCGTATAACCTTCCGGTATAACGGGCGAACCAGCCAGCCCGATGTAAATCAGATGCAGCCCATCGTGGACAATTCCAATCCTTTGTATATCAGGGCGGGCAATCCGGATCTGAAACAGCTCTTTAATCATCAGGCGTCTCTCGAATACAGTAACAGGGACAGCCTGACCAATAAGTCGATCTTTGCCAAGGTGAATATGAACGTGGCGCAAAACAGTGTGGTTAATTCCATAAAAAGGCTGGACAACGGCGGCCAGTACGCTCAACCGGTTAATATCAATGGCAATTACTCCCTGAGTGCTTACCTGGGCTTTGGCATCCCGCTGAAATTTATTCCGTCCAATCTGGATCTTCAGACCAGGATCAGTGAACAGCACCATGTCAGCCTGATCGATCAGCTCAAAAACTATACAACAAAAATTGAACTTTCTGAGACCTTCCGGTGGCGGACGAATCTGGAAGAGCTCTTTGACATCAATTTCACTACCCGGCCGACCTACAACATTATCGACTATTCAGTAAGCAATCGTACAAACGGCAATTATTTTAACCAGATATTCTCCTTTGACGGTACGTGGTTTACCGAATCCGGCTGGGAGTCCGCTGCTGGCTTTCATTATACCCTGTATGCCGGGCTTCCTAAAGAACAGCAAAATAACAGTACGATACTGAACCTCTCTGTTGCCAAATTCCTTTGTGACAGGGCTGCCAAACTCACTTTGTCCGTCACGGACCTTCTCAACCAAAGCAGGGGCCTCTCTTTTACCCGGTCAGATAACTATATCCAGCAAACGGACTCCGATGTATTCAAGCGATATTTTTTGCTGTCGTTTTCCTATAACCTCAGAAACCTGAAACTAAACGGTAAGCATAAAGACAGCGCCGGCGCAGGCAATCATGGAGGTTTCCGTGGGCAGCGTCGCCATGGCAGATCTTAAATTCCCGCGCCATATTGCGGGCTAACTAAACAGATACTGCAGCTCGTCTTCGGTAATCTGTTTTACAAATCCTTCTTCAGCACTGATCAGTTCTTCAGAGAGCATTTTCTTTTTTTGCTGGATGGCCAGGATCTTTTCCTCAACAGAGTCTTTACAGATCATCCGGTAGGCAAATACGTGAGACTGCTGCCCAATGCGATGTGTCCTGTCGATCGCCTGTTGTTCCACCGCGTTATTCCACCAGGGATCCACCAGGAAAACATACTGGGCTGCCGTCAGGTTGAGCCCGGCGTTCCCGGCTTTCAGGCTGATCAAAAAGGCGGTCTTATCATCCTCGTCTAACTGAAATGCACTGACCATTTCATGGCGCTGACTAGTCGGTGTACTGCCATCAAAATGATAAAAATCGATATCTGCCTGCCGGCAGGCCTCTGCAATCAGGTTCAGCATGCCGGTAAACTGTGAAAAGACGAGCGCCTTAGCGCCCTCCTCTTTAATACCTGTCAGTCTTTCCAGCAGGTATTCAATCTTAATAGACTCGGTACAGACAGCAGTTTGTGCGTCCCTGATCAATTGTGGTGCATTACAGATCTGCCGAAGCCTTTGCAGGCCTTGGATAATATTAAATCTGGCTTTATTCAGCCCTTCATTTTTTATATCCAAAAAGATACTGTCCCTGATCTGACTTTTAGCTTCCTCATAATACGCCCGCTGCGCTTCTGCCATCTCACACCACAGGATCGACTCGGTCCTGTCAGGCAGGTCTTTGGCCACCTGTGATTTAGTACGCCTGAGGATAAAAGGGCTGGTCATGGCTCTTAAAGCTTCCATCTTACCTAGATCTCCTTCCCTGTCAATAGGGATAACGTACTCGTTTTTAAAGAAGCCTTTAGTGCCTAACAGACCTGGCAATACAAAGTTCAGCTGTGCATACAGATCAAAGGTGTTATTCATCACTGGCGTGCCGCTGAGCGCGACTTTGTGCAAGGCCTGGATCATACTGACCGACCGGGTAATGCTGGCGGTTGTATTTTTAATATTGTGGCTTTCATCAATAATAGCCACCCGCCACATATACGTGCAAAGCTTTTCAATGTCCTGCCTGACGGTGCCATAACTGGCGATCAAAAGGTCATAATCTCCTTCTAAAAATGCCTGATAGTCTCTTGACGGCCCGCGGTACAAATAGGTGGCTCTGCCAGGCAGGTATTTTTCCATCTCCTGCTGCCAGTTATGTAATAAAGAAGCCGGGCAGATGACAATACTCTTAGCCTCAGGAGCCAGCTCCCACTGCCTGGCTAAAAAACAAATGGTCTGCAGGGTCTTCCCAAGTCCCATATCGTCTGCCAGGCAGGCGCCTGCCTGCATCTCAGAGAGCAGGACCATCCACTCGTAGCCTTTGTGCTGATAAGGCCTCAAAGTTGCCTGCACTGCAGCCGGCACCGGATAAACGTCTTCCTTGTTTTGCTGCCATTTACACCAGGAGGCACGCCAGTTATCCGGCAGAATCCCCGCAGCGATATCCTTGGCATCCTGTTGCTTATTTTGAACTTCCCAGAACAGCCAGGAAGGAAGCAATAATTTATTCTTGTCGATCTGCGCGTGTTTGACATACAGGCCATACTGCAGCTGCCAATCCTCCGGAAAAACAGCAATACTGTCATCTTTCAGAAGAACGTTATACTGGCCGGCCAGCAGCATTTTCTGTATGGTCGATGCAGCCACCTGCTCCTTATCAAAATACACTTTCAGCTCAATTTCGACACCAGCTCCTTTATGGGCAATTAGCTTCATGGTGGTAACCGGCTCGTGAGGACTATATCTGAAATGCGACAGTTGATTAAGTCCTGTAATCTGCACATTGGCTTCCAGTAAATTTCTATAGGCTTTGACAAACCATTGTCTTTTTCTGGCTTCCGCAAAGGAAAGATAGAAAAAGCCTCGCTTTGCCTGTGCGGCAAAACCGGGATGCAGCCCCTTTACATAGCTCACGAATTGCTGTTCCGCCTGCTCATCCCTGTAGATCCTGTAGCAGACACCCTTATGCATAACCTCCTGGGTGACTGTATAATTGCCATCCACCAGCAGATTATCATAACTCCAGCAGGGCATAAAAACCAAAAAGGCATCATTTAACTCTGAGAGCCGGATGCTGCACCGGGGCTGCTCTTTAATTTCCTGAATCTCGAAATACCCGTTCTTAATAACCCTGTAATCCGATTCAAGGCGCTGCAGGATCTTCTGTGAAAACAGCTCCGCAGTAAGGTTTTCAGGACCCGCTTCCATCTCACGGAGCCATTTGAGTGTTTTATAATCCTTGAAAGATAACAGTCGCCAATGACGCCCCTTGCGCACCATAAACTCAAACAGGTCCTCTGCCGGCAAGGGGCCCGCCTTTCCATTGAAGACGACACAAGGAACGGCATAGAACTTACTATCCTGCTTGCGCAATTCGAAGTGCAGGGATAATTTATCAGCGGATATTTCACAGGGCTGCAATTTCTTATTTCCCGTCTCTGGGTCTATTACCCACTCATAATGCAGCATTACATGAGAAGCCCGGGCAAAACGCTCTACCTGTTCATAGGTATGCTTGCTGATCTGTTCCGCGACCAGCCGCTGCACGCCGGGGTCATTGCCGGCACGCTTTAACAGCATTTCCGTACCCCCTATTTTCATCTGATTGGCTTCTTTGCCGATGGATTCCAAAAACTGGTTGTAGGTAGAAGAAAAGCCTGCTCTCAGATTCCTGATATTTTTTTTATTGATCTCTCCTTTGCGATAGGTGGTGACTTTCCCATTTGTCACAATAGACAGGAAAGAAAAATAGCCGTTATTGTTTTGCAGGTTTTCGGGCTCCCATAACAAGCCCAGTTCTAATTTTCCACTCATGCTCCCAATTACTTTATTTCTTTTTATGGCCGGCAAAATACTAAATAGCAAAAGAGGATAGTCAGTCACTTATTGTTTTGGCCATCCTCTTTTGCTTAATACTACTCGCAATGATAATCTGTTATTTCATCTTAAAAGACTCCATAAATTTGGTCGTAAATTCACCTTTACGGAAATTTTCATCCTGCATCAGCTGCAGATGAAACGGAATCGTTGTTTTTACTCCATCCCCTTCAATGACATACTCACTTAAGGCACGATACATGGTATCAATGGCCTCTTCCCTGGTGCGGGCCACTGCAATAAGTTTTGCAATCATGGAATCATAATAAGGAGGAATCGTGTAGCCGGAATACACATGGCTGTCTACACGTACGCCGTGTCCGCCTGGTGTATTCAGTGTCCTGATCGTCCCGGGGGATGGCCTGAAATCATTATAAGGGTCTTCTGCATTGATCCGGCACTCAATGGCATGCATGACAGGCATGTAATTTTTACCAGAGATCTTCTCACCCATGGCAATTTTGATCTGTTCTTTGATCAGGTCAAAATTGATCACCTCCTCCGTTACACAGTGTTCTACCTGGATACGGGTATTCATTTCCATGAAATAGAAGTTGCGGTGTTTATCCACTAAAAATTCAATCGTACCTACGCCTTCATAATTAATGGAGGCAGCGGCTTTGATCGCGGCAGCACCCATAGCTTCTCTCAGCTCCGGAGTCATGAACGGTGAAGGGGATTCTTCTACCAGTTTCTGGTGACGGCGCTGGATAGAACAGTCTCTTTCACTCATATGGCAAACCGTACCAAACTGGTCACCGGCTACCTGGATCTCAATATGATGTGGTTCTTCTACGAATTTCTCCATATAGATACCGTCATTTTTGAAAGAGGCAGCGGCTTCCATTTTAGCCGTTGTATAGTTTTTCTCCATTTCCTCTTCCTTCCAGACCACGCGCATACCTTTACCGCCGCCGCCGGCGGTCGCTTTCAGGATCACGGGATATCCTACTATTTTAGCCGACTCCTTGGCATGTTCCAGGCTGGACAAAAGGCCTTCCACCCCAGGTACCACCGGCACACCTGCCTTGATCATGGTGTCCTTTGCGGTTACCTTGTCCCCCATCATATTGATCATTTCAGCAGTGGGGCCGATAAATTTAACACCATGGTCATTACAGATCTGGGCGAATTTTGCGTTTTCAGCAAGGAAGCCATACCCCGGATGGATCGCATCGCTGTTGGTAATCTCTGCCGCAGCCATGATATGCGGGATATTGAGATAAGAATCCACGCTGGGCGCCTTGCCGATACAAACGGCCTCGTCTGCAAAACGTACATGCAGGCTTTCTTTATCTGCAGTAGAATAAACAGCAACGGTCTTAATACCCATCTCGCGGCAGGTCCTGATAACCCTTAAGGCGATTTCTCCGCGATTGGCAATTAATATCTTCTTAAACATTGTATGAATTTGGTCATTAATAAATGGATACAGCAAGGCCACCTGTGAAGTGCCAGTCTGTTACTCCCCTTCCCTTATGACAAGTATCTTCAGGGATAATTAAGTTCGGTCAACCGGCCCTAAAAAAACAGGCCAGGCCATAAGGCCGGGCACGCTGTTGTTTTTCTTATTTAGGCTCAACCAAAAACAAAGGCTGATCGAATTCTACCGGGGAAGCATCATCTACCAATACTTTTACAATGGTGCCTGACACTTCACTTTCGATTTCATTAAACAGTTTCATCGCTTCAATGATACAGACAGATTGTCCAGTTTTTACTTCCTGACCCACTTCAGCAAGTAGAGGCTTATCCGGAGAAGCGCGGCGGTAGAAAGTTCCGATCATCGGACTTTTGATCGCTACCAGGTTACTGTTTTCAGCGGCAGCCTTCTTTTCAGGAGCTGCAGGTGCTGCTGCCCCCTGGACAAGCGGCTGAGGCGCTGCGGCAGGCTGTGGAAGATAACCGGGCTGAACAGGCTGTGCATTAACAAAAGTCTGGATGTTTTCCTTTTTCTGTTTGATGGTTATTTTAAAATCTTTCTCCTCGATGGAAAGTTCACCGATATTGCTTTTATTAATGGTCTTGATAAGTTCCTGGATCTGTTTATATTCCATGGTTAAAAATTAATTATGAATAATTACAATTTAATTGAAAATTACCGAATTTTTCCTGACTAAAAAAACATGGGCTGCCAATGCAACACACATCGCTTAAAAATAACGGGCGCTGGAAAGCGGGGTAAAGGCCCTTTGTTTTCATAAAAGCATTTACCCAGCTTACGCTAAAAAGCGTGAGCGAATCCTATTCTTTCACTCTTTCTACGTAATCTCCGGTCTTCGTGTTGATGCGGATCAACTCGCCTTCATTTACAAACAACGGAACATTGACCGTAGCACCTGTCTCCAAAGTAGCAGGCTTGGTAGCACGCGTGGCCGTATCGCCTTTAAGTCCTGGTTCACAGTAAGTTACCTGTAAAACGATTTTTTCAGGTAATTCAGCACCGATGGCCTGGTCTGTTTCTGTATTGATAAATACATTCACCTCGCTACCATCCTTTAAGAATTGAGGTGCATCGATCATTTCTTCACCCAGCGTAATCTGTTCAAATGTTTCATTATTCATCAGATTGTACCCGGTTTCATCTTTATACAGGTACTGAAATGCGTGTTTTTCGACTCTGACAGGGAAAATGGTCTCGCCACTGTTCCACGTCTTTTCAATCGTGCGATTGTTATCCACCCCTTTAAGCTTTGCCCATACCTTGGCAGCGGCTCTGGCGGTTTTATTTTCCCCGAACTCTACGACAGAATACAGGTTATTGTCTAATTTCAGAATTAAACCACGACTGATATCAGAAGTTGTAGCCATAAAAATCTTTACTTATTGATTATTTTGAAACGTTTACAAGAGGCAAATGTAGTGATTAGGGAGCAAATCGCTGATTTTTTTTGCAAAAAATAGGCTTTTCTATGAGGGTGTATTATCCTTAAAAGCCCATAAATGCATACATCCGTAAGTTTTATAAGGACTCCACTTATCTGATATTTCCAGCATCTGTCTTTTCAGATTCTTTTTATCCGTCCGGTCCAGCCCATAAAGGCTGGCCATGGCCAGCTGGATGCCCAGGTCATCTACCGAAAAGATATTCTCACGGCCCAGGGTGAACATCAGCAGCATCTCGACTGTCCATCGTCCTACGCCTTTGATCTGCGTAAGCAGCTCAATAACAGCATCAGAATCCATCGACTGCAGCTTCTTGTCATTCACACCATTTTCCAGGCAGAAGTTCGCCACATTCAGAACATACTGCGCCTTGGCATTACTCAGGCCGATAGAGCGTAGTGCTGCCGGGTCCAGAGAGCGAATGCTTCTCAGCGAGGGATTTTTACGGCCACACAGGACAAAGAAGCGATCATGGAGTACACGGGCAACCCGCACACTCAGTTGCTGGCCCATGATACTTTGGATCAGCCGGAGCGGCGCGCCGGAGCGGATCTGAAGCGGAGGCAGCGGGGTCGAAAGCGCACGGCTTAATTTCTTGTCCCGTTTCAGGTGGATGAAATATTCCATAGGCTGGCGTTTTTTAACCTTTAAACAAGCTTATACACCAAGACCGCCAGGATATATATACAGGTAATCAGAAATATGCCCTTGGCCGTCTGGTCGATCTTACGATTAATATAGATGGTAAAGATGACCACATTGGCCATCAGAGAAATACTGGAAACAGCCGTCAGCACGGACTTATTCCGGATGATGGCGTTGATATACTCTTTAAAGGAAAAAACAGGATAGAATTTGACCAGATAATACCCTAGTATACCGATCGATGGCGCCAGCAGCCCGATCAGTATACCCAGTTTGACATTATCTTTTTTAAGCATCAAGTTTCAACTCTTTTTCCAGTGTTTCCTTTAACCGGTAATTGGTCAGGTCAAATTGAACCGGCACCACGCTTACATAGTTATTGGCCAGGGCCCAGACATCCGTATCTGGCTTTTCATCAAAATTAACGAATTCGCCGGTCAGCCAATAATATTTTTTACCGGTGGGGTCCTTACGTTCCTCAAAATCTTCCTCGTATTTGGCATAGGCCTGCCGGCAGATCTTTATGCCCTGAATCAGCTCAGCCGGAACAGCCGGGAAGTTCACGTTCAGACATAAGTGCTTATCCAGCTTTTTACGCAACAGGCTTTCCACCAGGATCCTGGTGTACTGCCCGGCCCCTTCGAAATCCGCTTCAACACTGGGATCTAAAAGGCTCAGTCCCAGACTGGGGATACCTTCAATACTGGCCTCCAGGGCCGCAGACATGGTGCCGGAGTAGATCACATTAATAGAATGATTGGCCCCGTGATTAATGCCACTCAGGCAGATATCCGGTTTGCGGTGCAGGACTTTATCTACCGCCAGTTTTACACAATCCACCGGAGTGCCGGAACAGTGATAGCTCTGCACATCATCGCCAAAGAGCTGCGCTTTTACCAGACGCAGCGGAAAACCGATCGTAATCGCGTGGCCCATACCACTTTGTGGCTTGTCCGGTGCCACCACGAATACTTCTCCCAGATCCCTGACAGCTTCTACCAGGGCCCTGATGCCGGGCGCATGGATGCTGTCATCATTGGTAATCAGAATTACGGGCTTGTCTTTTTTTGATGTGTGCTCTGTTTTTGCTTTCATTGTGCCTTCCTTTCCATTAAGTTGCTGCAGTGTTTTTAAACAGTCTCTAAGCAACTGACTTATTATTCTTTCCTATCCGTTTATCCGTTAGCAGCAAAGATCTTGTCTACTGCATCGCTAAGCATCGGAAACTTCTCTTTCACAAAGTCCTTGACTACCTCAATGGATTTGGCTGCCTGCTGATCATTTAAGTCAGCTTCTTCTTTTAAACGCTTTAATAACTCTTCCATAAATCAATCGTTATAAATAAGATGAATAATATTTTTAATGAGCCGGAACAAAAAAGCAGCCAGATCCCCGGCTGCTTTCTGGTATAAGTTTAATGTTGTTCTTTGGGTTTAACAATACCCAGCTTGGCCTCCAGGCTTAAAGTTGCATGAGGAACTGCGCGGAGTCTGGCTTTATCGATCAGTTTACCGGTCACCCGGCAAACGCCATAGGTCTTGTTCTCAATACGGATAAGTGCCTTTTTAAGGTTATCGATAAAAGATATCTGACGGCTCACCATCTGGGACATCTGTTCTCTTTCCATACTGACAGTTCCGTCTTCCATAGTCATATAACGACCATCTACATCACCGCCCATATCATCTTTACGGGTGATAATACCCTGTAAATAGGCGACTTCACGGCTGGCATCTGCCAGCTTCTTATTGATGAGTACCCTGAACTCTTCGAGTTCCGCATCGGAATAACGGATCATCAGCTCATTGCCACCATCAGCAGCCTTTCTTTCTTCCAACGGTTGATAATTAGGTTCATAAGGTTTGCTGGTCTTCACGCTGGTCTTCGGTACTTTCACTTCTTTAAGGGGTGCTACTTTCTTCTTTACCGGTTTCTTTATTGCCACAGATATACTTTCTTTACTTTTTGTTTGCTTAGATGAGGGTTTCTTGTCTACCGTCTTAGTCTTAGCAGGGGCAGCCTGAACGCTCTTGGCTGCCGGAGCTTTTTTTGCAGGGGTAGGCGCTGCCTTTTTAGGGACAGCCTTAACAGCGGCGGCCTTCTTGGGCGCAACTGTTTTTGTTGCAGATGCTTTCTTGGCAGGTGCCTTCGCTGCCGGTACCGCTTTTTTGGCGGCGGGCTTTACAGCAGGCTTAGCCGCTTTTTTTGTTGCTGTTTTACTGGCAGCTTTCACGGTTTTTGCTGCTGCAGGCGCTTTCTTCGCGGGCGCTGCTTTTTTGGCGGCCGTTCCAGATTTGGCGGGTGCTGCTTTTTTGGCTGCAGGTTTTGTCGTTGCAGCTTTTACAGTTTTTTTATTAGCAGTCTTCTTCGTTGTAGGCATACGCTTAACTGTTTTTTTGGACCTTGATTTTTAGCTTAATGTCGTCAATATCAATTTCCGTTCCGTTTTTAACATCTGAAACATATGACAATTCATCTGCCAATATTTCAGAACAAATATAATCATTAAATCTTTGCAGCGCTGCTTTAATTTTACTATTATCAAGCACTTCTACAAAAATGCGGTCTGTTAATTCAAATTTCTCTTCCTTGCGGATATTTTGAATACGGTTGACAAATATCCGGGCGATTCCTTCCTGTTTTAAATCTTCTGTGATGGTAATATCCAGTGCGACGGTCAGACTTCCACGTCCGGCCACACTCCATCCCGGCACATCTTCGGCGGTGATGATCACATCGCCCTTTTCAATTGTTATACCCTCACCATTCAGGTCAAGATCCAGCTTGCCTTCTTTTTCCAGCAGCGCGATCTCTTGCTGCGTGAACGCGCCGATCAGTCCGGCTACCTGCTTCATTTTAGCCCCCAGACGCTTACCCAGGACCTTAAAGTCTGCTTTGATCTTTTTATGAATGATCCCCTGATCATTGTTGAGATATTCAACTTCCTTGATGTTCGTCTCTGATTTGATCAGATCCTCGACCTTGGATAACTGCTCCTGCATCCGGTCATCCATTACCGGGATCAGTACCTTGTGTAAAGGCTGACGCACGATGATATTTTCCTTTTTACGTAAGGAAAGGATCAGCGACGCACTATCCTGCGCCAGCTGCATTCTCTCTTCCAGTCCCAGGTCGATTTTCAGGGCGTCAGCGACAGGGAAATCACTGTGATGCACACTTTCCACGGTGAACCTTCGGGTGACAGCATTCAGGTCCCTGAACAGTTCATCGCTGAAAAATGGAGAAAGCGGCGCCATCAGGCGACTCAGCGTCTCCAGGCATTCATATAAAGTCTGGTAAGCAGAGATCTTGTCTTTCTCGTAGTCACCTTTCCAGAAGCGCCTTCTGCAGAGCCTGACATACCAGTTACTGAGCTGCTCGCCTACGAAACTGTCAATCGCCCTAAAGGCAATTGTGGACTCGTATTCATCCATCTGGGTATTCACCTGTTGAATCAGAGAATGTAATACCGATAAGATCCAGCGGTCGATTTCCGGACGTTCTTCCAGCGCGATAGGAGCTTCTTTAAACGAAAACCCATCCAGATTGGCATAGAGTGCAAAGAACTGGTAAGTATTATATAGCGTACCGAAGAATTTCCGCTGGACTTCTTCAATACCCGCAATATCAAATTTTAAGTTATCCCAGGGAGAGGCATTGGTCATCAGATACCACCGGGTGGCGTCTGCACTGTACTTCTCAATGGTCTCAAACGGGTCCACGGTATTGCCCAGTCTCTTGGACATCTTGTTCCCATATTTATCCAGTACCAGCCCGTTGGAGACAACGGTCCGGTAGGCAAGACCGGGATACTTTTGCTCAGACACCGGCAAACCGTCCTTTTTTAGTTCTTCCCATACATCTTCTTTCAGCATCGCACTGATGGCATGTAAGGTATAGAACCAGCCCCTGGTCTGATCAACGCCCTCGCAGATAAAATCTGCGGGATAATTATCCGCAAAAACTTCTTTATTTTCGAAAGGAAAATGCCATTGCGCAAAAGGCATGGCCCCACTGTCAAACCATACGTCTACCAGATCAGGTACACGCCTCATAGGCTTGCCTGACTTTGACAGCAAAATGATCTCATCCACATAAGGTTTATGCAGATCCAGCACTCCTCCTGCCAGAAATTTAGCATTTACTTCGCCGCCAAGCACATTAGCGGCTTCTTTAATGCCTGCTTCCAGCTCAGCAATGGAACCAATACAGCGTTCCTCCTTGCCATCTTCCGTCCGCCAGACAGGCAGCGGTGTCCCCCAGAAACGGGAGCGGCTGAGGTTCCAGTCCACCATATTCTCCAGCCAGTTACCAAAACGGCCTTCACCGGTGGATTTAGGCTTCCAGTTGACTGTTTTATTCAATTCCACCATCCGGTCCTTCAGCGCCGTGGTCTTGATAAACCACGCATCTAAAGGATAATAGAGGATCGGTTTATCCGTTCTCCAGCAATGAGGATAGTTGTGTTCATATTTTTCAACCTTAAAGGCTTTACCTGCCTGCTTTAATTCGACACAGATATCTACATTGACGTCTACATAATCAGGCGCATCTTTATAATCCTTGACATACCGGCCACTGTAGTGTCCCATGCCATCGATAAACTTGCCCTCTTTGTCGACCATGATCAGAATGCCGATGCCATATTTCTGGCCCACTTTATAGTCATCTGCACCAAAGGCAGGGGCTGTATGTACAATACCGGTGCCATCCTCTGTGGTTACAAAATCACCCAGCATGACTTTAAAAGCATTAGGGTTTTCGGTATGATTCGCTTCAAACGGCAGGAGCTGTTCATAACGGATCCCTTCCAGTTCTTTGCCTTTGAAGCTGGCCACCTGACGCCAGGGAATCAGCTTATCTCCCGCCTTATATCCTTCAAAATCTCCGTTCTCGGCGTCTGCTTTAAAATAATTCCCAACCAGTGGTTCTGCCACTAAAACCATCAGGGGTGCCCCTGTATATGGATTGAAGCTGTCGATCAGGGCATAGTCAATATTTTTCCCGACGGTCAGACCCAGGTTAGATGGGAGCGTCCAGGGAGTCGTCGTCCAGGCCATCAGGCCGATCGGGCGGCCACCGCTCTGTTCAAACAGGGTTTTGGACTGTTCATTTTCAACCATATTGAAAATGACCGTTGCAGATGTATCTTTTACATCCTTATAAGTACCTGGCTGATTAAGTTCATGAGAGCTCAGGCCGGTGCCTGCTGCCGGAGAATAAGGCTGGATACTGATGCTCTCATAGAGATAGCCTTTTTTATACAGTTTTTCCAGCAGCCACCATAAGGTCTCAATATAATTGTTATCAAATGTGATGTAGGGATTTTTAAGATCTACCCAATAGCCCATTTGCATGGTGAGCTGATCCCATTTATCTTTATAGCGGAGTACAGCCTCCCTGCATTTTTTGTTGTATTCTTCTACGGTGATCTTCTTACCGATATCTTCCTTGGTGATCCCCAGTTCTTTTTCTACGCCCAGTTCTACGGGCAGTCCGTGGGTATCCCAGCCTCCTTTACGGCGCACCTGGAATCCTTTCATGGTCTTGTAACGGCAAACCATGTCTTTAATGGTCCTGGAGATAACGTGGTGAATGCCTGGCATACCATTGGCACTGGGAGGCCCTTCGTAAAATACAAAACTGGGCGCGCCCTGTCTGAGTGTGATGCTTTTCTCAAATGCTTTACCTTCTTGCCAGTTTTTCAGCATGGCCTGCTCCATAGCGGGCAGATCCAGTTTTGAAAATTCCTTATACTTATTTGCCATATATCTATTAATCTCCTACTGTCTAGTCGTATCTTATTATGATGATATCCGGGTTTTTATCCGGTATCTTTATATCTGTTTTATTAAGAAAAATCCGCCCTTATGCCGATTCTCTTAAAATGTGGGCAAAGTTAAGGATAATTTACCATTTAAATTGTCAAGGAACAATTGATAAACATTAGTTTATATACAATATATATTTTATTATTTTATAATAAAATAGGCACAAAAAAACCTTCTGATTAATTTTTAATCCATAAACTGGGATGTTAAAATATCATACATCCGTTTGGTTTATTCAGAACAAATCAATAAGAGCAGCCCGGCCTTTGGTCACTTGCACTGCGGCTGACCCGGTAAATATCAATAAAAGCCCATATAAACCTGCAATGCGTTAAATTTGCCCCATGAAAAAGCCCACAAGAAAGATCATCAATGATCCGGTTCATGGTTTTATCACCATAAATCACCCTTTGGTTTTCAAAATCATAGAGCATCCATATTTTCAGCGGCTGCGGCGCATCAAGCAGATGGCCATGGCAAGCCTGGTTTATCCGGGAGCCGTACATACCCGGCTCCACCATGCCCTGGGCGCTTACCACCTGATGTGTAATGCTGTCAGTGAACTGCGGGATAAAAAGATACCGATCACGTCCGAAGAAGAACTGGCCGTTAAATGCGCGATCCTGCTCCACGACATCGGACACGGCCCGTTTTCTCATGCACTGGAACATATGCTGGTACGGGGTGTTCATCACGAGGACCTGAGCCTTCAGATCATGGAGGCTTTAAATAAGGAATTTGACGGTGCGCTGGACCTGACCATTGAGATCTTTACCGGCAAGTATCATAAACCTTTTTTGCATCAGCTGATCAGCGGGCAGCTTGACATGGACAGAATGGATTATCTTTCCAGAGATAGTTTCTTTACCGGTGTAAGCGAAGGTGTGATCGGTTACGGCCGTATCCTGAAGATGCTCTCTGTTCATGAGGATCAGCTGGTTGTGGAAGAAAAAGGCATCCATAGCGTGGAGAAGTTCCTGATCGCGCGCAGACAGATGTATTGGCAGGTGTACTTACATAAAACAGTCATTGCCGCTGAAAAAATGATGGTCAAAATCCTTCAGAGAGCGCGGTATCTGTATGATAACGGCGATCAGGCGGTGATATTACATGCGCCGCTGGATTACTTTTTCCTGGACTTTAAGGGAAAAATGGTGGGAGATTCCCTGGACCGGTTTTGTAAGCTGGATGACGGGGATATTGAGTCCGCTATAAAAAAATGGAGCAGCCACCCTGACCCTGTCATCAGTCAGCTGAGTACCAGTCTGCTGGACAGGAGGCTTTTTAAATGCCAGTTGCAGGGACATGCTTTTGATCCGGCATATATCGAGGAGAAAAAAGAAAAAGCAAGAAAAAAATACCGGCTGAGTGATGATCAGGTGGATTATTTTGTATTCACCGGCGATGCGGTGAATACGACCTATCAGATCGGAGATGAAAATATCCTGCTTATGGCCAAAGATGGCACGGTAGAGGAAATTTCTCATGTAGAAAATGCGCTGATTCAGGGTGCCCTTTCTACCCCTATTAAAAAGTTCTACATTTGCTACCCTAAAAAGTGAGCGCTTAGCTCATTTTTAAGAGGTCTTTAGAACTAAAAATTTATAAATTACGCTCAAAATATAGTACATGCAATTTACAGCCCAGCAAATAGCCGGTTTAATAAACGCCACCATACAGGGAAATCCGGAGACGGTAGTCAGCAGCTTCAATAATATTGAAGCTGCGACGAAAGGAGACCTGACCTTTATGGGCAATCCTAAATATACAGAGGCACTTATTCAATCTAAGGCTTCCATCGTATTGATTGGCAAAGATATGGTGCCGGATCAGCCACTTAAGGCCACACTGCTTGTGGTTGAGGATGCTTATGCGGCTTTTGCTACCTTACTTCAAATCTATCAGGAGATGCATGTCCAGGGCTTAAAAGGCATAGAGGATCCTGCTTTTGTCGCTGAATCTGCCAGACTGGGAGAGAATATCTACATCGGAGCCTTTACCTATGTCAATAACAGGAGCTCCATCGGTAAAAATACCAAGATCTATCCGGGATGCTATCTGGGAGAGAATGTAACCGTAGGAGAAAATACGGTCATTTATGCCGGCGTAAAGATCTATCATGATTGTATCATCGGCAGCAATGTGATCATACATGCCGGTGCCGTGATCGGTGCGGACGGTTTTGGGTTCGTGCCAGATAAGGACGGCGTGTATAAAAAGATCCCGCAGATCGGCAACGTCATCATTGAGGATGATGTAGAAGTGGGCGCTAACACCTGTATTGACAGGGCGACTTTAAACGCCACAATTATCCGGAAAGGAACAAAGATCGATAATCTGGTGCAACTGGCTCATAATGTGGAAGTAGGTGAACATACTGGCATCGCTGCACAGGCGGGCGTCAGCGGCAGTACGCATATTGGCAAGCATAATATGATTGCAGGCCAGGCCGGAATTGCCGGCCATCTTAAAACACCGGAGCGTTTTATCGCCACGGCACAGAGCGGCATCTCCAAAGTAAGTGATGTTCCGGGACAAATGGTAGGCGGCTCTCCTGCCTTTGCAATGCGGGATCAGCTGAAGAGTGCGGCTCTTTTCAGACGCTTGCCAGAGCTGGAAAAGCGCATTACTGAACTGGAAAAAGCCCTGCAGGAAAGCAAAAATGGCTAATTTTTTCCCCTTTACCCCTTGATGTCGTAATTTTGCCCGGTGCCGGAGGGAGACCTGGCCGTTAGGGCTATTCAAAATCCTGACACATACACAACTTTTTAATGACAATTTAAACTATGACGCAGAAGTTTAACCAGAATAAGCAACACACTTTAGGTAACCCAGTCAGTATCAGTGGAACCGGTTTACACACCGGCGCCATCGTGGATATGAAACTCTGCCCGGCCAGTCCAGGCTTCGGGATCCAGTTCCAGCGAGTTGATCTGCCGGGCCAACCCATAATCAAAGCGGATTGTGATCTGGTGACTGATACCAGCCGTGGTACGACTCTGCAGGTAGGAGAAGCTAAAGTCTCTACGGTGGAGCATATCCTGGCTGCTCTGGTGGGCATGAGCGTTGATAATGTATTAATAGAGCTGAACGGACCGGAGATCCCCATCATGGATGGCAGCGCGCAGCCTTTTATAGAGATCATTGAATCCGCCGGTATCCTGGAACAGGAAGCCGCTAAGATCTGGTACCAGATCGACGAGAATATTTTCCATTATGACGAAGAGAAACAGGTTGAGATGGTGGCTATGCCGGCAACCAATGGTTTTAGCGTTACGGCACTCATTGATTTTAACAGCCCTGTTCTTGGGACACAGTATGCGCAATTAAAGAATATCCGCAACTTTAAGACAGAGATCGCTCCTTGCAGGACTTTTAGTTTCCTCCATGAACTGGAAATGCTGCTTGAACACAACCTGATTAAGGGCGGTGACATTAATAACGCCATTATCATTGTGGATAAACCAATCACAGAAAATGAGATGGATCATCTGGCTAAAGTCTTTAAAAGAGATAAAGTAGAAGTTCAGAGTGGGGGCTATTTAAATAATCTGGAACTGCGCTTCCCCAATGAACCGGCCCGTCACAAATTACTGGATGTGATAGGTGATTTAGCCTTGATCGGCTATCCGATCAAAGCCAGGATCCTGGCGCACAGGCCGGGACATAGCTCCAACGTCGCTTTTGCCAAAGCCATTAAAGCACATATTAAGCGCAATAAGCACGTAAAAGACATCCCGACTTATGATTATACGCAGCCTCCTATTTATACGTTGGAGCATATAGAAAAGACACTTCCTCACCGTTATCCCTTCTTACTGGTTGATAAGATCATCGACCTGACAGACAGCTCCATTGTAGGAGTGAAAAACGTTACTTTTAACGAGCAGTTCTTTCAGGGGCATTTTCCCGGTAACCCGATTATGCCCGGTGTATTGCAGATCGAAGCACTGGCGCAGACCGGAGGTATTCTTTGTATCAATATGATGGGGGAAGGAGAATATGATACTTATTTTCTGAAAATAGATAATTGTAAATTTAAGCAGATGGTTCGCCCGGGGGACACCTTACTGCTGAAAATGGAGCTGAACAGCCCGATCCGTCGCGGTTTATGCGATATGCATGGCACCGTATATGCGAACGGTAAGATCGCTACTGAAGCGGATATGGTCGCTCAGGTGGTCCGCAGAAAAGATAAATAAGGGTCAATATAACGAATTGGGGAAGGCAATTTCCCGGCAGGAAGCAGTAGCCAGCTATATATGACAGTTTAGTGACAAAAAATAAGCGAACTTTGGGGCCTGGTTAACAAATAACCAGGCTCTTTGCTAAGTGATCTATATAGAAGTGACAACTGAACATAAAGTGAAAGAGGAAGGCTCAGCAGATAAAGACAAGGCTCCTTAAAGATCCGGACCGGTTCGAATCCGCTCGAGACCTCTAAACAGCTATAAAATAGATATAGTTCACTAAGCAGCATTAAGTATATTAACAAGACCTGGCCTGATAATCAGCAGTTGAATCAGAGGGCCAGTTATAGATAAAGACTACTTGTCCCATGGATTTAGTGAGAATGACAGAGAATGAGTGTTTGATCTCCGGCATGGAGATCGTTTACCGCAAGGAATATGCGGTACCGGGCTCTACTGTTTCCAGTATTACCGCTTTCTCCCTGTCGGATGACTGGAATAAGCAAGACAGCGGCATGCTGCGCTATAATACTGCTGAGGATAGTGACGAGCCTACGCTGGATCTTCGTTTCTGTATAACAGGCAATCGCTATTGCAGTGACACAGAATGTAAGGTCTGCAGTTCCAAAAATGCGGAGTCCTGCGTGAATGCCCTGGATACGCTCAGTCTTTTTAATTTCCAGTTTACACCCAATTACCTGAGCCAGTTTGCCGGCACCGGAAAAGATAAAAGTAAAAAAGAGCATGTACTCTCTTTTACCTATTCAACTTCTTTTGTGAAGCTTTTCCCCGTATGTCCTAAACAGCGTACGACCCTTTCTGCATTGCTGGAGAGGAATTATACGGGTGCCATGGAGAATATCTTTATCAACTCTAAGATACACGAAATCCTGCTCTATAGTATGGATTGCCTGATTGAGGAGAAAAACAGGGAAGTATTTACCTGTCGCTTCCTGGCTGATGATGCCGGGCTGGATAAAATTCAGCAGGCGAAGGATATTCTACTGGAAAACCTGGACTCTCCTATTACCATTAAAGAGCTAAGTAAAAGAGTAGCTATTAATGAATGTTATCTTAAAAAAGGGTTTAAGGAAGTTTTCGGAACCACGATTTTTGACTTCTACCAGCAACAAAGGATGGATCATGCCAAGTACCTGCTCTACCAAAAAGGATTGAGTGTAACAGATGTGGCGGCCATCTTAGGCTATTCTACCATTTCTCACTTTTCTGCTGCCTTCAAGAAGCAGACAGGCATCAAGCCATGTGAATTGCTGTTGAGACCTTGAGATGAGACTAACGAAAGATTATTGACTGATGTAGAATAAATTATTATTACAACTTTTGTAATGCCTCTTTATGCATCCCTGAAAATCTTTAATATTTATTCCTAGGAATGTCGTATCGCAACACGTTATATCCGTAATAGCTTTGGTCGGGGTAACTTGATAACCTCCAGACATTCGGCCGCTGCATAAGCCGAGACAAAACACTTACAAAGGGGATCTTTCCTTGCCACGTCAAAAAAAATCCTGGCGCTAATTGGGAAAATTATTTCTCTAAATGAAAATGAATTATCATTTTGGCAATCCAAGAAACACTAATTAGGACTATTAATAAATTTCTTATTATTATTATCATTTTATTATCCTCTTATTCTATCAAAAGGAATCTTAATACCTCCTTGTAAAATTAAACAACCCAAGATTTCCAATAATATCTACACTAAATTGGGTAACACTTTTCGCTGTTGAAGAATTAGTGGTAACATCCATAGTTAAAATTAAGTAGTTAAAGGGTATTGGGAAAATATCTTTATTAAGTTCGCATCATAAGCATATTCATTACCTCTGGCTGCCCGTTATTGAAGTCTCCAAGGTGTCTCGCACTGTCCACGGACTCAGCATCAGTAACTTTCGCCGTAAGCATTCTTCCAACCACGTATAGTTAGTTTTGTGCCTGAATTGTATTATTGCATTGTCAATTTATCAGGCTTATGCTTTCTTACTCCCCCCATTATCGATATTACGTCTATGGTTCTGC